>Ga0308159_1000024_pt1 | contig 751960 bp, 698 predicted proteins | sample PhyCR1_FD_201040 | JGI IMG/M metagenome (GOLD analysis project Ga0308159, IMG submission 201040) | Phyllosphere microbial communities from UC Gill Tract Community Farm, Albany, California, United States - DLSLC.R1 | ecosystem: Host-associated > Plants > Phyllosphere > Unclassified | place... | reverse complement strand
GTTTTTTTAACCTGTCAGTACTACAACTTTTGCTCTTTTAAATTACTAACTCTAAGGGGTCAATTTGCTCTGGCGAGAGGGGGTCAATTTAATTGGTATATCCAATTCGCTGCCAATGCACTAATCCTAGGGGTAGAAAACGCTGCTTCATTATCATCATCTGATAAATCTCAATTAAAAGGGGAAGCACTTTTTGTACGCGCAATAGTACATTTTTATCTGACGAACCTTTATGGGCACATTCCTTATATTACCACTACAGAATATATCCAGAACAGCCACGCGACTAAATTGCCTCCCGGTGAAGTATATGCCTTATGCATGGATGACCTGCAGGAAGCCATCGCCTTATTACCGAGCGATTACGTTACTGCTGAGCGGACCCGCCCAAATAAATTTGCCGCACAGGCACTACTAGCGAGGGTGGCCCTTTACGCCGGGAACAACGCTTTAGCCATAAATGCTGCTTCAGCAGTCCTGGAAAATACGGCACTTTACCCGGGACCTGGCAATGTTGAGACAATGTTCCTAAAGGAAAGCCTCTCGACCATATGGCAGTTTAGCCCCGGATTTGATGGCAGCAACACGATTGAAGCCACTACATTCATATTTGAGTTTGGCCCACCTTATATTTCAGCCCTAAGCAATGATTTGGTAAATGCCTTTCCGGAAGGAGATTTGCGCAGGCAATACTGGATTAACGAGGTATCCGATGGAGAGACAACCTGGTACCATCCCTATAAATATAAAGTGATCTATGCTATGCCGGCTTCCGAATATTCTGTGATTTTAAGGTTGGGTGAACTATATCTTATCAGGGCTGAAGCGCGGGCACGCACTGGTGATCTTGAAGGGGCAAAAGAAGATGTGAACAGGATTCGCAACACCGCAGGTTCTCCCAATACCACCGCTGCAACACAGGAAGAAATACTTCTTGAGATACTTGAACAGCGCAGGCTGGAATTGTTCTCTGAATTTGGACACCGTTTTTTTGACCTGAAGCGTTTCGGAAAGCTAAACGAGGTCCTGTCGTCTAAACCGGGATGGGATACCAATGACGCACTTTTACCGCTTCCTGAAAATGAACTGTTGCTCAATCCTTCCCTTGCCCCTCAAAATCCAGGATATTGATGAAACAACGTAACTATATAATAGCACTCTTTTTACTATCCTGCGCCTGTCCCGTTATGGGGCAGGCCATGCAGGTACAAAAACTTAGCAGTGAGGACTATCATTTATGGAGTACCCTGCAAAATGGCAGCTTGTCCCCATCGGGTAAGTGGATAACCTATAGCCTTTCATACAAGGCCGGTAAGGATACGTTGTCCATTAAGGAACGGTCAGGCAGCAGGTTAATAACAATACCATCGGCACAGAGGGGAACCTTTATCTCCGATGATATACTCTATACAATAGTCTCAGGGGGTACTTTCCAGTTATGGAACCTGAAACGACAAAAAAAATGGGAAATCGCTAATACCGAAGGGGTTGAAACAGATTACACTAATAAGGTTATTATTTTGGCACGTCGGGATACATTGGGGAATGTCCTCTTGGACATCCGCGACTTGGAAGGTAATGTACTCAAAACAGTTAAAGATGTTATATCCTTTAGCATAGACCCGGGGCATAGCAAAATAGCCTATAGCACTTCATCAGATGAAGGGACTCGCGCAACTATGCTTTATCTTAAGAAAGGATTTCCAACAATTGTCATAGCTCAGAAAGATACCGGAAGCTTTAATAATTTCGAATGGGCAAAATCGGGTGCCGGATTCGCTTTTGTTTATCGTAGCAGTGCAGAAGATACAGGTTTGTCGATAAGTCATTTTAAAATCGACACTATGAAATATACCGAGTTTGCCCTTTCAGAGGAGGCTGCATCAGTATCAGCGTTGGACATCCCGTATGCTGAGTTCCTTGCACTTCCACCAAATGGTGAAAAAGTAGTATTTACCAGCAGGAAATTGAAAACGGACCCTAAGCAAATTGTTGAGGTATGGAACGCCGGCGACAATATACTGTATCCACGACGGAGTGCACTCGGTGAACCCTTATTTTGGTCACAGTGGGAACCGGCAACCGGTCACCTTTTAGAAATAGGAACTACGTCATTGCCCTATACTATTTTTACGGCAGATTGCCGTTTCGCAATTTGCTATAACGGTTCTGAACATACCCCTTCCTTTAAAAGGTATCCTGACCGTGATTGTTATATCATGAATTTACAGAACGGTAAGCGGGTACTGATGGCAAATAAAGTATCAGGTGCACCGGAGCATATAATTATGAGTCCCGTCGGAAACCTTATTGCATACAAGGAGGCTGATGACTGGATAGTGTATAATCCCGTAACGCAGCAACGTACTCCTGTGAGCAGGATAATGGAATTGGCAACGGTTAAAAATGTTGGTTTGGGGAATGGCTATCAATTTGCTGCATGGGCAGACGATGGAAAGTCACTATTATTATACGATACATTTGACATCTGGCAGGTAACGATACACGATGCCAAAGCCCTACGGCTTACAAATGGATGGAAAAATGAGATAACCTACAGGCTTGCCCAGGAAGGCAGTTTCCATTCCGGGTATAACTTGCTGAGCATGCGCAGTAACGATTATAATAGTTGGGGCTATTCGATAGTACGGGATGGAAGACTTGAAGAAATTGTGTATTGCCAGAAAAAAGTGGCATCGATACAGAGCAATAGTTCTGGAGACGTATTTACCTATACCGTTGAAAAATTTGACCAGCCGCCTGCACTTATGGTGAAAGGGAAAAAGGAAAGTAGGGCATACGCAAGTAATCTTCACTTTAAAAAATATGGCTGGGGACGTTCGGAACTAATAGAATATGCTACCGCCAATGGGCAAAAACTAAAAGGCGTACTGTGTTATCCTTTTAATTTTAATCCGGATCTAAAGTACCCGATGATCGTCCATATTTATGAACGACAAAATTATTTGTTACACCAGTACATCAATCCAACATTTCAGAATGGATATGGATTTAATACTTCCCTGCTGGCTTCAGAAGGCTATTTTGTTTTCTTTCCGGATATTAGCTACGAAATTGGCAGCCCGGGTAAATCAGCTCTTAATTGTGTAATGGCAGCTACAGAAGCTGCATTGCAAAACAAAGCTATTGATCCGATGCGGATGGGTCTTTTAGGCCATTCCTACGGTGGTTATGAGACGAATTTTATAATCGGCCAGACAAATCTTTTTAATGCGGCAATTTCAGGCGCTGCTGTATCTGATTATATGAGTTCCTATTTTACGGCGGATAGAGGGCTTAAAGATGCTGCTTTTTGGCGCTTTGAAAGGGATCAGCGGCGCATGGGAAGCAGTTTTTTTGAAGATAAAAATGGTTATCTCGAAAATTCACCGGTGTTTTACGCCGATAATATTACCACGCCGCTTTTACAATTTACAGGAACAGCGGATACCCAGGTAGACCCGGCTCAGAATTTTGAATTCCATCTTGCTTTCCGCAGGCTACATAAACAAAATATACTGTTAGCTTATCCGGGTGAAGGCCATGTTTTTCGGGACAGCAAAAATAAAGAAGATCTTACTATCCGTATCTTAGAATGGTTTGGTCATTTCCTAAAAGGAGGTCCCATCAAACCATGGATGGTACCCAGGTAAATAACAAAGCAGTCCTATTGAGGACTGCTTTGTCTTTCTGCTCAAACCGTTATGGGTTTATTTTCCAAAGTGGTAACTGGCAGTCGGCTGATGTAGCGCTGATTTTGCCGTAAAGCGTTACGTTCGTCGGAGACGTACAAATAAAGCCGTTGTCCGTATCCTGGCACATTACAGATTGTACACAAGGTTGTTGGGCATTAAGAAAATAATGTCCACGTACCTGTGCAAAACTTTCTGCAGAACCCATAGAGGTTGTTACGAAAGCACCTGCAAGTCCCAATACTACAGTTGCCAATGGCATTGCTACAGATTTCAAAAATGAATTTTTCATAATAAAAAGTATTAAGTGTTATGATCTACTCTCTTTCAGGTTTTCGATCGGAACCCTGATACTGGCCGGTATATCTTGATTAGTTTTTTGCGAGTTTACTTACCGCAGTGAGATGGGAGCGTAAACCGTAGCGGACCAATTTGTCATCTATTAGAGCGTATAAGTAATTATTATACACTATAAAGCTGTTTATCTTTTTGCCATCAATATCATAGATTGGGAAACTTGACCGGTACGCACCATCTTTCAGATCATATACATCTATTATACTCGCTTTTTTCCACACCTCTTCGGAATCAAATTGCCCAGGGAGTGCGGAATTCACAAAGAGTAATCCATTACTTACCGCTGTAGCCTTGTTAACAATCAGTGGTGGCCGGGCAAAAGTTTTCCTGCCATTCCCAAGCGTTGTGAGTTTGATGTTTGCTTTGCTTATAGTATCTATAGTATTTCCCCTGTAGAGAAGTTTCATCTTATCATCGGTAACAATAAATTCATTTCGGTACAGATAGGTATATACAATGCGTTGCAGTGTCACGTCATGCTTTAGGGTGCCGTCAGTATCAAAAATACCATCTATCTGCTTTTCGAGGAGCTGGTTGGCGTAACTCGGGCTAAGTGTATCCGCTAAATGGGCAATACCGAGTAAATTTTCAGATGTGCCCGGATTAAAATATCGTAAGGCTATAGTAGAAGTATCGATTGGCTCAAATAAAGAAAAATAGTGACCACCGATGAACTGCCGCCTTGCGAGCCAGGAATTTGTAGTACCGGAATATATAGCCTTCCGGGTACCTTCATACAAGTAAAACCGGTGATCAACAATTCGTATTTTGGGTGCCCTGAACACTATAGTGTCACCTTCAATTTTTATAAAATGGGTATCTTTAATTTGAAAGGAAGTATCGATGACCAGGATCTTTAAAGGAGTAGTAAAATTGCCCAGATACAGTTTGCCTTCGGACGCCCCGGCAAAATAATACGAATTAAAATTTAGGTCGGCTGTAGATTTATGCCAGGCTGCATGTTGTGGATAACGACGGGTAAAATTATTGTCATAGTGTATAATTTCTTCCGACAAATTGAATAAAAGGTAGATAAAGGCAACATTTCCAACAGCTAAAACCAGCAACACTAAGGATTTTTTATAACTGGCTCGTGCAGGTTGCTCTTTACTTTCTAAACGTATACCGGTAGCGAGCAAAATAGCAGTACCTGCCAGAAGTAGAAATAATATATTAAAGGCAAGGTGCTGTCCCCAGGTCATATCTTCGAGGATACCTCCACAGGAACATGGAACAAAGGCACTGAAATTCAATAGTATATAAATGTAGGCGGTAAACATTGCCATCAGGGAATAGGCAAAGTACAGACCTAAGGTTTTAAATTTTTTACTCCCTAAAAGTAAAACAATGGATAATTCTATAACCGGTACACCAACAGCGACCCATTTGGCAAAAGCACTTAATAAGGGAGACTGCCCTAATTGTACCTGAAAATTTTTAAAGTCAAGTAGCTTACTTACCGCAGCATATACAAATAAAAGTATATACAGGAGCGCAATGGTTTCGACAAAAGCATTTTTTAATGAAGTTCTTGAGATTTTCATATCCTGCATTATTTATGCTAATAGCGCATCCTTGTTTAGGAATACTATATGCAAATTGATACAGGCAAGGTATCTTGTTTAATTGTGTTACAACGCAGCCAAAACAAGACAAAAACACTCAAATACAGTTATTTAAATAAAAATTTTGTTATTGTAATTTTTTTGTAATAGTTCCCACTTCTTTTTTTAAGTCCAAAAGCAATGCCTTTATGGTATCCGGTGGCAAATCATCCGGTTCAAACTCGTTTAAGGTAAACCCACAGGCGAATTTCCAGGCTTCAAGGATTTGTGAAGGGGTAACTTCGTAAGGCTCAAAATGAGGGTTGTCAGAATGGAACATAAACTTTTTACCTTTCCGGTAAACACGTTTATAGACAATACCATCATTCTTTGTAAGCATAATATACGTATGGCCATCTTTAATGTCTTTTTCATTTTCTACATATTCCCCAACAATAAAACTGCCTTCCTGGAAGGGTGGCATCGACCGCCCTTCAATTGGAAATGCCCGGTATTTACCATTGCGCAGAAAGGGCAATGCGATATGCTGCAGGCTTTCGATAAATTCCGGGTCGCTGTATCCGCTCAAATATCCAGCCTTTGCTTTTTGCGGTATGATCTCAATAAGGTTGCCACCATGCTGGTCTACGGTAATGGGAAGTACAATCCGGTTATCGTCCAGTTGTATAAGCCCGTCCATATCAATTTTACGGATATCAACCGTTAACAGTAAATCTATACTAACATGGTAGTAACGCGACAGTTTGATGAGGTTTTCATAGGGTGCCTGCGACTTTCCCTGCTCGTATTTAGCAAGGATATCACGTGAAATAGAGAGGCTCTCGGCAACGATTTCCTGAGAAACATCTTTTTTCATTCGGAGGTGCCTTATATTGTCAGAGAATAAAGACATAAGCGTTTTGGGATTATTTATCCCGACAAATATAGACTATTTTGGGAATATCTGTCCTAATTTTGTCCTGTACAAAATGGATTGAATATGGAACGCTCGATTGTGCATATGGACCTGGATACGTTTTTCGTATCCTGCGTAAGGCTGCAAAACTCTGATTTGGAAGGTATTCCCCTTATTGTAGGGGGTGGCGACCGTGGTGTGGTGGCTTCCTGCTCGTATGAGGCGCGCCGGTTTGGCGTGCGCTCGGCCATGCCGATTAAAATGGCACTGAAGCTTTGCCCGGAAGCAAAAATTGTAAAGGGCGATATGGAATTGTTTTCCCGCTATTCCAATACAGTTACCCAAATCATAGAGGAAAAAGCACCCGTTGTGGAAAAGGCATCCATTGACGAGCACTACCTGGATATTACCGGGATGGACAAGTTCCACGGTGCCTACAAGTGGACAAATGAGCTTGCAGCAAAAGTCACCCACGAAACCGGCCTGCCGATAAGCTTTGCCTTATCGGTAAACAAAACCGTTTCCAAGATCGCCACTGGTGAGGGCAAGCCTAAAGGCAACCTTGAAATTGCTGCACCACATGTACAACAGTTCCTTAACCCGCTTTCCATCCGTAAGATCCCCATGGTCGGTAACGCCACCTTTACGTTGTTATCCCGTATTGGTATCCGCAACATACAAACCCTTGCCGAAATGCCGGGACAGGTATTACAGGAGATGATTGGCAAGAATGGCCTGGAACTATGGAAAAAAGCGAACGGAATTGACAACACACCGGTGGAACCGCACCGCGAGCGTAAATCTTTGTCTACAGAAGACACCTTCCACCAGGATACGACCGACCTACATTTTTTACGGGCAGTGTTTTGCGGCATGGTAGAAAAACTGGCCTACCAGCTCCGGCAGGAGAACTGGCTGACATCAACAGTAACCGTCAAGATCCGGTATTCCAATTTTGATACAGAAACCCGACAGGTCGCCCTTGATTATACCTCTGCTGACCATACCCTGACCAAGGCTGTGCTGGAGCTTTTTGAAAAGCTATACCACCGGCGCATGAGCCTGCGCCTTGTCGGTGTCCGCTTTAGCGGGCTGGTGCGCGGTACGTACCAGATCAATATGTTTGAAGATACCGTAGAACTCATGTCGCTTTACCAGGCCATGGACAAGATCAAGAACCGTTTTGGTGCCAATGCCGTCATGCGCTGCAATGGTGCATTCCTGAAACCTAAAGCCTTATAAAATGTTCCTCAATTGTCATTCCTTTCACAGCCTGCGCTACGGCACCATTCCGGTAGCAGACCTTGTTCCGCTTGCGGCCAGCTGTGGGGTGACGGCTATGGCGCTGACCGATATCAATACGGTAACGGGCATTTATGAATTTTACAGGCTATGTAACGAAGAAGGTATTAAGGCAATAGTTGGGATGGAACTGCGCCAGGAGAACCGACTGCATTATATCGCACTGGCAAAAAACCGCACAGGCCTTGGAGAGATTAACCGATGGCGCACACAGCACAACCTTGCAGGTACACCGTTGCCACATGCTGCCCCGGACTTCGAAAATGTCGTTGTAATATATCCCATTGATAACATTCCTGATGTCCTTCGCGATTTTGAATACATAGGCATTCGTCCTGAAAATCTTTCTTTGCTAATACGCCCCGAATGGCAATCCAAATTGAATAAAATGGTCGTATTGCATCCTGTTACCTTCCGCGACAAGCCGGAATATAACCTGCACCGTATCCTGCGGGCGATTGACCTGAATACCCTTGGAAGCAAGCTGACCCCTGCTGATTACTGTGCCCCTGGCGAGGTAATGGTACCTGAAAGTGAGCTGCTTGCGGCTTACAGCCAGTATCCAGTCATTGTCGAAAATACGAAAAGCCTGATGGCAAGCTGCCACTTTGAATACGAATTCAAGGTGCCCCGCAATAAAAAGCATTACACCGCAGACAGGAATACTGACCTGCAACTCCTGACCCGCCTGGCACAGCAGGGTCTCATCAAAAGATACGGCAAAGGAAACCACGCTGCGCAAGAGCGTATCGAAAAAGAGCTTAAGGTGATCCACGAATTGGAATTTAGTGGGTATTTCCTGATTACCTGGGACATTATACGCTACAGTAATTCAATGGGTTTTCTCCACATCGGGCGCGGCAGCGGTGCCAACAGCATCATCGCCTATTGCCTGGGCATCACTGATATATGCCCATTGGAACTTGACCTGTATTTTGAGCGCTTCCTGAACCTGAACCGCAAGAGCCCGCCGGACTTTGATATCGACTGGTCCTGGAAAGAGCGCGATACCATACTTGAATACATCTTTACCCGGTACGGACGGGAGCATGTCGCATTTTGCGGCACCAACGTAGAATTCAAATACAAGTCGATTTTCCGTGAGGTGGGTAAGGTTTTCGGCCGTCCAAAGGAAGAACTCGACAAACTCTCCGGCACTTCAATGGACCAGCACGATAAAAACGAGATCGTCAGGCAGATACACAAATACGGGATGATGATGGAGAAATACCCCAACCAGCGTTCCATGCATTCCTGTGGGATCATTATCTCAGAAGACCCCATTACTGATTTTACGGCTTTGGAAATGCCCCCGAAAGGTTTTCCGATCGTACAATTTGATATGCATGTTGCCGAAGAAATAGGCTTTGAGAAGTTCGATATCCTTTCCCAAAGGGGTATCGGCCATATTGACGATGCCGCCAAGCTGGTTAAAAAGAACCGGGGCATCGATGTCAATATCCGCGATACTTCCATTTCAAAGGATGAGGCCACCTGCAATGAATACTTAGGGCGTGGCAACACCATCGGCTGCTTCTATATCGAAAGCCCGGCCATGCGCGGGCTGTTAAGGAGGCTTAAGTGTGATAACTATAAAGTGCTGGTAGCGGCATCGTCCATTATTCGTCCCGGGGTAGCACAGAGCGGGATGATGAAGGAGTATATTTTCCGCCATAATTATCCCGATAAGTTTGAATATTTCCATCCTGTCTTTGAAGAACAGCTCGGCGAGACGTATGGCATTATGGTGTACCAGGAAGACGTTATAAAGATCGCCCTGCATTACGGCGGGCTGCCGGCAGCAGACGGGGACATCTTACGCCGTGCGATGAGCGGCAAAGGCCGCTCCAAAGAAGCGTTGCAAAGAGTTAAGGATCATTTTTTTGAATGCTGTGCCCGGCAGGGGCATCCCGAACATTTGAGCCAGGAAATTTACCGGCAGATCGAATCCTTTGCCGGCTATTCTTTTTGCAAGGCGCACTCGGCGTCCTATGCTGTCGAAAGCTATCAAAGCCTGTACCTCAAAGTGCATTATCCCATTGAGTTTATGGTGGCCGTAATCAACAACCAGGGTGGCTTTTACCGTACCGAAGTTTATGTGCATGAAGCGCGCATGTCCGGCGCAAGGATACACAATCCCTGCGTGAATAAAAGTGAGTTTGAAACGACATTGTACGGCAAGGATGTGTACCTGGGCTTTATGCACTTACAGGGCCTGCAAAAAGAAGTAGCACAAAATATTGTCACGGAGCGTGAGGAGCACGGGGAGTATGCGTCATTGGAAGAGTTTATCTACCGGGTACCCATCGGTATTGAAGGGGTACAGTTGCTTATCTACATTGCTGCGTTCCGGTTTACGGGAAAGACGAAGAATGAACTGCTGGTGACCGCCCGCAGGATCATGCTGCGGTTTACCCCCAAAAGCATCGGGCCGATGCTGTTTCCGTATGCTGTGCAGCAGTATGAACTACCAATGCTCTTACGCTCGCCTTATGAAGATGCCTTCGACGAGATTGAACTGCTGGGTTTTCCGGTATCGGTGACGCCCTTTAACCTGCTGAAGACTTCCTACCGAGGCGACGTTAAGGCATGCGACCTGGTGCAGCACCATAAAAAACAGGTGAAGATGTTAGCGTACCTGGTATCTCGAAAGCATGTACCCACCAAAATGGGTGCGATGTATTTCGGAACATGGATCGATGCCAACGGGGAATTTTTTGATACAGCGCATTTTACAGGAAGCCTTAAATCGTACCCATTTAAAGGTGGCGGCTGTTACCTGCTGTTGGGCACCGTGGAAGTAGACTATCATTTTCCGACCATTACCATATCCAAGATGGAAAAGATGCCTTTTATACCGGACCCTCGCTATAGGGAAAGTGATGCCGAGAGTTCCCAAACCCAGGAGAGGCTGCGCGAAGATGTGTCAATGACCCATCGTGAACCGTATCCGCAGGAACAGGAGATCAACCTGCCAAGGCATAAAATGGTCCAATGAAAATAGAAGCGTAAAATGAAGAAAACGGAATATGCTATAGTGGATATTGAGACCACTGGCGGTAATGCCAGTGGCAGCCGCATTACAGAAATTGCTATTATAATTCATGACGGGACGAACGTACTGGACCGCTTCGAGACCCTCGTAAACCCACAAAAAGAAATACCACTGCCCATAGTTGCACTTACGGGGATCAATAATGAAATGGTACGTGATGCACCCCTCTTTGAGGAGATTGCGGAAAAAGTCATGGACTTGCTTGAAGGCCGAATTTTTGTGGCACACAATGTGAACTTCGACCACTCGTTTGTCCGCCACGAACTGGGGAGGGCCGGCCTTAAATGGACAGCAAAGCAAAAATTATGCACGGTTCGTGCCGCTCGGAAAATAAGGCCGGGATTGCCTTCCTATAGCCTTGGGAACCTATGCCGCTCGCTCGATATCCTGTTAGAGAACAGGCACCGCGCCGGGGGCGACGCTGATGCTACCGCCATCCTACTATCCCTTTTACTACAATGGGACTGTGACGATGTGATTGGAAAAATGGTTAAGAAGTATGCTCAGGACCAGCGCCTGCCGCCAAACCTGCCGCCGGAAGACTTTGAGCAGCTGCCCGAAAAGCCGGGCGTGTATTATTTTTACAGCCAGCAGCGGCAGGTGGTATATGTCGGCAAGGCAAAAAATGTAAAGAAACGTGTGGCACAGCATTTCAGCGGCCATAAGATCACCCCGCAACGGCAAAATTTCCTAAAGGACATTTACTCCATTACTTTCGAGGTATGTGCTACCGAATTCATGGCGCTGCTTCTGGAATGTTGCGAAATCAAGAAGCTTTGGCCGGTACACAACAGGGCGTTAAAGAAGTTTGACCCCAAATTTGGATTATATGAATACGAGGCGCGTAATGGCTACCGGTATTTAGCGGTTGGAAAGTTGGCGAAGCACCAATCCTATATTGAAATGTTCCATTCCCAATATGATGGTGTGAACCTGCTGCTCAAACTTACGCAGCAGTTTGGAATTGACCACAGGTTTTGCCATTATGGAACTATCGAAGGGGAAGCATCGGCAGTACGGGACCTGAGCAATTTGCCTGAGGTAACAGAACACAATAATTCCATCGACCATGCACTTGATTTTATAGCCGCAAGCAGGCCCAGTTTCGGTCTTATTGATAAAGGGCGTACTGCCGACGAGCGCAGTTGTATTTGGATAGAAAAAGGCCACTTCTATGGGATGGGATACATAGCTTCTGACATTGGTATTTCGGAAGCTTCTGAAATTAAAGGCTATGTGACACCCCATAAAAGCAATAATTATATCATGCAGCTGATCACAACATTTGCGGCAAAATACCCCGGCAAGGTTGTCCGGCAGGCTACTTTAATGGACTCCACAAATTAAATAGAAATAGGTATGATGACACTTTTTGACGACAAAGAACTGTTTACGGTCGGCACTTCATCCAAAAAATATATTGACCTGCCGGATCTGGAACTCATGCATTTTGATGGCTTCATTGCAAAAGACGCCGCCGATACGTATTATAACGCACTATTATACAATACACCCTGGCGTGAATACCAAATGCCGATGTACGATAAAATAGTCACGGCACCACGTATGGTTGCCTGGTACGGTACTCAGGAAGAAGCCGCTGAAAATGCGCTGCCCTGGACACCGGAGCTTTTAGAGCTGCGTTTACGGGTTGAGGAAGAAACAGGATTGCAATTTAATGCAGTTCTTTTAAACCTGTACCGCAATGGCAACGACAGTGTGGCGTGGCATTCCGATAAGGAACACCGGATTGGTAGCAACGCTAATATCGCATCGGTAACCTTCGGTCAGACAAGGCCCTTTAAGTTCCGGCACAAGACAAATAAAAAAGCCGGGCAGTTTGAGATACCGCTGCACCATGGTACTTTATTGCTAATGTCAGGCACTACCAACACGTTCTGGGAGCACCATATACCTAAGTCGGCCAAAGCAATGGCGCCAAGGATCAACCTCACTTTTAGGCAGGTAAAGAAATGGTGATTAATTTAACAAACTTTAACGAATTTTTTTATTCCAAAAAAATTAATTTAGCCCGCTAATTATGGAAGACAACTACAAATTAATACGTTTTTTAGAAGCCCAAAATCAGGTGTATCTGAAGGCTTTATCCGAAATCAAAGGGGGGCAGAAACAAAGCCACTGGATGTGGTACATATTTCCGCAGCTTTTGGGTTTGGGTTCCAGCGAAAATGCACGTTACTTCGGTATCACGGGTTTGCCGGAAGCAACAGCGTATCTGCAACACCCCACATTAGGTAAACACCTTATCGAAATTACTAAAGCGCTCTTAGCGATAAAAGACAGATCAGCTTCTGATATTTTCGGGTATCACGACGATTTAAAATTGCATTCTTCCATGACGCTGTTTAGCTTAGTAGAAAATACAAATCCCATATTTAGTGAAGTAATCAATAAATATTTTGGTGGCCTGCTGGACAGCCGTACCTTAGAGCTATTGGAAAACAGGTAAGGTTCTTTATAATTTACGTATAGGGCAACTAAAGATACGGCTCAATTCTTGAAATCGGGTCGTACTTAAATATCCGGAAAGCAATGACTACCGCAATAGCAAATAGTATATGCCCAAAAAATAATTGGATGTAGTACGACCTTCGGGATACATCGTCATGTATTGATGTCAGGTATAAGGCCCTCCAACACATAATGCCTATTAATCCACTGACAATGCCAAACAGGATTCCAGAAATAAATCCAAATTTAACAGGCGTATACCTCCAAATCGCCTCCTAAGTAATTACAAGCGCGAAACCGATAATGTAATGAGCGATCCAACCCCCAAGCTTGTGCCATTTTCCCTTAAGGTAGATTCCCATACCCTCAAGGATAAAATTCATCATCACGGGCTCTTTGAACAATTTTTTGTAACTGGTTGAGAGCAGGTAACTAAAGGTCGTCATGATGTTCGTTGCTGAAAAAGCTGCGATGGCAATTTTAAGTAAATTCATTACTGAATCTTTTGGTTAATCAAAAGGACTGCCTTACGGCAATCCCTTTGTTACTTTCTTTCCTTTAGGTAAGCTTCAACTTCGTCCGGGCTATTGCTTCCCGATGCTTTTACAGCATCAATAAGTTCCTGCCTGCTTACCCCGAATTTTTCTGACCAGTAACGCACTTCATAGTCTTCAGATGTACTGATGCGGTCACGGTCCGGGCTTCCTGTTTTTGATGTATTATCACTCATGGCTAATGTATTTGGTTTATACTAAGTTAGAGTTAATACTATAGTGGTGTATCATTTTTAACCTTTCGATAGGATTATGTTTTGGTACCCTTTGATGTAAAAAAACCTATTTCGCTAATACGATAGTAAAAGAGATTGTTATCCGAATTATTCCTTCCACTCTTTTTTCAAATTCATATAATGGGAAGTTGCTTCCACAAGCTGCCATTTTTTATAGAAAATATCGGCAGCAGCTGCCTTTTCTGATTCTCCCGTTCCACGTTCCATAAGTGCATAATTATTCTCTTTATCATATTTTTTGCCGCCCTTATAATTGGCGTAGCGTCTCGCACGCGTAAATCCCATCTGAAGATATTTTCGGGCCATGTCAGCGCCGACAAAATCGCCCTGGCGTAAATAGTCTGTAAAGAGGCCGAAGATCTTTTCGCTGCTCTCCGTTGCGACCGCTGCATTTTTAAAGCGCCAGTACTTACCGATCTCCTCTTTATAAGGCTGGCAGATCAGGACGCCCTGTTCACCCTTACCGACACGGTACAGTTCCGGATGTTGCCGGTAATCAATGTCGGGCTTCCAGGCATAGGCATCATTGTCGAAATTAAGGTAGGATGGTTTGTCCATATAGCATCTAATCGTGTAATTTACTATAGCTAAAGTTATGATAAATGGCTAAAGCATTTATCTTTAATAACCTAAATTTAAGTATTGTACCGTTTGAACAGACTGGCAACTTAAAGTAATCCTATGGCTTTAGAAAAATACATACAGAAACGTGACGCTTCCAAAACGCCCGAACCTTTCGGCGGCGAGAGTACTGATGATAAACTGAGGTTTGTGATCCAAAAGCATGCAGCATCACACCTGCATTACGACTTCCGGTTGGAGATGGAAGGCGTACTAAAAAGCTGGGCGGTACCAAAAGGCCCATCTTTAGACACGAATATAAAACGCCTGGCCATGATGGTGGAAGACCACCCTTATGATTACCGTACCTTCGAAGGTATCATCCCACAAGGAGAATACGGCGGGGGAACCGTGATCGTATGGGATGAGGGTACATATGAGCCACTGGAATCGGATGCCAAAGATAAACAGGGACAGGAAAAGGCACTATTGCACGGGCTGCACAGCGGCAAGATTAAATTTACCATGAGAGGCAACAAGCTAAAAGGGGAATTTGCCCTTATTAAAGCACACGGCCGTGGTGAGAATGGCTGGCTGCTGATGAAACTTGACGACAAGTATGCCACTACCGATGATGTCACTAAAAAGGACAAGTCAGTTATTTCAAAGAAAACACTGGATCAGGTTGCGGCAACGAGCACAACCATATATGGGGAAAAGCCTGCGGAACCACAGCAGGAAAAACTGAAGAAGAAAGTTAATAAGAAAAATATAAAGATAGAAGATGTGAACATGGATGCCGACACACTTCTCAAAAACGGAAAGCGCAGCACGATGCCTGAGAAGGTTAAACCAATGCTTGCGACGCTGGTAAATGAGCCCTTTGACAGTCCTGAGTGGACCTACGAAGTAAAATGGGATGGCTACAGGTCTATAGCGTATATCAATAAGGGAACTGTGGAACTTTCATCACGCAATAACAAATCCTTTACCGAAAAATACTATCCGTTGGTTAACACGATCAAAGAGTGGACTATTAACGCAGTAATTGATGGCGAAATTTTGGTTATCGGTAAAGACGGTAAGGCTAACTTCGGCGCCTTGCAGAACTGGCGCAGTGAAGCCGATGGTGACCTGGTGTATTATGCTTTTGACCTGTTGTGGTATGAGGGAAAAGACATTACGGGGTTGCCGCTTTCTGAAAGGCAGGCCATCTTAAAAGAAATATTGCCGACAAACGACGACCACGTGCGCCTGAGCCAGGTATTCACGGCAAGTGGGCTGGAATTTTTTGAAGCGGCCAAGAAAATGCAGCTTGAAGGCATCATGGCAAAAAAGTCAAGCAGTACCTACCATCCGGATGCCCGCTCTAAAGAATGGCTGAAAGTCAAAGTAAACCAACGCCAGGAAGTGGTTATTGGAGGCTTTACCAAAAATGAAGGCTCGTCAAAGACCTTCAGCTCTTTACTGCTTGGTGTCTATGAAAATGGGAAGCTGGAATACGTAGGTAAAGTAGGCACAGGTTTTAATGCAAAGAAGCAAAAGGAAATGATGGAGCAATTTAAGCCGCTCATAACCGATACGATTCCCTTCTCTTCGGAGCCCGATGTAAATAAACCTTCCCGTTTCAGGCCCAATCCACCCAAAGCTGAAGCGACATGGCTAAAGCCGGAACTTGTATGCGAGGTAAGCTTTGCCGAAGTAACTTCTGATGGTGTGTTCAGGCACCCGTCCTTTGAAGGCATGCGGGCTGATAAAAAAGCCGGCGATGTGGTTAGGGAGACGGCTACCGACACCGAAGCTGTGACAAAAGCAGCACCGGATAAACCGGTGGGTAGTAAATCGAAGTTGGTGGCGGCACCCAAGCGCAACGGTAAGCAGACCCTTCTAAATCCAACAGAGGAAACCCAGGTTAAAAAAGTAAATGGGCACGACCTAAAATTCAGCAACCTGAGCAAAGTCTACTGGCCTGAAGATGGCTATACCAAGCGCGATATGTTTAACTACTACTACCAGGTAGCGGAGTTTATATTGCCCCACCTTAAAGACCGTCCGGTATCACTGAACCGTTTTCCGGGTGGTATCCACGGTAAAAGCTTTTATCAGAAAGATGTGAAAGGCAAAGCGCCGGAGTGGGCTAGAACATTTCCCTACCACACAAGTGATGGTGAGGATAAGGAGTTTCTGGTAGGCGATGACGAGGCAACACTGTTGTGGATGGCGTCGTTGGGCTGCATTGAAATGAACCCCTGGTTCAGCCGGACAGAGCATCCTGATAATCCTGATTATTGCGTTATTGACCTTGACCCATCTGATACTACTACCTTCGAGCAGGTGATACAGGCTGCTCAGGAAGTCAAAAAAGTATTGGATGCCCTAGACGTGGTAAGCTATGTTAAGACCTCCGGATCTACTGGTATCCATATTTACATCCCTTTAGGTGCGAAGTATACGTATGACCAGTCACAGATGTTTGCAAAGCTATTGGTTTCTATTGTACATGATACGCTACCCGATTTTACATCACTCGAAAGAAAGATTAAAGACCGTGAAGGTAAAATGTATCTGGACTTCTTGCAGAACCGTCCCGGCGCTACCATTGCCTGTGCTTATTCGTTACGCCCTAAACCGGGTGCTACAGTTTCCATGCCACTGCATTGGGACGAGGTAAAGAAAGGGTTACAGATGAAAGATTTTACCATCAAAAATGCAATAGCGCGTATTAAGGGTGAGGGCGACCTCTTTATAGGCACGCTTGAAGAAGGTATAGATATGGAAAAGGCACTCGCTAAAGCGCAGCGCGTCTTTTATTAAAATTTACCAAACGATGCATTTTGCCGTTTAATGCGAACAGATTAAATATATTAGGGATATGTGGAAGGAGGTTTAATGTAATATTTTGTAGAGAGATCAAACAATAGCGGTAGTGGAAAAAGGATATGGTAAATATGGATTTTTGGAATTGACCAATGCCTGTTCAGTAGCCCATCAGCCATAAGAAATTCCTAATGATACATTTTTTTAACCTCCTTAAGAGGGAAAAGCAGAAATTATACTGGGAGTGTTAAAGTAATTGGTATTATTGTTTTAGAATCAGCAGATTAATACTGTAACATAATACTTAAAACAGGAGTGACTATCAAAGCGAGCCACTCCTGTTTTTTATCCTTTATTATTTGATACTGAATCATCGGGATTTTATATTGGTTGCATTTGAAGGCTGAATCCTGATCAGTAAATTAACTTCTTTTTATACGGGTCAAAATCAATAATAGCGTTACTTTATTGTCCGATATCCGCTTAGGATATTATATATTACATCAAATTATAGCAAGGTACTGTTACCAATCGGGCAGTGCTCTCTATTAAAATTTAGCACTATGGAAGAAGATAAGCAAAGACCTACAACCTCATTATTAAATGACCAAAAGGTTATCAATGAGCATAACGAAGAAACATTGGATATGGACGAAGCTACTGAAGATGCAGGCTGGTTAAGCCACTGGCCATTACTTACTGCGTTTGCCATTTTAGTTATTATGCTGACACTCGAATTTGGATTTGAATATCAGCCCGCCTTTCCGGTTAACCTGATTATTTTTCCATAGCTTTTTTGCTTGCGGGTTATAATGTACTGGGCATGGCCTGGCGTAAGGCGAAGCGCTTTGACTTTTTCAACGAATTTTTCCTGATGAGCGTTGCCACCATTGGGGCTTTTAGTATTGGGTCGTATAGCGAAGGGGTAGCTGTAATGGTATTTTACTCAATAGGCGAGTGGTTTCAGGACGCAGCAGTAGACCGGGCTAAACGGAGTATTAAGGCGCTCTTGGATATCCGGCCTGATAAAGTTACGGTAGTCAGGGATGGAAAAACGGAGGTAGTAAACCCTAAAGCGGTTAACGTGGGCGATGCCATACAGGTTAAGGCAGGAGAAAAAGTAGCGCTGGACGGCGTCCTTATCTCAGATGTGGGAACCTTTAATACCGCAGCCCTTACCGGTGAAAGCAAACCCGATACCAAACGCAAAGGAGAAGCTGTTTTTGCAGGTATGATCAATCTTGATAAGGTGAGCGATGTTGAGGTAACCTCACTTTTTACAGACAGCAAGCTTAGCAAGATATTAGAGATGGTGCAGGATGCCACGGCACGTAAATCGCAAACGCAGCTGTTTATAAGCCGTTTTGCCAAAATTTATACGCCCATTGTATTTGCACTTGCCTTACTGGTTTGTTTTGTCCCTTATTTTTTTTCTAATCCTTATAATTTTCATGAGTGGTTTTACAGGGCACTGGTGTTTCTTGTTATAAGCTGCCCATGCGCCCTGGTGGTATCTATTCCGCTGGGCTATTTTGGTGGTATTGGGCTGGCCTCCAGAAACGGCATCTTATTTAAAGGCTCTAACTTTTTAGATGTAATGACGGGTATCAATGTAGTTATTATGGATAAGACCGGCACGCTTACTAAAGGGGTATTTAAAGTACAGGAGGTTGTTGCTGCAGACGGAATAGATAAAACAGCGTTGGTGAACCATGCTGCAGCCTTAGAAAAAAATTCTACACACCCCATAGCACGCGCAGTAACAGAGCATGCCGGTAAAGAACTAGAATTAAAAGCAGAAGGTGTGGAAGAAATATCAGGCCACGGCCTGGTGGGTACCGTAAATGGTAAAACCGTTCATGCCGGTAATGCCAAGCTGCTTAAAAAATACAGTATTTCGTACCCTGAAACTATAGATGGCCTGGTAGATACTGTGGTGGTATTGGCTATAGACGGCACCTATGCGGGCTATATTACCATTGCAGATGAGATAAAGAAGATGCTAAACAGGCAATTGAACAGATGCACAACCTAAAGATACAAACCGTAATGCTATCAGGTGATAAGCAGGCAGTGGTAGACAAAGTAGCTAAAACGCTGGGTATTGATAAAGCCTATGGCGACCTGCTTCCTGAAGGCAAAGTTGAAAAAGTGCAGGCCTTAAAAGATTCCGGTAGCAGGATAGCCTTTGTAGGCGATGGTGTAAATGATGCACCCGTAGTTGCCCTGGCAGACGCCGGTATTGCTATGGGCGGCCTGGGCAGTGATGCCACTATAGAAACCGCCGATATTGTGATTCAGAACGACCAGCCCTCAAAAATTATTACTGCAATAAGGGCAGGCAAAATTACCAAACAGGTAGTATGGCAAAACATTACCATAGCTATGGTTGTTAAGGTGGTTGTACTGGTGCTTGGGGCAGGCGGCATTGCCAATTTATGGGAGGCCGTTATTGCCGATGTTGGCGTGGCACAGCTTGCCATACTTAATGCGGTGCGCATGGGGTAACAAGGATTGAAGGGGTCATGGAATATGCATTGGATGCTGAGGCAGCAAAGAAACTATGGACATTGAGTGAAAAATTAACCGGTGTAAATTTTGATATTTCTTAGGCTATACCAAAAAGTATTAAAGACAAACAAGTGATGCTATTATTATCTTAGTTTCACTTGTTTTTTTATATTTAGACTATGGCAGAACTACAACGAAATACATTTGCAGAAATTGTGCTGGCTTGTTTTGAAGACCAGCCATTCAAGGGGGAAATTATTTTAGAGGACCACTCGCTGGTACGCGTTATATCGGGCGAGATGAAGGTAGTGCAGTCGGATAGTACCTTTATTTTTGGTGCCGGTGACACTTTATTGTTTCCGCGCCATCAATTATCTACCCTGGTAAAGTACCCTAAAGATGGGAGGCCCTATAAATCAGTTGTAATGACATTGACCACCGAAAGGCTTAAGGATTTTTATACCCGCAATCAGATATCGTCCACCCAGCCGCATACCCACAAGATAATTACCCTGAAAAAAAACATTTTGCTGGAAAGCCTGTTTGCCTCATTACATCCATATTTTGAAATGAAAGATGCGTTGCCGGAAAAGATTATATCGATAAAAATAGAGGAAGCCATTGCAATATTGCACTCTGTAGATAAGGATATTGACAGCGTTTTATCCGACTTTTCAGAGCCGGGTAAGATTAACCTGGCAGAATTCATGGAGAAACATTTTATGTTCAATATGACTATGGAAAAATTTGGATATCTGACGGGCCGCAGCCTGACGACGTTTAAGCGCGACTTTAAAAAAGCGTTTAAAACGACACCTCAGAAATGGATTACTCAAAAAAGGCTGGAACTTGCACATTATCTGCTGGCAGAAAAAAACAGGAGACCGGTGGACATCTATTATGAAACCGGTTTTGCAAATTTATCTCATTTTACGTATGCTTTTAAAAAGCATTTTGGGTATACGCCAACAGAGGTGCATCAGGTAAATATTCTGCGCTAAGTATCTAATTAGTATGGTCTTTAAAGCAAATTTATAGCCCGATAAATAACGCAAAAAAGTGCTCCCGTTTTAGAGAACGAGGAGCACTTTTAGAATAATAATAAACCTTTTATTATTTTTTGGCTGCGCTAACATTGATACCGATTTCGATATCTTTGCTTATCATCCACTCAGCAGGGTCTGCCTCAGAAGATCCAAATTTGATATCCCAATCGGTACGGTTAACCGTAAATTTAGCTTCAAGTGTCGCGGTTCCGTTTGCTACCGTAACTTTTGCAGGGAATGTAACATTAAGTGCTTTACCTTTAAGGGTAAGGTTTCCGCTTATGGTTTTATTAGCGCCTGCTACTGCATCTTTCGCTGCTGCTGCATCTAAAGCGGTAACGCTGGTAATTTTAAAATCAGCCGTTGGGTTTTTCTCAACGTCAAAAAAGTCAGCGCTTTTTAAGTGGCCTTCTAATTCAGAATATTTTTTATCTTTTTCTGTTACCGAGGCTGGGTCTACTTTAAGAGATGTCATATCGATAACAAAATCACCAGCTGTAAGCGCTTCACCTTCAACAGATACTTCGCCTGATTTTATAGCAAGGGTTCCCCAACGCGGAGCCATGCCCCCTTTATGAAATGCTTTCCAGTCTACCTTAGATGTTTCAAGGTTTACAGCAAGCACTTCGCCTGTTTTTTCGGCTACCTGCTGCTCTTCGGTTGTTTTAACTTCTTCAGATGATTTTCCACCACATGCCGTTAAAAATAAAGTAACAGCTGCCAGTGTAAGTACATTAAATTTTTTCATTTTTTACTGTGTTTAATTATTAATTGGTTTTTTACTATTTAACTGCCGAATTTAAGGAAAAATCCTTAATTCGATATATTGTTATTATTTGAAAAAAACTGCTATTTCTTTTTAATCGATAAACTTTTTCCATCTCCGCTCAGGTATACTACAAAAACCACAACATCGGCAGTTCCTAAATTTGTACCCTTGTGATACAGGTTGAAGGATTCTGCAAAGCAGGTGCCCTCCTTAAATTCCATAATTTTATGGTCTTCCATTTCTACTGTAAGCGTTCCCTGCATTACGTAGGAGAACACAGGAATATCGTGTTTGTGCCAGCCGGTTGTTTCTCCGGGAGGAAACGTGATTTTCATCATGCTTACCTTGGCATCTTTAAAATCGGGGTAGACAATCTTCTGGCCCATGCTGTTCTGGCCGGATTCCATCATTTTTTCGATCTTTAGCTTTCCACTGTATTGGTCTTGTGCTTTCATAACAAAGCTGGATAAAATTAAAAATGCCAGTGTCAGGATTTTTCTCATCATTAAATTATTTATCCGTTCGGAAGGACTTCTACATCTGGATTTACGAACGGTTGTTTATGGCAAAGTTCCTGCTTTATCAAGCTAACCGGAATAAACTATTTTAATATTTACCCTTAATGTAGTTTAAGGATGGATAATTAATACAGGGCGAGAGCAGGCTAATTTTTGTTAAGCCAGGTTATAACATCGGCAAGCATTTGCTGGTTTACCGTGTGGCCATCATCATACTGATGAAAATCAGGATTTAGGCCTTTGCTTTCCAGATAATCGACAGCCTCTGTAGCGAAAGGAAAGTGCAAAACCTGGTCCTGCTTACCGTGCGATACAAATATTTTTAATTTGGCCAGGCGTTTTTCATCGGCAACCAAAGGTTTAACCTCCGGTAATAGCCTTCCGCTCATTACGGCAATGCCTTTAATTTTCTCCGGTTCGGTAAGTGCCACGCTGTAGCTCATAATACCTCCCTGGCTAAAGCCCATCAGGTAGACCTGCTTCTCGTCAAAATCCAGGTCTTTTTTAAGGGTTTCTATAAAATCAAGTAGGGTTACCCTTGCGGCTTCTGCCTGTATTTCATTGATCTGTGGCCTGCCGCTCGAAAAATCGACCTGAAACCACGCAAAGCTATTAGCACCAAGGGTAAGTGGGCCGCGAGCTGAAACTACCAGATAGTTATCGGGCAATGCATCGGCAAATGAAAACAGGTTTTGCTCGTTGCCCCCAACCCCATGAAGTAAAAGTAATAGAGGAGGGTGGGCTGTCTTAACCTTGGGCTGCCTTACCAGGTAATGCAGCTTGGGTTGTGTTGGTGTACTATTCATAACTGTAAAACTAAAAGTTGAAACTAAAATAAGGATAACGATAATGCCCCTTACATATTTATTTTTGATCATGCCTTGTCTATTTTAACCGACAGCATATTGAGCGACCCCGCCACGATACCATCATTAAACAACGTAGCCTTTTCGTCTTTTTCCTGTAATGCCAGTGTATAAAGTAATGGAATATAATGTTCCGGGCTTGGTACGGCCAGTTTAAACTCACGGCCCTGCTTGTCGAAATTAATAAGCGACTGGTGGTCTTTATCCAGGATCATCTTTTTTATCTTTTCGTTGGCCGTGGTAGCCCAGTCAAAGGCGTATCCTGGCGTCATCATCTTATCCCAGGCAGCCAGTTGCAGGTTGTGTACCGAGTTACCGCTGCCCACAATAAGTACGCCTTTGCGTCGTAGTGCCGCCAATTCTTTGCCCAGGGCATAATGGTAAGAGGCGGGCTGCGAGTAATCGATACTCATTTCGACCACCGGAATGTCGGCGTTAGGATATAAAAATTTAACTACCGTCCAGCAGCCATGGTCAAGGCCCCATACGTCGCTCAATCCAACAGGAACCGATTTGATTAACTGCTGTGTTTCCAAGGCAAGCTCCGGGCTGCCGGGGGCAGGGTATTGGTAATCAAATAGCTATTTTGGGAAGCCTCCAAAATCATGTATGGTCTCCGGCTTTTTCATGGCAGTTACAAAAGTGCCTTTGGTTTCCCAGTGGGCCGATATACATAATATAGCACGCGGCTTTGGCAATGTTCTGGCAATTGCCTGAAAGCCTTGTGTGAAGTTGTTGTCGGCCAGGGCATTCATGGGGTTGCCGTGTCCCAAAAACAGGACAGGCATCCTTTCTGTAGGAGCAAAGGTGTCGGTTACGGATTTAAGAGTGCCCAGCTTTAATGCTGCGGCCCCTAAAGGTAAAATAGCCATAGTCTTAAGAAAATCTTTTCTGTCCATTGTAATTAATTATTTACCAATTCCCATTTGGTCCATAAACGATTTGTTATCCCAAAATAAGTATTCTTCAATCATGGTACCATTTTCCCAAACACCAATAGTTGCCATTTGTAATTTGTATTTTTTACCTGTAGGCTGTATGAATTTACCATCGCCGATAGGCATAGGCTGTGTAAAAGTTCCTTCCATATACCCCATAACAGCGGTAATGTTACCGGAACCGATTTTAAACGGGTGTTCTTTTATGCGGGTATCGGGCGCATAAACAAACATGGCATCCAGTGTTTTAATATGTTGCTCTAATCCAATTTCGGTATGGCCGTCAGGGAAATGCACTTTAATATTTTTATCGTGGCTCTCGTGCAGGCGTGTCCAGTCACGGTTGCTGAAAACCGTAAAATCCAATGTGTCAAATGTGGACAGGTGTTTTGCAACTTCAGCATTCGCTGCGGTAAGCTCTTTAATTTGTTTAACCAGGGCTGCCTTGTCATCTTTTTTTTGTGCAAAAGCGGTTGTAGTCAGGGCTGTAAATACAAGTACTGTAGCAGCTGCTTGTTTAAGGATTGAATGTATCATAATGTATCATTTTTTGTTGATACAAAGTTGCGACATAACAAGAGGGTAGTGGTAACACTTTTCGGAAGAATGGTAGCGTTTTTAGGAAATCAGCTTTTGCATCTCCTCACGAAATTCGGTTGGGGTTACGCCTGCTTTGCGTTTAAAGGCATGGGTAAAATACGCCTTTTCGTTAAAACCTAACAGGTAACCTATTTCAGCAATATTTTTATCGGTGCTCATCAGGAGGTTTTTAGCCTCGGTAAGCTTCCGGGTTTCAATAATCTCAGATACACTTTGCTGCAATATAGCCTGGCAAATATTGTTAAGGTTGCGCGAAGACATAAAAAGCTTATCGGCATAAAAATTGACATCCTTCGGTTCTTTGTAATGCGCTTCTAAAAGATGGAGAAAATTTTTGAAAGCAGGCCCCTGTATCTTTTTAGATTCTTCGTCATCGAGGTTTAATTTTCTGCGTTCCGATTCTATTATCGTAAACAGGGCACTAAGCAATTGGCGAATGACAGCAAAATCGGGAGCATTTTGTTGGTATTCATCATAGATGATGCCACATATCATATTCAGTTTTTCAGAGCAGCCATTGCCCTGCATACAAATATTGGCCTTGTCGTGAAAAGAGGCGTACAGGCTAAAGGTAGTATCTGCAATAAATTCGCTCTTAAACCGCAATACCCAGATGTCGCACTGCCCATCTTTAGGAAGGGGGCGAACGCGATGGACCTTGCCCTGTGTTATAAAACTGATAAAAGGGGCATCCATAAGCCGCGACTTAAAATCGATAAAATGTTCCAGCTGTCCCTGCATCCCAATGATGAGTTCCTCAAAATTATGGGCATGGGGCTCATTGACCGACTGCAATATCTTTTCAGATTCTGCCGTAGTGATACGGAACATTTTAAAAATCTCTGTCATGGTATAAGCAACCCTTAATTAAAGAGGGTCTTTTTATAAAATTTAAATTTACAATTTATAGTAATACCCGCTAAAGGAAATTATAGAATTTTCTTTAGCGGGTATTAGGAAAGAAATTACATGGTCATACCGCCATCTATGGCAATCGCCTGTCCGGTAATGTGTTTGGCGCCTGCTATGAACAATACCGCTTCAGCGATATCTTCGGGGCTCTGGTCAACCCCTTGCGGTATAAGGTTCTGTTTGTTACGCTCCCAGGATTGCTCTTCGGTTTCACCTTCTAATTTCCATCGGTCAGCTACACCACCTTCACCACGCCACATTCCGGTACCTACAATACCCGGGCAAATAGCGTTAACGGTAATTCCAGTCGCTGCGACCTCTTTCGCAATACTGTTGGTAAAACCAATCACAGCAAATTTAGAGGCTACATAATGCGACAGGTGCGCCATGCCCATTTTACCTGCAATAGAGGCGGTATTGATAATGGCGCCTTCGCCTTTAGGCTTAAATATTTCAAGCTCTGCCTTGGTGCACACAAAAACACCTTTAGCGTTTACGCCTAGAACACGGTCCCATTCGTTGGTGTCGATTTCCTCGATACTGCCAATGCCTACAACACCAGCATTGTTTACACCAATATCCAGCGTACCAAAAGTTGCTACGGTCTTAGCCAGTGCCGCCTTAACCGATTCATAGTCTGTAACATCTACAGTAACAGCAAGTACTTCTGCGCCTTCCGCTTCTACAGCCTTTACGGTATTGTTTAAAAATTCTTCTTTAATATCAGCTACTACCACTTTTGCGCCCACTTTTGCAAATGCTACTGCTATGGCTTTACCCAAGCCGCCACCGGCGCCGGTTATAAATACCACTTTGTCCTTTAATTGTGCCATAATAAAATTTAATTTCAATAATGCGCTGTTAACCTGAACCAGTCTTTCTGATTATTGCTTCTTTAGCGTACAATAAAATTACGATATCGAATTCGCTATAGGCTTAATGTAGATTAAGAAAAAGCCTTAACCTACCTTAAGTTTATTTCTTAAACATGTTTATTGAATACAGATACTATTGTATCGCACCTTTGCCTGTAGATTGTCATGTGTTTTGTAACTTGACATGAATATATATAAACTTAAAACAGAACTAAGATGCCACACATTGTAGTAAAATTTTACCCGGGTACTCCTGAGGAAAATAAAGTAAAAATTACAGAAGGGATTATAAAGTTAATTCAGGAACAAACCGGCAAACCGGAAGAATACATATCGGTAGGTATAGAAGAGGTCGATGAAGCGGTATGGATGGACGAAGTGTATAACAAAGAAATAAAGCCAAATTTCGAAAAGCTGTATAAAAAACCAGGCTACTAAATAGGCCTGTCCTTATACTCAAATTGGTGATGAACAATTAGATAAGAATGCTATGAGTTATCAGGAGGAAAAAGAAGCAATAAGCAATGTACTTGGGCGGTATGCCCAGGTACTCAATGCTGCCGAGTCAGCATTAATTCCGGAATTTTATTCCGAAGACGGTTTGTTTATACCCGACAGTATGAATGTGGTTTACAAACGCAGCGATCTAAAAGCCCTGGGCAATACCTATTTAAAGGAATCCGGCTTTAAAATCGAGTATGCTATACAAAATATCAATATCGACGAACGCTATGCCTTTGTCGAAGCTTTGGCAACAACATCGAACAGGGGGGCTTTAAAACAAAATAACATTAATAAGACCAGTATTGACCTTTTTATACTGAAACGTACCGATGCTGGCTGGAAAATTTACCGTTACATTTTTAACAATGTAAAACAGGTTAGTTAACCTTAAAAATCCAATTTATATGAAGGCAGCGGTATTAAGAAAGGCTGGCGGTGCTGAAAATTTTTCGATAGAAGAACGCGCACTCCCGGTGCCCAAAGAAGGCGAGGTGCTGGTAAAGGTCAGGGCTTTCGGATTGAACCGGTCGGAGCTGATGACCCGCAAGGGGCTTTCTCCCAGTGTGGTTTTCCCGAGGGTATTGGGTATTGAATGTGTAGGGCAGGTAGAGCAGGACCCCAGCGGATTTTTCGCCAGGGGCCAAAAAGTGGCTGCCTTTATGGGGGGCATGGGGCGTGATTTTGACGGCAGTTATGCAGAATACGCTTTGCTGCCTGTTCAGCTTCTAACGCCTTTTGACAGTACCTTGCCCTGGGAGGTCCTTGGCGCATTGCCGGAAATGTTCCAGACTGCCTATGGCTCCCTTCATAAAGCACTTAAGATTCAGGCAGGCGAAGTGCTGCTTATTCGGGGTGGTACATCTTCGGTGGGTTTGTTGGCTGCACAACTGGCTAAAGAAGCCGGGCTTACAGTAATAGCCACCACCCGAAATGAAGCTAAAAGGGATCTACTGCTTGATAATGGTGCCGATGAGGTGCTGATCGACAATGGAAATCTTGCTGAGGTTATTAAAAAAAACGATCACCTTAAAATTGATAAAGTACTCGAACTGGTCGGGACAGCTACCTTAAAAGACTCTCTGCATTGTACGGCTCAGGGCGGTGTTGTCTGTATGACGGGTATGCTTGCTGAAGAGTGGTCGATTGCAGATTTTGCCCCTATGGATTTTATTCCTGTAACGGTAAGCCTTACGGTTTACAATACCGGAGAAATTCGTATTGAAGGTAATTTTTTTCAGGAATTTATAAGGGATATAGAGGGAGGTGCCGTTAAACCGGCCATCAAGCAAACCTTTAGCCTGGATGAGATTGTCGAAGCCCACCGCTTCATGGAAACCAATTCCGGCGGAGGCAAGATTGTAATCATTACTTAAAGTATAATTTCACTAAAAATACCTGAATCACTTTTAAGGTTTCAATTTAAATATGTTCAGGGTTTAAATTATAGAATCTATCCGGATTCAGTAAACTTCACGACGATAAAAGTCGTCTAAATAAAAATATATGGATTTACAGTTAATAGGTAAAACGGCACTTGTTACAGGTTCTACGGGTGGTATAGGTTATGGTATAGCCCTTGGCTTACTTCGAGAAGGTACCACAGTATATGTAAATGGCAGGTCCCGGGAATCTGTAAATACGGCTATAACTAAACTAAAGCAGGAAGTTCCCGGAGCATTAGTTGAGGGTTTTGTCGCCGATTTCGCAAAGGTAGAAGAGGTAAACCAACTGATTAGTGCACTGCCTGAGGTTGATATTTTAATTAACAACGTCGGGGTTTATGGCGACCAGCCGTTTGAAACTACCTGCGATGAAGTCTGGCTGCATGATTTTGAAGTAAATGTTCTTAGCGGCGTTCGCCTTTCACGCCATTATGCACCGCTAATGAAAGCTAAAAACTGGGGGCGTATTATTTTTATTTCAAGCGAGTCGGCCATTAATATACCGGAAGACATGATACTTTATGGCGTGACAAAAACGGCATATCTTGCTTTAAGCCGTGGGTTGGCAAAACATTTAAAAGGGACTAATGTAACGGTCAATGCGATTTTACCCGGCCCTACATTGGCAGAAGGCACCGCTAAAATGTTTGAGCAAATTGCTCGTGATAAAGGTATTAGTGTAGAACAGGCACAAATAGAATTTATTAAAGAGAAACGTCCGTCATCCATTATCCAGCGCTGGGCAGATACCCGGGAGGTTGCTAACATGGTAGTGTACATAGCCAGCCCCTTATCATCGGCTACTTCGGGTGCGGCGTTACGCGTAGATGGCGGTGTGGTGGATAGTGCTTTTTAAAAAAGGCAGGATATAATTTATAGTATTATAAGTTTAGTGAACGGCTTAAAATTTAAATTTTATGATGCCGATAAATATTTTCAATATTGGGGCATGGGCTTTTTTAAGCTACCTAAGCCAATTATTGTTAATTTAAAAGATGTGGATGAAGCAAATGATGACACAAGCAGATAAAACGCTGCATATTAGTGCTATGGAGCAAGGGAGTATAAAGGATCAGTTTAAGACCGATGTGAAAAAAGGCTTGGGCGATACCCCGAAAAAATTGCAGTCTAAATATTTTTATGACGCAATCGGCGATGGTCTTTTTCAGCAAATTATGGCAATGCCGGAATACTACCTTACCCGTTGTGAACTGGATATATTTAAAAACAGGACAGTTGATTTAGCTACCCTTATTACTAATGCCGGTACAGCATTCGACCTTATTGAACTTGGCGCTGGAGATGCTACAAAATCGTCGTATCTTCTAAAACACCTTATTCGCCAAAATATCGAGTTTGCATATATGCCCATTGATATTTCGGGCAACATCCTGAATGTCTTAAATGAAAAACTTAAGGCTGATATACCGGGGTTACCTATAACTTGCCTGGAAGGTGATTACTTTACAATGCTTAAAAAGGCAACTAAAATATCAGGACGACGAAAAGTAGTTTTATTTTTGGGAGGGAACATTGGCAATATGGAACAAGAAGAGGCGCTTGCATTTTGCCTTGAACTTAGGGAGCACGTAAATCCTGGCGATATCGTAGTAATGGGTTTCGACCTTAAAAAGAACCCACAAACTATATTAGATGCATATAACGACAAGGCCGGAATAACCGCCGCATTTAACCTTAATATGCTTGCCCGTATAAACCGCGAGTTAAAAGCTAACTTCAATATAGATAGTTTTAAGCATTACCAAAATTATGACCCGCTTACCGGAGCTTGCCGTAGTTTCCTTATAAGCTGTGATGACCAGAAGGTTTCCATAGATGAAAAAATTATTTCTTTTGCTAAAGATGAATTTATTTATATGGAAGTGTCCCAAAAATTCTCCCAAGAGGATATTCAGGTACTTGCCAACGCCACAGGTTTTGAAATCACGTGCTCTGTTACTGATTCTAAGGGGTGGTTTACAGACTCATTATGGGTTGCACACTAAATTTAGCGTATGGAAAGCAATTTGACAACAACCGATAGTAACAGTACACTTTTGCAGCTATTTAAAGAGGTGCGAAAGCATTCAGAGGATATTTGCAAACCACTTGAAACAGAAGATTATGTAGTACAGCCTATTGCCGATGTAAGCCCGCCTAAATGGCACCTGGGGCATACCACCTGGTTTTTTGAAACATTTATCCTTAAGCCAAATTTTATAGGGTATACAGCGTTTAATCCGCAATATAATTTTGTCTTCAACAGCTATTACGAGAGTGTTGGTGCACGGGTAATGCGCACCGACCGTGGCAACCTGAGCCGCCCTTCGGTTAATGATGTTTACCGGTACCGAGCTTACGTTGATGTCCAGATGGAATTGTTTTTACAAAGCAGCACGTTATCACAGGAACTCGCCGGGCTTTTAGAGCTTGGCCTTAACCATGAGCAACAGCACCAGGAGCTGCTGTATAGCGATATTAAATACATACTGGGGCATAACCCGCTTTTTCCGGCCTATAGTACCCACAATGTTTGCAGTGAAACTGCGCATGGCGATGTACACTTTATACGTGTCGACGCAGGTGTTTATAAAATAGGTTTTAAAGGCGATGGCTTTTGTTTTGACAATGAGATGGGCAGGCATAAGGTGTACCTGGATGCTTTTGAAATAGCGGACAGGCCTGTAACCAATGCTGAATACCTTCGGTTTATAGAGGACGGCGGATATACTGATTTCCGCTACTGGCACTCGGAAGGGTGGGACTGGGTAAAGAAAACAGGCGTGCAGGCACCGCTGTACTGGCACCAGGTCGATGGGAAGTGGATGCATTACACCCTAAATGGGCTATGTGAAATAGACCCCAATGGCGCCGTATGCCATGTCAATTTTTATGAAGCGTCCGCATTTGCAGCATGGAAAGGCCATCGATTACCGACCGAGGCCGAGTGGGAAGTAGGTTCAGTAAACCTTAAATGGGGAGAACGCTGGGAGTGGACGAACAGCGCTTACCTTCCCTATCCCGGTTTTAAAAAAGAAACAGGAGCCATAGGGGAGTATAATGGCAAGTTTATGGTTAGCCAAATGGTGTTGCGTGGGGCATCAGTAGCAACGGCGCACGGCCATAGCCGCACTACATACCGCAACTTTTTTCATCCTAGGCACCAATGGCAGTCTAGTGGTATCCGCCTCGTAAAATAATAGCTGTAATACATCTGTTTACGGATTGTATTATCCCTTCCTTTTAAAATTCTAATTACTGCGTTCAAGTATTTTGCTTAACCTAAATTAAGAGTATTTCTTAATTTAGGTTAAGGGTGTATGATGAATAATATCAGGAACTTTGAGAGAACGATACAGGTTATAAGTTATAAAATCATCGTACCTAAAAATAACCTGATCATCATTTATGGCAGTAGTACTAACTACAATGCCCGAAATAACAATCTAAAAAAATATATTTTATGGAAATTACAGCAGCAATCGTAGGCGAAAAAGGCAGCGATTTTGAGCTTGGTAAAGTGCTTCTTGACGAGCCGGGCTCTGAAGAAGTATTGGTTAAAATAGTAGCAACCGGCATTTGCCATACCGATTTGGTAGCACGTGATTTTATCATGGGTTCGCCTAATTTTCCGGTAATACTGGGGCATGAAGGTGCGGGTATTATAGAAAAGATAGGGGAAGATGTGCACCACCTGAAGGTTGGGGACCACGTAGTGCTTACCTATGGCTATTGTGGCGAATGCGAAATCTGCCGTAGCGGTACCCCGGCGTACTGTTATGAATTTTTCCAAAGGAATTTTTCCGGGGCGCGTGTAGACGGGTCGCACAGCCACCATGACCATGACCACAAACCCATTAATGACAATTTCTTTTCGCAATCGTCTTTCGCAACGTATTCCATTGCCCATAAAAATAACGTGATCGCTGTGCCTAAAGATGCGCCTTTGGAAATTTTGGGCCCTTTGGGTTGCGGTATACAAACAGGATCAGGAGCCATTATCAACACGCTAAAGGTTAAAGTGGGTAGCTCAGTGGTGATATCAGGTACCGGTGCTGTCGGCCTTTCTGCCGTTATGGCTGCTAAAGCTTCTTCAGCAACTACAATAATTGCAGTAGATATTAATGATGAACGCTTAGAATTTTCTAAGGAGCTTGGCGCCACTCATACGATAAACAGCCTGAGAGAAAACGTTCAGGAACGCATCAGGGAAATACTTCCTAATGGTGTGCAGTACGCTGTTGATACCACAGGCAGGAATGAAGTAATCAATAACTCGCTTGCTGTTTTAGCTCCCGTAGGCGAAATAGCCATTATCGGAGTTGCTACAAAACCGCTGGAACTTGAAACCAATATATTCCTTACCAAAGGCTTTAAAATTAAGTTCGTGAACCAAGGCGACAGTGTGCCGCAGGAATTTATCCCTAAACTGATAAAAATGTACCAGCACGGCCAGTTCCCTTTTGATAAGCTTATTAAAACATATGCTTTTGAAGACATCAACCAGGCAGTTGAAGATTCTGAAAAAGGAAGAACTATTAAATCAGTACTTTTAATTGGAGACTACAAAGGTTAAAGTAATATTATAGTGCCGGGTAACCGGCATTTTTTTTTGTAATTTTTCGTAAAACTAAGTTGCTGTATAAGATGCAACAACTATTAATATAAAAATATATGAGCAAAGTAATAGGTATCATGGCAGGTAGCCTGCGTAAAGAATCGTTTTCAAAAAAATTGGGCAACGCTGTAATAGCAATGGCGCCGGAGGGGTTTGAGTTTAAAGCAATCAGGTTGGACGACCTTCAGGTCTACAACCAGGATTTCGACGACAATAATGAAGTGCCGCAGGCCTATACCGCTTTTAGGGAAGAGGTAGGTCAGTTGGACGGATTTATTTTTATCACGCCGGAATACAACCGATCGGTTCCTGCTGTTTTAAAAAATGCGCTCGATGTGGGTTCAAGGCCTTATGGTAAAAGTGTCTGGGATGGTAAGCCTGGAGCTATTTTTAGCAATTCTCCTGGTGCTGTGGGGGGCTTTGGTGCCAACCATCATTTAAGGCAAAGCTTAGTTTTCCTAAACATACCGGTAATGCAGCAGCCGGAAGTATACCTCGCCAAGGTGAATGAGCTCTTTGACGAAAGTGGAGCCATTAAAGAAGGCGGGACAAAAGACTTTATTAAAAAAGCAGTTGATGCTTATATCTCATGGTTTAACCAAAATGCTAAAAAATAAAAAGTTAAGATTTTAAGTGCTACCTCTAAATCTCTTATCCTTTTTTGTATCCGGTAGGGGACACGCCCGCATATTGTTTGAAGAAGCGGCTAAAATGGAACTGGTTTTCAAAGTGAAGCCTGGCGGCGATCTCTTTTACGGAAAGAATATTTTCATTAAGCAATACCTTGGTTTCAAGGACAACCATTTCGGTAATAAACTGGCGGGCTGTCTTGCCCGTTTTGCGTTTAAGCAGCTGGGTCAGGTATTTTTCATTGATGCCTAACTTTTCTGCATAAAAGGCTACTTCCCTATGACTAAGGTAGTGCTGCGAGAGCAATTTTATAAATCGGTAAATAAGGCTGGCAGACAACTCTTTATCTACAGGAATTTCATCGTAGTACTGCTTGACCTTTAAAAGCACAGCCCTGAAAAGGTTACGTATTACTTCATCATCAGCGGGGGCGTAAGGGTCGGTATTGAGCAGCGTATAGATTATTTGCGTTAACTGTAAAAGCAGGGCATGGTCTGTTTTGGAAACTTTACTAAAAGAAGCCATCCCTTCTTTGAGAAAATTCGCTACGTTAAAGTATTTCCCGAGTATCCCTGCCTCAGCCAGAAAGTCTGTGGTAAAGAGTAAAGAAACGAAATGTACATCGTTGCCCTCCCATAGCATCTCGCGGATAGCATTAGGAGGAATGATCAGTACTTCCTTAGCAGCCAGTTCGTATTCAAAGAAATTGACCTTAATTTTCATGCTGCCTTTAATGATAAGGATCACCGAAAAGTGGCCAGATCGAAAAGGCCGGTTCTGTATGAAATCGCTATTGTGCTGCTTTGAATCGTATACCAGTAAATCCGGTTGCCTGTGTTGTAAACCTATATCCTGCCTAATGGCGGGAATATCTATATTTCTATAGGTGTTTTCTACAGGCCTGTCCATTAGAAGTATCGAATCGGGTAGTGTCCTTTTCATATTCATTGTTTTGCATATCAGCATGATGTTGATTCACGCGGTATTTTCTTTATTCCTTCCTTTAAAAAAAGGACGGTGATGGTAAAGTTATGCTTTTTAGTTAAATAATTACTTTTAGATATATCATTGTTTCTTTTAGCTATTGCTCCGCGCAGGTTATAGGGGGAACTTTGCCATAGAAAACTTTGATGATGCAGGTAGGTTCTTTTGCTAAACAAGCGATACTTTATTTATTTCTTCTACAGGGCGGCATGGCACTGGCCCAACAGGATTCACTCAAAATCTCGTTGGACGACCTGTTTAAAATGGCCAATACGGGTACTAATCAAATTAAGTTAAGCAATGCACTTTTTGAACGGTCTGAAGAAGTTATACACGATAAGAAAAACGACCGCCTCCCTACAGCAAGTGTTAATGGGTCTGTAGGCTATCTTACTAATGTAGGTGTTATTGGGCTGGGCACCATGGCATCCGGCTTTTATGATATGCCTCATTTTTCAAATTCATACGCACTTCAGGCAGGATGGGTTATTTATGCCGGTGGAAAAGTTGCTACCGCTATAGACATTGCTAAAATTGAAAACCGTATTGCAGGCTTGGATTTGGCAAAAGACAGTCAGGGTATAAGGCTCCTGTTAGCGGGATATTACCTCGACCTTTATAAAGGTTACAGCCAGGAAAAAGTATTTGAGCAGAATATCGCTTTGGGCCGTGACCTTTTAACGAAAATAAATAACCGCTACCAGGCGGGGGCTGCCTTAAAGAGCGACTAGGTGCGGAATGAATTGCTGGTTTCTACTTACGAACTGGCACTATCTAAACTAAAGGACCGTACTGCTATAACCAATTACAACATCGCGAGCCTGCTGGGGTTGCCTGAAAGCACTATAATAATTCCTAAAGCTATAGAAATACCCGATGCTGCAAAGGAGTATTCAGTAAATGATAATAGTAGTAAACTTTCTAACATAGCGTTAGCTGCTAATCCTGAATATCAAAAATCGATCCTGCGTGTTAGCCTTGCAGAGAAAAAGCAAAAACAGGTAAAATCCTCTGACTATCCTCAAATAGAGCTATTTGCCAATGCTACTTTTGCCCGGCCTTATACGTTTGATATACCGGCAAAGGATATTTATGCCTACAACAACGCCATAGGATTAAGGATCAACTATTCCCTTAGCAACCTGTACCAGAATGGCAGGAAAAAAGATATAGCAGGAAAGGATGTAGCCATAGCAACGCTTAATGAACAACTGGCTAAGGAATCGTTAAGCCGGGAAGTTAATAGTGGTTTTATAAACCTGAGGCAGTCCTTTAACCAACTTACTACATTGTACAAGCAACAGGAACTGGCCCGGGAAAACTATAAAAGGATTGCCGACAGTTACCTTGAACAGCTAACGCTCAACACCGAAGTTACCGATGCCACCAACCAAAGGCTGGAAGCCGACCTTAGGGTAACTGATGCACAGGCGGAGATACTGTTTAATTATTTTCAGTTGTTAAAAAGCTTAGGACAACTTTAATCTTATTTTATGAAGAACCATCAAAGACCGGCAAAGAACAATACTACGATGTATTTTCGCCTTTTTATAGGTTTGTGTGCTGTAATTGTACTACTGCTAACAGGCTATTATTTCCTGAATTTTGACCAGGGGCGCTATACCGATGATGCCCAGGTGCAGCAACTGTTAACACCGGTTAATGCCCGTGTAGGGGGCTACATAAAAAGCGTTCAGTTTAAAGAATTTCAGTGGGTAAAAAAGGGGGATACCTTGGTGGTAATAGACGATACCGACTACAGGGCGCAAAAGGAATTGGCTGAAGCTGCGCTTATGGATGCCGAAGCAGGAAAAAGGGTAACGGTATCTGGTGTTACTACCCTTGAAAATGGGGTAGCAATATCCGCTGCGCGTATTGCGGAAGTGAAAGCGAAATTATGGAATGCCGAGAAGAACTTTAAGCGTTATGCCACGCTACTGGAAAAAGAATCGGTAACGCAGCAGCAGTTTGACCAAGTAAAAAGTGATTACGAAGGGCTTAAAGCCCAGGTGGAGACCTTAGAAAGGGCAAGGGTAGGCAGCAGCCTGACCGTGCAGGAAGGCAATGGCAGGGTTTTAGTGAATAATGCTGCCCTTAAGAGTGCACAGGCGCAACTCAATATTGCGAGCATTAACCTGCGCTATACCGTTATTACAGCGCCCTGCAACGGCTATATGGGCAGAAAAACCATTACTGAGGGGCAATTGGTGCAGGCCGGTCAGCAATTAAATACGATAATCGATAATGAGAATAAATGGATCACGGCTAACTTTAAAGAAAAGCAGCTGTCCGGAATCAAGATAGGGCAGAAGGTTAGGATTATAGTAGACGGTATACCCGACACTACCGTGTGGGGAAGGGTGGGGGCGTTTGCCTCGGCTACAGGTGCCGTGTATTCGATGGTTCCTGTTGACAATGCTACGGGCAATTTTGTAAAGATACAACAACGCATACCGGTACGTATCGAAATAGACAGCACTACCAGCCGTGCTGTATTGGCACAACTAAGGGCAGGTATGAACGTGGTAGTAACGGTAGAAGACTGATTATGAACACCATTCCTAAACATACAATCTCTGCTTTTCATAGCTTTATTCCCCGGATGGCGCGGATAAGCTTATTTGTGCTGTTTGCCCTGGTATTTCAATTTTCTAATACTGTGTATCTTAACCTCACGGGTACACTTACCGGTGCAAGCCAAATGCTGAAAGAAGACCTGACCTTCTTCTTTCAGATGACCATGGTAGGGCTTTGCCTTGTTTATCCGTTACTTTTTCGGCTTAAATTGCGGTTTACTTCACGCCAAACTATTACCACGTGCGCCATTATTGTGGCTGCCATGATGGCTATCGCAATGTATTCAGATTCTGTTGTTGTACTTGCTACAGCATCATTTATACTGGGCGCCGCTAAGATGGTGGGTACTTTTGAAACACTGGTATCTATCCAGCTTATTATTACCCCTAAAAAAGACTATGGGGTGTTCTTTAGTGTTGCTTTAGGCCTGGTGCTGCTCAGCGGGCAGATATCTGGTATCTGGGCTGTACAACTTAATTACACGTACGACTGGAGGGCGATATACCGTATTTTACTGGCCGCGCATGCTATAATGATACTACTTGCACAACTTGTATTACATAATGTACGGGTTACCAAAAAGCTTCCCCTGTATGGCATCGACTGGTTAGGGCTTGTGTTATGGAGCCTGTTGTTTACCGCGCTAACCTATATATTCAGCTACGGCCAGTTAATGGACTGGCTACACAGTGGGGAAATAAGGATCGCTGTTTTCCTTTCCTTAGTTTTTGCAGCCCTTACCCTGTTTTGGATGTTTCGTGCCGGGCGGCCCTATATTCATTCTTTTATATTTACAATAAAAAGTGTCAATACGGCAATTTTCATCATCCTGATCATGCAGCCTTTTTTATCGGCGAGTGGTAGTGTAATGGGGCCTTATACCATGGGCGCTTTAAAACTCGATGATCTTAACAACGCTGCCCTAAACTGGTATATAGCAGCAGGTATCGCCGCGGGAAGCATGCTTAGCTATTGCTGGTTCCGGTGGTACAACGGCCCATACAAACTATTTTTTGTAATTGTTTTTATTAGCCTTACCCTGTACTACGTCCTTTTATATTTTTCGTTGGGGATGTTGGCAGATTCCTCCATCATTGCCCTGCCTTATTTTTTACGGGGCTTTGGCAACATACTTTTGTTTGCAGGCACAGGAAAATACATAACACGCGATGCGGGCCCCGCTATCTTTACGCAGGTGCTCTGTTACCTGGCTATGGTGCGCAATGCATTGGGAAGCCTTATACCGGCCTCTCTTTTAGCCTATGCGCAATCTGTACGTACCCTGGACTTCCATACAAGGCTGGCAGGGAATACGGGTACTTATAGCCCTTTAGTTTCAGACTTTTATTCCGCAGCGTATAACAGGGCAACACGCGGCGGGGGCACTGCGGCGGAGGGATCTATAATGGCTTCAAAAGGGCTTTATGCTAAGGTAAACCAGCAGGCGGTATTTTTAGCAGGCCGCGAAATTTTCGGAATTATGGCGATAACGGGTCTGTTCATCATCCTGTTACTGGTGCTCTGGCATTTTTCCGGTCCTGTGACACGAAAAATACCTTCATGGAGGGCGATTCGCTCGGTAACCCGATAATATTGGCCAATCAGCATTGCTGTTATAACTGGTGCTGGACTAACTAACAGGTATGCTTTTGCTTCTTTTAGGCATTGTGATAACCAAACCAAAAAATAATATTTGTCCTTTTAAATTGAGAAACAGATGTCCGTAACTGCAGAACATAAGAATACTAAGGTTACCGTTCAGGTAATGCGAAAAATGAAGGCAGCAGGAGAAAAGATCAGTATGCTAACGGCATACGATTTTACCATGGCAGGCCTTTTGGACCAGGCGGGTGTAGATGCTATACTTGTAGGTGATTCTGCCGGGAACGTCATGGCGGGTTACGATACCACACTTCCCGTTACCCTGGAGCAGATCATCTACCATGGGGCTTCGGTGCGCCGCGGCGTAAAGCGCGCTTTGCTGGTGGTAGATATGCCCTTTGGCACGTGCTGCGGAAATCCTAATGAATCACTCAATAATGCTGTGGCCATCATGAAAGGAACCGGGGCGGAAGCCCTGAAGATCGAAGGGGGGGAGGAACTATTGCAGGATATAAAAAAAATAATTGCCGCCGGAATACCCGTTATGGGGCATTTAGGGCTGATGCCGCAGTCGGTACACCAGTACGGTGGCTTTGGGCTGCGCGCTAAATCGGATACGGAGGCCGAAAAACTGAAGCGTGATGCATTATTACTGCAGGAAGCGGGATGTTTTGCGATTACCCTGGAAAAAGTACCCGCTTCCCTGGCGGGTGAAATAGCGGCATCATTGTCCATACCCATTATTGGAATCGGGGCAGGAGGCAGGGTCGACGGCCAGGTGTTGGTGGTGCAGGACATGCTGGGGATGAACCGGGACTTTAGCCCTAAATTTGTGAGAAAGTACGCTGACCTGTCTTTTGCAATTACCCAAGCGGTATCCGGTTATATCAGCGATGTGAAAAGCCTGGAATTCCCTTCGGCGGAGGAATCATACTGAGCCCTTTTTATTGCAGCCGATAATTCTTATATTTACTACTTATAAACTATTTATGGATACCATTAATACATCAACGGCCACCGCCACGCCTACCGAGCAATTGATCCGTTTCTTTAACCGGTTTTTTGCCCTGGATGAGAAAGAATGCGAAGAGGTAATCCGATTGTTCTCGCAACGAAACATTCGGCGCAAGGGCTATCTGTTGCAGGAGGGTGATGTATGCCGCAACTATTATTTTATCGTATCCGGCTGTTTTAAAATGTTTGCAGTAGATCCATCTGGGAAGGAGCACAACCTTCAATTTTCGGCTGAAAATGACTGGATCAGTGACCTGCACAGCTTTTACTCTGAGGAGCCGAGCCGTTTGTATATCGAAGCGCTCGAACCTTCTGTCGTACTTCAGATACAGCATGAAGACCTGTTATACCTTTTTATCAATTACCACAAATTCGACCGCAATTTCAGGATTATAACGGAGCGAAAGTATATTAACTTTCAAAACCGCATCCTGCAAAATATCAGTTCAACTGCCGAGGAACGCTACCTTAGCTTTGTAAAGCAATATCCCGGGCTGGTCAATAGGGTGCCCAATACACAGATCGCTTCCTATCTTGGTATAACACCTGAGTTTTTAAGCAAGATCCGGAAAAAGATCGTGACCGTACAGTAATCTTTAAGTAACAACAGTCTGTATTTTAATTATCAGGGCGCTATTAAAATGCCATCAAACATTATTTAATAAACCTCCATCTAACGGAATATTGGCTCCTGTCAGGTAGGCAGCATATTCAGATGCTAAAAAGGCAACGAGATGACCATATTCTTCAGGTTTGCCTAATCGTTTCATGGGAACATGCGCCTCCCTCTTTTGCTTTATTTCTTCAACTGTAAATTTACCCGAAGCGGCTTCTTCCGCAATAAGTTGGTTTATCCTCTCGGTATCAAAATAACCGGTAAGTATAGTATTAACGGTAATATTATATGACGCCACTTCTTTTGACAGTGTTTTTGCCCAGGCTGCAGTAGCAGAACGAATGGTGTTAGAAAGCACAAGGCTGGCGCTTGGTTCTTTTATGGTAATGGAAGAAACGTTTATAATTCGTCCCTGTTTTTTTGCGATCATGTGCGGTAAAACCAATGTTGTAGTTTCGCATACGGTTTTAAATAACAGGTCGAACGCCGTCTGGTAGGAAGCCATATCCATGTTTAAGGCTGTTCCGGGTTTGGGCCCATTCGTGTTATTAATAAGTATATCAATAGGATTTCGTTGTACAAATTCTGAAATCCTCTGGCGGTATTTTTCATATTCTAAAAAATCCACGACCAGATAGCTATGGGATTGTTCGTTGTGTACAGCAGGTAAAAGTTCGACAGCTTTTTTAAGTTTTGCTTCGTTACGCGCCATCAGGGTAACATTGGCACCACATTCTGCCAATACTGTTGCAACTCCATATCCAATTCCTCCTGTACAGGCACCCACCAGTGCATTTTTTCCTATCAGTTGTATTTTCATGGTAATTATTATAATGTTTATAGGTTAACAAGTAGTACTGGCAATGTAGCTGTTAAGCTTGTAATAGTACCTAACTGATAAATATAAAGGTAAGATATTAAAAGATTTTTTTTTTATACCGCTACATCCATTAGTACCTACTCGTTGCGAATAATAAGATCCTTAAAATAACCCTCGGTACCTATATCAACAAACAGGCCTATTCCCCCTTTTGCACCTTCGCCAAGCTTTAGGTCATTGACGATCAAAGAGGGTTCTTTGCGGCCATCTAAATACAGTTTCGCCTGCCGCCCTTTAACGATAATTTTTATGGAAATCCATTTGTTGAGTTCCATGTCCTCATAAGATTCATAAACGCCCGGTGCGGTTTTCCGACTGTCGGTAAATTTGAAATCCGGATAGGCAAAATATTGTGTAGAACGGTTTCTTCTAAGCTGGTCGTCCGACATTGCGTTTGCAGGTCGCAGGTAAATAGCCTCGAATTTTGAATTGTCTTTATTAATATGGAAGGCAATGCCAATAAAGCCCCGTGCATGTTCAGTGGCAGTAATAAGTAGTTTGCTCAGTACTTTAACCTCAATGACACCCTCACTAAATTCAATGCCTTTCACCCTGGCATAGGTTGCTTCATCATCCAGGAGGATGTTGGAATCTTTGACAACACGTATTGCCGTAACTTCTTCTATAGTACCTTCGGAAACGTAGCTGCCTACAGGCTCCAGGTCTTTCTCTGTAAGCAGTATTTTCTGGGCAAAAAGGGCCGGGCTAAAAAGTACAAGCAGCAGGGGATACTTATAAAGGTTCATCATCATAAAAGTTAGATTTGTATAACTTTAATTACTGTTTCAAAAAATAATGTATCGCCGTCCAGGCCACCGGCCATTTTTCCAAAAAAGCACCGTGCCCGGCACCGGGAATCACACTTAGTTGGCCTTTTGGAATGAATTCAGCGGCATTTGCGGCATGTTCTACAGAAACAAAATTATCGTGGTCGCCCACCATTACCAAAACCGGGCATTGAATGGTGCTGAATAATTTTTGATCGGCCACCAATTTGGTGTTGAATTCATCCTGCACGCGGGCGAAGAGTTCCGGAAGCCTTTTTGGATCGGGCATCAGGGCCAGTTGCTGGTCCCAAAAAGGCATATCCAGTTGTAAGGCCTGCGCTACCGTAATGGCATTGGGCGTATCCCCGGGATGCCGTTCACCTGCACCCACCACTACTAACTTTTTGACTTTGGCAGGGTAAAGGCTGGCAAGCATATAGCCGGTATAGCCACCATCGCTAAAGCCTATTACCGTGGCACTGTCTTTAGTTACAGCATTGAGTACGGCAGCTGCGTCTTTAGCTTTAAGCTGGTAGGTGTGGGGCTGGTTGCCAAGCTCGGATTTTCCGTGCCCACGGGTGGAGATGGCAATGACCTGGTGGTTGGTTTTAAGGCTGTCTATAAAATGGTACATTTCGAATGTAGAACCAAATATACCACCATGCAATATTAGTACCGGGCTGCCTTTGCCGTATACTTCATAATATATTTTAGCATCGCCTGAGGTAATGTAGTGGCCGGCAGTGGCGTTATTGCCGTAAGGAGTAGTGCCCTGTGGTGCAGCAACGGCCTGGAGGGCGTACCTCATGGGTTTTGGCTGCTGTTGTGCATATAAAGCTGTAGATAAAATTACAGCAACGGACAGAATGAAATTTTTCATAAAAAATGGATGAATTATACAGCAAATTTAGGGTAGTAGTTACGACGTGCGGAATAACCTACTTTAATAAAAATACTTAACATAGTTTAAGGGTAGCGCGGCAATCATTAATGTCATGTGGAATTTACAGTACTGTGATACACTTAATAGAGCTAGGCGGTGTCAGTAATTAAATATTTCAAAGTATAATAATCTATTTTAATCTAAAGAATTTTAACACACAAATTTAAATAATATTGTATATTTGTACTTGGATTGGGGTGTCCCCGGTCGGTAAAGTGGCCTATCATGTTTTAGTGATAGGTCTTTTGCTTTTTTATGGAAATATCTTTAATCCATACATCCTCCCATTCTTTGTGTAGATTTTATTCTTTATTAAATCAAATGCTAAGTTAACTCCAGCTTTATTTATAACATATCTTGCAATTGGATAGGCAAGAAGGTCAGCAATTTGTAAGCCGCTTATGTTCTCTTTTTTGGAAAAAAAATGCGGTTTCGATCCTAGGTTTTGGAAACGATTACCATCTACATAGTATGTTCCTTTACTTCTAATAGTTTCAATATGCTTAGTTAGCTTAGAATCCTCTTTTGTTCCTCTTTTTTCTATTCCAACCTCAAGTACTGTAACATCCGGTTTTGCGTCCAAACAAAAAATAGCGCGCTCCATTATAAAAGATAAAGCAACTTCATAAACGTCATCTCTAAGCTTACCGTGTCTTTTAATAAATTCCTCCTTCCTTATAGCGCCTACTATAATTTCATAATTAATATCTTTCATAATAGCATTGATACCATCATAAAATTCTTTCTTTGTAGCTAAGTCAAAAAGGATACTAAACTCATTATTGCATTTCCGGATGTCCCTGGAATGTAAGATTACATTAGGATTGCCCCAAAATTTATTTTTGAGATCATTTACAGCCTGCTTCATCTTATTATATTCAGAGTCAGAAATTAGAACGCCACACAAAACAAATACAGGGAAGCCTAGGTCAATTGTGCTAAGGCCGTGATCTCCGCTTTCATCTAAGAGTAATTTATATCTCATTGATTTTTTTGACAAAGATTTAAAAATTAATACTATATTTTGTGACATCATCACGTCGCAATTGATACTAAAATAAAGCCGCTATTTAGCTGCTTTATTTTTATCTGCTCGTTCCCAATTTTTCAATATCTATGGCATCATATATTGGTGCTAACCTTCGTGCCAATCCATAATACGTAAAGTCATTCCTGCCATTCTTTTTTAATTTCAGTTCTGAAAGTTTTACCGCCAATTCTTCCGCTGTAGAAACATTAAATAATCCTTTGACTCTATCAAAATGGCGCCGCGATACTAACTTATATATTAAATCAATATTGTGTTCTTTACTATATATGTATGTGATTGGAAACCAGTCTATACTATTTAATTGGCCTATATAGGATAACATTACATCCGCCCTTACGTAATCCTCTTTAGTAATTCCTTCCGAGATTCTGCTTATAATTATTTCCGCCATTACACTCATATACTGTTTTGAGTATGTTGTATTATAGTAGTTGTCCAGATAATCGACGTAAGAATAAAATTCATTAAATTTTGCTCCATGCTTTGTTTCCCATTTAGAGTTGAAGAAGTAAGTTGAATAGAGTAAATCTTCTACAATCTGAAAATTCTCATTCTTTAATAAAATCGCTATCGTATAAACGAATAACTCATGGGTGATGATTCTAAAAATTATAAACTCGTCAGAACTATAGCTACTGACATCATCCAGCGGATATTTCAGTTTATGTAGTTTTTCTAAAAAATTTATTAAAATATTAGTGTCGAATTCCTCATCTGCTCTGGATAATTTGTTTAAATAACTAATGTAGTCATTTTTTAAATTGTCATACTGATGCAAACTGTCCAGAATTAACTTACAGTATTCATTATAATTTCTAGATTTATCTGCGACTTGGAATGTTTTTAGACTTTCATAATATTCATCAAAAAAATCTTTAGATATAGAGTTTACTCGCTTAGGGTTTTTTTCTATTTGAGTATCAAATGATTTTATTATTGAATTTGTTTTATAAGTCGAAACTTTGTCTTCAAACAAATAGCTTGGTGCTTTACCTATCTGTGGCTTACTGTAGGAAGGGCGTCCAAAAATATTTCTAAGCAATTTATCGTATTCAGGTTCAAAACTTCCGGATGTCAAATCAAAGTAGATTCGGCCTTTCAAGAATGTAGGAAGATATTCTTTCCCGTTCTCATCCCTTTCCGCGACAATTGGTATAAACTTTTCTTGGGCTATATTATCATATATCTCGGGACTTATAATTTGTGTCTCTGTTCCCACACCTCCAATTTTGCTGTTTGCTTTTTCTGCATATATTTTATCACAAATTATAAGTACTTTAGAAATATCGGGGGACTGCACCATGGATTCCATAAAGGTATGTTTATCTTGGCCTGCCTTTAAGTTCCATTTATCCAGTATCACGTCAACTCCATCTGCTACTAACCTCTCAGCTAATCTCACCACCCATTCCTCATGTTTCAAAGTCGACCAACTGTAAGAAATAAAAATTTTTGGGATCATATTATGTATTATTTACTTTTTAATAAGGATGTCAGTGTCTCAATTATTTTATTTGAATTATTACTCTCAATAATATTTTTTTGTAAATCTACTGTAGTCTCATCTTTCTTAAGAATAAAGTTTCGCTCAGTTTCGGCAAATTTCTTTATTATTTCTTCCAAATTATCGGTTTCATATATCGCGGCAGTTTTTAATGCTATAATTTTCATTTTGATATTTACTATTTCGTTATTATAGTATTTAATTTCGTTAAGATTATTACGATAAAGTTTTAGGAAGAAAAAAGCAAATATTTCAATTAAAATACTTAGAGAAACCCGTGGGATAATATGCATCAAATATATAGTCGCTACTGAATTGGTGTTATCATTCGTTAAAATAACCGGCTTCACAGAAAGTTCTGATTCAGCACTAAATTGTGAAATTTCTTTGACTATTTCCGTATTACTACCTCCGTATGGAATTGTATTATCACTCAGGGTCAAATATAAAATAAAAATAGCTAATACTGTGGTCACAAACCCAATACCGAGGTTAATGTAAGAATACCTAGATATTTTTTCAGATTCAAATAATATTTGTTTTTTAATTTTTTCAAGGTCATCTTGGATTTGAATTAATTTTGAATTGTCACTTTTTTTTGCATCAATAATTTCATATGTTACATTTCTTTCTCCTTTGACATACACGATGATCCATCCTGTAACTAATAACAGTATGAATAAAAAAAATATAAAGGTGTAATTGACATATGAACGACCAGTATAGTCTGAATTAAATAAAATTGGATTTTTTATATAAACTTCCGGATAAGCCCTTGCAATTATTGATAGTAACAAAAAAACAAGAAACACTATTATGGTTACAATTGAAATTGGCCCATAATATTTTTTGGATTTAGAAATTAACTGTATTAGTATTGTATCGCTTATTGACATCTTTCAGAAATTAAAATTTCTGCCGAATTTAACATTTTAAATTTAATCCTAATACAATCGTCATATCTAATACCTGCGAAATAGTCATTTAATTACCTGAAGTTACATTGGGGTGCGCATCAAATTTTGCTTAATTTTAGTGATTCAAAATTAAGCAATGATTCTTTTTCTATAATCTATGTTAATAATGACCCTTAATCTTTTTTAAGAGCCTTGCCTTGTGAATAGTTAAAGAATTGTTTTTTAGTTTATATTTATTTTAGCCGATTGGTTTGCAACTGTTGAAGATATCCTGAAGAACATTATAAGTAGTACTGCTTTGTGTATCCTTTTGCCAATTAATTTACCTTTGCACAAACGATGTAAATTGCCGATAGGAATAGTTAAATGGAAATAGGGGATATTACACAGATAAAAAAACTATTGTTGGAAACTGCTGAGCTGTTATTTTCAGACAGCGGTTACAGCGGTACGTCCATCAGGGATATTGCAAAACGGGCTGGTTAATGTCGCTTTGGTCAACTATCACTTTGGCTCAAAAGAGAACCTGTACCTCACAATTTTTAAGCGGAGGTTTGCGGCCTATGAAACGGCGCTTGCTACTATGGACAGCAGGGAAGGGGCTGGTAAAAAGCTCGACGCCTTTCTTGACATCTATGGTAATTTTATTGACAGCCACCGCAATTTCCATCGCCTGCTAAGCAGGGAAATTACCCTCCTGCACCATTCCTCTATCAAAGAGGTCATTACCGCGGGTACCCGGAAAAACTATGAATTGGTAAAAAAAATTATACAGGATGGGATAGCGAGCGGCACATTTAAAAATGTAAATGTAGACCTTGTTACCTTAAACATCATTGCTTTCGTACCGCGTATTTTTTCGGGAAGCCCATTCATTACCGATATTTTCGAGTGGCAGCATTCAGGCCTTCAGGATAAAAAAGTTGTCAGCATTCAGTTAAAAGAATATTTTCATTCGATCTTAAGTAACCGTTGAGGATGAAACTATTCCGTATAGTCAGCCCCTTGGTTTCTACTGATAAAAAAGCCGGCCACATTTTAAAAAAAGGAATATCATTCACCTATAAATTGATGTTTAAATACCTACCTGGTAAATTGGCCAGGTAGGTATCATAACTTTTTGAACTAAAATCAATTAATTCAATACTCCGGATGTTTCATACACAATCCCCTTGTAACAGGCATTGTAGATTTCTTTAAGGTCTTCCAGAGAAGGGGTGCGTGGGTTAAAGCCGGTACACGGGTCTATAAGTGCATTATTGGCCATATAGTCAAGATTTTTATTCCAGTCTTCCTGAGAAATCCCAAATTCCTTAAGCGACGCCATATTGTTTACGTCGCTTCGTAATCCTTCTATAGCCTGCGCCAGTTCCTCGGCCGTTTCCAATCCAATGACTTTTGCAAGTGCCGGGTATTTGTGGGTTGCTGTGGCATTAAAACGGATTACGTTAGGAAGGAAGATAGCGTTGGCAGCTCCGTGCGGGATACCGTATAAAGCACCAACCTGATGCGATAAGGAGTGTACAATCCCTAACCACGCATTATTAAAGGCAAGCCCTCCCATAAAAGAGGCGTCGTGCATGTTCTGGCGCGCCGCAATATTTGTAGGGTTGTTAACGGCCTCCTGAAGATTGTCAAACACAATTTCCAGGCCACCCTTTGCCAATACGTCCGCATAGTTGTTATCAATGTTCGATACGTAGGCCTCTACACAATGTGTCAGTGCATCCAGCCCTGTATTGGATGTGATGTGTGCCGGCATTGATGCGCAAATCTCCCCGTCGACTATAGCAATGTCCGGTGTTAGCTCGTAGGATACGATTGGGTACTTTACACCTTTGTCGCGGTCAGTTATAACTGCAAGGCCGGTTGTTTCCGTTCCGGTTCCGCTCGTTGATGGAATGGCTATAAACCTGGCCTTGTTTCGCAATACAGGAACGCTAAAAGGCTTAAGTAAAGAATCAAAGTACGTATCAGGGTGCTCGTAAAAAATCCACATCGTCTTAGCGGCATCGATGGCCGAGCAACCCCCAAGGCCAATGATCCAGTCGGGCTGGAATTCCAACATGGCTTCTGCACCCTTAAAGCTTGTTGCTGATGAGGGATCTTCTTCCACACCATCAAAAATTTTGGTTTCTATTCCTGCCTCCTGTAAAAATGCTACTGCTTTATCCAGTGTTCCGCTTCGTTTCATGGAGCTTCCCCCTGTAACAATAAATGCCCTTTTTCCTTTAATATTTTTTAATTCTGCAAGGCTTCCAGCGCCGTGGAAAACCTCTCCTGCAATAAATAATTTGCTCATCTTTTTATAGTTATAATTACTACTGCAAAGGTAGATGGGCAGGCAGGGCAGGATGTTATACAGATACTACTACGCGGTATAAATTTGTGCCAGCTCGTTTTGAAGCTCGGTGGGCGTTTCTTTGAGTTTTGATTTAACGAATTTATTAAGAGCCGATGGGGAGCTGAAGCCCAGGTCAAATGCGATCTCTTTGTGCGAAAGGTCTGAAAACAACAATTGCCGTTTTATTTCGGTAAGTATGCGGTTATGTATAGCATTAATGGCCGTTTCGCCACAATGTTTTTTAGTTATCTCATTGAGTTTTTTAGTAGTAATGGACAGTTTTGAGGCGTAATACTGCACCGTGCGTTCACTTTTGTATTGCTGGTTGAGCAGCTTTTTAAAGCTTATATAGGCGTTCTGGCTGGAATCCTGGGCATCGTGATGCACTACGGGATGCAGCCCGTGAATGGATTCTATAAGCCCTAAAAGGAATATTTTGATATAAAAACGCGCCTGCTCTTTTTTTACCAGGCTGGGGGCGGTATAAATGTCTTGTATGCTTTTTATAAGGGGCAGCACATTTTCGAATTCTGTGCTGGAAAGTGCTGTGGCATTAAGGTGTGCCGCAAGGTTGACATTGTAGGCGCTGAGTTCGTTTTTCAAAATATCGGAGCAAAACAATATCTCTTCAAACAAAATTATTTTACCTGTCAGGTCATCGCTGAGGTCTGATACAAAGTGGACCTGATCTGGAAAGATAATGGATATTTTGCCTGATTTGAGTAAATGTAACTTGTCTTCGATATGGACATCAATTTTTCCGGCTTCAACCACAATAATACAAAAATGGTCTTTTTTGTGAGGAAGCAGGTAGCTTTCCAGGTGCTCTTTATCTAAATTAAACACGCGGAATGACAAATTCCTGTCCGCCTCTTTTTGGATATTTTTTTTGATCTCTAACCTTTTTACGTCCATAGGATACTGTTGTCTTTAGTTATTGCCGTTTTAGCCTTACCTTCTTCCTTAACGGAGGGCACCTTTTTTTATCCAGTGCATTTGGCCTTTTAATTGGGCCTCAACTTTTTATAATAGGGTAGTGGTAGGAATTTGCCTGGCTTAAGCAGCGGTCCAGTCGATGGCAAATATGCGTCTTGTGCTGCGGCAAGTTACTAATCGGATTCCAGGCTTACCCTTAAACTAGATTAAAATTCATTCTTAAACTGCATTATTATAAAAGCATTTTATTTTTCGCAATTTTGCTTTTTGATATAAACCAAAATAGCAGACTATGATTACCGTAACCGGAACCTTTACCGCAAAAAAAGAAAAAGTAGAAATAATCCTTGCCGGTGCCCAGGCCGTACAGAAAGCCTCGTTAGCTAATGACAGGGGGTGCCATGAATATAAATTTCATCAGTTAAGCGATAATCCTGCCAGCTTTTTTGTATATGAGATATGGGAAGATATGGAGAGCCTCCACAAACATGGAAATAGCGCGCACTTCCACGAATTTGCCGCCTTGCTGGAAGGAAGCCTGGATGCGGAACTTGATATTAGGGTGTATAACGCTATTTAAAAGTAAACGACACTGTCTAAGTTAACTTCCCTCGACAGGCAGTACAAACTTGACTATTCCATCAATCAAATAACACGAAGCAGTATTTAAAAGAAACGCCCGAAAAACTGATTTCGGGCGTTCCTTTAACTATTGTCTAGACTGTAAAAGCTTTTCTAAGAACAATTTTTAAAATTTAAAGCAGGTTAATTAAAACTCTTCAACACCGTTTAATTCAATATTCCAAAATTTGCCGGTCTGGGTGTTTTCAGTAATGGCTTTATAGATACCGTCTACCGACTGGTCAAGCGTTACCGGTGCCGTATCGCCTCCCATGCGCGTTTGTACCCAGCCCGGGTGCAATGGGGTAACATTTATATTTTTAGCGGCAAGCCTCTGGCTTAGCATTACGGCATAGATATTAATAGCGGCTTTAGACATGCGGTAGGCCGGGGCATTAGGGGCGAGGTTGCGGAGTAGTGCCATAGCTGTGGATAAAAATACAATCTGGCCACCCTCTTGTACAAAATCAAGGAACGCTTCCGTAAACAGTACCGTACCGGTTGTATTGGTAGCGAAGGTAGCGTTCATTAAAGCCGCCGTAGGTATTTCGTCGCCCAGATCCAGGCCAACACCTGCGTTATTTACCAGGCAGTCCAGTTTGATGCCAAGATTTTTAACCGCTTCAGCCGCTATTTTGATGCTTTCTTCATCGCTGATATCCCCCTTGATAATAGTCAGGTTTGGATGCGAAAAGTCGGCAATTTCCCCGGAGCGCGTTATTGCAATTACTGCTGCGCCTTCATTTAATAACTTTTTTGTAAGGCCAAGGCCTATACCGTTGCTTGCACCGGTTACCAGTACATTTTTAATCGAATTGCTCATATTTTGTGTAGCTAATTGTTGCACTACGCAACTTGTGATTTGTTGAACTTGAAGGTCAAAAATAGGTATTTATTGAACTTATAGGGGATGATAAGCTATAAATTGTAATTTTGTTCGTTATATTTGAACTTATGAACCAGTCCGTAAAAAAAACGTTCCAAATACTGGAATATATCGCTTCCAATGGCAATTTTGTGCGGCTTAATGACGTGGCGCAGGCAGTAGATTTAAAGAAAAATACCGTCCACGGTTACCTCGACACACTAAAGCAATTGGGTTACCTGGAACAGGATGATATCAGCCCCAGGTATAAAATCAGCTCAAAGATCGAATCCTTACAGGTCCCGTCTTTTTCTGTGAATACCCTAAAGCAGGAACTTCGCCCTGTACTGGAAAGAATATCCAATCTAACAAAAGAATCGTCGTACCTGGCCGTGCAGATGGGATCGTATTACAGGTACGAACTTACATGTGAGCCCAACAGGGCGGTTAAGATTACACTGAATATGGGGAAAGATTACGAGATGACCACCACGGCAATAGGCAAATGTTTCCTTGCTTATTCCCACCATTTGCAGGGAAGCCTGCGTAAGCAGCATGCAGAAGGAGATTTCGCTGCCATTGAAGAAGAAGTTAGCACTATTGTAAAAACAGGTTATGCGTTGGATGTTGAGGCCTATGATCCTGATCTCAATTGTGTGGCCATACCTATTTTCTTTAAAAACAGGCCTATTGCGGTACTTTGTGTCTCGGGGCCGTCATTCCGGTTTAAAGAGGCTCAGTTTCTTGAAAGTTTGCGGATAATGGATGCTGTGCTATTGGAGCATGGAAAGTACCAGCATAAAATGGCCCTGTAAGTAAAGTTAGGAACCTTTCATTGCTACATTAAGGGATAAGATAGCTATTTGCGATAGCCCCAACGTGTACCATTAGCATGTTACCAAATAAAATTTTGTGGGTATTGTATCTGGTTATGGGTATTATAACAAAAGCCCCTTTGAAAGGGGCTTGACATTCTGACAAAGGATCATTATTTAAGGGATAGGAGGTGTAATCCAGCTAACCAACAAAATAACAAATACAACTACTTCTGCTTTTACTGCATTGATAAATAGAGGCATTATTATATTTGTCACGACCTGCAAAATACAGTTTACCGAACGACTATCAAATAATCATTCCTGCCTGAAATTCCGGATCTGTCTTTTTGTACAGTGCTGTTGGCTCAACAGTTACAACTACCTCAAATGTCGGCCCCACATTTAAGGCCAGTACATGCCCGCCTTTCACTGTGCCATCCCTTAAAGAAGCGGTTGCATGTGCATGCACAATAGGCTTTGTATCCATCCAGGTTATATTGCCCGTAAATGAAGTCACTTCAGCAATTCCAACAGGAATTACCTGGTATTTCAGGCGGTCAAAATCAAACCAGCCCAACTCAAGGCTAAAGGCACTTCCTATACCAGCGAAGTGGGCACTTTTGACATCGTAGGTAAGCGCAAAATCCAATAACCCGGACAGGGCTTCATCCCCTTTCGAAAAAATGACCATATACGTCCTCACATCACCATGGGTGCTCAGTAATTTAACATTCATTGCAGGTGCATTACCCGGCGCCACCTGATGGGATGTGGATCTAAATTCTTCTTCCTTCATTATTGTTTTTCTTTACTATCAATATCAATCAATCCCGCATTAAATTCTTCATTTAATTCAGTGGAATCGCCGTGAAAACAACTTAAGTTGGAAAGCCCTGATATCCTATGTATGCGGGCAGTCTGTAAAATCTTGCACCGAACTTGCACCTAAATCTAAAAGAGACTAGTTACATGTAATAAATATAAAGAGTCAGAGAAACGCACGCTTGAAGATGATATAGATATGGATATGACAATCTCTAAAGCTCAAAATATATTTTACTAAATACTATCTCCCTTACGACGAATTTATCCTTGTATAGTGCAGTTTATTATGTTATTAATTCGCTATTCAGGATTTCCGCAGTTCAGGACTGACACCAGACCATTAGAGACAAAAGCAGCATCCAGAAAGACGTTGGGTGTTAATCGACCATATCGTTTAATAAATTGGAATACAATTGATTAAAGTATTAAACGGACAGCTATGGAGCAGATTACTATAGAAAAATTGCCACGTGAAGTAGGGAGACTCCGCAAAAAGCTGGAATATATCGAATCTGTGCTTAGTAGCAGCAACTTGGTCACGGGTTTTAAAAAAAGTCCGGCGAACCAAAAATGTCATTCGCAATACAACAAAAGCGACTTAGCCCAACTGTTCTATATATTGATGGATGAGGGGATTTTGTTTTTTGATGGTCATGATGAACGGGCTAATAGGGCAAAAATGCAGGATTTTATAAAAAATCATTTTACTTTTTGTGGTGATGCGGGGATACAGACACCCATATCAGAAATAAGCAAACAATTTTCAGAGGCCAAGGGTTTTACGTATCGGGAAAAACATCTTGCTTTTTTAGACAAAATAGTAGAGGTACTGTGCCAACGCCGGGAATGTATCGCTAAAAAATGATAGAGTAACGGATAAATAGTATAGCGAATTTTTAATAGCAAGGTAATGTCAGACGAAGAAAGCAGGGATAAATTTCTTTTTAAAGCAGTAATTAAAAAATTACTGGAGCCTTTGTATGCGAAACTGGAAACAATAGATTTGAAATTAAAAGGGCAGCAAGGGGTAACGCCAAAGAAGTTTTATCGGAATGAAGACCTTAAAAAGATATTTGGGTTATCAAATAATACTATAATTAAATATAGGCAGACAGGTGTATTGCCCTATACCAAACTTGGCGATATCTTTTTATATGATGCTGCCCGGATTGATGAAATACTAAAAAATAACCAGACCTAAAAAATCTGGTTATACTTTCAAAGTAGCATGCATTTTCTTGTCAATAAGGTTCATCGACTCTTTTGTAACACTCGCATCTTTGGCAAAAGATTTCCAGGCTGACACAGCATCGGCAACCTGTTCTAAAATTGCAACCCCATTTTTCAACCGGAATTCAGTAGCCAATTCCATCAGATGAACTTTAGTGGGATTTATGCCTTCACCTGCGATAGTAGTGCTGTGCATGCCATGGGATGAATTAGAATAGGTCAGGTCGTAGGCGGGTGCCAGTTGCCACTTACCAGCTGCATCCATCAGGTAAGATATATTTTTACTGTGGTCGTCACGGTTGCAGGCAAAAACATTAAAGGCGGCTATTCTTAATATTTTCTCATGTCCGGCTACGTCATGTTCCAACCGAAAAGTTGCATCCATTAAATTACCGTAATCCATAGTGCTGTACCTGAAATTATCATTGAGCATACCTGCTGCTGAATGCAAATGCAACCGGCCCTGCCCAGTCCGGTCAAATCTTTTAGTGCCAAAAAAAACATTACCAGATTCGGTTTCGAACAACTTGCAGGCATTCATGGTAATTCCGGCGGCTACAGCCATTTTATGATAGGCATATTCTATTTGGGCAATGTCCCTTCTGTCATTTGAGGATGGAAATTTAATAAGCCAGTCTTCGTAACCCACAGGCAATGGTTCGATACCATGAATTAAATGTTCAGTTTCCGGATTATATCCAACAAGTATTTTTGGCCTGGCACCTCCCGATGAACCACCCATCTCATATAATTCGTCAATGAGTGTAGAGCTGGCTCCTTGCAACACTATGGCCATTTCTTTGGAAATAGTATCTAACTCAATCTGCAATGTTTCCTGGAAAGTGGTTTCAATTTGAGGCCGGTACGTTAGTGCTCCCATGCCTTTTAAACCAACATAGGACAACCGCTGTAAAGGAGTAATATCCTGTACCAACATACCCTTAGTAGTTAATGTCCTGTCCAGTAATAAACGCCCCCAGCCATCAGGCAGGGAGTCAGAAAACACACCGAACAGTCCTTCAAATACTTTTGAGGGCGCAGTATATATTTTATCAAGTAAGGGTAAATGGAAGGGAGAAATCTCAATCCCTGATTTAATAAATTCAGTATAATATTTAAAGAAAATACCTTTTCCTTCTTTTATTAATTCCCCCACCTGCAATTCTTTATCTCCAAAATCGATGGAAACAATAACTTTTTGAATGGGTTTCATTGTTATTTAGTTTTATTACTGAATAATTTTTCTACATTTCCTAAATCAGGATCAACCAGGAATACAGATGTAAAATCATCAAGGCGGTTAAAAAAATAAGCTAACTTTAGAAGCGATTCCAGTGAAATTTGGCCGCTTGTTTCAAAACGCTTAATACTTCCAAACGATACACCAGATCGTTTCGATAATTCAAGCTGTGAAATCCCGTTACTCTTACGCAGCTGCTGGGTTTTTAGAACCAGCTCATTCATCACAGCGGTGGGTGTCTTCGTGGCACTATATTTAGACATAAGTGTATAATATATTGTACAAATATAGGTAAATATTGAGTTAATAGATAATATATTATACATGATTTTGAGGCATTTTTTTTAGTTGGTTAACTTAATCAGTCATTTTGCATTGGGATGATAATGATCATTTATAGGAAAAGCAAGTGCTTTAGAACGGCACTTGCTTTTAAAAAATTTATGCTGAGACTAAGCAAAACGTTTCTTCAGTTTGTCCATATCTTCCTTCACATTTACATCCATAACTTTTGCATAATGCTGTGTCTGCTTAATGTTGGTGTGCCCCATCATTGCGGAAAGGTTTTCTATCCTGACACCATTTCCCAAAGCCACGGTTGTAGCGAAAGTATGCCTTGCGACGTACCAGGTAAGATGTTTATTAATATCACATATATCTGCAATTTCTTTGAGGTAGGCATTCATCTTTTGGTTTGAAATTTTAGGGATCAGGCTTTCCTGTTTACCTTCGTACTTAGTTATAATTTTCAGTACCGGAGGCAAGACCGGTACGTTTGCTTTAATGGCTGTTTTAGCCCGGTGGGTTAAAATCCACAAATCATTAGAACTATCTTCATACAAATTATCTTTGGTTAAAGCACAGGCATCTACAGGCGCGTAGCCTGTATAGCAACTAAAAAGGAATATATCCCTGACTTTTTGGAGGCGTTCGTTACCAATAAGTTTTTCCTCAATGGCATTAAGCTCCTGCTGGGTAAGGAACGTGGCATCCTTAACGTTTAGCTTTCCATCATATACCATGAATGGATTTTTATCAAGTAGGCCCATTTTAATACAGTAATTACACGCTGTTTTGTATACCCTTATATACTTTACTACTGAATTGTTTTTAATCCCTGATTTGCCTTTAAAATTGCTTTCATATTTTAAGTACTCTTCAAGGTTGTATACAAAAGCGCTGTTTATTTCAATAGCTTCGATATCATCGATACCGTACTGTTTCCTCATGAAAGCGACCAGTAAATCTTTAGCGCGGCCATACTTTTGCAAAGAGGCGGGTGCCCGTTCGCCCGCAGTAACTTTCCTTTCAAAAAAGACTGCATGTTTGTGCATTACTTCTGTAATACTTATTCCTTTTGGCCTTGTCGAGGTAGTACCTTTGATTGCATCCCTCAGGATGAATAGAGATATTTCTTCTCCCATTTTAAAAAGCTCGTTGTACTTTTTTTCAATGTTCATTTGAAAAACATCAAGGGATTGTTTAATAACCTTTTCTTTTTCGATTTTAAGTACAGTACGGAGGTTATTGGTAAGTTGCCATCGTTCTTTAGTGATTGATTTACCAGTGGCGATTGAAATCGACTCATTGTTGAGTGAAATTTTAGCAAAGATTGGAGAAAGGCCATCTTTATTGGCCTTCTGTGCTTTGATGTAGAAGATTACTTTTAACATAATTTCCGGTTTTTAAATTAATTTTAAATTGACTTAAAAACTTTGAAAGACGCCTGTGTTTACTGGGAATTCCCGGGGAAACTCTCCAGTTTAGTGTACCTGTTTTGCCTAAAAATGGCAAAAAATAAATAGGTACACCAATAGGGTAACTACTCTTTGATAATATATGTGCTTCTTGACACCTGTTAGAAATGAAAAAAGCCTTTAAATACTAAGTATTTAAAGGCTTTTGATCTTTAAAGTTTCTTATGAAACTCCATTTGGCGGAGGAAGAGGGATTCGAACCCCCGGACCTGTTACAGTCAACAGTTTTCAAGACTGCCGCGATCGACCACTCTGCCATTCCTCCAGTACGCTGCAATCATTCCCTGACTGCGGTGCAAATATAGTAACCTTTTTCGATTCTCCAAAAATAAATTCAGCAAAAAGTAAAGTTTTTTTAACGTTAAGTTTTAACCTTTTCATTAACTGAAACTTATGCTTAATTTTTTTTTTAAAAAGTTGTGTATTCTGTTATCTCAAGGCCATATCCTACCATTCCTACACGTTTTGCTTGCTCAGAATTGGTTAGTAAACGTATCTTGCAAATGTCAATATCGTGTAAAATCTGGGCGCCAATGCCAAAATCTTTTACATCCATCTTAGCTTGTGGTGCTTTTGTAACCCCTTTTGCCTGTAATTCTTTCAATTCTGTAACACGTGTAAGCAGCTCCGCAGGCTTTACATCCTGATTAATAAACAGTATTGCGCCCTTACCTTCATTATTAATGCGTTTAAACATGCTATCCAGCTTGCTGTCGGCATTATTAGTGAGGGTGCCTAGTATGTCGTTATTAATTTGTGTACTGTTAATGCGGGTAAGTACGGGCTCACCTATATTCCAGCTGCCTTTAGTAAGTGCAATATGTACCTGCTTATTTGTAGTTTGCACATAAGCACGTAGCCTAAAGGTACCAAAACGCGTTTCTATTTCGAAATCTTCTTTTTTCTGGATAAGGCTATCGTGCTGCATTCTATAAGATACCAGCGCCTCAATAGAAATTATCTTGAGGTCGAATTTTTTAGCTACCTCGTAAAGTTCAGGCAGGCGCGCCATAGATCCATTTTCATTAAGTATTTCTACTAATATACCGGCAGGTTTAAAACCGGCCAGGCGGGCAAGATCTATACTGGCTTCTGTATGGCCGGTACGGCGCAATACACCACCTTGTTTAGCTCTTAATGGAAAGATATGTCCTGGTCGGCCAAAATCGCTTCCTTTAGTGTTATCATCTACAAGAGCAGCAATAGTTTTAGCCCTGTCGTGCACAGATATTCCGGTGGTACAACCATGGCCTAACAAATCGATAGTTACAGTAAACTGGGTTTCGTGTAAAACGGTATTGTTAGTTACCATTGGTGGTAAATCAAGCTCATCGGCACGGGCCTCGGTAATTGGGGCGCAAATAAGGCCACGGCCATGTGTAGCCATAAAATTAATCATCTCTGGCGTAACCTTTTCAGCGGCGGCAATAAAATCGCCTTCGTTTTCACGGTCTTCGTCGTCAACAACAATTATTACTTTGCCTTGGCGAATATCTTCAATAGCTTCTTCAATAGTGTTAAGCTGTATATTTTGATCAGCAGGAATTATCATGCTTCTTTGGGTTTAGTTTTAAAAAGTTTATTAAAAGCCTTTTGTAAAGGCATGAGTATATTATCCATACTTATCAGGCCTATATCGTTAGTTGCCCTATAGGTAAGTAACACCGCTAATGGTGTAAGCACAAAGGTAGACATCCATGAACCTAAAAAAGGAGGGATACCATTTTCCTGCGCCATTTTTCTTCCAAAGGTATTAATGAAATGGAATATGATAAATATTAATATAGCAAATACAATAGGTAAACCAAGCCCTCCTTTACGAATTATGGCTCCAAGCGGCGCACCTATAAAAAACATAAGCAGGCAGGCAAAAGCAATTACAAACTTATCGTATAATGCCAGCCAGTGATTATTTATGTTTTTAATTTTTTCCTGTAATTCATTTTTGCCCGATGTAACAACATAATCGGTACTATTAATGTTGTTAATCGCCATATCAACTATTCGTGTCCTGTCGTTTTTATCAACTATAGCTAATAAATTAAAAGGAACTTTATCGTGCTTAATTGCCTTTATGCTGTCCTGTGCAGCTACAATACTGTCGTTTTTTATGTTAACGCCTTTATTAAGTGGAGGCATTATGTTTAAAGCATGCGAATCGACTAATATATTGTTAGGGCGTTGTACAATATTTGCTGCAATACTTTTAGAATCTTTATCGTAATTAGTTTGCAACGAGTCGAGCGTGTAATTAAGTTCAGATACGTTTAACATTGTATTGGTATGCGCAATTTGCTCATCATCCTCTTCGTTAGAATTTAACGCGGTAAGGTCGATATTCATTGTTTGTTTGCTAAAGCTACTTTTAGCAAAAGGCAGTTTATTTCTCTCAGCCGGGTTTTGGCTATTCACCTCTTCATAGTAATAACCATCAAAAAGTTCCAGCTGAAGCAGGTTCGATTTTTCACTGCTTGTAAGTATACCCGTTTTAGATCGTATAATTGTAGCCGTAGTAGCACCCGGTTTACGTTTATGTATAGTAACACCTTTTAGCTTTTCGCCATTTTCACCCGATTTTTTTTCTACCTTAATATTAAAGGTACCTACAGCATTAAACTGGCCCTCTACAATGGCCATTGCCGGCTTGCGCTGTATAATGTTTTTACGAAGGTTAATAAATTTATATTCGGCCTGTGGAATAACATTATTGGCAAAAAAGAAAGCCACAATACTTAGCCCCGATATAAAAATAATTAGCGAACGCATGGCCCTGTTCAGGGAAATGCCCGATGATTTCATGGCGGCAAACTCATAGTTTTCGGCAAAGTTACCAAAGGTCATGATTGATGCCAATAGCACCGAAAGCGGTAGTACCAGCGGTACAATTTTAGGCGAATAAAATAATAGAAATTTCATTACAAGCCAGGCATCAAGGTCTTTACCGGCAAGTTCAGCAATAAAAAGCCAGATACCCTGTAATATAAAGATAAAGAACAAGATAACGAATACCGAACCAAAGGTTTGGATAAAGGAGGTAAGAATGTAACGGTCTAAAATTTTCACAAATTAATCTAATTTGTTAATGTAGTAATTAGGGTATTTACTCTCTGTAAAGGTAAAATGATTTTTTGACAAAGGCTGGTTGAATTTAAAAGAATTTATGGTAAATGTTGTTACCGTGCCATCCTTATCCGTCTTAATTGCGTTGTTAATGTGCTTTGTTTGCACATCAATCCCTAATAATATTTGTTTTGTAGGATCCTTAGCATCAGTAGGGGTGAGCTTTACAAATTGTATTTTCCTGCCCTTTACGTTTTGTGTAATATCCCACGCATATTTATATCCAGATGTGTAAAATGTAAGCATTTTAGCCGGGGTTAAGCCATCGTCTTTTTGCTCATCATAAGTAGATATGCTTATCTCCTCATCCTCAGGTACTATATTGTACACTTTTTTGCCGTCGAAAATACGGGTAACGCCCATAAAATTCAACAGGTATTTATTGCCTTGCAGGGTTACGTTGCCCTTGCATTCGCGGTTCACATTTTTTTTAGCATTGCTTAGCGAATATTTAAAATCGAAAACAATGTTGTTGTATCCTTTTACCTTCGTGCTTACGTCGTCCAGCAATTCTTTTGCTTTTTGTGCATTCTGGGCATTCGCCGAAACGCCAATCATTAAAATAAAAAGTGATAAAACCTTGATAATCTTTTGCATGCCGAAGTTAATTTTCTTCATTTCTAAAAAATTGCTCAAGGGAGCTAAGGTCGTTTATTAATACGCCCCTGGCCTTACTGCCTTCAAACGGACCTACAATACCTGCTGCTTCCAGCTGGTCTATAAGCCTGCCGGCGCGGTTGTAGCCTAATTTAAGCTTACGCTGAAGCAATGATGCCGACCCTTGCTGGGCGGTAACAATAACTTCGGCAGCTTCCCTGAACATCGAATCTCTTTCGCTAATGTCTATATCAAGATTAATGCCACTTTCTTCGCCAAAGAATTCAGGAAGCAGATACGCTTCAGGATATGCTTTTTGAGAACCAATAAATTCAGTAATTTTTTCAACTTCCGGAGTATCTACAAAAGCACATTGTACGCGGGTTAAATCGTTACCCTGTGTGTACAGTAAATCGCCTCGGCCAATAAGTTGGTCGGCACCCTGGCTGTCCAGAATGGTACGTGAATCTATTTTAGAAGTTACCCTAAAAGCAATCCTCGCCGGGAAGTTAGCCTTAATAATACCCGTAATAACATTTACCGATGGCCTTTGTGTTGCAATAATAAGGTGGATACCAATAGCACGGGCAAGCTGTGCTAAACGTGCAATGGGTGTTTCTACCTCTTTACCGGCCGTCATTATAAGGTCGGCAAACTCATCCACCACCAATACAATGTAGGGTAGAAAACGGTGGCCGTTTTCAGGGTTTAGTTTACGTTGCCTAAATTTATCGTTGTATTCTTTAATGTTACGCACCATTGCATCCTTAAGCAGGTTGTAACGGTTGTCCATCTCAATACATAACGAGTTCAGGGTATTGATAACCTTAGTGTTATCGGTAATAATGGCGTCGCCACCATCAGGCAGTTTTGCTAAGTAATGGCGTTCTATTTTATTGAATAATGTAAGCTCAACTTTTTTAGGGTCGACTAATACGAATTTAACTTCTGCCGGATGCTTTTTGTAAAGCAATGAGGTAAGCACTGCATTTAATCCTACCGATTTACCCTGGCCTGTAGCACCTGCCATAAGTAAGTGGGGCATTTTAGCAAGGTCTACCACAAAGGTTTCGTTAGAAATTGTTTTACCCAACGCTATAGGCAATTCCATTTCAGCAGTCTGGAATTTAGGCGACCCAATAACGCTTTTCATCGATACCATAGTTGGGTTCTTATTCGGAACTTCAATACCAATAGTACCCTTACCCGGAATAGGCGCAATAATACGAATACCTAAAGCTGATAGCGACAGGGCAATATCATCTTCAAGGCTTTTTATTTTAGAAATACGTACACCGGCCTCCGGTACAATTTCATATAAAGTAACCGTAGGGCCAACGGTAGCTTTTATTTGTGCAATATCAATTTTGTAGTTACGAAGGGTTTCTACAATACGATTTTTATTCTCTTCAAGTTCTTCCTGATTAATAGTGATTCCCTGGCCTGCTGTATAATCACGAAGCAAATCAAGCGGTGGGAACTGGTAGTTAGAAAGATCGAGAGTAGGGTCAAACTCCCCAAAATCTTTAACCAGGCGCGATGCAAGGTTTTCTTCAACTACATCTTCATCGGCTATTTTTTCGATAACAAAGTTCTCATCATCGGTTTCAATAATTTCATGCAGTTGCGGCGCTACCTCAAGCGGTTTTGGCTTAGCAACCGGATCCAGGTTAATCTGGCTTGTATGCTCTATAGTAGGTTTTAAAGCCTCTCGGTTAACCTCAAACTGCGATGGTGCAGGAGTAGTAACCGGTGGAGCAACAGGAATTGGAGCAACGGGTGGAGTTACAGTTTTAAGCTCGATCATGTCAAGCTCTTCAATATACTCATCCGCATCCATATCCTCATAGTTAGGATGTTTCTCCGCTTCATCTGTAACATTGTAAGCAGGTACAGGCCCCTTTGCAGTGCTGGTAACCGTTTGCTGCTCATTATCAAGCACAATTTCTTCTTCGGCAGCAGCACGTTTTTCAAAAAATGTTTTAATAGCATCTGGCGAAACTTTTACACGAAGGAAAAGGAAAATAGCCAACCCAAATACCAAGATTAGCATGGTGCCGGTTTTGCCAAGATAGTCTTGCAAAAAGAGGTTCATTTCAAAACCTATAACTCCGCCTAATTCCGGCAGGTAGGCATTAAAAAATCCGAATACTATTGATACAATTATTACCAGATAAATATCCCAGAATAATGTTTTTTTAAGTTTGCCGGCAGGTAAGTCTAATACTAAATGTGCACCCAATAAAAAGAAAAACCGAATAAGTATAAACGATGCAGCACCAAAACCCTGGTATAAAAACAGGTTAGCCAGGTATGCGCCAAACTTGCCAAGCCAGTTGTGTACTTCCTGATTTCTATCCGTAAACGCGGTAAGTACGCTTTGGTCTGACTGCCAGAATAAAAAGTACGATATAAACGATAGCAGCATAGCCACAGAGAACAGGAAAAACAAAATGCCCACAAGTACTTTATTCCTTCGGGATAATTTCCATTTTCTTTTTTCGGTAACCGGTTTTTGTGCCGCCGGTGCTTCTTTTTTGGTTTTTGCCATTTAGCTTACTGTAATTCCTTTTTGTAAAAATATCAAATTTAAAATAACACTGCCACCTTTGGGTAATAAATTATAATGCCCACAGCCACAGCGGCAAGTGCTGCAAAAAATACAGCACCGCTGGCAATGTCTTTAATAAAGCCTATTTTTTTATGAAAGTCAGGGTGTATAAAGTCGGCAATTTTTTCGGCAACGGTGTTCATGCCTTCTACAGCCACAACCATACCTATTGCCATTATTTGCAGCATCCATTCGGTAGCCGAAATATTAAAATAAAAGCCTGCAACGGTTACAACCAGTCCTATAAAAAACTGTACCATGATGCTATGCTCTGTAGTAAGTAATTTATACGCGCCTATAAACGAATATTTTACGCTTTTAAGCCTGCCTTTTACAAACCTGTTGTCTTTCATTACTATAGCGCTGCAAGAGCATTATCATAATTAGGTTCGTCTTTAATATCGGCAACCTGCTCTGTATATTTCACGTTACCATCTTCGTCTATAACAACTACAACGCGTGAATGTAAACCTGCAAGAGGTCCGTCAACTACTGTTAGTCCGTAATCTGCACCAAAACTTCCGTCTTTAAAATCAGAAAGCGACACTACATTTTCTAAACCTTCGGCACCACAAAAGCGGTTTTGCGCAAAAGGTAAGTCCCGCGAAATGCAAAGTACTTTAGTGTTATTAAGTGTGCTTGCTTTTTCGTTAAACGCACGAACCGATGCCGCACATGTACCGGTATCTACACTAGGGAAAATATTAAGTACCAGTTGGCTGCCTTTAAAATCGGCTAACGAAACGGTAGAAAGATCTGTTTTTACTAATTTAAAATCGGGTGCTTTAGCGCCTGTTTGTGGTAAAGAGCCCGATGTATGTACAGGGTTGCCCCCAAGAGTGATATTAGCCATTATTTTGTATTTTGTTTTGTATCGCAAAAGTAACAAAATATATGGTATGGCACAGGGGGAAAGTCAATTTTATCGGGCCGAAGCCCGATGTGTTTTTACTTAGCGTTTTAGGTGCAAATTAGCTTAAATAAACTGCAAATTGCAATTAGTTATTCCATTAATGGTATAACGGCTTCGTCTTTTGGTAAGGCTGCTTTGGCTTTTACCATTTTGTTTACCCTCCATATAAAAAATACCGAGCACAATGTTACACCTGCAATTACAAAACCAAGAATATTGTAGTTTTCTAACGGACTTGTTTTTGTTTCCTGGTGTACAATATAACCCGCACACACAGCCGCAATACCGCCTGCAATTTGTTGCAAGGATGATGTTATTGCCATATAGGCACCACGGTCTTTCATTTCAGGTACACCTGTATTAAGTGTTGTCGCCGGAATCATTCGGCTCATGATGCCCATAAACATAATCATGTTGATTACTATGACCTCCCAAAGTGGACTAGGGCCAAGGTTAGTGTAAAAAATAATCATTACTATTGAGATGCCTGATCCCGCTGTAAACAACCAGAACTTGCTTACTCTATCGCTTAACTTACCTACAAGCGGCATAATAATTAATACCGATAACCCCGTGTAAAAATAAACCATAGGTAATTGTAACTGGCTGATGTGTATGTTATTGATTAAAAAAGCACTGCCAAAAGGCTGTAACATAAAACCACCTACCGATAAAAATGCAATAGCAGCAAAGCCTATCTGGTAATTTTTATTGCTTAGTGTGTGCCAAAGGTGCAGGAACGGACTTTTATCTGACTGTAATTCGAGGTGTTTGTTAACAGGTTGCATTTGTGTAACAATGGCAATAAGTATTAGTACGCCAAGTGCGGCAATCATTAAAAATGCCGAATGCCAGCCCCATAAATTAGCAAGGTACAAGCCCATTGGTATACCTAGAATCTGGCTGGTAGCAAAGGCCATTTGTATAAAGCCCATTACACGCCCGCGCTGCTGGATAACAAACAAATCGGTCACTATGGCTAGCGATACCGACCCAATAACACCGCCAAAAAGGCCGGTTACAATTCGGGCAGCAAGTAACGTATAATAGCTTGTTGCAAAAGCACAGCACAGTGTACCAATAATAAAACCAGTGTAAAAAAACATTAACAATTTTTTACGGTCGAATTTATCGGCAAAACCGGCAGCTAATAAGCCCGATGTACCTGCACTAAAGGCATATGCCGATACTGCAAAGCCAAAGTTTGAGGTAGTCATATTAAGTGTTTTCATAAGAATATCTCCAAGGGGAGACATAATTATAAAATCGAGTATTACGGTAAATTGTAATAATGCCAGGATGGCGATTATCATTTTTTGATGATTTGTAAAAGGAAGTATTTCTGGTTTTGCGGTTTCCATCTGTTTAATTTGATTGATGATTGAACTGTTATTGTAGTTCCTGGCATTCATGGCCAAGCTGGGTTATTATTGTAATGATAGCATTTGGTGTTAACGTAGCCGATTCAATGCGCAGCACGCAATCAACATCTTCGTGGTCCAGGCTCCATTGCTGTATTTCCGGATGATTACTGAGTATTTTATGCACTTCGCAGTTAGGGCAAAGCTCCTTTATGTTGGTTTTAAAAATATGTATTTGGTTGGTAGTTTCCATATTTGGTTGTTATGGTTTTAGCGCTTTGAGTACGGCATCAAAAGCATCTTTAATCATTTCTTTAGTAAGTGTAAAAGGCCGCCCGCCCATGCTTTTACCTTCGCGCTGAAAGTTTAATAATATATATAAAGGGCCGTAAGCAATGCTCCAAAAAACCTCCATAGGCATCGCGACTAACTCTTTATTTTGCAATGCATTATCAATAAAAAGTTTCATGCTGGCTTTAAACTCCTGCATGTGGGTAGATAACGCAAATATATTATCGGCGTGGGGGGAATGTTTAATAATTTCGAGGCAGGCAACCTCCATAGGATGTTCCATTGCAAAAGCAGCGCGGTTTTCCCATTGTTTCCATAAACCTTCGGCAAAAGGCATATCGGGCGAAAAATCTTTCATGGTCGAAGTGAAAAAATTAAGTCCTATATCTCCACCCAATTTAATGATAAGGTCATCTTTATCTTTATAATAAATATAAAGGGTAGCTACAGATATATTACAGGCCTTCGCAAGTTTGTTCATGCTAAAACCCTGAAAGCCATCCTGAACAATTTGTTCTATGGCTTTTGTAATTACTAATTGTTCTTTATCAGTATCCCGTGTACGCATTATAGAATAATAATTTATGGCAAAGATATTTATAATAAATGAATGTTCGCTTATTTATGAATATTTATTTTAAAAAATATATAGATAAGCTATAGAGCTTTGGAGAAGCGGCCTACATATAGAAACAATTTGAAAGAAATAAAAATGAGCTCCGGCGGAGCGGCATATTTAGATGCCGCTCCGCCGGAGCTCTGGGTATCATATCTTATTTATTTCTATAAACATGTCGCCCCACTGGGGCTTAATAAATTTTCTTTACAAATACATAAACAGCATTACAATACTCATAGCAATCATCAGTCCGTCTTCAATAATGGTAACGGTACTCATGGGCAGGTTAAATACCGCACCAAGGCAGGCACAGCGGATGGTTTCTTTTTTTAATACTTTTTGCAAAACACCAATCAGGCTGACTGACATTAACACTGCTGTAAAGACATTGGTAAATAGGGGGGCGAAATTTAAGGCAAAGGCTAACCCTAAAGCCAGTTCTAAAAAGGCATATACATATCCCCAGGTTGGGATTTTCATAGCAACAACATCATACATGGCATAACTATCGGCAAAGCCACGCAGGTCGAGCATTTTAAAAAATGAAAAGGTTAAGAAGAAACCCGACATAAAAACGCGCATAAATGTCATTCCGCTAAAGCCTTCGCCCCATGTTGCAGCAATGGCAGATATTACGGTTACATAACCAAATATTAACAAAATAGGTTTGTAAGTTGCTGCCCAGCTTTTTTTAACTTCGGGTACGTTGCCAAAAACATCTTTAGTTGTGGTTTCAGTATGAGCGTGCTGCTCAGTAACCTGATATTTAGGGTAATCTTTAAGTGCTTGTTGCAAGGCAGGAGTAGCAATGTGACGATTCATCGAGATGTCGGCTTCGCCTTTATCAAGGTTAATGGCAACATTGGTCACATCAGGTAATTGTTTAAGCAGGTAGCTTACTTTAGCAACGCAACCCTCGCAGGTCATTCCAGATATATTGTATGTGTGGGTCATGATTTAGTTTAAGGTTGTAGAGACGTAGCACTGCAACGTCTAATATAAATATTGTTTGAGTTAGACGTAGCAGTGCTACGTCTCTACCATTTTGGTATTAGCAAAGTTCGGTAATAACAATAACTTGTTCTTATGTAATTTTAGATAATACCTGTAACATTTACAGGTCGTCGATATTTTTGCGTTTGGTAGCCTTAACCGATTTGTAGAAAGTAGGAGTAAGTCCGGTAACTTTTTTAAATTGGCCAGATAGGTAAGCAGCACTGCTGTAACCCAGCATATCGGCAATTTGTGCAAGCGATAATTCATCGTAAACTAAAAGCTCTTTCACTTTTTCTATACGTTGGGCAATGTAGTATTTCTCTATTGTTGTGCCTTCAACTTCAGAAAATAAATTACTTAAATAAGTGTAGTCGTAATTTAGTTTATCGGCCAACCAGGATGAAAGGTTGGTAGACAGCACTTCGCCGGAATGGTGCACCAAATAAATAATTTCGTTTTTAACCTGCTCAATAATACGCCCTTTACGGTCGCCAATTAATTCGAAGCCCAGTTTTTTAAGCGATGCGTCCAGGGTTTGCATTTCGCCTGGCGATGGGGTAGAAGCCAGTTCGGCTTCGCCTAAAGTTACCTCTACAGCGGTATGGCCCAGCAGGCTGAGCTCATTTCGCACCGCCGTAATGCAACGGTTGCATACCATGTTTTTAATGTAGAGGATCATAGTTTTTGGTTTCAGGTTTAAAGTTTCAGGTCGCTTACTCAAATGAAAAATTATTAAATATCAATTAACAAACAACTTTAAAGAAAACTTTAAACCTGAAACTTTAAACAAATCTTACAAACTTTAAACTAATTTCTTATTTAAAAAGATCCATTCCCGGTATATTCGGCATACCATCCTGCGCTACTGCGGCAAGTTCGGCTTCGTTTACATCGGTAGCTTTGGCAATAGCCTTGTTTAAAACCAGTACTAAATAGTCTTCCAGTTGTTCTTTATCTTCTAAAAGCGCATCATCTACAGTGATTGATTTTATAACGCGGTTTGCGGTTAGTGTTACTTTTAAAAGGCCGTCGCTGCTTTGCTCATCTATTAAAACCGTATCGAGCCTTTTTTTAGTTTCTTCAATTTTTTGCTGGGTTTCTTTAAGTTTACCCATCATTCCCATTATATCTCCAAACATTTTTACAGATTTTTTTAATTAGTAGTATTGCAAATGTATTAAATTGCAGTTGTATTTGCCAACGTATAAATCACGAAAAAACACCTGTTATAAGGTGGCTTTGTATTACTTTTGCAACAAATATGCAAACAAGCAATTTAAAATGACCCAAAACATTATCCCGCCAGTGGCTGCCGTTAAGCCTAAAGAGCTGGAAAAGCACGGCGATATCCGCACAGATAACTATTATTGGCTTAACGAAAGGGAAAACCCTGAGGTGATAGACTACCTTACCAAAGAAAACGACTACTACAAACAAATGACTGCCCATACCAAACAATTTCAGGACGAATTGTTTTTGGAAATGAAAGGCAGGATTAAGGAAGACGACTCGTCTGTACCTTATTTTTACAACGGTTATTACTACATTACCCGCTACGAAACCGGAAAAGATTATCCTGTTTATGCCCGTAAAAAAGGCAGCCTTGAGGCGCCGGAAGAAATTTTATTCGACTGTAACCAAATGGCGGAAGGGCATTCTTACTTTCAGTTGGGCGGATTAAACATAAGCGAAGATAATAAGTTGGCTGCCTTTGGGGTCGACCTTGTTTCGCGCAGGCAGTTTACCATTCAGGTTAAAAATCTTGAAACGAACGAAATACTGCCGTTTAAAATAGAAAATACTACTGGAGGCTCTACATGGGCGGGCGATAACGAAACGTTATTTTACACCCGTAAAGATGAAGTTACCCTACGGTCAGATAAAATATACAAGCATAAGCTGGGCGCAGATCCTGCTAACGATGCCATGATTTTTCATGAAAAAGATGATACCTACAATACGTTCATTTATAAAGAAAAATCTAAAAAATACCTGGTTATAGGTTCTACAAGTACGCTAACATCAGAATTCAGGATACTGGATGCTAAAAGCCCTGATGGCGAGTTTACTATGTTCCAGAAACGTACCCGTGGTTTAGAGTATGGCATTGCCCATTATGAAAACCAATGGTACATTGTTACCAATAAAGATAAAGCTACTAACTTTAAGCTGATGGTAACGCCCGATGGTGCTACCGATAAAAAAAACTGGAAAGACCTTATACCGCATCGCAAAGAGGTTTTGCTGGAAGATATTGATATTTTTAAAGACTATCTTGTAATATCTGAACGCAGTAATGGTTTAAATACCATTCGCATTAGGCGATGGGATGGTACAGGCGAATACTACCTGCCATTCGGGATTGAAACCTATACTGCCGAAACGGCTACCAACCCTGATTTTGACACCGATATTTTACGTTACAGCTATCAGTCGCTAGCTGTGCCATCATCGGTTATCGATTTTAATATGGCTACTAAGGAGAAAACTGTTCTTAAAGAGCAGGAAGTATTGGGTGGTAAATTCGATAAAAATAATTATACCGAAGAGCGTATTTGGGCTACAGCCCAGGATGGAACTAAAGTGCCAATATCTAAGGTGTACCGCAACGGCCTTAAAAAAGACGGTAGCAATCCGTTCTTACTTTATGCCTACGGATCGTACGGAGCCTCTATGGACCCGTATTTCTCATCAATAAGGCTTAGCTTGCTCGACAGGGGGTTTGTGTTTGCTATTGCCCATATTAGGGGCGGCGAAGATTTAGGCCGCGACTGGTATGATAACGGTAAGCTGCTTGAAAAGAAAAATACATTTACTGATTTTATAGACTGTTCAAAATTTGTTATCAGTGAAGGTTATACATCGCCGCAGCATTTATATGCAGAAGGCGGATCGGCCGGAGGATTGCTTATGGGTGCTGTAATTAATATGGCTCCTGAACTTTACAATGGCGTTATTGCACAGGTACCGTTTGTAGATGTTATTACCACAATGCTGGATGATAGCATACCGCTTACAACGGGTGAGTATGACGAATGGGGTAACCCGAACGAAAAAGAGTACTATGATTATATGAAATCGTACTCCCCTTATGATAATCTTACTGCACAAGAGTATCCAAATATGCTGGTTACAACCGGCCTGCACGACTCGCAGGTACAATACTGGGAGCCGGCTAAATGGGTCGCAAAACTTAGGGTCGTAAGTACCGGAAATAAGCAATTGTATCTGGAAACCAATATGGAAGCCGGGCACGGAGGCGCATCCGGAAGGTTTGAAGCCATTAAGGAAGTTGCTAAAGAATACAGTTTTTTGTTAGATTTAGAAGGAATTAAAAAGTAATTAAATTTTTTTTGTTAGATTTGCAGGGTTTTGAGGTTATAAACTTAACACACAGTTTACCTTGCTAACTTATTTTTTTTATGAAAGAAGAAATAAAAGCCTATGATAATATATTGGAATTAATAGGGAATACACCCCTTGTTAAGATCAATAAAGTTACTGAAGGATTAAAAGGAAATTTCTACGCAAAAGTAGAAGCCTTCAATCCGGGCCATTCAACTAAAGACAGGATCGCACTCTATATCATTGAAGAAGCCGAAAAAAAAGGCATTCTTAAACCTGGAGATACAATTATTGAAACGACTTCGGGTAATACCGGATTTAGTATTGCAATGGTTAGTATTATCAAAGGGTATGATTGTGTGCTTGCTGTTAGCTCTAAATCGTCTCGCGATAAAATAGATATGCTGCGTGCCATGGGTGCCAAGGTATATGTTTGCCCTGCAAATGTATCTGCCGATGATCCCCGCTCATATTATAGTGTTGCTAAAAGGCTTCATGAGGAAATGAAAGGTTCGGTTTATATAAACCAGTACTTTAACGACCTTAATATGGATGCGCATTATAAAACTACAGGCCCTGAAATATGGGAGCAAACTAATGGGCTTATAACCCACCTTATTGCTTGTAGTGGTACTGGTGGTACTATATCGGGCACGGCGCGTTACCTTAAAGAACAAAACCCGAACATAAAAATTTTAGGTGTTGATGCTTTCGGATCGGTACTTAAAAAATACCACGAAACAAAAGAGTTTGATAGCGATGAAATTTACCCATACCGTATAGAAGGTTTAGGTAAAAACCTTATTCCTACAGCTACTGATTTTGATGTTATTGATAAATTTATAAAAGTATCTGACGAAGATAGCGCCCATGCCGCAAGGTATATTGCTAAAACCGAAGGTCTTTTTGTAGGTTACACAAGTGGTGCTACTTTACAAGCCGCAAGGCAATATAATGAAGCAGGTGAATTTGATGAGAATAGCAATGTTGTATTGATATTCCCTGACCACGGTTCGCGTTATATGAGTAAAGTGTACAGCGATGATTGGATGAGCGAACAAGGCTTTTTTGATAGCGTTCACCTTGAAGAAGCTCAAAAAATTGAATTTATAAAGTAATTTTATTTTCAAATTATATTAAAAACTCCGGCCAAAGGCCGGAGTTTTTTGTTTTACAAGAGTTTTATCAAAGATGTTGTACCGCTCCTCCGGAGCTCTTTCGCCTGTATGATAATTTCTGTCTATAAATATGTCGCTTCTCCGAAGCTATAAATGCTCAGGCATCTCGATTTAAGAAATAGTATTAATAAATAATTTAGCGGAGTCATAAAAATAGTTGTTTCTCTACAAGCTTGTGTTATGTTGGTGGATCTTAATTATAATTACTTGTGCTAAGCCCCAGCGGGGCGACATATCAATAGAAAATTAAAAGCGAAATTTTATAAGCCCCAGCGGAGCGACATAAGCACTACCATAATACGACAAAAAAAGCCCCACTTTCGTGAGGCTTCTAAATATTGTCGGCTAAACTATTTTGCGTTATAAACTTCTATCGCTTCGTTTAAAATAGCTACAGATCGTATAAGGTCTTCTTTTTTAAGAACATAAGCAATACGAATTTCATCTAAACCAACACCCGGTGTAGAATAAAACCCGGCAGCAGGGGCAACCATTACAGTTTCACCTTTACTATCAAAGCTTTCCAATAACCATTGAGCAAATTTATCAGCATTATCAATAGGTAGTCTTGCAATGCAGTAAAACGCACCTTTAGGGGTAGCTACTGTTAGGCCATTAATTTTGTTAAGTTCGGCAACAAGCGTGTCGCGACGTTCTCTGTATTCGCCTATAACTTCATCAAAATAACTTTGTGGTGTTTCAAGCGCAGCCTCACTTGCAATCTGCTCAAAAGTTGGTGGGCTAAGGCGTGCCTGTGCAAACTTCATAGCGGTAGCCATAAGTTGCTTATTTTTAGATACAATACAGCCTATCCTTGCGCCACACATGCTGTAACGTTTAGAGACTGAATCGATCATAATGGCGTTCTCTTCAATACCCGGTATGTTCATTACAGAATAGTGCTTGTCGCCATCATAGGTAAACTCACGGTAAACTTCATCTGCAATTAAAAACAGGTCGTGTTTTTTAACCAGTTCTGCCAGTTGGTGAATTTCTTCCTGCGTGTAAAGATAACCTGTAGGGTTACCCGGGTTGCAAATAAGTATGGCTTTGGTGCGCGGTGTTATTAACTTTTCAAAATCGGCAATAGGAGGTAAGGCAAAGCCTTCGTCTATTGTAGATATTACCGGTACAACTGTAACGCCCGATGCAACCGAGAAGCCGTTGTAATTAGCGTAAAATGGCTCAGGAATGATTATTTCGTCACCGGCATCCATAGTACTGCCAAGGGCAAAAAGTAATGCTTCAGATCCGCCTGTGGTAATAATTATATCTTCGGTATTAATAGGTAAGCCTTGTGTAGTATAGTAAGCAGCCAGTTTAGTACGGTAGCTTTCAAAGCCTGCCGAGTGGCTGTACTCTAATATTTGAATGTCGTTATTTTTAATAGCCTGCAGTGCAACCTCTGGCGTTTTAATATCGGGCTGGCCAATATTAAGGTGGTATACTTTATGGCCTTTCTTTTTAGCTATTTCGGCATAAGGAACAAGTTTTCTTATGGGAGATTCCGGCATTTGAGTGCCTTTTTGCGATACTTGCGGCATTGTGATTTAGTTTTTTGTTTGCACGGCAAATTTGCGATTTTTTTCGGAGATACTACGCCACGAGTTACACTAATTTACACTAATCAATTTGTGCTAATTCTTATAATTAGTTGCCAATAAAAAACCCTGCACAGGGCAGGGTTTGAATATGTTTTTCGAAAAAACATTACTGGTTCATCAGTGTTTTTTTCTTTTGTAAAATGTTTACTTCGTCTTTTTTAACCACTTCGCCTTTAAGTTTTAGGGCAACAGTACCATCGGGTACGTTAACAGCATTACTCATAACCGTAATAGTTTTACGAATAGGGCCTGGGTTCATGTTGTATTTTACTTCAATTTTACCGGTTTTACCAGGAGCAATTGGGTCTTTAGGTTTTGTAGGCACCGTACAGCCACAAGTCGATTTTACATCGGTAATAATAAGTGGTGCATCGCCGGTATTGGTAAATTCAAACGTGCGTAAACCATTATCATCTTCTTTAGTAGTAGTGCCGTAATCTACAGTATCATTTTTAAATTCAATTTTAGGTCCTTTTTGTGCAAAAGCGCCTACACTAATAAATAATACTGCTATTAAAAATAAAATTTTTTTCATTGTAATTCTGTTTGATGTTAGTAAAAGTAATCAGTTTAAATTAATGTGCAAAAATTGACCTGCCTTTTTTTTAAATTGTACTTATATAGTTACTTTTGTATACTATTTTACAAAAATTAGACCAATTTTTTTGGATATTTATTTAGAGCCTATAACGATATGACAATTCCATCGCAATTTGATGCCAAGACAGTAGAGAACAAATGGTACGACTACTGGGTGAAAAACAACTACTTTCATTCAGAGCCAGACCACCGCACACCATATACCATTGTAATACCACCGCCTAATGTAACCGGGGTACTGCACATGGGCCACATGCTTAACAATACTATACAGGATGTACTTATTCGCCGTGCACGCCTTAAAGGCTTTAATGCCTGCTGGGTACCGGGGACTGACCATGCCAGTATTGCTACAGAAGCAAAAGTTGTTGCCAAGCTTAAGGCAGAAGGTATTAATAAAAATGACCTTACCCGTGAGGAGTTTTTAGGCCACGCCTGGGACTGGACACATAAGTACGGTGGTGTAATTTTAGACCAGCTTAAAAAACTGGGCGCATCTTGCGATTGGGAACGTACTAAGTTTACGATGGACGATGACATGAGCGCCGCGGTTATAAAATCGTTTGTTGATTTTTACAACAAAGGTCTTATTTACAGAGGCTATCGTATGGTAAACTGGGACCCGGAAGCGAAAACTACATTATCTGACGAAGAAGTTATTTACGAAGAGCGTCAGGGTAAACTATATCATCTTAAATACCAGATAGAAGGCAGCGAAGATTTTGTTATTGTTGCTACTACGCGGCCTGAAACTATTTTAGGCGATACCGCTATTTGTATTAACCCTAACGACGAACGTTACACACACCTGCGTGGTAAAAATGCTATTGTACCTATTGCTAACCGCGTTATTCCTATCATTTTTGATGAATACGTAGATATGGAATTTGGTACGGGCTGCCTTAAAGTTACACCTGCACACGATGTTAACGATAAAGAACTTGGCGAAAGGCACAACCTTCAAATCATTGATATTTTTAACGAAGATGCTACCCTAAACAGTTTTGGGCTTCAATACGAAGGCAAAGACCGTTTTGCTGTTCGTGACGAAATTGCGAAAGACCTTGAAACCATTGGTAACCTGGATAAAATTGAGAACCACATTAATAAAGTAGGTACATCTGAAAGGACTAAAGCGGTTATTGAGCCAAGGCTGTCTGACCAGTGGTTCCTTAAAATGGAAGACTTAGCCAAGCCTGCTATTAAAGCAGTGCTGGAAACGGAAGATGTAAAATTATACCCTAATCGTTTTAATAATACCTACCGTCATTGGATGGAAAACATCCGCGACTGGAATATTTCGCGCCAGTTATGGTGGGGACAAAGAATACCAGCTTATTTCTACGGAGATGGCAAGGAAGATTTTGTTGTAGCAAATAATGCTGCTGATGCACTTGTTTTGGCTATGCAAAAAACAGGTAATCAAAATCTTACCGTTGAAAATTTAAGGCAGGATCCTGATACGTTAGATACTTGGTTTTCAGCATGGTTATGGCCTATGTCGGTTTTTGATGGTGTTGTAAATCCTGAAAATGAAGATTTTAAATATTATTACCCTACGAATGATTTGGTTACCGGTCCGGATATTCTTTTCTTTTGGGTGGCAAGGATGATTGTCGCGGGGTATGAATTTGCGGGTGAGAAACCATTTAGCAATGTATACTTAACTGGTTTGGTTCGCGATAAGCAACGCCGCAAAATGAGTAAATCGTTAGGTAACTCGCCCGACCCATTAGACCTTATTGAAAAGTTTGGTGCCGATGGTGTACGTGCAGGTTTATTGTTGAGTGCTTCGGCAGGTAACGATATTATGTTCGATGAAGATTTATGTAATCAGGGCAAGGCATTTGCAAATAAGATATGGAATGCTTTCCGCCTTATAAAAGGGTGGGAAGTAAGCGATATTGCCCAGCCCGAGTATGCTAAAGTAGCTGTGGAATGGTATGAGGCGCGCCTTAATAAAACATTGACCGAGATTGAAGATAATTTTGAGAAATACAGATTGTCTGATGCACTTATGGCTACTTATAAATTGGTTTGGGATGATTTCTGTTCATGGTTTTTAGAGATGATTAAACCGGCATATCAGCAGCCAATTGACAGTATTACGTTTGCAAAAGCAATCGAAATGCTTGAGAATAACCTTAAATTACTACACCCGTTCATGCCTTTCCTTACAGAGGAAATTTGGCAGTACATTGCAGAGAGAACTCCCGAAGAAGCACTTATAGTTTCTACTTGGCCGGAAGTGAAACCGGTAAATGAGCAATTGCTTACTGATTTTGAATATGCTACAGAAGTTATATCTGGTATACGTACTATTCGCAAAGACAAGAACATTCCGTTTAAAGATGCGATTGAGCTTAAAGCAATCAACAACGATAATGCTTCTGATTATTTTGATAGCATTATTACCAAATTGGGTAACATTTCTAACTTAGAATATATTACTGATAAGGTGAATGGAGCATTAACGTTCAGGGCAAAATCTAACGAATACTTTGTGCCGATAACAGGCGCGGTAAATGTTGAAGAAGAAATTGCCAAGCTAGAAGCCGAGCTTAAATACAACCAAGGGTTCTTGAAATCAGTTCAGGCAAAACTCAGCAACGAAAAATTTGTTGGTAATGCTCCTGAAAAAGTATTGGCAAACGAAAGGCAAAAAGAAGCCGATGCCCTTGCTAAAATCGCAACGCTGGAACAAAGCCTTGCAGGATTAAAATAATTAATCTTTAATTCATATCAAAAGGCTGCAATTTGCAGCCTTTTTTGTGTTTATACCATTTTTATTAATCACAATTGAGCATAAAAAATCCGCCACACAATGGGCGGATTCAATATAGTCTATTTAAAATTATTTAGCTAATGCAGCCTCATATTTTTTAGAAACGTTATCCCAGTTAATTACATTGTAAAATGCTGTAATGTAATCAGGCCTTTTGTTTTGATAGTTTAAGTAGTAGGCATGTTCCCAAACATCTAATGCTAATACCGGTTTTCCAGAAATAGTTTGTCCCGGCATTAATGGATTATCCTGATTAGCAGTACTGCCAACAGCAAGTTTACCATCTTTACCTACAACAAGCCATGCCCAACCAGAACCAAATTGTTTTGTTGCAGCCTCTGTAAATAATGTTTTAAACTGTTCAAAGCTGCCAAAGTCTTTTTTAATAGCTTCGGCTAAGGCACCTTTAGGTTCGCCACCTGCATTTGGAGCCATAACTTCCCAAAAAAGACTATGGTTGTAAAAACCTCCACCATTATTTCTTACAGCTTTGTTATCAGGGCTAAGAGTAGTAAGTATCTCTTCGATAGTTTTCTTTTCAAGATCTGTTCCTTTAACGGCTTTGTTTAACTCATCAATATACTTTTTGTAATGCTTAGAGTAGTGTATCTCCATAGTTTTAGCATCAATATTTGGCGCTAAAGCATCGTACTTGTAACCTAATTTAGCCAATTGGAAAGGTCCGGCAGCATCTTCTGCCTTAATATCATCCGGGTTACCAAGAGGGGCAGCCTGCTCTTTTTGAGGCTCTGGTACTGTTACTACTTCCTCTAAATTACTTTTATCTTTACATGATTGCAATGCTGCAATTACTACTAGTGCCGAAACGAAAATTTTAACTTTCTTCATAAGTACATTATTTAATTAGCGAATTAATTGTGTCAATATAAAGCCTTTTGGCCTCATCGGGGGTTAAATGGCGTACCTGCATCCAGGCATTCATTTTAAAAGCGTCCCTTAAATTAATACTTTGGTGGTGTGTGGGTACATTCGCCCTGCCCGATGTTGATTGCTTGTAGTACGCATAAATGCGCAGCATCAAATCCTGTGGTAAGGCTTCAGTCATTTCAGATGCGCGTTGAAACGCCTCTTCAAAAAGAATATCCAGGTCAGTTTCCTGCATTTATTAAGCTTTAGTTGCAATTATTGTTTTACCACCAATGGCCTTTTGGTTTAGTTGTACACTCACCTCAGTACCTAAAGGTAAGAATAAATCTACACGTGACCCAAATTTTATGAAACCGGCGTCAGTTCCCTGTACTACCTGCATACCTTCTTCGGCATAATTTACGATACGTCGTGCCAATGCACCGGCAATTTGCCTGTAAAGTATTTCGCCAAAATATGGGTTTTCGATAACAACAGTAGTACGTTCGTTTTCGGTACTGGCTTTAGGGTGCCATGCAACCAGATATTTACCGGCATGGTACTTACTAAATTTAATTAAACCATTAACCGCATAACGGGTTACGTGCACGTTTATAGGTGACATAAAGATAGATACCTGTAGGCGTTTCTCCTTAAAATATTCCGGTTCGTAAACCTCTTCAATAACTACTACTTTACCATCTACAGGCGCAATAACGTTATGGTCGGCAGCGGTTACCGGACGTTTTGGGTTCCTGAAAAACTGCAGGATTAGGATTAAGAATAGCAGTGCAAAAATTTGCACAAATTTTAACAGCCAGAAGCTGTGTATAAATTCTTCTGCTAATAAAACAACTCCTACAGTTACCAACAGGGCAACAAAAATAATTTTAGCTCCTTCTTTATGAAACATAATTTAAAATTTGGTAATACAAAAATAAGAAAGGTATTGCAAATATAATACTATCCAGCCGGTCAAGTATGCCTCCATGGCCGGGCATTATCTTGCCACTGTCTTTAACACCTGCATTTCGTTTAAGTTTAGATTCTACTAAATCGCCCAATGTGCCGAAAATTACCAGCACAGCGGCAAATCCCATCCATTCCCAAGGCGATAAAAAAGTGTAATATAAGCCTAAAATATAAGCTCCGGCAATTGTAAAAAGCATGCCGCCTATAAAACCTTCAACAGTTTTTTTAGGAGAAATACGTTCAAATAGCTTGCGTTTACCTATAGTTTTGCCCACAATGTAAGCAAAAGTATCGTTTGCCCATATTAGTACAAACATACCTATAATAATGTACGGATTGTAGTCGCCACGTAAAAATGGCAATTTAATAATAAGTAAAAACGGAATGATAACGTACCCAATTAATCGGGCAAGCTTTGCGGTTTTATCTTTAAAGGAAGCGGGTTTTGTAGAGAAAAGTTCAACAAGTAAACTAATGGCTATAACCAATGCGGCAAGATTAAGCAGCAAGTTTGTGTAAAAATCGTTATTAATGTAAACTCCAAATAATATAAAACCGGCAGTACCTATTATAAGTGGAATTATTTTATCCAGATTAGTAAGCTTGCAAAATTCGAAGGTAGCTATTAGCAGAAAAACGCCAAAAAGCGCAATGAAACTAATAGGATGGAAGAGGGTTGCAGCTAAAAGCAGAATAATATAAACGATGCCTGAGAGCGCTCTTGTAATGCTTTCGTTCATGTTAAAGATCTTCCAAAAGTAGAAGATAAAGGTTTTTTGCTACGCTGCCATAATGAAGGAAATCTTCATCTTTAATTTTTTCAAAATACTTAATGGCCGTTATATTAGTAGGGTAGTCTTTATCGTATTTTATTTTAATTTGCCTTAAACAATCGCCTTTACTTGCCAGCATCTGGCTGGTAGTTGCAAAAATCACCATATTATCGGGCAATTCGTTTGGCTTATTTTGTTTTATCTGTTTAGATGAAAATAGTATAGAACCTTCATCTGCTACAAGGCTTTCGCAGGTTGCCAATAAAAATTTTGGGTTTGCAGGTTTATCGTAAATAAGCCTGTTTTCGTCTAATAATGAATAAAGTTTAGGTTCAAAGCATAACGCCTCGCACTCAAACCAGTCATTTTCTTCAAGCACATTTAAAAATTGTTCATGTACTTCACCTATGTTTTCACAATAGATAAACTTACCGCCGTTTTTTCTAAAATTTGTAGTAAATAATTCGTCAATAGGCAGTTGTTGTTTCTCCGGAAGAAAAGCACTATTTTCAGTATCTTTTTCTTCTCCCGAGACATCTCCTGCACCAAAAATTTTTTTAAAAAGGCTCATACCTGTTATTCCGAAATTGTTTGCTTGTTAACCAAAGATAAAAAAATCTTAATTCAATCGCACGATTGAATTAAGATTTTTGAATTTTATTTATGAAATTTTGCTTATGCCTCAGTAATTACCTCATGGCCCGATTTTTCGAACGGACGCTTGCCAAAAATTGTTTCAAGGTCGTCTTTAAAAATCACTTCTTTTTCAATAAGTATATCGGCAAGACTTAATAATTTGTCTTTATTTTCATTTAGTAATGTAATAGCACGCTGATATTGCGTTTCAATAAGCATCGAAATTTCCTTATCAATAACTTGTGCTGTATCTTCAGAATAGGGTTTGCCAAAGTTGTACTCACTTTGTCCGCTTGAATCGTAATAGGTAACGTTACCTAACTTTTCATTAAGGCCATAAATGGTAACCATAGCACGGGCTTGTTTAGTCACTTTTTCAAGATCGCTTAATGCACCTGTAGATATTTTATCAAAAATAACTTTCTCTGCAGCACGGCCACCCATAGTAGCGCACATTTCATCAAGCATTTGGTCTGGCCTTACAATAAGCCTTTCTTCCGGTAAATACCATGCAGCACCCAAGCTTTGGCCACGGGGTACAATAGTAACTTTAACCAATGGGGCAGCATGTTCAAGCATCCAGCTTACTGTTGCATGTCCGGCTTCGTGAACGGCAATAGCACGTTTTTCTGACGGAGATACAATTTTATTTTTCTTTTCAAGGCCACCTACAATACGGTCAACCGCATCTAAAAAGTCTTGTTTATCAACAGCTTTTTTGTCTTTACGCGCAGCAACTAGAGCCGCTTCGTTACAAACGTTAGCAATATCTGCACCCGAGAAACCAGGAGTTTGTTTTGCTAAAAACTCAGTATCAAGGTCTTCTGATTTTTTAAGTGGTTTTAAATGCACTTCAAAAATCTCTCTACGTTCTCTAATGTCTGGTAAGTCAACATATATCTGTCTGTCAAAACGGCCGGCACGCATAAGTGCTTTATCCAATACATCGGCACGGTTAGTTGCAGCAAGTACAATAACGTTAGTGTTAGTACCAAAACCATCCATCTCTGTAAGAAGCTGGTTTAGTGTATTTTCGCGCTCATCATTAGATCCTGAGAAATTATTTTTACCACGGGCACGGCCCACAGCATCAATCTCATCAATAAATATAATAGATGGCGATTTTTCTTTAGCCTGCTTAAACAAATCACGTACACGGCTTGCACCTACACCTACAAACATCTCAACAAAATCAGAACCTGATAGTGAGAAGAAAGGTACTTTAGCTTCGCCTGCAACTGCTTTTGCAAGTAAGGTTTTACCTGTTCCCGGAGGGCCTACAAGTAAAGCGCCTTTAGGTATTTTACCACCTATGCTGGTATATTTTTCAGGTGTTTTTAAAAATTCTACAATTTCTTGTATCTCTTCTTTAGCACCTTCAAGCCCGGCAACATCTTTAAATGTAATTTTAATATCGTTTTTCTCGTCGAATAATTTCGCTTTCGATTTACCAATATTAAAAATTTGTCCGCCACCACCGGCAGCACCGCCACCAGACATTCTGCGCATCATGAAAATCCATAAAGCAGCAAGAACTAATATTGGTAATAATAAAGTTATTATTTCGCCCCACATGCTTTCCGGCTCAGCCGAATAATCTGTAAGTTTTCCGCTTTTAGTAGCTTCGTCCAGTTTTTTTACAAACAGGTCGTTTTTATCTCCAATCACAACCGAATATTGAGGCCCTTTGGTATTAGCGTTGCCAAACATATCCTTTTGTACTTTTTGATGTTCCTTTAGCTGTAATGCCTCAGGTTTTAAGTAAACTTCGGCAGTTGTATTGTTATATGTTACCCTTTTCACCTGATTTTCATCAAGATACTTGTAAAAGTTAGATAGCGATACAGTTTTTGGGTCTTTTAAGGTAGAGCCACCCATAAAATACTGTATGCCTAAAAATAGTACTAAAATACCCCCGTAAATAATCCACGGGCTTATTTTTAATTTGTTAGGTTTATTATCGTTTGACATGTATATGTTGTTCGTTTAATAATTGTTTGCTATAGAAGTAATTCGCGCATCACCCCACAAACTCTCAATATTGTAGTATTCGCGGATGTGTTTTTGGAATACATGTACTACTATATTTACATAGTCCATAAGTACCCACTCGCCGTTTTCTGTACCTTCTACATGCCACGGCTTGTCTTTTAATTCTTTCGAAACAATTTTTTGGATTGAGTGAACTATAGCATTCACCTGTGTGTTAGAGTTACCATTGCATATTACAAAATAATCGCAAACGGTGTTATCAATTTCCCTTAAATCAAGGATGTCTATATCATTACCTTTTACTTCTTCTATCCCCTTGATGATATTTGCTAATAAATCATCATTGTTTACTTTTTTGTTCGCCATCTAAAATTTTATATATTACGCAAAGTTATCATTTTTGTGTTTACTTTTGAACCTAAGTTAAGATTAAAAAGATAAAAACAGGTATATTTTTTAATGAATATTATCAAACTCAGTGCCATAAACTCTACCAACGATTACCTTAAGCAGTTAATCGCTACCCGCCACGTAGAAAACCTTACCGTTGTTGTTACCGAAAACCAAACATCGGGCCGTGGGCAGATGGGTGCCAAGTGGAATGCAGAACCGGGTAAAAACCTTACGTTTAGTATCTTGGTTAAAGATTTACTTTTAGAAGCTAACGGAATCTTTAATTTAAACGTGGCTGTAGCCGTAAGTATTGCGCAGGCTTTAGGTGATTTTGCAGTACCGGCTATTTGTATAAAATGGCCTAACGACATTTTGGCAGGCAATAAAAAAATTGGCGGGATACTTATAGAAAATAGCTTTAAAAATGATGGTGAAATCTTTTCTATTATTGGTATTGGCCTGAATGTTAACCAAATGAATTTTGACGGACTGCCAAAAGCATCATCATTAGCTGTAACTGCCAACAGAGAGTTCGACAAAGATAAAGTAATGACTGCCATTATAGATAAAGTAAAATTTAATGTAAACAAGCTGCTTAATAAAGACAGTAAATCGCTTTGGGAAGCCTATCATTCCCGGCTTTATAAAAAGGATATACCTATGCCTTTTGAACGCGATGGCAAGCACTTTATGGGTATTATAAAGGGGGTAAATAATAACGGTAGCCTCGAGGTTTTATTAGAAGATGAAACTATAGCCAGCTACGGAATTAAAGAAGTGCAGTTGTTATATTAATCTTGAATTTATAAACTTAACGCTCTTCCCTCAATACCTGGTTTACTAGAAAATTGCTCCCAGCAATCATTTACAAAATACATATTGGATGAAGATAAAATTTCAGTATTGATAATTTCATTTTCAAATTCTATAAGATGAATGTTACCATGTTTACAAAAGTGAAATGCAAATCGATCATCTAAATCCGCAAAATAAATATATTCGGGTGCACTTGGGTCACAACGTTCTATCCAAAAGAAAGTTTCAACAAACGAATGCAAATCTTCTAAACTAATTTGAAAAGCTTCGTCGTAATTTAAAGAACCGAGTAGCTTTTTTGTTTTTTCAAGTGCATTCTTTAAAGGAGGATATTTATTTTTGAGTTTACCAAAAAGATTAAATTTTAAATGGCTTATTATAAAGATGTCTGTGGTATTAAATAGATTTAACAAAGCCAATATTTTTGCAGTAAGTTCATTAGTGAAAGTTTTAATATCAGAATGTTCGAATGAAATTATACTGTAAAATTGCTCTACTGGTTTGGTAATTAAACCAGTCGCGTCAAAAGATTTTAATTGGTCAACTCTATCAGATTCTGTTAAATAATTTTCTGGATCATCATCATACATTACTTTTTGTATTTCCGAAATTACTACAGCAATATTATTGTTGTTTAAAACGTCCAGTCTGCTTATTTTAGTTACCATATTTAGAAAAGGAGTGATTAATGCAAAATCCCCGGCTTGCCGGGGATCAAATGTATAAAATAAAATGTAATACTATTTCTCTGTTTTAAGCAGGCTGCTGATTTGTTCGGCAAGCTCTGTACCAATACGATCCTGGGCTTCAAGGGTTGCGGCGCCAATGTGCGGCGTAAGCGATACTTTAGGGTGCATAAGTACCTGTACTGCTGGTTTAGGTTCGTCTTCAAAAACGTCTAATCCAGCAAATAACACTTTGTTGCTATCTAAGGCATCAATAAGGGCAACCTCGTCTATCACGCCACCACGCGATGCGTTAACAATACCCACACCATTTTTAAGTAATTCAAACTGCTCTTTACCTATTACATAACCGCTATCTTGCGCCGGTACATGTAAAGTAATAAAGTCAGAATGTTTAAAAAGATCTTCAAGCGGTTCGGTAACAATATCTACATTAATAAACTGGCCGTTATAAAAGTCGACTTTAATTTCGGCACTGCCCACGAATTTATCAGCAGCAATAACCTTCATGCCAAGGCCTAAGGCAATACGTGCCACAGATCGGCCAATACGGCCAAAGCCTATAATACCCAACGTTTTACCACGTAGTTCGATACCATTAGCGTATGCTTTTTTAAGGCCTTCAAAATTAGTATCGCCTTCAAGTGGCATATTACGGTTAGAGTCGTATAAAAAGCGTACACCGCTAAATAAATGCGCGAAAACCAGCTCAGCAACAGAATCTGATGATGATGCCGGGGTATTAATCACATGAATGCCTTTTTCACGGGCATACTCAACATCAATATTATCCATTCCTACACCGCCACGGCCTATAATTTTAAGCCCCGGGCAGGCGTCTATAATATCTGTGCGTACTTTAGTAGCACTACGCACCAGCAATACCGCTACATTATTAGCATTAATGTAGTTGGCAACCTGCTCCTGTGCTACTTTAGTAGTTATAACTTCAAAACCGGCATCTTCCAGTGCAATTACACCACTTTTAGAGATACCGTCGTTTGCTAATACTTTCATTCTTTATTATTTAATGATTGAAGATTTAATGATTGAAATATTCAAAACGTTTGTCATCCTGAGTGTAGCGCAGCGGAATCGAAGGATTTCACTAAGATTCTTCCTTCGTCAGAATGACAAAATTGCCGCACTATATTAAACTGCCTACTGCTACTGTTTACTGAATACTCTTCTCCAGTTGCTGCATTACATTTACCAACACCTGAACACTCTCAATAGGAATGGCGTTGTAAATAGAAGCACGGTAACCACCCACCGAACGGTGTCCTGGTAAACCGCTAATTCCGGCTGCTTTCCATAATTTATCAAACTGCTCTGTATGTGCTTCATCTTTTAAAAGGAAACAAACATTCATTTTAGAGCGGTCTTCTGCTTTGGCAGTACCCACAAATAACGGATTACGGTCAATTTCATTATACAGTAATTCCGCTTTAGCGTTATTTTTCTTTTCGGCACCGGCTATACCGCCGTTGTTTTTAAGCCATTGCAAAGTAAGGTATGATGTGTATACCGCAAAAACAGGCGGTGTGTTGTACATACTTTCTTTATCAATATGCTGTTGGTAGTCTAATATAGATGGAATAGTCCTGCCCGTTTTACCAAGCAATTCTTCCTTAATTACAATTAATGTAGCGCCTGCGGGGCCCATGTTTTTTTGAGCACCTGCGTAAATGATCCCGAATTTTGAAAAATCAATTTCGCGTGAAAAAATATCCGAACTCATATCGCAAACCAAAGGCACATCTACATCAGGAAACTGCTGCATTTGTGTACCAAAAATGGTGTTGTTGCTGGTGCAGTGAAAATAATCAGCATCTGCAGGAACTGTATAACCGGTAGGGATGTGGTTGTAATTATCAGCCTTAGATGATGCTACTACTACAGTTTCACCAAATAATTTCGCCTCTTTAATAGCAGCCGATGCCCATGTGCCCGTATCAAGATAGGCTGCTTTGCCGCTTTCTTTCAATAAGTTATACGGTATTCTTGCAAATTCTAAACTTGCACCACCTGCTAAAAATATAGCCTGATAGCCTTTGCCGGTAAGGTTCATAAGATCAAGAACCAGGGCTCTCGCATCTTCCATTACGGCAACAAAATCTTTACTGCGGTGCGATATTTCCAGCAAAGACAAGCCCGACCCGTTAAAGTCTAAAATTGCCTGAGCTGATTTTTCGAATACTTCCTGCGGCAGGATAGATGGCCCTGCGCTAAAATTGTGTTTTTTCATTGTGTTGTTGTTACTTTAAAAGTGAAGCAAATTTCTTAATAATAAGAGGAATAATCACTAAATAAAATATAAAAAATCAACCTAAATTTTTGATAAAAATGCAAGAGTGTCAATATTATCGGCATAATCTAACAATCCCGGTTTTTGAGTGTACCCAAATGGTATACTGTTTTTAATGCTTTCGCCACCTACAACACACTGTATTTGTTCGTGTTCGGTTTCAAGGCGTTGCTGTAATTCGTTTACATCGCTGTAAAACTCGTAAAACAAGCTCGAAATAGGCGAGGCGTAGCTTTTATCTTCCTTAAGAGTAATAAATTCGTTATCGAGTATTTTAAAATTACTCATTAAAAATACGGCCTTGTTGTAGTCGTAATTATTGGCATACTTTTCATAATGAATAATATCGCCGTAAGTAAATATAGCTTCAAAAAAGGTTTTGAAATCGTAACCTTCGGGTACAAAAATTTTAGATACGTTACGGCATCCTAAACCAAAGTAACGGAAGATGTCTTCGCCCAGCGCAACTAACTCTTCATGTGTTTCGTTACCGGTAAGTACCGCTACAGAATTTCTGCTTTTACGAATTATAGATGGTTTATTTTTAAAATAAAACTCAAAGTAACGTGCTGTGTTGTTACTGCCGGTGGCAATAACGGCTTCAAAATTCTCCAGTTTTTCTTCACTAAAGTCAATCCTTTCGGTCATAGCCGGATTAATCGCCATTAGGTATTTAGATAAAAAGGGCAGAAGGAACTTATCGTTAGACGACAACTTTACCAAGGCATTGTGCCCTGAAATTAGCACCGATAAAAAATCGTGAAAGCCTACCAGCGGAATATTACCGGCCATAATTATGGCAACCGTTTTAGGTTCGGTCACATCAAAGCTATAGTTTTTAAGCCAGTCGTCAAGGTTTTCGGCAGTTAAGGCATTGGCCCATTCGGTAATGGCGTGGTGTACCTGCTCTTTTGTAAACCAGCGGTTGTGTGATTGCGACAGGGCTATTAAATCGATAAAATCGTTATAAAACAGGTCGTTGTGTAATACGCCTTCTATGGGTTTACTTGCCTCAAAATGAAATTGCGAAAGGAATTTTCCGAGCTCGGTAAACGTTTTTTTTGTTTCTGTTAACGTCATTAGTTTGCTTATGAATGGATTTGGACGTAATTTTGTTGCAAATTTACGTTATTAAAAATAAAATAAGCCATGGCAATCATTATAACAGACGAATGTATTAACTGTGGGGCTTGCGAACCGGAATGCCCTAACACTGCTATTTATGAAGGAGCAGACGACTGGAGATATAAAGACGGTACTAAGCTGCGTGGTAAAGTTGTTTTGCCTAACGGCGAAGAAGTAGATGCAGATACACCACACACGCCAATATCTGACGATGTGTACTATATAGTACCCGGTAAATGTACCGAGTGTAAAGGTTTTCATGATGAGCCGCAATGCGCCGCTGTTTGCCCGGTAGACTGCTGTGTGCCAGATGATAACTATGTAGAAAGTGAAGAAACGTTACTTAACCGCCAGGCATTTTTACACGGAGATGAGTAGTGGAAATAAAGAAATACTTAATGTAATATTAGTTTTAGGGATAGTTTTTATCCCTTTTTTTATTTATCAAATTAGCAAAAAAAATAATTATAATTTTTATGAAGGTACTATTACCAAAATTGATGTTGGACGTGTTTATAGTTCATACCGAGGGCAGAAAAGGTATGATGTGATTTACCAGCCAACGGTAAGATATATACGTAATAATGATACTTTGATTTTTACAGAAGGTCGTCAAAATCTTTTTGCCTATTTTTATAAGCCTGAGGATAGAGTTTCAGTTGCAGAAGAGAAAGAGCAGCCTTGGAATAATAGGATCTATACGTTTTGGTATTTTGTAAAAGGATATGAAATTGTATATTTATTACTTTGCTGGGGTTTTATATATGTAGTTTGTTTTATGATACCTAAATATCTTAAGAAGAATTAATGTCATTATTAAAATTACCCTAAACAAAAAACCTGAAGCAACGCTTCAGGTTTTTTGTTTAGGGTAATGTGAAATACTAATTACCTAATTTTTATTGTGCCAGTTTGGTGTACGTTTCTACGGTAACACCATCTGTTTTATCGTCGTAAGTTTCTACAACAAAATCTCCGTTAGGGTTAAAATGCCCTACCGATGTCGCATTTGCTCCTCTAAAAATATACTGACCGTTAGATGTTCTTCTAAGTTTCGCATAATCTTTATTATCTGCTGTAGCAATTCTGTAACCTGATTTATCGGTTACAAAAATATAGTTGCTACCATTATATTGATAGTTGCTAATTTGCCCAATACGTGCATTAAAACCGTTATCTCTTTCTACAGAAGTAGATGATGTAACCTGTGGAGCACTTTCGTATGACTCTTTATTCAGTTTTTTGCTGTTAGCATCTTTAAGTTCCAGTTCGCTTTTAGATTCGGTGTTTTGAGTCTTAACCAATTTTTTGGTTCCTGTACCATCATTAACCTTAACGGTTGTGGTAGTACTCTCTTTAGTAACATTTTGGTTTACCTGGGCGCTTGCTGTAAGGCCTATTGCTAATGCTATAACTGTTGCTATATTTTTCATGTGTATTTATTTTTATGTTTTTGATTAGTACAAATTTACTCCGTGTTATGTTAAATATAATCTTACAAAAACATAAAGTTCCATTAAAGTTTTAAAGTCGAAAGTCGTCAGGTCATAAAGTCCAGTTCAAACTAAAGTACGGCAAGAGCGTGCGCTCGTATAACTATGGGTTTTCGACTTTAGGGCTTTAAGACTTGATGACTTTAGCTTCTTGACTTTTACCTTCTTGACTTTAAGACTTTCGACTCTATGACTTTACCGACTTAATTACTATATTTGCACCCTCAAAAAACAGTATATACAATGAAAGCAGGTATAGTAGGATTGCCAAACGTAGGTAAATCAACACTTTTTAATTGTTTGTCTAACGCTAAGGCGCAGAGTGCCAACTTTCCGTTTTGTACCATCGAGCCAAATATAGGTGTGGTAAATGTACCCGACCCAAGGCTTGAAAAACTGGAAGAACTTGTAAACCCGGAGCGTGTACAGCCCGCTACGGTAGATATTGTAGATATTGCCGGCCTTGTAAAAGGTGCTAGTAAAGGCGAGGGCCTTGGTAACCAGTTTTTAGGTAATATAAGGGAGTGTAACGCGATTATTCACGTACTGCGTTGCTTTGATAACGATAATATTATTCACGTAGATGGTAGTGTAAATCCTATTCGTGATAAAGAAACTATAGATATAGAATTGCAGTTAAAAGACCTTGAAAACGTTGAAAAACGCCTTGAAAAAGTGCGCCGTGCTGCGAAAACAGGTAATAAAGAAGCGCAGGCCGAAGAAGCTTTGCTAGACAGGCTTAGGGATACATTGTTACAGGCAAAATCTGCCCGTACGGTAGTTCCTCAAAATGCAGACGAAGTAGTTTTATTAGAGTCGTTCCAATTAATTACTACAAAACCGGTATTGTATGTTTGTAATGTAGACGAAGAATCGGCTGCGACAGGTAACAAATATGTAGAGCAGGTGCGTGAGCTTGTAAAAGATGAAAACGCACAGGTAATGTTTTTAGCGGTTGGTACAGAGGCTGATATTACAGAGCTTGAAACTTATGAAGAACGCCAGATGTTTTTAGAAGACCTTGGTTTAAAAGAACCAGGATCATCGGCACTTATTCGTGCGGCTTACAAACTGCTTAATCTGCAAACGTATTTTACAGCGGGTGTTAAAGAGGTAAGGGCTTGGACAATTAATGTAGGCGATACCGGGCCACAGGCTGCTGGTGTTATCCATACCGATTTTGAAAAAGGGTTTATCCGCGCTGAAGTTATTGCTTACGAAGATTATGTAACTTATGGTACAGAAGCTAAAGTAAAAGAAGCCGGGAAACTTAAAGTTGAAGGTAAAGAGTACATTGTTAAAGATGGCGATGTAATGCACTTTAGATTTAACGTGTAAATAATATATGTACTAAGACTTTAGTATCAAGATAAAAGCCTGTTAGAGAAATCTTACAGGCTTTTTTTATATTTTTATTTCTACTGCTAATATAATTTACATCATTATACCACGTTAGCAATTTTATACACCTAACTAACATGAATAAAAAGTTCAAACAGGTTTTTAAATTTACGGGTCGTTTTATACTGGCAATTTTCGCATTTATTGTGGTATACTTGTTGGCAGTTTTTGGGCTGTCGCGCATAACCGTAAATTCTGAACCTGAACCAGGTGGTGATGTAGCTATCTATATCAATTCTAACGGGGTACATACAGATGTTTTAGTACCTATTAAAAACAATGTGAAGGACTGGACTAAGGATATTCTCTATACCCAAACAAAATCGCAGGACAGTGTTGCTACTTATGTAGCTTTTGGCTGGGGCGATAAAGGTTTTTACCTTGACACCCCCGAATGGAGCGACCTTAAAGCCAGCACGGCATTTAAGGCAGCATTTTATTTAGGTACATCTGCCATGCATACCCGTTTTTACAAAACAGTTAAAGAAGACAGTGAGTGCGTAAAGATAATGATCACCCAAAAAGATTATCAGGATCTGGTGACTTACATTACCGATAGTTTTCAGCATGATGATGGTAAAAAAATACTGTGGATAGAAAACCAAAGCTATGGCAGGTACGATGCTTTTTACGAAGCACAGGGTAAATACAGCTTGTTTTACACCTGCAACACCTGGGCAAACAATGCTTTAAAAGCAGCGCGTCAAAAAGCAGCATTATGGACACCTTATGATAAAGGAATTTTTTTGCATTATGAATGAGAAAGGTACTTAGAGCTTAGCTGCTAAGAATCTAAGTCTCTAAGAACCTTGTTCAAAAAACTGGCATTGTTCTTGGATATCTATTAACCATGAAATACATATCTAAAACTTTATATACATTGCTTTTGTTTATAGGATTGTCGGCTTACGCGCAGGATTTTACAAAAGTAGATAACACTGTTAGGGCGTATCCTAAATTTAACGATATCGATAAGCTGGCTGCCCAAATAAATGCCGACTTTAAAACGGATACCGATAAAGCCCGTGCTATTTTTACGTACATAGTGACAACTGTAAAGTATGATTATGCAGCTTACGGAGTTAACCAGCGGCCTGTGGCATATTCATATAGAACGGAAGAGGAAAAGATTGCAAAACAAAAACAATTTAAAGAAGAGCTTGCGGTTAAAACCCTGAAATCTAAAAAGGCGGTGTGTCAGGGATACTCTACATTATACAATTTACTGGCCGATAAAACAGGGTTGGAGTCGGTTATAATTACGGGTACCTCTAAGTCGCATCCGGTGCATATTGGTAAAGGCCCCGGTGCCAGCGACCATGCCTGGAATGCAGTAAAAATAGACGGTAAATGGAAATTATTAGATGCTACCTGGGCGGCCGGAGTGGTTACAGGTGCTAAGCCGGAATTTAGTTTTAAATTTAACGATGGTTACTTTTTTGCCGAGCCCGATGTGTTTTTTCTGAACCATTTTCCTGATGATACCAAGTGGTTGCTTACCAATAAAACCGCTGATGATTTTGCTAATCTACCTTTGTATTATGGTAATTATTTAATGGGTAAATACAACTTTGTGTCGCCCACAATGGGTTCGTTTACCAACAAGGCAGGGGCTATAATTCCGTTTAAAATTACCAATTTGCAACCCGGCGATAAAGTACATTACGTGTTTAGTAAAGATAAAACTTTTAACGAAGTTTCGCCTAAAAATGGTGGCACTGTGGCCGAATTTAATGTGCCTTTAGTAGCTAGTTCTGTTGGTACATTAACCATTTACATCAACCATAAATCAGTTGCGGCGTACAGGATAGAACGCTAATTTTTTACAGAACGTTTTTAAGCCGGAAATGTTAAGGAAAAATGAAAGTTTTCTTGCGTCCGGCTTTCATTTTTTGTGCAGAAATGCTACATTAGCAGAAAATCCGATTACACTATATGACCGAGCAAACTCAGTACAATGAAGACAACATACGTTCACTCGACTGGAAGGAGCATATCCGTATGCGCCCCGGTATGTACATTGGTAAGCTGGGCGACGGTTCATCGGCAGATGATGGTATCTATATCCTTATAAAAGAGGTTATTGATAACTGTATCGATGAGTTTGTAATGGGTACCGGTAAAACTATTGAGGTTACCCTTAAAGACAAAACCGTTACCGTACGCGATTATGGCCGTGGTATACCGCTTGGTAAAGTGGTAGATGTAGTTAGTAAAATGAATACCGGTGGTAAATACGACAGTAAAGCCTTTAAAAAATCGGTAGGGTTAAATGGTGTGGGTACCAAGGCCGTTAATGCGCTGTCTAATTATTTCAGGGTAGAGTCGGTTAGGGACAACCAGCTAAAGGCTGCAGAGTTTTCGGCAGGTGAATTGACCCTTGAAGACGAGGTTACCGAAACCACCAGGCGCAAGGGTACTAAAGTTACCTTTACGGCAGACGAGGCAATTTTTAAAAATTACAAGTACCGCCACGAGTACATTATAAAAATGCTTAAAAACTATTGTTACCTAAATACCGGGTTAACAATACTTTTTAATGGCGAAAAATATTTTAGCGAAGACGGGCTTAAAGACCTGCTTGGCGAAACCATTGCCGAAGATGATCGTATTTATCCTATCATCCATTTAAAAGATGAGGATATTGAAATTGCCATGACGCACAGTAAAACCCAGTACAGCGAAGAATATTATTCGTTTGTAAATGGGCAAAACACCACACAGGGCGGTACCCACTTAGGGGCTTTTCGTGAAGCCATTGTACGTACTATAAAAGAATTTTACAACAAAAATTTCGAAGCGTCAGATATTCGTAAATCTATCGTGAGCGCCATAAGCGTTAAGGTAGAAGAGCCCGTATTTGAATCGCAAACCAAAACCAAATTAGGATCGACTGATATGGGTCCGGAAGCTCCATCGGTACGAACTTTTGTAAACGATTTTGTAAAGAATAAGCTGGATAATTTTTTGCACCGCAACCCCGAAGTGGCCGATGCGTTGCTTAAAAAAATATTACAGGCCGAAAGGGAGCGTAAAGAACTTTCGGGTATACGTAAACTGGCGCGCGACAGGGCTAAGAAATCCAGCCTTCATAATAAAAAATTGCGTGACTGCCGTGTACACCTTACCGATGCTAAAAACCCACGCAGTTTAGAGAGCACCATGTTTATTACCGAGGGTGACTCGGCATCTGGGTCTATTACCAAATCGAGAGACGTTAATACCCAGGCTGTTTTCAGCCTTCGTGGTAAGCCGCTTAACTCGTACGGTATGACCAAGAAAATCGTGTACGAAAATGAGGAGTTTAATCTACTTCAGGCAGCTCTTGATATTGAGGAAGAAATGGAGAACCTGCGCTACAACAACATCGTGATCGCTACCGATGCCGACGTTGATGGTATGCACATCAGGTTGCTGTTGATTACGTTCTTCCTGCAATTTTTCCCTGAGTTGATTAAAGAGGGGCATTTGTACATACTGCAAACGCCGCTTTTCCGGGTCCGAAATAAAAAAGAAACAATATACTGTTATTCTGAAGAGGAACGCCGTAATGCAATGGAGAAGCTGAAAGGTAAACCTGAGATAACCCGATTTAAAGGTTTGGGTGAAATATCGCCCGATGAGTTTAAGCATTTTATTGGTCAGGACATTCGCCTTGACCCGGTAATGCTCGATAGTGCAACATCTATACAAAACCTGCTCGAATTTTATATGGGTAAAAATACACCCGACAGGCAGGAATTTATCATCAATAACCTGAAGGTTGAGCTTGATGTGGTAGGGGAGTAATCCGGTTGGCAGTGTTCAGTCGTAGTAACCAATAGAGACGTTGAAGTGCAACGTCTAACTGCGAGTAATCCGGTTGGCAGTAATCAGTAGAGACGTTGTATGCAACGTATAACAGTCACATTCATTGGGAGATACGAAGCAACCTTCTTAATTAGCAATTATGTCATTCTGAGTGAAGTGCAATGAAGTCGAAGAATCTCAAACAATAGGGAGATTTCTCCTTTCGAAATTGTAAAAGAGAAGTCAGAGAGCATAAAGAAGCAAGAATAATATTTCAAATCCAGTTTGAAAGTAAATAAATGAGTGAAGAAAATTTAGATCCTTTAGAAAAGGGTGAACATTTTTACAACAGGGTAGAGGATACCGAATCTGGCGATACCATTACCAAGGTAACCGGTATGTACAAAGAGTGGTTTCTGGATTATGCATCATACGTAATCCTGGAACGTGCCGTGCCCGCTATTGAGGATGGATTTAAACCCGTACAGCGCCGTATTATGCACTCGCTGCGCGAGCTCGACGATGGCCGGTACAATAAGGTGGCAAACGTGGTTGGGCATACCATGCAGTACCACCCGCACGGTGATGCCAGTATTGGCGACGCTATGGTGCAAATTGGTCAAAAAGAATTACTTATAGATACCCAGGGTAACTGGGGTAATATACTTACGGGCGACGGGGCTGCGGCTTCGCGTTACATTGAGGCCCGACTTAGTAAGTTCGCGCTAGAGGTGCTGTATAGCCCAAAAATCACACCGTGGCAGGCATCGTATGATGGCAGGCGCAATGAGCCGATTAACCTTCCGGTAAAGTTCCCGTTGCTGTTGGCACAAGGGGCAGAGGGTATTGCGGTAGGATTATCTACAAAGGTACTTCCACACAACTTTAATGAGCTTATTGATGCTTCCATAAAAATCTTAAAAGGCAAGCCTTTTACCATATTCCCTGATTTTCCTACTGCCGGTATTGCTGATGTTAGCAATTATAACGATGGTATGCGTGGCGGGCGTGTGCGTGTGCGTGCAAAAATTGCCCAGCTCGATAAAAGTACACTGGTTATTACCCAGATACCTTTTAGTACCAACACAGGTTCGTTGATAGACAGTATACTGAAAGCCAACGAAAAAGGTAAACTAAAAATTAAAAAAATTGAAGATAACACCGCGGCTGATGTTGAAATACTAATTCACCTGCCGCCGGGAGTATCGCCCGATAAAACTATCGATGCATTGTTTGCCTTTACGGCCTGCGAAACATCTGTAGCTCCGCTGGGTTGCGTTATCGAAGACCATAAGCCGTTGTTTGTTGGGGTAACCCACATGATTAAAATTTCGACAGCACGAACAGTTGATTTGCTAAAGCGCGAGCTTGAAATTCAGTTAGATGAACTGGAGGAAAGCTGGCATTTCCAATCGCTTGAGCGTATATTTATAGAGAACCGCGTGTACCGCGCCATGGAGGAAGAGGAAACGTGGGAAGGTGTTATAAGGGCTATTGATGAAGGCTTGAAACCTTTTACCGGTCACCTTCGCCGTGATGTTACCGAAGAAGATATTGTTAGGCTAACAGAGATACGAATTAAACGTATTTCTAAATTCGACATTAATAAAGCGGAAGAAAAAATTGAAGCGCTGGAAGGCGAGATTGCTCAGGTAAAACACCATTTAGAAAACTTAGTTGAGTTTGCTATTGACTATTTCCAGGGACTTAAAGACCGTTATGGCAAAGGCCGAGAACGTAAAACCGAGATTCGTAGTTTTGATACCATTGAGGCTACCAAGGTAGTTTTACGTAACACCAAACTGTACGTTAACCGTGAAGAAGGCTTTGTAGGTACCGGACTTAAAAAAGACGAATATGTAGCCGACTGTAGCGATATTGATGATGTTATTGTGTTTTTACGTGATGGCAGCATGATGGTTACTAAGGTAGATGTGAAAACGTTTGTGGGTAAAGATATTATTCACGTTGCGGTATTCGATAAAAACGATAAACGTACTATCTATAACATGATTTACCGTGATGGTAAAACAGGCCCATCGTTTATAAAACGTTTTAACGTAAGTGGAATTACGCGCGATAAACCGTATGACCTTACTGCCGGTAACGCAGGGTCGCAGGTATTGTATTTCTCTGATAACCCTAACGGAGAGGCTGAGGTTGTTACGGTACTATTACGCCAGGTAGGTAGTATTAAAAAGCTGAAATTTGATATCGATTTTGCGAATATTGCCATAAAAGGTCGTGCATCTCGTGGTAATACGGTTGCCAAATATCCTATCAAAAAAATAGAACTTAAGGAAAAAGGTATATCTACACTTAAACCACGACGCATTTGGTTTGATGAAACCGTACACCGCCTTAACGTAGATGCCAGGGGAGAGCTGCTGGGCGAATTCAGGCCAAACGACAGGCTGCTTATAATTAACCAGAATGGTAAGCTTAAAACTATTGTACCTGAACTTACTACCCATTTTGAAGAGGGTATGATCGTACTGGAAAAATGGAACCCTAAGAAACCGGTATCGGCAATTTATTATGATGGCGAAAAAGAACGCTATTTTGTAAAACGCTTTTTAGTAGAAAGTTCTACTAAGGAAGAAAGCTTTATAACCGAGCATGAAAAGTCGCAACTGGAAATAGTCTCGACAGATTACCGTCCGGTTGCTGAGGTTGTTTTCCCTAAAATAAAAGGCATCCAGAAAGATACCCTTACGGTTGACCTTGAAAATTATATTGCCGTAAAAGGTATTAAAGCTTTGGGTAACCAGCTTACGGCTGATAAAGTAAAACAGATAAGCCTTTTGGAACCCTTGCCTTACGAAGAGCCCGAACCGGAGCCCGAAGAAGTTATTGAGACTCCACTTGATGATTTAGGCGACGATGATATTATACCGGAAGAAGACGGGCAGATACCGTTGTTTTAAAAAATTATTAAATAAAGGCTATCGAAAGATGGCCTTTATTTTTACAAATATTCTTAAGCAAAAAAAAGGATGGCGTTTAAACCATCCTAATTAAATATATTTTAAAAAACTAATAAACGCCTAATCTATTTTAGTAACCGTACCTTTTTGTTTTTTTGTGTCGCCTACCAATGAAAATTCAAACGTATAAGAATCTGCTTTAGTAGTTAAAATTTTCATTTGCACTGCTTTCTTTTCCGCAGCAGTTTTTGGGTGTAATTTCTCCAGAATATATTCGCAATCACTTACCCATCGAACCGATGAAGTATCTGTTGTACCTTCAAAAGTTTCAATTTCAAATTTCTCGGTACGCTCAAATTCGGTCACTTTCTTAGCACCGTTTATTTCGTATTCAAACCTGAATTTTCCGGTTTTAAAATCGGCACAGTTACGCTCCTGGGTATAACAACCGGTTAATAGTAAGGTGGTTATCGCTATGTAAATAATATTTTTCATTTTTTGTAATTGTTGTTAAACATACTTTTCATAACGGTTTTAATACCTTTAAAAGTAAAAAATATAGCCAGTATGCATATAATACAACCAAGCACTAATACCGGAATATAAAACGGATTTCCCTGGTTTTTAAACGAACTGTGTATAACCACAGGGCCTATAAAAAACATGGGCAAAGCCCAGCCCAGGTATTTAATACCCTTGCTTAAAATCTTTTTATCGGTTGGCATAAGCTTCTATCGATTTGCGTACGTTTCCATTCTCGTTTAATAAAGCAGTAGCTTCGGCTTCAGATATATTAAGTTCATCAATAATCATTTGTATAGCGCGACCTACCAGCTTGTGGTTGCTCAGTTGCATATCTACCATTTTGTTACCCTTTACGTGCCCAAGCTGAATCATGGTAGCAGTAGATATCATATTAAGCACCAGTTTTTGAGCGGTACCGGCTTTCATGCGAGAGCTGCCTGTAACAAACTCGGGGCCTACAACAACCTCAATAGGGTACTGTGCTGTTGTTGCCAATGGGCTACCCTGATTACATGTAATGCAACCTGTAAGTATATTATTAGCATTGCATTTTTCGAGCCCGCCAATAACATACGGGGTAGAACCCGAAGCCGCAATACCTATTACGGTATCGGTATCATTAATATTGTATTCAGAAAGGTCAATCCAGGCCTGCTCACGGTCGTCTTCGGCAAATTCAACCGCACGGCGAATAGCAGTGTCGCCACCGGCAATAATACCTACCACCAAATCGAACGGAACGCCAAAAGTAGGAGGACATTCAGATGCATCTACAACGCCTAAACGCCCGCTGGTACCGGCACCTATGTAAAATAAGCGTCCACCTTTTTTCATGCGTTCTACAATTTGTAAAACAAGGCTTTCTATCTGCGGAAGCGCTTCTTCTACAGCTAGCGGTACGGATTTATCTTCATTATTTATGTTGGCAAGCAAATCAGTAACCGACATCTTTTCGAGATGTTCGTATTTAGAGGCTTGTTCTGTAATTCGTGTAAACGACATTGGTGGAGGCTTTTAAGTAAAGTTATAAATAATAGGCCATAATCACGCCCAGTAGTATAGATATTAGCTTGGCAAGGTTGAATTTATGATCTTCGCCACTTTCAAATATAATGGTAGATGATATGTGGAAGAGTATACCTACTACAATAGCTGAAACCTCTGTATAATAATGGCTTATAAAATCAAGCTGGCTTGATAGTACCGTGCCAAGCGGAGTCATAATTGCAAAAGCAACCATAAACAACATAATTGCTACTTTGTTTAGTCCTGAGTTTACAAAAAAAGCGGTAAGTATAATAGCGATAGGGAAATGGTGAATGGCAATACCCCACGCCATATCATGATGGTGGCTTACCGGCATACCTTCAAGCAAGGCATGAAGGCAAAGGCTAATAAACAATAACCAGGGCATACGGTGTTCGTGACCATGGCTGTGTACATGGCCATGCTCTGCACCTTTAGAAAAATATTCGAGTATGATCTGGAAAATAATACCCGCCATAATGTACAGCCCAATAGGGTTGTTACCATGCTCATAGTCGTGGCCTTCGTGAGCGTGCGCGCTGGCCTCATACACTTCGGGTAAAATGTGTAAAACGGTAAGTGCCAATAAAAACGAACCGCTAAAGGCAAGCAGCAGTTTCAGGTTTTTTTTACTGGCAGGCTTTAATATCAATGCCGCGCCATAACCTAATAGTACAGATAGTAAGGGAATTAAATATATCATACTATTTAAAGATCATGATTAAGCGCTCCGACTCATTTTTAAAAAATTTGCGCAGTTTATAATCGCCAAAGGTATCAAGCAGGTAAATTCCGGCTTCTTCCATCATGGTTTCAAAATCCTGAAGCGTTAGTGCTTTTACCTTTTCGGTAAAATGGTAGTTTTCGCCTTTGTCTTCAAAAATAATATCCTTGTAAATATAATCGTCTTTTACGTAGCGCTTAATATTAAAGTCAATCCCATCAACGGTTTTTACTTCATGCGGTACAAGATTTTCAATAACATGCTTAACATTCATAAAATCGATCACGCCAAAACCATATTCGGTAAGGCTGTCGCAAATGGCTTTTAATGTTTTAGCGTTGTCGCTTTCGTGCTCAAAATAGCCAAAGCTGGTAAACAGGTTAAATATGGCATCAAACTTTTGTTCAAAAGGTTCGCGCATATCGTGCACTTCAAAATGCAGCGTGTCGTTTTCATGCTGTTTAGCCTGCTCGATGCTGTTTTCAGAAAGGTCGGCACCTGTAACATCATACCCAAGCTGGTTTAAGTAGATAGAATGACGGCCTTTACCACAGGCTAAGTCAAGTATTTTTGCATCTTCCGGCAGGTTAAGATAATTAGTCAGGTTATCCATAAAAAGCTGGGCCTCTTCGTAATCGCGGTCTTTATATAAAATATGGTAATACGGGGTGTCGAACCACGAGGCATACCAATTATTTGTCTCTTTTTGCATAGTCATTAAATGTGGCTGCAAATTTAGTTTAAATTAAAAGTATACCGAAGCTGCCATGCATAAAATTACTATATGTTTTAAAGGTAGCACAAACGCAGGCGCATTTTAGTGGGCTTTGTTCCGGCTGTGCGCTGTATCTGCCGCCAGAAAAGGCGTCAGGATGCCGCTCCCATCCGGGCTAAGGTTAATCTAATTACCTCTTTTATACATCAGTTAAAAATACTCCCAAAATTAATTGGGTATATTTAGTTTTGTACTATCTTTAGCTTTCGGACATTTTATAAAATTATTTTTTGAAATATAATTCGTACATTAATTAATAACAACACAATCAAAACATTATGGAACAGCAGGTAGCGGTATATAATTCGCATAAAGATGCGGTAGCGGCGCTAAAAAATTTAAAACAACACGATTTCCCAATGGGCGAAGTGTCTATAATAGGTAGAGCAGGGGTAGATGAAGAGCATCTTCACCTTGATGATACCGATAAAGCAACTAATGTACCTGCTTATGTAGGTATAGGCGCGGGTACTGTGGTAGGTTTACTTACAGGTATTGGTCTTTTTGCTATACCAGGCTTTGGTATATTATATGGAGCTGGTGCGCTTGTAGGTGCTTTTGCAGGTGTTGAAGGTGGTCTTATTGCCGGTGGTTTTGTATCGGTACTGGCTAAATACTTTACTAAAGACGACCATATTGAAAATATTAAAGACCATATTGAGGCAGGTAAATTTGTGCTTGTAGTAGGTGGCGGCGAAGAAGAAGTTGCTAAAGCTAAAGAAATACTGCATGTTGATGCTCAGCATACACATTTCTACGAATAATATATAAACTATCCTTTATAGAAACAAACCCACCTCATTCAAGAAGTGGGTTTGTTGTTTTATTAGGGAACGGACTGTAAATTTTGAGCATTGATAAAATTCAATTTTATACCCGTTAATTATTTGTAACTTTGCTGTCCCGCAAATATTATATTTTAAAGTTTTGGTTGCGGACATAAATTGGAATTTATTGATGGAGAATTTTAAAATGGTTGCCAAAACCTTTTTTGGTTTTGAAGAGATACTGGCTAAAGAGCTGCAAATGTTAGGCGCGCAGGATGTAGAGCAAGGTGTGCGTATGGTAAGTTTTATGGGCGATAAAGGCTTTATGTATAAAGCTAATATTGCATTGCGTACCGCATTAAAAATACTTAAACCTATTTATGGTTTCAGGGCTTTTAATGAGCAAAGCCTTTACAAAGGCATTCAGGGGATTGACTGGTCGCAGTACCTAAACCCTAACCAAAGCTTTGTGGTAGATGTTACCCTGCACAGCGAGCAGTTTAACCACTCGCAGTTTGTAGCGCTTAAAACTAAAGATGCTATTGTAGACCAGTTTCGTGACCGTTACGGCAAACGCCCAGATGTAGATAAAGATTACCCCGATTTACGTATAAACATACACATACATAACGACCAATGCTCTGTAGCGTTAGATAGTTCTGGCGGGCCGCTTAACCAAAGGGGTTACCGTACGGCAACTAATATTGCGCCTATTAATGAGGTGCTTGCCGCGGGTATGCTATTGCTTTCGGGCTGGGATGGGCAGGGTGATTTTTTAGACCCTATGTGTGGTAGTGGTACTTTACTTGCCGAAGCTGCCATGATTGCCTGCAACATTCCTGCAAACCTTAACCGTAAAGAGTTTGCTTTCGAAAAATGGAATGACTGGGATAATGACCTGTTTGATACTATTACCGATGCGCTAATGAAAAAAGTGCGTGAGTTTCATTACACTATTAAGGGGTATGATAAAGCGCCATCGGCAGTAATGAAGGCAAAGGATAATATTAAGAATGCTAACCTTGACGAATATATAACCATTTCGCAGGAAGACTTTTTCAGGACAGAGAAAGAAACCCGTGGCCCGCTGCATATGGTATTTAACCCACCATACGGCGAAAGGCTTGATATTGACTTGGAGCGTTTTTACCGCGAAATAGGCGATACCCTTAAACAAAGTTACCCGGGTACTAATGCCTGGTTTATTACTGCTAACCTTGAAGCGTTAAAGTTTGTAGGATTAAAACCATCTCGTAAAATAAAACTGTTTAACGGTAAGCTGGAAACCCGTTTTGTAAAATACGAAATGTATGAAGGTAGCAAGAGAACAAAGTTTCAGACTAACGCAGAAGAATAGATTTTAAGATTTGAAATACTAGATACTAGAATTGAGACTTTAGATTATTACATATGAAGAAATCGAACAAGGCGCTGTTATTTAACTTTTTAGGATTTGCGCCTACTTTTATGATATTGTACCTGCTTATAAAACTATTTACCAATTTAACCGATTTGTGGATACCGGGTACCGCATTTGTGGCTACAACTATATTAGCGCCTAAATTTCAGGCAGCTAAAGTATATGGTGAAGAGAAATTATTTGTGCGCTGGCTGTTTTTTAAAGGCGTTAAAGAGATAAAGTAAGACACATACCCCTAACTTATGTTAAGAGGGAAAAATAAAAAATCCCCATTTAGTTTATACTAAATGGGGATTTTATTATCTAACGCTTACCAAGCATAAAGTAGCCTATATGTAATTCATCTTCAATTATATCTTCGGTTTTGGTAATTTTAATATGGTATAGTTCTTTAAAACGTTCGGGTAAAATATCAGCCACTTTGTGCATATCATCTACATCAAGGCCATATTTTTCATCTATGTGGCTTTCGGCACCTTTAAAGCCATAATGCTTATAAAAGGTAGTTTTTTTAGATGCTTTAATAGCCGTCGATATTTTATCGCCTACTACAAGTGCTTTGTAATGGTACTCTTCCAGCTCGCCGGGTTTGTAGCCGCCAAGGTTTATTAAATATAAATTTTCAAGTTGCTCTGTGGCTTCTTCTTTAGGTACAATAGTAATTGCATACCCATCAATGTGGGTAATTTCACGCCAGGAGTCTACATGCAGTTGGCCACCATCATTCCAAAAATCATACATATCAGGTTTAAGGTCGATCAGGCTTTCGCCAATTCCAAAAAAAATATCGTGCTGTTCTGTAAGCCTGTTTTTAGGCGTACAGCCCAGTAAAGCCATATAAAGTTTCAGTTTCATTTCCATAGTATTACAAATATACCCAAAATAAATTTTGCCAAAAATAGGCTAAAACGTTTTTTTGGCTCATTTTTTGAAATATCTTCGCTAACAAATAGTAACCATAAAATTTTAAAACATGAAAAAGATACTTTTACTTTTCACAGCTCTTGGAGCACTTACTTTATCGAGCTGTAGTAATGATGACGATGTTAAAAGCGACACTATAGGTGAAGTTTTTGAAGTTAACAATGTTTTTTTTACAGCAGCGGGAAATTATTCGATAACTGTGCCGCTAGATCCTGTTATCTATAATAATGATGTTGTATTGGTTTACAGACTTACAGGATCGGATGCTCAGGGCAATGATGTATGGTCTATAACTCCTAATATAGTTTATAACGATGCTGGCGAAGCTCGTTACACCTCAGATTTTTCTATTAACAGTGTAGTTATATATTTAGACAGTGATTATGATATTACATTAACTCCACAACTTTTACAAAATCAGGTTTTCAGAATTGTAATTGTACCGGGAAGTTCTAACGGTCAGGCAAAATCGGCAAAAGTAGCTGATTATTCTGATTACAATGCGGTAATTAAACAATACGGAATTAACGAAAGCAACATTAAAACGCTTAAAGTTAAATAGTAATTTAATAGAATTAAAACAGGCTCCTATATTTTAGGAGCCTGTTTTTTTATGCCCTGTTGCAACAAAAAAACCTCGCAATTTGCGAGGCTTTTTTGATTTATAGTCGATATATTAAATATCCAGTGTGCGTAGTGCGCTAATTTTAGCTGCCCTTATTTTTCTTCTAAAGTAAACCATGTTTGGGTTACCAAAATATTTAGTAATGGTAAGCCTTGCCATAAGGTAGCTAAGCGTAGATTCTGCTCCCTGGTTAAGGTTAACGCTAAACTCTTCAAGGCCATCAAAACAACCACCGGTACATGGGTTGTAAATAATATGTTGCAAGTGATTATTACCAAGGAACCAGTTAAACGCCATTTCCATTTTGTTAAGATACGATTCATCTTTAAAAATATCGTGGAATTTACGTAGTGCCAATATAGTGTAAGCTACATCAATAGGTTGCTCGCCAAATGTTTCTCTGTTACCACCTTTAAACAACCAGCTACGGTTAGATATTACTTTTATAGAGTTATCGTCAAACGTTTCAGATAATAAGAAATCAAACGACTCTTTAGCAATATTTTTGTATGTATCGTTATGGGTAATAGCGTAGCATAATAGTAATGCTTCCGGTAATACACTATTAGCATAGGTTAGATACCCTTCAAACCATTTCCAGTTTTCATCGGCCTCGTGGCGGTACATTTGCACCAGCCTGTCGGCAAACATTTTAATGTAAATAAGGGTGTCAGCATCTTTAACTTTGCGGTTGTAGTAGTATAATCCTTTAATTGTAAATGCCATAGCCCTTGTAGAGTACATATCTTTTGTAAGCGATAATGCTTTCTGGAAAATTGCCTCTGCCTGTGCGCCGTAACCAGCAGGTAAAATATCGGTTAAAGAAATTAAATAACCCAAGCCCCACATGGCACGGCCGGTACTATCTTGTAAATTTTCGTTATCGTTTTGCGTTGTAAATTTTTTATCTACATCTACATAATTAAGGAAACTACCATCCGGGTGCTGGCAAAACTCAATAAAGTCAAGATAAATCTTAATGTATTTTAAGTCGTCTTTTTCTTTATATTTTTTATAGTGCTGGCACATAGCAATCATTGCCCTTGCATTATCATCTATAGTGTAACCTGATTCAAGATCTGGTACGTTTAGTTTAGAGAACTGAACGAAACCAAAATCGGTAGTCATGTGCTTAACATGGTCCAGGTTTATTTTTGGGTTGCGGTATTGTAGTTTAATGCTTCCCGTACCGGCAGTACGCTGTAACACTTTAGCATGGTTAACTGCAGAGTTTTCCCAGGTTGTATGTACAATTTTGTGCAGGCCGTTATGAATCATTCGTTCCCTTAGCTCAGTATCAGATAACAAAGTGTTAACCGCAGTGGCAAGTTGTTCAGAATTTCCAAAGTCGAAAATTAAACCTGTATCTCCGGCAAGTACTTCAACAGCGTGAGGTATTGGTGTAGATACTATTGGGCAACCACAGCTTAATGCGTAAGAGAATGTTCCGCTCACAGCCTGGTTCGGGTCTTTAGACGAGAATACATAAATATCAGTTAACTGTAAATATTCTAGTAACTCAGGTAAATCTACATACTTATTAATAAACTGTACATTGTTTTGAAGATTAAGGTCTTCTATTTTTTGAGTTAAAAACTCGCGGTATACTTCACCTTCGTTTAAAGCTACAGTAGGGTGGGTAGCACCAATAATCAGGAAAAGAACATCAGGGTTTTTATCTACTATATTAGGTAGCGCATCAAGTGTAGTCTCAATACTTTTACCAGAGCTTAATAAACCAAAGGTAGAAAGCACCTGGCGGCCTTCGTAACCGTATTGTTTCTTTAATTCGGCACTGCGTCCGTGCGACACGAGGTGAGTACCATGCGCAATAACCGATATTTTTTCACGGTCTACTATATAGTCGCGTACCAGTATATCGGCAGCGTTGTGTGTCATAACAATTAAAGAGTCGGCCCTGTTAAGTATGTGTTGTACTTTAGCTTTAAACTCTTCGTTAGGATTTGGCAATATGGTGTGGAAAACAACCGATATTGGTTTTTGGATAGCATCTATAAAAGCATTAAAGTGGCTCACGGTTTCATCTACCAAACCAAATTCATGCTGAATAAGCACTACTTTTAAATTATCATCTTCATTTATGGCTTTAGCCAAATCAGAGTATGATTCCGGTACAGATGTATCCAGTATGTATTTTATATCAGGATCTGTATAGGTATGTTTTTCGTTTTTATTTTCAATAGCGCCTATTTTGATAGAGAACGAATCAACGTAATGATCGTTAAGCGCTTTAATTAAATCCTGCGAATAGGTTGCTATACCACACTGCCTTGGAGGAAATGTAGTTAAAACCAATATTTCGGGTAAAATTTCAGGTTGCCCTGATGCTGATATGTTTTGAGCAGATAATTGCTCAATAAGTGAAGTATATGGTTGGAATTTGTTTCCTGCAGATTTTCTGGTTTTCATGGCGCGGTAATGGTATTAAGCAATTTGTAATAAAAAATAATTCTAGGTCATTAAGGGTAATTTTGATTCTGAGGTTTTAAAAAACCGGCTATAAATTATAACCGGCTTTCATTTAAATATACTGTGAGCTATGCTTTAGAAGCTTTGTTAGCCCAGTTGTTAGCTCTTACCTGTGCAGTGTTAACCGCATCGGCAGCGTCGCTAGCTACGTTTTTATATTCTTTTTTAGCTTTACGTTGTAGTTCGTTAAGTTTACTTTTAAAGTTTTCCTTAGCTTCGTTAACGCTTGCTTTGTATTTGTTTTGCGATTTTTTACGTGCAACAATTACGGCTACTCCTGCAAGCACTGCTGCTCCTGCAGCTATACTTAATATTAGTTTTTTGTTTTGCATGATATATGGCTTTTAGTGTTAGTTTTAATTACTTCAGCTAAATTATGACATTCTTAAGTTGTTGGTTATTTGCTTAATAAATATTTAACTCAATTAACAAAGCTTTATATATTTTAGATTTTTTTTAGCTTATGTAAGAATTTTATTGAATTATCTGTAATCCAGTTATCAAATGTTTAGTAAATGTTACCTTTGTGTAGTAATGTGTTTAAATAAAAGGGTAAGATTGAGATTTCGTCAATAAATTTAAAATTTAACCCCTAAAATAAGAGGGGTAATTATATTTTGGAACAAAATTTTGTACATTTGCACAAGTTTTAGTTTATCATTAACATTAAAAATTAAAGTTTCATGTCAACATTTCGTTTTCAGGCCTTAAAAGAAACCGCAGGAAGAAAGCCGGTTAAAGTAGAAGAACTGGACAAAAAATCAATTATTTTTGGTAGCAACGTGTTCAATGACAAAGCAATGCGCCAATTTTTAACGCCAGAAGCTTATCAGGCAGTTAAAAACGCAGTGCAACATGGAACTAAAATAGACCGTAAACTGGCCGATTATATTGCCATGGGTATGAAAGAGTGGTCGTTAAGCAAAGGCGTAACGCACTATACACACTGGTTTCAGCCACTTACTGGTACAACAGCAGAAAAGCATGATGCTTTTTTTGAAACATCATTTGATGGCAGCGACCCGGTAGAAAAATTCGGCGGTAGCCAATTGGTTCAGCAAGAGCCGGATGCGTCAAGTTTCCCTAACGGAGGTATCCGTAACACATTCGAAGCTCGTGGTTACACGGCTTGGGATCCTACATCTCCTGCATTTATATTTGGTACTACACTTTGTATTCCAACGGTTTTTGTATCATACACAGGAGAAGCATTAGATTATAAAACACCATTATTACGTGCACTTACCGCAGTTGACGAGGCTGCTGTAGCGGTATGTAATTATTTCGATAAAAACGTTAAAAAAGTAACCGCTACACTTGGGTGGGAGCAGGAGTACTTTTTAGTAGATGCTGCCCTTGCAGCGTCCAGGCCAGATATTGCCCTTACAGGCCGTACACTTTTAGGCCATTCATCGGCTAAAGGCCAGCAGTTAGACGACCATTATTTTGGTTCGATACCTACACGTGCCCTTAACTATATGAGGGATCTTGAAAATGAGTGTATGTTATTAGGCATACCGGTTAAAACCCGCCATAACGAGGTGGCTCCTAACCAGTTTGAGCTGGCTCCTATTTTTGAGGAAGCTAACCTTGCGGTAGACCACAACTCTTTATTAATGGATGTTATGCAAAAAGTAGGCGAACGCCATGCTTTTAAAGTACTATTGCACGAAAAACCTTTTGCAGGTGTAAACGGTAGTGGTAAGCACAACAACTGGAGTATGGCTACAGATACCGGTGTTAACCTTTTAGGCCCTGGTAAAACGCCAATGAGCAACCTACAGTTCCTTACGTTTTTTATAAACACTATTAAAGCGGTTTATACTAACGAGGAGTTAATGAGGGCATCTATTGCTACAGCATCTAACGATCACAGGCTTGGTGCTAACGAGGCGCCACCGGCAATTATATCGGTATTCATCGGTCAGCAGCTTACTAAAGTGCTTGCCGAATTAGAAGGTGTATCTGCAGGTAAACTTTCTCCTGAAGAAAAAACCGACCTTAAACTTAACGTAGTAGGTAAAATTCCGGATGTATTATTAGATAATACCGATAGGAACAGGACTTCGCCTTTTGCTTTTACAGGTAATAAATTCGAGTTCAGGGCAGTAGGATCTAGTGCTAACTGTGCTAACGCGATGACTATTGTAAACTCTATCATGGCAAAACAGCTAAGAGACTTTAAAAAAGAAGTTGATGAGCTTATTGCTACTAAAGACATGAAAAAAGATGACGCCATCTTTAACGTGTTAAGAGAGTATATTAAAGAGACTAAAGCTATTCTTTTCGAAGGCGATGGTTATAGCGATGCGTGGGCTGAAGAAGCTGCTAAACGCGGCCTGAGCAACCACAAAACAACTCCGGGCGCGCTTAAAGCTAAGGTGTCTCCTGCATCTCTTGCTTTATTTGAAGAACTAGGTGTAATGAACCATGTTGAAGCGGAAGCACGTTACGAAATTGAGCTTGAAGAGTACGCTAAAAAAATACAGATTGAAGGACGTGTATTAGGCGATATTGCCCGTAACCACGTTATTCCTACGGCTATTCGCTACCAAAATGTACTTATTGAAAACGTAAAAGGCCTTAAAGAAATTTTTGGTGCAGAATACGAAACAGTAGGTAAGGAGCAAATTAGCATAATCAGAGAAATTTCGGGTCATATTTCTGGCATCAACACACAGGTTGAAGAAATGACCGAAGCACGTAAAACAGCTAACGCACTTACTACAGCAGAGGAAATGGCTCACGCTTATTGCGATAACGTGAAACCGTACTTTGATGTAATAAGAAGGCATTGCGATAAGCTTGAGCTTATTGTTGATGACGAAGCATGGCCACTTACAAAATACAGAGAATTATTGTTTACACGATAATTACACTCAAGGTTATATATACTAAACCTGTCATGCAAATGGCAGGTTTTTTTTGTGATTTATAAAAATAAAAAGCACACTGCCTCGTTATAGTAAAAACCTTACGCAACATGAAACAGTTACTACTTATGCTTTTGTTATGCTTAATGGCAGTAGGGGTAGCACACGGGCAGGAGCAGTTTACTGTTTATTTCGATTTTGACATTGATGAGGTTACTACCGATTCAGATAAAAATTTATCGAATTGGATTGCAAATCACGGCAATGCCCGTATACAATCTGTTTACGGTTATACCGATAGTATAGGTACAACTAATTACAATAATGATCTTTCTCAGCGCAGGGCTGCGAGTGTGTACAATCAGCTAAAAAATGCTGCTGTGCCTTTAGCGTATGCAGATGTGAAAGGTTTGGGCGAAAGTATAACTAACCCGGATGTTGCAAAAAACCGAAATGTTGTAATTACGTTTTCTAATCAGGAAGAACCTCCTGTTACGGTAACCCCAGTTTTACAAGAACCAGTGCCAGAACCTAAACCAGTATATAAAACCTTAGACCAACAGATAAGTGAAGCTAAAAAAGGTGATAAAATAATACTCCAAAACATTATCTTTTATTACGATTCTCCGTTGTTGTTGCCGGAATCTGCTCCCATGCTCGACAAGTTGGTATATTTGTTAACAATAAATGGCAATCTTAAAATAGACATACAAGGCCATAAATGCTGCTCGCCTTCAGATGTTACTAATTTATCTGGCGACAGGGCAAAAAGTGTTTATCAATATCTTGTTAACCATGGTGTAGATAAAAGGCGGCTGTCTCACCAGGGATTCGGAACAACGAAACCCATTTATACGATACCCGAAAAAACCGAAGCACAGCGCGAAGCGAACAGGCGGGTAGAGATCGAAATTCTTGAAAACTAAATACCTTGATAATACATTAATTAGGTATATTTAGTTTACCAAAATTACAAACATAATCACACCACCAATGAAAAAACTATTAACCTTTCTATCTATTTTTGTACTTGGCCAAATGCAGGCGCAAGATCAATTTACGGTTTATTTTGATTTTGATCTGGACGAAGCCAATGAAACATCCAACAAAAAACTATCGCAATGGATTGCCGAAAATCCTAATGTTGAGGTTAAAAAAATATACGGCTATACCGATAATGTAGGCGAGGCCATTTATAATGTAGACCTTTCTGAACGAAGGGCAGCCTACGTTTTTGAGCAGCTTAAAGCAGCTAATATTACCGTAACTAATGCTGAGGAAAAAGGTTTTGGTGAAACTAAGGCCACCGGAAAAAGTACTAAAGACCGTAAGGTGGTAGTGTTTTATGAACCAAAAAAAATTAAGGTTATAGATCCGCCAGTAACTACCGAAAAACCAAAAGCTGATACTGATTTTACTAAGATTGTTACTACTGCCGAAAAAGGCGACAAGATTAAAATTCCAAACCTTAACTTTTATAATAATTCTGACGTTGTATTACCGCAGTCACACGGCATATTAAAGGAGTTATTGCAAATAATGAAAGACAGGCCATCGCTTAAAATTGATATTCAGGGGCACATTTGTTGTCAGCAAAATGAAGAAATGCAAATTTCCAGAAGGCGTGCTGAAACTGTGTACACTTACTTAATACATAATGGTATCGACAAAGGCAGGCTATCGTACCAAAGCTTTGGCAGCCGAAAACCAATTTACAAACTTCCTGAAAAGAACGAACAGGAAAAAGAAGCTAACCGCAGGGTAGAGATAGAAATACTTCAAAATTAATTTTAAAACCACGAAGTATGAAAAATCTATTGTTGGCACTCTTGTTATCGCCCTTCGCAGTTTTGGCTCAGGAAGAATTACCTGCTATGAGTATTAACATCGATGAATTTCAGATAACCAAGCAAATTGAGAAGGTTAAAGTGGGTGATAAACTTCGGCTTAAAAATCTTAATTTTTATGGAGGGACGGATAAAATCACTATAGAATCGCAACCCGAATTAAACAAGCTTGTAGACATCCTTACTAATAAGCCCACATTAAAAATTGAAATTCAAGGTCATATTTGCTGTTATGCCGATGGTTTTGAAGAATTATCACACCAGCGTGCCGCCGCGGTATACCATTATTTAATTAAACACGGCATTAGTAAAAAGCGATTAGCAGCTACTGGTTTTGGTGGCAGAAAACCCATACATAAAATTCCTGAAAAAGACGAATGGGAGCGTGAAGATAACCGTAGGGTTGAAATTGAAATTAAGGCAATTTAGATTCTTATGTCTGTCTTAAATAAATGTGGTTTAATAATAAATAAATAGCTAATTTCGTTAGTATAAGTAATCAATCCCCACGATACAATGAAAAATTTGTTTTCATATTTGTTACTGTTTTTATTACCATTAATGGCAAGTGCTCAGGATCAATTCTCTGTTTACTTTGATAGTAATAAATACGAGCTGAAAAAAACCGAGTCGGATAAATTACAGGCATGGATTACTGCTAATGCAACTTCTAAAATATTAGCGATAAATGGCTATACCGATGAAGACGGTACTACCGGCCTTAACGATACCTTAGCGCAACGCAGGGTTAGTCAGGTTTTTGGCATTATAAAGGGGAAAGTGCTTACCCGCAGCGATTTTAAAATCAGGAGTTTTGGTGAGTTGCACAAGCATTCGCCAATAAAGGCGCAAAACCGTAAGGTTACCATTTACTTTTTAGAGCAAAAGGATCTTTCTAAAGAAAATGAAATTTTGGGTATTAAAGAGGAGGTTAAGCAAGTAGCGAAAACTACTAAAACCACAGCAGTACGTGGAAAAATAAAAGTAAAAGGCCGCGATGGTAAGGAGGAAGATATGGTGCTTGACGAAGTTTTTATGAAAAAACTATCGGAAGCTAAGGCTGGCGAAAAACTACGAATTGACAACCTTAATTTTTACGAAAATACTTTTGGCATAATGCCCGACAGCCGACCGCGACTTTACGAGTTGCTGGAGGTAATGAATGCTAATCCAAACCTTAAAATAAAATTACAGGGCCATGTGTGCTGTATGAAAGCAGACAGGCAGGATCTTTCTACTAAGCGTGCCAAAGCTGTTATGATGTTCCTTAACCAAAACGGTGTCGACAAAAGCCGACTTTCATTTGAAGGTTTTGGCGTGTCTCAGCCTTTATACACAATTCCGGAAAAAACTGCCGATGAGCGCGAGGCCAACCGTAGGGTAGAGGTATTGATTGTAGAAAATTAGTAACTCAACTTTACCATTTATTTAAGAGTAACATTATTGCTTACAGTTGAAGCGTTGTTTAAATTTGGGTTTTAACTATTATCTAAACAATATGGCAACTACACGACGCAATTTTTTAAATACCTTAACTAAAGGTGCCGCAGCAGCAGGGCTTGCTCCGCTGGTAGGCAATGCTTTTGACACTTCATCCCTAGCACCTGAGAGTGGCGTTACCCCAATAATTACAGAATCGGCAGGATCTTTTGAACCTGCAGCTTCACATTACCGTCCGCCACATAGCATTGGTATGGGGGGCGTTGCACTGGGTAACGGTTTTAAAGAAGCCGATGATATGGAATCGCTACAGGCTATGGAGGCTGCATGGGTAGCAGGTATTCGTTATTTTGATACTTCTCCGTGGTATGGGCTTGGCCAGAGCGAAAGGCGCATTGGTAACTTTTTACATGGTAAGGATAAGAAGGACTATGTAATATCATCTAAAGTAGGGCGATTGATGTACCCTGACCCAAACTTTACGCACCCGCTATGGAAAGGCCGACTTAATTTTAATTATAAATATGATTATACTGCTGAAGGCGTACGTAAATCGGTAGAAGATAGCTTACTGAGGCTTGGTATCCCCGCGTTAGATATTGTGTTTATACACGACCTTTCGCCCGATAATGAAGATTTTAAAGGTAAATGGCTCGACTATTTTAAAATAGCCCAAAACGGTGCTATGAAAGAGCTGACCAAAATGCGCGAAGAAGGCCTTATAAAAGGGTGGGGGCTTGGTGTTAATACTATTGAACCTGCCCTTAAAGCGCTGGAGGTAGCCGACCCGGATATTTTTTTATCGGCAACGCAATACTCTTTAGTAAAACATAAAGATGATTTAAATACATTGTTCCCAGCTTGCGAAAAACGTGGTGTGAGCATTGTAGTGGGCGCTCCGCTTGCCGCGGGATTACTTGCCGGGCAAGACCGCTATTTATATAAAGGCGAAAAGCCTGCCGATATTATGGCTAAATACGAAAAGATGAAAAAAGTGGCTGCTGCTCATAGCGTTGATTTACGTACTGCGGCTTTGCAGTTTACTACGGCACCAAAAGTGGTTGCTGCCACCATACCAGGAGCGCGTACCGCTAAACAAGTTACCGAAAATGCAGCATCGATGAAAGCTAAAATACCTGTTGATTTTTGGGCTGAACTTAAAAAAGAAAAACTTATTGAGCAAAATGCGCCAACACCTGCTTAATGTTGCAATGTATCGATTGTTTAATGTATTAATGCAAAGCCCCCATTATGAGAATAGTGGGGGCTTTGTATTGTTATGAAATTCTAATTGCTTTCACTAAACTCTACTTTGTGTTTTTTCATATTAGCTTCCCATCCGTAAGGGAAAATAGCATTGTTATCTTCCATCATTTGGTGTATTAAAAAAGTTACCTCTTTTTGTATTACGGTAGGCAGCTTGTAAAATTTAGCATCAACCTGAGTATTTCGTTCATCGTCGAGCACACCGTTTTGATGGCGTATTACAATTTTTTCTCCTTTATAATAAATCAGTATTTTTACGCGTCCATTATCAAGACCATTATCTCCTTTAGAGCCGTATACTAAAATCGGGTCGGCTAAGCCATCTTTATCAATATCCTGAAACACGCAATAACGTGTCCAGAACCACATCGATAGTTCTCCAGGGTAGTCGTTTTCTGTTTTACGTGTAAAGTCGTTTACTTCCCACTGTTTTTCCAGTCCGGCTCCTGTATCTTTATAGTTGAAAGCTTTAATGGTTTTGTGTACGCTGTCGCCATCTTCCATACCATCAAACTTCTCGGTAAGTACCATATAGTATTTCCCGGATTTATCGCTATAACTATAGGTGCGTACTACAGGTAACGTAATGTCTAAGTTAGTTTTAACATCGGGAGTGAAAACTTTAACGGCTTCAGCTTTAGGTAGCATATTGGCTTTACCTTTTTTATTATTTACCTGGGCGGTAGTAAGGTTTGTGGCTAGTATGACAATTATTAGAATAATTTTTTTCATGTAATAAGGTTGGCTGTACCGAAGTTAGCAAATGCAATTTAGTTTGAGGTTAAGAATTTGGTAATTTAATAGTTTAATGAAATGAAAGAAATACCAATATCCCAAGCCCCGATAGAGCCGGTATCCTCGCAGCGAAGCGGATGCGACCATAACGAATATGCGCTTAGATGGCTGCTACTAATAAGTAATATTTAAAATTGAAACTATTTAAAACATTGTTACATTGATTAATTGGTCGTTTGCTACATTAAAATTATCTTTGCCCGCACAACACAAACTACAACACAAACATGAGTCAGGATACCAGCAAACGCTATAGCCAAAGGGGAGTTTCGGCTTCTAAAGAAGATGTGCACAATGCTATTAAAAACATCGATAAAGGATTGTTCCCTAAGGCGTTTTGTAAAATTGTGCCCGATTACCTTACCGGCGATAACGATTATTGCCTTATTATGCATGCCGATGGCGCGGGTACAAAATCGTCTCTTGCTTATATGTACTGGAAAGAAACCGGCGATATTTCGGTTTGGAAAGGTATAGCGCAGGATGCCCTGATCATGAATATAGACGACCTGCTTTGCGTGGGCGCTGTAGATAATATTATGCTTAGCAGCACTATAGGCCGTAATAAAAATGTTATTCCGGGTGAGGTGCTTTCGGCAATTATTAACGGCACTGCCGAATTGCTTGAAGAGCTTAACAGCTTTGGCGTAACCATACATTCTACCGGTGGTGAAACTGCCGATGTGGGCGACTTGGTACGTACCATTATCGTAGATAGTACCGTTACGGCACGTATAAAACGCAGCAATGTGGTAGATAATGCAAACATTAAGCCAGGCGATGTAATTGTAGGTTTGTCATCATCGGGTCAGGCGAGTTACGAGAAAGGCTATAACGGCGGTATGGGCAGTAATGGGTTAACATCGGCAAGACACGATGTGTTTAACAACTACCTTGCGGCCAAATATCCTGAAAGTTTTGATGCTGCGGTACCGTCTGATTTAGTGTATTCGGGTAACGTAAAACTTACAGATGCAGTAGAAGGCAGCCCTATCGATGCCGGTAAACTGGTGCTTTCGCCTACACGTACTTATGCGCCAATTATTAAAAAAATATTAGATACGTATACTCCGCAACAAATTCACGGTATGGTGCATTGCAGCGGTGGCGCCCAAACTAAAGTGCTGCATTTTGTAGATGACGTTCACGTTATAAAGGATAACCTGTTCCCGGTTCCGCCATTATTTAAGCTGATACAGGAGCAAAGCAATACCGACTGGAAAGAAATGTACCAGGTATTTAATTGTGGCCACCGTATGGAGATTTACGTACCACAGGATATTGCTAATGATATTATTGCTATTTCAAAATCGTTTAATGTAGATGCCCAAATTGTGGGCCGCGTTGAAGCATCAAGCACTAAAAAACTTACCATTACCAGCGTGTACGGCACTTTTGAATACTAGATTAGATTTTTGGAATTTTAGAAGTTAGATTTTAGATATTATATAAAATGCTTTGTGACTTGAATAGCATAAAGCATTTTTTATTTTGTTATCTTGAGTGTGGTTAACTAAGTCGAAAGATCTAACATTTTTACTATCTAACAATCTAAACAAACTACCATTCCGCTTTAATCCTGTCAGGTATTTCGTCCTGCCTGTATTCGCCTACGCGTTTGTAATAATGCCCGTTAGGCTTAATAATTATGTAGTTGCCACCTTCAACATTATCTTTAAAAAGTAGGTTTCTTATTGCACCTTTAGCATCTATAGTTACATTAGTTTTACCGGTGTCATAATTCTTCTCGGTTATAAAAAACTGAATGCTATTTTTATGTTTAGCAAAATATTTTTGATATTTTTTTACCGATGCATAATAGTCTATACTTGGCGCCTGGTTTTGCACTGGCTCTTTAAAAAAGAAATTAATAACAATAGTCTGGTTGTTATCAATAGTTTTGCCGGTTAGTTGTTTCAAAACCTTTACAAGAGTTTCTCTAGATTGTAAAGTATCGAATACTTCCCTGAAAACAATTTTTTGAGTAATAGTGCTATCTGTTTCTGATACTATCGAGGGGGCGTATACCTTATAGTTTTCATATTTAATTTTAAAGCCAGTAGCTCCAATACGATTTCCGTTCTCGTCAAAATATGTTTCTTTCTTCGAAGTTTGTTTTGCAGTTTGTTGCGAAAAAAGACAATTGCTAAACAGCAATAGTAGGAGTAAGGCAGGTAATTTCATTATGGTAGGGTTGGTTATGTATCAAATATAATAATTTACAGCGAAAGGTAAGCGCAGTTTCAGCCAGCCATATTCCCGCTTTACGCTACAATCTTTTTTTGCAAAAAAAGGATTTCCGCTTCAATCGGGGCTATTGTGATTTTGTGTAGTAAATGTTTATTAAGAAATACGTATAGGGATTTCTCCTTCGTCGAAATGGAAAACTTTTTTGTAATGTGGAGAATAGTATTCCATTCCGAATGTAGCGCAGCGAAATTGAGGAATCTATTTATCGAGATTTCTCCCTGCAGTCTAAATGGAAAATTCTACTGTCTAACATCTATTATCTAAAACTTTCTCTTAAATATCCAAATCGAACATTTTGCGTAAAGCTTCAAGAGCAGGATTTATCGATTTTAGTTTGTCAAACTTTTCCTGAGGGGTAAAGGCATGCTTGCTCGATACCGCTTCGTTAACGTGAACCTCAATATTAATATCGTGGTTGTGCAGTTTGCCACGCAGGTAACCTGTTAATTCGTATTTATTATTGTCAAAATCAACTTTAGATCCACCGTTAGGCAGCTCCAGGCGAATAGTCACGCCATCTTCAGCCAGTTCAGGATCATTGATTTGCATATACGTAGCCATAATTTTCTGGCCGCTATCGCTAAGGCGCTGTGCAAAATTATTCCATTGCAGGCGCATGTTGGTTTCGTTAAATGGCTCACGCGGAAGCTGGTCGGGATTTCTTACGTTGGCTTTCTGGCTTTCGGCAAGTTCCCGTTTTTTGCGTAATCCTGCTAGCGAAAATGCCGATACTCTTACCTCGCCATCGTTATCTTCAACACGCACTATGGCAGGTTTAACCACTTCGGATTCATCTACTTCTAGCTCAACTACCGGTAGTGGGGTAATGGCACCAGGCTTCTCGGGTTCGGAAACTATAGCGGGTTGAGCTGTTGTAACTACAGGAGTTTCAGGGCTTGGTGTTGGTAAAACAGGGGCATTATTTTTAAAGTAATGAGGGGGTATTATAAACCCATCAGCTTTTTTTTTTCTCCATCAAAAGTGATGGAGGCAAGCTGCATAAGGCAAAGCTCAACAAGTAGTCGCTGGTTTTGGCTTACTTTGTATTTTAGGTCGCATTCGTTAGCCAGGTCTATTGCCTGTAATAAAAATTGCTGACTCGCTTTTTGCGATTGTATTCGGTATAACCCCTGAGCAACTTCGCCCGCTTCAAGCAATACTAAGGTAGCCGGGTTTTGGCATACCATAAGGTCGCGAAAGTGTGAGGCTAAGCCGGCCACAAAATGGTGCCCATCAAAACCTTTTGCAAGAATGTCGTTATAGGTAAGCAGTAAATCCGGAATTTGATTTTCTAAAATTAAATCGGTTACCTTAATATAATACTCATAATCAAGTACATTAAGATTTTCTGTAACGGCTTGTCGGGTTAAGTTAGTACCACAATAGCTTACCACCCTGTCGAAAATAGAAAGGGCATCACGCATTGCGCCATCTGCCTTTTGGGCAATAATGTGAAGGGCGTCATCTTCAAAAGTAATACCCTGGCTTCGTGCTACTTCGGCAAGGTGCTCTTTAGCATCTTTAACCGTTATTCGTTTAAAATCGAATATCTGGCAACGCGATAAAATGGTAGGTATTATTTTGTGCTTCTCTGTAGTGGCAAGTATAAATATAGCATGCCTTGGCGGTTCTTCCAACGTCTTTAAAAAAGCATTAAAAGCAGCCTGCGATAGCATGTGCACCTCATCTATAATATAAACTTTGTACTTACCGGTTTGTGGCGGTATGCGCACCTGGTCGATAAGGCTACGAATATCATCTACAGAGTTGTTACTGGCAGCATCAAGCTCAAACACGTTAAAGGCAAAATCTTCATACGGGTCGTCATAGCCTTCCTGGTTTATTTTACGGGCAAGTATGCGTGCGCAGGTGGTTTTACCAACACCACGCGGGCCAGTAAATAAGAGTGCCTGCGCCAGGTGGTTGGTTTCTATGGCATTAAGCAGCGTGTTTGTTATAGCCTGCTGCCCCACAACATCCTTAAAGGTTTGCGGGCGGTATTTACGGGCTGATACAACAAACTGTTCCATAAAAAGTACTGAAAGGCAAAGATAGTAAAAGCGGGCGGATTTTGGATGGTTTTGATGCCTGGATTTTTAGATCATTATGTTTAACTGAACGGCTTTAAAATTGAATGAGTTACAACGATTCAGTCTCGACTTTCAAGTTTTTTCACGATCCACGGCAGTGTTAAGCCTTGCCCAATAAGAGTAAACAATACTACTGCAACAGATATAAATATGATGGGATTTCTGAGGGGGAAAGGAGTACCATCCTCCAACTTTAAGGGTAACCCCAATGCAATTGCCAACGATACAATACCCCGCATGCCTGACCAACTAATGATTAAACTGTTTTTAAAATCGAGCAAGGCACCCTCGGTTATCCGGCCTTTTTTTGCGGTAAAGGCACGCTGCAAATTTATCTTTTGTAAAAATACACGGGCCATGCGTATGGCTAATGCCACAATGGTAATTGCCAAAGCGATTAATGTATAAAAGCCAACATCTATAGTTTCGATATTTTTTAATACATATGGAAATTGTAATCCTATCAAAATAAAGATTAGCCCATTAAGCAGGAAGATGATGATATCCCAAATAGATTTTGATTCGGCTTTAAAGGCTGCCGGAAATACTTTATTACTAAAATGCGCTATAGATAAACCTAAGGTTACAGCTGCTATAACACCCGATACGTGCATTTCTTCGGCTAATAGATACGTGATAAATGGCATGAGCAACATAAAACTGATAATTACAATTTTGTTTTTATTTACATGCATTATTATAAATGCCAGTATTTTACCCATTATAAAACCTACTAAAAAACCGCCGCCAAGTAAAATGACAAACTCTAAAGTAGCTTTCCATAAAACAAAACTTGTACCTGTAACGGCTGCTACGGCAAAGCGATATGCCACAAGGGCAGACGCATCGTTAACTAAACTTTCGCCCTCTAATATAGTATTAGTTTTATGCGATAAACCAAGGCCTTTAGTAATACTCATGGCGGCAACGGCATCGGTAGCCGATAGTATGGCGCCCAGCACAAATGCGAGCGGCCATGTCATTCCAGGAATTAAAAAGTAGGCCACAGCAGCAATGCCTACAGTGGTTAAAAACACTAAGGTGATCGATAGTGTACCAATGGTATTTATGTTGGTTTTAAATTCATCAAAGGAAATATTAAAGGCCGCATCATAAAGTAAAGGTGGCAGGAATATAAGGAAAATAATTTCAGGATTAAGTTCCATTGGCGGCAGTGACGGAATAAAGCCCATAGCAATACCGGCTACAATAAGTATGATAGGGTAGGGTAGTTTTGTTTTATCTGCCATGGCAGAAAGACCTATCATAATGGCAAGAATAAATAAAACTACAGTGTAATTTTCCATGAAAGTGCTTTTATTCTAATTTGAATTTATGGCAGGTTATTAATTTAACGCCATTGTTCCAAATATAAATAATTTGAATTTACGATGTAAGTAAATTCTATATAAAGATGAATTTTACAGAATAAAATAAGACACTAATTTCACTAATTATACCATTTAAATTAGTGCAAATAGGTGAAATTAGTGTCGAATATTTTGTCGAACTGAACACTGAGCACTTATAGCTAAACACTTTTTAAGCGATCACTTCGGCAATAGCTTCTGTAGAAAGTAATTCGAGTAATGTTTGTTCCTGTGGGTTTAGTTCGCCGGCGCTGTTTTTTTCGGTCACCTCATATTTCCAGAGGTGTCCTGATTCATATGCAGCAATAACCGTAGGGTGTACATAATATTTTTTGCAAACCGTTCGGGTATTACCTAGTTTGCCTGCAACAGTATCTAACACATTAACCACGTTTCGTTTAAAATGTGCTACGCTTTCAAACTCGCCAATTTCCTGAAAAGCACACAGTGCGTTAAGGCTGCCTGCCCATGCACGAAAATCTTTAGCGGTAAAATCTTCTCCTGAAATTTCTTTTAAATAATTATTAATGTCAGCCGAACCTATTGTATGGTGCGTGCCATCGTCATCTAAATATTGAAATAACTCCTGACCTGGTATGTCCTGGCATTTTTTTACAAGGTTAGCCATACGGCGGCTTTGCAGTTTTATTTTGTGCTTAACGCCTTTTTTGCCTACAAAGTCGAACATAACGGTTGCACCATCAAATTTAACGTGCTTGTCGCGTAGCGTAGTTAACCCGAACGATCCGTACAGTTTTTTATAAGCATCGTTACCAATACGGATATTTGTAAGCTCGATGAGTTTAACCACAAGCGCAACCACCTTTTCATATGGTAGACCTTTACGGTTAAGATCTTTATCTACCTGCTCCCTAATATGCGGCAATGCCAGTGCAAACCTGCGCAGCCTATAAAATTTAGACTGATTACGTATTTTGTTCCAGTAGGGGTGGTAGCGGTATTGCTTGCGGCCCTTAACATCGGTGCCGGTAACTTGCAGGTGGCCATTTTCGTAAGGTGATATCCATACATTTTCCCACGCCGGTGGTATTACAAGCGTTTTAATGCGCTGTAAAGCCTCTTTATCTTTAACGGTGTGACCCGTTTCGTCTATATAAGTAAAGCCACTGGCTTTACGCTTGCGATAGTAGCCTTTATCAGACGACAACGAATAGCGTAAGCCAACGGCCTTAGCAGTGGTTTTAGGATCGCTCCCTATTTTTTCAAGTTTTTTTTGCAGCCTGTTCATCGCTTATTGCGCTTGCCTGCCTTTAATGCTCATAGTATCCAGTAATTTTGCGGCGCTATTTTCTTCAAACGCGCCAGATCCTGCTACAAAAACCCCCTTTTGCCCATCTATACTTTTAATGCCATAAACGGTAGCCTCATCACCTGGGTCGCTTTCGCCCTCGTAACGGTAAATTTCTACAATTTCAAAATCATTAAAGTTAGCTTTTATACGATCTTCCTGAAGGTTAAAATCGGTAGTGAATCCTTTTTCAGCTAGTTCCTGTAAGGCTTTCGATACCGTTGCATAGTGATACATTTGTCTGTCCATGATATTGTAATTTTAGTGTTTTGTTTTATTACTTTAAAATTAAATATTTAAGATATGGCAGGCAGCCAACGAAATGTTAATCTTATTATTTCAGATTTCAGAATGTAGATTTCAGATTGAAGTACACTCTGATTTGATTAAAATTAAATTTGATTTTACATTACCAAAAAAGGTAGTAGTGAAGCTTAATCTGAAATCTGAAATCTAAAATCATAAATTTTGCAGTATCTTCGCGCCGCAGGCCGCCTTATCGCTCTTTGCAAAAAGGGAGGAAAGTCCGGACACCAGAGGGCAGCATAGCGGGTAATGCCCGTCACCGAGGGTATGCAGAACCCACGGGAGGACAAGTGCAACAGAAAGTATGTACAGATAATGCTGTAGTGAAACCAGGTAAACTCTATGCGGTGAAATGTCATGTATACCGGCTATTGTAGGGCTGCTCGCCCGATGCCGGGGGGTAGGCAGATAGATCGTAACAGTAATGTTATGTCGAGATAAATGATAAGGGTCCCTCGGGGATACAGAATCCGGCTTACAGGCCTGCTTTTTTTTAAAAACAAAACCCACAAGTTATTGATTAATTTGTGGGTTTTGTTTTTACTCAAATCTAATATTCAATTCGATAGGTTTTTTTGGAGACAAATTGTGGTGGTTGAGTTTTCGGAAATTATAATTTATATTGTAAAAGTATAATGAACTTTTAAAGACTTTATTATACAATAGATTATTAGATACGTCAAATGAAAACGGTGAGGATGTCATTAATTTCCCGTAAATCGATAACAATTTTCCAAAAATAATTGCTTGTTCATTTTTGTGGCACCTGATGCCTAAATAAAACATATCATTTTGATCTGTACTGTCTTTTTCCAAATCAAAATAAACAAAGACTTGTTCGTCATTCTGCGAATGAAAAACTTCTACATCGTGATTATTTCTATTTTTATATTTGTTAATTACTTCTTGTTGATCAAACTTTATATCAAGTAGTTCCAAAATTTCAGTAATTTCTTGGCCATTTAAGTTTGTTTCCCACGATGAATTTTCAACAATAAACACCTCATAAAAGCATGTAGAAAAATAAAATTCCACATAATTTTTAGTATTAGAAAAATTAGTTTGATTCATAAAATTAGTCTATTTATCCTCCTCCGTATCGCCTTCTTCCTCCACAACATCAGTATCAGCACCGCCAATTTCGAAAAATGTAAAAATAGAGCCACCATATTTTTTGTTGAACGAAAAGTTCATAAGGTGTTCCATTTTAGTGTATTTAGAATGCTCGATAATCATGATGCCATCTTCGCTAAGCAGTTCTCTTTCAAAAATAAGCTCAACTAATTCTTCAAACAATTTTTGCTCCATGTGGTAGGGCGGGTCAGCCACAATAACATCATAGGATGATTTATGCCCTTTTAAAAACTTAAACACATCGCTTTTTATAGCTGATATATTAAACTCAAATTCACCAGCCGTTTGCTTTATAAATTTTACACAACCAAAATCGCCATCTACGGCAGTAATAGTTGCTGCGCCACGAGAGCCAAATTCGTAGCTAAGGTTACCCGTGCCACTAAAAAGGTCGAGCACCTTTAAGCCTTCAAATTCAATACGATGGTTTAAAATATTAAACATCGATTCTTTCGACATATCTGTAGTAGGGCGCACAGGCAGGTTTTTAGGCGGGCTTATGCGGCGGCCTTTATATTTTCCGGAAATAATTCTCATGAGTTCAATAAAATAAAATTGTGTAATGCCTGCTCGTTGTCGATAGTCCATTTTTTAGTAAGGACATCAGGTTCATAAAGGGCAATATTTCTAATATAAGTATAGGCCAGAGTAAAGCAAGGATGGGTTTCATTAATTTTGCCCAACGCCCAAACTTTAACCGTTTCAGGATTTAAGTTAAGCTGCTCCATAGTAAAAAGCAAGTAGTATAAAAAATCTTCAGGGCTGGCATACTCAAACGAGTTGTACAGCAGTAACTTCTGGTCAAGTAACACAACAATTTCAAAATGTGTTTCCTGCACATGCACAAACACCTGTTTTTCATCGATGTTGACCGATGCATCCAGCAGTTTTTCAACTAGTACACTATTAGTATTTTTATAATCAAAGGTGCCAAGGCGTTCTACTAAAAAGTTGTTTACATTCATTAACGGAACATACACATTGGTAATATCATAACTGCCAAGGGTATCCCAGGCAAAAAAGTCGGCTTCAAAAACTTTGGTGTTATATTGCAGGTAACTGCCTGGGTAATTTTGATCGAACAACGCATTAGGCACAAAGGTGTTAAAGCTATTGTCGTGCAAAACCACTACTTCGTCGTAAGGCATTTTTAATTCCGGGCGCTGTACAAATACACGCCATAACTCATCTTCTAGCGCAACATGCTTTGTAAACGGAATATAATTATAATTGCTTATTTGCCAATTAAGTCGGTCGAAAACACAAAACGACATACCTGTTGCTGCAATTTGCAACGACAGTTTCTGGTAATTTTTTGTAGTAATGGTATCGTTCATGTAACCGGTTAGATTAGGTTACAAATTTACATTCTTTTTTGGGTTTAGCTGCGAACTATTTTGAAGGTTTTTGCCACGAATTACACAAATTTTCACAGATTAAGATATAATTTTCAATTAGTGAAAATTTGTGTAATTCGTGGCAAAAATTCAATTTCTATTTCCTTAATAATTCGCGGTGGTTATTTCCCGAAACCTTATCTTTGGGCTACAAATTTAATACTGGTTTTATTAATGACTCCTGCATCGTTTTACAAATTACTGCGGCAAAACTTTCCGTTTAGCCCAACCCTTAAGCAGGATATTTTTCTACAAAAAATTTCTGAATTTGTGGTAAACGGCACCCGTGAAGACCTTTTTGTTTTAAAAGGGTATGCCGGTACCGGTAAAACTACCATAATATCTACACTGGTAAACAACCTGCGCGAGGCCAATAAAAAGTATGTATTGCTGGCACCTACAGGCCGTGCGGCTAAGGTAATATCGGGCTATTCTAACAAGCCCGCGCATACCATACACAAGCGTATTTACTTTCCTAAAAAAGGGAGTGGCGGTACCGTGGGTTTTACCATGCAGCCCAATAAATTTAAAGACACCATTTTTATAGTAGATGAGGCCTCGATGATATCGGACACCATGTCTGAATCTAAAATGTATGAAAATGGTTCGCTACTGGATGATTTAATGTCGTACGTATACAGCGGCACAAATTGCAAAATGATTTTTGTAGGCGATACGGCACAGTTGCCACCGGTTAACTCTGATTTGAGCCCGGCACTTAACGCCCATACACTTGCGCAGAATTACTTTAAAGAAGTGCAGCAAATAGAGCTTGACGAAGTAATGCGTCAGGAATTTGATTCGGGCATACTTTACAACGCTACCGAAATGCGTGAAATATTAAAATCGGCTTTTGTAGATACGTTTCAGTTTAAAGTTCGAGGTTTTAAAGATATTGTGAGGCTGACTGATGGTTACGACATTCAGGATGCTATAAACCAGGCCTACAGCAATTATAGTATTGAGGATACCGCTTTTATAGTTCGCTCTAATAAACGTGCTAATGCCTATAACCAGCAAATTCGTACCCGAATATTATCCCGCGAAAGCGAATTATCATCGGGCGATTTTATGATGGTGGTTAAAAATAATTATTTTTGGCTGGACGAAAAGTCCGATGCCGGATTTATAGCCAATGGCGATATTATTGAGATCTTAGAAATTTTCAAAATAGAAGAAATCTACGGTTTTAAGTTTGCCAAAGTAAAAGTGCGGCTGATAGATTACCCTAACAATCCGCCATTGGAAACCTATTTATTGTTAGATACTGTTAATAGCGAATCGCCATCATTAACGTATGAAGAATCGAACCGATTGTATCAGGAAGTACAGAAAGATTATGAAGGCGAAGCACAATACCGTAAGTTTTTAAAGATTAAGAACAACCCGCATTTTAATGCGCTGCAGGTAAAATTCTCCTATGCCATAACGTGCCATAAAAGCCAGGGCGGGCAATGGAATACCGTTTTTATAGAGCAGCCGTATTTGCCCGAAGGTATTGATAAAGACTATATAAGATGGCTGTACACCGCGGTTACACGCGCTAAAGACCGCCTGTACCTGATAGGTTTTAAAGATGATGCATTTGACCAATAAATACATTGCAATGCAATGTTAAATTAAACACATTATGAAAATAATAGCAGTAATACCGGCACGATATGCCAGCACCCGTTTCCCTGCAAAGTTAATGCAGAACCTTGGCGGAAAAACCGTAATAACGCGAACCTATCAGGCGGCACTAAGTACCGGCCTGTTTGATGATGTGTTTGTAGTAACCGACTCTGACCTTATTTATAACGAAATTGTAAGTAATGGCGGTAAAGCCATTATGAGCATTAAGGAACACGAAAGTGGCAGCGACCGTATTGCCGAAGCTATCGAATATCTTGATGTAGATATTGTGGTTAACGTGCAAGGCGACGAACCTTTTATTAATAAAGAGCCTTTGGCAGATTTGTTAGAGGTTTTTAAAAGCGATGCCTCGCACGAAATTGATCTGGCTTCAGTAATGATGCACGTTACCAATTGGGAAGATATTGAAAACCCAAATAACGTAAAAGTAATTGTAGACCAAAAGAATTTCGCACTGTACTTTTCACGATCGGTTATACCGTACCCTCGTGATAAAGATGCTGGGGTAAAATACTACCGCCATATAGGTATTTACGCTTTCCGTAAGCATGCGCTGCTTGATTTTTACAAGTTGCCTATGCAAACCCTTGAAGCATCTGAAAAATTAGAACAGCTACGTTACTTAGAATACGGTAAAAAAATAAAAATGGTACAAACCAGTCATGCCGGTATTGGTATTGATACTCCGGAAGATTTAGAAAAAGCGAGGAAGATGTTAGGGGAATAACAATTCGTACGCACTTCCATGTCGACGGTAGGAGACAACTCAATAACTAGAGATCCTTCGACTCCGTTGCACTTCGCCCAGTAATTACTTCCCAAAATAAAAAAGCGCCATAAAGTAAATCTTCATGGCGCTTTGCAATTATGTAAAAATGGTTATTGCTTTTTATGCTTACCATTATTATATTTTACATTCTCTACAATAGGATTTTCTTTTTTAGTTTTTTCAAACTTAGGGCTTTTTTTGCCCGGCTTTTTAGCAGCATTACCGGTAGCCATAGGCCTTTTAGGTTTTGGAGTTCCGGTGTTTGCCGGTCTGTCTGCAGATTGCTGTTGTTTAATAGCAGTTCTGTTTTTTTCAATAACGTCTATCGCGTTGGTAGGGTTTTCTTTAGTACCACGTAAATGGATAACAAGGCCATTTAAAAAATTGCGCAATACCTGGTCGCCACATTCCATAAAGTTAGGATGGTCCTGGGCACGAAAAAAAGCACCAAGTTCCGGTTTGCCTATCCTGAAATCTACAAGCTCTAATATCTCTATTATTTGGTCGTCGCGAAGCTGTAGTGCCACACGCAGTTTTTTAAATACGTCGTTATTGTTCATTGTCTAATTTTTGCAAAGATACTATTATAATATCAGATTGTTGGATTTTTAGATTGTTAGCACTGAAACAAATTATTTTATTAGGGTTTTAATATGAAAACTGTTGTCACAATTATTAATGTAACGATAATTAAGCTAATGAAAAACGATAAGACTTCTGGTTTCGAGAAATAGTATTTATCCATGTCTATAGGACGACTTCTAAGGCTTATTAAAGAAATTATTTGTTTGTAATTACTAAATTCGTTAGAGCCAATAATAATAACTTTATTACAAGATGTTTTCAAATGAAATACCTCAAACTTTGGATAACCTAAAGATGAATGTTCAAACTGTTTATAACCTAAAATTTCATTGTTTTGATATGTAAATTTCTTCTTTCTAAAAATATAATTTATTTCTACAAATTCATCTGAAACTGTAATTGTTTTAGTCATTAATAGTATGTTTAAAGCTGTGCAGATAAAGAATGAATGTAAAATTCCGAATATTATCAATAATCCATTGGAAGGAACTGCATTTCTTGATAAAATCATATTGGCTAATACAAAAATTAGTAATGCAACGATTCCAAGACTTATAATTACGATAAGCCACAACCACACTATTGAAAATTTCGAATTAAATTCTGATTTTGTTTCCATAATTTTCAAAACACCAAAGATACTTTCTAATCCTACAGCTTTTTCATTATTTACTTTAATTATAGTATATATAGTTATCGATAAACTTACCAAATGTGTAAGATTTATTCTATACAATTATTTCTATTACAATTGTGATTAATGATTAAATATATAATTGCAACAATTAAATGTTTTAATGTTAATTTTAAACACCTAAAACATCACTAAAACATCAATTTAATGTTAACAACATATCTTGTTAACATTAAATTAACCTGATGATTATTGTAACGTAATACATTTGCGCCCAAATATTTAATGGATGAAACTACACACAACTGTCCTGATTGCAGCTTTGGCGCTAACATTACAAAGCCGCGCTCAGGATAACAACAACACAACTACACCTGCCCAACCTCTTTCTCAACCCGCTTTAACAGCGATGCCTAAACAGGCAGATGATAAAAAATGGTACGACAAGTTCGCTATTCGCGGTTACATGCAGTTTAGGCAAAATAATTTGGTAGAAACTAACGATAAGCTGGTTTGCGCCCAGTGCGACGGTGCCTGGGGCGGCACAAACGGAGTATCGGTAAGGCGTGCACGTATTGTTTTTCAGGGGCAGGTGTACGAAAATATCTTTTTTAAGATCGAGGCCGATTTTGCCACAGGTATTAGTGGTTCGGCTACGTCGCAAAACTTTACGCAAGTGCGTGATGCTTATGTAGATGTTGGCCTTACTCCGGAAAATGAATTAAAAGTTAGGCTTGGCCAAAGTAAAGTGCCTTACGGCTTCGAAAACCTGCAATCCAGCGGCGTACGCCTTATGATGGATCGTAGCGATGCTATAAACAGTGCCTTACTTACAGAGCGTGACCTTGGTGCGTTTTTATACTACACGCCCAAAGAATTAAAAAAATTGTATGCTGATTTGGTTAACGATAACTATAAAGGTTCTGGCGATTATGGTATACTGGCTTTTGGTATTTGTAACGGTCAAACCGCAAACCGCCCTGAAATGAACAAGAGCCAGCATGTTGTAGCGCGGGCTACGTATCCGTTTAAAATAGGCAGCCAGATTATAGAACCCGGGATACAGGGCTATACCGGTAAATATGTAATGTATGACACCCAGCTTACAAGCGGCGTAACATACAGCCACGATAAAAATTATCTTGACCAGCGTGCCGGGTTATCATTTGTTTTATACCCAAGGCCGTTTGGTATACAGGCCGAATATAATATAGGTAAAGGCCCTCAGTTTGACAGGGCTACACAATCTATAGCTACTAAAAGCCTTACCGGTGGTTACACTACATTTAGCTATAGGATACCATATAAAAAAATGTTTTTTTCACCTTATACCAGGGTGCAATATTACAATGGCGGACGTAAATTTGAAACCGATGCCCGCAGCTATACCGTACACCAGTTTGATTTTGGCCTGGAGTTTCAGCTTAATAAATATTTTGAGCTTACTGCCGAATATTGCATATCCGACAGGGATCAGATTGATTTTGCTACGCAAAATAATCATCAAAAAGGCAACTCGTTACGATTACAGGCACAGGTTAACTTTTTTTAAACCAAATACATATACCGGATAATTTTATAGTTATTCGGTTTTTTTATTTTTAAAAGGTCAAATAATTACCTTTGTAACAAATTAATTTAATTATGCCTGAATATATAGGATACCATTTTACCGTAGCACCTAAAGAACCGGGAGCCGAAATACTAATGGCCGAGCTGGGCGATACGCCTTTTGAAAGTTTTGAAGAAACCGAAGCGGGACTGTCTGCCTACATACAAAAACAATTGTGGAACGAAGATGTTTTAGCTGATATACAAATACTGCATTCGCCGGAATTTACCATTAGTTATGAAGTTGAAGAAATTGAACAGGTAAACTGGAATGAAGAATGGGAAAAGAATTTTGAGCCTATAGAGGTAGATGCTACCTGCAGGGTACGTGCCCCTTTTCATGAATATAAAGAGGTGGCTTATGATATTGTGATTGAACCTAAAATGAGTTTTGGTACCGGCCACCATGAAACTACGTTTATGGTTATTCAGCATTTGCTGGAAACTGATGTAATAAATAAAAAAACCGTGGATATGGGTTGTGGTACTGCAATACTTGCCATTTTAGCCGAAATGAAAGGCGCACAGCCTATAGATGCTATTGATATTGATAACTGGTGCTACCAGAATTCGATAGAAAATGCCGAGCGCAACAATTGCAAGCACATTACCGTTTATGAGGGCGATGCTGCGCTACTTGCCGGTAAAAAATATGAAGTGATTATTGCTAACATTAACCGTAATATTTTACTTAACGATATGCAGCAATATGTTGATTGCCTTGAGCCAAATGGTACATTATTGCTAAGTGGTTTTTATGAAGAAGACATACCGTTTATAGATGCATCGTGCACAGAGAAAGGATTAACGTTTGTAAAAAAACATCAAAAAAATAATTGGGTTGCGCTAAAATACGTAAATTAGCATTTTTAAATATTTGGATATGAGCACTAAAGAAAAAGTATTAGAAGAAGTACTTACAGAAGAGCAGGTTTCAAATAACAACGAAATTGTGTTATATAATGATGCTGTAAATACCTTCGACCATGTAATTGATACGCTTATAAAGGTTTGCAAGCATACACCGGAGCAAGCAGAACAATGTTCGCTTATTGTACATTACAACGGTAAATGCACGGTAAAAACGGGAGAGCTAAAAGACCTTAAATCGCAATGTACACAATTGCTCGATGCCGGCTTAAATGCCGAAATAGTATAAAAACAAAAAGGGATATCTCATAAAGATTATCCCTTTTTTTATATCTTGAATAGTTACCTACTATTTTTCGAAAACATAAGTTACACTACCTCTTGTATTAACAGCTTCGCCATTAGCATTCCTGTCTGGGTATGTAGTTAAAATTGTATTATCAACATACGTTAGTTTGTCACCTACTTTAGTAAGGGTTACGGTTTGGCTATCGCCAGCTTCGTTAGTAAACGCAGCCTGAATTGTAGTGTTATCTACATTAGCATCCTGCGCTTCCCATAATCCAGTGGCCTGGTAAGCATTAGCACAGCCAACAGAGCCATCTGTACCAATTAAAATTTGTGTAACGGTATATTTCAAAGTACCATCACTATTTAAAATAATCCTGCCATCATTATAGCAGTTCGATTCTTTCATCTGGTTTATATTAGTTTTACCATCCTGATTAAAATCGGTTGCCGCTGCGGTATTAACTTCCTCAAGTTCATAAGTACCCGCAATTTTCACGTCGTTTGCATTGTCGTTGTCATCATCACTACATGATACAAATCCTAAAGCTGCAATGGCTAACGTGCCTACTAATAAATTAATCCTTTTCATATTGTTTATTTAATGTTAGTGGGCCAAAACTAATCAGGTGTTTGTTAAAACAATTTTAAAAACATCACTTTACAATTTCTTTAACTAGAGCTACCCATTAAGTCAATTGCAATTCCTTAACTGCCAATTATATTACGATTTATTGTGTGTAATTTAGTTAAATGTAATAATTCAATATTTTTAACGGTAATTTTAACACACATCAATACAATACGTAAAATTTTTAAATTTAAAACTATGCAAGCATATCACTAAATCGTTTTATCCCGTTATACTTGGTTATTATAACGCTTATTGTATTTTTGTAAAAAACAAACCCAAATGAAATATACCTTACCCAAATACCTTTTTGCTGCATTGCTTGCAGTAGCATTGGGGTGTAGTACAACAAAACAAACTACTGTTGCCCACAGTAGGGTACAAAAATTACCCATAGACCATAAAGTAGATTCTCTATTGAAACTCATGACCCTTGAGGAAAAAATAGGACAGATGAACCAGTACAACGGTTTTTGGGATGTTACCGGCCCTACACCTAAAGATGGCGCCGCTGCCGAAAAATATGAACACCTTCGCAAAGGCTGGGTAGGCTCAATGCTTAATGTTAAAGGCGTTAAAGATGTTAAGGCACTGCAAAAAATTGCTGTAGAACAAAGCAGGCTGCACATACCCGTAATTTTTGGTTTTGATGTTATTCACGGTTACAAAACCATTAGCCCTATACCACTTGCCGAAGCCGCGAGTTGGGATTTAGAGGCCATACAAAAATCGGCAGAAATAGCTGCTGCCGAGGCTGCTGCCAGCGGACTGAACTGGACGTTTGCCCCTATGGTAGATGTAAGCCGAGATGCCCGTTGGGGGCGTGTTATGGAAGGTGCCGGAGAAGACACCTATCTAAACAGTAAAATTGCTGTTGCAAGGGTAAAAGGTTTTCAGGGTAATTTAGGCGAATTTAGTGTTGCTGCCTGCGTTAAGCACTTTGCAGGTTATGCTTTTGCCGAATCTGGTCGCGAATATAACACGGTAGATATTAGTAACAATACCCTTAATAATATAGTACTGCCACCTTTTAAATCAGCGTCAGATGCTGGTGCACTTACCTTTATGAACTCGTTTAACGAGCTGGAAGGTATCCCGGCAACGGGTAATGCGTACCTGCAACGCGATTTATTGAAAGGCGAGTGGGGCTTTAAAGGCTTTGTAGTGTCAGACTGGGGATCGCTTGGCGAAATGGTAAACCACGGCTATGCTAAAGATTTAAAAGAAGCATCGGAAAAGGCTGCTAATGCCGGATCTGACATGGATATGGAGTCACACGGTTATGTAGAACATCTTGCTACGCTTGTGCGCGAAGGCAAAGTAAGCGAAGAAAAAATTAACGATGCTGCAGGTCGAATCTTACGCGTAAAATTCATGCTGGGCTTGTTTGATGATCCGTACAAATATTGTAATGAAGACCGTGAAAAACAAACTATTGGTAAACAGGCATTTCAGGAAGGTGTGCTTGATGTTGCAAAAAAATCGATTGTACTTTTAAAGAATGATAACAACCTGCTTCCTCTAAAAAAGCAAGGACAGAAAATTGCAGTTATTGGTGCATTTGCTAACGATAAAACCAGCCCGCTTGGTAGCTGGAGAATTGCGGCTGATGATAACACAGCGGTATCTGTATTAGAAGGTTTAAATAAATATAACGGTAACAAAATTACCTATGCTAAGGGTGCCGATGTTACTGTTGGCAAAACAGAATTTGGCAGTATCATGAAAATAAACACTACAGATAAAAGTGGTTTTGCCGAGGCTGTAGCTGCCGCAAAAACTGCCGACGTTGTTGTTATGGTTTTAGGCGAACATGGACTGCAAACCGGCGAAGGCCGCAGCCGTAGCGACATTACATTACCAGGCGTACAACAAGAACTTTTAGAAGCTGTTTATAAGGTTAATCCTAATATAGTATTGGTATTAACCAATGGCCGTCCGCTTAGCATTCCGTGGGCTGCTGAAAAACTACCTGCAATTTTAGAGACATGGCATTTAGGTACGCAAAGTGGTAATGCTATTGCACAAGTGCTGTATGGCGATTATAACCCAAGTGGTAAACTGCCTATGAGTTTCCCAAGGGCTGTAGGGCAAGTGCCTATTTATTACAACCACAAAAATACCGGCAGGCCTACTAACGATACTCCGGGCGAAAGTGTTTTCTCTTCCCGTTATACCGATGTGGTTAACTCGCCACAATATGTTTTTGGTTACGGTTTAAGCTATTCTAAATTTGAATACAGTAACATGAGACTTAGTGCTGATACGTTAAGTAAAGACGGAAAAATCACGGTTAGCGTAGATGTTAAAAACAATAGCAAAGTTGATGGTAAAGAGGTGGTGCAGTTGTACCTGCATGATTTGTTTGCATCGGTTACGCGACCTATTAGAGAACTTAAAGGTTTTGAGCTGACCGAGATTAAAGCGGGTCAAACTAAAACCATAAGTTTTACTATTGATGAAAAACTAATTGAGTTTTACACTGCCAATAAAAAATGGGAAGCAGAACCAGGCGACTTCAAAGTATTTGTAGGGCCAGACTCTAACGCTAAACTGGAAGCTGCTTTCAGCTATTCAAAATAATTAATAGTTATGAAAAAAATAGTGCTATCCCTCCTACTTGTGTCTGGTTTTATGGCCTCGGCACAGGTAAAAAAAGGTAAACTGGTTTGGGAAGAAAACTTTGATGGTAAAACCCTGAACGAGAAAGTATGGAATTTTGAATTGGGCAACGGCTGCCCAAACAATTGCGGCTTTGGTAATGCCGAAAAACAAACCTACACTAACAAAAACCATAAAGTAGCCGATGGTTTTTTAACTATTACCACTAAAAAAGAAGGCGATACATATACCAGTACCCGTATTACAACCAAAGGCAAAAAAGAGTTTAAGTACGGTTATATGGAAGCGCGCCTTAAGTTGCCTGTTGGTAAAGGTATTTGGCCTGCCTTCTGGATGCTGGGCAGTAACATTAGTAACGTAGGCTGGCCACTGAGTGGAGAAATTGATATTATGGAATACGTAGGCCGCGAACCTCACATGGCTTATGCTACATTGCACACTAAAGAAACCCACGGCGAACATGCCAATGGTAAGAAGAAAGAGATCAAAAATTTAGAAGAGGGCTTTCACACTTATGGCGTAAACTGGACAAAAGACCAAATTACTTTTTATGTAGATGATGTAGAAATACACAGCTTTACACCAAAAGAAAAAACAGAGGAAGTTTGGCCGTACGATCAGCCGTTTTTCTTCATACTGAATACTGCCGTAGGTGGTTATTTTGGAGGAATGGATGTTGACGATACTATTTTTCCGCAGGAATATGTAATTGATTATGTTAAAGTATATTCTAACTAACAGATATATTGAATAATTTCGGGCCGCATTAGCGGCCCTTTTTTTTTTAGCTAACGCAAGAATCGGATATCCATATCGAGATCCTTCGGCCTCGTTGCACTTCGCTCAGGATAATAAACGAACCGGAATTGGGGATTGTAAAAAATTTAATTTTGCTGTGCCCTAAAAAGTGCCAGTAAAATTTCAGGGTCGATTAACCCTGTGGGAGAACGTTGCATTTCTACCAACACGCTTTTCATGGCATAAGGGCTAAGCCCCATGTTAATTCCCGTTTCTCGAATAGCAACCTGCTCATTATCGTGTAATACGCCATCGGCCTGCATTAATAATGCCAAGCGGTAAAATTGTAATATACGCTCATGCTCTGATTTAATTACTATTTTTTCGGCAGGTTTAGTAAACAAGCTTTCAAAAGTTTCTTTATCAATTTTTAATTGTGCTGCAACAATAGACAGAAAGCGGTATTCACGCTCATGCACATTGCCATCTATTTTTGCAAAGGCAATCATTTCAGATAATAAGCTTAACTTTTGTTCGTACGAATTCATGGCAACACTATTTTTATGCTAAAATATTGTTTTCGGTATCAAAAAACAACTTCTTTAGCGAAAGGTTAAATTTAGTACTATACATTATACAATAAATGTGATAGATTGTAGGTATTAACAGTACTAAGAAACTTAGATTTCATACTAACCTTCACGAACTTTTTTAAGACAGATTGGATAGATATTTATAAATATAAATATAATTAGTTGGTATCTCATCTGTATTTATTTTGCTAAATTTGCAAGGCTTCTTAATAAAGACATAATATGTTACAGGCTACAGATACCGTGATTAAAAGTGAGTTAGAAAATTATTTTTCTAAATTCAGGAATAGCATAATAGGGATAGGGCAGGAGTTTGACTCGCCTTACGGACGAAAGAAAATTATTTACACGGACTGGACTGCTAGCGGGCGACTGTATCGACCTATAGAAGATAAAATTACTAACGAATTTGGCCCTTTTGTGGCTAATACCCATACCGAAACTACGGTTAGTGGTACCGCAATGACCAATGCCTATCATGAAGCACGCCACATTATTAAACACCATGTTAATGCCGATGCCGATGATGTTTTGATTACAGATGGTACCGGGATGACAGGTGTTATAAATAAATTTCAGAGAATACTGGGTTTAAAAGTTCCTGAAAATTTAAAGGCGTTTACTGACGTACCCGATGAAAAAAAACCTGTGGTTTTTATTTCGCATATGGAACATCATTCTAACCAAACATCGTGGCTGGAAACTATTGCAAAAGTGGTTTTGATACCTGCCTGCGATAAAGGCCTTATTTGCCTGGATAGTTTTAAAGTGTTACTGGAACAGTATAAAGACACTACATTAAAAATAGCATCAATTACAGCATGTAGTAACGTTACCGGAATTAAAACGCCATACCATGATATTGCAAAGCTTATCCATCAATACAACGGTGTTTGCTTTGTAGATTTTGCCTGTAGCGCACCTTACGTATCTATAGATATGCACCCTGAAGATGAAGATGCGAAATTAGATGCAATATTCTTTTCACCACATAAATTTTTAGGTGGCCCCGGCACATCAGGAGTGTTAATCTTTAATAAAAAACTCTACAAAAATATGGTGCCCGATCATCCGGGAGGAGGTACGGTAAGCTGGACAAACCCTTGGGGCGACCATAAATACCTTGATAATATTGAAGAGCGTGAAGATGGTGGTACACCAGGATTTTTACAGGTTATTAAAACCGCGCTTGCCATTAGGCTTAAAGACCAAATGGGTATTAATAATATACTACACAGGGAAGAAGAGCTTATCGAGTACATTTTTGAATCGCTTGGTAATGTGCCAAATATAAAAATACTTGCTCCGCAGCAGCAGGACAGGCTGGGGGTAATTTCTTTTTATATCGATAATTTACATTACAACCTTGGCGTAAAATTGCTTAACGATAAATTTGGTATACAAACCCGTGGTGGCTGTAGTTGTGCCGGTACTTATGGGCATTACTTATTGCACGTAGACCAGGAACAATCTGACTTATTGACTAATAAAATTACTGCGGGCGACTTAATACAAAAACCGGGATGGATACGCATGTCTATACACCCAACAACTACCAGTGCAGAGATCGCATTTGTATGCGATAGTATTAGGGCGTTAGCCGAAAATCATGAAGTATGGGCTACCGATTATAATTACAACCGAAAAAATAACGAGTTTACACATATAAATGAGGTTAACGCTACTAATGTTTTAATCCAGGACTGGTTTACGCTATAGGTAAATTAGGCGGATCGTTACGGCGGTGCTTAAAACGTTTGTGTGTCCATAAATAATACTCTGGTGCTTCAATTATTTGTTGCTCCATAAGGGCTATAAAATGGTCGGTAATTTCATAGTTGGGGTATTCTTTAGGTGGTTTTTCTAAACCTATAAACGTTGCGTTGTAGTAGCCACGTTTAATTTTTCCTCCTTTTACAAACATAATGTTGAGGTCCATTTTTTTGGCAAGCATCTCGGCACCTACGTGTACGGGTACTTCCATGCCAAAAATTTTGGTCCATTGTATGGCACTCTGCAACTTAGGCGACTGGTCGCTTAAAAAACCATAGTATCCCAAAATTCCATTACGCTTGTGGTCGCGCATAGCGGGTATAACCCTTCGGGTATCTATAAGTTCGGCATCAAAATGGTTACGTATTTTTTTAACCAGGTCGTCAAAATATTTATTGCGTATGGTTTTATAAATACCAAAACCTTTATGGGTACTAAGGTGTTTATTCATTACAAGTAGCCATTCATAACTGCCATAATGCGCGCAAATTAAAGCTACACTTTTACCTTTAGCTTCATATTCATGCACCAGTTCCATATTATTAAGCGTAAAACGCCTGCCCAATTCTTCTTCAGATAATGAAAGCATTTTTATCATCTCAAAAAAGCTGTCGCAAAAGTGGTGGTAAAACTTTTTCTCAACAACTTTACGTTCGGCAAGGGTAAGGTGTGGTAAAGCCAGGCGCATGTTTTCACGCACAGTTTTTTTACGGTAACCTATTAATCTGTATACAATTATATAAACAATATCCGACAGGAAGTAAAGCACCCTGAACGGGAGTATCGACAAAAACCAAAAAATGGGATATAAAAGGATGTATCCTAATAAATGCATGTTTTTTTTACAAATATACTTTTTATTATTATAAAATTCCAGTTTTGTTAGTGTATCATAATTTTGAGTTAATTAAATTTACATCAAAAATAACGAGTAAATGGATTTAAATATTCCGCTATTGGTAATCATAGCTATAAACGCAATTGTAAGTTTTAAAGGGTTTAATGATGCAGAGTTTTTTAGGAAATACGAATTTCATGTAGGCAGCATCCGCTCTGGCGAGCAGTACCGTATGTTTACCAGTGCCTTTTTACACGCCGATATTATGCACCTTGGTTTTAATATGTTTACGCTTTATATGTTTGCACCCATAGTTGTTTTTAAACTAGGTACCATCGGCTTTTTTTTAGTATATTTTATCAGCCTTATTGCGGGTAACCTGCTTACACTTTACTTTCATAAAAACGATTATTGGTATAGGGCTATTGGGGCATCCGGGGCAGTAATGGGGGTATTGTTTTCTTCAATATTGCTATATCCTGAAATGGAGATTAATTTTTTTATACCGGGATATGTTTACGGGATATTTTATTTGCTATTTTCTATTTATGGTATGAAAGCCAAGAACGACAATATAGGGCACACAGCCCATTTTGGCGGAGCTATAGGTGGTTACGCGGTTACACTTATACGCGAACCCTACATTTTACAACAGGAAACCTTTGTAGTTATAATACTGGCAGTGCCTATAATTATACTTTTTGTAATGGCAAAAATGGGTAAGCTCTAAAAATTGGCACACAATTTGAATTTCTTACAGAAATAACCGTAAATAAAATTACCATGAAAAAAATTGCATTTTTAGTTTTAGTACTTGTAAGTACAATGGCAACAGCGCAGGTTCAGCAAAACACGCCGCCACAAATTAATGTAGCCGGCGAGGGAAAAATTTTAGTAACGCCAGATCAGGCCGATATTACTGTAGGCGTTAGCAACATAGGTGCCGATGCTGCAACCGTTAAAAAAGCAAACGATGCGGCTATAGATGCCGTTATAAAATTCCTTAAAAAGCAGCAACTGCCACAAGGCGATTACCAAACACAAAGGGTAAACCTTGGTAAAAATTATGATACCGATAAAAAGAAATACTCTTACGTGGCATCTCAAACTATTGTTATACACTTAAAAGATATTACCAAGTACGATGCTTTAATGATGGGACTTACCGATGCCGGTGTAAATACGATAGATGGCGTTAGTTTTAAAACATCTAAACAGGCGCAGTATGAGAGCGAAGCAAGGGTTAAGGCTGTTGCTGACGCACAAAAAAAAGCAAGCGATTATACAGCAGCGTTAGGCCAGAAATTGGGCAAGGCGCTACAGGTTACAGATAATAGCCAAACATATTACCCGGTATACCGCACTGCAATGCTTAAAGGCGCAATGGCAGACTCAATGGAATCTAAAGAAACTTTAGCCATAGGCGAAATTACTATTACAGCAAATGTAAATATAAGCTACCAACTTTTATAATAGCTTAAAATTATATAACAAACCCCGAACATTAAGTTCGGGGTTTTGTGTTTTATGGGGTAAGCTTAGAGTTTAGTAAGTCAGTTTTTTAATGAGTTCTTTACGCCTGGCATCACTAATTCCTAGCTGGTTCCTAATGAAATTATCCATGCCACCATATTTGGTATCAATTTCGTCAAATGCGGTTTGTATGTAGCGTTTGTCTACACTCATAAAGTTTTGAATAGCTTTAAGCCCAATGTGTGGCTTTACAATTTTAGCTATTTTAGCTTTGCTGAGGATACTTTCTACGCGCTGCCTGCGGTAATAGTCAGACATTAGGTATTCGTTAATTATGGTTTGCCTGTCTACGTTTAGTATCGATAGTATAAGCACAGTGGTTATACCCGTACGGTCTTTACCGGCAGAACAGTGGTACAGCACCGGCGCATCAGCATCCAGCACTTGGTTTATAAACTGGCGCAGCATTGGTATATTATCAGATATGATGGAGGTATACAAATCCTGCATCAATACTACTGATTGCTCGTCGGATATTTCTCCACGCAATACTTTACCACGCATTTGGTTAATAACATCGGCATCATCTTCGACTAATGATGCATGAACGTATTTAACGCCATTTGGCAGGTTATCATTCTTGCCTTTAATTTCGGTAGCGGTTCTAAGGTCGAATACAGTTTGTATGTTGAGGTTGTTGAACTTATTAAATTCCGATGTTTTTAATTTTGAAAGATTATCCGACCGGTAAATTTTCCCCCATTTAACAGTGTTACCATCTTTGGTAGGCAGGCCACCAATATCTCTAAAATTATCAATCTTTTTAAAATAGATATTTCGGTTAGCTAGGGTAGTAGTGTCATTGTTATTTGTGATAATGAAGTAAGGGCGCTTGCTTTGATGTTTTAAAACGGCAATGCTATCATTTTTAGTGTTGACTTTTATATTCGCATTATTTGCTACTATTATTTTTGCTGTAGTAGTCTGTTTATCAAGATGAACTGTATATGTCTCTTTATGATTTTCTACATAATTTGCCTCTTTAAGCGATTTGCTATAAAAATGCTCAGGTAATTTTGTAGCGCAAGAGCTTAAAGCAATCATGGCGAGGCATAAGTAAACTAAATTCTTCATACGTTAAAGATAGTAATTTTGCATTTCCTCAATGCTTAATTTGGTTTTACGCTGTGTTATTTATTACTACTTAACTGGTTTTGTAAAATAAGGTCTAAAGCTTCAGGGCTTAAATTACTATCTATTATTTCCCTGTTTTCATTTACAAGTATATTAAACGGAATTTTATTTACCTTAAATTTTTGCAGTTCTGCATGTGCAGTATCTATAACATGCACCCAGTTAGATTGGTCTTTGGCTATAGCCTTTTGCCACGCCTCTGTATTTTCATCAATAGATATTCCGTAAATTTCGAATCCTCTATCTTTATATTTTTTGTAAACGTTTAAAAGTTCGGGTACCGTTTGCCTGCATGGGGCACACCAAGATGCCCAGAATTCGATTAAAATTAATTTAGAGGGCAAAGTATTAAATTCGACTAATTTACCGTTCTGGTCCGGTAATACAATATTGCTTAATTTTTTACCTTTACTTAGCAGTTTTTTTCGGAGTATCACACTGTTGATTGCTGCCAGATCATTATCGTTTTGATATTTATGATTCAGTTTTTTATATAAAAGTTCAATTTGTTTAGCTTCAAGTAAATTATAAAAGTAATTGCTGTAAGAACCCAGGTAATCTCCGCTTAGTGATAATTTAGGATTACTGCTTATAAATTCAAGTAAAGTACTATACAGATATTTTTTTTGACTTGAAATATCGCTTATTTGTTCAACCTGAGATATTTTTAAATCCATCGCTGCCTTTCTAACCTGGCTTTTAGATCCGCTTATGCTATCTAAATTTAAAAAAGTTATCTCTTCGCCTTCATTATTTCGGTTGTAAATATTTGCGTGAATTTCTAAGGCGCTATTTTCAAGCATAAATTCGCCTAATGTAAATTGCGATTTTGAGTTAGGGTTTTTAGGGCATAAGTAAGCTTTAACAGGCTGAACAACTTCTCCTTTAAACTCAAACCTGCCATCTTTTACCAGTTGGCTATCTATAACGGCACTATGTTGAAGATAAATATAACCGTTATAGTTATTTTTTACAATTCCTTTTATATGAAAAGCGGGTTTTACTTTAAATGATGTTAGTATAATAAAACTTAACAGCAGGAGGGAGGCCAAAGTGAAATTGAAATGTTTAAAGTTTAAGAAATTCATTTGTATTGATATGTGGTTTACTAGAAAACTACAATCAATATGATTTATTGCCTGTAGTAAAATTGCATTAGGTTGGAAGCAATTAATAGGAATAAAAAAAGCTTCAGTTTTCACTGAAGCTTTGTGGGGAGAGTAGGATTCGAACCTACGAAGTTCTCACAGCAGATTTACAGTCTGCCCTCGTTGGCCGCTTGAGTATCTCCCCAATTGGGCAATAATTATTGCGTTATTGCGGTGCAAATATAGCACTGTTTTTTAAGTATACAAATAAATTTTGAGCTAATTTGCTCACTTTTTTTTAAGTTACTGGTGGTAAGCATCCTAAAAAATAAGAAAGAATAAAAAAAATTGTACAGCCCATAAAAAAAGGCTTCCTGTTAAGAAAGCCTTAGCTATTTTATAAGTAAATGTTACTTTAAAAGTTCTAATACTTTTGCTTTAAGTTCGGCACCTCTTAAATCTTTTGCAACAATTTTTCCGCTTGCATCAAGTATAAAAGTAGCAGGAATGCCTGTTACGCCATATTGTTTTGCAATAGCATCATCCCAAAATTTAAGGTTAGATACTTGGCTCCATGTAAGTTTATCATCTGCAATAGCTTTTTTCCAGGCAGCTGCTTCTTTATCTAGTGATACACCTATAATGTTAAGGCCTTTAGCATGTAACTCATTATAAAGCGCCACAACATTAGGGTTTTCGGCCCTGCATGGCTTACACCACGAAGCCCAAAAATCTATAATGGTAACTTTACCGGTAGCTTCTTTTAACGAAAGGCTTTTACCTTCTGGTGTAGGAGCAGTAAAGTTAGGGGCAACATCGCCTACTTTAACAGCCGCTGCCGGAGTTTCTGCCGGGGCAGGAGTAGCTTGCTTTTCTTTATCTAATTTTGCAAAGTAATCAGCAATTTGTTTACCTTCTTTAGTTTTTTTAATAGAAGGGTCAAGGCCATCAAAAAGTACTTTTATCTCATCCATTTTTTTATTACCCATTTGCGCTACCTGGCCAAGAGCAACCACGTCGCAATATGCTTTAGGGTTCTTTTTAATAAAGTCAACCATTTGGTCTTCCCACTCTTTATTAATTGCAAGCCTTTCTTTAGTTAGTTTATTTACAGTAACGGTATCATTAACTTTTAAAGCCTCGTTACGTTTAGCCATATTTGCATTTTCAAAAGCTTTTGCTTTTTTGAAAATTTTTGTGCCCATTTTTTTAAACTCTTCAAGCTTTTCGTTATTGTAAGTACCACTAGCAATAGATTTGCCTAAAGTATCTTTATCAATATTAATTTCAATTTTACCCGGCTCAAGTATAAAGTTAGCTTTTTGGCCTTCTTTACCTTCAATACTTATAAAACGGATAGTAGGCGTAGTTACCGTATCTTTAAATATAAATTTACCATCTTGTATTTTTACAGTGTCTACCGGCGTAAAGCCCATCATGCCCTGTTGTTCTAAAAATACTTTTTTACCCTCCAGAGAAGGATCTACCTTACCTGTAACTTCAAATTCATTATCTGCCAGTGTATTGCATGACACTACTAGTGCTGATGCTGCCAGAAATAAAGCTATTTTTCTCATTTTTATTTTGGTTGTTTTTTATGATGTGCAAAAGTATTTAAAATACCCGCAATTGATGAAATTTTTATAAAAAATATAATTATACTGGTAGGTTAGCAGTAGTTAATACTGTTGTTGCTTTAATGCCACCAAAACCTTTTTCTACATTAATCATATTATGGTAACCGCGTGCTTTAAGTATCGATGCCATAATTACAGATCGGTATCCGCCGGCGCAATGTAAATAAAAGTCTTCATTTTGTGGTACTTCCGCAAGTTGGTCGTTTACAAAATCTAACGGAATGTTTAAAGCATTCACAACATGGCCGCCTTCAAACTCGCCTGGTTTGCGCGAATCTACTACCAAAGTATCCCCCTGTGCATAAACATCTGCAAATACCTCCGGTGATATAGATCGAATAGTATCAATTTCAAAACCGGCATCAATCCATGCAGCAATACCGCCATTTAAGTACCCTAAAGTATTGTCAAAACCTACACGTGCAAGGCGTGTAACAGCTTCGGTTTCTTTACCGGCAGGAGTAACTAATAATAATGGCTGGTTAACATCCATAATTAAAGCGCCTACCCAAGGGGCAAACCCTCCGTTAAGGCCAATAAATATAGACCCCGGAATGTGCGCCTCAATAAATTCAGCTTCGGTACGTACATCTAGCACTAAAGCGCCGCTAACATCAGCTTTAGCTATAAATTCGGCAGGGTTTAATGCCTGGCCACCATTTTTTAAAACAGTTTCAAGGCTTTCATAGCCCTGTATATTCATCATAACGTTTTGTGGGAAGTAGGCCGGTGGGCGGCCAAGGCCATCCAGTAACTCGGTAATAAATTCTTCGCGGGTCATATCGGCACGCAGTGCGTAGTTTATTTTTTTCTGGTTGCCCAGAGTATCAGTAGTTTCCTTGCTCAGGTTTTTACCGCACGAACTGCCCGCGCCGTGGCTAGGGTATACAATGGCATCATCTGGCAATATCATTATTTTATTACGAAGCGAGTCGTATAAATGCGAAGCTAAAATTTCTTGTGTAAGCTCTGTAGTTAATGCCTGTGCAAGGTCTGGCCTGCCTACATCGCCTATAAATAAAGTGTCGCCGGTAATTATACCGTGCAGGCTGCCATCTTCTTTAATCAGCAGGTAGCAGGTACTCTCCATAGTATGGCCGGGGGTATGTATAGCTTTAATAGTATAAGCTCCTAATTTAAATTCCTGTCCATCGGTTGCAATAGTAGCTTTAAAAGCAGGCTGTGCCGTTGGGCCATAAACTATTTGTGCTCCGGTTTTTTTTGCCAGGTCTATATGGCCAGATACAAAATCGGCATGAAAGTGCGTTTCAAAAATGTATTTTATGGTAGCATTGTCTTTTGATGCTTTATCAATATAAGGCTGCACCTCACGTAACGGATCAAAAATGGCAGCTTCGCCATTACTTTCAAGGTAATAAGCGGCCTGTGCAATGCATCCGGTATATATTTGTTCTATTTTCATTTACTTAATATTATTATACCCTATAATTACTACATTTATATTGTAAATCAATTATGGGGGATGTACTGCAAATGTATCAAATTTGATGCAATTTACCCTAAATTTTTAGGGGTTATATTGCTATAATGTAGGGAAGTTTTATAATCATATACGTTTTTTATTTAGATTGATTGTAAATGTAATATTATTATATATGTATTTAAATTGACTTAAAAATTGATATGTTTAAAAATATCATAATTTTAAGCTATTATTTGTATAAATATGATAATTGATAATAAATTTGTTATTACATTTGTGCAACTATTTAGAGTACCAAATCTTAATAAAATTTAGTTGTAATTAAACAATATGGCAACAAGTTCTAAACCCCGCAGAATGGGGATGTATGAAAACGTAAAAAATCAGTTCGAAAAAGCTGCTGAAGTAATGCATCTTGACGAAAGCGTAAAGAAAATTTTAGCAATAACCAATAACGAAATCGTTGTACACTTTCCTGTAAAGATGGATAATGGCGAGGTAGAAGTATTTACCGGCTATCGTGTACAACATAATAACGCGCTTGGCCCATACAAAGGCGGTTTGCGTTATCATGAAACGGTAGATCTTGATGCAGCCCGTGCACTCGCTACCTGGATGACCTGGAAAACATCTTTAGCAGGCCTGCCTTATGGTGGTGGTAAAGGTGGTATACAAATAGACCCAAAAAAATATTCTTTACCAGAACTTGAAAGGATTACAAGGCGTTTTACCTACGCGCTTGGCGACAACATAGGCCCGGAACATGATATACCGGCACCAGATGTTAACACGACTCCGCAAATGATGGCCTGGATTGCAGATACTTATATGTCAACAAAATCACCATCTGAGCGTTCTAAAAACCAACACGTTGTTACTGGTAAGCCAGTAGGATCTGGCGGGTTAGAAGGCCGCGACCGTGCTACAGGTTTTGGTGTAGTTGTTACTCTTGAAGCTTGGGCTAAACACAGAAACACTACCCTTGAAGGTAAACGTTATATTGTACAGGGTTTTGGTAATGTAGGTTACTGGAGCGCACATTTTATGAACAAAAACGGTGCTATACTTGTAGGTGTTCAGGATGCTACCGGTACTATTTATAACCCTGACGGAATGGATCCTGAAGATTTACTGCGTTACCAAAAAGAAAATGCTACAATACATGGTTATACCGACCATGATTTTGCATCGGATAAATTTTTTGCAATTGATTGCGATATTGTTATTCCTGCTGCATTAGGCAACCAGATTACCGAAGATAACGCTGCCGATATTAAAGCAATTGTTGTAGCCGAAGGTGCTAACGGACCTACGGATACTGATGGCGAAGCTATTTTACTTGAAAGAGGTATTGATGTTATTCCTGATATTTTATGTAATTCAGGCGGTGTAATTGGTAGCTACTACGAGTGGTTACAAAACCGTAATGGCGAAATTTGGTATATGGATGATGTAATTAGCAAACTGCGCCGTAAGCTGGAAGATGCTTTTGGTAAAGTTACTGCTACTGCAGAAGAATTTAAAACCGACTGGAGAACGGCTGCTTATATTGTAGCACTTACCAGAATTGAAATGGCTTACAAACAAAGGGGTATTTTTCCTTAATAAAAGATAGATTTATATTTAAAAAAGCGCCCTTGTGGCGCTTTTTTTAGTTTGTATAGTTAACTTATATGGAGTTATATATTTGTTCTGAATTACCAATTGAATGTAATTTTTTCAAGTAGTATTAATTTATTTAAGAATTGATCTATTGGTCTAAGAAGTAAAAGAATAGAGAACCAGTAAACAGCAATAAAAAACCCGCATGAAATCATGCGGGTTTGCTGTTTATGAAAAGATATAGAGTTTATCCTCCCATATATTCATCACCACCGCCTTCGCCCTGGCGTTGTTGTTGCTGTTCTTTTTGCCTGTCGGCTTTGTTCATGTTAAAGCGGTACGTAAATGATAACGTGATTTGGCGTTGCCTAAACTGCATTTCGCTGTACGAGCGTACCTGGTTAGCAATGTAAGTTTCGTTTTTCATTTTACGAGAGTTAAAAATATCCTGAACGTTAAGCGATATTGTTGCTTTATCTTTCATTATATCTTTACTCAAAGCCGTATTACCACTTGCAATACCTATTTTTCTTCCTTGCGCATTGTTTTGCGGCGCTTCATAATTACCGTTTAATTGCCAGTCTATTTTATAAGGCAGGCTTATTTTACTGTTTATACGCGTCGTCCAGCTGTAGGCAGTATTGTTAAAATCCTGGTAATCGTTTACAACAGTACCGTCTGCATTTGTGTACTTAAAGGTATAATCGCCTTTAGTCTGGTTGCGGTAAAAGTTAAAATTACTATTTAACCTCCACCATTTAAACGGATTGTAGTTTATATTAAACTCAAAACCAAATCGGTATTCTTTACTTAAGTTAATAGGAGTGGTAAGTGTAACAGGTGTTTTAATATCTGTACCTCCTACAACTGTAACTGTACCATCTGGGTTTGTTACATCCTGACCATCTACCACCTGAGTTACAAACTGGCCTGATTGCTGGCGTACGAACTGAAAAGTATCATCAGTAATGTTAAGATAGGCCGAAGAACTCAATGTTAACTTACCCCATTTTTTTAAGTACCCTAAATCAATGGCATGGGTTTTAGATGGGTTAATGTCCGGGTTACCCCTAAATATGTTAATGTTACTTTGCAAGCCAGAAAACGGATTTAAAAACCTACCTCTCGGGCGGTTAATACGGCGGCTGTAGCTAAGACTAAGGCTGCTGCTTTGCGAAAATTCGTAAGCTAATAAACCACTAGGAAAAAAGTTGTTATATCTTTTTTTGTTGTAACTATCTGTTGTTAAAAGGTTAACATCAATGGCGCTGTCTTCCCAACGAAGGCCAACCTGATACGAAAGCTTACCGGCTTTATTGCCATACTGAGAATATAGAGCATTTACATTTTCTTTATATTCTAAATAGTTACTGTAATTAGGGTCATTAACAAACTGGCCATCGGTTAAACCCAATACTTTTGCATTAGTATCTAATTTAGCAAAACTGCCACGGTAACCTGCTTCAAACTTACCATTTTCGCCAACTGGCAAAGTATAATCAGTTTGCACTAAACCACGTGTTTCATCCTGGTCGTTATTTGTTTTTTGGTAGCTATTGCGGGAAGCATCAGACGTAAATAAATACTCATCGCTAATAAAGGCATCCTCATCATCCATATTTTTAGATATCGATGCGTCAAATTTAAGTTCGTGCCCTTTATCGTTAAACTTTTTTACAAGATTTGTAGCAAAGTTGTAATTGCTCTCTTCATCTTTTTCGTAATTGTACCTGTAGCGTGTGCTTGTGTAGTTATGATCGGCGTCATAGTTATCATAGTATGTTTTACTTGGGTTATTACCGGTGTTCCTTCTAATACTAACAGAGTTTGTCCATGTCAGTGTTTTATCAATAAACCATTCAGCACCAAAGCTTGCATTAAAACCTTTACGCAGCCTGTCGTTAGTACGTTTTTCGTTAGTGTAACTTGTAGTTTCGTTAGTGTCTTTATCAAGGTATTCGCTATTTGTAAACGAGTTACCTGGGTTTTTACGGTAATTGTAACCTAAATTACTAAACAAGTTATAGTTATCGCTGCGGTAGTTAAGGTTAGTGCTTACACCATGGTTAGCAGGGTTACCTGTTGTAGCAATTACCGACCCATTAAAGCCATTAGCTTTACCTTTTTTAAGAATGATGTTTACAATACCACCACCACCTTCGGCATCGTAACGTGCAGATGGGTTGGTAATTACCTCTACCTTATCTACAGAATCTGCCGGTAGTAAACGTAATACCTCGGCAACGTTGCTACCTGCAAGGTTACTTGGCCTGCCATCAATTAAAATGGTAACGCTCTGGTTTCCTCTAAGAGCTACATTTCCCTCGGCATCTACAGATAGTGACGGAACATTATCTAAAACATCACTAACAGTACCACCACGTACCATCATATCGTTACCTACAGTATATACACGTTTGTCAAGTTTTATTTCAACCGTAGAACGTTCAGATGTTATTTCGACCCCTTTTAATACTGTAGCGTCTGGTGCCATGGCAACCACGCCCATATTTGTAGGTCCGCTGATTACTTTACCGGCAACTACAATAGTTTTAAAAGATATAAAATCGAATTTAATATTATAAGTACCAGGAACCACATCAAGGCTAAACGCACCATTAGCATCTGTAAGCCCGCCGGTAACTGTAACATTTTCTGTAGTTTGAACAATAACGTTAGCAAACTCTAATGGCTGTTTGCTTTCCTGTTCAATAAGTTTTCCTGTAAGTTTAACAGCACCTGCGGAGGCAGCAGGTGGCGTTTGCGCAAATGCCCCAATGGCAAGCAATAAAAAGGCTATTAAAAAAGTAGCTTTAAAATTTCTCATGTACTATAGTAGGTTTGTGTGTATATGTAAGGTATGACTGTGCAAATTACCAATGGTTTAATTGGCAATTCACAAAAATTTGTTAAAAATATTATAGAATTTTTTTGATATTCTCAGCTGGGCGCGCAATAACTGCTTTATTGCCATTAACAACAATAGGCCGTTCGATAAGGTTAGGATGTGCAATCATCGCATCAATAATCTCATCATCAGTAAGTTGTTTGTTTTTATAATCAGCAATCCAGATTGTTTCTTTTTGCCGAACGAGTTCAATAGAGGTAATGGCAAGCTTTTTTATAATATCTGTAAGCTCGTCTTTAGTAATTTTATCGGTTAAATAGTTGACGGTGGTAAAAGGTTTACCTTGTAATTCCAGCAGTTGCAAACCCTCTCTCGATTTGCTGCAACGTGGGTTATGGTAGATCGTGATCATGTAAAAGTTTTTGCAAAGTTCGCCATTATTATTTAAAATCGAAGTAACTTAGTGCTAACAAATACTTAAATAAACATGTACATAGAACAGGCTTACAGCAAACGATTTGACTTTATTAAATACCTGCCAATACCCATAATGTTCTTTGTACTTATGTTACTAAACTTTGTTGTTTTACTAGTAATGGATCTGGATACCGATAAAATAATGAAGGAGCAAATTGCCATGAGTGGCGAAAACATGGTGTTTTTCCAGACGGTTTTTCCGCTGGCATTTTTTTTAGTAATGCTTTTGCTGTGGGTTAAGTTCTTCCATAAACAAACCATTACCAGCCTTACTACCGCAAGGCCAAAAGTAGACTGGGGGCGTATATTGTTTTCTTTCGGGTTATGGTCGCTGGTAACTATTGGGCTTACAGCTGTTGCTTATTTTGCTGCACCCGAAGATTTTAAATTCAATTTTCAGCCTGTACCATTTGCCATACTTTTTGCCTTAGCTATAGTACTAATACCTATGCAAACCAGCTTTGAAGAATATCTTTTTCGTGGTTACCTAATGCAGGGATTAGGAATTGCTACACGTAGCAGGCTATTCCCCTTACTATTTACATCCATCATGTTCGGGCTGATGCATATTGCCAACCCCGAGATTGGTAAAATGGGGCCAATACTTTTAATACATTATATAGGTACCGGCTTTTTATTGGGAATTATGACGCTTATGGATGATGGCATGGAACTATCGTTAGGTTTTCATGCGGCAAACAATTTAACAGGTTGTTTGCTGGTTACACAAGATTGGTCGGCACTGCAAACACCATCAATACTAAAAGATATATCTGAACCCTCTGCCGGATATGATATACTAATCCCAGTATTTGTTATCTACCCGATACTACTATTTATTTTTGCAAAAAAATACAAATGGAGCGGCTGGAAACAAAAACTTACCGGCAAAATTATATTGCCTGATTTAAATACCCAATTATAAGTTAACAATGAATAATGATATACAACCCGATTTTGTACACCCGCAATTTAAACTTAATGGTGTGCATCTTTCGGCAGATGATTTGTGCCATGCCGCTTTAAGTTTTTTTAAAGACGGCGAGGGCTACCAACAGGCCATTGGTACTTTTATACTCGAATGGTTTGATGGTAACAATTATGTACAAATGCAAACATCGGGTACTACAGGTACACCAAAGCCTATTAAAATTTTAAAACAGGCTATGGTGAACTCTGCTCTTGCTACAGGTAATTACTTTAACCTTGAAGCTGGTACCAAAGCGTTGCATTGTTTGCCTACACAATATGTAGCCGGAAAGTTAATGCTGGTACGTGCTTTTATTTTAGGCTGGGATTTAGATGTAGTGGAACCTAGAAGTAATCCATTAGAGGGTATTAATGCTGATTATGATTTTTCGGCGATGGTGCCGTTACAGGCACAGCAGTCGCTGAATAAATTAAACCAGGTTAAGAAAATTATATTGGGAGGTGCAAAAGTAAATAGCGCCCTTACAGAGCAACTTCAAAACCTTAAAACCGAGGTGTACGAAACCTACGGCATGACCGAAACGATTACCCACATTGCCGCTAAAAAAATAGGAGGGGATGCCTTTGAAGCCCTGCCAAATGTTACTGTTAGTATTGACGATCGCAATTGCCTTGTGATTGACGCACCACTTGTAGCGACTGAACCTGTAGTTACTAATGATGTTGTTGATGTTATTGATGCTACCCATTTTATATGGCTAGGCAGATATGATAATGTAATTAACAGTGGCGGAGTAAAACTTTTTCCTGAGCAGATAGAGGAAAAGCTGGCTGCACACATACCTAACCGATTTTTTGTAAAAAGCATTCCCGATGCTACTTTAGGAGAGAAGCTTGTTTTAGTTATTGAAAGTGCACCATACACAATTGATCAATCGGTATTCGCAGAGCTTAGCAAATTCGAGAAACCTAAAGAGATATTTTTTGCAGACGCCTTTGCAGATACAGGATCGGGTAAGTTACAACGTGATAAAACATTAGTTACTATTCTGGAAAAAAATAATGCAATCTAATTTAACTACAACTTCTCTACTTTAATGTAAAACTTAGTGGTGGCTACTTCAACATCATCAAGGGTTTTTACTGATGGTTTTGCTGATTGCCAGGTATTGTTCGCGGCAAGCCTAATTGTTTTTCCTTTAATGGTAACATCTACAGGCATGGTAAAGTTGGGTTCGTCAGTCTGCCAGCGGTATTCTAAGTTTTTACCGTTTAGTTTAAGCTGAAGCACCGGTATATTAGCATAGCGCAGGTACTGGTTAAATACGGTTGTAAGATCTAAACCTGATTCTTTATTAAAAAAATCGAGTACATCCTGCGTTTCAATAATCTGCTTTTTAAAATGCAAAGAGTAGTCTAGTATCAATTTCCACCATTTATCATCGTTATTTATAATGTGCCTTATGGTGTTAAGCATCAGGGCGCCTTTAACATACATATCTGTAGAACCTTCTCTGTTTACACCAAAAATACCAATTATAGGTTTCTTGTTCGATGCATTTCTACCCGAACCATTAATGTACTGCATGGCTTTCTCATAACCATAACGGCACTCTACATAGACCGATTCCGAATAGGTCGTGAAGCCCTCGTGTATCCACATATCGGCAATATCTTTAGATGTTATACTGTTGCCAAACCATTCATGACCGCTTTCGTGTACAATAATATAGTCGAAATTCATGCCAATACCTGTGTGCGACAAATCCATACCCGAATACCCTTTTTTATACTTATTACCATAAGCAACGGCACTTTGATGTTCCATACCTAAATAAGATGTTTCAACCAGTTTGTACCCATCTTCAAAAAACGGGTACTGGCCAAATTTCTTCTCAAAACAATTAAGCATGTCTTTCACTTCTTCAAAATGCACCTTGGCTTTCGCCTCATTTTCACGAAGCACATAATAGTCAAGATCAAGGCCATTATTAGTATCATGAAAATGCACGTAATCACCAATATTCAGAGTAATGTCATACGTGTTAATAGGATTTTTAACTTCCCAATCCCAACGGGTATAGCCGTTTTTTAAATCTTCGCTACCTGTAAAACGACCGTTAGAAACATCCATAAGTCCGTTTGGTACAGCCACTTTAATCGATGCACCACGATTGGGTTCATCGGTCTGGTGGTCTTTAACCGGATACCAAAGGCTGGCACCAGTACCCTGTACGGCTACACCTATAAAAGGCTTGCCGGCAGCATCGTTTTTAAATACAAAGCCGCCATCCCATGGGGCGTTAGCCGCAACCTGAGGATTACCAGAATAGTAAAAGCGTATTTTCTCTTCGGTATCTTTTACAAGCGGGGTAGGGAAGGTTATAAAAACAGCATCGTTGTCGCGTTTATAAGTTAGTTTTTTAGCATTAAAAATAATACTGTCAACAGCCATATTAGCAAACAGGTCTACCTGTATTTTTGAGGTGCTTTCCAGAACTTTGAAGGTAATGTCATTATAACCGCTTATAAATTGTTTATCGGGGTCTACTTTAATATTTAGGTCATAACGCTGCACATCATAATTAGTGCGTTCAGGTCGCAAACCACCTTGAAGTGTATCGCGTCGAGTAATATTTTGTGCTGAGGCATTGTAGAAACAGAATAAGGTTATTACTGCTAAAAGTATTTTTTTCATAGTGATGGCGTGTTGGCTAATTGGTAGTTCAAGATAAGTAATTGTTATATAACAGCCTATTCTTTAATTGCAGTAAGTATTACAAATTCACGCTCTATTTGTGCGCCGCTGTTACTGGTAACAAATTCGGTTTGTAAATCTTCGCTTATTATTTTTAAACCTGCGTTAATAAATAACGCAGCAACATCAGTAATGGTATAATGGTTGAAACCAAATTTAGCAAACGGAATGTGCTGCATGGTACTTTTAGGTATGAAACCTATAGATACCAGCCCGCCTGGTTTAAGCACCTGAGCAATTTGATTGGCATACGCTTGCGGATCATTCCAAAAGTAAATAGTGTTTACCGTAAATACTTTATTAAACTGGCTTTCGCCGAAGGGAATAACATCAGCATCGGTTAGCCGAAAAGTAGCATTAGGTAATTTTGAATTTAGCTTTTGAGCTTCCGTTACCATACTTTCAGATATATCAATTCCTGTATAAATTACGGAATTATCTGTGACGATATTTTTTACATGAGCGCCATTACCGGGGCCAATTTCCAGAATGATATCATCGGGTTGAATATCAAGGCTACCTATGGTTTTATTTATGATATTGCCGTTAGTAAGGTTCATCATTTCGCCGGTTTTAAGCGCCTCGTTACCTTGTGGGCAACGCAGTTGTGCGGCAAGATTTTGTAATTGGGTATCGGTCAACTTCATATAAAAATGTTATACCCAAAAGTATAAAAAGCCTTTTACATAAAGGCATAAAAAAATCGCCGACTTGTAAAAGTTGGCGATTTTGTAATTATAATTTTGCTGATTAAAGCGTAGCAATATCTATTACAAACCTGTAACGCACATCGCCTTTAAGCATACGGGCATAAGCGGTTTCAATATCTTTAATGTCGATAAGTTCAATTTCAGATACTATATTGTGCTCTGCACAGTAGTCAAGCATTTCCTGAGTTTCGGCAATACCACCAATTCCAGATCCTGCAATACTTTTACGGCCACCCAGTAAACTAAATGCCGAAACCTCTGCCGGGGTAGATGGTGCGCCTACGCAAATCATGGTACCATCGGTTTTTAATAACGACAGGTACATATTAAAATCATGCTCTGCCGATACGGTATCTAATATAAAATCAAAAGTACCGGTAGCAGCTTTAACCTGCTTAGCATCGGTAGTAACTACAAAGTTATGAGCACCCAGTTTACGGGCATCTTCTTCTTTTTTAGGCGATGTACTAAGCACAGTAACTTCGGCACCAAATGCTACGCCAAATTTTACAGCCATGTGGCCTAAACCACCCAAACCCAATACAGCCAGTTTGTGGCCTTTGCCCACTTTCCAGTGCCTTAATGGCGAATATGTAGTAATACCGGCACACAATAACGGAGCGACAGCAGCAAGATCTAATTTATCCGACACATGCAGTACAAACTCTTCCCTAACAACAATAGTGTTGCTATAACCACCATAGGTAGCCGATGAGCCATCGCGCTCCATACCGTTGTAGGTTTGCGTGCTGCCTTCAAGGCAATACTGCTCTAAATCTTTTTTACAGTTTTCGCAATGTTGGCAAGAGTCTACCATACAGCCTGTACCGGCAAGGTCGCCTACTTTAAATTTTGTAACAGCGCTACCCACATTTACTACGCGGCCCACAATTTCGTGACCCGGCACCATTGGAAAAATACCCGGAAACCAATCGTTTTTTATTTGGTGTAAATCAGAGTGGCACACGCCACAAAATAAGATATCGAACTGAACATCATTAGGCTTCAATTCCCTACGTTCAAAACTCCAGGGAGCAAGGTCTGTATTTTCGTCCTGAGCTGCATATCCTTTAGCTGCTATCATTGTTTTTTGAATTTTGTTGTTTACACAAAGTTATGCTTTTTACCAGACCATAAAAGTGTTTTGTGATTGATTATAGATTAATTCAAATTATTATTATGTAAAAAAGGCTACCAGAAGGCAGCCTTTAAAATCAATTTATTAAAATTGAAAAATGTTATATTTTTTTCAGCCCTTTAAGTTGGGCATCAGTAGCTTCTTTAATGCTAATTGCAAATCCGCCGCCTGGGGCAACAAATTGTTTTAAAGCACTTTTTGAGGTTACCGCAACCTTAGTAATTACATAATTTTGTGGTTTATCTTTATAATTGGCATCTTTAGCATCAGCATAAATTGTAGCGATGTATTTTTTACCTTTTGGCAGATAATCAAATGATACTGCTGCTGTACGCGAATTTTCGTCGGTAACGCTGCCTACAAACCATTCGTTTTTACCTTTAGCCTTACGGGCAATAGTAATATAATCTCCAGGTTCTGCTTCAAGAATGTAAGAGTCATCCCAATCTACAGCTACATCTTTAATAAATTGAAAAGCATCTGGAAAACGGTCGTAGTTTTCAGGTAAATCTGCAGCCATTTGTAAAGGGCTGTACATAGTTACATAATAAGCTAACTGCTTAGTTAATGTAGTGTTAACCCTTTGGTTGCCACCTGTTTTGTAATAAGTTAAGTCTGTCTGGAAAATACCCGGAGTATAATCCATAGGCCCGCCCATAAGGCGTGTAAAAGGTAATATAGTAGTATGTTCGGGTGCAAGGCCACCCATAGCTTCAAACTCTGTACCACGTGCAGATTCCTGCGCAACCCAGTTAGGGTATGTTCTGTTTAAACCTGTTGGGCGTACAGCTTCATGGCTATCTATCATAATTTGATAATCAGCAGCCCTTTCTGCTACATGTATGTAATGGTTAACCATCCACTGGCCGTCATGGTGCTCGCCACGAGGTATAATTGGGCCTACATAACCGGTTTTTACAGCGTTGTAGCCATTATCTTTCATGAACTGAAAAGCCCTGTCTAACCTGCGCTCGTAGTTAGTTGCCGATCCTGATGTTTCATGGTGCATAATAATTTTAACCCCTTTAGAAGCCGCGTAAGCATTCAGCTTTTTAACATCAAAATCAGGGTAAGGGGTAACAAAATCAAAAACTTCTTCTTTCCAGTTGCCTACCCAGTCTTCCCAACCTATGTTCCAGCCTTCAACCAGTACACCATCAAATCCATTTTTTGCAGCAAAATCAATATAGCGCATTACTCTTTCGTTAGTAGCGCCGTGTTTTCCGTTTGGTGTAAGTTTGCTAAAATCGTCGGTTAGTTTTACGTTATTTTCTTTAGCATAAGCCCAGGTGCTTTTGCCTGCCACAAAATATTCCCACCATACACCAATGTATTTTGTTGGTTTTATCCACGATACATCTTTGTATTTAGTTGGCTCGTTAAGGTTTAATATTAGTTTAGAAGCTAAAATATCAGTAGCCTTATCGCTTACAACAATAGTTCTCCACGGTGTTTGTGTATCTGTTTGTAAATAACCATTATTACCTAAAACATCGGGCGTTAAATGCGAACTCATTTTAAAACCGGTAGCATCTACGTTAAGCGACATTGCCGGGTAGTTAATTAGCGCAGCCTCGTGTATGTTAATGTACAATCCATCGGCCGATTTCATCATGCTTGGTGTTTGTACCGATAATGTTTTAATAGGCTGCTGCGCATTAATTTCCAGAGTAGCCTGTTTCATTAAACCAGGTAATTGCGATATTTTAGATGTTGTATAGGCATACTCATTAGTATCATAATCGCCCGGAATCCAGAATATTTTGTGGTCGCCTGCAAGGTTAAACTGTGTGTTTTCTTCTTTTACAATAAAGTAGGCTAATTTATCCTGCTTAGGGAATTCGTACCTAAAGCCTAATCCATCATTAAACAACCTGAAGCGTATGCGAATGTACCTGTTGTTTTTAGCTTGTGTAAGTGTTACTAACAACTCATTATAGTTATTACGAATTGTTTTTTGTTCGCCCATTACAGGCTCCCAGCTAACATCTACACTTGCTTGTTTGGTATCTGTAATAGCAAAGCCATCCATAAAACCGGGATCGTTTTTAATATCAAGCCCAAGCGTACTGGGCTTAATTACTGGTTTGCCTTTATAAGTTAGCTGGTACGACGGTACTCCGTTAGCTTTTAATTCAAATTGAAGCGTTAAATTTTTGTTGGGTGATGTAATTGTTTGGGCGTTAATTACAAACGATGCAAGGCATGCAGCTAAGCATATTGCGGTTTTGCTTAAATGCATTTTAAGCATTTGTTTTTTGGCTTTTAAATTCATGTAATACTATTTAATTTGGGCTAAGTTTGGGTAATCAAAGTCAAAAATAATTTATTTATATCAATAATTACCTATAAAAATATCCTGTACTTTCGTAAAGCGAAAACAACAGGATAAAAACTTGAAAACCAATAGCCAGAATTACATTACTTATTTTGCGAAAAATGATATTGCCCAGATAGCACTACCGCAAAAATTTACCTTCCCATTTTATTATGAACCGCATGCGCTCACAAAAATTGCTGTTGTTAAATTACAGCAGTATCTGGAAACGCAAACGGGTATAGACCATAATTTTGGATTGTTAGAAAATCAGAGCGGAACAGCGATAGGTAAAATGTTTGGTGTTCTGGTAGTTCAGGATAAACAGGGTAAGTTGGGTTATTTATCGGCATTTTCGGGTAAGTTAGGCGACTCTAACCATCATGAAAAATTTGTACCACCCGTTTATGATATGCTTGCTGAAGATGGTTTTTTTATAAAAGGGCAGCTTCAGCTTAATGATATTAACAAGCAGGTTAAGGCGCTTGAGGCTGATGAAAATTACAAAAGCCTTAAACAGGAATTAGAACAACTTACGGCTCAAAATGCCAATGAAATATTTGATTTTAAAGATCAACTAAAGGCTAATAAAGCCGAACGCAAAACACTTCGTAAAGAGCAAAAGGCTACTTTAAACGAAGATGAGTATGCCGATCTTGAAGCGTATTTAATTAGGTATAGTCTGCACGATAAGCATCAGTTTAATCTACTTATCCAAAATTGGGATAAACATTTAGTAGAGAAGAAAGCAGAACTGCAACCTATTGATATTGTAATAGAAGCTTTAAAACAGCAACGCAAAGAACTATCTGCTGGGTTACAGCAACAACTTTTCGAGAATTATGTTTTTTTAAATAAAGATAATGTTGAGAAAAGCCTGCATGCTATATTTAGCGATACTGTTTTTGGCAAACCACCCGCCGCTGCAGGAGAATGTGCGACTCCAAAACTACTACAGCACGCATTTATAAATAGCTATAAACCTTTGGCTATGGCTGAGTTTTGGTGGGGAGTACCGCCAAAATCAGAAATACGTAAACACAAACAATTTTACCCTGCCTGTACAGGCAAGTGCAAACCTATCTTGGCGCACATGCTTAAGGGTATGGAAGTAGATGATAATCCATTATTAAATAACCCGGGCGAAACTAAAAACCTTGAAGTTATTTATGATGATGATAGTTTTGTGGTGGTTAACAAACCGCCTGGATTACTATCTGTACCCGGAATTTTAATTCAGGATTCTGTTTACACACGGCTTCAGGCAATGTTTGGCACTATCGAACCACTTATTATACACAGGCTAGATATGGCTACATCGGGATTACTAGTAGTAGCTAAAACTAAAGAAGCACATAAATATATACAAGGGCAATTTATTAAGCGTACGGTTACCAAACGCTACACGGCATTACTTTCTAAAATAATAGGGCAGGAGGGCGGAGAAATTAATTTGCCCTTACGTGGCGATATAGATAACAGGCCAAGGCAATTGGTTTGTTTCGATTTTGGTAAAAAAGCCATTACGAGATGGAAAGTTATTGAGCGAAATGATAAAACCACTAAAGTACACTTTTGGCCATTAACAGGCAGGTCGCACCAGCTACGTATGCATGCCGCCCACGAGTTGGGGCTTAATGCGCCTATAGTTGGCGATAGCTTATATGGTACAGAACAAGATAGGTTGTACCTACATGCTGCACACCTGGAGTTTTTGCACCCTGTTAGTAATGAGGTAATGAAATTTAATGTAGCAGAAGATTTTTAAAATACTTTTTGGAGTGCTTTATTTTTTAAATATATTAAAACCGGAAGCATATAAATTAATGTGTTAGGCCTCAGGTTTAAGCGACAATCTCCTTAAACACAATTCTTTCCCGGATAGTTTTAATCTTTACTATTTATATAATCAGGAATATTTTATCGGCAATTGGGCATGCCGCCAATAAAAAGGCTTAGGTTTCCGGGGGAAAGATAAGGGATGCTTAAGCCTAATCCGCGTACTATAAACCACATACCAATGCATACCGCAACATAAGGCACAATTTTAGTGATTGAATTGCGCCATGTGTTTTTAAGTAACGATGATGCATATACAACCAGGCTCATTAGCGGGATAGTACCTAAACCATATAGTAACATATAAACCATACTGAGTGCTATATTTTGCATGGCTAATGCTCCAAATAATGCGGCATAAACTAAACCACAAGGTAAGTAGCCGTTAAGCAATCCGGTAATAAAAAGTGCTTTGTAGCTTCGTTTCCTGAACTGGCTGCCCAAGCCGGTTTTTATTTTTGAAATGATACGATACACTGGTCTGGAGAAATTGTATTTGGCGAATTGTTTCTCTGGCAATACTACTATTGCTATCATTACAATTCCGGCAATGATAGATGCCTGTTGTTGTAAACCCGCTAAATAAAACCCACGGCCTAAAACTCCGAATAATAATCCCAAGCTTCCGTAAGCTATCATTCTACCCAAATTATACAGCAGTATTTGCGCTGCTTTTTTAGCCGGATTGTTATGGTCTACCGGTAACATCATGGCTATTGGCCCGCACATACCCATGCAGTGCAGGCTTGATATAAGGCCGAGTAGGAGGGCGGAGTACAACATAATTTCAGATTTCAGAATGTTGATTTCAGATTTAAAACAAGAGATGATAAATGGCAGACAGGTCTAACGTCTCATATCTATTATCTCATATCTATCATCTAAAAATCTACTTTACAGTAAGGCTTTTCGTAGTAAGATATCCTTTACCGTTATAATTGTAGTCGATAGTAATGTCCCAGCGGCCGCCGGCAAGGGCACTTTTAGGTATGAGCATGTATGGCGTGGATAACGAAATTGGAATTTCGAAATCCAACCCCTTGCCCGACGGCCTGTAAAGGGACACTTTACCTTTTATTTTTGAGGCTTCAAATTCTTTGGGGAATGTGATTTTAATGCCTGTTGCTGTAGTATCTATTTGTAACTTATTGGTTAAGGCTACGGCGTTTTCTTCTTTATCAATTTTTTTTTGCAGTACACGTTCCTGCTTATAGTATTCTTCTACAACCAGTTCGTTATCATATTTATGGTTGGCTTGCACGCTTAATACAAAAAATAGTATAAAGCCCATAAACAATACAATTGCAATTACTATTCCTGTACCCCAGTTAATTTTCATGATATTATGTGTTTAATTAAAACGTCGCGGCCCTAAAAAATTAGTCGATTCAGTTTCTATAAGTCGGTCGCCTTCGTATACTTCCAGTATAATTTTTGTTTTGTCGCTTTTAAGTTCTGCAGGGTTAATTTCTACAAACAAAGTACCCTGCACAATTCCTTCTTTACCAATCTTAAAATAAGGCTTACCTACAAGTTTTACCTGCCCGTTAAGGTTAGCCAGCTTAAAGTGAACGTGACTATAATAATTAGCCGTTTTATTAATTATTTTATACGTGTACACATTACTAATTACGTTGCCTTTATGTTCGAACAATTGTCCGGGCAGCCTAAGCACGGTAGCCTCTATATCGTTTCGTAAAAAAAGCATTCCTATAAAAAAGCAGGTTAATATGGCTAAAACCGCAGCATATCCTCTCATTCTTGCTGAAAAAACAAATGGTTCTTTCCTGGTTATTTCATCTTCACTGGCGTAGCGGATAAGACCTTTCGGAAGCCCGACTTTATCCATAACGGTATTGCATTCATCAATGCAGGCGGTGCAGTTAATGCATTCTAACTGCGTACCGTTTCTAATATCGATACCTGTTGGGCAAACGGCAACGCACAATTTACAATCGATACAATCGCCTTTACCGGATAGCACTCTGTTCTCATTTTTTACAATTCGGCCGCGACCTATTTCTTTTTCGCCACGAACATGGTCGTATGCCACAATGATAGATTTGTCATCGAGCAATGCACCTTGAAGTCTCCCGTATGGGCAGGCTATTATACAAACCTGCTCTCTAAACCAGGCATAAATAAAATAAAATACCCCTGTAAAAATCATCAATGCCACTAAGGTTGATATGTGCTTGTCCGGACCTTGGTGCACCATTTCAAGCAGGCTATTGCTTCCAATTAAATACGCCAAAAAAACATTAGCAATTATAAAAGATATAATAAAAAACACGAACCACTTTATGACTCGCTTCCGGATCTTTTCAGCATTCCATTGCTGGTTATCTAGTTTTATTTGGGCGTTGCGGTCACCGTCGATCCAGTATTCAATACGCCTGAAAATCATTTCCATAAAAATGGTTTGTGGGCATATCCATCCGCAAAATATCCTGCCGAAAGCCACTGTAAACAAGGCTATAAACACCACCCCAATTACCATTGAAACTACAAACAGAAAGAAATCCTGAGGCCAGAACGGAAACCCAAAAATGTTGAATTTACGTTCCATAACGTTGAACATTAAAAACTGGTTGCCGTTAACTTTTACAAATGGCGCCAGAAAAAGAAAGGCGATTAAAAAGTAACTTACAATTTTACGGTACTCATACAGTTTCCCGCTTGGCTTTTTAGGATAAACCCAAGCTCTTTTTCCTTCGTCATTAATGGTTCCTAAGCGGTCACGAAACTCATCTTCATCATGTATAGCGGCCATCTTGTTTTATTTTGCGGTTTCGGCTTTTTTGGCCGTGTCATCTACCCAAATATCACCCTGCGGTTCTTTTGCATCTTTAGGGTTAGAGCCTTTTAACGATAGCACATAACTGGCTACTAACTGAATTTCAGACGGTTTTAAAATACCTTTCCATGCTACCATTCCTTTGCCATCGCGGCCACCATTGGTAATGGTATGAAATACATTTTTAATACCACCACCTAGTAGCCAGTACTCATCGGTAAGGTTAGGGCCTATGGCACCACCGGCATCTGGCCTGTGGCACGGAATACAGTTAGCCTGAAAAATCTCTTTACCCTGTGCAAGGTCTGCCGGCTCTGTAAATTGGGTTACCGTATTTTCGTCAATAAGGTCTTTAGCGGTTTTTTTGTATTCGTCAACGGCAAGTTTGGCTTCGGCCATTTCGGTTTCAAACTCTGCTTTCTGGTCTTTCCCATCCAGAATATGAAAGCGTACCATGTATATTAGTGCGAAAACTATACAGGCATAAAAAAGATTTACCCACCACGGCGGCAAAACATTATCAAGTTCTTTAATACCATCGTAATCATGATCCATTAAAATGGTAGCTTCTTCCTCAATAGGTTTGCTTCGGTTAAAAAAGCCTTTTATTTTTTTGTACCATTTGCTCTCGGTAAAATCAATAGCATCGGCTTCAGCCAATTTTTTCTTTTGCTCCTCGGTCATTATAGCATAGGTAACCCTGTCTATAGCAAGCACTACAATTTCGATAGCAATTTGCAGAAAGAGGAACACGCCCAAAAACAACGATACCAAAGGAAACTTTAAAAAGGCGGGCCTGTCGCCCGAATCGATAAAAAACTCCAAAGCCATAAATACCATGGCAAACAGTACCGGAACCCTTACATATATGGGAATTAATTTTTTCATGATACTAATTTGTTAGATGAATAAGTCGGCATCGTCATCTTCCTTATCAGAAAATGGCAGGTTACTCATTTCATTAATTTTTTCCTTTTTGTAGGTATACGTCCAGGTATATAGCCCTATAAAAAACAGAAAGAAAATTAGTAATGATAGTATAGGGTAAATGGCTACACCGGCAATGGTTTCGAGGTTATGTTTAAAAAATTTAAGCATGATGTTTATTTTTTAGAGTTGGCAGTTCCGTCTTTAATTTTAATATCGGTACCCATACGTTGCAGGTAAGCAATAAGCGCTACAATTTCGCGGTCGTGCATGGGTACAAAAGCCTGACCTAAAGCAGAAGCCTCTTTTTTACTTTGCTCGTAGCTTTTTACAAAATCAGGGTCTACATAAAGGCTTTGTTCAATTTTAAGCGCCTGTGCTTTTACGCTTTGCGGTGCATTGGCAATTTCATCCTTCGTATATGGTACACCTAACGTTGCCATTACTTCCATTTTTTTCTGAGTATAAGAGTAGTCTGCTTTTTCGTTTGCAAACAGCCATTTATATGCCGGCATAATAGAGCCCGGCGACACACTTTGTGGGTCCCACATGTGGTTAAAATGCCAGTTGTCGCTGTACTTACCGCCCACACGCATCAGGTCGGGGCCGGTACGTTTCGATCCCCATAGAAAAGGATGATCATACACATATTCTCCTGATTTAGAATATTCACCATAACGTTCTACTTCACTCCTAAACGGGCGTATCATTTGGGTATGGCAACCCACACAGCCTTCGCGGATGTATAAATCCCGACCTTCAAGTTCCAGCGGAGAATACGGCTTAACCGTAGAAATTGTAGGTATGTTACTCTTTACCATTATAGTAGGTACAATCTGAATTACCCCACCAATTAATACGGCAACGGTAGCCAGTATTGTAAGCTGTATAGGCCTGCGCTCTAACCACGGGTGGAATTTTTCTCCTTTTAATCGACTGGTACTTATTTGCTGTAAAGCAGGAGCTTCGGCAGCTTCATCTTCAATTTGTTGTCCCTGGCGAATGGTTTGTATAATGTTGTATACCAATACTATCATACCTATTAAGTATAGTGTTCCGCCCACGGCACGCATCCAATACATTGGGATAATCTCTTTTACAGTTTCTAAAAAGTTACCGTATTTAAGGGTACCATCGGGGTTAAACTGTTTCCACATCGATGCCTGCGTAAAACCTGCAACGTATAGCGGTAATGTGTACATTATGATTCCCAATGTGCCTACCCAAAAATGGAAGTTGGCTAGTTTAGTAGAGTACAAGGTAGTTTTTGTCATTCGGGGTATTAACCAATAAATCATACCGAAGGTTAGAAACCCGTTCCAGGCTAAAGCACCTACGTGTACGTGTGCCACGATCCAATCGGTAAAGTGGGCGATAGCGTTTACATTTTTAAGTGCCAGCATTGGCCCTTCAAACGTTGCCATACCATAACCTGTAATGGCTACCACAAAAAACTTCAATACAGGTTCGGTACGCACTTTATCCCAGGCGCCACGCAGGGTTAGCAATCCGTTTATCATACCGCCCCAAGACGGCGCAATAAGCATTATAGAAAATACCACCCCAAGGTTTTGCGCCCAGTCTGGCAATGCTGTATATAGTAAGTGGTGGGGGCCAGCCCAGATGTATATAAATATTAGCGACCAGAAATGTATGATGGAAAGTCTATATGAGTACACCGGACGATTGGCCGCCTTAGGTACAAAATAGTACATAAGTCCTAAAAATGGCGTGGTTAAAAAGAACGCCACAGCATTGTGCCCGTACCACCATTGCACTAAAGCATCCTGAACTCCGGCATACGCCGAATAGCTTTTCAGGGCATTTACCGGCAGTGCCAAACTATTGAAAATGTGCAGTATGGCAACGGTTATAAATGTGGCTAAGTAAAACCAGATGGCTACATACAAGTGGCGTTCCCGGCGCTTTAGTATGGTGCCTATCATGTTAATACCGAATACTACCCATACTATGGCGATGGCAATATCTATAGGCCATTCCAGTTCGGCATATTCTTTAGATGATGTATAGCCTAATGGTAACGATATGGCTGCTGCAACAATAATAAGCTGCCAGCACCAAAAGTTAATACCGCTCAACACATCATTAAACATACGGGCTTTAAGCAATCGCTGTAACGAATAATACACCCCTGCAAACGTAGCGTTACCTACAAAGGCAAAAATTACCGCGTTAGTATGTAGTGGCCTTAAACGGCCATAGCTAAGCCATGAAATTCCGTCGGTCATGCCGGGGAACAGGTACATAGAGGCTATAAGTAGGCCTACAACCATACCTATGGTGCCCCACGCAATGGTAGCATAAAGGAATTTTTTTACTATTTTATTGTCGTAATAAAATTGTTGCATTTCCATGATCAGTCGTTGTTTGTTTTATGTTGGTCTTTTTTTGTTTCATCGTCAAAAAGCATCCTGACCGATGGGGTATAGCTATCGTCGAACTGCCCGTTGCGAACCGCCTTTATAAAGGCGTACAAAAACAGCAATGCGACTATAATACTGATAGTGATTAATAAATAAATTACGCTCATACTTCTTAAATTTATGTTAACAAAGTTAGGTTTGGAGTGTGGGATAAAACATGATATTTGTCATGCTACGAAAGTTTTTATCTTCAATACCTGCAAGGTTTCTAAAACCTTGCAGGTATAATTTTGCAATGACTTTTTAAACCTATAAGGTTTTGGAAACCTTGCAGTTTAGTAGGACACGGCTACTATATTCTATTTGCTACGGGCATAATAATTACTCATAAGTGTTACAAAGCTTACAATAGTTATAGTGCTTAGCGGCATTATGATAGCAGCGGTGAGTGGTTGTAACTTTCCGGTTAAGGCAAATGATAATCCTATAATATTATACAGTAGTGAAAGCGTAAAACTCATTTTGATAATATTAATAGCATTCTTGGCAAATTTTAAATACCACGCTATTTTTTTGAATTGAGAAGCATCTAAAATACCGTCGCAGGCAGGGGAGAACACATTTACATTTTCGGATATTGAAATACCCACATTGCTTTGCGCCAAAGCCCCGGCATCGTTTAGGCCGTCGCCAACCATCATTACATTTTTGCACTGCTGTTGCAGTTGCTGAATAAATGCCAGTTTTTGCTCAGGCTTTTGATTGAAAATCAGTTGAGTATTTACAGGTAATATATCCTGTAATGCTTCCAGTTCGCCTTCATTATCGCCTGATAGTATTTTTAGCTCGTACTTTTTACCCAGTTCAGCAAACAACTGTTTAAGTCCGTCACGATACTGATTGTCAAAAGTATATTTACCTAAATAGTTTCGGTTTATAGATACATGCACACTGGTTTGCATTGAAGTTTCAGTATCGTTACCCACAAATGCTGCCGAACCAATTTTTATCACCACACCATCTATAACGCCCTCAATACCTTTACCGGTTATTTCTTTAAAGGCATCAATTTGTAATAACTGTGCAATAGGCAAAGAATCATATAACCGTCTGCTTAACGGGTGGTTCGATCCTCGTAATACTGTTTTTATGTAAGCCAATTCTTTAGCATCAATAAAATCGCCTTCATAAGTTATGGTCGATTTTTTATCGGTGGTTATGGTTCCGGTTTTATCAAACACAATAGTATCAACCTTAGCCATTTGCTCGATTACCGTTGCATTTTTTAGGTAGAGTTTTCGGTTACCCATAATGCGCAGCACATTGCCCAAAGTAAAAGGGGCACTCAACGCAAGGGCGCAAGGGCAGGCTACAATAAGAACTGCTGTAAATACATTAAATGCGGTTGGCACGTCAATAAATATCCAGATGGCTAACGCGACTGTGGCAATAACCAACAATACAGGTGTAAAGTAATTGCTAATGGTATCGGTAAGGGTTTTGTAATCACGGTCGTCTTTTTTTACAAACACCTCATTGCTCCACAATTGCGTAAGGTAACTTTGCGATACCGAGCTTAACACTTCCATCTCGACAACGCTGCCTGTTTGCCTACCGCCGGCAAATATTTTATCGCCCGATTTTTTGGTAATAGGCTCTGCTTCACCGGTAACAAAACTGTAATCTATAGCGGTGCTTTCGCTCATTAAAATGCCATCCACAGGTATTAGTTCCTGATTGCGAATTAATAATCTATCTCCGGCAGAAACATCATACACAGGTACAGAAACCTCAGTACCATTACTAATTTTTGTCACCGCTATAGGAAAGTAGGATTTAAAATCACGCTCAAACGATAAAAAATTGTAGGTTTTTTGCTGAAAAACCCTGCCCAGCAACATAAAAAATATCAGGCCTGTAAGGCTGTCGAAAAAGCCGGTGCCGTAGTTAAATAATATATCCACCGTACTTCGCGCAAACATAACGATTATGCCCAGTGCTATTGGGACATCTATTGTCAGGATACCTGCCCTTATGCTTTTTAAAGCCGAAACATAATACCCACTTGCCGAATATAAAAAGGAGGGAAGTGCCAGTGCGAATATCAGCCATCGAAAAAATCCACGGTAGTTGTCGAGCCAGTATTCTTCTACCTCAAAATATTCGGGAAAGGAGAGTAGCATTACATTACCAAAGCAAAAAAAGGCAACGCCCAGTTTGTAAATCAGGCTACGGTCTACCTTTGCTTTTTGGCCTTCATAATTGTCGAGGCTAATATAAGGGTCGTACCCTATGGTATTAAGCAGATTAACTATCTGTTTAAGCGTAACAACTTCGGGATTAAAAATAATGCGCACTTTCTTTTCATGAAAGTTTACCTGCGAACTGCTTATGCCATTACACAGTTTTCGCAGATTTTCTAATATCCAGATGCAGGAACTACAATGGATATGCGGAATGTAAAGGGAAACAATGTTGGTTTTATTTTCCTTAAATTCTAAAAGCCGGTTTACTATGCTCTCGTTATCTAAAAAATCATAGTTGTTTTTACCGGTTTGCGGGGTTGCTCCGGGCGCTTTTTCAAAATTATAATAATCGGTGAGGCCGTTTAAGCTAAAAATTTCGTAAACGGTTTTGCAGCCATTGCAGCAAAAGTGCTTTTCATCAAAAACAATCTCATCTTTTTTTATAATAATTAACCCGCAGTGATAACAATTTTGCGTGTCCATACTATACTCATTTTACCTGATGCAAAGTTGAAACTACGCCACTAAATAAAGTATGATAATTATCATACAAATGCGTAAATTTGCAGTATTATAAGGTATATGCCATGAGTAAGTGTGAACAATGTATAGTGAGGGAATTCAGTTCGTTAAAAACACTGAATAAAGATGAACTACTACGAATAGCCGACTGTAAATCATCATATACCATTAAAAAAGGTGAACCTATTTTTACCGAAGGCGAAAGTGTAAACGGCATTTTTTGTATTAAAGATGGCGTGTGCAAGCTTACCAAACTTAGTGCTAACGGTAACGACCAAATTGTAAAGCTTATTACTAAAGGCGAGTTACTGGGACAACGTTCTATGATTAGCGATGAACCTGTAAACCTTACTGCTGTAGCGATTGAAGATATGGAGGTATGCTTTATACCGAAAGCTGAGATTATGGGTTTTTTTAACGAGAACAATAAATTTTCGATGGATGTAATGAGAACCATTTGTGGCGACCTTAAAGAAGCCGATGACCATGTGGTTGCCATGGCGCAAAAAACCGTAAAACAACGCCTTGCCGAAACCCTTATCTACCTTAACGATACGTTTGGTACGAACGATGATAAGAGCCTTAAAATAAAACTATCCCGTGAGGAACTTGCCGGTATGGTAGGCACCGCCACAGAAAGTTGTATAAGGTTATTATCTGAATTTGGTAAACTTGGAGTTATAGAATTATCCGGAAAAAAAATAACGATTATTGATTTTGGTAAGCTAGGCAAGCTTGCTATATAAGTTAGAGGTAGCAGTATTGTTATTTATTAGCACTACTCATAAAACTCCCATACATAATGCTCCTCTACGTTATTATAATCTGCCTTAGTAACAGAAAGTGCGGGAAACAGTTTATTAGCCTCATAAATAAAACTACGTTTAAACTTTAGGTAACTGCTTTCATATTTGTTCACATTTGTAAGGCGGTTAAGCCTATCGTATTCAAAATAAGAATGAGCCCTGTCGCTATCATGGTGTGTTTCTACTATATTACCAAGGCTATCCCTGCCAGACTGAGCATCGTACATTCTAAATTTTAAGGCATCTGTAGCCAGCACCCTGCCTTTGTTATCAAAAATGCTACAGCTACTTTGCCTGCATATAACACCGTCTTTTATCTCCATCCACACAATGCGTTCATCTCCCAGAATAACATACTTGTAAGCAAAATTCCCGTTGTAAAAAAAGTAGGTATTGCCGTAACGATTTTCTTTTTTTTCCAAATTATTTCGCTCATCATACGTGTATGCGGTTGTAAAAAAGCCTTCATTATTTTTATATGTAATTGTTTGCGGCATATTGTTAAGGTTGTATGTAGTATGTGTCGAATCCAGTAATTTTTCTTTAGCATCATACACTTTTTTACATACCATATTTTGAGCTTTATCATATTCGTATGTTATAGTTTGCCATAATTCTTTTTGCCCTTCATTCCCTATACTATAATTGGCCTGCACTACTTTTTTTACAACGGTTGTACCCGGTACTATAAAATCCTGTAATGTATGGTCAGTCTTTATGTGTACATTTTGCGATTCAAAAGCATCTACGCCATTTAACACTGTTTTTACGGGCGGTTGTATATTTATAAAGGCAAATTCGGGCATTAGCGCGGTAATTTTCAAGGCATCTTTGTAAGGTATAAACACAGCATATTCTTTTGACTCGTTGTAAGCTTCCTGTGTATAATCCTGAAACGCAACTACAAGCCCAAAAGTATCCCAATATACATTGGCATTTTTTATGTTTAGTGGGTACTTAGTGTGCGCGTTGTATATGTTGGCATCATCATCATCATATACAGGTCTTTGACTATCATTATTTTTAGCGTTAGTCTTTTTGTTCACAATACCAGAGTCTTTATTTTTCGTTATCCATTTTTCAATCGCTACTTTAGCATTTATATTTACATTAGGTTGCCAGAGGATTATTTTACCTGTTGTTAAGTTTAGCAAAATATATTTTTTTACTGAAAAGTCGAGTGCATTTCTTTGATATCGGTCATCTGCTCCAAAACTGAAACTGATTTCATATAGTATTTGCCCCGCTGATGCACTTTTTAATGAACAGGAAATACTTTGAAGTACTATCTGATCAAAAGCTTCAGACGAGCGCCGCCTTGCATAATCCGAGTTGTTGTAAAATTCAAGACGCTGGTAGGCCTCTTTTTTTATAGGATTAAATGCGGCTTCAGTATCTATATAGTTTTTGCACCAATCCAGTATGGATGCATTTATAGCATCATACGTTTTGTTGTTATCATGAATACAGCTGTACTCAATTTCAATAGCCTTTTCAAGGTAGGGCCTGTCTAAATTAAATTCTTTTGCACAATTGCTATATTCATATTGTTTATTGGTAAAAAAATCAATGCCCTGTGCATTGCCTGTAATTGTAGCCAGACAAAGCACTATATACGAAAGAAATTTTATATTATTCGGCATAAAAATAAAGATCAAGGTTGTGTGTTTCGCCATTATAGAATGTAGCAGTGCGGGCAAAGCCATTTTTTTTCCAATACTCTTCAAGCAATTGCTTGTTAATTGTGATGCCTTCTGCAGTTCCCGTAAGGATAAAGAAATCTTTATCAGCTACCTTGTTACACGGAATATTTATTGTGCCTGCAACAAATCCGTTGCCAGCCAAAATTTGCTTTATGCTACATGTAATATTTGTATTATTATAAGTAAATGATGCTACACCATCTGTTATATTTAAGCCAGTAAATATAGGTGTGCCTATTGCCTGTGTGTTAGGATAGTTAAAATATTTATTTTCATTTACATGAAGGGTAGCCGCTATGGCGTCTACTCTCAGCAGGCCTTTAACTATTCCTGCCGTTATGCAGGTGTGGGGTTCTTTTGCAGGATTAATATCAAATTCATCGCCATAATTAATATTATATACATCTGTTAGTGCCAATACATTTTTGTAGTCGGTGTCATTGCTTGCCAGTGGGTTGTTTAATAATTCTAAAGAAATGCGTTTGGGCTGCATTTGCCCGTGTGTTCCTGTTATACGTTCAAAATCATAAGATACAGTAACCGGCATTTCTGTAATGGCCTGTTTTACCTGGCACGGATTCAGGCTTATTTTAGCATAATCTATATCATTAACCCGTACTGTAAATGCAAATTCTTTAAACAGAAGTAAGGTAAACGATGCAAACCCGCTCGTGCCTCCCGTACTGCTTTGAAAATTTTTATAAAATACCGATTTGTAATTAAGGCTGTCTACCGGCTGTAAAAATGCAGGTATACGCCTCTTTAAATTTACCCAGTCGGCCAGGTTATCGAGTGAAGGCGCGTAGAATATTTTTTTCTCTCTACCAGGATCCGCACAACCACATTTAGGGGCATGCGCATCCATTATTGGCACGCCATTTTCATACTTTTGGTGTGTGGCCTTACCATTTTCATAAGTAGTCCAAGTACCCTCGCGGCGGCTGTTTATAAATTTCCCTTCAAGTTTAAGGCTACCGTCTTTATAATACTGGCGGCTTAATGCAACAGTATCATGTTCTTCATAATAGGTTTCGCGTGTGCCGTCGAGGTAGTATTTAGTTGTTATTTGGTTGTTATTTTCTTTTTGCGTATATAATGATTCTTCTTTTAGTATGCCGTTATCATACCACTTCTTTGATTGCTGCCATCCGGGCTTATTTATAACAGGCTTCCTTTCGGTAACTAAAACTCCTGTCGTATTGTATGCTATATAAGAACCATCTTTATAATTTGTTACAGATTGTAGTTTACCTTCTTCGCTATAATAATTATTAAGTACCGGCTTACCGTTTTCATCATAGGTTTGAAAGCCATTTTGTTTCCCATCCGCTGTCCAGCGTGCACTTTCGCCTAACTTGCCGTTGGGGTAATATTTAGTAGTAGAGTAGGGCCGCTTACCTCCAAAATTGATATTTTCATGATGGATAATACGGCCATCTTTATACCGTTTTGAGACCAGCGTGTCGCTTGCAATGGGTTCCAGTACAAAAAAATTGCCATTAAGTAAATTGTCTCTATATTCTATGTGCAGAAACAGTTTTCTGTTTTTATAAAACAATTCATACACACCATTTTTAGTTGCATCTGCAAACAATGGAGAAGCTACCCATGCCGGATTAGCGAGATTATAAAGTGCCGTTGGAATGGCGTTATTAAAAGCCCCTTTATCCTGCCCGTTAAATTCGTGTACATTTATTAGCGTGCCATCATCCATATATGATGCGACTGCATTTTGCCCGGTTTCAGAATCCTGGTATTTTATAAGCCTAATATTTCCGTTAAGGTAATAGGTAAAACCAATAGATGGAAATTGCTCATGACCAACATTAAATGATGCAAGCCCACCCCTTGGCGTATATAAAAACTGTAGCGAATTATCTATTTTATATTCAGTTAGCACACCATATTGCCAACGCATCAATATATTTTCATTGTTGTTATTTTCATTAGCGCTTTTTATCTGGTTTGAATTAAAATATTTATAGGTTTCTGGCTTTCCCTGTTCGTCGTAACTATATTGCCATCCCGAATTATAACTTTGCCTCCGTAATTCATACATTTTCGTAACGTCGTAGCTGTAACTACCTTTAATTGTACCATTTGCATAATACTTTTTTTGAATACCTGATAAAAGGCCTTTATCATAAAAAACACTGTCGCTAAGTCGCCCATTGTTATGGTATAGCATACACAATCCGTTAATCGTATCGTTAAGGTATGCGGCACTTTTAATTAATATGCCATTTTTCCATTCATATTCATGTCCTTGCCTTATATTTTTAGGGCCTTTTTGTGTTTGCAGTACAGCATATGTTATTTCGCTATTCTTACGCCCATCTTTATCGTATTTAATAATTGCTCCTGCTATGAGCCCATCTTTATAAATTGCAGTTTCCCTCAGGCTGCCATTTTCATAAAACTGATTATATGCACCCTGTAAATTACCGTTTTCTAAATTTTTAAGTTCTTTTAGCGTACCATCAGGATAGAATGTTTCGTATTTGCCATCATAGATATTAGTATATTTAATGCCTTTTTTTACAATCTCTTCATAAAATGTGCTGCGCATATCAGGTTTGCCGTTGTCATGATAGGTATTGCGAGTGCCATATATTTTACCATCTTTATAATAGGTTTTATTTTGCAACAAATTATTTTTATAATTTGCAACGCGCCAAAGACCCTCTTTTTTATCGTGTTTGTACTTTCCTTTAGAACTTATACTCCCAAACTCTTTATACTCTATAAATAGGCCGTGCTTTACAGTTTTGCGCTTACCGTCACTACCGGTAACAATTTTAAAATGCCGTATATAAGCTTTGTTTTTATTTTTATAATAACCTTTTGTTTTTATTATAAAGCCATCTTTGTACTGTTCTTTTTTGGTAACAGCACCATTAGAGTAATATGTGGCCGTACCCTGTTGTATACTGTCCTTATAAGGTATTTTACTGTAAAGTAATTTATCATGATATTGTAAAACAGAACCTTGGAGTACACTGCGTTTTTTAGACGTTAGGTACTTATAATTGCGTATTTCTTTAACGTTACCCTGATTATCAAATAGTTTTTCTTCGCCGTTTTTAAAGCCATCCGTATAGTTGGTTTGTGTAAGGCTACCCCATTGTGTGGTTTCCTGCATGCCATCCAGCAAGCCGTTTTTAAGACGCACTATTTTTTTAAAATTAGTGTTTTTTTTTGGGGTTATAATAAGTTTAACCCGGCTGTCATCCTGAACAACAATAACAGTATCTTGTTTTACCTGCGAAAAAGCACTGTAAGTTATAATTAGAAAAAAGGCAAGTAATATTTTTGTGATCCGCATAAGACGAATTTAAATAAGTGTAAGTGTGTAAAACTAAAGAAATAAATAACATAACCGGCTATAAACTAGCAGTTGACAATCAAAATCTTATATCTATCCTTTGATAATTTTTTAGCAATTTAAAATTATCAAAGAAACGCCACGAAAACGGGAAAAAAATTGAATATTTTTTCAGGTGTAGGGGTGAAAATAAAAAAACCTGCAACTTCGTAAAGTGCAGGTTTTTATTGTTTTAATGTGCTTAATAATAATATAAAGCTGAATTTTGGTGGAGTGTCAGGGATCACAGTCGAACACCTTGTGCCTATTTTGACACTCTTTAATGAAGTTTAAAAATTCACAATAAATTGATTATCAATGTATTATAATCAATTTATTGTGAATTTATTTTCACTTTGAAATAATGAATTTATTATTTTATTGCACGATTAGACAATATTTAGTTCCAAAATTAGGAGTAAAACGTCTGTTTTTAATGTATGAGGGCTTATCGAACACAAATTGTTTCGCCATGAGTTTACACCACCATTAGGTAGCTTCTCGCTATTTAAAGTGCAATTATCTTGAAGGCTACTTGCACTGCCGCCGGGCTTTATTCCTATTCCATTCTAACTTAATTATATAATTAGTCAATATAATAAATTTCTGATTATCAATTTTTCTTTCTAGTTTATCAAATAATTCAAAATGAACTGTCGAACTAATATCCGTAACGTTTGTTGTCGAATTGAAACCGTTAGCTAAATAAATCCAAATATTGGTATTAAATATAAGGTAGATTATCTCTATTAGAAAATTGAAGATTTAAAAATTTTATTATTTAATTACAACTTGTCAAAAAAAATCATGATTATGTGTAAGCAGAGCTTTGTATAAATGCATCATCTTTTTTCACACCTTCCAAGACGGCAATTTTCAAGAATTTTTTATCATCATAATAATCATATTTATAATCGCTTATAAAATAATCTAATGTCTGTAAATATGTCCAATCTGGATTTAAAATTGCGAACTGTCTATGCTGTCTTTTTATTTGATTGAGAAAGGTTTTCACAAATCCTCTTATTTGGCTATTATACCTCTCCTCAATATCGAATAACCAATTCCAAGTTTTAATTTTATCGGCGTCACCAATAAAATTAATAACTAAATTTTGAAGCTCAGCTTCAAGTGTTAATAAATTGATACTCAGAGAAAAATCTGAATTAATAACTATAGAATGTTCTTCCTTGGAAAAAGGATAAAAAACGACTCTATCACCTTCTATTGGATCTTTTGCCTTTTTCCTGTCAGAATTGCATTTATAACATAAAGGGACTAAATTCTGAAAATTGACGCTGGCGAAAGGATATTTCGATTTAGGCAGATAGTGGTCATACGCTTCTCTATATTTACTTTCAAATGATTCAAAATCAATTAGGCCACAGCAGGGACAGGTTTGAAAATCATTATGTCTTATAAGCGATTGGTAGTATTCCATTTTGTCCCCAGCAACTTTACTTTTATCCAATAATGATTCATATAACCATTTGAACAGAGGCTTAATATCGGTAGCAACTACTGAATGTAATTCATCTAGGTGAACGGGAAATATATCCTTGTTGCACAGAGCCTCAATCGAGTTATTAACAACAAATGATTTTTTTACTAATTCTTTTTCTTCCGATTTAAGTGTTTTAAAAATATTATATATACGTTCAACGTCACTTCTTAGAGTAACATTCTCTTTTATAGTGTAATTGTAAATTACTTTAAATCTATCCTCTAATTTATCATCACATATGTCGTCACATGCTTCACACCATACATTGCAAACTAAGTGCTCTATAAGGCTTTGTAATGTGAATATATTATGTTCTATAGGTTCGTACAATCTTAGCATCAATTGTCGGGTTTTATACGGTTTAATTTAGCTAATACTAAATCTTTTTCAATTGATGGGCCAAGTTTCCGTAAACCATTTTTAGCAGTTTGAACATCATTTTGCGTTTTTATATCATCAAAAGCTATTTTCGAAAATTCTCGTTTTGACCAGTCTCCGATCGACTGATTATATTCGAATAATTCATCAAGTATGACTTCTACAGAAGTGCCATAAGTATTAAAATCTAATTCTCTTGCACTTTTTGCGTCTACTTTTTGCGTCTTTTCGTTGCGTTTAAAAAAAATCACATTATTCGGCATACAATCTGAAATAATGAATGGAGAATGCGAAGTAATGATTACGTCTTTCAATAAATGTACATTAAAGTCTCCGTTCAACGATCCTGTTGGATTACCTGCAGTTATACAATCATTCAGAATTTTTATAAATTTCGCTCTCCACGATGGGTTAAAGTGTGTCTCAGGTTCATCCAGAAGTAACAGACTTCTGCGATTCTTCATCATCAAGCAAATTCCAACTGTATGTAAAAACTGATGTTCTCCGTCAGAAAATTCTCGAAGCAATAGAGGTAGTGGCTCCTCTCTACCTTTAATCTTTTTTAAGATTTTATAATCTAAAAAATGAAATACAGTATCTTTAGGCGCAGCAATAGGTAATTTGCCGTCTGTGTAAAAGCCTTTAGAACTATATACATCTTCCTTAATGCTATCTGAAACGATGTTTGAATTTAATTCATAGAGTACTTGAAAGAAACGGAATAAGTCAAATGAACTATTAAAATGTTCTTTAAAAACAGTTTTCGTATTTTCATCAACATAAAAGTCAAGACTTAAAACAGAAAATGGACCTCCTAGTTCGTCTTTAATTGTGATGTTTTCCTCATACCAAGAAGTTGCACATTTTTTTAATTCTTCTAGTTTGTCTTTTATGTGACTTAGGATGGGTCTATACACCAACGAATCCTCTTCATTTATTAGCAAGCCTTGATTATTAAGGTGCATTGTGAAGCTTTGCAATCCTACAATTCCAAGTTCTTTAAATAACGGATTAAGTGTATCTTTATCTTCAAAAATCAATGCAGCTAATAAGACTGCTTGACTCATACTCTCATCAATATAAATCAGACTCGTTTCAGGTTCACTGAATAATATTTTTCCTTTAAAGTCTTCTCTATATTTATCGAAGTTAACTAATCTGTTTTTTCTAAATGGTAAACTTAAAATTTCATTCTCACCAGAACTGTAACCAATTATTAAATCGGGCAGGTAAGTCTTCCCTTCCGCAGATTCATTATTGTTTTTAGATGGAACTAATGATATCTCTTTAAGTTCATTTCCTTCAAGAAATGGATAATCTTGAATATACATTTTAGGTTCATTATCAGCGTCTCTTTTTTTCTTATCGTTAGTTTTAATAATTATGACCTTATGAAAATTGGGTAGAACATAGGCTTTACTATTGTGTTGGCCAATTAAATATTCCAATCTAAATTCATTTGGAATACAAATATGTCGTTTAAAATGTTTATCCAAACTTTGGGGTCTAAATTTTGCAACACAAAATTCTAGGTGATGAAAAATTGAAGCCAATGCTTCAAGGACATTAGATTTACCACTCCCATTTAAGCCGGCAAAACAAAATGGTTGAAAAGTTCCTAAATCAGTACCATTTGGTCTTAAGTCATGAAAATTTATTATAAAATTTTCATGCAGACTTCTAAATTCATCTTGTAAATGTAATCTTAATAATTTCATTTGTTAATAATAAGTTCCAAACTTTTATTTATAGCATTAAAACGTTGTGTAAGATCTCCAGAAGATAGAAGCTGAAATGCCACTTTCTTTGCTTTTCTATATTGTATTAAATCTTCAAAATCTCTTTCATTTAACTTGTCAACTAACTCTCTCAGATATACATTAGTAATATCTCGGATGTCATTTTTGTCTGTGTCTAAATCTACATGTTCAAGTAAAGATTCTAAAGCTATTTGTTCAGACACATTTATTTGTCCACTAAAACCTCTCTGTAATAAAGAATTTAACAAGTTCATCAGATTATCTAGCGAGGTACTTAGACTAACTTTATGGGCTTCGATTTTTCGATAGACATTTTCAAAGCTATTTTGCAAATCAATATCGGGAACTTTTACCAATATTTTTTTTAGCCTTGAAACATTTATACCTGACATTACCACTCCTGGGCTTATTCGATTAATTTGCCACTGTACTTCTTTATTATGTTTAAATTGGAAAGAAAGAAAAAATGGATTAACTATCTTTTCGTTGACTCTTATTCTTAGAATATCTGAGTGCATGATACCCATTACCAAATTATCCGGATAGATGTGACAATTTCCAACAGTCCCTTTTCTTGTCATCAGTATATCTCTTGGATATAAAGCATAGTTCATTAGCTTTTTAGCTTTCAACTCTGAAACAAATTCGTCCGTTTTAATTGAAAATTCACTATTTATATGCTTAATACCCCAAATTGGTACTCCTGAAGTTTTAAATTCCGATTGAGATAATTGAGTACCAAATGGTCCACACTTAATATCATTTTTATCTAAACAGACATCACCTAAAGAATAGCTAATTTCTTCATTTTCGGGGTCACCTAAGTCTCCAAACATGTCGAAAAATTTTGATACTATCAAATTGTCTAGCATTTCAATAGTTTTTTCTCTTTTTTGAATTAATTCTTCTGCCTTCTCTAAAAAGGTTACTATTTTATTTTGAGTCTCAAGCGTGAAAATAGGAATTTCTAAATCTTCAATATATTTTTTTGAAATATGTTTTAGACCAGCTCCTCTAAAGCCCTCTTCTAAAAGATGAAAGTTACATAATAAGTAATAATACGTAAATTTAATATTTACATCCTCCTGATTACTTGATGCAACTAAACAGTCAGTAGAGACCGAGTATCGACCTTCTGCAAAATGAATACTTGGTTTTCCGCCTGTGCCAAAAATTATACCTTTATTATTGAACTGAGCTTTATCAATACTTTTGGATAATAATGGGCTTGAAGTATAAAAATCAAATTTTCCGCGTGTATTACCCTCGCCTGCTTTTATATTTGATTTCTTATGAAAAAAGCAGAGTTCCTTAAACTTTCTTTTTATCATTCTATTAGATTATTTAGATCATTCATTTCAGCTAAAATTGATTTTTCTAAGTCAATTAGCGCATCGAGGATCTGTTTAGGAGGATCATAAGTTTGCTCTTTGTACTCATATTCCTTATACCTATTATAACTTAAGTCTAAGTCATTTTCTTGAATTTCACTTAATTCTACAAAAAAATGATTTTTCCGGTCAAAATATTTTGTAGTTGTTTTTTTTGCAAATTCTTGCTTTACAATTGGTAATGGATTTTCTTTTTGTTTCCTTCGACTATCATCTAAAGAATAGCCGTCATTATCCAGAGAGTAGAACCAAACTCTTTCAGTATTCCATGATTCACTTTCATCTTGTTTTTTAGTAAATACTAAAATAGCAGTTTTAACTCCAGTATACGGTTTGAAAGCGCCGGGAGGAAGTGAAATAACTGCTTCTAAAAAATTATCTCTTAGCAATATTTCGCGGGTAGCTTTTTGAGCCTTGGAGCTGCCAAATAGCACACCTTCAGGTATAATGACTGCTGCTTTACCACCTGATCGAAGCATTTTAGAAATCCGTGATAAAAATAATAATTCTGTAGAACCAGTATCTAAACCTAAAGTTGGGTTCACATCTGACCTATCTAACTTTCCTGTAAAGGGTGGATTGGCTAATACAATGTCGTATTCTCCGGTTTCGTTATAATTTTTACTTAATGTATCTTTATAGTTGATCTGCGGATTATCTATTCCATGCATGATTAAGTTCATTAATCCTAATCTTACCATTGTTATGTCAATATCGAAACCGAAAAAACTATCGTTTAATACTTGTTTACTTTTTTTGTTGATAATTGAAGATATTGTTGCACGCTCAAAGCCATCTTCATCTATCCTAATTCTTTTGGGTTCTTTTTTTCTAACTAATTCTGTTAATATATATTGATAGGCTCCAAGCAGAAATCCACCAGTACCACACGCAGGATCGGCGATCTTATCACCTAATTTCGGCTCTGTTAATTCTACAAGTAACTTAATAAGATGTCGAGGTGTTCTAAATTGACCATTTTTGCCAGCGGTCGAGATTTCTTTCAACAACATTTCATAAACATCTCCTTGTATATCCTGAAATGATTGCTTTCCATCTTCAGCATCTTTTCCAATCTCAACAAAAATTTCGTCTACCTTTTTCACTGCTTCAACTAATAAAGATGGTTTCTGTATAATAAAAGAAGCCTCTTTCATATAATATGTAAATGGGGATAACTCGCCATTTAGTTCTTTGATGAAAGGAAAGACATTATTTTTTACATGCAACAACATATTTGAAGGTGGCATATCTTTAAAATAACTCCACTTCAATTCATTTTTATTTCTCGGGGCCAAAGCTTCTTCTCTTTTTTTGTTTAACTTATCCTTTTCATCAGGCGTGGCTTCCGCATTTAACCGGTATTCCATATCATCAATCCAAGGTATATAATTACCATTAAACTTTGAAGTGTATTTACCCCCCTTTGATTGGGCTTCGATTTCCCGGCTATTCTCCAATTCATCTAATTTTTTAATAAAAAAGAGGTATGTGATTTGCTCAATAGCAGTTATAGGATTTGATATACCGCCACCGTAGAGTGTATTCCACAAACTCATTATTAAGGATTTTAACCTTGCATTATTTTGTAACATTTTTATTTCTTTAGTATATTAATTGTGAAAATTAACATAGTATATTATATGGTCAAAAGTAGAATATTTTTTTAACAAATAACTTAGATGAAGGCTTCCTAAGTACACATGTTATTGTTTTTATTTTGCAACTATTCATTATTCGTCTCATTAGTAAATAGTACATTGATTTTTTAAAGTATATATTTTTAAAATCATTTTCTCTGTTTTAATAGCCAATTTTTTCTGTTCCAAAAAGCATATACTATAGACGCTAAAATTATGAGATGGTAGCAATTTGTATGTAATGAAGTTAATAATAATACCGACTTACTTTTAAATAAGTAAAATTAACTTCAACCACGAAATTGAAAAGTTTAAAGGTAACTATAGTTTCTCTCTTTTTTTCTTCTCAAGCGGCACATCAGTGTTTAAAACTTCAAAATAAACATCCTTCTTCATCGGTGGGATTTTTAAATATTGCCCTTTAAATCCTCCTTAAAAAGATGCGTCATTATCTCTTTTATAGAAACTTGCAGATAATCACTCACATATCCGAAACTGTCCCTACTTTAGTCTTCGAAAGCTTTTGTGTACGCTCATTGCGAATTTTAAATTGTTCCCAATTTACCTTAATCCACTTTGGACAGAAGTAAATGATATTTTTACTGTTTATAGAGAAAGAAATAATAATAATAATAATAATACGATAGATGCTTTAGCAAGTGTTCTAAATGCTTTTAATAATTCTTATAATTATTTAAGAAACAATAATGTGCAATATATTCCGAACATGGAATTAGCTGGTTTATGGCGTGACGCATTTATTGCAGTTATGAGCATTGAAACAAATTTAGGTTATATATTAGGCAGGAAATCAAGATTTTGGGCTCATCCTGATATTTTTATTCAATTAAATAATTGCTAAAATATATTAAACTTAATAATATAATTAATGAAATGGAAAAATTAAGATTAAGAATACTATGAAAGAATTAGTATTTAATATAAAAAATATTTTCAGTACCGATAGCAATGAAGGTTGCTTAGGGCAATACGATACGTCTAAATATCATATTCCAGCGTACCAACGTGGTTATAAATGGGCTTCAATAAAACCTACAGATGCTATTCCAGTACTTATGAATGATTTGTGGGAAGCATTTAATACTGCAAAAAAAAGTAACCGTAAGGAATATTATATGCAGTACATTACGGTAAAAAAAGCAAGTAATGAAAATTATTTAGAGGTAATTGATGGTCAGCAAAGACTTACTTCTTTTTCTATTTTACTTTCGGTAATTCATTTTAATCTAAAAAATGAAACCAATCTCTCTAAAGGGAAGTTAGAATATGCCATTAGGGAAGATTTCTTTAACAATTACATCTATGATATAGAAAAGATAGAACCTTTTTTAGAGGCTAATTGGAACAGAAATACGGGCATAAGTATTAATGATATAAACATCAACAACCAAGATATTTTTTATCTACACAGTGCTGCACAATACATTAATAACTTTTTAAATGAAGAAGAGGTAAAGTTAGAGGTAGAAGAATTCAATGAGTTTATTTTAACTTATGTAAAAATAATTGTCAACGAAATAGAACCGCATATTGATAGCGAACGTGTTTTTAGAAACCTAAATAGTAACAAAGTTGGGCTTACAGAAGCCGAACTGATTAAAGGTTTATTGTTAACCAAAGCAGCTCGTACAAATACAGAACTGGTAAAACAAAAACATTACAGAGAAATTCTTGAAATAAGAACAGCTCTTGGCAGGCAATGGGATGAAATAACAACTTGGGTTAATGATAAAAAAGTAAAACACTTTTTCTTTTCTAACAACAACAAATCCTTTAACGAAAAAAGCTTTAACGAAACAATTAGCAAGGAATTTCAAAACAATAAAAATCCCATCACACAGGAAAAAGCGTTGCTTTTGTTGTTGCTCTCTATGACATTTCACAAAGACACCGAAATAAAAGACAGCCAATATTTACTTTTCAATTACTTTCATAAGGAAACAAAAGCCAATAATTCCAGCTTAAAGCTTCTGGTAAAGCTGAAAGAAATTTACTCGATATTAAAAGATAGATATCAAAATGATAAAATATACAACTTAACAGGCTATGTTTTTTTTGTGGAAGGAAGTGGAGAAAATAAAATCAATTATTTGAGTAAAAACATGTATTGGCCTAAAGAAAAACTTTTGTCAGAGCTAATAAAAGACAGGAATAAGCATTTACCAGAAAATCTTATAGATTTAAAATACGGAAACGAATACTATACTCAAATTCATAGAGTATTACTAGCATTGAGTGTTTTTGAAACTGCTAAAGAAAAAACAGAAATTCGTTTTGATTATTATAATTTCAGAGTAAATAACAATTGGTCTCTAGAACATATTTTTCCACAAAGTCCAGAAGGAGAATGGAGAGGTATAACCCATGTTTTGAACGAAGAAGAAAAAGAGGAAATTTTAAAAATGATTGGTGAAAACTACGAAGGTATTGCAGAGGTGAAAAGAGTCCTTAGTTTCCCAGTAAGGGATGATGAATCAAAAGCAATATACTATAATGCATTGCACAGCACAGGGATTAATTCGTTAGGAAATATGAGCTTATTAACACTTCCTGCTAATAGTTCAAATGGTTGTGCTATGTTTCAATTAAAAAGAGTTAATGTTAATGAAAAGATTCAAGAAGGTAAATTTGTTCCAAAACATACTTTTGAAATTTTTAATAAAATAAATATTAAATCAGACAGTATAATAAAATGGACTAAAGAGGATGCAGATAATCATTTCCAATACATAGTAACAACGATTGCCAACCTGAAAGCTAATAATCAGTAATGAAACCAGGAAAATATACCATAAGAGAATTATTTGTCAATCGTGAGGTAGAACAAATTGTTATTCCTGAAATCCAACGAGATTACGTTTGGAAAAAAGAACAGGTCGAAGGATTGATGAATTCATTAGTGAGTGATTATAAAAAATTTGAATCCGAAGTTGTCAATGTATCAGCTGATAATGAAGAAATCAAAAAACTTTTTGTCAATTACTACAAGAAACAACAATTTGCTTCAAATATTGGTTTCATATACGCTTATAATGATGCTGAATATAAAGGGAAATATTTCTTAATCGATGGACAACAACGCATAATGACTGTGTATTTATTGTTGTTGAATTTATTTACTGCTACAAAGCAAAAGACAGATTTTGAAAATAAATACTTTAAAGACAACCATCTAAAAATTGATTTTAAGGTTAGAGAAAGTTCACATGACTTCTTTAAAAATTTTATTCGTTTTTGTTTAGATAATGATTTTGAAACAGCAATAGATTTCAAACAAGAGTTTGTTGAAAAATTAATTTCCCAATATTGGTATTTTGACGAGTATAAAAATGATAGGACCATAAAATCCATTATCAATAATTACTTGGATATTAATGGATTTCTTCATGGTAAAAATTTGAATTTTAAAGATTTTCTAAAGTACATACTGGATTATGTGAACTGTTGGTATTTTGATACCAATATCAGTGAGCAGGGCGAAGAACTCTATATCTATATGAATGCTCGTGGAGAGCAAATTCAGAATAGCGAAAACATTAAAGCGGATTTATTAGGAGCATTAAAAGAAGTCGATATTCAGTTAGTGTCAAGTAGTGAAGGTTATGGTCAAATCAGTAACCTTAATGAATTGAAAAACTATTGGGGTAAAAAATGGGAAGATTGGCAAGATTTCTTTTGGGTTTATAAAGGAAATAATGATAATGCCGACAATGGATTTAATGAGTTTTTAAAATGCGTTGCTGGTTTAGAACAATATCTTGATAAAATAGAATCTCCGCATATTAAATTTTCCTCAATTTATGATTTAATCACGTTACCTAAACTTAAAGATTATATTGATAATTTCAAGTGGATTATAGAAAACAAAGAAAATTTTACAGAAAATTATAAGTATTTTGCTTGGTTGGATAAATGTATAGAACATATTTGGGAATTATTCAACCAAATAAAAACCAATTGGTTTATTGACTATAGCGACGATAAAAGAGCTTTAGAATTAAACAGAATGGCATTTGTTTGGCCCATATTTTATTATCTAAGTCGTAAAGGTAATAATAAGAAAGCCGAAGAAGTTTTTAGAGTTTTGAGATTATTTTATGTTAGAACAAACAATAATATTAGAGCTGTAAAGAGTGTAAAGGGATTAGTAGAATATATTGATATAAATGGAGTGTGGGATAATAAAAAAGTGCAATCTTTTGAATCAAATCGAGGCTTTGATGATGAAGAAGAAGCAAAAAATGTAAAAACCTTTTTAAAAGAAGAAGTCGTAAAACATATTTTTTTGGTAAATCAACCCACTGAAACAATTAAACAAATTGAAGAATTAATTTGGGAAATTGAAGACCATCCGATTAATTTAGAAGGGAGAAATCTTATGAACCAAAATAGCACGCACTTAATTAATTTTAATGATAATTTAAATTATGATGAACTTACATTAGTAAAAAACAAGTTTTATGAATTATTCCCTCTAAATTCTGAAGAGAAAAAAGGGTTCAAAGAATTTAAATCCTTACAAACTGTTTTGCTTCACTTTGGTGATTTTAAACAAAGAGTAAGTCCATATTATTTAGAAAATTACGCTTATAATAAATGGGGAAGAATTGTCAGAAATCTTGATGGAGATGCATTTGAATTATTTTTCGATTATTTCAAAAATAACTCACTAAAGATTAAGGATATTTTAGAACTTAAAGAAAGAGATTTTTGTCTCAATAATGCCACAGTGGTTAAACAAATTGACAGCCTGAATGAACAATTGATTATTTATTCTTTAATCCTTGATATTGATATTTGGCAGAAGGGTGGACATATCGCAATTAGACATTGGGACAGGCAAGATGGATTATTTCTATCTTCAAAAGAAATATATAATTTGCAAAGTAATTTTATTAGTCAAAATCAAGAATTATGGGAGTCAGTTTCTAAAGAAATAAAAGACAAGATTACCCAGACAACAACTGTATCAGAGTTATATAATATCATTCTAAAAGATGAATAAATTTACAATACTAGCGAAAAGGATTAGAAGAGCACATCACCAAATACTTGGTATAGGTGAATCAATACATCGTGAAAACAGGGTTCTTGACAGTAGCAATTGTATAGATAAAGAACTACTATTTCAGTTTTTAGGAGCATCCAAAATAGTTGGACTTGTTCACTTTAGTCCGGCGCACTATGTTCATTTTAACCCGGCGAGGGTGGTTCACTATCAGCGTTTTTTTGCAGTAATTTGCAAGAACACGATATTTGTCTGCATTTCCTGTCCACTATAAAATTGTTTATCATTTTCTTCCTCTGAAGGTGGTTGAATAATGTTTCATGGTAATCGGTCTTTTCGATCGTAGGTTAATTTGCCTGCGGAATAGATTTTATAGGGCTGCCCTGACGACGATGCAAGTTCCTGTACCTGCTCATTGTTAAGGCGTGCAAACTCGCTATTCAAAATCCGAATATTCTCCTTCACTAGGCGAGAGGATGAAAAAAGACTGTGCAGTACAGCGTATGACAAAGCTTTATGAGGTACAACAACATAAGTAGCAGCTGCATGCCTCGAGATTTCCTTATTGTTGATGATCATTCCCTCGTCAATATGGTCAAGTATCCTGGCTTTATCCTATTTTGTAAATACCGTAGAGCGCAGCAGGGCTAAAACGTCGGCTTCTTCAATAGTATAGGTTGCGAGGTTACACCTTAATTAACCAAGAATTCGCAGAATTGTACAAAATTTTTAAAGAGCTGACGAACCATTTTTTCATTCCTTAAGCATGTAAAACTTTTAATCACCATCAAGAAGCCATCATGCCCTGAATTTTCAAAAAGATAATTCAATGTTTGCTGTCTTGTATTTATATTATCCAGTGCAGCGGCCAAAGCGATATCCATATGTTTTTTTTCTCCTCCAAAATTCGCCAGTCTTGGAAAGTAATAATCATTTTTCATGACCTCGAGCAATGACTGTATGTTGCCTTCTATGATGAACAGCTTATCTACAATTTTCTTCCAACTATGTAGGTCTTTTATCTCAACGGTACTTTCTCTTGAAAGGTAATGAAGCCATTTATTGAGCGTCTTTTTTGTTTTGACGTTAACGAGCGCTGCCATAACCGTCTCTTCGCTTAAACTATTCTTTGCTTCTTCTTTGATTTCCCATTTTTCAACCACTGGTTCAGGAATTTTATTAGCCTGTCCAAATCTTTGACAGAGTTTACTGTATTGAATCCTCTCTTGACCAAGTTCATTCTTCCAATTGACAAAGTAATCATTGTATCCTAACATGATATCTACCTCCATGCTGGCCAGATCAAATGCCGATTTTTGTTCCGGTCTAGTGAAAAGGTCGTTTTGCGCCCCAAAAAGAAATGCTTTAAATCTTTCTATGTGAAATTCACTCTCATTCTCACCCTTATAATTCCCTCTGGCAAGATAACTGTTTTTAATCGTTTCAATGAATTTACTGTAACCGCAGCCAGACATCAACATTCCTTTAATATAACCAGTATGAAGCTTATGTTGTGGTCGATAATTATGTGACAGAAATTTTTTTCGATACGACTTGGCCAGTCTGATATCCTGTAAGGCTATCATGCTGATGAAATTATAGGGGCCATGCCAAGTACCTTTTCCATCAGTAATTTCAGCTACCCTTACAGCAAGGTTGTATACTCGTTGGGTGTATTCTTTTATTTCTTTGGTTTCCATCCAGCCTTGCTCCCATAGTATCTTCAATGCATCGACGAGGTTGTCACTAACGATGTAGTCTTTACGCCACCCATGTCGTAGCGTGCTGTTATTTATGGCCTCTGTTATAAGCTGCACAGCCTTTACATCATCTTTTCGCGCATATAAAATAGCTGATTGGAACTGGTGGTTTATCTGTTGCATCATGTCCCGTTTGGAATCTGTTTGTTTTTTAATGGACTTTTCTACCGAGTTGATATCCAGTATCTGTTCTTTTAATATGGGATTTTCCAGCTGTAGGATGTAATAAAAGTTAAGAAGATCGATATTATTGCTGGTCTCTGTCAGGATCTTAATAAGTGTTTTTTTATTACCGTATTTGAAATCACAGTTGAGAAAAAAACTTGCCCATAAACTTGAAATTTCCTTTTTAAAATCTTTTTCATGTGCATACCTTGTATTCTTTACAGTATACTCGATGTAATTCCTTATCGCCTCGCCCGGTTCAATTGTTCCACCAAGGGAAAGTAGGTAATCCTGGTAGGTACATGCGTATATAATTTTTGAAGCGTAATAGTTGTATTCCGGTCTATGGTTTTCAAATAAGTAATTATAATTGATTTCGCTCTCCAGAAAAACGGCAACAGCATACTCATGGAGTAAGTTAAGCCGCTCCATACGTGATTCGTCCTCATTTTTGAACTTATCGAGCGCTTCCAAGACCACGCTTCTTTCCGCTTCCGATACTTCCCCGTATTTTAATTTTTTGAAAAAAATCACATATAAATTTTGGAAGGCATTTTCAGAAAGTTTTGTCAGGCTCTCATGCATCCGATCGCGAAGTATTTCATTACCATAATAAAGATGTATATTTTTATGTAGCGACATTATTTTCATCAATAATACAATGGTATATTGATCCAACTGGTCATAAATACATACGAATTCAAAAAGTAAGTTATTCAAGGATATTTCAAGGAAGGCACCCACAAGTTTCTGCTTACTTCCATGATGATAATAATCGTCGTATTCAGGGAAGGACTTGTAGTTTTTTACAATAAGGTTGTTATATGTTGATAACAGTTCTTTTTTGTTTATTACTAATTCTACGTAAAGGTAATCTTCCCAATGTTCGAAGATTATATCTTTAAGGGAAAGGTGTTTCTTTTTACCATGTTCTTTAAATTTATATTGTTCGAAAACTTTGATGGAATCAAAAAAGTAATCAAGTACTTCCTTAGACCTTTCAGCCTTATCTGCTTTATGGAGTGCTACTACATAAGTTAAAAGTGTTGGCAGGGTATTGTAAATACCAACAAGCTTAGATTCGGAACCATACTTGTCTTTCGCCCCCTTGAGAAGTTGTAATTGCTGTTCTATCTCTGCTGGTTCCGGGAGATGGCCATAAAGTTTATTTTTAATATCCAAAGCTGAATCGTAATACAGCATTTCAAAAATGTTAGGTGCCTGTTGCACCAGCGCATAGACAAAGTATGGTGATTCCAAATAGTAAGGATCATCAGCACCCCAGCCGCTATCCTGGCCGGAGTATAAAGCAATGAGATTCAGTTTGAGAAAACCTATAAGATTATTCTCCTTTCGATAGCTGTTTTCCAAATAGGGAAGGAACAACCCATCGAAGAAATCGGGATTTGAAAGTATGTTGGCATTTCGTAGTACCTTGGGATTTTCATCAAAATACTTGCGAAGCTTACGGGCTGCGAAATATTCCTGATATCTACGATGCTGGTAAATAAAATCTGTCGGCGTACTACCGCTTCCGAATGTTCTTTCGAAGAAAAGATCAGATAGGTAGTTGACCAATTTATTTACCGATGCATAATCGTTGTACTGGAGTTTCTTAAGTATGATATTCTGAAGTTCCTTGAGTGAAATCCTGAATTGGAAGCGTTTATGAAATTTATAGGCAATATCCTCTTGGAGGGAAAGTATCGAAGACTCTTTTGGATTAAGAAGATTTAATGACTCAAGAGCACTATAATGCTTAGGACTTATAAGCAAAAGATCCATTTTCCTGTCTAGCAGATCTATTATCGTGCTTTTGACATTAAGTTGCTCTATAGTATCAAAAAACAAAGATAAGAGAAGGATGTCATGTATTTCAGTAATTATGGGTGCGCCATTCCTAACAAGCTCTTCAAGAATAGTAATTTTGTCAACCTGCTTTTTGGCCGCAAAATAAAGCGCTATGTGCCGATACTCAAGATTTGCGAGTTTTAACTCGGGCATATCGCTAAAATAGCTTCTGGCTCTGAGCCTGTTTTGGCTCCCCAACCTACAGGATATTACAATTTTTTTCGTTGAAGCCTTGTTTTCCAGTTCCGCAATATAGGTAAGCGCAGCATCAAGCCTGTCATCGTGAATTTCATCAAGGCCATCCAGTATATAAATTATCTTTACAATAGAACCTCTTAGATTATTATCGTTCTCGCGTCCTCTAAGAATGTTCTCAAGGCTATCAGTAACACAATTGCGCAAGTTTACCAATACCGGGATTGCATCCTGTAGAATCAGCTGTTCAAGTATTTTCTCGTCAGTGGGAAGTGTTAGCCCTGCCAACTGATAAAATAGGTAATACATACTTATGCTTTTGCCAGAGCCGGGATTGCCGGTCAGCAGATACTTCTTTTGCTTACCTGCAAGCACTTCTTTCATAATTGAAGTAACCACTGAAGTATCATGGTGCCACGGTAGTGGCATGCAAGATTCTGAGACAAGAAATGTATTAAGTTCAGGTGTCAGTACAGATTTCAAGTACGCCAATTCTGCCCCCTGTCCAAAATACAGCTGTAAAAGGTCATGGTTAGCGGGTTGAAAAAGGGCAGCATTAAAATTGCTTGCCACATACCAGTCAATTATTACCGGAGATGCAGCAGACTCCAATGCCGTTTTATATTTTGGCGTTTTAGCACCAAAAGAATGATGGGTATATATTATGATCCGTTTAAGCTTTGGATAGGTCTTCTTAGCTTTTACAATAGACTTACTTATTTGCGATCCTGATGATGAATCAGACAGCTTATTGTCGAAAAATTTTGACTGAAAACCAATTAGTTCTCCTCCATTAAGTGTTGGTTCCGTTTCCAGCCCAACATGGTTCACATCAGCCCTAACTCCTTCAGCAAGTTTATATTTTCTACAGAATAAATGATAACATAAGTCTTCGAAAGCTTTTGTGTAATGCTCATTGCGAATTTTAAATTGTTCCCAATTTACCTTAGTTAGACTCATACGATTATTGTTTTGGTTTGGTCAAATGTAATGATATTGCAAGTCTCTAATATATAAGCAACACTCTACGATGCGTTGACAGAAAAAATACAAATTTTTAAACCTTATTGATAGATATCACCTTCCATTTTTCGCCTGTGAAAATAGCTGTAGCACTGACATTAGTATCCAAAAATATTTTGCTTTCCAACAGTACTTCTTTTGGCACATAGTAATCGTCTATAAATCCAAAATCAGGTTTGAAGTCTTTTTCTTCATTAAATTCGAGATCGGATGTTTCAAGAGTTAAACCGCCACGCTTAAATTTAAGCTTTAATAAGCCGCTAATTTCTTTTTTTAAAGGAGATCCCTCGGTTGATAATGAGATGTCTAAAACTTTGTAAAACATCCGGTTTGCTTTTTTGTCTAACTTAGAAACTAACACCACTTTTATAATATCGCCAACTGCAGGCTTGAAAGTGGAGTCAATAAACTTTATGATTCCACCAATTTTTTTATTAACCACGTAATGAAATAATTGCTTTTGCTCATTGACGCTGTCAACAATCGCATCATATGACTGAAAAAATGCAATGCATTCCTCCTTTATGGATTTTAATATTGCCCTGAGTTCTGTCTTGACTTCATTCTTATATTTTTTGACTAATATCTTTGCTTTTATATAATCACCAACGGCAATAGAATTATTGTCATTTGAAAAAAACACTTCTATACCATTATTCGTTATCGCATGAATTATATTTTTTTCTCTATTAATATAATCTGCAACTGCGATTGTATCAGGTAAAATACTCCAAGGCGGCACATCTGTACCTTGGGCAACAAGAGGAAAATATTCGAACACCGGGGGGCTGAATCTGCTTTTTTCCATGATATTTTTCGTTCTTATTCTGAATTTCAGCACATCTCCTGCTACCGCATTTTTTGTTAACTCGAACTTTTTACTATTGACAGTAAACTCCAAAGTGCTGCCATTTGTAAAAAGCAGTATTTCCTTCTTTTTATCGTCCGTCCATTTATCAGCCAATACCATCTCTATCCATGGGAATTCGCTATATACATAGTCCTCTGCAATCATAATATATTTGCCGTATAGCTCGAAATTATCCTTTTCAATAGGCTTTTCTGAACCAATAGCTGTATAAAGAATGCTATATCTTTCTGCCAATTTCCATCCCATTCTGTCACGATGCTGACGGTAGGTAATCAGTTCTAAAGCTGCGGCTTCCTTTAATCCAACGACTAGCAACTGGCTTGCAATTTCCAGTCTTATATCTCCTAAATAAGACTCATCATCCTGAAGTTTAATTGCTTTTGCGAGCATTCCGATTTTTATATCTACTGCGCCCTCAGCAAGAAATTCTGAAAATTCGTACCATGCGTACGGTTGACTACCCAGTTCGAGAACTAATATTTTATATATATATGCTGCACTATCCTTTTGATTGATTTTTGCTAATAATAGAGCATATTCTCTGCGAAGCCAGTTGTCATCAGGATATTTTTCAGAAGCTGTTTTGTACGCGACGATTAAACTATCTATACTACTAAAAGAATTTCCTAATTTAATTCCATCGAAAGCTTTTTTTATAGCCTTAATCGCCAAAGGTTTATATGTTTTTTCATTTTTTTTTACTTCCAACCAATCTGAAGGCATAAAATTAGAAAATCCCCAGTCCTCAAAAAATTTAAGAAATCTATATTCATTAGTTTCAACCATAACAAAAATTGCCATGTTTAATATTTTTGAATGGAGTGGCGAGGCTTCGTAACCTTTATTGACTGTATTATAATTTTCAAATAATGTCCATAAAAGTTCTTTATTATTATTGCGCCCCGCATTATAAATGTTCCAATAATACGGTTCCCTGGCAATGTCAAGTAAGTTTTGATTTGATAACGGTATTCCTTTGTCAATAAAATCCGTAAGCTTAATGTCTATTCCTGTGTTGACTAATATTTTAAATATTTTTGAAAGCAGAGAGGGAGATCTTTTATTATCATCGTAAAATGTATCGGTTACGTCTTGGACCGTCAAATTTTCAGGACTCCACATTAAAAAGAATTTGTAAAGATTAAATTCTCTATGAATTGAGTAGAACTCTAAGGCAAATTGTAACATTATCGAATGAAGAAGTGATGGTCGTTCATTTTTTAGTACCATATAATCTCTCAATAACATCCTCGTATGCTTTACATCAATTGTTTTTTTAATCTCCCCATCATTGATATAGCGATATATAACCCAGCCATAAATCTCATGGTGAATTTCCAGCAATGCATTTGTAACCTTTAGTTCCTGTACGTAATCGAGTGCTTCTTTTTTTTTGCCCGACTTACTAAGTTCGTCAGCTATTCTTATGTCCTCATAGCTACGGTGAGCTTTAGGCCTAAGCATTATCTTTTGTGCGTCAATCACATCATCTGCCGCAGTAAAGACAATTTCATTTATTTTTCCAAAATAATCTTCAGCTGCATAGTAGTTTTTATTATCAATAGCTTTTTTACAAAGGTCTATTAGTGGCCACGCAAGAGCTTTTTGTACCCACGGATTACTCGGATCCGTACGGTAAAGTTCTGTAGCTATAGCTAAAGCTTCTGACAGTTTACCCTCCCTGCGAAGTTGAAAAATTGTATTTGTATCCATTATGACAATATCCAGGATTTTAAAGTTTGCCCTAAATGTTCATTGGATTTTTCGATAATTACAATCTTAGTAATAAACCCCTTCGTCTTTTCTTTTTCACTGGTTCCATACCAAACTCGAAATTTGATATGTTGGTCGAGATTAAAGACTTCAAGTATATCTTGGTTATTATGACTTTCAATCATTCGCATTTGCATACCGTTAAATTCAGCGGTATCATTCCATTTAGCATAGATTACCTGTCTAAAATCAGCCGGATATTTATTTAAATTTTCCTCATTAGTTAAAAAGAGTTTATCAATTACTTTCAATATAAATCCTGTATCAATATTTTTCGAATTTGTTATTCTAATATTACTCACACCAAAATTTTCTTTCCTTCCCTTACTGTCTACATCTAAAATAAGTTGTGCTTCACCTTTATTTGCAACTGAGTAGACTACCCTTGTAAGGTATTCAGATTTCATTTGGACAAACTCCAGTATATATCCTCCTGAAATTATATTTTTTGATAATTCTACCACGGTCCCAGCAACGTTTGTATTCTGTAGTTGTAAAATATATGGATCATATTTCGGATCGTTTGGTTTTTCGGCAATTAATAATTTTCGTTTAGATTTTTCTTTTAATGCATTAATTTCAGGTATGTCTTCAAATTCACAATTCGCAAGTGGATTAATTTCTTGCGGATTTATTATTGCAACTGTCTTTTCTGCCGTTGAAAGCGCTGAGTAAAGCCATCTGTAGTAGTTTGCATTATTTATACCTGTGTCCTCGCCATGAAATCCGTTTATAATGACATTATCGAAAGACGAGCCAACTGCCTTATGTACAGTAGTCGCCCATGCATAGCTTACAAATGCAGCGTTAACAAAAGGATCCGTCTCGCGAATAACTCTTAGTAATCTTTGATCATATTTAGCTTTGTACCTGCCATTGAGGATACGCGCTTCACGAGTGGTATTGACTGGTTCTTTTTCCTCTTTAATAAGTGAATAATTTGTAGCTATAACCTTTATGGCATCTTTCTCTTTTTGAGAAAGACACCTGAAATCAAAATCTTGTTGAAGCAATCGAAATTCTATGCTTTCTGTATATAAATGACGGGTTTTTTCTTTGGAGAGCCTTTTGCTTATAAATACTTGGTACGCTATCTTTTCATCTTTCGATAACCCAGAATCGCTGTCAAAATAGTTTTCAAGAATCCAGATTTCCACTTCCGGAAAATTGGTCGTGCCAATTAACCTTACTGATAAATTTTTAAAAGTGAGTGAAACGCGGATTTTGTTGATTTCCAAAATTTCAGAAAATGTTTCGTTGATTTTTAAAACCTTAAGGTACATCCCATTAACAATTTTTTTAGGCTGGCCAAAACCGGTGGTATCAGGTACCGTAATATTATTATTAACTAGCAATATATCGTTACAAGCGAGATTATCACCATTTCGTAAACAGTGTTTTTTTATCCATAAGTTTGTCTTGCGGGCATCTTTTTTTTTGTATAGCAGCACAGTCTTTAAAGGCTCATTTTCAAGAGGTACTGAAAACCAGTCTATCAAAATCTCTTGTGCAGCAGGTATTTGAATCTTCTCTAATTTTCCCGGAATCCAGTTATAAGAAAGAGAATTGTAAGTCTTATCTTCTATAGCATTTACTATATTGAAGATTAAGGCGTCTTTTCCTACTGATGAGTTTAAATGGTTTAATTCTCTATAATGACTTATAGAAAGAGTGCATATTTCTTTAAGTGTTTCGATATTAAGTGCAGAATCTTCATTTTTACCAAAGGATATAGAATAAGGATCACCAATCAATACTATTTTTCTTTTGGAATTTTCTAATTCCAAAAACGTCATTATATCTTCCAGCAGGCGACCTGTACCAAAACGGAGCAATTCTGATTGGTTTAAACTTCGATTGATAAGATGAGCTTCATGAATAATGATTAAGGCATTTGGATCCATATAGGAATTGGATGCTAATGGAATGATTTCCATAAGTGATTCACTTTCAAGATCCTCCATTACACTACCTTCAGATTGCTGATTTCCTCCGTATATCATCTTATAAATACTATGATGTTCGAATCCAGTCCTATCTTTAATTTTTCTACATATTCTTGAAGAATGCCCCCACAAATGCATTTCTGGTATCTTAGATGTTTCTTCGTGTTCATAAATAGCCTGCATCCAATTATCTCTTGTGTGGCGATCTTTAGATTCCAATACCAGAATTTGATCGCTTTGCGAGTTTAAAAACTCTGATATTTTTTTAGTTACATTCTGGTCTGCAATTGAAAAGTTTGCATCGGGATTAGAATTAATTTGTGACGTAAATCTGGAGATCCAATTTTCTGCTGGAAAAATTGTAATGAGTTCTGATCCAATTTCAGATGTATGTGTATTCTCGCTAGCAAAATCGTATAAAAAATTCTCCATGTCGGATTCTTGAATAATCTTGTAGTAAGGAAGACTTCTTGGTATCTGATTTTTAATTTCAAGTGGTCCAGAAAATATATTTAAAGCACATACCCTTGAAGGATCAATTATATTACTGAGGATATTATTTTTCCCAATAACCTCATAAAAAGCCTGTCGATAGGCTTTAAGTTGTCTAAAGGGATTTATAAATCGTGATCCAGCCTTAACTTCGACCTTGCTTTTATCGGAGATAGTTTCTGAATACCATTTGACATTTTGGAATTCCTGTTCATTTGGAGGTAGATGGATTACCCCTTTATAATCTTTAAAGTCTATAAGAATTAGTCCATAGTCATAACTTAAAATTGCATCAGCGCGGAACCGCGAATAATCATCATTGTATGGATTACCAATGAGAACACCTGTCCATTTGTTTTTATTAAATGTCACGGAAAGCTTGTCAGAAAATCTGCGAAATTGTTCATTTTCATGAGTGTGCTGTGCTCTATTGTGAAGTATTGTTAATGCCATATAGATTGAAGTCTGATATATTATTATGTAGTCAAAGACGTTTTTTACACTATTTTGCCATATCAATTTTATTAACAATTATGTCGATACAGGACTGCAAATCTTTTGTTACTTTATTACTCCAAAAGCGTATTATAGTCCAGCCATTGTCAATAAGGTATTTATTAACTTCCATATCCCGAGCTATATTGCGGGTAATCTTCTTCTCCCAGAAATCAGCATTATTCAGCGGCTTCTTTTTCGTTTCCCAGTCCTTGCCATGGAAAAATTCGCTATCAACAAAAATGGCAATTTTTTGCTTTTTAAAAGTAAAGTCAGGTTTCCCGTAGACTGTATTATTATTTTTACGATATCTCAAACCAATTGACCACATAGCTCTACCCAGCTGTACTTCAGCTTTCGTACCTGTGCTTTTTATTGCAGCCATATTTTTTGACCGCTGCTCTGGACTATGAACATCCATTTTTCTCTATTTTAAGCTTGAAACATAGTAAGAAGCGTAATATAATTGCTTCGTGGTTGGGGATTTCCCTTCTTTGAGACTTTTCCCGATTTCTGTAAAAACTGAATTGTATTGAATTCCCTTTGTCTTAGCAATGTCCCCGATTTTCTCGAAAGCTAAATAAATATCATCGTTTTTCGATAGGGATGAATTATATTTTTTTATTATGTAATGTAATGTATCCTGTAAAAGTGTATTTTCAGTAAACTTAATTTCATCAAATATATTTGGATTATCAATCCTGATTTTTTGAATGAGTCGTTCTTCAAAATTAACCAAATCCTGGGTAAGGTCATCTTTCTGCTGAATTAAAGCTGAAATATTGGCGAGGTTATTTCTCTCACCATCTTTTAACTCATCCCAAAGCAATGAATTTATTTTTTTAAAGAACTCAGGTGTCTTTGAATGTATGTTGACATTATCCGTTAGCAATTTAAAATCTACATCACTTGACTTAGATTTTACTTTTAATTTTTTTTCTAATTCCTTTCTTGAAACGGAATACTTGTCAAATATTTTTATTGAATTCTCTGACTTAACAAAATCCGATATTTCTTTTGATGATGATATGTCGTCCCATAATTCTTTCTTCTTACTGTATTCACCTAAGTCATCACTATGGGAGTACTTTTTAATTAAATTATTCATCAATTTCATCAGCTCATTCAGGTAGTCGCTTAAGTCATTCTCAAGCCCTTCTGAACTCCATATCCTATTCAAATCAAATATCCTGTCTCCTTTAACTCCATCCAGATTTTTGTAAACAATCGATATTGAGTAAGGTATTACAGCAGACCTTATCTGGCCAATTGAATTTTTCCCCTGCCCGTAAAGTTTTTCCAGTTCTCTGAATAAAATGATTTTTGCTATTAATGTTTCATAAAAATTCCGATCTACAGTAAGTGCTTTTTTATCACCGTCGCCACCAATCTGTTCAATAAAATGCCTGAAAACTTTTTCGCCTCCTTTTTTCACGATGTAGGGCTGATCACCCCAGGCAGTAAAATATTTCCCCAGTTCTTCTTTAGAAAATCTTACATGTTTAGGGAACTCCTTTTCAATTCTTGATTTGGAAGTCCCGGCTATTCTTAGCTTAGTATTGAAATCTCCTTTAGATTTTTCAAAAAACCACTTTCGCCCCGAAGGAGTAATAATACTTTCTGATAAAGTTTTTAGTTTTGTAAGCTGAGGATTTCTAGACCTTAGATCTACATTTGAAACTTTTGACTGAGAGTTGGAATATTGGCTGATTTTTGAAATGAGGTCATCCAGGTTTTCCTCAGAAACATCCCGGGCCACATTTATTTTCGCCATAACCCTGACCTTGTCTATACTAAAACCGTCCTTACTTGTGAAATAAATGCTGGCAGTAGTTTGGCCTCCATTAACAATTTGAAAGTCTGTCAGGGCTTTCAAATATAGCTTTCCGTTTTCTTCTTCTATTTCTTTACCGGTTGAAGTAACTGTAATACCATTATTATAAGCAATAAATTTTTCAGGATTTACACGGATTGTCTCCCGTATTCCCTGATTTACACCTCTGAATTGCAGAAAAGATCTCACGTTTTTTTCTAATAGCCGGGAACTATATCTTTTATAAAGATCAGCAAGGATTTTCGCTGGTAATACACAAAGATAAGATTCGAAATTTAGCTCATCTGCGGCCTTAATTACCTCAATTCTATAATCCGGGAACAGGTTCTTGAAATTTATCGCTAACGGCTCTCTGTTGCCCTGAGAAATAAGTACACTGTAAAGAAAGTTTAAGTCAATTAATCTTTTTATAATTAATATCTCTTTGGATATTTGCTCCCTGTCTTTCGTAAAAGAAATTTTTATTTTATCATCCTCGAATTCTATTCTTTTTGGTTGGGAAACATTTCCTCTCGTTGCTACTGTCGCCGTCGCAGATATTAAGAAAATTTCAATAACGTCAAATTGGTTAATGCCATGCGATGTTGATATTTGGGCAATTAAAGCTTTTAAAGGACTTGAATCCTGTATTTCATCATCCAAATTCTTTTTTATTGCTTTACTTATAAATTTTGAAGTCCTGCTGAACTGGTTGTCATAATAAGGTTTTTGAGAAATTTGCAACTCATCATCGGACTGCACAATGTCAATTGAATCCTCGTTTAAAATAAAAAGCTGTAGTCTTTCCCCTGATTCGTTTACTAAATAGCCGTTTAGTTTGAATTTTTCAGAGTCGTATTTATAGTAACAATCGTTACATTCTTCAGAATCAATTATTTTTGCTTCCAACATTGAGGGAAGGACAAGATTAATGAATGAGGTTTCGGAGATAAACCCATCCTCATCTTTAGACTCATCCAGTAATTCCTTTCTGTATTTTAAATATTCCTGTATTTCCATTTAAAATTGTTTTTTTTGAATAATATACTGATCAATTAAGTTCAGTATTATATTATAACTCACCTTATTTATTTCTGCAGGAATAAAAGATCTAATTAATTTAGGGAAATCTTTTGGGCTGCAATCATAAGTCAGTTGCTCTATTGGTCGAAATTTAAAAATTTCATACTGATCCAGATGATTCGGTAAAATATTTTTTTGTAACAAAGCATTGAAAAAAATTGAACTGTCTCCTAATTTATCAAAAATCAGGCACCTGATGTCATTAACAAGATTTTTTAAACTAAGACCATTTTCAATGTCTGGAAATACAGAAATAACAACTAACTCAAGCTTTTTTCCCTTTTCAGATTCTAACTGAAATTCACTCGATATACTGATACTATTCTTTGTACTTTCGACGGTTTTAATTTCATAATCTTTAAAGTCAGATACAAAATCATGACCTGTATCATAAGGACCTTTCCATGAAATTAATATATCGTCAGCATTTAATGATGATTCAGTTAATAGATTTTTTAAATAAAATAGTTCTCCAAAAATTCCTTTTACGTCGTTATAGGAAAGATTCTCAGATCTTTTGTTCTCAAAAAACGCACTCCATTTGAAAAAATGCTTTATAAATAAATCGGAGTATTCATCTGGATTATTGATTAAATTAATTTTGAAGTATATCGATAATATTAGATCATCAAATAAATCTGAAAAAAAATCATCATTTAAAATAATACATAAACATCTTTCTTTAGGAAAAAATTTTAATGAAAGGTTCTGCTTATCAAATTGCTGAAATGATTTGTTGTAATTTGCTGGAAGCTCCAGAATTAGGCAGCGTTCACTATCTCTGTTAAAACCGATGTTAATCTGGGGAATTGTATCTATTGTGAGTAACTGATATTCAAATTCTCCTTTTCCACTATGGAATATCTGAGGCCAGATTTGCTCTATTATTATTTTATTCATGATAACTCAGATTCGTATCCTGTTAATTCTTCCTCTGTATCTTCTTCAGCTAAGCTGCTTTTTTCATTTTCCCTGATGTGCATATTTACTAAATACTGACCTCCAATTGTTACTTTTAATGGGGGTATGCCGATTGCGAAACCAAGCAATGGAATCTTTGTTCTTATGTTTTCAGAATGCGCTTTTTCCTTTAACTCATTAGAATTAAACACCTCATTTGTGTCCATTAAGAATACAACAAGTAAACCATCTGTATCTTTCATCTTTTCACGAAATAGCTTTTCAGGAAGAGTTTTGCCAGGATTTACTGCTTTAAATTCTGCCTCTGCTGCATCGATTTCACTTTGCATCAGTGTCATGCTCATATCTTTTCCGCCTGATAAAATATTTGCCGATTTATTTGAAACTTTAAAGATATTTTTTTCAAATAAATTCAGATAGTATTTGTCTCCATCTGATGGACTTGCTCTCTTAGTTAATTGAATGTCTTGTGAAAATCCAGTTTCTCCCGCTGGCAAAACTGTTGTTGAGCCTGTGGTTTTTATAGCAATCGTCCAATCCGTAAGCTTTCCCTTTTTATTGCATAATCTTATAAATCTTAAAATTGCTTCCTTTTCAAAATCGATGAATGTATTTTGAGAATTTAAGAAACTTTCCAGCCCATCTGTATCTGTTTTTAGTAATAGAGACTTTTTTATTTCATCATAGTGAAAACCACTTTCGTAAGATTTGTAAACATCCTTAAATTTATTCCAAGACGGTTCTAAAGTTTTTTCAGATATTAAAAGATTTGTTGTCTGTAAAAGCTTGTCCTCAAAACTCCATTGTTCTGTTATTGCGTTTTTTAAAATTGCAGCCCTTGTTATTTGCAGTGTTCCAGGATGTGTTAACACTTTAGTTGCATAATCTTTTGGTTTTTTTTCCGGATCAACTGACAATTTTCTGAATTCTTCTTCCAACTCTTCAATTGTCCAGGTAATCATATCAAATTTTTGAAGTGTTTCTTCTGTTGTAAATAATTTACAGCAATCCAAATAACCAGGTCTGTAGCCGAACCAACGACCCATTTGTAAAAGCGTATCCGCATAGTTTGTGTTCCTGAGAAAGTAATTTACAGTGAGTCCCTCTAATGTAAAACCTCTGGACAACTTATTACCGCCAATTACAATGTATTTTTTTTCACCACTTTCATAGTCAAGTACGTCTTTTGCAACTGTATTAACAGCTTTTACATCAATTCCCGCAATAGCAGAAACTAGAAATTCTCTCACTTCAAGAAAAGTCTTTTTAACCAGATATTCATCATCATAATTTTCAGGGAGATATTCTTTTATGTTATTAACAGCGTCAGCATAGTATTTTATCCAAATTCTTTCAAATTCTTTATAAATTGATTCTTTTGAAATGAGATCATCATTATTTAGATCTTTCTGTAGGCTTTCAACTCTTTTTATTATTAATTCTTTTGTTGTGCACTGCCAGTCTGAAAATCTTGATATATGTATCAGCATGGTGTTGTGAGGATGAAAAAGTTTTGACTGAACCAGTTCTGATCGTCGTGACAGTCGAATTGCAATAGAAATGACGAAACACTTAATGGCCTCGTCAAGTGATTTAGGAATTGCAATAGGATATTTGTCATCCTTCTTCGTAGCTCTTGTGTTTTTCTTATAGTACTGAAAAGTTCCAAAATCTTCAATTGCTTTTCTATCCATATCGAATTCCTTCTGATTGTTGTATTTTTCTACACCAATCAGACTGCCATCGTCAAGAGCCTTGACACGTTCAGGGAAATATTCAATGTGATCCCTCAATGGTTTAGCTAATAAAACGTCAATTTTTTTAATTTCTTCAATTCTTGTTTCAAAGAAATTTTTTGGCCCCATGTAGTTGGATGGAGGAATAAGCAATTCAATAAAATCATCAGGGAATAAATTACCAACCTGATCAAACTCATATACCACATTTGTTTTATTATCTTTTACAGGCCATTTTTTTTCAGGAGCTTTATTCCAGTCCTGAAGAATATTTGCAAATGGTGTGGCGGTGTACCCAATATAAGTTTTTCTGTTAAATAACGCCAGTAAGGATCTGATGTGGCCATTTATTTTGTTTGCATATTCTTCTCCCTTATGACCCAAGTTATTAAGTGAAGCATTATCTGCTTCATCATCAATAATTAGAAAGGGTAAATTATGTTTGTCAGTATTTTCGGTTAGATACCTTTTTAACCAGAGCATCAGGTTTTGTAAAACACTCGTGTTTTTTTTGCATATCAATACGTTGATCTGGTTGAGGCTAAAATCACTTTCCTTCATATTTATGTCGAAATCCTTAGCGCGTGAAGTGGGAATTATAATTTGATTAACTTCAGGATATTTACCCTGAACACCAAAAGAATAATCTTCACCAACACCTAAAAAAGTATTTTGCGCGACCATTTTTCCTTCCACTTCTTTCTCTGTTCGTATCTGAGTCTGCCGTCTGAGATCTTCCATGGTACCCGACAGTACAATAATAAGTTTATAACCAACATCTATAGAGCTGTTAATAACAGCATTAAAATTTGAGGTTTTTCCTGATTGAACACTTCCTACTACAAGTCCTTTAACAAAGAAATTGTCGGGGTTTTTAGGATCGCCTATCTTTTCGATAATTGCTAAACTGGAAGTGGCGGTTGTATCAATAATAGATTTTGATCTTCCAATTTTCTCCAAGTATTTTAAATACCTTGAACGGTAAGTTTTAATTTCTTCCTCATTCCATCCGATTTCATCAATTCTCGTATTTGTTAACCATGATTTTTTTTGCTCATTTTGAAGAGATAAACTAGGATTCATTACAGTTCGGTAGTTATATCTTACATCTTTTAAAGCGATACTAAATTTTCCGTTAAAATCATTGTCGCTTAAATTATATGATTTACCACCAAATATCAGTGGAAAGATAATTTTCAGAGATTCTTTACACTTGATTTTAAGCTCACTTCCTTCAAAAAAATCTCTGTCTGCATAGCCACGCTCATCTAAGAATTGTTTGTAATTGGATATAATTAAATTCTTAATCTGGTCAATTATTTCATTCATGTAAAGATTATTTTAAAAGGTTTAATATTCCTTCTGGCACATTATTTTTAATTCCGAGATTAGGCAGGATGTCCTTTTTTATTTGTTCCTTTTTATAACCTAGATCAAGAAGTTTCTTAATAGAGATAGTGATTTCATCTTCTGAAATACCATCTTTTTCTTCATCGCCGCAGAGTGTGATAATTTCTACGTGCCTAACCTTGTTAATCAGGGTGCTGGCGATCTTAAGGATAAAATTCATTTCAGCTGTCTGCTCTTTTGTCAAAGATTTTCTTAATGATTTCAGCAGAGGAAAATCGTTATTTATTGTCAAAAGAAGACTCCCTTTATTAGTAGCGATACGGTTATATAGTTGAATTTCTTCCGTCTTATTCTTGTTTACAAAAGATTTTATTCCGTAATTGTAATATTCTTTTTGAGCTTCTTCTCTAAGGGAAACTATTACTCTGTAAAATGCCTGTTTTAAATCATAAGGAATTGTCACTTGTGATTTTGCAACATTCAGATGAAAAAGGTGATCCATTTTATTTCCAATATCAACTTTTAATCTTGCCAGTTGTAAGCGGGGCATTTTTCTAATAATACCGTTCCATCCTCCAAACAGAATAAGTCTGTCTGCGCGGTAAATATATACGCCTTCCATATCCATCAAACTTTTGTTTTCAGGAGTCCAGATGTTGGTTATCTCTTTTGTTTCCTTTATACTTGAATTTGGTAGTACGAATCCCTGAATTTTAATAACATCGCTACTGAAATTTCTTTGTAAGGGTTCTAAAGTTCTGAGCTGAGAATTTTCAGAAGGGAAAGGATTAAATGGTTTAACTAGTATATTATTAATTCTGATTTTTAAAGGATTTTTTTTCTCTTCCATGAATCTGTGTAACACTATTGACAGATATTCAGCAGTATTATTTGTGATTTCACTTTTTAAAGCATCCTGCTTATTTGAAATATCTATATAATTTTCAAATTTATAGAGCCCCTTCCAGATCACAATTGTGTTAGGTGTAAAATCTTTAAATTTATTTAAATGGTTTGCAGAAAGTGTTGAATAATCATTAAGAATATTTTCTATTTCTTCATTCGAATTATTAATAATTAACCATTTACCTTTTTCTTTTAAATATTCAACATCCCAAGTATATCCCTTATATTTAGAGGAACCTTTTTTACGCGACAGAACTGTAAAACACCTTGTTTGGGAAAAAGATGCAGTCTTTAGACCCAAACCAAATCTGCCCAAGTCATTTAAATCTCTTTCCAGATCGGGAGATTTGCTTGGGAACTGCATATTTGCCCTTAACTGATCGGGATTCATCCCATCTCCATTATCACCAATAAATAGTGTAAATGGCTCTACATCAATTTTTGTTAAGACTTCAATTTTTGTAGCGTTTGCTGTGATTGAATTATCCATTAAATCTGCTAAAGCAGTTTCAAGGCTATAACCCTGTTCGGCAATAGATTTAATTAAATATTCAGGATTAGGATTTGCCTCTTCGAAATTCAGGTTCAGATATTTATCCATATTAAAATATCGTTTTTAATTCCATAGCTATTTTCTCCGCAAGTAGTGGAGGCACAGCATTACCGATTTGTTTAAAGGATGCCGTCCTGTTAGCGCCCTCTTTAACTCCTTCAAAATAGAAATCGTCTGGAAATGATTGTAATCTTGCGGCTTCGCGCACACTGATAGAGCGATTTTGTTCAATATCAGGATGAATATAATAGTGCCCGTCTTTGGCAATGTGTGCTACTACAGTTTGCGATGCCTCAATATTATCAGCAACTATTTTAAAGCGGTCAAAAAAAGATGCTCTGTTTTTATGCGTTTTTAAGATTTCCGGCAAATCATTATAGTTTAACCTCTCCTGATTTTCATTCCATTTTTCTACTGCAATTTTATATATCAGTTTATCCTGCTCATTCTGTGGCCTCGAAATATGCTGTGTTAATATATCTATGCCATTCCTTATGTTTGAGTCGGATAGGTAGGAATTTGTTTCAGATGTGTAGGATGCATATTTATCCTTACCACCGCCGGCCTGCATCGATGGCAGGTCATTAAAAATATTAAATACAGGACTGGATATACCGCTATTGTATTTTTCGAGATCAGGCAGATTTGGAACAAAATCATCTCTCCAGCCGATAATTATCAGCCTTCTTCTTTTTTGTAACACTCCAAAATTTTCTGCCTTTACCTGAAAAATATGAATCTTATAACCTTTTTTATTAAAAAGCCTTTCCATATTTGAAAGGTAAACACCACCACCAGCAGATTTTAACCCTAAGACATTTTCAAAAACGAACATTTTTGGCTTGTATTTTTCGAGGTAGTTAGCGTACTGGACGTATAAAAAATTACGGGGATCTCTTTGCATATTATGCTCAGATCTTGCCCGTCCGACCAGTGAATATGCTTGGCAAGGTGGGCCGCCGACTAACAGATCAACATCTTTTAAATTTTTTAAATCAAGCTGGAAGTCAATTTTTTTGAAAATATCAGCATTATTTTCTTCTCCAATTCCTAGGTTTATAATGCTTCTTTTAATATCATCTGGCATATGACCAAACAACTCCTGCCTTTTTATTTCGTCTTTGAGATAGCCCTCATATATCTCAGGTTTGCCCTGCTCTTTTAAATGATAATATGCAGCCCTTGTGGTAAGAGTCTGACATGCAGCAAAATCTATTTCGACATGGGCTACAGGTTCAAAACCAGCCCTTTTAAAGCCTTCAGATAAGCCACCTGCGCCCGCAAATAAATCAATATAATTAAGTTTATTATCCATTATTCTTTTTAAATCAATCCAATATTTAACTAAGGAATTCCTATATTTCTATGTTAAATATTTTTATAAAACATTTAACATCAAATGTAATTGAATGCAAGCTATTTTAATGTTCAATATATTGCACAAGTGTATTTTTTTCTTAATTTTGAAGTTCAATCTTTCGATTTTAAAATTTTCACTATGAAACCAAATAAGCCGGGACAAATCGCAAAATTCCATTCGCCATTAGAAGGAGAAAATCCTGAACAGGTGTATGTCATTTTAGAATTGCATGAAGATGTGGAAAGACCCCGTGCAAAAATTCAGGCTCTGAATACAGGATTAGCATTTCCTCCGGTAAATACTGTGCTTCTGGAAGATTTAGAAGTAGTCGAAGTTAATACCTCAGATTTAGTCGGCCATTTTGTTACGATTAATAAATCCGACTATTCACAGGTAAAAGGAAAAGTAGTAAGTGTTAGTGAACAGAAAATTAATTTAGATCTTTCACGAGGAGTGGAAGGTGTTGAAACGAATGTGTATTTAACGGTTTTAGATAAGCAGGGCGTAGAACATATTGGTACTTTATTTGTAAATTAGTTTATGAAAAGTTCCGAAAAAACAAATCAGGAATTAATTAAGGATAACCGTTTTAAAATTGGGACAGCTATAAGGGAAATTAGAGAGAAAAGGGGCTACAGCCAGGATCACCTTGCAGAAATTATGGATGTTGATCGTTCGACAATTTCAAAAATTGAAAATGGAAAATTCAGTTTTAGTATTGACTACCTTACAAAAATTTCCCTTGCTCTTGAATTTGAATTAAAACTGGTTGATAAAGAAGTTTAACGTTCTTTAATATGAGGTTAAACTATGTGTCTGTTTATTAATTAGGGTTCAGTTATATAATCATTTTGACTTTTTTCCTGATTAAATTTGACACCAATATCAGTAAGTTTTGCATAAAACAATTAGTGTTACTAATATAAAAATTGATTATATGATTACAGAAGTTTTAAAAATAGAAGACGTTTCAGAATTTTTTTCTGATTTGTTCCAGGAAGGTGCTAACGCCCATCCTGACGATAATTTTAACGATTACATTAATTATGAAACAAAAGAGGCTACTTACACCTTAGAAGAAGCTACTTTAAGAAACAGATTAATGAATAAGTCATTCGAAATATGTGAAAATGCTAATGTTGATATATATGACCTGATGATGGAATTACATTTAAAAAAATCTGGACTTGATCATTTGATACCTTTACCTTCGCAAGGTTATTCGGGCGAAAATTAGTTCATTTTAAAAAAATTCTGTGTAGTGTTTTATCTGTGCGCAACTTATTTGCGAGGTCTATTTCACAGATATCATATTCAAAGAGGTTTTGTTGAGCTAAATTATGTAGACCCCTAAAACAAATAGTTACAACAATTTTTTCCTTTCCATCCTTTCTCTGGTCTCAATCAAAATACTGTGTATTTTATTTTCTAGCTCCTTTTTAGAAGGTAGTTCAGTCCAATATTCCGCCACCATTATCCCGTCTTTATGCATTTCTAGTAATTCTATCTGTTCCCTGCTACTTTCAGCGCAAAGTATCAATCCTACCGGCGGCAGTTCACCTTCTGCTTTTTCATACTTGTCCAGCCATTTCAAATATAATTCCATCTGTCCTTTATGCTTGGCTTCAAATTTACCCAGTTTTAATTCTATGGCGACTAATCGTCTTAAATTGCGATTATAAAATAGAAGATCCAAATGAAAATCCTCACCATCAATAATCATCCTCTTTTGCCGCTCAACAAAAGCAAACCCTTTTCCTAGTTCCAATATAAATGCTTCCAGTTCCCTCAGGATTGCCTGTTCTAAATCCTTTTCCAAAAAAGTATCTTGCAATCCCAAAAAATCCAAGAAGTAGGGATCTTTAAAATTATTTTGAATATTCTGTTTACCAGGTTTGATTTGTAAATTTGCTATAACGGTACGCTCAAATTCCTTAGTGGCAATCTTTTTACGCAAATCCCGAACGCCTAAAGCTTGGTTTGCAACTAGGTTCGCGTAAAATAATTTGGCCTCAGTGTTTTTTAAAGGAAAGAGAGTTAGAAAATGTGACCAGCTCAATTGTCGTGACAGTGTCACGACAATCTCTTCGTCCTTGAATTGCTCAGCAAACTGCAACATCCTCCTGAGATTTTTTTCCTCAAAATTTCTACCGTACTTTTCAGTCAATTGTCGTGACAGTGTAACGACAATTTGTTTTCCATATTCAGCTCTGCTATTATCAAGCGTACTGATGTTTATTCGATTTCCAATATGCCAAAAAAGCATCGTAAGCGTGCTATTTGCTTGTGAAACCAATTGCTTCTGACTCTGTTCAATTAGTTGGGAAAGCTCTTTTAAAAGCTTATTATCGAGAGTATTTATATTTGCCATTTTATGTAGTATACAATTGTAAAAATAAATGAATTTGATTTAATAATGTACGTTAGCTACTTTTTTATGACCAAGTACGATAACCCTGGGTCATTCAACAGCCGCTCCATTTCTGAATGGATAATTTCCTGTATGTCTTGTTTAACCTGTAGGTAATTTCGTTGAACCATAGTATTATCCAGCTTACGAATCACCTCAATCTCTTTATAGCCATCCTCTTCAACTTTAAGGGCAGTGTGGTCATTAAGTATCTCACAGTGAAATGCCTTAAGTTCAATTTTATTTTCGGGGTCATCCGCTACCATTCCCACAAATTCACCTGAACTTAATGCCGATATCTTTGATGGTGGAATAGCTGATTCTAATTGCTTGGAACGGCTAATGGATGTGTCGCCACTGTTTATAGAAAGGCTTTCTCTGTCCTGCATAATTTTACCAAATCGTTCGGATAGTTGCTTGGCCGTATCGCCGGTAACCTGACCACTTACAATATTGCCGGTAATATTCATAATAACGTCGGCTTGTTCCCGTCCGTAATCCTTCCTTAATTGGCTGAAATCCTGTATACCAAGACAAGTGGCCACTTTATTACTTCGGGCTGTAGCTATGAGGCTGTCCATGTTATTAAGATAGATAGTAGGGAATTCATCGAATATGAGGCTGCTTTTTTGCTTGCCTTTTTTGTTCACCTGTTTTACCAGTCGGGTTACATAAAGGGATAGTACAGCACCATATATCTGTATTTTTTGCGGGTTGTTACCCATGCACACAATCTTAGGGTCGTCCGGATTATTTATATCAAGGGTAAAATCGTTCCCTGATAACACATAATACAACTGTGGGGAGGAAAGCCTTGCCATTGCTACTTTAGCTGAAGCAATTTGTCCTTCTAATTGCTCCATAACGTCGTTTAAATAGGCATTCACAAATGGATTAATTAAAACCTCTATTTCTTTCTCTGTCCGAAGCAGTGTAAACAGGTTATCATAATCCACCTGCATGAGCTCTATTACATGGGGTAGCGTGCAGTATTCACCATCACGGTATTTGCTTAGATACCAGATTATGGCAGTTAGAAAATTGATAGGTGATTCCACAAAGAAATCACCTTGCTTCTTTATCCATTCCCTGTTAAGCCCCATCAAAATAGTTCTTGCTGATTCAGCAGCATCAGTAATGTCGGTCATAGCAGAAGGTTCAAGGGGGTTACAGCGGTGAGTACGGGTAAGGTCGTCGAAATTAATAACATAAAACTTTGGCGGCTTAGGGTAAAGATGTTTGTATTTCAGCCAAGTGTTATATGCAATTTTAGAGAGATCATCGAACTTAAAATCATACACAAACATGGTAAACCCCTTTTTAATATGCTGTGTAATTACATGGCGAATTACAAAATAAGACTTACCGGAACCCGGCGTTCCTAATACCATTAATGCCCTGAAAGGATTGATGATGTTCACCCAGCTTTTTCTTATTTTATCTTTCAGGTAGTATTGGGCAGGCAGGTTAATAGAATATTCATTTTCTAATAACCGCTCTTCCTGAGGGAATGTTTCGTTTTCCTTATTAAAAATATCTTTGCTATTCAGCCTGTTTTTTATAATCCTCGAAAGCAATGTGCCTCCGGATAGTATCAGCAGGAAACCAATTGAGGTAATTGCCATATACAGCATAGCAATAGTTGTTATGTTTGTGTTTACCAGCAATGCGAAATAACTTATGAAGTAAACTGACAGCCCTGTAATCAAGTATGCAATTGCAGTTTTGTAGCCCAGCTTTTCATCTTTCCTTCCTTTAGCGCCCAGTAGGGAAATAAACAAAAAGCCTAAAACGATAAATTTAGATTTATGAAAATTAGTAAACATACCTGTATTGCGTATGTTACCTAACAGGCCATCACTAAAGCTGCTCGTCCAGCCCCAGTTATAAAATGCATTGTAACAGTAATAGTAAAAATGTATCGTTAATATAACTATGCTAATTAGCCTGGTCATATCAAGGATCTTTCTCAGTGCCTGCTCGTTTTCTCCGGTTTGCATTGCCATGATGTTATAATTTAAGATTTATCTGAAAATCCTTTTCGTTTTTTCTTCTTCTTTTTACCCTTTAACAAACCAGACACATATTCAGCGGCTTGTTCAGGCTGCATCAGCACTTCAGTAATTTCCATTATACCCGACATAGATTTAAATGCAGCATTATCACTATCAGTGTGTGTTTTAGCTTCATGCTGTTTCTGTCTGTTGTCTTTTTTCACCTCAGGCAGATGCAACTCTTTTTTAATTGCATCAGCATTACATCGTTCCTGAATGGCTTTGGCGCTATATTGTTTTCCTAATACGCTACCATTGAATACGCATTTAGTTTTGTGGTCAACGTAAGTAATACCATATATTAGTCCTTCAGAATTCACCCTAAGTACGACGTTTATACCCTCTTTTTCAAGAGCTGTTATCAGTTCCTTTAGCGATAAAACTTTGTTGCCTAATAATGCCATATCCACCGTATTCCTCACACGAACTTTGTGAGGTATCCTACCTGATTGATTCTCTGTAAATTTGCTTTCCAGGAATTTTAAAGTAGGCCTGTTGTAAAAATCACTTGCTTTTATCGGTACGCCAATAGGCTTTCCTTCCTCATCCAGTATGCGGTATAACAGTCCGTTTCCTCTAAATATCCTTGAATCTTCACTGCCCCGGTTGGCCAGTACATTGTATAGTTTCAACACTGCATTAAGCTCCGGCAGGCTGGTGTATTTATAGTTTGGCAATACCCCATCAAGTACAGCGTTAATTGCTTTCTTCGATTCAAGCCTGCCATAATGAATTTTACCCATTGTAATAGGTTGCAGTTCATATTGTTCATTTTTTTTTCGCCCTTCTGCTTTGACTAATTTAAAGTCCTGCTCAATTTCCTTCCTTGCCTTTTCAGACTGATTCCGCCCGATATTCTGCATATCAATACGGCTGCCATCTTCCCTTATTTTTATGGACACCAAATGAATGTGGGGATGCCCGGCATCGTGGTGTTGGTATACCAGATAGGGTTGCTCACCAAAGCCAATCTTGTTCATATAGGTATCGGCAATCTCCATCAGTTTCTCTTTTGGCAAATCCGATTCCGATGGGTCAAAATTCAGTGAAATATGTACGCTGTTACGTTTTACATTATCGTTAAGGGAGGCCTGTTTCAATAACCTGTTTAGTTTCATGGTGATGTTCATCTTGTCGGCATCTGCCGGATAATTCCCTTCGCCAATGCATTTCGCTACTCCGGTCTTGACTTTATTTTCATTATAGTTGAAGATATTGTGGATAGATCGCCCGGTTTTTATGATTGCAACCATTTTTCAGAAACTTTTAAAATGTGATGTTTTACCTCCTCAATCTTATTAAAAAGTATTTTCCGCTCCAGCTCATAGCCAACTAACCAATCCCTGAATTCAGTAACCTGTTGCAGGGTATGTAATTTTTTTACTGCCTGGTTAAAGTTGTTCCCAATACCATTAAGTTCTTTTTTCAACCGGATTGTTTCAGCCATCAACTCATCCAGGGACTGGTTACGGTACTTCCATTCAGCAGTCTTGTCCAGTAAATGCCTGCGGGCATAATCACTTAGTTTACGGCAGGTTGACTTGCTGAACTTCCTGAAAATTTTCTCGTATTCATCGGGCTTTAACCGTATATGCAGCCATCTTGTGCGGTTGTTGTTTTGCTCTTCCATAATCCCTTGCTTTTCATCATTTTCAACAATATAACCTTCCAGCAGCACCTGCCCACGACTTCGGAGTAAAGGGCAGCCAGATCGGTTGTGATACAACCGGACATCTGGCCGATTGCAGGAACGTTGCAATCTTTCAGCTTTCCAAATGCTTTTTAGAATATTAAATACGCTATAACTTTTAATATGAAGTGAGAGTGATATTTAGGTTAAAACTAATTTGAATCGCTATAGCTTCTGTCCTCTATATTTCTTTTGAGGCTTATCATTATTCATCAACCAGTCGTTAAAGTCTTTATGCTTCTCATATAAAAGGCTTTGGTCATTATATTTTGTACTCAATGAAAGTGCACGCTGCGTATAATTCATGCCTGTTGCATCCCTGTCGAGATAAAGCCGGATTGATTCGTGATTTTCCATAAAAGGGCGTGCTCTTTCAAAAAAAGAGACAGAATTTAAAACAACAAAATCCTGACTTTTTTCAGGAAGGTTTTTGTTGGCCGCTAAAAAAGACAAGAAATCTATGAAGCCCTCAAATACGCAGACAGCGTCTGCGCTATTGTCAATAGTCGTCATACCCTTTGGAGAACTGCCGGATTTAAAATAGGGGTTACGGATTTCATAACCTCCGGCATCATTTTTAAAACCAATCCCATAATAGGTTTTGTCATTTAGTTCATACTTCACTTCGCTGCAAAATTTACGGGCAATCTCAAGTGGTATTTTTCGCTGTTCGAGGTACCTCAACAATGCATAAGATTCTAACTTTGAATCTTCCACAATGCTAATTTTATGCTCTTTAGAAGTTTCATTTTCCGGTTGGTGGAATACCGGTTTTTGAAGTGTAAGGTTACCATTAAGTTGTTCCAAAAATTCGACTATGGAACATTTATGATAAAGGAGCGCAAAGTCAATAATATTACCTCCCTTGCCAAGGCCATGATCATACCAGCGGTTAATATTTGTATTAACTTTGAATGAAGCTGTTTGCTCATTTCGTAATGGCGATAAATACCAGTAATCGGCATTACTGATTTTTACAGGTTCATGCCCTAAAGATGAGAGGTATTTTATAAGGTCTATTTCTCTGGCCTCATCAAGTGAAAGCCTTTGTGTACTGAAGTCCATAATCCTGCATTTTTCATGTTCATTATTCAGATCATGGCAAAGTTAACGAAGCAAAAGAACGTTTTTGAACCCTCACAATATTCTAATGAGGGTCAGTATATTATGTATTGTAGGAATTACAGAAGCGAAAAGTGATGTTAACCTTTATTGAAAGGTGCATTATAATATCCAACAAAAAACTATTTTTGCCAGCTAATTTAAAATTACATTACCATGAATGAATTAATCGAAAAGATCAATGCAGGAATTGAAGTATTTCAAAAAGAATCACAGGCACACCTTGGCGGTACTAAAGCTGCCGGTGCACGTGCACGTAAATCGACTTTAGAACTGGAAAAACTTTTTAAAGAATACAGAAAAGTTTCTATTGAAGAGAGCAAGAAATAAAGCTATAATGGACTGCCTAATTATTGGGCAGTCTGTTTTACCTACTTGGCATCTAAGTGTGATGCCTGCTAATACTCCGCAGTGCAGCCATCTCTTTACGCATACCTTGTAACACATCCCTTATAGTTTCTTGGCTGTCATCGAGTTCAAATTCATTAGTAGCAATACTACACGCATATTCCCATATCTCCAATACATCGGAAGCCTTTACAGTATAAGGCTCATAAAAAGTATTATCTGATTTTAGCACGAGGCTGTTTTTTCCATTTTTGTTAAGCCTTTTGTACACAATACCCTCAGTTTTTGTTAGCAATACATAGGTTCTGCCATCTCGCACCTCACCAAGGTTTTCAATATATTTTCCAATAATAAATGAACCGTCCCTGTGGGGTGGCATGGAATCCCCGGATACAGGAAATGCCCTGTATTTGCCATTACTTAAAAAAGGTAATGAAATATGCTGGAGGCTTTCAATAAATTCTGCATCACTGTAACCACTCATGTAACCAGCCCTCGCTTTGTGAGGGATAATCTCAATAATGTTTTCTCCCTTACTGTCCACTGTTATAGGTAACAGAATGCGGTTATCATCAAGCTTTATTAAGCCATCCATATCAATCTTGCGGATATCCACAGTAAGCAGCAGGTCAATACTTACATGGTAGTGATGGGAAATTTTTACTAAAATTTCTATCGGCGGCTGTGACTTTCCTTCTTCGTACTTAGCAAGCCTGTCGCGTGTAATAGCGAGGCTCTCTGCCACAATTGACTGTGAGACCCCTTTTTTCATCCTGAGATGCCTGATATTGTCAGAGAATAAAGACATAAGTGTTTTGGGATTATTTATCTCAACAAATGTAAACCATTTTGGGAATATCTATCCTAATTTTGTGTGGTACAAAAATGAAATTTATGACAAGGGCAATTGTACATATGGATCTTGATACCTTTTTTGTATCCTGCGTCAGGCTTTCAAACTCTGGTTTAGAGGGTATTCCACTCATTGTAGGTGGCGGTGACCGTGGCGTAGTGGCTTCCTGTTCGTATGAAGCCCGTAAATTTGGTGTGCGATCGGCCATGCCTATAAAAATGGCATTACGACTTTGTCCCGAAGCAAAGATAGTCAAGGGCGATATGGAATTGTTTTCCAGGTATTCCAATATTGTTACCCAAGTTATAGAGGAAAAAGCACCGGTAATGGAAAAAGCCTCTATTGATGAATTCTACCTCGACATTACCGGAATGGATAAATTTCATGGTGCTTACAAATGGACTGATGAACTTGCGACAAGTGTTACCCGCAAGACAGGATTGCCTATTAGTTTTGCCCTATCGGTAAACAAAACCGTTTCAAAAATTGCTACCGGCGAAGGCAAGCCCAAGGGTAACCTTGAAATTCCGGATACGCAGGTGCAGCAATTTCTAAACCCGCTTTCCATCCGCAAGATTCCAATGGTAGGCGAGGCAACCTTTACGCTGCTTTCCCGTATAGGTATACGCAATATACAGACTCTTTCAGAGATGCCAGCCGATGTGCTGCGCCAGATGATTGGTAAGAATGGGCTGGAACTTTGGAAAAAGGCTAACGGAATTGACAATACTCCGGTTGAGCCTCATAGGGAACGTAAATCGCTTTCTACCGAAGACACTTTTCATCAGGACACTACTGATATTCATTTTTTGCGCTCGGTTCTAAGTGGTATGGTAGAACGGCTGGCGTATCAGCTACGGCAGGAAAGCTGGCTCGCCTCAACAGTTACAGTCAAAATCAAATATTCCAATTTTGATACGGAAACAAAACAGGCAGCCATACCTTATACCTCAGCAGACCATACGCTGACACGCATTGTGATGGAGCTTTTTGAAAAACTCTACCAGCGCAGGATGAGCCTGCGAATGGTAGGGGTACGCTTCAGTGGGCTGGTGCGCGGTACTTACCAGATAAATATGTTTGAGGATACTCAGGAAATGATGTCACTGTATCAAGCGATGGATAGGATAAAAAACCGTTTTGGCAGTGATGCCGTAATGCGTTGCAGTGGTGCTGTACTACAATCAAAACCCAAGCTATATGTACCTTAATTGCCATTCCTATCACAGCCTGAGATATGGCACAATTCCGATAGATGCCTTGGTTGGTCTTGGCGTTGCCTGTGGTGTAAAGGCTATGGCATTAACCGACATCAATACGGTAACTGGTACATACGAATTTTATAAAACCTGTAATGAGGCTGGTATTAAACCCATCGTTGGTATGGAACTACGGCAGGATAACAAGCTTCATTATATCGCCTTGGCCAAAAACCGTCAAGGGTTTGGTGAAATCAACCGCCATCGCACCAAACATAACCTTGAAAGTACGCAACTGCCACCCTTTGCACCGGATTTTGAAAATGTAGCCATTATTTATCCGATTGACAATTTACCCAATACCCTGAAAGTAAACGAATACATTGGGCTACGACCTGAAAATCTTTCCTTACTCATCCGCAGGGAATGGCAGAATCTGTTGGACAAAATGGTGATGCTGCAACCGGTGACTTTTAGAAATAAGGCAGAATACAACCTTCACCGAATCCTGCGGGCTATCGACCTCAATACCTTGGGCAGCAAACTTACACCGAATGATTACTGCGCACCCTCAGAATCCATGATGCCTTTAGAAACTCTATTGGATAGATATTCTCAATATCCTAAGATTATTGAAAATACACGGGAGTTGCTGGAGGGTTGCAATTTTGAATATGAATTTAAAGTGCCACGTAATAAAAAGCACTACACACAAGACAGTACTACCGATTTACAGTTGCTTACACGTTTGGCGCATCAGGGAATGGTAAAACGTTATGGTGAGGCACATACAGCAGCTCTTGAACGTGTGGAAAAAGAACTTAAAGTAATCCATGAACTTGAATTCAGCGGCTACTTTTTGATTACCTGGGATATTATCCGGTATAGTAATTCAATGGGATTTCTGCACATTGGCCGCGGCAGTGGTGCTAATAGTATAGTGGCATATTGCTTAGGGATTACAGATATTTGCCCGATAGAGTTAGACCTGTACTTTGAGCGGTTTTTAAACCTCAACCGTAAAAGCCCGCCGGATTTTGATATCGACTGGTCATGGAAAGACCGCGACACTATACTAGAGTATATCTTTACCCGCTATGGTGTTGATCATGTCGCTTTTTGTGGCACCAATGTAGAATTCAAGTATAAGTCAATATTCCGCGAAGTGGGCAAGGTATTCGGGCTGCCAAAAGAAGAACTTGATGCGTTGTCCGGCACGCCGATGGATCAGCATGACAAAAATGAGGTGGTGCAAATGGTACACCGCTATGGTATGATGATGGAAAAATACCCCAACCAGCGTTCCATGCACTCCTGCGGCATCATCATTTCCGACGATCCAATCACTGATTTTACAGCACTGGAAATGCCACCGAAAGGTTTTCCTATTGTGCAGTTTGATATGCATGTCGCCGAGGAGGTTGGTTTTGAAAAATTTGACATTTTAAGCCAGAGGGGCATCGGACATATTGACGATTCGGTTAAACTAATTAAAAAAAACCGAGGGATTGAACTAAACATTCGTGATACCTCGATTTCCAAAAATGAGGCTGTCTGCAATGAATACCTTGGCGGGGGCAAGACAATCGGTTGCTTTTATATAGAAAGTCCTGCAATGCGGGGATTGTTGCGCCGCCTGAAATGTAATGATTATAAAATACTTGTAGCGGCATCATCTATTATCCGTCCTGGTGTAGCCCAAAGTGGTATGATGAAAGAATATATTTTCCGCCATAACCATCCCGACAAGTTTGAATATTTCCATCCGGTATTTGAAGAACAGCTAGGAGAAACTTATGGGATTATGGTGTACCAGGAAGATGTAATCAAAATTGCCCTGCATTATGGCGGTCTTGCAGCAGCCGACGGCGATATATTACGCCGTGCCATGAGCGGTAAGGGGCGATCAAAAGGTGCATTGCAAAAGGTGAAGGATAACTTTTTTGCCTCCTGCGCAGCCAAAGGCCATCCAGAGCAATTGAGTTCAGAGATTTACCGCCAAATAGAATCCTTCGCCGGATATTCTTTTTGTAAGGCGCATTCTGCCTCTTATGCTGTAGAAAGTTACCAAAGCCTCTATCTAAAAGTACATTACCCTATTGAATTTATGGTTGCAGTAATCAACAACCAAGGTGGGTTTTACCGAACTGAAATATATGTACATGAGGCTCGAATGTCCGGGGCTACTATTCATAATCCCTGCATTAATAAAAGTGATATCGAAACCACATTGTTTGGTATTGAGATTTACCTTGGCTTTATGCAACTTCAGGGGCTTCAGGGGGATATTGCACGGAAAATTGTGGAAGAACGGCAGGAAAATGGCGACTACGTTTCTTTAGAGGATTTTATTAACCGGGTTCCTATTGGTATAGAGGGTTTACAACTGCTCATTTATATCGGGGCGCTACGGTGTACCGGAAAAACAAAGAACGAGTTACTCGTTACCACAAGGCGCATAATGCTAAACTTTAAGCCGGAAAATCGCAGCCCGCAGTTATTGCCTGAACCGGTTAAAGAATATCAGCTTCCCATATTGGAACGATCACCTTATGAAGATGCCTTTGATGAAATTGAACTTTTGGGCTTTCCTGTATCTGTTACGCCTTTTAATCTTTTACAGACTTCGTATCGTGGGGATGTTATGGCTAAGGATTTGGAAAAACATCATAAACAAACAGTGCGGATACTGGCATACTTGGTTTCACGCAAGCACGTACCAACAAAGATGGGAGCCATGTACTTCGGTACCTGGATTGATGCAAATGGGGAGTTTTTTGATACAGCTCATTTTACCGGCAGCCTACAACAATATCCATTTAAAGGTGGTGGCTGCTATTTACTATTAGGGACAGTTGAAGTGGACTACCATTTTCCCACAATTACGATAGCTAAAATGGAAAAAATGCCTTTTATACCTGATCCCCGTTATGCAGATAATGATGAAAAACGTTTTAAAACACAGGGACAACTTCGCGAGGATGTGAGCATGACTAACCGCGATCCATACCCGCAGGAGCAGGAAATTAATTTACCACGGCATAAGATGGTGAGCAAATGAAATTAATAACAAAACCATTATTCCCGAAATTAATTTGTAATTATAAAGGTTTTTCAGGCCAGAATTCTTTAGGAGAGCATTCTAAAATTTTAGCAATTTCATTCAAATGCTTAATATTATACTTAGCATTTTTAGATGGAGCTTCAATATCACCTATAAATCCGCGATTTTTTTCCAACTTAAAAGATAGGTCTTCCTGAGTCATGTTTACAGACTCTCGAATTTCCTTAACTCTCTGGATTATATAGACTTCTATTTCTGTAAGGTTATTTGACATGTATTACAAAATCACCTAAAAACATTAAAAAAAACAATGGACTATAGTCCATTTTGAGTTTTGATTTATTATATTTGTCCATAGTTAGTTTATTTTTTTAAATTTGCGATTCTTCATAATTAAAATTTGAAGCATTCGCTTTGAATCTTGCATTAAAAAACTGGAAAATTTTTATGCGCGCAAGATGATGAGTGTACATGCTCACGCCTATATAAAGGGCGTGGGCTCACTTATTTGCGCGCGGGTCATTTCCAGTACCTTTAATGCAATAAGCTGAGTTCCGCGCCTCTTTTTTTTGGCTTTTTTTAAAATATTTTCATCAGCTTAAATTCTTAGCAGCTTCATATCAAACATGGGTTCGCATAGACAATCTTTTGTTCAACCAATTTGCGTGCCTATGACAAAACAAAACTTTTAGCTTTTATGCCTGTGCTGTCTTTTTACTTGAGTTAGTTAGCAGTTCAGGCTATTGTAATTTAGCTTTCAATAGTACTTGCCCCAAATGTAGCGTACTCAGAAAAAGCCATAAAAAAGGCCCTCTAACTCTTCTTGGCGGTTGAATAGAGGACCAAAGCAAACAAAACTAATGTTTCATTTAACTTAACCAATGTATGAATTATTTTTTAATCTGCAAAGGTCGGAGGGTTCTTTGGTATGCGGATATTTTAATACTGTGCCTAACTTTTACCTCAGCTTTTGCAAACAGTTCACCACCTTTTAAATTAACAATCCAGCAACAGAAGATCTCTGGTATTATTACTGATGCTACCGGTGCTTTGCCCGGAGTTACTATTATGGTAAGAGGCAAAGCAATATCTACAATTTCAGATGTAGGAGGTAACTATTCAATTGAGGCAAACCTTGATGATGTTTTAATTTTTATATACGTCGGCTTTAAAACTATTGAAATCCCAATAGATGGTCAAAATAGTGTAAATGCAGTAATGATAGAAGAAACTACGACATTAGAGGGGATAACCATAAATGCAGGGTATTATAATGTAAAGCAAGCAGAAAGTACTGGCAGCATTTCGAGGATTACTTCAGCAACAATAGAAAAACAACCTGTAACAAATATACTAGCCACTATGCAAGGGCGAATGGCCGGGGTAAATGTAACACAGGAAACCGGTGTTGCTGGTGGCGGCTTTGCTATCTCCATTCGTGGTATAAACAGTTTACGAACTAACGGGAATGCGCCATTGTATGTAATTGATGGTGTACCATATTCTTCTGACCCTATCAGCAGTACTCAGACATCATTGGCAATTCCTGGTGACGGAAATCCGTTGAGCAGCATTAACCCCAATGACATTGAAAGCCTTGAAATATTAAAGGATGCTGATGCCACTGCTATATATGGATCGCGGGGCGCGAATGGTGTTGTGCTCGTTACTACAAAAAAAGGCAAGGCTGGCAAAACAACATTTACTATAAATACCTCCCATGGCATCGGTAACGTATCGCGTATGATGGATATCATGAATACCAGTCAGTATCTTGCTATGCGTAATAATGCGTTTATAAATGATGGTGTTTCACCTGAGTCTTATGATTATGACGTTAACGGTACGTGGAGTACTACACGTAATACGGATTGGCAAAAGAAACTTATTGGTGGAACATCAGAGATTGATTCTTATCAGGCTTCGGCCAGTGGAGGTAGTGAACATACAAAGTTCCTTCTTAGCGGTAATTATAGAACCGAGACTACAGTATTTCCCGGTGATTCCAAGTACAGTCGCGGTGGTGCCCTCGTAAGTATCGACCACACTTCAGATGACCAAAAATTCCAGTTAACCTTTTCAGGAAGGTACACTGCACAGGACAATAATCTGCCAGCAACGGATTATACCACACTTTCAAGGACACTGGCCCCAAATGCGCCTGAGCTTTATGACGCTGATGGCAACCTCAACTGGGAAAACAGCACTTGGGAAAACCCGCTTTCACAATCTATTGGCAGCAACATATCTAAAACATATGACCTGATTACAAATGCCGTGGTTTCCTATGCATGTATGAATGGCCTAACTTTAAAGTCAAACATTGGTTTTACTGACCTTCACAATGATGATAGCAGAGCCCTACCCTCAACAATGTATGACCCGGCTTATGGCCTTGGCAGTGAATATTCCACAATATATGCAAATTCTCTTTCAAGAAAATCTTGGACCATAGAACCGCAACTGAACTGGAAACATACTTTTGGGAAGTCTAAACTTGACATACTTCTGGGTGCTACATTCCAAAATCAGGACTCGAAGCGTTTAGTTTACTATGCCTATGGGTTTGCCAGTAACAGCCTGATTAATGACCTGACATCGGCCAATACTTTACAGGTTACCAACAATGAAGAACTTACCTATAAATACCAAGCATTTTTTGGAAGGGTTAACTATACTTTAGCAGACCGTTACATTGTAAATCTTACCGGACGCAGGGATGGCTCCAGCCGTTTTGGTCCAGGCAAACAGTTTGCGACGTTCGGGGCAGTAGGCATAGCATGGCTATTTTATAAGGAGCACTTTATAGCTAACAACGCTTCTGTACTGAGTTTCGGAAAATTACGCGGAAGCTATGGCACTACCGGCAATGACCAAATTGGAGATTATCAATTCTTAGACACCTACATGTCTTCAGGTTACAATTACCAAGGCATTAACGGACTAATGCCTATAAGACTTTATAACAGCGATTTTGGTTGGGAAACGAATAAAAAACTCGAAGTCGCGATGGAAGCTGGTTTTTTTAAAGACAGGATCTTTTTTACCTCAGCATGGTACCGCAACCGCTCCGGCAATCAACTTGTAGGCATTCCATTGCCTGGTACTACAGGTTTTAATTCTATCCAGTCCAACCTGAACGCCGTAGTGGAAAACAGCGGAACGGAATTTACATTGAAGACAGTAAACATACAAAATGACAAATTCACCTGGACAACGAGCGTAAATCTTACCTTGCCTAAAAGCAGGCTTATATCATTCCCAGGACTTGAAAGTTCGACGTATAAAAACACTTTTGTTATTGGAAAGCCCATAACTATTAAGAAATTATATCATTACACCGGCGTTAACAGCCAAACAGGACTCTATGAATTTGAAGATGCCGACGGCGACGGGGCGATTACTTCCGCCAATGACCGAACTTCATTAGTGGACTTTAGCCCTGAATTTTATGGCGGACTACAAAACCAATTAAACTATAAGCAATGGCAGTTGGATTTTCTTTTTCAGTTTGTAAAGCAGGTTAACTATAATTCTTCAGCACAAGCGGATTATGCCGGTTCAATGAGAAACCAGCCTGTAGGCTATACCAATGCTTGGATGCAGCCTGATGACATTGCAAGCTACCAATTGTATACCACCGGGCTCAATCAGGATGCAACTCAGGCCAGCGCCCGATACCTGCAAAGTGATGCGGTAGTCAGCGATGCTTCATACATCAGGCTTAAGAACGTTTCGTTATCGTATGACTTCCCTGAACAATATTTCCAAAACTTCAGGTGTCGCCTGAGCCTTCAGGGACAAAACCTGCTGACCATTACACAATATGACGGTGCTGATCCTGAATTCAAAGATATTGGATTCTTACCCCCTTTAAGGATTATTTCATTCGGAGTGCAACTTACATTTTAATTAAAAGCCGTAAAAATGAAAAATACAACATTACATAGAAACATTGTCAACAGCACTCTAAAACTCTTGGTAGTGGCTACACTTTCACTACTTGCTGGCTGCGACAGTTTTGTTGAAGTCGACCAGCCCAATTCCCAACTAACGGCAGGTGCTGTGTTTGATGACAGGACAACTGCCAATGCGGCTGTCGCTGATCTTTATGCGCAGATGCGGGAGAGTGGGATGCTAACGGGAAAGGTATCAGGATTATCAATACTCCTGGGCAGTTACAGTGATGAACTGGTTGTTTACAACGGTAGTTCCCCTGCTTTTGAATTCTATAACAACACTGTGCTCGAAGGAAATTCTTATGTAGCAGCAGCCTGGAATGCTGCATACAACCAAATTTACGCCGCCAATATGGTATACTCTAAATTAGAAAATTCTACTTCATTAGCTGAAAACGACAAAAAGCAGTTTCAGGGGGAGGCATTATTTGTGAGGGCGTTAAATGAATTTTACCTGACGAGCCTTTTCGGTGATGTCCCTTACATTACCGGTACGGATTACGAACAAAATAGTGCGGTGACACGTACGGAGACGACCGAAGTAAATGCTCATGTTATTGCAGACCTTGAGAATGCTATTAGCCTGCTTTCTGAAGAATATATCACAGTTGACAAAGTACGGGCAAGTAAAGCTGTTGCACAAGCATTATTGGCAAGGGTCTACTTATACAATGGGATGTATGAGCAAGCCGGGGCTATGGCATCAACAGTTTTGAGTAATCCCCAATTTGTATGGGAAGAAAATTTAAACAATGTATTCCTTAACGGTAGCACAAGCACGATATGGCAATTTGCCAGCGCATATGACGGGCATAATACAGATGAGGCAGCAGTTTTCATCTTTCCATCAGGACCGCCCAGTACTGTAGCACTATCCGAAAATTTTGTAGCACAGTTCACGACAGGCGACCTTCGAAGAAATTCCTGGATACAGGAAGTAACCGACGGCATAAATACATGGTATCATTCTTATAAGTATAAGGAAAGAAATGATACAGGTGCCTCCTTAGAATACTCTATAGTATTAAGGCTAGCAGAACAGTATCTGATTCGTGCCGAAGCACGTGCAAGGCTAGGTGATCTTGATGGAGCTAAAAACGACCTTAATAAAATAAGATTTAGAGCAGGGCTTACGGACACCGAAGCCTCCAACGCAGCTGAACTCCTAGATGCTGTCATGCAGGAACGTAAATTTGAATTATTTACTGAGTACGGCCATCGCTTTTTTGACCTGAAGCGCACAGGTCAACTTAACACCGCTCTTAACTACAAGCCGGGATGGAATGATACAGATGCACTATGGCCACTGCCACAATCCGAGCTTTTATCTAATCCATCGTTGGGAAACCAAAATCCGGGATATTAAATGAATATTATAATATTATTATTACAGAAAAAAATTGGTACTATAAATGTTAGTGCAGTATATAAGCTTACCATATTAACATTGCTATTTACGATGACTTCGGCTAGTATAGCGTATGGTCAGGATCACACCAATAAGATTGTCACTGAAAACGATTATCGTCTTTGGGGTAAGTTATATATTGACAAGATTTCGGAATTCGGTAACTGGATAAGCTATCGTATGGCCTATAAAGAGGTGGCTGACACTCTGTATATTACTAATAAAAATAAAAAGGAATCCTTTAAATTAGCCAGCCATACTGAAGGCGTTTTTAATGGCGAGAACGGGTTTGCATTGTTGGGAAATGATGGTATATTGAAAGTCATTAATTTTAAAAGTGGCGGCACATTCGAAGTAATGGGAGTAGAATCTTTTTCCTTTTCCTCAAACCAAAATTATATAATTACATTAGAACAAGATAAGAATAAAAAATGGTTGCGAATTAGAAATGTTTCTGGTCTTGTAATAAAAGAAATTTCGAACGTAGGCCTCTACATCCAAAACAATTCTAATAACGCATTACTATACTCGCTTCAGGAAAAAGGCTTCTCTCGGATAGTCCATCTCTCACTGGACAATAATAAATCAATAAATACGATAGTAGATGAAAAAGCCGGTACGTTCAGCCGAATGGTATGGCAACCAAACGGTAACTCTGTAGCTTTGTTGTACAAGGACAGTATAGAAAAACGGACTGTTATTTATCATTATAAATTGAAGGAAAAAAAACTGTACCTTTTAGATGACGCACTTTTAAAAACTTTTGACCCCAATTCCCGGATTGCTGAAGGATATGCTAGTATGCTTACAATATCTGATGATGGCAAACAGGTATTCTTTGGAACACTTGATAAAGAGCTAACCGAAAAATATTCCACTGATAGCCTACAAATATGGAATGGCAATGACAAATGGATATATCCACAGCGGAGAATGACTGCTGGTAATGCCACTATACCTAAGATTGCCAGCTGGCGGCCAAAGGATAACAGAATACTGCAATTGTCATCAAAGGAGCATCCCTCAGTTTTTTTAAATGGCAATCAGCAATATGCAATTACTTACAATATTGCCGGATTGGGACCACAATATAAACAGAGTCCTGATGTTGATTATTACTTAACAGATCTTAATAGCGGTAGAACGTTCCTGTGGCTTACAAGGCAAAACTCAAATTTAAAAGATATTAGTATGTCTCCAAAAGGCGGCAACGTTGCGTACTTTAGGGAAGGCGACTGGTGGGTTTATAATTTTAGGAATGACCGCCATACCAATGTAACGCAAGACATGGGCATTGAGGCTTCATATAAAGATGAAACTGGAACTTGGGGCAGCTATGGTGTGGCAGGTTGGGGTATAGACGATGCCTCAATCTTTGTACAAGACGCCAATGATGTATATGAAGTGAGTCTTACATCTTCAACTCGCAAAAGGTTGACCAGTGGATACAAAGATGGAACTGTTTACCGGGTAGAAAACTATAACGATTATCCTGGAGTAGCAAGTTTTGACGGTAGAATAGATATTTTTCTCGACAGGAAAAAAGGTATATTACTTAAAAGCACTAATGATACAGTCACAGGCTATCACATTATACAACGTGGAGGCGAAATTGTGCCCGTCTTTAATGCAACATCACACTTATCTGGAATCATTAAAGCTTCCGGCAATCATGCACTTGCTTATATGACACAGCGTTACGACAATCCTCCTGATATTCAGGTAACAGATGATAATGGTTTAAATCCAAGACAAATATACCAAAGCAATAACTGCCATTATGATTTTATCTGGGGCAAGGAAAAATTAATTTATTATGAAAATAAGTACCATGAAAAACTTAAGGGTATATTATTGTATCCGGCAGGTTACGATTCTATGAAGAAATATCCGATGATCGTTAATGTATATGAAAAACAATCAAAACTTTTTAATATCTACAATAATCCTTCATCCTATAATACGACAGGTTTAAACATAGCTAACCTGATTTCGAGGGGTTATTTTGTACTATTACCGGATGTATCTTATAAACGTGGTGATCCGGGAATATCGGCGGCAGACTGCGTGATCGCAGCTACGACAAAAGTTATAAATATGGGTATAGTGCAACCTAATAAAATTGGGCTCATTGGTCATTCTTTTGGAGGGTACGAAACTAATTTCATACTGACTCAAACGAACATGTTTGCCGCTGCAATTTCAGGCTCGGGGGTTGCAGACCTTCAAAGCTTTTATCTTAATGTTGGCTGGACTATGGGGGCTCCAGACATCTATCGTTTCGAAACACAACAATGGCGTATGGGAAAATCATTATTTGAAGATCCTCTAAGTTATAGCAGGAATTCACCTGTCCAGCATGCTAAAAATATAACAACTCCTCTGTTTATATGGACGGGCGACGGCGACAGACAGGTTCATTATTTCCAAAGCATTTCCTTTTATCTCGCCTTACGAAGACTTAACAAGAAATGCATTTTTATTTTATACCCAAATGAAGGGCATACAATATCTGGGAAAGCGTTTCAGAGAGACCTTAGCAACCGAGTAAACGAATGGTTTGACCATCACCTCAAAGAAATAGAGTCTGATTGGATAACAGAAGGAACAAAATAAAAATGCAGGCATTAATGCCTGCATCATTTTGTCGCCTTATGGGGAAACCGTTGGATCGTGATACAGCACCGAGGTGCAGTCCAAACCAATTTTCGCATAGGCCTGAAACGCCCCGGTTGTACATAAATTTGCCGAGAGGTTGTTACACATTACGGGGGTTACACAATCATTCACCTTAATTCTCCTCCAACCCTGCGTTGAAGCGGCAACTGAATCACTGCTATTACTTGTTGTAACAGCCCCAGCTGAAGCAAGCACGAACGCTGCAACAGGCATAATCATTTTTACTAGATTTCTCATGATTAAAAAAAATTAAATTAGACCTACTCTTTTTTACAGGTTTTCGATCATACCCCTGCCATACCGGCCAGTATATTTTTATTGAATTTTATCAAATTCTTTAATTAGAAAGGCACTAAGCCTGTAGGAAACAATTTTCCTATCGAACAATGCGAATAAATGTGTATCCGTTACGATAAAGCTGTTCATTTGTTTTCCATCAACTTTATATACATACAAACTCATTAAATAAGATCCTTCGTTAATATTATATACATCTACAATCGAGGCCTGTTCCCACATTTCCAGTGGATCGTATTTTCCTGGCAACATAGAATTGACAAATAAAAGATTATTGTGTAATGCACTTTTTCGGTTAACAATGAAAGGAGGTGCTCCAAACTTATTTTTCTTTTTTTTATCTAAATATTCAATCTTGAGTTTAGCCCGGGTAGTCGTATCGATCGTGTTCGCACGGTGTATAAGATTGAGATGCTCATCAGTAACAACATATTGGTTCCTGTAGTAATAGAGATATACAAATCGTTTAGACTGCGGACTGTAATACATCATGCCATCTGTATCAAAAAATCCATCTATTTGCTTTTCGAGTAACCCATGTTTATATTTTACATTTATACTATTGCCAAGTTTGAATGTCCCTAACAGATTTCCATAAGCTGTTGTCGCTGCACGGAATGCAACTATGTTGTCATCAATAGGTACTGCGTTTAGGAACCGCTGTACGTTTTTCATCCGTATTTTAGCATTCCAATCTGTTACAGACCCTCCATAGATTCGCGGAATAGTACCGTCAAATAAATAGAAATATGGAGGATTAACTTTTACTTCTATTGAAGTAAATTGTGATATAGTATCATCAAGAATAATATAAAATTCTTTCTGCTTATTTAATCCGCTGTCCAAAACTGTTACCACTGACGGGGCCGTTCTGTTCCCCAGAAATATTCGTGTACTATCAGCACCGGCTAAATAGTAGGAGTTATATTTTAGATCATATACTGAAAGCTTGTCAACGGCAAATGGTGGGATTCGACGGACAAAATTATTGCGATGGTGCAACGTTTCTTCTGAAACCATAAAAAGCAAGGACATAATTAAGATACTTCCCATAGTAATTATAACCAGCATCGTAGGGATATAGAATCGATGATAATTTTTTCTAAAAGTTTTCAGTACTATACCAGCTGCCGCAAGAAATACAAACGCCAAATTGAAAACTAAGTGTTCTTTCCATCCCATTTTTTCAAGAATGCCACCACAGGAGCAAGGCACATAAGGGCTATAATTTAAAATAATAAATATATATATTGTAAAGAGCACCATTAATGTGAATGCGGCAAACATTCCTGACAGCCGCAAAGCAGGAATTGAGAGCAGCACTGCTATAACAATCTCCAATGCAATTACCACACATGAAAAAAAACCTGCGTAAGCAGTCAATAAGGGCGACTGCGCAACCTGCAATTGAAAGTTTTCAAAATCTAACAACTTACTTACCGCCGCATACACAAACAGCAGAACAAAGAGCAAGCATATAGTTTCTACGATGATGTTTCGAGTAAGTGCACTCATTTTCATGATAATCTGCTTGAGAATTAGTCTTGTAAAATTCTCAAAACAAAACCACATAAGACCTATCAAATCAGTAGCTTATGTTATCAAATCAGGATTTTTTTTTGGCAGGTAAATACTAGAGAAATCTATTTTACAATTCGTTGCCTCTTGACATGTTCTGGAGGATAGTCGTATTTAATCTTGAAAGCCCTTGAAAAATTAGGATAGGTTGAAAAACCAACAGTTGTGGCAATATTTTTTAAAGGAGTGTTGGTATGCTCAATAAGCAGGTGTGCCCTCTTAAGTCTTTCATCGGTATAGAAACGGTGGATACTGGTATTAAACAGAAACTTAAAACCACTTTTCAGTTTATATTCATTTGTGTTAAACATACGGGAGAGTTCTGGTATGGTTGGCAGGGGCTTACTCATGTTTGCCAAAATGTAGTCATAAACAGACTGAATAAGTTGAATGTTAATGTGCTGTATTTCTCTATCGAAGGTTTCATCGGAAAATTTGGATGAGGTTAATCCTTCAAATTTCTCTTGAGTTACTGCTGTGAAATAACTCACTACAATTTTATCGCTTAGCAGCAACCGCGACACAGAACAAAAGGCAGGCACTAATAATTCCTGGCTTGCAATAAACTGTAAAGGTACATTTGTAGTGAACGATTCATTTTGCAGCAAAAGCGTCTTTAGGGTATCCCACACTGGCAAAGATTCTTTTGCCAGTAGGTTTGTAAAATCGGTTCCAATGAGTCCTTCAGCAGTATAGCCTAAAAGATCGGTTACATCACTATTAATATTTCGTATCATAAAGTTTCCATCAAGTATAAAGGTACTTTGTGCTGTATATCTGTACGTAAAATGCGGATTGACATAACCTGCGTGGTATGCTGATTCTTTCATTTCTTCCGCTACCATATTTATAAATACAGTAAACGCTTCTATATCATCATCTTCCTCAGAACGGGGTATCCGGTATGCAAGATTACCATTTGCCATTTCCAAAAGCATTCTATACAAATAGCGTACACGGATTGGTATTGACTCCTGGTCCATAATCTTACTAACTTAAATTATCATTCGATCACAACTATTTGAACTTTTCCAGGAACTGGAGTGCCGCATCCTTATCAATAAATCTTTTAGTCGGCACTTCAGGCTTGCTAACCATAAGATAAAAATAGCTCAGAACCCGAGCTACATTATCATTGCTATAAAGGGCAACAGCTTTTGCCAACATTGAGCCGTATTGCGCAAGATAATCCCGACCGGCTTTATCCATTGATATAAGACCATTACTATCGCAAAAAATAGGATAAGCCTTTTCTTTCTGAAAATGAATTCGGTCTGCCACTACTTGGCGGGCTACTTCTAAGTTAATACTTAGGCCTGCTTTGTATTCAAAAAAAAGAATACCTTTTACAACGCTGAACCTTGCATATTCATTTTCAAAATAATTCTCCATCACCTTCAATCTTAGTAGAATATATACAAATTTCCGAAATTCATTGAATTTTAATCAGAACAAATCGTTAAAAGCCAAATTTATTTGATAAAACACCACGTTTGTTTATCAATTCAGGATAACTTCATATCAAATCGGTATTTTCATTTCAACAGAAAGTTAATTATTGGCGTTTTATTCTGACTTTTATAGTGCTGGCCGTCATAAAACCTCAATAATAAAGCCTATTTACAGTACCTAATTAAAAATTAACTACCATGGCAAAAATTAACCACAACAATTTTATTGACACTGTTGATGCAATTTTCAGCGGTGCACGAGACGAAGGTGTATTGCACCTGTATGCAGAAGATGATTACTTAACTGGCCGCACTATTCAGGCGGGTGGCAAGCAAATGTTCCATTTCGGTACCACAGGATATCTCGGACTTGAACAGGATATACGGCTAAAAGAAGCTGCCGTGTCTGCAATTATGAAGTATGGAACACAATTCCCCCTTTCAAAGAGCTATATATCTCACCCACTTTATGCCGAATTGGAGAGTCAATTGCATTCGATGTATGGCCGGCCTGTTATCGTTACAAAAAACAGTACTTTGGGGCATTTGGCTGTAATACCATGCGCTGTGCGGGATGAGGATGCAGTAATATTGGATCATCAGGTACACTGGAGTGTACAGAATGCCTGTCAACTATTAAAATTGCGGGGGATTCCTGTTGAAATGATCCGCCACAGTGATATGGACATGCTTGAACAAAAAATAAAGGCATTATCCGGCAGATGCTCTAAAATATGGTACATGGCAGATGGAGTATACTCAATGTTTGGAGACTTTGCACCAGTACAGGAGCTTTTGCAATTGAGTAATAAATACCCACAATTGCATCTGTATTTTGATGATGTACACGGTATGAGTTGGAGAGGTAAAAATGGTACGGGCTACGTAATGGATGCTTTGAAGGAGTTGCCTGAAAATGTACTATTGGTCGGAACCCTTAGTAAAACCTTTGGAGCCAGTGGTGCTACAGTGATTTCCGGGGATATAAAACTACATGATAAGATTAGAACATTCGGAGGGCCACTCACATTTTCAGCACAGCTGGAACCAGCATCGGTAGCTGCTGCATCAGCCTCGGCAGCTATTCACCTTTCCCCAGAGATAAACCTTTTACAAAATGAATTGGCAGAAAGGATTAATTATTTCAATGAGCTTATAAAAAACACTTCATTACCGATGGTTGCACCTAATAGTTCGCCGGTTTTCTTTCTCGGAACTGCCATGCCCTTAACTATGTATAAACTCATTAAAAGACTCTATAATGAAGGGTATTTTGTTAATGCTGGTATTTATCCCGCTGTACCGGTTAAGAATACAGGCATCCGCATTACGCTTTCACGACATAACCGAAAAGAAGATATTGAAGGATTAACACAGGCGATGGAGTATCATTTCCCAAAAGCGTTGGATGAAACTCAAAATAATACCTATAAGGTATTTTCTGCCTTTGGATTAACTCCCCCAGAAAATTTAGACAAGCCGATTCAAAACAACAGCACATTAACGATTGAGCATTTGCGATCCATCGGTGTAATTGATCGGGATATGTGGACTTCTGCTATGGGAAAACAAAGTGTATTTGATTGGGACGGCATGCATTTTTTAGAAAAAGCATTTGCTAATAATATTCAGGCAGAGCATCACTGTGATTTTCATTACTATATCATTCGGGATCAGAATCAATCGCCAGTCCTTGTAACGTTTTTTACAGTAGGAATATGGAAGGATGATGTGTTTTCACCAATATCAGTTTCCCAGGCTGTAGAAGAAAAAAGGAAACTGGATCCTTTTTACCTTACCTCAAAAGTAATGGGAATGGGATGTTTGTTTACTGAGGGTGAGCACTGTTATATTGATAAAAAAAATCCACTATGGCAGGATGCTGTCAGCTTGCTTTTGGAAGAAGTTGAAAAAGTCTACGATGAAGAAAATGCCGACATGCTGGTACTAAGGGACTTTGACGAGGATACAACTCTCGACCGTATGTTCCACAATCAGGGTTTCATTAAACTTAATTTGCCGGAAACGTGCGTTTTAGGGGACTTTTACTGGCAAGATACCGCTTCTTATTCGGCAGCATTATCGGCACGTTCAAGGCGGCATTTTATGCAGGAAATAGCACCGTTTGAAAATGTTTACAATACAATCGTTAAGGAGGAACTTAGCCATGACGAACTGGAACAGGCGTATAAGTTATACCTCAATGTTACACGAAATAATTACGCAGTTAATCTTTTTAGCTATCCAATAGAAGTATTTAAAGAAATGGTAAGTGATAAAAACTGGGAGTTCATTCTCCTGTACCTAAAAAATGATAACGACAAAACAACCAGTGAAAAATTGGTAGGTGTTGCGTTTTGCTATAAAAATATGGGATATACCTATTCACCGTCGCTTGTGGGTATGGACTACGCAATAGCGCGTGAATTCCAATTGTACAGACAACTCTTATTCCAGATTATCAAACGCGCCGGAGAACTGGGTTTACAAAAAATTGATTTTGGGATAACAGCAGCTTTTGAAAAAAGGAAACTTGGGGCAAGGGTAATACAAAAAGTTGGATATGTGCAGGCCAAAGATAACTTCTCAATGGAATTCCTTAATACACTTCAAAACGACAATCGACTGTAGTGGGACTATATTAATAAACCAATAGCTTACCTAATGATTCAGGCTTACCCTTTAGAATGGCTGGATTCACTGATTACCTTAACGCTGAATCCTAAGAAAATATACTTTCAGGATATCTCCAAAGAGGAAGCGCAATCCCTTTCTGAAAAAGCACTGATTGAAACATTACACATTCAGTCGGAATTGAAGAATCAGGTTTTTTCCCTTTATAAGGAAAGCCAGATAAAATTACTGGTACAAAAGTACCATTCAGCACTTATTGTGTTGCTGGATAGTATGATTGAATATCAAAAGAACGTTGCATTTAAAAAGTCGGAACTGGTCAATATTTCTGAAACCTTAATATCGTGCCTGGATGAATTGTTGTCTTTTATTGAAACAAGCTTCGCGAAATTTTTAAGCCTGGAGGAGCGCGTACCCGCTACGTACCTTGCAGTGTCAAAAAAGGAATTAAAGATGAAACTTGACAAGCTACGTAAGAACTTTATTAGAGAAGTGGCAGATGTACGCTTTACTGATATTTTATTAGGCAATCTTTATAATTTTATCAATGCTAAAAAAAATCCTGCTATTACATTTAGGGAAGTACTGTACCGCAAGGAATTGGTTCAGGAACTTGAACTGCTGGGTGAAAAGAAAAACACAACCAGTGTTTACACGTCACTGCATGAACTGCTGGTATACATGAACTTTAACAGCAGAGGCTACATTAATTATTTTACCAAAGGCATTGCCGATAAAATAAATGCGCTCCATACTAAAGTGGAGCGTATTGACAGCCTGCACTTTCACTTTAAGGAATTCAAGCAAATGCATTGCAATAAAACTATGGTGCTGTATCCTCATCATCAAAATTTAAAAATGATACTCAGTAACTGGTTTAATCAGGAGATTATCTATTTGGAAAAAACATTATTTATATCTGCAAATCCCATCAAAGAACTTAAAAAGCCAATAACACCAGAAGTTCCACCTGAAAAAAAAGTGCTGTTACACCTGTCTTCTGACCAAGTTGGTTTAATTGTCCGTGCCGCTGATGAATCCAGGATTGTAGAAGCAAAATCCATGAATGAAGTATTCAAGACAATTGTTCCGCATATTGCAACACCTAATAAGAAGAACCTTTCATACAATGCAATGCGCGTTAATACCTATAATGCAGAAGAAAAAGACATAGAAGCCGCTGTTGAGGCATTGGAGAAAATTATCAAGACGATTAAAAGTTATAGTGATTCTTGAATTATTGTAAAAGCATCAGCTCTCGTAATCAATTGATACACTTCAGAAAGCATTACTTAAAACAACTTTACTTAACTATTTTCCAAAACTTTCTATGGGTTTTAAAAGTTGAGAAGAATTTTCTCCACCATGAAGGTCTAAGTTATCAAATAAACTGGTTCTATTCAGCAAAACACCAGCAATTTCGATAGGTGCTATTACAGGTTAAAAGGTATAAAAGAAAAACCAACAGTTTCTGTCATTACTTCCACTTGATATAATGTTGCGTGTTTGTATTTTCTCTTTACAATGTCTATCACTTTTTCTATGTAATCATCTTTCGCTTGCAAACCTAAAATTATACTTCTTACACATTCAGGATTAACTCTATGTTTTCCAGTTCCAGATTTTACTAAACGAACTTCAAATTCTTTTTCCCAAAGGTTTAGTTTTTTATAAAAGATGTCATTAGGTACTTCTGGATTACTTATTGGTTCAAAGTTTATCTTTTCGAGATTCTCGACATAATCTACTCTTCTCGCTCCTTTAAAAAATGATTCGTCATGTGTTGTGTCATATTGAATACAAATCCCTTCGTGGTTTGCATAATACGCCCAAAGTGCAACATGTATAGGCGTTACAGTAAAACATGCGATTCCGTAGGTAGAAATAAATTTTGCTGTATTATCGCTTACTAATTTTCTAAGAATATCAGGTTTGTTTTCATAATTTCTTTTGATATAAGCTTTTACCTTTTCGTTTGGCGACTCTTCTAACATTTGACGGTAAAGTTTTTCCATTTCTGAATCTTCTTTTGTCAAATTCAATCTCATATGACTTACATCAAAAGGGTCATTAAGCTCACCACTTGAAGGAAAATAAATATAACTATTTTCTAACTCATCAAGAGAAAATTCATTTGCTTTTCGATAGCGAAAAAGTTGATTTTTAGTATTTTTTATCTCCATTTATCAAGTGTTTGGAGTAATGCCGTCTAAAGTTTGCGAAGTCCCGCTTATGACGCAGAGTTTTCTTAATCGCGAAAAATGAAGTTATGAAATAAATTGTTTCTATTTACCACAAAACCTGTAATTTCTATTAGGTGCTATTGACAGTATTACTTATTTTTTTTCTCGTTCTAAAGAGATTATTTTTTCACCATCAATTGAATAGATGACGCGTCGATAAAGTGAATCTTGTGCATAATAAATTATGTAATTGTTTTCAATCAATTCGAAACTTTTACAGTTTTTTTGAATTAGGCTTGGCTCAACTTTTTTTAGTGACACCTCTATTTTTAACAATATTTGATCAATGCTAGATTTTTCTTTTGGTTCTATAAATATAATACATATAATTCCAATAAGCATAAGGATAGCTCCGATATTAGAATGTCGGACCGCCCAAATTTTTGAAGTATCTGTATTAATCGCAGGAATTGCAAAACCTATTCCCAAAAATGAAAATATCAATGATGCGAATAATAAAAACGGACTGATAAGATTTATGATTGTAAGATTATAGTTTTGAAACACTAAATATGAAATTAGAGCTGCTAAAATCGTCGAAGTGATTGCAACAATTGTCTTATTAAAATCAATTACAGCAGTGTAAGCTTCTTTAATATTCGCCATATTACATATCTTTTTCAGGGATGAAACAAAATCTAACTAAAATTCTAGACAAAGAATTCCATAATTCCCAAGAACTAATATTTATTTCATGTTGGAACATTAATCGTTTTTGTCTTATAATCAAATCTAAAGCTTCTCCAATTCTCCCAATTGCTAAACTTTGTACAGATTCAGCTGATGTTTTCAACTTCCAGTATTCCGATGGATCATCCTGAATATTTTCTATTAATTCGACAATGAACTTTTTGGCTTTCGGGCTTATTCGTGCGTAAATCTTTCTTTGAGACATTTTAGCTTCCCAATTTTCAATTTCATAAGAAACTAATTCAATTATTTGACTTTCATTCATAATTGTTATTTTAAGTTTTAAGTTTTGGTACTACTGCCAACATGTTTATATAAGCTGTATAGTTACATATACATCCAGATAAGATAGATTACGGCAATCTAAGATGTACTTATTAAATGCTAATATAACTCATTTTTCCTACAATTTTAATTTGGCAGATAATATCATAATGTTTTATTCTGGATTCCCGCAAACACCAGCAATTTCGAAATGATTTACAGTACTAAATAGTTACTTACAAATTAGAACCCTCAAATCAATCATTCTAAAGGCTTTTAAGTTTCTTAAAGTTCATTTCGTCAGTATAAAACAACCCATATCAAAATTTTTCACATCCTGTAACTCCTTATTTCACTGGGGATACAAGGGATACAACTGGGATACAACTTTAAAGTTGTAGTTGTACAGCGTTTCAATACCCTTTTACTTTGCCATACAATTGAGAACGATAGTATTGAAAGGCAGTTTCTTAAAACTGCTATGAAAGAAATGTTGAACGCAAAATCTCAGGCTTATGTTTACAAATACTTCCTGGACTAATTACATAACTGCAACTGCCCTTTTATCCGCCGGATGGTACCTGTTTGTCGGATTCCGTTATTACTACGGTGACATCAAAGCAATTATATCTGGCAAACGAAAACTTCAATTTCGTGCCACCCGCAATGATTCATTAGATGAAGAAATCACTTCTGTTGATAATTCCGACACTTCTTCAGAGGATTCCAACGACAACAACCCCGTTTTAGAAGAAATAGACGAACTCATCGGTAAAGTAAAAAACATCTTTCGTAATGCTTCAGGAAAGCCATTACCAAAAGATGAATTTTCAGAGTACCTGACCCTTTTATTTATTGACTACCCATCTTTAAAAAATTCCCCGCACCGCCCATCCTTAAATGAGCTTATTGCGACAGAATGCCTAAAACAGGGAAATTTCACCCTTACAGAAACAGAAATAGACTACTTGTGGAATGAAACAGAATAGCACAAAAGCGGAGGGAATCGTTCCTGTCTATCCCGGTGCGGTATGGCAACAGTGACAGAATGAGGGTATAGTTGACAGCAGCAGCCTTCCGTTTTTTCTCATTTAGTAATCTTTAAAATGATGTATTATGAAAAAGTATCAATGGAAACTCAGCACTTTACAACGAAACGGTTTTTGTGCTGCCGCCTTATTTGCAGCACTTTTTGTGCATAACAATGCCCTCGCTCAGGACGGCCTCGCCGGAATTAACGAAGCCAACGACCAGGTACGCAGTTATTTTGCAGCCGGCACCAACCTTATGTACGCAATCGGCGCCCTTGTCGGGCTAATTGGCGCAGTCAAAGTCTACCAGAAATGGAATTCAGGTGATCAGGATACCGGTAAAGTTGCCGCTGCCTGGTTTGGCAGTTGTATATTCCTGGTGGTAGTAGCTACAATTATCCAGTCTTTCTTTGGTGTTTAAAGGCAAAACTTTATGGAAAGCCTCCTAAAAGAAAAGTTGTGGAAGTATATCGTCCACAACAATCCCGACCTCATGTTCGACCTCCAGGAGGATTATTCTGTCTCCACTTACCTTGACGGCAAAATAAGTGGCATTCTCCCTATGCTCTCGCAATTGCTGGAACAGGGCTTGCTGTCTTCTACAGTAGAAGAAAGTTGTATGGAAACACTTACCGAAGAGCTGAAGCCTTCCCGTTTTTTATACATCAAAGCTGTATTAGAAGATGAATTTGAAGACCAGTACTATATATGGAGGGAAGCAGGCATAGTAACCTACGAAACGGTTAACCTGATTGCCCACTGTAAAGAGGTATTTGAACACTTTGGTTTTACCATTGAAAATGAAGAGGATCCTGATCTCAGGAATGCTGTTACCGGCCAGGTTGCTGGCTATCTCACTTAAGCTATCGATGAAAATGTGCGGATTGAAACAATGCGGTTATGGCTTACAATACTTCCCAGAAACTGAGTGGCAACATCGCTGCCATAGAAGCTGCCCTGCAATGGCAACAGGGCATTGCGCTCACTGATGATGCTGTAGCCAACCTGAAAGCTTACGCCGGTTTTGGAGGCATCAAAGCTATTATGTATCCCAATGGCACGGCAGAAGACTGGAGTAAATCAGGTGCCACCAAAGAAGACCTGAAGCTACATCCGGAAATGATGCACCTGCATGAGCTTTTGCAAAGCCACTATCCTGAAAAAGAGTATAAGGAAATTATTGCTTCGCTGCGCAACAGCGTACTGACTGCTTTCTACACACCTGAAATTGTACCACAAACATTGTACACTGTTTTGCGGCAACAGGATATCCAGCCTAAAAAGCTGTATGAGCCTTCGGCAGGCAGCGGTGTTTTTATTTCAGAGGCCGTAAAAATATTTCCGGCACTGGAGCAGGTAACTGCGGTAGAAAAAGACAGGCTAAGCGGCCTGGTGCTTTCCGCGCTCAACAGTACACTGCCTGTAAAAAACAACACCCATATTTCAGGGTTAGAAGATACTCCAGCCACAGAAAATGGGAGTTATGACCTGGTGGTAAGTAACATCCCCTTTGGCAACTTCTCGGTATATGATGAGGGCTACCCTGACAAGGCACTATCTGGAAAAATCCATAATTACTTCTTTGCTAAGGGGCTGGACAAACTGGCCGATGGTGGGCTAATGGCCTACATTACAACGGATGCCTTTTTAAACAGCCCTTCCAACCAGTCCGCCCGCGAATACCTGTTTGACAAAGCAGATTTTATAAGCCTTTCGGTAATGCCCGACAACCTGATGAAGGACACTGGTAACACCGAAGCCCCAAACCATCTGCTGATCGTTCAGAAAAATGCAGGTAAGCAGATATTATCCGATGATGAAAGCGACCTGTTGCAGACTGTCGGGATGGAAAATGAGTATGGCAGGTATAACACGAATAAATACCTCTACAACCGCCCGGAACTTATTGTAGGCAATGAAACCGGTGCCGGAAAGAACCAGTACGGGCAGGCACACCAGAGGGTTTGGCAAAGTGGGGATATCAATGCCATCGGCAGTAAGTTAAGCACTACCATTATCGAAGGGCTACATGACAACTTTAGCTGGGAACGCTTTTCACAGGCGCAGGAACATCTGGCACCGCAAGATCCGCAAGTTGTAAAGGCAAAGTTTACGTACCTGCCGATGCCTGAAAACAATGCACCAACTGTTTCGATACAGCTTGGCCTGTTTGATACAATACCGGCAGAAAATATTAACCGTGCTATGGACTATATCAACCCACTGGATGAAACGGTGGTGGATAAAAAATCAGCGCGGATCCTGAGCACCATAAAAACCACCGATAATCCTGGGCATGAAAATGTAGTGCTTGTAGCAGCAAAGCAGAAAAACTCAAACCGCTACCTGTACAAACTGTATTCCAATGTAAAGGAGATTGACAGTTTCTCTGCCAACTGGATGAACGGAGGCTTGTTGCCCCACGAGATACTGGCATTATCGAACATGCTTCAAAAATTTGACCATGCCTATAGCTACGAAGGGGATAAAACACTAGAGCCTGCTTTTAACCTGGAGCGTAACCTGTATGAGGCAGAATTGCCCTTTAAAAACTTCTATAAAGATGGCACCCTCATAAGCCTGAAAGGTGAAGTCGGGACAATTAGTGATATTAACAACGACCACAAACAGGCTTTTTTTCAGCCCTTGTCAGCGCAAGCGAACCTGCGGTATTATGAATCCTACATCGAACTGCGGGACAGCTACATGGAACTTTTCAGCCGGGAACAATCAGGCGAAGCAGTACCTGAAGAAACACGAAAAGCATTAGAAGGACAGTATGATAGTTTTGTAATGCAGTATGGAATGCTGAACAGCAGCCAGAACAGAAAGCTGGTTAGTGAGGATGCCGCCTTTGGCTTTACTGTCCTCTCTTCACTGGAACGCAAAGATGGGGAGCGTTACCTAAAGGCAGATATTTTAAGTGGTTCTGTTGTAAAACAGGAAGAGCGTTATTTTACCGAAGATGCTGTGGAGGCACTGGCACGAAGCCTTAACGATACAGGAAAGGTGGATCTGGAGTTTATCGGTGCGGCTACGCAGCTTAGGGAGAATGAGGTTATCGGGCAGCTGGACCGGCACATCTACCTTAGCCCAACCACTAATGATTGGGAAACATCCGATTTGTACCTGAGTGGTAACGTCGTTGAAAAATTGAAACAGGCAACGCAAACTGTAGCTGAACATCCTGAGAACATCCAGTATGCCAAAAGCCTGGAAGCGCTTGAAAAAGTACAGCCGGAGAAAATACCGTTTGAACTGTTGGATTTCAACCTCGGGGAACGATGGATACCGGTACGTTACTATCAGGAGTATGCAAAGCAACTGTTCGAGCAATCCACTGACATTAATTACTTCCCTTCACTGGATACTTTTAAAGTCAGTACCGGCCACAATACTAAAATTGACCGCGAATATGCTGTCACTACAAAAAGCGGCAGGACAACCTACGGGTACACTATCCTGGAACATGCGCTGGAAAATACTACGCCTTATTTTACGTATGAAATTCCGGGGCCTGATAATAAACCGGTGCGGATTCCCGATAACGAGGCCATACAACTCGCACACCAGAAGATAGAAAATATCCGAAATGGATTTATTGACTGGCTAAAAGAGTTGCCCGACAACGACAAGAAGCATTTAGAAAAGTTGTACAACGATACCTTTAATTGCTATGTGCTCAGGGAATATGATGGCAGCCACCTTAGTTTTCCGGGATTGGACACCAAAGCTTTGGGCATTAATGACCTGTACAGTTCCCAAAAGAACGCAGCATGGCGCATCATCCAGAATAAAGGCGCACTTGTTGACCATGAAGTTGGGCTTGGAAAAACGCTCACCATGATTGTAGCTGCTAACGAGATGAAGCGGCTGGGTATTGTCCATAAGCCGATGATACTGGCACTAAAAGCGAATGTGAACCAGATTGCTGAAACCTACCGTAAAGCCTATCCGAATGCACGCATTTTGGCACCGGGCGAAAATGATTTTACGCCCGCTAAAAGAATGCGGCTGTTCCATGAGATCAAAAATAACAATTGGGATTGTATAATCCTTACACATGACCAATTTGGAAAGATCCCCCAGTCGCCCGAAATCCAGAGGGAGATTTTTCGTAATGAACTGGATAATGTCGAGCGTGACCTTGAAACCCTGAAAGACCTGGGTGGGGATATCTCCAAAAAAATATTGAAGGGACTGGAAATCCGTAAGAACAACCTTGATGGTAAACTGAAGGAAGTAGTAAAAAGTATTGAGGAGAAAAAAGACAGCGGTATTAACTTTAGGGAAATGGGCGTTGACCACCTTTTTGTAGATGAGGCGCATAAGTTTAAGAACCTGACTTTTACCACAAGGCACGACCGCGTGGCGGGTATCGGAAATATCGCAGGCAGCCAGAAAGCACTCAACATGCTGTTTGCGGTGCGCACCCTACAGGAAAAGTTCAATACTGACCTCTGCGCGACCTTCCTTTCAGGGACACCGATATCAAACAGCCTTACGGAAATGTACTTGCTCTTTAAATACCTGCGGCCAAAAGAAATGGAACGCCAGCACATTGAGAATTTTGACGGATGGGCATCGGTATTTGCGAGGAAAACTACAGATTTTGAATTTTCTGTAACTAATGAAATAATAGCCAAAGAACGTTTTAGGCATTTTATAAAAGTACCGGAGTTAGCCCTTTTCTATAATGAGATTACCGATTACAAGACCGCAAAGCATATCCAGCTTGACAAACCGGAACTTGATGAGCGACTGATTAATATCCCTCCGACACCCCAGCAGGGAGAATTTATTGCAAAACTGATGCAGTTTGCAAAAAACGGTGATGCTACGCTGATTGGAAGGGCACCGCTCAGCCGTGAGGAAGATAAAGGCAGGATGCTGATCGCAACAAATTACGCCAAAAAGATGGCGGCTGACCTGAGACTGATCGACGATGTAAAATACAATGACCATCCCGATAACAAAGTCAACACCTGCGCCAGGAATGTAGCTGAGCTATACCATGAAACCACAGCGCATAAAGGGACACAGATTGTATTCTCGGATATTGGCACACCAAAGCCAAATGCCTTTAATATGTATGATGCCCTAAAGGAAAAACTGGTGCGTGATTTTGATGTGCCTGAAAACAAGATTACCTACATCCATGACTGGACTGACCGGCAGAAACCAGAACTGTTCCGAAAAATGAATAGCGGCGAAATAAGGATACTCATTGGCAGCACGGAAAAAGCCGGGACGGGACTGAACGTCCAGAACCGTGTGGTCGCCATGCACCACCTGGATATCCCATGGAAACCTTCGGAACTGGAACAGCGCAATGGCCGTGGGGCACGGCAGGGCAATACGGTAGCCAAAGAGTATTATGGCAACAAAGTGAAGAATTTTATTTATGCGGTGGAGCAATCGCTGGACAATTACAAGTTCAACTTATTGAAAAACAAGCAGACATTCATCAGCCAGATGAAAAACTGTGAACTTAATGTAAGGACAATCGATGAAGGGTCAGTGGATGAAAAAAGCGGGATGAACTTTTCGGAGTATATCGCGGTGCTCTCAGGAGACACCTCGCTTCTGGAAAAATCCAAACTGGAGAAAAAGGTTGCGGTAATGGAAAGCCTTAAAACGGCACATTATAAAGAAGTATCCCGGACAAGGCAGCAGGTGGACTACTTGCAGGAAGAGAAAAACACCACTTCGAGGACACTTGGAAAGCTTACCGCCGATGAGGGTTTTTATAGAAACCAACTGAAATTTGATAGTGAGGGTACTAAGGCAAACCCTGTACAACTGGATAATTTTAAAGGGCAGGATGCCGAAGCTGTCGGCAAGTATATTATCGGCCTTTATAAGAACTGGAAACCCACGCAGGGTGAAGATGAGGTAAAACAAATTGGCACACTCTACGATTTCAGCCTTTTTATCCGCAGGGAACGTGAAACCTACAAAGAGGACGGGTTATTTCAATACCGGTATTCCAACAGTTTTTATGCGCAACGCGGGCAGGATGGCATCAAATACAGCTACAGTGGCGGAACGCCGAATACTGACAATCCTAAACTGGCGGCAAGGCATTTCCTGAATGCCATCGACCGGGTGGAACACCTTATGGAAAAGCACCAGAAGTCACTTAGTGAAATTGAAGAGCAGCTGCCACGATTGCGGCAGTTAACAGCAAAGCCCTTTGGTAAGGAACCGGAGTTGCAGCAAATGAAGGCAGAACTTTCAAGGCTTGAAAAGGAAATCGCCCAAAAGATCCAGGATAAGCAGTTGGGACAGGCAGCCAACGAGACAATGCCCATAACTGATAAACCAGTAATCCAGATGGATACTGCCTCAAACGCTAACAGCCCTAAAAAACCGGAGGCTCCGGCAGCAAAACAGGAACCTGACAAATGGCAACAACAGGGATATGCCCAGATGCGGCGCAGTAGCAGGATGAAATTTTAAAACCGATACTTATGGCAAATAGTGTATATCAAATTAATAAGGGCATCAACCAGAGCATTGAATTCCGTGGGCTGAAAGCACAATACATCTGGTATTTGGGAGGCGGTGTGGTGGCACTTCTGATTATCTTTTCGGCAATGTACATCATCGGTCTGCCTTCACTGGTGTGTGTTGGGGTTATAGGTGTCGCGGGAACGGTGCTGGTGGTAAAAATCTATAAAATGAGCAATACCTACGGGGAGTATGGCATGATGAAGATGCTTGCAAAAAAGCAATTGCCCAAGGCGGTAAGGTCCCGAAGCCGAAAAATATTCCTAAAAAAATAACAGGTTAACCCAATTAAAAATGGTAAAAAACAAATGCTATGGAAAAGATGTTAGATGATATTTTGCCAATTATGGATGTACAGCATGACTGTATCCTCTCAAAAGCGGGTGATGTTACGGTGGTATACCGCGCGGAGTTACCGGAAATCTTTACCCTTTCCGACCAAGAATACGAAGCCTTTCACCAGGCGTGGCTTAAAGCCTTTAAGGTATTGCCCAAATTTACAGTGTTTCATAAGCAGGACTGGTTTTTAGACAGCACGTACCAACCTGACTTCACATCGGATGATACCAGTTTTTTAAGCCGTAGCAGTGAACAGTTCTTTAATGAGCGGCCATTTCTGGACCATTCCTGCTATATCCTGCTCACCAAAAAACCGGCAGGCCGCAAAACATCCAGCTCTGTTTTCTCAAACCTGTTGCGTCCCGGCCTGGTACCGGAAGAAACACTGAATGCGCAACTCCTTGAAGATTTCCTTGACAGTTGCGGCCAGTTTAAGCGCATTCTTGAAGACAGCGGTTTTGTACAGCTTACAAGGCTTACCGATGACGGATTAATAAGCCATAGCCGGAAAGTAGGTTTTATTGAGCGCTATTGTTTCCTGTCAGACAAAGAGGATAATATTACCATCCGCGACCTTTCCTTCGATAACGGACTGAAAGTTGGCGACCGCCATTGCCAGCTGTATACAATGGGCGATGCAGTAGACCTTCCGGCACTTTGTGGATCCCGTATCAATTATGACCGGTATTCAACCGACAAGACAAAGTTCAGTGTAGGTTTTGCAGCCACGCTGGGGCAATTGCTTTCCTGCAACCACATTTATAACCAGTACATTTTTATAGAGGATGCCCAGAAAACGTTGCAGAAGCTGGAAAGTAAACGCCTGCGCCTGCAATCGCTTGCCGCCTACAGCAGGGAGAACATGATAGCCCGCGATGCTACCAATGATTTTCTTAATGAGGCCATCGGACAGCAGCGATTGCCGGTAAAAGCCCATTTTAATGTGCTGGCATGGACCGATAACCCGCAGGAACTGAAAGACCTTAAAAATAAAATTTCTTCAGCACTGGCACAAATGGATACTGCCGCTAAACTGGAAACTGTTGGTGCAGCGCAGATTTTTTGGGCGGGCATACCGGGTAATGAAGCAGACTTCCCGATGAACGACACCTTTGATACCTTCGCAGAACAGGCGGCCTGCTTCCTGAACCTTGAAACAGGTTACCGTTCTTCGAGAAGCCCTGTAGGTGTGCGCATGGGCGACCGACTGACCGGTAAGCCCGTGCATGTGGATATCAGTGACGAGCCTATGAAAAAAGGTGTGATTACCAACCGCAATAAGTTTATACTGGGACCATCCGGTAGCGGCAAATCTTTTTTCACCAACCATATGGTACGGTGCTACTACGAGCAAGGCACCCATGTTGTACTTGTAGATGTGGGCGGCAGTTACCTGGGACTGTGTACAATGGTCAAGGGGTACTATTTTACCTATACTGAGAAAAACCCCATCCGTTTCAACCCCTTCTACATCAGCGAGGGTGACAGCCTGGATACCGAGAAAAAGGAAAGTATTAAAACACTGCTGCTTGCTTTGTGGAAAAAAGATAATGAGACCTTTAACCGTAGTGAGTACGTGGCGTTATCCAACGCCTTGCAATTGTACTATGAGAAACTGGAGGCTAATGACAGCCTGTTTCCCTGCTTCAACAGCTTCTATGATTTTCTAAAGGAAGATTTTGTTCCGGTGCTGGAGGGCGATAAGGTAAAGGAGAAGGATTTTGATGTCAACAATTTTCTGTATGTGCTGCGGCCTTACTATCAGGGCGGTGAGTTTGATTACCTGCTTAATGCTACCGAAAACCTAAACCTGCTGTCCGAACGATTCATTGTCTTTGAACTGGATAATATAAAGGACCATCCCATTTTATTTCCGGTGGTGACCATCATTATTATGGAAGTCTTTATCAATAAAATGCGCAAAATAAAAGGGGTGCGTAAAATGATATTGATTGAGGAAGCCTGGAAAGCAATTGCCAAAGAAGGCATGGCAGAATATATCCGGTATTTGTTTAAGACAGTCAGGAAGTTTTTCGGGGAAGCTGTTGTGGTTACGCAGGAAGTCGAAGACATTATTTCTTCACCGGTTGTTAAACAGGCCATTATTAACAACAGTGACTGTAAGATCCTGCTCGACCAGAGCAAGTACCAGAATAAGTTTGAGCAGATACAGGAACTTCTTGGGCTAACTGAGAAAGAAAAGGCACAGGTACTCTCGGTTAACAAGGCCAACGAAGAAGGCAGGAATTACAAGGAAGTCTTTATTTCATTGGGCGGTGTGCTCTCTAAAACCTACCGTACCGAAGTTAGCCTGGAGGAATATTTGGTGTACACCACCGAAGAAAAGGAGAAAGTAAGGGTGCAGGCCTATACCGAAAAATTTGGTGGGGACATGCAAAAAGCAGTAGCGGCACTTGCAAACGACATCAGGGATGAACAGAAAAATGAACGATTATGAAATTGAAAACGAAAATTATGACGGTGTTAATTTGCTTCGTACTTACGGCAACACCCGCGCGGCCTGCGGAACCTCCGGCATTGCCGATTATTGGCCTTATCAAAGAAGCCATAAAAAAAGTCATAAAGGCTATTGACCTGCGGATCCAAAGATTGCAGAACAAAACCATCTGGTTACAGAATGCCCAGAAGAAACTCGAAAATACGCTCTCCAAACTCAAACTGGATGAGATTTCAGAGTGGACACAGAAACAGAAAGACCTGTACCAGGAATATTATGATGAGCTAATGAAAGTAAAAGCAGTAATCTCTTATTACCAGCGTATCCGGGACATTACGCAAAAACAGGTCAAGTTGGTGGATGAATACCAAAGGGCATGGAACCTAATCCAGCAGGATGAACACTTTACCGCCGAAGAACTCGCCTATATGCAAAAAGTATATTCGGGCATTTTAGAGGAGAGTATGGAGAACATCGATCAGATTTTTTTGATACTGGATTCATTTACCACGCAGATGAGCGATGCCAAGCGGCTGGAAATCATCAACGCCGCAGCTGACAGGATTGATGCCAATTATGATGACCTAAAACTCTTTAACAGGCAAAATATAGTATTGAGCCTGCAAAGAGCTAAGACCAAGAATGATGTTGATGCAGTAAAGAAATTTTACGGAATCCCGTAATTAAAGAATCTGATTATGAAAAAGTTATTGCTTTACATCCTTGTAGCGGGATGCACAACAGGCCACCTTCAGGCACAGGCGAAACAAACCAAAGTGCTATTGCAGCAAATTGCAGCCCTAAAGGTCTACATCGATTATGCGCAACAAGGGTATTCGGTTGCACGGAAAGGGCTAAAGGCAATTGGAGATTTCAAAAACGGTGAATTTGGCCTGCACAGCAGTTACTTCAATTCCCTTAAAATGGTAAACCCTGAGGTTAAAAACTACGTTAAGGTTGCTGAAATTATTTCATTACAGGTGAAAATCATCCAGGATTACAGCCGTACTGACTCAAAAATCAGCCAAAGCGGGGCGTTTACCAATGAGGAACTCGACTATATCGAAAGGGTCTATGACAGGCTAATCGAGGATTGTGATGCTATCCTTGACCAAGTAATTGCGGTAACAACAGACGGCGAACTGGAAATGACCGACGATGAACGCGTACAGCGTATCGATGCATTGTATGCCGATATAGTAGAAAGCTACAAATTTTGTAAGGGCTTTGGTAATGAAGCTTTAGTTCTTGCAGGGTCAAGGGAAAGGGAAAACAGGGAGGTACAAAACAGCCGCACATTGCGCGGCATAAATCAGGACTAATTATGAAAAAGATAGTAATCCCGGTACTGGTATTCGTTGGAATGCTGTTACCTAACAGGGCTGTCGCTCAGGCACAGGAACTACAGCAACTGGCACTAAATATTGAAAAGCTGGCACAATTCAAGGAGATTCTCAGCGATATGAAAAAAGGCTATGAGATACTGACCACGGGCTACAATACCGTAAAAGACCTGACGGAAGGGAATTTCAGCCTGCATAAAACATTCCTGGATGCCCTGATGCAGGTAAGCCCTACGGTACGCAATTACAAACGTATTGGGGATATCATCAACTACCAAGTGATCTTAGTACGCGAATACCGTGCTGCTTTTGACCGCTTCAGGGCAAGTGGTGATTTTAATGAGCAGGAGATTGCCTATCTCGAAAGGGTGTATGACAACCTCTTCAACCAGAGCCTGCGTAACCTTGATGAGCTTACCACTGTTATTACGGCTAATAAGCTGCGAATGTCTGACGATGAGCGGCTTGAAGCTATTGACAGGATTTACGAAGACATGCAGGATAAAGTACTGTTCTTAAGAAGCTTCAACAACAATACTACCGTACTGGCCGTACAGCGTGCCAAAGAACGCAACGATGTGGATGCGATGCGCAGCATTTACAGGGTAAACTAACACAATCTGTCATTATGAAAAAGATAAGCAAGGCTGCAATTATTGCAGCCGCAGGGCTGCTATTGCCCTTTCCGGCACAGGCACAGGGCTTGGCCGACGAGATGAACAGCCTCCATGCCATATTGGACCAGCTGTATGATGAGATGATGCCTTTATGCAGCAACCTCATTGGTGTTGGGCAGGGACTGGCAGGATTTGGCGCATTGTGGTATATCGCATCCAGGGTGTGGCGGCACCTTGCCAATGCGGAACCGATTGATTTCTACCCCTTGCTCCGTCCTTTTGCCATAGGCATGTGTATACTAATGTTTCCTTCGGTGCTGGGTGTTATTAATGGCGTTATGAAACCGACGGTTACAGCAACTGCGGCGATGGTAGAAGGTTCTGACCAGGCAATTGCTGTACTGCTTGAGCAAAAGGAACAGGCTATTAAAACTACAGATGCATGGCAGATGTATGTTGGGGAAGACGGTAGTGGTGACCGTGACCGCTGGTACAAATATACCCATGATGATGCCGACCCGGATGATGAGGGCATGTTTGAAGGTATTGGCAACGATATCAAATTCGCCATGTCGAAAGCTTCCTATAATTTCAGGAATTCGGTTAAGGAATGGATGAGCGAGGTTTTACGCATCCTTTTTGAGGCAGCTGCCCTTTGTATCAATACATTAAGGACGTTCCAGCTGATAGTGCTTTCTATATTGGGACCCCTGGTATTTGGCTTAGCTGTTTTTGATGGCTTCCAGCATACATTAACGGTCTGGCTGGCACGATACATCAACATCTATTTATGGCTACCGGTCGCTAATATCTTTGGTAGTATCATCGGTAAGATCCAGGAAAAAATGCTGGAAGTAGACATTGCTCAGGTCAATGATTATGGCGATACTTTTTTCAGCCGTACCGATATGGCCTACCTGGTCTTTATGATTATCGGTATTGTGGGCTATTTCACTGTTCCATCTGTAGCCAACTACATTGTCCATGCGGCCGGTGGTGGCGCTCTAGGCCAGAAAGTAACCAGTATTTTCAGTAATTCCACCAATACTGTTATAAGCACTGCTTCTGCCGGGGCAGGTATGGCAGTAGATGCCATGGGAAATGCAGCCAGCCGAATGGCACAAAGTATGTCCGGGAGCAGCACTTCAGAACCCTACTTTAAGGATAAAGAAGGCTATATGAACGATAAGCTGAAAGGCAAATAATGAATCCAAAAAAAGAGAATCATGTTCAGCAAAATGAAAAATATAGATACGGCATTCCGTCATGTAAGAACCTTTACAATGGTGATAATTTTTACCAGCGCATTACTTAGTGGGTTCGCTCTGTACAAAAGTTTTGGGTTGGTTGCCGAAATGAAGGAAAAAGTATACGTACTGGCTAACGGCAAGGCGCTGGAGGCTTTTGCTTCTGACAGGAAAGATAATATTGCTGTGGAGGCGCGTGACCACGTAAAGACCTTCCACCGGCTGTTCTTTACCCTTGACCCTGATGAACAGGTAATAAAGGAAAATGTTACCAAAGCACTATACCTGTCCGATGAAAGTGCAAAACGGGTGTATGATGACCTGAAGGAGAAAGGCTATTACGGAAATATTATATCAGGCAACATCAGCCAGACGATAGAAGTTGACAGCGTAACCATTAAACTGAATGACTATCCCTACCGGTTTCGATGCTACGCCACACAAAAAATCATCCGGGCGACCACAATTGCCAAAAGGAGCCTTACCACAGAAGGCGGCCTTAGAAACGTATCACGGAGTGACAATAATCCACACGGTTTCCTTATTGAGCGGTGGAATACCATTGAAAACAGGGATCTGAATACCGAAAACCGAAAATAACAGGATATGCAGTTTACATTTAAAAAGATAAGCAGCAAGCCGGATAAAAAAGAAGGCTCTGCAAAAAGTACTACAGAAAACCCGTTGGGTAAAAAGATTGAGCGTATAAAGCGCAAAAGTGCTGATTACCTTGGGGAAAAAGCGGCTAAAATTTCTCCGGGAGCACAATTTGGCTGGTTATTATTTTACATGATCTCCACCGGTGGTTTTTGCCTCTACCTTATGGCACAAATCTTTTCAGGTGAACAGAAAACACCCTCTTTTGCACCTAAAAATGAACCGTGGGAAATCCCTGCAAGCCAAAGCCAAAGTTACAAAAGCAGTGCAACACTCAACGAAAAGGAGCATGAAAGGATTGAAGCGTTCAGCAATTATATGGACAGCCTCAGGCAGATTTCCACCGGTCATGCGTACGACAGCATCATAAAGGCACGCCCGGGGCTGATGGACAGCCTTGCTATTGTAGAAAAATATTACGAATCACAATTTAAAGATTAAGATCATGGAACAGAAAACACTATCAATAAAAATGCAGAAGCAGCGTAAGCTTTTTGTAATGCTGCCCCTTTTAGTACTGCCATTTATAACCTTTATGTTCTGGTCGCTTGGTGGCGGCAAAATGGACACTGCCAATGCCCAGACTGTAGAGGAGAAAGGTTTTAACAGTATCCTGCCCAACCCAAAGACTGATGAAGGTTATCTGGATAAGATGAATTATTATGACCGTGCCTCACGTGATTCGGCAAAACTGGAAGAGCTTATCAAAAAAGACCCCAGTTATGCCGGTAGTGTTTCAAAAGATCCCGCAAAACTGTTACCGCAGGATACGCTTTTAAAAGGAATTAAAAGCAGCAGTGATAAAATAAATACAGGCACCTACCGCAACGCTAACGAAGAAAAGGTGTATAAAAAATTAGCTGCCCTGCAAAAAGCGATAGACCGTCCGGCTACCAAAACCAAGCAGATAAGAAAACCAAAGGAGGACATGTCATCTGGCACAAATGCTGTTGATAATCCTGAGATGGAACGCCTTGAGGCTATGATGCAGTCTATGAACCAGCCCACAGAGCAGGATCCGGAATTAAAGCAACTTAATGGGATGCTGGAAAATATACTGGATATACAGCACCCTGAGCGTATGCAGGAAAAAATCCGCAAAGCTTCTGAGCAGCATCGCGGACAGGTTTTTTCCGTTTCAGCAAAAGAATCTGAAAATACTGTTTCAAGCCTGCAAGACCGGGAAAAGGATACCATTGCCTTTAGTATTAATGAAACTCATAACGGTTTCTATTCCCTTGAAGACACTATGGATCCGGCTATGGCTATGGCACAGAATGCTATACCCGCTGTGATCCATGAATCCCAAACCCTTGTAAATGGCGCAACGGTAAAACTGAGGCTTACATCAGATGTCTACATCAACGGCCTGCTAATCCCAAAAGACAATTTCCTTTTTGGGACTGCTTCACTCAAAGGTGAAAGGCTGTCTGTTTCAATAAACAGCCTGAGGTATAACAATTCACTTTTCCCTGTAGATCTTTCAGTATACGATATGGACGGGCTTGAGGGGATTTACATTCCCGGTGCTATTTCCCGTGATGTGGCCAAAGCTTCGGCAGACCGTTCTGTACAATCAATGGGTGTGATGACCATGAGTGATTCGTGGGAAGCCCAAGCAGCAGGGGCCGGTATCGAAGCCTCAAAAAGCCTGTTCAGTAAAAAAGTAAAACTGGTTAAGGTAACCGTTAAGGCAGGTTATCAGGTCTTGCTTAAGGACAGTAAACAAAAGCAGAATGAATTAATTAACTGATAACCTAAATTTTAAACTCATGAAAAAGATTATGATAACGGTGCTGGGATTATTATCCCTGTTTATAGGAAATGTTTCCGCACAGCAGTCAAACACAGCATTGTCGGCGATTGAGCCGGATACCCTCGATATTGCTTATGGGAAGACGACCAATATTGTTTTTCCGTACGCTATCAAAAGCGTTGACAGGGGCAGCCGCGCTATACTGGCACAAAAGGCGAAAGGTGTTGAAAATGTACTGCAACTGAAAGCAGCAGAAGTATTCTTTGAGGAAACGAACCTCACCGTAATTACTTCTGAAGGACAGCTTTATTCTTTTGTACTGAACTATGATGAGCAGCCCAGCGCGTTAACCATTACTATTGGCAATGCACAACCTCAGCAACCACTTTTCTTTTCGCCCGAAAACCTTAACGAAGCAGCAGTTGAAGCATATTCGGAATTGGCAGCAGTTGAAAAGAAAAATATCAGTGTGAAACAGGATAAGTACCAGATAAAATTTCAGGTCGACGGCCTGTTTATCAGGGATGATATTATCTACTGCCGCATACAGCTGGAAAACAATTCCAACATCAACTATGATATTGACCAGATCCGTTTTTTTATCCGTGATAAGAAAAAGGCGAAGCGAACCGCATCACAGGAATTAGAGGTTGTGCCTTTATACATCTATGATAATATACAAACGGTTACCAGCCAGTCAGCGCATACGCTGGTGATAGCACTGCCCAAGTTAACCATTCCAGATAAAAAATATATGGCCATACAGCTTGTGGAAAAAAATGGTGGCAGGCACCTGGAACTTCACATAAATAACAGGAAACTCTCGAAAGTAGGTATCCTGCCGGAGTTTAAATAGTAACCTCAAAAATTAAGTGTCATGAACGAGAAAAATTTTGATTACCTGAAAGAACAGGTAAAGTATACCGGTTTTGGAGAAGGGTTGGAAAACGACCTGAAAGAAAAAATGCAGCAGCAGGAACCAAATTTTAAGTTATACCATAATGCGCATTATGGCAATGACATTGCTGTGGCGACACTGAACTTTAAAAAATCGGAACAAAGCGATATGTATTTCTTCAATTCCTATCAGGTAAACCTGCAAAAAGAACATGGTAAAGAAATAATGGAACAGACCTTCTACATCAACAAAGGGAATAATATTACCATGAAAGAAGCCTACAACCTGATGGAAGGCAGGGCTGTAAACAAAGACCTGACCAATAAAGAGGGGCAGGTTTATAATTCGTGGTCACAATTCGACTTTAAAGACGCTGACTCTAATGGCAACTTTAAACTGAAACAATACCACCAGAATTACGGCTATGATTTGAAGGAAGCTTTTGGTAAACAGGCCATGAAAGAACTGAACGACCCTAAAATCTATGAGGATCCTGATTTTATCAACTCCCTTAAAAAAGGCAACCTTCAGTCGGTCATCGTTATGAAAGGCGATACTTCTACTAAAGTATATATTGAAGCCAATCCCCAGTTTAAAAGTATTAACGTCTATGATGCCAATATGCAACGCCTTGACCAGCGGCAGGCCAAAGGCGAAAAACAGGGCGAAGTACAGGAACAGGCTGCAAAGCAAACTAAAAAAGAAAGCCAGGGTGCTGCGGAAGAAGGGGCAGAAGCCCCGAAGGAGGGACAGAAGAAAAGAAGCAGGCAGTCTAATTCAATGTAATGTATCGTGGAGATTTTAAAACCCTTAACTGATTTCTCAGCAGCTATCCGTAAAGATTACAGGATTAGTATTACACATCTCGGTATCTATTCTGCTTTACTGATATACAGGGCGGCTAAGGGTTTTATTAATCCTATTTATGTTTTTAGCCACGAAATCATGCAAATAGCCAATGTTTCGGATACTACATACCATAAGCGTATTAAAGAACTGCATGAATACGGTTATATTATTTACGAGCCTTCGGTTCGCAATAACGAGGCAAGCAGCATCTACTTTGTGATTTAAGGGATATCAAAATTTAGTAAATGGTAAAAACACATTTTGTTTATCGGAAGAATTTTAGAGAAGAATTTAATTAACTGAAGCCCGGAAGGGCTTTTATTTATAAGGAATGGAGGTATGAGATGGAATATGAAAGAGAAAAAGCCGCCACTATAGAAGAACAAATTCTGAAAACTTATGAGGAGACTGAACACGAAAAGGAAGAAAAATTCGTTAATTTTATGGTTGAAGTTATTGTATCAATCACATTAAAAGAATATTATGAAAAGGGCGATTAGATATTTAAGGTTTAGCCAGCTGGGGCAAAGTAACGGTTCGATTGAAAGGCAGGAGTTGTATACCGACCAATATTTGCAGTTTAACAATATACAGTTGGTGGATACTTTCATTGACCGGGGAAAAAGTGCGAAGACTTTTGACCGCCCCGATTTTATAAAATTACAGGCATTTATAGCTAAGCATTACAGATCGGTAGATTACCTGCTTGTTGACCAGCTTGACCGCTTTAGCAGGGATGCGGGTGAGGCAATGAATATGGTAAAGCAGTTTCAAAGGAAATACAGCATCCAGATCGTAAGTGTTACTGAAGGGATTGTGTTTGATTATGACACGCCCGGCAGCTTTTTCCGCGCAGGGCTGCAACTGTTGCTTGCTGAAGAGGATAATATCAACAGGAGCATTAAAGTCCGTGGTGGGTTGTATACAGCAAGGGCGAAAGAAGGCCGTTTCCTTACAAGGGAAAAGCCTTTTGGTTATATAAAGGTTGGAGAAGGTAAACAGCGGCACCTTGAAGTAAATGAAAGCGAAGCTAAAATTGTCCATACAATTTATGATATGTTCCTGCGTGATGTACCATTACATAAAATCAAGGAAATAGCATACCAGTCCGGATTCGACAGGAAAGGGAATATGGCAATCGACCGTGTACTTGCAAACCCGGTTTATGCAGGACTTGTAAAAGTAGATCCTTTTAAAGACCTGCCCGGAGGGCTTTTCCCTGCAATACATGAAGCCATTATTGACAAAACTACTTGGCAAATGGTGCAAAGTAAAATGAAGAAAGCTGACAAAGTCAAAATAACGGTTGATGATGAAATTCCATTACGAGGCGTTGTAAAATGCCATTGCGGTGCGCCGCTCACCGGTGCACCGTCACGCGGCAAGTCCGGGAAGTACTTCTATTACTATAAGTGCAAGCATTCAAAACATAATAACATCAGTGCTATTAAGGCACATGAGCAGTTTTTAAATGCCTGCGACCTGATGAGCATCCCTAAAAAAAATATTAAGGAAATCAGGAATGGTTGTTATGCTTCGATTGAAGATGAAATGAAAGCTAATAAGTTAAAGTTGGCAGAGAAAAAATATGAATTGGAGGATGTACAGCAAAGGCTTAATGCAGTCGAGGAAAAGTGGTTTAAAAGCGAAATAACAAAAGACACCTATGACAGATGGTATTCTACCTACAGTACACATATATTGACGCTTACAGGGGCGATTGAAAGGCTAAGTAAAAATCACGGGAAAGCCTTTGAAATTTTAGATAGTAAACTGGATTTACTGAATGATATCAGGTATATCTACGAGAAGTCAGATACATTGCAAAAGCGTGGATTTATAAATATGGTGTTCGACAGCAATTTATACTATGAAAAGGGTATCTATCGAACACCTACGATGCTGGATCTTTTATCTCATAATGCCAGTAAAATGGAGGAAAAGGGATACCTTATATATCAAAAAAAGAGGGATAATATTTCTATTATCCCTCACAGTGGGCGATGAGGGGTTCGAACCCCCGACCCCCTCGGTGTAAACGAGGTGCTCTGAACCAGCTGAGCTAATCGCCCCAATTTTGCAATAATATTAAAGAGTAAACTTGTTTGTTATTGCGAGTGCAAATATAAGCCTGTTAATTTAATTTGCAAGGATTTTAGGTAAAAAATTTACATTTTTTTTACATTCAGCAAAATGGCCTTGTCTTCAAAATTTACTACTTCAATAGTAATAGGCTCATTTTTAAGATTTTTACCTTCAATTATGTAAAGTTTACCGCCACCTTTTTGTGGCTTTTTACTTTTACCAAAATCAACATTGCCGTATAAAACAGTATTATCTACATCTTCCTGGCTGACCCAGCCCGCTTTAAGCGTTTTTTGTGCTTCGGGGCTAATAGTAAGTCCCTTTTCGCGAATGTTTTTTAAAACACGGCAGTTAGGCAGGTAACAAAAATCGGCGCCTTTTGCGGCAAATATATAATACATTAAAAAGCCCCCAATCATGAATCCGAAAAGGTAGTAGGCCAGGCGGAATTTAAAACTCATCTGTAAATAAAATTTTTGCAAAAGTACGCAAAATGCTGGTTATGGATTCTTAATCCTCATTTTATTTTAAAAACTGCAGGCAAGTATGCGTATACCTACAAGTACCAAACAGGCAGATAGCACCTGCAATATAACATGGCTTTTTATTTTGTGCGAAAGGTAAGCCCCAAGTTGCGCACCCGGCACTACACCAAGCGCTAAAAACAATATCATGTGTAAAACTTTGGGGTCATTATACGTACCGTTTACTGCATGGGTAATAACGCTTGCCGTGGCCATTACAGCCAATATAAAATGTGAGGTAGCAGTAGCTATTCGCACCGGAAATTTTAACCAGTTTACCATTGCTGGTACATGTATAATCCCTCCACCAATACCTAATAAGGGGGAGATATAACCCACAATGAGGCTCACAATATTACCGTAAACAGGATTATAACTGTAATGATATGTAATACCATCACGATCAGTAAGAGAGTGTATTTTGCAGCCTTTTTCAATTACAGTAGTGAGTGGAGCAACAACTATTTTTCGATTTTTAATGAAGAGGTAAACAGACAGCGCCACAAGCAACACTCCAAAAATGGTATTGAATAAATGTTGCGGAATGTATTGTACTGATAATACTCCGAGTATTGACCCCGGAATGGTAAACAGCGCAAATACTATACCTGCTTTATAATCAATCCGGCCACCGCGGGCATAGGCTATAGAGCCTGATATGGCATTAACCGCTACCACGGCTATAGATATTGCTGTAGTAACCTCCGGACCTAAAACCGGATAACAAATAAGTAATAACGGCACCAGTATAAAACCACCACCGGCGCCTATTAAAGTACCAAAAGTGCCTATTATAAAACCGGCAATAAGTAGGGCAGTGCTTTCCAAAAGTAAATATAGTGTTGTATTGTCTTACAAACTTCGCAATTAAAAACTGCATTTACTAATTTTAAAGCGCTATTTTACATCGTAACTAATTGATTTTTAATAATATATAAAGAATATAGATTTACTCGACTAACTATTTTTGCAGCGTAAAGGCTTGGTACTCTTTTAGGTATCCCTTTTCCTGCTATCGCTTTTATCTGCCTCCTGCGTCGGCAGGATATCGCTCTATCAGGGCTAGCAGTAAACTATTTGTGTATTAAATGTATTAAATGTAGTAATCTAATAAATTTATTATGCGAAGCTGAGTCCAGCAACAAATATTACTGAAATTTTAGTATTGAAATTTTAGTTTTTCTAAAAAGCAATCAAATTAATATCGGTATAATCAAGGGTAAACCATTCGGCAATAGAGCGGCTGGTAAGCCTGCCGTGGTAAAAATAAATGCCATGTTTAAGCCCGGCATTGCAGCGTATGGCGCTTTCTATACCGCCATCATCGGCCATTTGCAATAAAAACGGACTAATAATATTACTTATAGATAACGATGCTGTTTTACTATAACGTGATGGGATGTTAGGTACACAATAGTGGGTAACATTGTGTTTTACAAACGTAGGTTTTTCGTGCGTAGTAACGTCCGATGTTTCAAAACAGCCGCCTGTATCAATGCAAACATCAATAATCACGGCGCCACGTTTCATACGCTCTACCATGGTTTCGCTTACAATAATTGGGGTACGGTCTTTACCGCGCATTGCACCAATGGCAACATCGCAACGCATAAGGGCTTTAAGCACCGCCTTTTCTTGTATTGTAGAGGTAAAAATACGCTGATTAAGGTTATTTTGAAGTCGGCGTAATTTAGTGATCGAATTATCAAAAACCTTAACGCTGGCACCAAGGCCTATAGCGGTTTTAGCAGCAAATTCGGCTACTGTGCCCGCGCCTAATATAACAACCTCGGTAGGAGGTACACCGGTAATATTACCAAACAATAGCCCTTTACCCAGTTTCTGACTAATCATTAATTCGGCAGCGATAAGTATCGATGCCGTGCCTGCAATTTCGCTAAGGGACTTTACGGCAGGGTAGGAGCCATCTTCATCTTTTATAAATTCAAAAGCCAGCGCCGTAATCCTTTTAACAGCCAGCGCGTCAAAAAACTCTTTACGTTGTGTTTTTAACTGCAGTGCAGATATCAGCAACGTTTCAAAGTTCATCATTTCAATTTCCTTAACAGTAGGCGGCTCAACTTTAAGTATAACCGGGCAGCCAAAAACCTTTTTAGTGTCGTGGGTAATCTCGGCTCCGGCATCACTATATTCTTTATCAGTATAGCTTGCGGTAAGGCCGGCACCCGCTTCCATCAAAATACGATGGCCATGTGCCACGAGCGAACTAACAGCATCGGGAGTTAAACATATCCTGCGTTCCTGAAACGATGTTTCTTTAGGCATGCCTATAAAAAGATCGCTAGGCTGCCTGCCTACCTCAAGTTTTTCTTCTTGCGGTAATAGCTGTTGTTTTGTAAAAGGAGTTAATGACATGGCTGTTATAAAATATGGTAGACAATTTACAATAAAGCGCAAATATATGCAACTATTTTACAGTAAGATGCCTACGCCCATCGGGCAGTGCTTTTAAGGTTATAGTTGTATGGTCTATTGGTATAAGGCTTGGTGTTTTTTCGGGCCATTCTATAAGGCACAGGTTGCCCGAATAAAAATATTCATCGATACCCATATCATAAGCCTCTTCTTCGCTGTTAAGGCGGTACAGGTCAAAATGATACATAGGGTTACCGTCACCGGTTTCGTACTCGTTAACCAACGAAAACGTAGGACTGCTGGTCATATCCTTAACGCCAAGCTGACGCGAAAGTGCCTTAATAAAGGTGGTTTTACCCGCACCCATACTGCCATGAAAAAGAATAATATTTTTTATATGCTGTGCCAGCACCTGCTGTGCTGCGTGGTCTATTTCCTCAAGGGAAAAAGTAATTTCCATTAGTGTGTTACGTTTTTTCTACTGTTAAAACTATAAGCTATCATAAACTATCAATTGTCAACCCAAAATTACTTTGGGTTGAAAACTAAAAACGGAATTACCATTTCTTCCAGCGATATACCCCCGTGTTGGTACGTATTACGGTAGTAACTTACATAGTGATTGTAATTGTTTACATAGGCCAAAAAGTAATCATTTTTAGCAAAAATGTACGAGCTGCTCATGTTTATGGTAGGCAGCTGTATATTTTTAGGCTCTTTTACGTGGTATACGTCGCGGTCTTCATAGGTAAGGCTACGGCCTGTTTTGTAACGCAGGTTAAGGCTGGTGTTCCTGTCACCAATAACTTTGCTTGGGTTTTTTACATTAATTGTACCATGATCGGTAGTCAGTATCAATTTGAATCCCATTTGCTGTGCCTGCTGAATAATCTCCAACAAAGGTGAATTACGGAACCAGCTTAGTGTTAACGAGCGATATGCCTTATCGTTACTAGCCAATTCTTTAACCACATCCATCTCGGTCTTAGCGTGCGATAGCATATCAACAAAGTTATATACTACAGTGGTAAGGTCGTTATTTTTCAGGCTCTTAAAATTGTCAACCAGTTTTTTACCGGCAGCAAAGTTGGTGATTTTATAATATTCCTGTTTAAGGTTGCTTAAGCCCAGGCGTTTTAAATGCTCGGTTAAAAACTCGGCTTCGTACAGGTTTTTACCACCATCATCTACATCATTTTTCCAGTACTGCGGGAATTTCTTTTCCATTTCAAGCGGCGTCATTCCGCTAAAAATAGCGTTACGTGCATATTGAGTTGCAGTAGGTAAAATGGCATAATATGCGGTTTCTTTCTCCAGTTTGTAGTGCAATGCTACAACGCTTTCAAATGCTTTCCATTGGTCGTAGCGTAGGTTATCGATAACCACAAAAAGTATTGGTTCTTTTTTCTGAATTTCGGGTACTACCAGTTCGCGGAAAACATTGTGCGAAAGCACCGGTTTATCGGCTTTTGGTAAATACCAGTCTTCATAATTTTTTTCGATAAACTTACCAAATTGTGAATTTGCTTCTGCTTTTTGCGACTCTAAAATCTCAACCATTGCCTGGTCTTCAATTGTTTCCAGTTCAAGTTCCCAAAAAACTAAACGCTTATAAAGATCGATCCATTCTTCCCACGAGTTAACCATTGCCATATCCATAGATATTTTACGGAATTCTTTTTGGTAATCCAGCGTGGTTTTCTCAGATATAAGGCGCGAGTGGTCGAGATTTTTTTTAAGCGAAAGTAAAATTTGGTTAGGGTTAACCGGCTTAATAAGGTAATCGGCAATTTTAGAGCCAATGGCACCTTCCATAATATATTCTTCCTCGCTTTTGGTAATCATGATTACCGGCACCGAAGATTTTTTTTCTTTAATTTCAGACAGGGTTTCCAATCCGCTAAGCCCGGGCATGTTTTCATCTAAAAAAACAATGTCAAAGTTATCTTTATCAAACATATCCAGCGCATCCTGGCCATTATTGGCAGTAGTAACCTTGTAGTTTTTTTTCTCAAGGAAAAGTATGTGGGGTTTCAGCATGTCAATTTCATCGTCTACCCAAAGTATCTTGATCTCATTCATGTTTATGAGTGAATTTTCGTTCGTAAATTAGTACGCAAGTTAAATTTATTTAACCATTTTAGTATTAATTTTTTTATAAAAAAGAAACGCGTATCTTTCTTAATATTGTGTTTTATTACAAGTATTAATGATTTATAATTACAACAGCCCGCAGGAGGCTATAATATCGCTCGAAGATGCCTATACAGGCAAGGATCTGCATGGGGTATTAGCTTCCAAAAACTTTAAGGCAGAAGCTAAACTGATATTAGAAAAGAATAATGGCGATGATTACGACCCTAATGATAAAGAAGCTTTGCTGGAAACCGCAACGCTGCTCGAATTATCGTTAGTAACCCAATTAGAAAAAAATGGTTTCCCTGATTTTACCGGTGTACAAAGGGAGTTTAGCAACCTGTACCATATTGACGGCGACCTGCATGCCATTATGGAAGAGCTTATTTACCCTGATGACAGTTTTTTTGTAAATAAAATATTTTTAACGGTTAATAACGGCATCTGGAAAGTTGCTATGGTAGAGGAGTAGGTAATTTATGAAAAAGATTTTACTAATAATTATTGCAATAAGTTTTTCTTCTTGCGCGTCATACTATGATGCAAAAGGAAATTTGGATTATGATTATATGCGATTAAGTATTGGTGCCGACTATAATACGCTTACAACTAAAGACAGATTGCCAGGTAATGCGGATGGACAAATGTATTACCCTCAAAAATTTGAAATTAACCTGCCAAAAAATATTTCGGGGTGGATGATTTCTGGCAATAATTATATTTTCGAATTCACTAATAAGCAGATAATTGTAATTGATGCTGGCTATTCAAATTATAAAAAAAAAATCGTCATTGTGGGTTATTAAAGATCCAAGTGATGATGAATTGTATATGGCAGTTGAAGCCTACTTGAAGGAGAAGAAATATTATGGTAAAATATTTGAAAATCCATCAAGAAATCGTGTAACAAAAGTTTACACAAACGGAGAGGTTAAAATTTTTCTATTCAATATTAAACCAAGTAATTTTGAAGCTTATCTTACTTTAGTTAAATCATTTAAATATATTAATTAGAAATCAAAAAAGGCCTGCAAAAATCTTTGCAAGCCTTCTCCTTCAATAACCTAAGTAACAAAAAATAACGTTATTATTGTTTTCCCGGTGCTGTTGAAGTTTTTTTATTGGTAGATGGAGTGATTGTTCTCTTCTTTTTATCCTTCGTTGCCTGCTTCTTTTGTTCTGCCTTGTCTTTTTCACGAAGTTTATCAGCTTCTTTTACAGCCTCCTCCTGCCTTTGAGCAGCTTTCGCATCACGCTGCACCTGTCTTTCAGTAGGTTGCGTAGGCTGCTGGTCTAGCTGGTCCTGCATTTCCTGTGCAGATGCTGCCACGGTAAATGCGAAGAAGGCACTAAGGCTGATAAATATATTTTTCATAATACAATTTTATTTTGCTATAGTAAAATTAGGTAAACCATGCTAATTTATTGCGTGTAGCCTGGGTATTAACCTATGTTTAACGCTTATTATTAAAATGCGTTAACAAACCTTACACTACACGTTAAAAACAAGGCTTTTTAACAATTGCCAACTGCTTTTACTATATTTGTTAAAAATTTGCTTAACGTGAGCCAAATCAACAAGCTTAAAATATTAAACGACCCTATTTATGGGTTTATATCTATAACAAATCCGCTGGTGTACGACCTTATCCAGCACCCTTATTTCCAGAGGCTTCGCCGTATATCGCAAATGGGGTTATCGTACCTGGTATATCCGGGAGCGCACCATACCCGTTTTCATCATGCTTTGGGTTGTATGCATATTATGCAAAAAACCGTGCAGGTGCTTAAATTTAAAGGTGTAGATATTAGTGATGACGAAGAAAACGCCCTTTGCATAGCCATACTGTTGCATGATATAGGCCACGGGCCGTTTTCGCACGCAATGGAACACAGCATTGTAGAGAATGTTAACCACGAGTCGATATCGCTATTGTTTATGGACAGCCTTAATAAAACGTTTGATGGTAAACTAACCCTTGCCATACAAATTTTCAGGGGCGAGTACCACCGCAAATTCATGCTGCAGCTTATATCGAGCCAACTTGATATGGACAGGATGGATTACCTAAAACGCGACAGTTTTTATAGTGGCGTGGCCGAGGGTAACATCAATTCTGAACGGTTAATACAAATGTTTAACGTTCAGGATGATATGCTGGTTATTGAAGAGAAAGGGATTTATTCAGTAGAAAAATTTCTGGTAGCTCGTAGATTAATGTACTGGCAGGCGTATTTGCATAAAACTAGCGTAGTGGCAGAGGTGGTGCTTACAAAAATACTAAAACGTGCTAAAGAGCTGACACATCATGGTGTGGTTTTATCGGCCAGCGAGCCGTTAAAATTCTTCCTTCAACATAAAATTGAACTGGAAGATTTTACGCCCGATGTGCTTAATACCTTCTCTTATCTAGACGATGTAGATATTATGGGAGCCATTAAGGCATGGCAGTTTAACGATGATTTTGTATTGCGTGAGCTGAGCAAAATGATTATTAACCGCGATTTGCCAAAAATAAAACTGCAGTCGGAAAAAGTTGATAGGGAAGAGGCGGTAAAACTACAGCGGGAGATCATGCAAAAACTCGGTTTAACCGAAAAAGAAGCCGAATATTTTGTGTTTAAAGGTAAAATAAAGAACCAGGCTTACAATAAGGCGGGCGAACCTATACATATATTACGTAAAGACCGAACTATAGAAGATGTTATTGATGCCAGCGATCAGCTGAATCTAAGGGCTTTATCTAAAGAAGTGACTAAGTATTACCTGTGTTTTCCAAAAGTGCTTTTGGAACAAGCCGCTATTTAATTTAATTTTATATTTTTGTCGGGATGAAATTTACAGCAGAACAAATAGCAGGGATACTTGAAGGCGAGGTTGTGGGTAACCCGCAAGCCGAAGTATTTAAGCTGGCAAAGATAGAAGAGGGCAGTGCCGGGTCGTTAACTTTTTTAGCGAACCCAAAGTACCAGCCCTATATATACACTACAGAGGCAACCATTACCATAGTTAATAAAACCTTTGAGCCAGAGGGCGATATTAGCACCACACTTATTAAGGTGGAGGATGCTTATAAGTCATTCTCTAAACTGCTGGAATACTACAATCAGGTTAAGTTAATGAAATCGGGCATCGAGCAACCCTCTGTAATATCTGAAGGTGTTACCTATGGCGATAACTTATACCTGGGCAGCTTTAGCTATGTTGGTAAAAACGTAAACATAGGTACCAATGTAAAAATTTACCCTAATACTTTTGTGGGCGATAATGTAACCATTGGCGATAATACTATACTTTTTGCAGGTGTACGCATATATTCTGAAACAGAAATTGGTGCTGGTTGTACCATACATTCGGGTGCTATTGTAGGTTCTGATGGTTTTGGTTATGTGCCTAATGAGGCAGGTGAGTACAACAAAGTGCCGCAAATAGGCAACGTAATTATAGAAGATAATGTAGATATTGGGTCGTGTACTACTATAGATAGGGCAACACTAGGGTCTACCATCATAAAAAAAGGCGTAAAGCTGGATAACCAAATACAAATTGCGCATAATGTAACCATTGGCGAAAACACGGTTATAGCATCGCAAACCGGTGTGGCCGGATCTACAAAAATAGGCAGTGGCTGTATTATAGGCGGTCAGGTAGGTATTGTTGGGCATCTTATAATAGGCAACAATGTACGCATACAGGCACAATCGGGTGTTACTAAAAGTTTGCACGATGGCGAAACCGTACAGGGGTCTCCATCAATGGCATATTCTGATTTTAATAAATCGTATGTGCACTTTAGGAACCTTCCTAAAATTGTATCCGACCTTGATGATGTGAAAAAGTATAATAACGAAGTAAATAAAAACGACATATAATGGTTAAACAAACCACAATCAAAAGTGAGATTTCATTAAAAGGCGTTGGGCTGCACACGGGTAAAGAAGTTACCATGACCTTTAAGCCGGCACCTGTAAACAATGGTTTTACTTTTGTTAGGGTAGATTTAGAAGGTCAGCCTGTAGTAGAAGCTGATGCTAATTATGTAGTAAACACACAACGTGGTACTAACCTTGAAAAAAACGGAGTTAAAATACAAACATCAGAACATGTACTTGCCGCATTTGTAGGCTGTGATGTAGATAATGTTATTATAGAGCTTGATGCCAGCGAACCACCGATTATGGATGGATCGTCTAAATTTTTTGTTGAAGCTATTGAAACTGCCGGAATAGAAGAGCAGGATGCCGAACGTAAATTTTATGTGGTTAAAGAAGTAATTTCGTATACCGATGAAACTACAGGTAGCGAGATTATATTAATGCCTGCCGATGATTACCAGGTAACTACAATGGTAGATTTTGGTACTAAAGTATTAGGTACACAAAATGCCACCCTTAAAAATATTGCCGATTTTAAAAGCGAAATTTCTGCTTCAAGAACCTTCAGTTTTTTACATGAGCTTGAAGCGTTATTAGAGCACGGACTTATAAAAGGCGGAGACCTTAACAATGCCATTGTGTATGTTGATAAGGATATCTCTCCCGAAACTATGGAAAACCTTAAAGTAGCCTTTGGTAAAGACAGTATTACGGTTAAGCCAAATGGTATACTAGATAACCTTACATTGCATTACCCTAACGAGGCTGCCCGCCACAAATTGCTGGATGTTATAGGCGACCTTGCACTTATAGGCATGCGCATTAAAGGTAAGGTTATAGCAAACAAGCCGGGGCATTTTGTAAACACCCAGTTTGCTAAAAAGGTATCTAAAATTATTAAGGCAGAACAGCGCAACCAGGTGCCTGTGTATGATTTACACAAGGAGCCACTTATGGATATCCATAAAATTATGGCCATGCTGCCACACCGTCCGCCATTTTTATTGGTAGATAAAATATTAGAAATGAGTGCAACGCACGTGGTAGGGCTTAAAAACGTTACCATGAACGAAAACTTTTTTGTAGGCCATTTTCCTGGTGCTCCGGTAATGCCGGGTGTACTTATTGTAGAGGCTATGGCACAAACAGGTGGTATACTTATATTAAGTACGGTTCCGGATCCGGAAAATTACCTTACTTATTTTATGAAGATAGATAATGTTAAGTTTAAGCACAAAGTGCTGCCGGGCGATACGCTTGTGTTTAACTGTCATCTTATTTCGCCTATACGCCGTGGTATTTGCCACATGCATGCCGGCGCATATGCTAACGGAAAATTAGTGGCCGAGGCCGAATTAATGGCGCAAATTGCCAAAAAAGTTAATTAGAAATTTATGAATCAACCTCTAGCATACGTACATCCGGGCGCTAAAATAGCCAAAAACGTGGTTATCGAGCCCTTTACAACCATCCACAATAATGTGGAAATTGGTGAGGGAACCTGGATAGGATCTAACGTTACCATTATGGAAGGTGCCCGTATAGGCAAAAACTGCAACATATTTTCGGGTGCGGTTATTTCTGCCGTTCCGCAGGACCTTAAATTTGGCGGCGAAGATTCGCTTGCCATAATTGGCGATAATACAACAATACGTGAGTGTGTAACCATAAACAGGGGCACAGTAGCATCTGGTAAAACCGTAATAGGCAAAAACTGCCTTATTATGGCTTCTGCCCACGTTGCGCACGACTGCCATGTAGGCGATAATGCCATTATAGTAAATGGCGTACTACTAGGTGGCCATGTAACTATAGGTAATTACGCTATATTAGGCGGTTTATCGGCGGTGCACCAATTTATTAGTGTGGGCGACCATGCCATGATTTCTGGCGGGTCGTTACTACGTAAAGATGTGCCACCGTTTACAAAAGCGGCAAAAGAGCCTTTATCTTATGTAGGTATTAATTCTGTTGGCTTACGCCGAAGAGGTTTTACTACAGAGAAAATCAGGGAGATACAGGAAATATATAGGATATTATATCAAAAAAATTATAATACTACACAAGCGCTAAGCATTATTGAAGCCGAAATGGAAGCTACAACAGAGCGTGATGAGATACTGATGTTCATTAGAAATTCATCAAGAGGTATTATGAAAGGATATACCGGAATATATTAATAAATGGTTTTTTGGGTTGTGGATTTGGTAATTTAGCGAAAGCTGAAAACCTATGAATCAAATAGCCAAATTTTTAAATAAACGAAAAGACAAACAAAAAAATAAAGAATATAAAATGGCAAGTACATCAGATATTAAAAACGGATTATGCATTAAGTTTAATCACGATATATATAAAATTATTGATTTTCTTCACGTTAAGCCGGGTAAAGGCCCAGCGTTTGTAAGAACCAAACTTAAAAGCCTTACTAACGGTAAAGTGTTAGATAATACTTTCTCTGCAGGTCATAAAATTGACGACGTAAGGGTAGAAACACACAAGTTTCAGTTTTTATACCCAGAAGGCGACCAGTATCACTTTATGCATACCGAAACGTATGAGCAAATTTCGTTACACAGGGATATTCTTGATGCACCGGATTTATTAAAAGAAGGCGAGAACGTAATGGTTATCATTAATGCAGAGACTGATGCTCCGCTATCTGTAGATATGCCATCATCTGTAGTATTAGAAGTTACGTATGCAGAACCGGGTGTTAAAGGTAATACAGCTACCAATGCAACTAAACCTGCAAAACTAGAAACAGGTGCATCTATTAATGTACCATTGTTCATTAACGAAGGTGATAAAATTAAAATCGACACCGCTACAGGTAACTACCTTGAGCGCGTTAAGGCATAGTTTTCAGGCTTATATAAACCTGAAATAAATTAATGAAAGCATTTCCTGCTGCAATATTGCTGTTTGCTTTAGCCGGGCTAAAGGTAAACGCACAAACTAATGATACCATTACAAAGGAAAATTTTTCCTTTCATGCACAAACTACTGTAACCTACCAATATAAGCCGGGATTTTCGGCGCCTTATAGTGGGCAGAACAGTTTTAGAACGTATGAGGAGCAGAGTAATTCTGTCACAGCAACGTTTTTTGCAGGCGCACGCTTATGGAAAGGTGCCAGTATATTTGTTAACCCGGAAATGGCCGGCGGTTCAGGACTTAGTAAAGTTCTTGGTATTGCCGATGCTACAAATGGTGAAACATTTAGGGTGGGTAGCACCTCCCCTAAAATATATTTGGCAAGGGCTTACATGAGGCAAATTTTTAGCCTTAGCGATGCTACCCAGCAGGAAGAAAGCGACCTTAACCAGCTTGCCGGTACGGTGCCGCAAAAATATTTTTCTATAATAGCAGGTAAGATATGCTTATCTGATTATTTCGATCAAAACTCCTACAGCCATGACCCCCGTACACAGTTTATGAACTGGGGTCTCATGAGCAATGGTGCGTGGGATTATCCTGCTAATACGCGCGGCTACATACCCAGTGTTGTTTTAGAATATGTTACTCCTAAAAATGAACTGCGTTTTGCAGTATCGTTATTGCCGGAAGTAGCAAATGGCCTTTCACTAAACTGGAATGCCGCTAAAGCAAATTCGGCTACTTTAGAGTATACCCGCAATTATTCATTTATGGGTAAAAAGGGTGCAGTAAGGCTGTTAGGTTTTTTAACGAGTGGTAAAATGGGTAATTACCGAGATGCTATTGCGCTTAACCCAACTGCCCCCGTTATTGAAGATGTACAGCATTATGGCAATAAAAAATATGGTTTTGGCCTAAATGCCGAACAGGAAATAAACGACTTTTTAGGTGGTTTTTTCCGTGCCAGCTGGAACGATGGTAAAACGCAAACCTGGGCTTTTACCGAGATTGATAAAAGTATAAGCCTTGGTGTAAGCGCAAACGGTAACAAATGGAATCGTGCTAATGATACTGCCGGGCTTGCTATAGTGGCATCGGGTATATCTAACCCGCACAGGGATTATCTTGCCGCTGGTGGCTATGGCTTTATGCTGGGCGATGGTAAATTAAATTACAGGACAGAAAGTGTGACAGAATTTTATTATTCGGCTAAACTTTCTCAAAATAATCTTTACCTTACCGGTGGTTACCAGTTTTTATTAAATCCGGGTTATAACCATGACAGGAACGGTCTTATCAATGTATTTTCACTTAGGCTTCACGCCGATTTATAATTTCACACTTATATGAAATTTCCTAGCGTATATCCACTAAAAGAAATTGCTGCCCTTATTGGCAGCGAATATGTGGGCGATGATAATTATCCGGTACACGGCATGAATGAAATTCATGTAGTAGAGCCGGGAGATATTGTATTTGTAGATCACCCAAAGTATTATGATAAGGCGTTACAATCTGCCGCTACCATAATTCTTATCAATAAAGTTGTTGATTGCCCAGAGGGTAAAGCATTACTTATATCAGATGATCCTTTCAGGGATTTTAATACCCTTACAAGGCATTTCAGGCCATTTCAATCGTCTAACGCAACAGTATCATTATCGGCACAAATAGGCGAGGGTACTGTAATTCAGCCTAACACTTTTGTAGGTAACAATGTTGTTATTGGTACAAACTGCATTATTCATAGTAATGTCGCAATTTACGATAATACCATTATAGGCAATAATGTAATAATACATGCAGGTACCGTTTTAGGTGCCGATGCTTTTTATTATAAAAAACGCCCCGAAGGGTATGACCAGTTACTATCTGGAGGCCGTGTAGTGATTAAAGATAACGTAGGTATAGGCGCTTTATGTACTATAGATAAAGGTGTTACCGGCGATACTACCATAGGCGAGGGTACTAAAATTGACAATCAGGTGCACGTGGGGCATGATACTGTAATAGGCAAAAAATGCCTTATTGCAGCACAAACCGGTCTTGCTGGTTGTATTATTATTGAAGATGAGGTTACTATTTGGGGTCAGGTTGGGCTTGCCAGCGGATTAACCATAGGTACTAAAGCGGTGCTACATGCGCAATCGGGTGTAAGTAAATCGTTGGAAGGCGGCAAAGTATACTGGGGTACACCAGCTCAGGAAGCCCGCGAAACAATGAAACAGATGGCTAATATTAAGCAAATTCCTAAATTGCTTGACAAACTTAAATAATAAATTGTTATGGATGTAAAACAATTTGTTAGGGGCTATTATAATGCCATACTCGACCCGCACGAAGTTAAAAACTATGTTCATGCAAATGCTGTACTGCAATGGTACAGCCTGCGCGGATATATAGAAATTAACCGGGACGAATTTATTGGCCTGGCCCAACAGCTTGTTTTAAAATACCATAGTTCACGATTTGAAGTAAGCCATATAATAACAGAAGGTAATCAGGTTTCTGTACGCTATGCACACCACGTAAAAACGTTAGATAACCCGGATGTAGAAACTGTTGTATCGCACACTACCGCTATTTGGGAGCTTAAAGATGAGAGGCTTTACAGAGGATATATTATGACAAAATCAGATAATTAAATGACTGCCTTGTTTAATTTAGACAAGACAAACGATACGGCAAAACAGGCGTTCCTGATAAGGATTACCTGTTTTTTTTGGTTATTGGGTAAGTTAGCTTCTTATAAATCATGGATTGCCGATAGAAGCCTGCCAACAGTAGCACTTTTTGAATTTTTTGATGCATTACCTAATAGTGTACATATAATAAGTTTTTTAGTTTCAATACTATTAATAGTAGCAATAATAGCTAAGCCTTTAAAAATTTTAATACAACTATTTATGGTTGTCGAAATTTTTTCGGTACTGCTCGATGTTTTAAGAATCCAGCCTTGGGAATATCTTTACCTGTTTATCATTGGCTTTTACATTACTTTTAAGCAAAGTCCGGCTATTTTTTATAAGTGCTTGCTGCTAATTATTGCAGCTACCTATATTTTTAGTGGGCTGCATAAATTTAATGCAGCATTTTTACATACCACATGGGACAATTTCTTTTTGCGAAAAGTTTTTGGTTTTTCTGATGCCCAAATCCCTGCGGGTATCCATTATGCGGGTGTTTTTTTTAGTGTTGGTGAATTTTTATTGGGAATTTTGCTACTCGCCACGAAGCGTAAAAGTAGTACTGTTATTGCTTTAATAACAATGCATTTATTTCTAATAGTTGTTAATGCGGTAATTTCGGCGCAGCCTGCTAACTCTATTGTTCCCTGGAATATACTCATGATTTTTATACTGTTATATATTTTAAAACATTCTTATAAAAATCAATATAGCTTAGGTAAACCTTTAGGGCTGCCTAAATTAAGTTCCTGTATTATTTTATTATTTTGGTATGTATTGCCATTTAGTAACATTTTTGGCTTTTGGGCACTTCCTCTATCGTCGGGTATGTATACAGGTAAACCACCCAGGGTATATATTTGCTGGGATGATTTTGGTAAAAAACATATTCCGGTTCAATACAGCCTTAACAGTAAACCTACTAAGTTTTGTAATAATGGCCGCCTGTTGTTGTTAAGCAACTGGACCCACCTGGAAGCTACACAGGCTCCTTTCCCGGCAGTTTGGTATTACGAAAGGCTTTATAAAAGGCTCAAAGAAAAATATCCTAATGATGCTATAAAAATGGTTTACACGTACTATCCATTCATTCACGTTACAGAAATCAGGTAATATTTTCTTGCAAAATAGCTATACAAATATTAAAAAAAGCTTTATGGGTATTAGTTAAAACCCTATTTTTGTACCACAAATTAGAAAATTAATAAAAAATATATCATGAGTGTTTTAGTTAATAAAGATTCAAAAATAATTGTTCAGGGTTTTACAGGTACCGAAGGTACTTTTCACGCAACCCAAATGATAGAATACGGTACTAACGTTGTAGGTGGTGTAACTCCTGGTAAAGGTGGCTCTACACACTTAGACCTTCCTGTTTTTAATACTGTAAAAGATGCAGTAGATATTGCAGGTGCAGATACAACTATCATTTTCGTTCCGCCAGCTTTTGCTGCTGATGCAATTATGGAAGCTGCTGAAGCAGGTATTAAAGTAATTATTACAATTACTGAAGGTATTCCTGTTGCAGATATGATTAAAGCTTATGATTACATACAAGGTAAAGATTGCCGACTAATAGGCCCTAACTGCCCAGGTGTAATTACTCCGGGAGAAGCTAAAGTAGGTATTATGCCAGGCTTCGTTTTCAAAAAAGGTACTGTAGGTATCGTATCTAAATCAGGTACATTAACGTATGAAGCTGCAGACCAGGTTGTAAAACAAGGTTTAGGTATTACTACAGCTATTGGTATTGGTGGCGACCCAATTATTGGTACTACTACTAAAGAAGCTGTTGAATTACTTATGAACGACCCAGAAACTGAAGCTATTATTATGATAGGTGAAATTGGTGGTCAGCTTGAAGCTGATGCTGCTAAATGGGTAAGGGCTGATGGTAACCGTAAACCGGTTATTGGCTTTATCGCTGGCGAAACTGCTCCTAAAGGCCGTACAATGGGTCACGCAGGTGCAATTGTAGGTGGTGCAGATGATACTGCTGAAGCAAAAAAACGCATCATGAGAGAGAACGGTATCCACGTAGTAGATTCTCCTGCGGAGATTGGTAAAAAAGTAAAAGAGATATTAGGTTAATCCCTGATAAACTTAAGATAGAAAAAGCCCCTTTATGGGGCTTTTTTATTTAGCTAATTTCAATGCTTTAGCGTATGTTTCATCACTATTTTTAGTGAGGTATTTTGGTACAAAATCTTCTCGAGGTGTGCCATTAACATGATACAATATTTCATACGGAATTTGATAGCCAATACCCGTATTAGGCATTTTAAAAGTATAAATGGCACCTATAAGTCCGGCCATTTTAGTGCCTACAATTTTAGCGCGTTTCATACCATCAAAACCTATTGCCATACCTTCGCCCATACTACCCGTCCAATGGCCTACCATAACGGTTAATTTCTTTTTGTAGATGGTTTTGCGTGGCGTTACATATTCTATCCACGATCGAACTGTAACGTATTCCTTTTCTTCAATTTCGTGTTTTTGATAGGGCAGGTACTTATCTGTAAAACGCCCCATAATGCCGCGAGCTACGGTTGTGTTACCACCGCCGGGTGTTTCGGTTAAATCTAAAATAATGCTTTTGGTATTCATAAGCTTATCAAGTACATCATCAAATTCTTTTATAACTTTGTTTTCACCAAGCGAATTATTGATTTTGATGTAGCCAATGTTCCCATCCAATATTCTGTATTCAATGTTATTGTGCATAATATTATTAATAGCAAACTGATCTGGATAATACGTTTTTTCGGTGCCATTTTCCACCACAGTAATTTCCCGTTGCTTATCGTGCGTGCCTGCCAACAGCATATTTAAAGCATAAGCATACATACTGATGTTATAATCATTAGTATACTTTGGTAAAAACAAGCTTAGTTGTTCAGTAATTGGTTTGCCATTAAATGCAGTAACTTCCATCCCCGGTTTTAAACCACTCAATTCTGCCTTGCTATCTTTGCGAACATCAGTTATAAAAAAATGATTATCTTTTTTCTCGGCAAAAACATCTTCTCCGCTTGGAATAATCCTGTTAGAGGTATTCAGGTTGGTGTTAAGCGAAACATGGCCGTTATGCAGCTCATGCGTTACCCGTTCGAGCAACGCCGTAAATTCATAATTATCTTTTACGTTTTTAGCTAATGGCAGGTAAATTTCTTTAACCTTATTCCATTCGATGCCCTGTTTTTCAAAATATGCGTAGTACTCATTATAATCATTCCAGAATTTTAAAAAATCTTCTTCGTATTTATTCTGGGCAATGCAAAACTGACTGGCAATTAGCAACCCGCCAATAATTATTTTCTTAAACATTGATTATACTTTTCTTACAAATATAAAAAAATAAGCACATGGTTGATGTTATCCCAACTTATCCAGCAACGCTTTTAAATCTACTGCATCTTTAAAAAAGTTAGCCCACAGGTCACCTTTCTTTTTAACACGTTCCGGCAGGGTTTTAATATTATAATTTTTTAAGTCGAATTTATCATCCAGCTCATCCCAATTTAAAGGCGTACTTGCTGTAGCACCTTCGCGCGGGCGAAGCGAATAGGCGCAAGCCATAGTTTTACCTTTGCCGTTTTGCAAAAAGTCAAGATAAATTTTACCTTCACGTTTTTTAGGCATACGCTCAAGGCTGGTAATATCGGGTAGGGCAGTGTTTACTGCCTGGCTTATTATATGCGAAAAATCCCGACTTTGCTCATAAGTATACTTTGGTTTTATAGGAATAAAAACATGCAACCCTTTACCGCCCGATGTTTTTAAATAACCGGTAATACTAAGGCTATCTAGTATCTCTTTTACTTTTTTTGCGGTGGTAACCAAATCTTTTATGGATGCCTTGTTAGGATCGAGGTCGAAAATTATATAGTCCGGATTATCAAGGGTTTTTAATCGGCTACTCCAAGGGTTTATTTCAATACAACCCAGGTTTGCCATATAAATAAGTGTTTCCTTATCATTACAAATAAGGTATTCAATATCTTCTTTAGTCGAGTCGGAGTGGATCTTCTTCGTCTGTGCCCAATCCGGAACCATGCCTGCCACATTTTTTTGGAAGAAACCTTCCTTTGCAATTCCATTAGGGGTGCGGCGCATAGATTGAGGACGGTCTTTAATATAGGGCAAAATATATTCAGCCATAGCATCATAATATGCAATCACATCGCCTTTTGTATAGCCCTGTTCCGGCCAGAAAATCTTTTCAGGGTGCGTTACTTCCACTTTAGATGTATCGTAACCAGGTTTACCTTTAGCTGTTTTTTTTTGTGCAGCTTTGGGTTTCTCTTCCGTTTTAGCAGTGACTTTTTCTTTTGTCATTTTCTTTTCAAGTTCAGGTTTTACTTTAACTTTTTTCGCGGTTAGAGTAGGAGTTCCCCCTTTGGGGGTTAGGGGGCTTTTGATGGCTTGTTCCCGCACCACATCTTTCGGGTTTTTATCATTTCGTAATGCGATAAATACTGGGTGGCGCAGGCTATTAGTTTCTGTCCATTCGCTGTACTTTATTTGGGCAACCAAATCGGGTTTTACCCAATGGGCACCGCGCTCTTTAGGTTTTACTTCAAACGGAGAAGCATCCTGCTCTAACGCTACTAGTTTTTCGTACATATCGTTAAGCGAATCTTCATTAAAGCCAGTGCCTACTTTACCGGAATATAAAAACTTGCCATCTTCATAATAGCCTAATAGTAACGAACCAAAATTACTTCGAGAACCCTGCGGATTGGTATACCCGCCAATAACCATTTCCTGTTCTTTTGTAACTTTTATTTTAAGCCAGTCTTTACTGCGTTTGTTTATATAATATTTAGAACTTATTTTCTTGGCTATAAGGCCTTCGCCTCCCTTTTTCTCAACTTGTTTAAGCAATTTGCTTCCGTTACTTTTTGTGTGACCCGAATATATAATCATATCACTTGCCGGTAGCAAAGCCTCTAAAATTCGCTTACGCTGAAGCAATTCCAAAGAGGTTAAGTCGAACCCATTGAAATATAGAATATCAAATACATAGCATTTAAGCATGCCGCGGTTGGGATCTTCGGCATAATACTGCAACCACTGAAAGTGGCTGTTTCCTTTATTATCCTCAACCACAATTTCACCATCTAATACTACATCGTTCGTAATGATATCAAAAGCTTCAACTAACGGTTTGTATTTTTGATTGAAGGAAATACCATTACGCGACACCAAATTTACTTTGCATTTATTTACCTGAATAAGCGCACGGTAACCATCGTATTTGGTTTCGTAAACCCAATCTTTATCATCAAAAATTTCATCGGCTAATGTGGCTAATTGGGGTTTCCATTGGGAAGGAAACTCTTTTAACGGCTTAGCATTAGCAACATCATCGGGCGTGAATGAAATTTCGTTTGTAGTTTCGGGTACAGCCTCTTCAATTTCCTGTTCTAAATCAATTTTATTGGTCTTTTTTGTTTTTGGTTTATCTTCATGATTGCTGTTCCAAACATCTGATTTTTTATCCTCAGCAATTTCCTCAATAGTACGCCCGGTTAGTACCGATGTCTGGTCAAACTCCTTTTTATCGGCATATTCATCTTTCCCTTTAAGTAGCAACCACTCTTTATCCTTGCCCTTCATGTGTACCATGTGGTACGAGCCCTTCAGCTTTTTGCCATTCATCACAATTTTTATATTGCCCTCATCGTGCATTTTGCGCAGTATCTTTTCGCTTTCGGCAACGTTATCGCTGCCTTCGGCAAGGTATGTTCCCGTATCCCAAACCATAACGGTACCACCGCCGTATTCGCCTTGTGGAATTGTCCCTTCAAAATCAATATAATCCATAGGATGATCTTCAACATGCATGGCAAGGCGTTTGACTGATGTATCTGCAATGGGGCCTTTTGGCACCGCCCAGCTCACCAGTACACCATCAATCTCCAGCCTGAAATCGTAGTGCAGGTGCGATGCAGCATGCTTTTGAATAACAAAATGCAACTGCTTGCCGCCTTTTTTTACTTTACCCTCAGGCTCTGCCGTTTTATTAAAATCCCGTTTTTTATTGTATTCTGATAACTTTTCCATAGCTATTAGTTTTTAATGGCGGCAAGGCTGGCTTTAAGCTGTTCTAATAAATCATCTTTTGCGCCGGTGGCAGTTTTACGTTTGCGTGGTGCTGCCTTCGGTTTTTCATCGTCTTTTGCCGCTGCTTTTTTCTTTATCATTTTAATCAGCTCTTCCTTATACGTATCTTTGTATTTTGATGGATCAAATTTTTCTGTTAATTGGTCGATGATGGTTAACGCCATATCTAACTCCTTTTTAGATATCGTTATATCGTGTGGAATCATAGGCGCTTCGTGCGGATCGCGCAACTCATCATTAAACCTGATTTGTATTAGTAATATAGCATCCTCTTCAACTTTTAAAATACCAAGATGTTGGGTAGTACGCATTACAAATTTGCAAAGCCCAACTTTTCCTGATTTTTCAAGAGCTTCGCGAAGCAAGGCATATACCTTTTTAGCCTCTTTGGCAGGCTCTACTATATAAGGTTTTTCAAGATATTTAGAAGGAATTTCCTCCTCCTTAATAAACTCGAAAATATCAATGGTTTGGGTTTTCTCTGGGGCTACTTTAGCAAAATCGTCCTTATCGATAATTACATAATCGCCATTTTCTTTACGATAGCCTTTTGCAATTTCGTCCCAGGGCACTTCTTTACCATCTTTTTTACAAACGCGTACGTATGCAATATTGCATTTGTCTTTCTGGCGAATCATGTCCAGGTCGATATTGTGTGGGTTAGTGCCGCTGTATAATTTTATGGGAATATTTACCAGCCCAAAGCTGATGCTCCCTTTCCAGATTGCTTTCATAATTGTGTGTTTGTGTAAGGGCTAATTGCTTATTGCATAAGCCAATAAAAGCGATAACCTAAAAGGTTACCGCTTATTAAAGTTATAGATAAAAGGTGTAGGTAGCTAAGGTTTTAATACTACTTTCACACAGTTATCTTCTTTGTTATTAAAAATGTCGTACATTTTTGCAGCATCCTGTAATGGTACGCTATGGGTAATAACATCTTCAAGAGTTACTTTGCCGGTTTCTACCAGTTCGATAAGATGGTCGATGTAATTGTGTACCGGCGCCTGGCCGCCACGCAGTTTAATACCCTTATCAAACCACTGGTGTAGCGGAAAGTTATCAAACGGAGTACCGTAAACACCTACAACGGTTACAGTACCGCCACGGCGCACGGCATCAAAGCAGCGTTGCAGTGTCATCATCGATCCCATTTCGCCCTGAATTAGGTTTTTAGCACTTGCCCAAAAGGAATGTTCGGTTTCCATACCCACTGCATCTACACAAACATCGGCACCGTAACCGCCTGTCATGCTTCTAATCGCTTCTACAGCATCAACATCTTTACCATTAATAGTTTCAACGTTTGCAGCTTTACGAGCCATTTCTAAACGATATTCTAAAATATCTACGCCAATTACCCTGCCTGCACCACGCAGCCAGGCTGATTTCATTGCCATAATACCTACAGGGCCACAACCAAATACAACCACGGTTTCGCCACCTTTAAGTTCTGCCCAGTCGATGGCGCTCCAGCCTGTAGGGAAAATATCGGTTAAGAAAAGTGCCTGGTCATCGGTTAATTTATCTGATATTTTGCGGGGACCATAATCGGCATAAGGCACACGCACATATTCTGCCTGGCCTCCGCTGTAACCACCATACAAATCGGTATAACCAAAAAGGGCGCCACCTTTACCTTTTGCAAGTCCGCCTTCGGGGCCATACATTTCAGGGTTAGAGTTTTCGCAATGCGTTGGCAAGCTGATGTTACAGAAATGGCAGGTACCGCACGAAATAGGAAAAGGCACTACCACGCGGTCGCCTACGCGAAGGTTAGTAATGCCGCTGCCTACTTCTTCTACAATGCCCATAAATTCATGTCCCATTACCATGCTGTGCGGCTGCGGAATGTAACCGTTGTAAATGTGCAGGTCGCTGCCACAAATAGCGGTAGAGGTTACTTTTAAAATTACATCGCGGCTTTCTTCAATAATCGGATCGTCAACCGTGTCTACGCGAACGTCTTTTGGTTTGTGAAATACAAGTGCTTTCATAAGGTATTGATTTAAGTGAATTGGTTTTGTTGGTTGTTTGTTGTTTATTCGCCTGTTTCGCTATGGGGAGCATCTACAGGTTTTGATTGTGAGGAACCCTGCTGCCTTAAGTAAATTGACAGTGCTATGATTGCGAATACCGATAGAAATTCGCTTTGCCAGTTCTGGAACGATTCAAACCAAAACCTGGAATCGGTTATATAATCGCCTGCTGTTGTTAAGGCATCGCCTTTTAAAGCATTTTGAGTATTTTCATCGGCAAGGCTGCCATAAAAATGCAATACAAAAGAAATAATGAATAGTAACAGTAATGCTATAGTAAGCGAGTTTTGATACAGCTTTAGTATAAAGCCACCTCTTTTAACCGGATTTGGAGCATCGGGTTTGGTAGGGTCGGGAGTGCGGTCTACTTCATCAGTACCGTCAAATTTTTTAGATTCAGATGATCCTTTTTGTTTCAGGTAAATAGTAAATACCACAAAAAGTGCCATTTGCAAAAATTCGCTTTCCCAATTTTCAAAAGTAGATTCTACAAAATGCCCCGATGAAAAGTATTGCGATAGGGTAACAGTCTGCCCGCCATCTTCTACCAGTTCTTTGTTATATTCCTGATGCCCAAAATAAACCTGGGCGCTAAACGTGGCAACAAAAAATAACAGAAAGGCAATCGAGAGGCTATTGTTTTTAATAAACTTTTTCATTTGTTAAGGTGTGTACAAACGGTTATAATTAAAAAATGGGGTTTAAATATATAAACCCCATTTTCCTAACAATGCTGCTGTTGTTACGCTACTTCATTTTCATCTGCTTCAGCAGCATCAAAATTAATAGTGTTATAAGCGGCCTCTGTTAATGTTATGTCAGCTTGTTTTTCTTCTTCAAGCGTAATGTGCAAAATATCTGCAGCTTCATTATAGCCTAGTGTTTTTGCAAAAGCACATAATGTACCATACGTTGCAATTTCATAATGCTCAATTTTTTGAGATGCTGCAATAATACCGGCATCACGTACCGGGCCTGGCTCGGTGCTTTCCATAATATCCTGACCTTCTTTAAGCAGGCCATCCATAGCTTCGCATTTTTTTGCTACAGCTTTTTTACCAATAAGTGCAAATACCTGCTCTAAACGTGCAATTTGCTCTTCAGTTTCGGTAGTGTGGTTGTTAATACCATCAATAAGGCCTTGTGTAGTAGCATTTTTAGCCATTTTAGGCAATGCTTTTACAAGCGCTTTCTCTGCCCAGTAAATGTCTTTAAGGCTGTCCACAAATAATTCTTGTAATCCTTCGGCAGCGGTAGCTTTTGCTTTTACAATACCTCTTGAAGATGTTGTTTTTGAAGTTGTAGCTGTTTTTGCTGCTGTAGCTTTAGCGGCAGTTGTTTTTGTAGCAGTGCTTTTAGAAGCTGTAGCCTTAGTAGTGCTTTTTGCTGCTGGTTTTGTTGCTGTTGCCATAATTTTTTAGTTTATTTTTGATTAATAGTTTTTGCGGTGTTTTCCGTTTGGCTGTCTATCAAAATTAAATAAGAGTTAAGGTTGCTAATGCTAACGTAATCATAAAATTAAATACTGTAACGGTACTTTAACTCAATGTGTTACAGAATACTTAAATAAACACTGTATAATTATATAATTGTACAAATAACTTATAAGATTATGAAAAAGGCCTTTGCTGCAATTGTAAATAAAAGTTGTAAGGTGCTCATTTTAGGTACAATGCCGGGCGAAAAATCATTAGAGTTACAGCAATATTATGGCAATAGAGGTAATCAGTTTTGGAAATTGCTTTTTACTATTTATAATAAAGAATTTACTTTAGATTATACTGAAAGATTACACTTGCTGAAAGATAATAACATTGCCCTGTGGGATGTGTTGCAATACTGCGAGCGGGAGGGAAGCCTTGACAGTAATATTAAGAATGAAATACCCAATGATTTTAAAGCATTCTATAAACAATATCCCAATATTAAAAAGGTGCTGTTTTCTAGTAAAAATGCAGCAGCTTATTATACCAAATATGTAGGGCGAAGGGATGATATTATTTATGATGTATTGCCATCACCAAGCGGTGCTAATGCAACCATGCGATTTGCACAAAAACTTGAAATTTGGAAAGAGAAGATTTTAAATGAAGATTTATAACAAAGTAAAATATTATAACGAAAACGGTATATTATTGTAAGAAGAATGCTATTATAAAATTGATAATTTCTATATCTTTGAGGTAAATTAAGCTAAAAATTGCTTCAATGAAAAAGGTTTTCCTGATTATAGTATTCTTCTCATTTTCAATGGGCTGTATGGCGCAATCAAATAATTTTGTGGCCAGTAACAGTAAGGTGATATGGGAAAACGTATTTATAAGCAGTGAAACCAACATTACCAATTTACTTGCAAGGCATACCAGGCTTAAAATAACATCGGCTAGCGGCGATATTTATAAAGGCGTAGGAGTTAACCTAAGAAATACCTGCCCGGGAACAGATAACTTTTTGAAAGATGACTTTAACTTTAATTTTGAAATCGAAGTGCGTGAAGGTAAATACAGGGTTACCGTAAGCGATATTGTTTTTTCTAAAAAAGCAAAAGGCAAAAAAAGTAGTATACCTTCAGAAAAATACCTGTTGGATAAAACAGAATTAAAAGCTGGCGAAAAAGCAGAAGCTGATTTAACCTGTCTTGAAAATTACTTCATCAAATTATTTTCGGCTACAACCATTTACAAAAACAGGTCGTAGGTTAATAATTAAAAACCAATTAATTAACATTGCTATAATAATTTTTTTCTTACCTTTAAATTATTAAAGCGCTAAGGGCTATTCCTTTATATTTTTTCCATTATAAATTCTGTTTTTATTTGTCATGAAAAATTATTGTTGTTAGCAAAGGATTGAACTAACCAAACAATCCTTTTATGTTATGTTTTTTATCAAACACAAAACCTCCCAAAGGATTATGAAACTGTTTAATCTTACCTTATCTGCTATTACCTTTTTGGTAACTGCGTTTTTTCTGTTTACAGATGCACCCGACCTTACTACCTTCAACGGTATTATTTATGCCACTATTATGCTAGTGCTAATGCTGATTTGTGTTACCGGTATATTTTTCAACCTGCCTGCAATACACAGGCGCAAACACAGGCATCATCAACATAACCATCATCGACTTAGTTAATATGTTATATATAAAACAAAAAGGCTATCCCGAGTAAGGATAGCCTTTTTGTATTTATTATGATAAGTGACTATTTACCTTGTTGGTTTTTCATCTCTTTTTCAATCATATCATAAAACTGGTCAATTTTAGGTAACACAAGTATTCTTGTTCTTCTGTTACGCGCCCTGCCTTCCGGCGTAGTGTTGCTGTCTAACGGAATATACTCGCTACGGCCAGATGCTACTAAACGTTTAGGATCGATACCAAAATCGTTTTGAAGTATCCTTACAATAGATGTTGCACGTTTAACACTTAAATCCCAGTTGTCTAACAGTACAGGGTTTTTAATAGGCACATTATCTGTATGTCCTTCAACCATACACTCAAAGTCAGGTTTGTCCTGAACAATTTTTGCAACCTTGCCTAAAATTTCTTTAGCTTTATCGGTTACATTGTAGCTTCCGCTTTTAAACAATAGTTTATCAGCAATAGAAATGTATACAACGCCTTTTTCTACGCTTACATCAATATCCGGGTCGTTTACGCCAACCGCTCTTTTAATACTTGTAACAAGTGCAAGTGTAACCGAATCTTTACGGGTAAGTGCATCTTGTAACCTTGTGATTTTAAGATCTTTTTCTTTAAGGCTCTCTAACGATTTTTCAAGGTTTTGAGCACCTTTAGATGATAATGTGGTAATGTTACCTACAGTATTAATAAGATCGCTGTTGTTTTTCTTTAAAAAATCAAGCTGACCTGCAACTGCATCTTTCTCTGTAAGGCAGTTGTTAAGCTTTACTGTTGCAGTATTCAGTAAGTCCTGAATCTCTTTGTTTTTTGCCTCTAATGCGGCAATTTTTTTCTTGCTACCGCACGAAGTGAGCGTAATCGCTACTAATGAAAGTGTTAGAATGGCTCTTCTCATAAATTACTTGATTTAAAAATTTTAACTAAATTACTACTAATCTCAAAAATACTAACGCGTTTTCGCATAAACTATTGTTAAATTATAAGTCAAATACCTTGCCGTTTTTAACATAATAGTTGTATACAATGCTTTTAATTTTGTAGTAATTATTGTACTGTTTTGATTTTCTTTTGTTTAGGAAATAAAAAAGCTTTAAATAAAAATAATAATGCGCACTTAAAATTGCCCACAAATGTTTTGTCTGCCCTTTTAATAAAAAACGCCATCCGGCGAGGCCATCTAATAACAATCGTACGAACAATACAGGCAGTAATTTATGTGCAGGCAGGTTTTTAAGCATCATCCATAATGAGTTTCTGAAGTTTAAAAACGTTTTTTTAGGATTGTTGCTGCTTAATGTTGCACCACCTACATGGTAAACGACTGATGAACTACAAAAACGGGCCTTGTAGTTTTTGTTATACGCCCTCCAGCACAGGTCGATCTCTTCCTGGTGGGCAAAAAAGTCTTCATCAAAACCACCTAATTCGCGATACACTTCTTTACGGATAAATAAGCACGCACCCGATGCCCAAAAAATTTCCGACTCATCATCATACTGCCCGTTATCCGCTTCAACGGTTTCTAAAATCCTGCCGCGGCAAAAGGGGTAACCGTATTTATCTAAAAAACCACCAGCCGCACCGGCATATTCAAAATGGGTTTTGTTTTTGTAGTCTAATATTTTTGGCTGAATAATAGCTGTTTCTAAATCCTTTTCAAAAAGGTCTTCCACGGGCTGTAGCCAGCCTTGGGTAACTTCAACATCAGAGTTTACTAAAACATAAATATCTTCCTCAACTAATTGTAAAGCGTCATTGTATCCTTTGGCATAACCAAAATTGCCAGCATTCTGAATAATTTTTATTTGAGGATAAGTAGTTTTTATAAACGCTACAGAATCATCGGCAGAGGCATTATCGGCAACATAAATTTCAGCTTCGGGAGAGTAGGCAGTGACTGATGGTAAAAACTGCTCAAGCAGGCCTTTACCATTCCAGTTTAATATAACAACAGCAATGCTTTTCATAAAGTAGGAGTATAGTGGGGTGCATCGGGCAAAAATATGTACTGTTCTGCCTCTTGATCCATTTGGCAAAAGTAATGATTAAGCCCGTTAGTAACCATAAGATACACGGCTTTTAGTGTCATATTATAACGGGCAATCTGGTCGAACGTGCTTTGCGATATAGGCACACCGGGCGCCTTACATTCTACCGCTAAAAAAATAGTACCATCGGGGTTAAAAACAACCACATCATAGCGTTTGGTTATGCCGTTTATTTTGAGCACTTTTTCTACATTAATATACGACTTGGGAAAATTTTTCTGCTCCAGTAAAAACCGTACCACATGCTGGCGCACCCATTCTTCGGGCGTGAGCACAATAAATTTTTTACGGATCTCATCAAAAATGGCGACCTTATTTTCACTATTTTTGAATCGGAATGTATAGTCAGGAAAATTAAGCTTCTGCATGGCGCAAAGGTAAAATTTTTAGGCAATAAATAATAAAGCATATAGTGGACGACGTAGCTAAAATTGTTAACGACATAAAGCAGGGCAATATAAAGCCTATTTATTTTTTTATGGGCGAAGAACCCTATTATATAGATAAGCTTACCGATTATATTGAAGACAATATACTTACCGAAGACGAAAAGGGCTTTAACCAAATGGTGCTTTACGGAAAAGATGTTTCTATAGAAGATGTTATAGGCAATGCAAAACGCTACCCTATGATGGCCGACAGGCAGGTGGTTATTGTTAAGGAAGCACAGGAACTGTCGCGCACTATAGAAAAACTGGAAAGTTATGCCGAAAATCCGCAGCCTACTACAGTGCTTGTTTTTGCCTATAAGTATAAAACACTTGATAAACGTAAAAAAATTACCAAGCTGCTTGATAAAGTAGGGGTGGTATATGAAAGTAAAAAGCTATATGAAAACCAGGTAGGCGATTGGATTAAACGTGTATTATCGGGCAAAGGATATAATATAGAGCCTAAAGCTGCGGCAATGTTGGTTGAGTTTTTAGGTAACGATTTGGGTAAGATTAATAACGAACTCGAAAAGCTGGCTATCATTCTTCCACAAGGAAGTACTATTACACCTAAGGTTATTGAAGATAATATAGGAATAAGTAAAGATTACAATGTATTTGAACTGCGCAAAGCCATTGGCGAAAAGGACCAGCTTAAAGCTTATAAAATTGCCGACTACTTTGCCAATAACCCTAAAGATAATCCGCTTGTATTAACAGTAGGGCTTGTATTCGGGTTTTTCTCGCAGTTATTGCAGTATCATGGTTTGAAAGATAAAAATCCGGCTAATGCAGCTAAAATGCTTCGGGTTAACCCTTACTTTTTAAAAGATTATGATATTGCCCTACGCAATTACCCTATGCGAAAGGTAAGTGCCATTGTAGGCGCACTACGTGATATTGATGTAAAGAGCAAAGGGGTAGGGGCTAATGTATCGCAAGCCGACCTGATGCGCGAACTGTTAGTGAAAATTTTTAATTGATTATAACGCTGCTGAAGCGCAATGGTTGTAGGTTAAAGATTACCGGAATTGTTATTTGACCATCTAGATATCGTAACTTTGCTTAGGAAAAACACAACTCATGAGATTTCATACACGTAAATGGGTAAAGCCCGAAGACCTTAACCCTAACGGCACTTTATTTGGCGGTAAACTACTTGCCTGGATAGATGAAGAAGCAGCGCTGTATGCTATAATTCAGCTTGAAAACCAAGGCGTAGTAACCAAACACATGTCGGAAATTAATTTTATGGCATCCGCAAGGCAGGGCGATATCATCGAGATCGGGATCGATGTGATTAGATTCGGAACGACATCAATCGTACTTCGATCTGAAGTGCGAAATAAAATGACCCAGGAAAAAATTATTACGGTAGATAATATCACTATGGTAAACCTCGATAGTTTTGGCAGGCCATCGGCACACGGCAAAACCCAGATTGAGTATGTTAAAGACAGGATAGGCAAACAGCTTTAAGCATCGATATATCCTTTGCCGGTAGGCAGCTCGAATATCTCCAGATCGAAATACGCTACTGATGCTATAATGTGATCGAAAATATCGGCCATAATATATTCATGATTTATCCAGCGCTTATCGCTTGTAAATACATAAATTTCTATCGGGATACCTTTCTCTGTAGGTTGTAGGTGGCGGCACATAATAGTCATGTCTTTATTTACGCCGGGGTGTTTTTCGATATAACTGTTTATGTATCTCCTGAAAATTCCCAGATTTGTAAGATGGCGCCCGTTTATAGATAATGATTTGTCGATATTATTCTGCTCATTATACTTCTCAATTTCATTCTTACGAACATCAAGATAATCAGCTATAAGCTGAATTTTTTTTAGGTCTTCAATTTCATTTTCATGAATAAACCTAACGGTATTAGCCCTGATTAAAATATGCCTTTTAATTCGGCGCCCGCCAGAACTGGTCATACCGCGCCAGTTTTTAAACGAATCCGATATCAGGCTGTATGTAGGTACCGTAGTTGTTGTATTATCAAAATTACGCACCTTAACCGTAGCCAGGTTAATTTCGATAACATCGCCATCGGCACCAAATTTCTCGATAGTAATCCAGTCGCCTATACGCACAATATCATTAATGGTAACCTGAATGCTGGCTACAATACCCAATATGGTATCTTTAAAAATAACTATGGTAACGGCCGATATGGCACCAAAAGTACCCAGTAGAGCAGGTAGCTTTATATCAAACAAAATTAGTACTATAGCCGTACAAAAAAATATCCATAGCACTATCATTACAACTTGTATGTAGCTGTCTATAGGCTTGTCGTTATAATCGGGTTGTAATTTTAAATAATCTTTAAGCGCGTTAAACACACTACGGATGATCCAGAGGCTTAACAGTATTATAAACGTAATTACGCCTTTAGAATAAACAAATTCCCAATACGTAAAGTTTTTTAACGCAATGGGAATTGTTTTATAAATAAACAATAGCGGAATTAAATGGGCTACATACTGCGGGGTTTTGTTCTGCACTAAAAAATCGTCGAACAGGGTTTTAGTTTTAGTAGCTAAAACTCCCATTGCAACCACTAATACTTTACGTGCAATAACATCTATTACATACGCCGTAACACCAATACACACTAAGGTAACGGCTAAGTTACCATAAGACGATGTAGTGCGGCTAAACTCTAACCCGCGTAATAATTTGTATGCCCAGTTAAAATAATCCATTTAGCTGTTTTGAGGTGTCCTGAAGTATTTATATTCAATATAAAAAGTTCCGAAAGGAATTATAGAGGCAAGGCACACAAAAAGAAATTTTTTAATTGGCCAGTTTTGCTGCTCTTTTAATATAAACGCTAAAATAATGTAGGCTATAAATAAACCTCCGTGAGCAGATCCTACCGGGCGAACATATTCTGGCGTATTAAAATAATATTTAAGCGGCATAGCAACAAAAAATAGTAGGAGTAGAGAAATACCCTCTAACGTGGCAATAATTTTAAAAACTTTAGTCATGATGATGATTTTATTTTTGTGCAAAGGTACGTAAGCAACACTTTTTATTTTGAATAAAAAGCAGCAAATTCGCTAAAATAAAAAAGCTGTTTGCATAACAAACAGCTTACTTTATAAAAAAAAGCGCGTGTGCTTAGTAAGCAAGAAACGCTTTATTGTATTCTTTAAGGTCAAGAACATTGTTTTTATGGCTCAGGTCGCTAAACAGCGTTATGAGGTAGTCAAGGCTTTCCAGATTGTTTTCTGCACCTGTTGTCTCGGCAGAAATCAGCTCTTCGCCCTCAATAGGCTCATCATCCGGAATAGGAATTAAAAACGCTCCGTTAGCCTCAAGGTGCTCATACGTAAGGCGTATGGCCTTAGTAAGTACCGGGTTATTTTCTTCAAGCGAGTACTCGCGTAATTTTTTCAGGTCGGCTATCAATACTTCCGCGTTAAAACCTTTTTTAAACAGGTCAAGCTGTATCTTATTGATTAGTTTAAGTGCACTAGGGTTTTCCACAATAAAAGTAGTTTAGTTTTGTCATTATTTCAGAATGGCAAAAATAGTATATATTATAAATTTACCATATCTTTTTTACATTTTATTATTACAGAAAAAATAACCCGTATTTTTGGCACAATATGAGTAAACGCGACCTTAAAAAATACCTGGCATCTTTACCCAAGCCCGAGCTCGAAGAACAGCTTATGGCATTGTATGAAAAATTTAGCGATGTAAAGGCTTATTACGATTTTATTTTTAACCCTAAAGAGGAAAAACTTGAGCAACTGGCCAAGGCTAAAATTGCAAATGAGTATTTCCCTATAAAAGGTAAGCGGCCTAAACTGCGCCGGTCTATAGCGCAAAAACATATAAAACATTTTTTAAGCCTTGGGGTAGACCCTTACGTAGTGGCCGATGTTATGCTGTTTACTATAGAAACTGCCCAAAAATATAGCGCCAAGCGCGACATGAAATATGCCTCGTTTTATAAAAGTATTTTCACAGCTTATAAACAAGTGGTTGATTATGTAATAGTTAACGGTATGGGGCCTAACTTTGCACCCCGTATTGAAGCGGCTTATAAAGAAACGTTTAAGCAGGACTGGGAAAACAAAAAAGAATTTGAGCGTATTTACGATAATTTTGAGTAGTGCTAAAATCTGTTAACGGTTTATAATCATTGATTGTAAACTATTAACTTTACGTAATTGCAAGTAGTAGGTTACATTTTGCCGGATTAATTGGCAACTTTGAACCTTAAACTTTTAAACTTTAAACTGAAAAAAATGGCTCAATTTATAAAGATATACCCTCAAAACCCAAACGAAAAAGAGATCGCCAAAGTGGTGAAAATCTTGCAGGATGGTGGTATAATTATTTACCCTACCGATACCGTGTACGGACTTGGGTGCGATATTACGAACACAAAAGCGTTGGAGCGCGTAGCAAAAATTAAAGGGATTAAGCTTGAAAAAGCAAATTTCTCGTTTGTATGCAGCGACCTTAGCAATATATCAGATTATGTTAAGCAGATAGACACCTCTACTTTTAAGATATTGAAGCGATCTTTACCAGGCCCTTATACCTTTATTTTACCGGGAAACAATAATCTGCCGAAGTCATTCAAAAATAAAACAACTGTAGGTATACGTGTGCCCGATAACCCGATTGCATTAGAAATTGTAAAGCAGTTGGGTAACCCAATAATATCGACATCAATACATGATGATGATGAGGTTATTGAATATTCTACCGACCCGGAACTTATTTTTGAAAAATGGCAAAACCTTGTCGATGCTGTTATTGATGGCGGTTATGGCGACAATACACCATCTACCATTATCGACCTTTCCGGACCTGAGCCTGTTGTGGTTAGGGAAGGCAAAGGCGACCCTGATGTTTTTTAATTTTATTTATATGCACTTTTATTCTGACGCAGAATTTTTAATATTAATAAATTCTTCGACTTTGTTGCACGCTCAGAATAACAGGCTCACGTTGTTTTAATAAGAAATAACATAAATTTCTACATAATAAAAACAGCCCCTATTGGGGCTGTTTTTATTATATAATGTCGAGAATTAATCTTCCGATTCTTCTTTGCTATCCTCATCATCTTCGTCTTCAGCCTCATTGGTTAAAAAGTCAATAACAAGTTCTATATTTTCACCATCTTCGCTAAGGCCCCAGTAAGCAGGGTAGTAGCCATCGCCCCAACCAGAGGCAAACATGATAACGTTATTGTCTGAATCTTCAGTTGGTTTATGGTCATTCCAGTCGCCTAATTCGCGGGAGAAATTATTTTTACCCGAATATTCCCTAAACTCATCGGCCAATACATCGTCATAATAGTTCGATTCAGGATTTTGTTCCTGCACTTCATCCATTCGGTTAATGTAAGCCGAGTTAGTTTCTTCATCTAAAAAACACCCAAGGCCAGATTCTACCGCAAAGCCATAAAATTCGCCTTCGTCAAGGTCTTCCATTTCTTCCGATGTTAAATCTTCTGTAACAGCTAGTATCCATTTAGAGGCAGCTTCCGGCCTGAATTTAATTTTAGCGTAGGCAATCCTGTGGTGCAGTTTATCTATTTCAGATACATAAATGTACACCGGATACTTATCTGGCTCTACAGTGCGCGAAAATGGCTGCTGATCTGTAGTAAAAAAAGGGTCGGCAGCAATAATTTTACCTGTTGGCAGGTTAACATCGCCTATATGTATCTCAACCAGTTGTTGCGTTTCCATTTCGGCAGCAAGGTCGTATGCTAGTTCGTAATCGTTAATGTCTTTCATTGGTTTTTGTTTTGATTGTTAAAATTACAGAAAAGCATTTTGGCAATGCCGGTTTTTATAAAATCTTTAACCACAAAAAAAGCCTTTTAGTTATTTACTAAAAGGCTTTGTGTATTATTTTGCTCTTAACCTACAGTTTATGCATATTGTTAGCAAGTGTTTCTATAAATTTAGATATTGGCCCTTTAACCATCATGGCCATCATGGCGTTAAATTCGCCTTCAAAAAACAACTGTACTTCGCTGCTATTTTCTGCCACCTCTTTAATATCTCCAGTAAGGGTAAAAGGCAGTTTATCGCTGGCTGCACCCAATATTAATTTGTTAGGAGCCTGCCTGTCTTTTATTTTTAGCTTAATTTCAGGCATACCTTTAAGTGCAAAAATAAACGACTCATCGCCTGTAACCTCAAACTTCGCAATGTTTTCTGGCATTAGGGTAGCAAAGTTTTTAACATCGCTAAGTGCATCAAAAATATATTTTGCCGATTTTTGTACCGTAACCTTTGGACTTTCTAAATTCATTATATAATTTTATATAAATGTACTATTTCTTTTTGCCAAAAAGTTTTTCAATTTGCTTTTTTGTAAAAAGATTTGACTCCGTTATTTGCCCGGCTCCTTTTCTGTCTAAACTTCTAATACGTAATAATAACATTCCAAAAGATTTTTCAAATTTTAGCGTTAAAAAATATTCAGGTAATTCAAGATTAATTGAATCCTCCTTTTTAGCCTCATACCCAGCAATAATTGTAGAGTACAGCGTTTCGAATGTGTTATCAATATCTTCGAAAGAAAATTTTCTGTATTGTGTTAATTGTTTAAATGCAATATCAGTATATGTAAAAGTATACACATTGCCATCTTTTTGGCAATCAATTTGTACAGGCTGCCCCAGGGGTTGTACTTTACCAATTTCAACAGATGTGTCGGCAGTTTTTTCAAGTTTTTTTAATTGTGCATATGATGCAGAAGTAACAATAAGCATAAGTAAAATTGTAAATTTTTTCATGGTAATAGTTTATTGGTTATAATTTTAACAAACATAAAATAAAAAATCTTTTGATGCAAGAAAAAAATCTTGCATCAAAGAAAAAAATAAAATTTTAATTATTCCTGTCCCCAGGTAGACGGGCTTTTGCTCCACTCTTTAAGTGTTTCCTGTTCAGCCTCAGTAATATATTGTTTAGCTGTAGCAAGTTCTAAAAGTGTATCGTAGTTGCCAAGCGTGTGCAGGTTTACATTAGCATTTTTAAAATTTTCGACAGATATATCGAACCCATAGGTAAATATAGCAACCATACCTTTTACATTAGCACCAGCTGCCCTTAAAGCTTCAACGGCTTGTAAACTGCTGTTACCGGTACTAATTAAATCTTCAACAACTACCACATTTTGGCCTTTTTGTAAAAAACCTTCCACCTGGTTTTGACGGCCGTGTTTTTTAGGCTCGGGGCGTACATATACAAATGGCAGACCTAAATATTCAGCAACAAGTATACCTATACCTATCGCACCAGTAGCAACACCTGCAATAACATCGGGCTTACCAAATTCTTTTTCTATATATTTAGCAAACTCTTCCCTTATAAAATTTCTTATAGGTGGAAATGAGAGTGTTATCCTGTTATCGCAATAAATAGGCGATTTCCATCCGGAAGCCCATGTAAAAGGATTTGAAGGATTTAATTTAATTGCGTTTATTTGTAAAAGCAATTCGGCTGTTTTCTTGGCTGTGTCTGTATTAAAAATCATATTGCAAATGTATAAAGTTTTTGTAAACGATAAACCTCTTTTTTTAACAAGTAGTGTAGAAAAAGAAACCGATTTTCAAATGTTTCTCATGGAAACGGTTGATGTAGAGCAGCTTATTGTTAAGATGTTTAACAATAAAGTTGAAAAAGCTTTTTTATATCACCCAGACGAAAAGCTGGCGCTTAAAATGCTTAAAGATAAGATTCCGGCAGCAAAAGCGGGCGGTGGCCTGGTATACAATAAAAACGGAGAGATACTTTTTATTTTACGCAACGGTAAATGGGACCTGCCTAAAGGCGGCATTGAAAAAGGCGAAGAGATAGAAGATACTGCCATGCGCGAGGTGGAAGAAGAAACCGGAGTGGGAAAATTGCGTATTACCGATAAGCTACAGAAAACCTACCATGTGTTTAAACGCAACGGTGTGTACAAACTAAAAGTAACGCATTGGTTTGAAATGGAATCTACCTATACAGGACCATTAGTAGGTCAGGCGGAAGAAGGGATAGAAAAGGTAGCATGGCTTAACCCGGCACAGATTAAAGAAGCACTTAAAAATTCGTACGAAAATATTAAGCTGCTGTTTGAAGAAAACAAGATTATACACGAATAAAAAGCAAATCAAATAATTAAGAACAGTTTAACGTAGTGTTTTGACTAATTAACATTTATGGGTTGTAATTTTATAGTAAGAAAGAAATTAACCAATAACATGTATAAAATTACATTATACTTTTAGAAGGGTTTTAAAGATAATTTGTGTTTGTTTTATTGGTTAATGGCCCCGGTCCTGCTTTTTATAAAGCAACCGGGGTTTTTTATTGGCCGGGAGTGTAGGCCTTAAAAAAACCGTTTTTATAAAAAACTACTATACGTTCAATCTCCTCATTACTATTTATTGTAGCCAGTACATTGCTGGATATATTTTCTACAGCCGTATTTTTTTGTTGCGAGGCAGGTGCTTCATTTATTTCGTTGACCGAAAATAAATCTGGTTCTGTACTTTCATTTTTTTGAATTGAAGGTTCCGGCACTTGTAAAGCAGGGGTGACTATAGGCTCAGGAGTGGGCTGTGGGGCGGCAGCAAAATTATTATTTTGTTTAGGGAAATTTCCTGTTCCATTAAGTAGCCAATTAATATCTACCTCCGGAAAATTCTCTACAATTTTCATTACAAAGTCAAGGCTGGGCTTGTTCCGTCCCGACATTAAATGGGATAATCCGGAGCGTTGAACACCCAGCTTATCGGCAAAAATAGAGGCAGAGAGGCTATAATAATCCAGCAGAATTTCTATGCGTTTAATAAAGTCATCTATGTTTACCATTGTAAATTATTTAATAATTACAAATGTAAACAATTAAATTAAGCTACGCAACAGTGCGTCTAAAAGGATAGTTTAATTTATACTATGACTTTACATGAATACATCTAAATAAATGAAATAAAGTTATTTATGAGATATTTGTAATCCTATAATTATAAAGTAGTAAATCAAAATGCTTCCGTGTTTACAATTGTAATTTATCGTATGTTTCAAGTTGTTTACAAATGTAAAACAGACAATGTTTACTTTTGTAATCTAATAAATACACATGAATTTAGAGTCTGTTTACACCGCAAATAAAGAGGAGCGCCTTCACGGCAGGTATATTACCAATACACATATAGAGCCAATATTGGATGAATTAAAATCGGTTTTTAAAGTTTCGGTTATTGGTGAGTCAGTTCAAAACAAGTCTATATATAGTATTGAAATTGGTACCGGTAAAACCAAAATTTTTATGTGGTCGCAAATGCATGGTAATGAGTCTACCACTACCAAGGCAATATTCGACTTTATAAAATTTTTGCAAACCAATGATGAAGCTGCTCTCAAATTTAAATCAAAGTTCACTTTTTTAATCATCCCGATACTAAACCCAGACGGTGCAGCATTATATACACGTGCAAATGCTAATAACGTTGATTTAAACCGCGATTCGGTAAATCTTACCCAGCCGGAAAGTAATGTGCTTAGAAACGCTTTTGAAGCCTTTAAGCCAGATTATTGCTATAACATGCACGATCAGCGCACTATTTTTGGGGTTGGAGATGTGCCTAAGCCGGCTACAGTGTCATTTTTAGCCCCATCTTATAATGATGCCAGAGATATTAACGATGTTCGGGCAAAAGCTATTGGTGTAATTGCTGCAATGAATGAAACGCTACAGCAATACATACCGGGGCAGGTAGGCAGGTTTGACGATTCTTTTAATATAAACTGTATTGGCGATATGTTTCAGTCGCTTAATGTTCCTACTATATTGTTTGAGGCCGGGCACTACCCAAAAGACTACGAAAGGGAAATAACCCGTAAGTTTATATTTTTTGCATTATTTTCAGGATTTCATCGAATTAACGAAAACGTTATAGCTGTTAAGGAAAACCATGATTATTTCAATATTCCTCAAAATAAGATTATATTTTATGATATGATATACAAAAAAGTTAAAATTAATTATGAAAATAAAGAAATATTCACGAATTTTGCATCACAATATAAGGAAGTGTTATTTGATAATTCTGTAATTTTTCAAGCTTTTATTAGTGAAATAGGCAATCTCGACGGAGTTTACGGTCATGAAGAATTTGACTTAAATGGAGAAGAATTTAGCCGCCCAGATGGTAGCCAGTTGCTAAAAGTGGATGAAAAAGCAGATTTTTTGATAGGTAATAATAGAAAATTTGTTAACGGACAGGAAGTTTAAACAACATTTTTCTTATATGTGTACGATTATAGAAATCCAGACCAGATAATAAACTAAAAAACACACATTATGAGCAAATTTCGTTTAGATGAAGTTGATCACCAAATATTAGACATGCTGATTGACAACACAAGGGTGCCTTTTACTGATATTGCAAAAAAACTTTTAATCTCTGCGGGAACTGTTCACGTAAGGGTTAAAAAAATGGAGGATGCCGGTATTATTATGGGCTCTTCATTAACGCTAGATTACGAAAAATTAGGGTATTCATTTATTGCTTACGTGGGTGTATTTTTACACAACACATCGCAAACTAAATTTGTATTAGAAAGAATAAACGAAATACCTTTTGTAACTGTTGCACATGTTACTACAGGTAAATTCAACATCTTTTGCAAAATACGAGCTAAAGATACTAAACACGCTAAAGAGGTTATCTTTATGATAGATGACATTGAAGGTGTTTACAGAACAGAAACAATGATATCTCTTGAAGAGAGCATCAACGATAAAAAAAGGCTTATGCATACAATCTTTAAAGACTTGTAAGATTTTTTATCAAAATATTAATACCCTCATGTTTATTACATGGGGGTTTTTTTATTAAATTCAACAAAAAAAATATATTAGATGTATCCTGCTACCAAAATAGAACGCTTTAATGAAGATGTTCAGCTAAAATACCAGCTTTTCAACAGTATTTTTATAACCCTGCCTTTTCGCGCCATAGATAATACGGGTGTACTACTGCCTTTATTTTCAGAAATTTGCGAAGAAGGTTTTAAGAATAACAAAAGCCCCGAACAAATATTTAACGAATTTGCCGATAAGTACCTGCCTGAAACTACCGAGCAGGAAAAGATAGACCTAATGTTTCGCTTTATACAGTATGTAGAGCGCCAGGTAGTGCTTTTTGATGCTATTGAGGATGCTGCTTTTGCAAATTTAAATAACCTTGAGGGCAGTGGCTCGCTACGCGAAAGCCGTGAGCGTGCTGAAAATCATGGACAAATTCAGGAATTGAGAGACTTTTTAGAAGATTTTAGTATCCGCCCTGTGCTTACCGCGCACCCTACACAGTTTTACCCGGGTTCTGTACTCGGTATTATAACCGACCTTACTGAGGCTATAAGAAACAACAATCTGTCTGAAGTTAAATTACTATTGGCTCAATTGGGTAAAACACCTTTCATAAAAAAGGAAAAGCCAACGCCTTATGATGAGGCGGTTAGTTTGCTTTGGTACCTGGAGAATATGTTCTATAAGTCGGCGGGCGATATATCATCATATCTGCAGGATACCGTTTATAAGGGTGAAACATTGCCTAACCCGGTAATGTCTTTTGGTTTTTGGCCGGGTGGCGACCGAGATGGTAACCCGTTTGTAACTACAGAAATCACCCTTAAAGTGGCCGACAGGCTGCGTACAGCCATACTTAAGTGTTATTATGGCGATGTACGCGATTTAAAACGTAAACTAACATTTGATGGTGTTAATGAAACAGTTGCTGAACTTGAAGATAAACTGTACCGATCGGTATTTTATTCTAAAGGTGATATTTTTATAACGCTAGATGAACTTAAAGCGGCACTGCAAAGTATTAGGGAAGTTATAGTTAGTAAGCATCAGTCGTTGTATTTAGACGACATTGATAATTTTATAAATAAGGTAAACTTGTTTGGTTTTCATTTCGCATCGCTGGATATTCGCCAGAACAGTAAAATACATAATGCTGTTTTTGCCGATGTTATCGCGCATCTTGAAAAAGAAAATAAGGGCGTTGCGGGCTATAAAGATTTAGATGAAAAAGCCAAGCTAGAAGCATTGAGCAATCTTAAAGCAACCATTACCCCTGAGCAGTTTGAAGAGGAAAATACACGCGGTACATTAGAATCTATTCTGGCTATAAAAACCATTCAGGAAAAGAATGGTCAGCAAGGTTCAAACCGCTATATTATAAGTAACAACGAGAGTGCACTTAATGTATTAGAACTCCTGTCTATGTTTCGTCTTTTGGGTTGGAAAAATCCTCCTGTAGATATCGTGCCGCTGTTTGAAACAGTTGATGATCTTCAGGATGCAGGGCATGTAATGCAGCTTTTATACCAGGACGAGAATTATGCGGCGCACCTTAAAAGCAGGGGCAACCGCCAAACAATAATGCTTGGTTTTAGCGATGGTACTAAAGATGGTGGCTACCTAATGGCCAACTGGAGTATTTATAAAGCTAAAGAAGACCTAACGCTAATGGCCAGGGAAAACAATGTTAAGGTTGTATTTTTTGATGGTCGTGGTGGCCCACCGGCTCGTGGTGGTGGTAAAACACACAAATTTTATGCTTCGCTTGGGCGAACAATAGAAAATAACGAAATACAGATAACGGTGCAGGGCCAAACTATCAGTTCTAATTTTGGTACTTTAGATTCCTGTCGTTATAATTTAGAGAATTTGCTAAGCGCAGGTATTACAAATGGTGTGTTTAATAAAAATGACAAACCATTTACCGATGAGCAACGCGCGCTCTTTAATGGTATGGCTAAACTAAGCTACGAAAAATACATGGCGTTTAAAGGTCACGATAAGTTTTTACCGTATTTGGAAAAAATGAGTACGCTTAACTATTATGCTAAAACTAATATAGGCAGTAGGCCAAGTAAACGAAATACCGACGGTAAACTGGATTTTAACGACTTACGTGCTATACCTTTTGTAGGTTCATGGAGCCAGATGAAGCAAAATGTTCCGGGATTTTTTGGTTTAGGCCATGCACTTGCCGAATATGAGAAAAACGGCAGGTGGCAGGAAGTTCAGGATTTGTATCACGATTCGTTGTTTTTCAGGACATTGTTGGAAAATAGTATGATGTCATTAACAAAATCATTTTTCCCTTTAACGGCTTACATGCAGGATGATCCTGAATTTGGTGAATTTTGGCTAATTATTTATGACGAGTTTTTAGAAACTAAACGATTGCTGCTTAAAATATCAGGTTATCAGGAACTTATGGAAAATTATCCTGACGGTCGCGCCTCTATTAAAATCAGGGAAAACATTGTAATGCCATTGCTTACTATTCAGCAATATGCGTTGAATGCTATAAGGCAAATCAAAAGCGGCAAAAAAGACGAAGCTCTGCTGGAGGTGTACGAAAAAATTGTAACCCGTTCGTTGTTCGGCAATATTAATGCAGCAAGGAACTCCGCTTAATATGAAAGTAACCGATTTAAAAATAGACGAATATGTGCCCTACCAGTTAGGTTATATTGGTTTAGTTGATACTGAGTATAGTTTAGTAGAGGAGCTGGAAATAAGCGTACATAATTTTATCCGTTTTGTTCAGGATATTCCAATGGATAAGTATGATTACAGTTATGCTCCGGAAAAGTGGACAATTAAAGATATCATTCAGCATCTTATAGATAGTGAAAGAATTTTTGCCTACCGTGCTTTGCGATTCAGTAGGGGCGATACAACAGAACTTCCAGGTTTTGATGAAAACCTTTTTGCGGTTAACGCTTACGGTAATGAACGTAAACTTCAGGAGATGCTTACAGAGTTGGCATTGGTACGCCAATCTACTATTATGCTGTTTAAATCACTGACTGATGAAAGCCTGCTAAAAACCGGAGTCGCCTCTGGATATAATGTTTCTGTCAGGTCGATTGGCTTTGCTATTATTGGGCATCAAAACCATCATATAAAGATATTTAAAGAGCGTTACCTGTAGCATTTAGTTAATATAATAAATCTATTTTTTAAGACATTAATTTCACTAATTTTCACAAATTAATATATGTCAATCTGTGAAATTAGTGTCTCTTTATTTAAGATTTACCAATATTATTTTGCCCTATTCCGTTATAATGTTTAGTTCAAATAAATCACATTTAGCAAGGCAAGTATTACGTTAATTTCAACTTAAAAGGGGGGACTACCATTTATTTTAATTAATTTCGTTACTTTATTTAGATTGATTATGAAAATCGCAATAGTTTGTTATCCCACTTTTGGCGGCAGCGGCGTTGTAGCTACAGAGCTTGGCCTAGAACTTGCCCGCCGTGGGCACGAAATACACTTTATAACTTACAGGCAGCCAGTGCGCCTTGCCTTATTAAACCCCAATATACATTACCACGAAGTACACGTACCAGAGTATCCGCTGTTTCATTATCAGCCCTACGAATTGGCGCTATCAAGCAAATTAGTAGATATGGTTAAGCTACACGGTATCGAGTTGCTGCATGTGCATTATGCTATTCCGCATGCTTATGCAGGGTATATGGCTAAAAAAATGTTGAAGGAACAGGGTATAAAAATACCTATGGTTACTACGCTTCACGGTACAGATATTACACTTGTAGGCAATCACCCTTTTTATAAGCCTGCTGTAAGTTTTAGCATTAATCACAGTGATGTGGTAACATCGGTTTCGCAAGATCTTAAAGACGCAACCTACAGGTTGTTTGATATTAAAAGGGAAATTTATGTTATACCGAACTTTATCGAAGTTAATAAAGATAACCTGAAAGGTAATCCGTGTAAACGATCGATGATGGCGCCCGATAATGAAAAAATTATTACCCACATAAGTAACTTTAGGGAAGTTAAGCGTATACCCGATGTGGTTAAGATTTTTAACGAGATACAGAAAAAAATACCTGCACGCTTAATGATGGTAGGCGATGGGCCTGAAAGGGAACCTGCCGAAAAGCTTGCGCAACAATTGGGTATAAGCGATAAAGTGGTTTTCTTTGGTAATAGTAATGAGATTAATGAGATACTATGCTTTTCTGATTTATTTCTGCTACCATCACAAACCGAAAGTTTTGGACTTGCGGCTCTTGAGGCCATGGCTGTTGGTGTACCGGTAATATCTACTAATGCCGGTGGTTTACCTGAAGTGAATCGAGATGGTTATTCGGGTTATTTAGGTAATGTAGGTGATATTGACGATATGGCGGAGAAAGCTGTATCTATATTATCTGATGAAGTAAAACTTGCTGAATTTAAAGCGAATGCGCTTAAAGTTGCACAGGAGTTTGATATTCAGAAAATTATGCCTATGTATGAGCAAATATACCGCAGGGCATTAAAACAGCAATTTGTATGAAAAAATTAGTTACACTTGGCTTAGTATTGATTACCCTTGTAAGCTGTTCCGCCCAAAAAGGTAAGGATGGAAATGAAGGTTTTACTATTATTAAAAAGGAAACTTATGGTGGTAAAGAAACTAAAAGTAATGTTACTATAACTTCTCAGGAACAATTGTACCGGTTGTATTCTGAATTAGGTATTCAGGAAGATGCTCCAAAGATTGACTTTAGCAAAAAGAATGTTGTTGCTTTATTTTTAGGACAAAAGAATACCGGCGGGTTTACTATTACTGTGGGCAGCATTGACGTAAAAAATGATACCGCAACGGTTAGGGTTTTAGAAACTACGCCTAATGGTGGTATGGCTACAATGGCATTAAGTGTACCTTATTGTATTGCCAGTATACCTAAAACGAATAAGGTAGTTTTTGAATAAAAATTATTTTATATTATTAAATAAAGGCAGCAATTCGCTGCTTTTATTGTTTTAAAGGATTTCAGTTTTTCCTGTTTAATTTTGGTATAATTTTTGGCAGTAGATAACAAATCAAAAAATCAACATTATGAAAACTAACATTACTAAACAGTTTTTTGCACTAGGCATTGTATTATTGCTTTGCAGCTCATGCAGTATTAACGTTTTAAACAATTTAAATACAAATGCTGGTATTACGTTTGAAGTTTTAAAACAGGAGGTATACGGCGGCCGTGAAAAGGAGTCGACCGAGGTTGTAAAATCGCAGGCACAGTTAGATAAATTGTACAAAGAACTGGGTGGGGCAGATGCTCCTAAAATTGATTTTGAACATAATAACGTTGTTGCGATTTTTATGGGTCAGAAAAACACGGGCGGCTTTAGTATCAGCGTTCGTAAAATTAGCATTGATGATAATGTTGCTACCGTAACCGTAAGGCGTACAACCCCGGAAGGTGGTATAGCAACAATGGCATTATCTGCACCATATTGTATTGCTATTATTCCTAAAACCGATAGGGTAGTGGTAGAATAGCAACCTCATTAAATAACAAAAGCAGCTTAATGGCTGCTTTTGTTATTTAATGAGGTTACGCTTTTTCCAGTCCATCATACCATTCCTGGTGCGCGGCAGTGTCTCCATCACGCAGGTAAATAAATGCTCTATTGTTCATAGTTTCAAAATCTGTAGCTGAACAATTTTTAAAATGTTCCGCTTTTTTAATCCCACCTTCAAAATAAGTATAGGATAATGACCCATTATTAGTAATGTGTATGGTTGCCGGAATATTCCCGAAATTAAGCCATACAGTTAATGCTGATCCGTCAGTACTGTATTTGCTAAGATAGTCGATATCAGCTGCAATGCATTTTGCTGAAAGATCATTCAAAAAAGTATCAAAGCTTTTATTTGCAATAAAGGTATTTAATGTTTCTGTACTCATAGTTGTTATTTTTTAGCCATAGTAAGCTCTACATACACCGGCAGGTGGTCTGACGGGTACCTGCAATTTTTAGAATCGCTTAGTACTGCATATTTATTTACGGTTGTGCCTGTTTTTGGTGTAAAGATATAATCAATGCGCATAGTAACCGGTGTGGTAAACTGAAAATTATTAAAGGTACCGTCCGGGCCAAAAACCTGCTTAGCTACTTTTTTACTGTCGTTTAATTGCGATGCAATTAGTTTGATGCTTTCGCTGTTATCTTCAAGGTTAAAATCGCCGGTAAGCACAAACGGCAGGTTTTGTTTGTTTACTTCTTTAATTTTTTTGAGGATAAGTTTTGCGCTCTCAACACGGGCTACATTACCCATATGGTCAAAATGCGTATTAAAAACCCAAAATTGTTCTTTAGTTTTTACGTTTACAAATAAGCCATAAGTGCAAACACGATTATAGGCAGCATCCCAACCTTTGCTTGGTTTCTCTGGAGTTTCAGATAGCCAGAAGGTATCCTGCTGAAGCACTTTATACTTTTTGCTGTTATAATATATGGCTGAATGTTCACCTTGAGTTTTACCATCATCACGGCCTACACCAATATGATCGTAATCTGCAAGGGCAGCATCTAAAAAAGTAACCTGTTGTGGCAACGCTTCCTGAACACCCATAATATCGGGTTCATAAAACCGTACCTGGCTTGCTAAAAAATCCTTTCGGCTATCCCATTTATCGTCACCATCAATGGCTATATCAAGTCTTAAATTATAGGTCATTATTTTCACGGTCTGGCTGTGCATAGTTGTAAAAAGTAAAGTGATAACAATAGTTAATAATTTTTTCATGATTTTATAATTTAGGAGTGGGTAGGTAACCTTCGGCAATCAGTTCTGTTTCATTGATAATATTAATTAGCTTTCCTTCCTTTAGTAAAAAATTCTTATTGCTAATGGCTAGTACATCTTTATAATAATGATCGGTCACAATAATACCTTTGGTGGCTTTAAGCTGAATCAGAAACTCCTTAATCTTTTCCTTGTAAAGAGGTTCCACCATCGAGAAAGGTTCGTCTAACAATAAAAAAGGATGGTTTAGATTACCAATAAGCAATAATTCAAAATACCGCAACTCACCCATAGAAAGTTTACCGGCTACTGTGTTTGCTATTTTAGGGATACCATCGGCATAAAAAAGTTTATCCTGAGCATCGCCTTTAAAGTAAAGCGGTATAATATCCCGCACCTTTAGCCGTGGAGGTAAAAAAGGCTCCTGAGCTAAATAACCAATAATACTTTTAGAGATGATATCGCTTGCCTTAACCAGACTTCCGTTAAATTCAATTTTTAAACTCTCTGCTTTTATAGTGCTAAAAAGTATTTTTAAGATGGTTGATTTACCACTACCATTTCGACCGAAAATGCCTGTAATGTCGCCCGTGTTTAATTGCAGCGATAAATTATCGGCAATAATTTTACTGCCAAAAGATTTTGAAAGCGCTGTTATAGTAAGGTTTTGCATGGTTTAAAATATTGAGATTATTAAAAACAATAGCAATGCTATGACGCAATTAAAACCAAAAACCATTAAAGCAAGTCGTGTTTTAGTAAACCCTAGGTTATAATAAAAATAATACTGGTTTTTAAAAAGCAGGTTGAAAGCCAGCAAGCCCATAGCCAACCCAAAGGTGCAAAACGAAATGGGCAGCCAGTTAGCACCTGCAATTAACGCTATCAAAATAGAAGCGGGCAGGTTAATACAATTTATGGTTAGGTAATAATTAAAAAAGGCTTTCATTTAATTGATAGCCTATTCTTTATCTTTTTTGTGAACCAGTAATTTATCTATAATTTTAGCCGAAGCAGTATCAGGAAACGCATCATTACCTGTAACTAAAACCCCTTTAATACCTGATTTAGATTCTATACCATATACGGTAGCTTTTTCATCCGGGTCGGTTTCACCTTCGTAAAAGTAAATGTGGGTTATATCAAACTCTTCATGGCCAAATTTGCCACTGTTGTACACAAGGTTTTCCTCATCAATATTAAAATCTTCGGTAAAGCCTTTTGCCCTAAGTTCGTCTAAAGCTACTTTAACGGTAGCGTAGTGGTATACAATATCCATACTAATTTTGTGTGTTTTGGTTATATCCAAATTTAAACAAAAACAGTGGTTTTACCAATACCTGTAAGGTTAAATTATGGAATAGATGTTAACCCGTAAAATTTAAACTGTCCGTTTATTTTTACAAACTGAAAAGAATGGCTAGCACCTTTATGCCCTTTAGAAAGTTCATCTTTAAGATAGGTGGGCACCCAAACTTCATACAAAGTAAGATCGTTAGGATACGTTTTAGGCATCACGGCCGGTTTAAAGTTTTTAAGCTGAATTACATCAAACGTATAACCTCGTTTTAAAATAGCTTTATAAACAGGTGACTTATCAAAATTTTTAGCAATATTTAAGTAGAAAATCTCCGACGGCACAAAATATCCCTGATCGTTAAATTCGGGTTTTCCCACGCAATCAATACAATCAACCTGTCTAAGGCTTAATAATGTAAACGAAGGCTTATCGTTTTTAATTAATGCTTTTATAAACGAAGCAAATGTTTTATCTAATAAATCAAAATCGGTATTAGTTGATTTTGGCGCAGCCTTTGCAGAATTTGTTTGTGCACCGGCAAGGCCAACAATCATTAAAAAACAGACTATTGCAATTTTTTTCATGTTCATCTTTTATAAATCTAATATCGGATAAATGTAATTACTATTGTATTAGCAAAAACGCCGGTTAGTACCAGCGTTTTTTATTTTGTTTAGAAGCCTCAGACTTTCTGGAATTGTTTGTTTTTTTCTGGCCTCCGGCACCGCCACTGTTAGTTTTAGGCTTGTTGCGTAAATCAGGTTTCTGGCCTTCAACTACTGCATCTTCGCCCATACCATAAGGGTAAGGATGACCTTCAATAACTTTAATAGGCATACGGATAAGCTTCTCGATATCTTTAAGATACGGTTTCTCGTCTTTAGCACAAAACGATATTGCTAAACCGCTGTTACCTGCACGACCAGTACGGCCAATACGGTGCACATACGTTTCCGGGATATTAGGTAAGTCGAAGTTTATAACATACGGCAGGCTTTCAATATCAATACCACGGGCAGCAATATCTGTAGCTACCAATACCGGAATTTCTTTATTTTTAAAAGCTTCCAACACGCGTTGCCTTGAGTTTTGCGATTTGTCGCCATGTATTGCACCACTTTCTACACCGTTCTTTTTTAATGCTTTAACCACATTATCGGCACCATGTTTAGTACGGGTAAATACCAATACATTATTAAGGTTTTCGTTACGGATAAGGTGGTACAACAGTTTACGCTTATCGCCTTTATCTACAAAATACACTTCCTGTTTTACCTTTTCAGCTGTAGATGATATTGGCGCAACAGAAACATATTTAGGTTTAGTAAGGAAAGTATCTGCCAGTTCACGAATTGCAACCGGCATAGTAGCCGAGAACAATAGCGTTTGCCTGTTATCTGGCGTAAGTTTTATGATCTTTTTTACGTCGTTAATAAAGCCCATGTCTAACATCTGGTCGGCTTCATCCAATACCAACGTATGCAGGTGGTCAAATTTTATAAACCCTTGTTTGTGAAGGTCTAATAACCTGCCTGGAGTAGCGATTAATATATCGACACCTTTACGAAGCTGGTCTGTTTGTGCAACCTGGTTCACACCGCCAAAAATAGTAAGCTGGCGAATGTTAGTGTATTTACCGTACACATCAAAACTTTCGCCTATTTGCAGGGCAAGTTCGCGGGTAGGGGTAATAACAAGGGCACGAATATATTTAACCTTAGTGGCCGATCCTACAATGCGGTGCAGGTTGTGTAATATAGGTAACGCAAAGGCCGCCGTTTTACCGGTACCCGTTTGAGCACAACCCACAAGATCTGTCCCTTCCATAATAATAGGGATAGCCTGCTCCTGTATAGGGGTAGGGCTTTCGTATCCTTCTTCAATTAAGGCTGTATGTATATTTTTAAGTAACTTTAAATCTTCAAATTTCATGTAAAAAGTATTAAGTACTAAATTAGTAAGTACTATATGGCTGCAAAGATACGCTTTTTAATGGTATGCGGCCAAAGCAGTAGTTAATTGATGGGCTGTAAGGTAGTTATCTTATAGTGTTTTTACTTTTTTAGCTTTCATAAAATCAGTAATTAAATAGGCAATTAGCTTAGCGGTTAAGTGCGGGTTTCGCTCATCGCCTAATTCTGGAGCACCCTCGCAAATGTGCAGGTAGGCCACATTTTTATGTTCGCCAAAATAATGAATAAATTGCCTGGTTTTTTCTACACTAAAACCGCTGGGTGTCATGGCACTACTGGCTACATTAAGCACAGCGCTTAAATCTAACTCTAAACCAAAAGGGTCGTCGCCTATAAAGCCAACTGCAAGCGCCATTTCTTCGCTAAAGTGCTTTTCCTTACGCACAGCCATTTGCTCGTAGGTATTAAAACGTACCCTATCGGCATGTTTTTTTATGTTTTCCATTACACCTTTAGAGGCGTAGTTTTCGTGTAAACCAAAAATAAAGTAGTTTTTTAGGAAACCCTCTTCAAAAGCATAACTAAAGCCATTGCCACTGTGGCGGCCTTCTAGCATTCGAAAGTCAATATGCGCATCAAAATTAATAGCATTTACTGCTTTGCCTTTTGCCAGGGCAGTACCCTTTATATTACCGTAGGCATTGTTATGGCCGCCACCAATTATAATAGGAGTTTTACCCGCCTGAATAATTTTGCAGATGATGTGCGATACGCTTTTATCTATTTTTTCTACCAGTGCAGAGAGCTCTTTACGCCCCTCGATAGAGGTTGTGCTAAGCGTTTCGGCTTTTTGTTGGGCTTCGGCTACATCAAGATGACCTAAAATAAGCAGTCTTCCAGCTTTAAAAAACTTATTGTGCTGCAGGTTTACAATGCCTTTTAATAGGCTTGGCCATGCCGATGCCGCACCGGGCCGCCCATAGTTGGCAAGCACCCCAACATTCTCCGGAATGCCAAAGAGCACAAAATCAGCATCGCACAATTTTAAATACTCAAAAACATCGCTGTCCTTAGGTATTGTTTGTATGCGCTCACCAAATTTTATCTCGCCACTTCTAAAATAAGTATGCGCCGAAAGGTCGGTTTCAGTAAACCTTATTATATTTTCCATAGTCTTACTTGTAGCCTCCAAAAATACTCTTTTTCTTTAATTTTTCGTTAAAAAGGAAAATTCGCACACAAATATCTATAAATTTGAAAAAAATAATTTAGTAAGATGGAAAATCAAAAAAGTAATTCTAGTTTAAAAGCAATCATAATTGTGTTATCAATATTGCTTGTGGGTAGCCTTGCTTATATGTACAAAATGAGTACTGACAGTGAGAAAACCGAGAAAACCCTAATGTCTGAAAAAGATACCCTTATTAAGGATCTTGAAGCTGCTAAGGCAAGTTACGATACTGCCATTGCTGAAAACACCGGGTTAAATGACGAACTTATAGCCGAAAGGGCGAAAGTTGAAGAATTGCTTGCCCAGGTAAAAAAATCGAATGGTGATGTTGCTTCGCTTTCGCGTTACAAAAACGACTACAGAAGGTTAAAGCGTGAAATGGATAACCTTATGGCTGAAAACAAAAAGCTGAAGGAGGAAAATGGCACGTTAACCGTACAGCGTGATAGTACTGCTACAGCACTTGGCGAATCGAAAAAGTATAATGACACGCTGGTTTCGCAAAACGAAAATTTAAGTAAAACGGTTGAAAAAGCAGCTAAGCTTAGTATTGTTAACCTTAAAACACAGCCTTATAAAGAAAGAAGTTCGGGTAAATTAATACAGACAGATAAAGCAAGGCGTGTAGATGTTATTAAAGTAACTTTTACAATAGCATCTAACGAGGTAGCACCTGCTGGCGATAAAACGTATTATGTACAAATTATCGATCCTAAAAATAATGTTATTGGTGAAAAGAAAACCGAAACGTATGGTGACCAAACACTAACCTATAGTTTTATTACTACAGCTGCTTACCAAAACAAAACTATGGATGTAAACCAGCTTGTTAAAGGCCAAGATTTTGCAAAAGGTTTATACACTATTAATGTATTTGATAAAGGTGTATCTGTAGCAAACTCTACATTTACATTACGATAATATAATCTGTATTTCAGATAAAAAAAGAGCTTCAATTGAGGCTCTTTTTTTATAGGTTAGTTTTTGCCACGAATTACACCAGTTAAAAATTTGTGGAATTGGTGTACTTCGTGGCTTATAAATCGTCTAAATAATTTTCCCCTCAATAATAACACTATCAATCAGGTTGCTTCCAAAAGCATACGGTAACTGATAGTAAGATGTAAGCGGTTTTGTTATAATCAGGTTTGCCCTTTTACCAATAGTTATACTGCCATGCGTTTCGCTCAAACCCATAGCATAAGCACCATTTAGAGTGGCGGCATTAATGGCTTCTTCAGGAGTCATTTTCATTTTAATGCATGCTGTTGCCACAGCTAAATTCATGTTACCACTAGGCGTAGTACCAGGGTTAAAATCAGTTGCTAAAGCCAAAGGTAACCCGGCATCAAGCATTTTGCGGGCGGGAGTATAGGGTATGCTTATAAAAAACGAACAGGTAGGCAGTGCTACCGGCATAGTTTTGCTGTTCTTCAAAACTTCAATATCTTCATCGGTCACAATTTCAAGGTGGTCTACCGTTAAAGCATCGTGCTTTACGCAGGCAGCAATACCATCAATCGCAGTGAACTGGTTAACGTGAATTTTAGCCTGCATGCCGTATTTTTTACCAGCTTCCATAATGCGTTCTGTTTCTTCAACCGAGAAATATCCTGTTTCGCAAAATGCATCAATATAATCGGCCAGGTTTTCTTCGGCAATTGCCGGAAGCATCTCATTTACAATCAGGTCGATATAACCAGTATGATTTTCTTTATATTCTGTCGGGAATGCGTGTGCCCCTAAAAAGGTTGCTTTTATAGTAATAAGATATTCATCACGAAGGCGTTTAATAACCCGCAGCATTTTAAGTTCACCTTCAACTGTAAGTCCGTATCCTGATTTAATCTCAACTGCTCCGGTACCCAACTGCATCACTTCTTCAAGGCGAAATCGTGATTGCTGGTACAAATCATCCTCGGTAGTAGCGTTCAGTTTTCTAGCCGAATTTAATATACCTCCGCCACGGTTAGCGATTTTTTCATAACTCAGCCCGTTAATTCTATCAACAAATTCTTGTTCGCGGTTACCGGCATATACTATGTGGGTATGGCTGTCGCACCATGCGGGCAGTATAGTTTTTTCGGTAGCATCAATGAGTTGAGCATCCGGCAGGTTAGGGCAGGCATCCATAGTACCAAAATCAGCTATAAGATTATCTTGTATAAGCAGCCAGGCATTTTGAAGCAGTGGGAGTTGCGCCATTTCGCTACCGGAAACTTTGGCGATACCGCTTTCGCGAATTTGGAGTAATTCTTTTATATTGGTTATAAGGATTTGCATATATTAAACTTTTTGTAAAAATAGCATCCATTTTAAAAAACTCCTATATTTATAGGATACAAATAGCACATTTTAGTGAAAAGAATTGAATATACAAAAGTACGCCGTGTTATTCCTAATTATTACGAATATACGGGCGAGTATAAAACCGAACCTGTAGACATGCAGCTGTTTGTTTTTAATAGTGAAGGTTATGAAGAATATAATAACACTGGTTTAGAACGTGTTGCTAAAGAATGCAGGGACGAAACGCAGGTGGCTGATGTTAAGTGGCTTAATATACATGGTCTGCACGATGTTGAGCTGGTAAAAAAAATAGGCGAATTTTTTAATGTCGAAAACTTTATAATAGCCGATATATTAAATACTTCACGCCGTACCCGTATTGAAGAGCTGGGCGATGTGCTGTTTTTTAGTGTAAAATCGGTATTGCCGGAAGAGGTGGAAGGTAGCATTAAAACAGAGCAGGTTAGTTTTTTGCTTAGGGACAATAATATAGTATCGTTTCAGGAAAAAAAGAGCGATTATTTTGCGCACATTCGTGAGCGCATTCGTACAGGTGGAGGTATCGTTCGTAAAAAACAGAATGATTACCTGCTGTACTTAATGCTTGATGCCATTATGGAAAACTTTTTTATTACCATAGAAAAGTACGAAGGCCGTATTGAAGCTATGGCTAACGAAGCCAAGACTAATTATAAAACCGAATTTATTAATGGTATCGAAAAAACTAAAGACAGCCTTATATTTTTAAAACGGTCTATCACGCCACTTCGCGATGCTTTGTACAATTTAAAAAGTATGAAGGAGGATGAAGAGTTTGAAACCATACATAAATCGACACACGTGTATTTTGCTCGGCTGCATCAAAAATGTCTGGAGCTTTTAGATCAGGTGGAGTATGACTTAACCTCGCTGGATAGTGCCAGTAATTTTCATTTTGCTGCACAAAGCCAGCGAATGAACCAGATTATGAAAACCCTTACAATCTTTTCGGTTATCTTTATGCCGTTAACCTTTATTGTAGGAGTTTACGGTATGAATTTTGACAATATGCCAGAGCTGCATACCCAAAATGGTTACTATGTAGTGCTTGGTGTTATGGCTATTACAATAGTGGTTATGACGTATTATTTTAAAAGAAAAGACTGGTTTTAATATGAAATTTACAAGTGATATTTCGGGAAAAGAATTCCCAACAAGGGAAAAAGTAGATGCAAGTTTGGTAAGAAGGCCTATAATAGAGGCCATTAAAAAAGACCATCCCGAATTTGATGATACGTGCAGCCTGGCAATGACTGAGCTTAATGAATATAGGGAGAAATATATTGCCGACTTTTTGCAACAGGAGTTAGGCGAGTTAGACGAAATGGAAACTAAGGTTGTTAACGCCTTAAAAGAGAAAACATTAATATCTGACAATCCTGATGATGACGATGATATTGCTAACTCTACCTTTGGGCAGCGTGTTGCCGATAGGGTCGCGTCTTTCGGCGGAAGCTGGACGTTTATAATTATATTTGTTACCTTTTTATTGGGTTGGATAGCTGTTAATATTGTGTTACTGGCTAATAAAGGCTGGGATCCGTACCCATTTATTCTACTAAACCTTATTTTATCATGCGTTGCGGCGTTGCAGGCTCCAGTAATTATGATGAGCCAGAACCGCCAGGGCGAAAAAGACCGTGATAAGGCACAGAATGATTACATGGTTAACTTAAAATCAGAGCTAGAAATACGCATGCTCCATGAAAAAATAGACCATCTTATTTTACATCAGGAACAGTCGCTTATCGAAATCCAAAAGGTTCAGGTAGATATGATGAACGATATTTTAGCCCGGCTTGAAAAAAAGGCGTGAACGTTTTAGCAAAGTAAAATTGAACTTTATAGCAAAATAAAAACTTTAGTTATATCCGAACTTTGAATTATAATTAAAAAAGAATTATAATGAGTAAAGTTTGGTTTATAACAGGAAGTTCGAGAGGGTTGGGGCGCGATTTAACCGAAGCTGTTTTAGCAGCCGGCGACAAGGTTGCGGCTACAGCCCGTAATACAAAACAATTAGACGATTTACTGGTAAAATATCCTAACCGGTTATACCCTATACATTTAGATGTTACTGATGACGAGCAGGTGCATGGTGCTGTAGCCGATACTATTGCCCACTTTGGTAAGATAGATGTATTGGTTAACAATGCAGGTTTCGGTATTATTGGTGCTGCCGAAGCGTTTACCGAAAACCAGGTACGCAGCCAGCTCGAAACTAATTTGTATGCGGTAATTAGTATTACTCGTACTGTGTTACCACACATGCGCAAGCAGGGTAGTGGGCGTATTTTACAGGTTAGCTCTTTAGGCGGACGTGTAGGTAATGCGGGTGTTAGTATTTACCAGGCAGCAAAATTTGGCGTAAGCGGATTTACAGAAGCGCTGGCAGAAGAAGTGCGTGACCTTGGGATATTTGTAACATCTGTTGAGCCGGGAGGTTTCCGTACCGATTGGGCTGGGGATAGTATGACGTATGCTGATACTATTGATGGTTATGATAAAGTAAATCAACGTGCCGATTATTTTAAAAGCGGAAGTTTTGTTCCTGTTGGCGATCCTGCTAAGGCAGCAAAAGTAATGGTTGATTTGATAAATCATCCTAACCCGCCAATTCACTTGGTGTTAGGTAGCGAAGCTGTTGGTATTTTACAGCATGCCGATAAACGCAGGGCAGCTGAACTTGAAGACTGGAAAAACATTAGCCTTTCTACCGATCATGATGATGCTGAAAACTTTTTTGAAAGTGAAATGGGTGAAGCTTTCTTAAAGCAATAATACTTAATAGACAGATGAATAAAACAGCAGCGTATTAAAGTAGCAATGCTGTTTTGCTTTTTAGTACTTTTATGGTATGAGTAGTTTTGATTTAACTAAAGGGCCACAAATTTTTTATTCGTGCTATGTTAAAATGAGCAGGGAAGGGGAACACTTTATTCCTGTAAACGTGTTTACGTATATAGTATCGGGCACGTTAAAAATTAACGATGGTAAAAAGGAGACGCTTTTACAAGAGGGCGACTTTACTTTTTATGTAAAGAACCATCTGGCTAAATTTACAAAAATGCCTTCGGAAGAAAGTGGGGAATTTAAAGCTTTGTCGGTTATATTCGATGTGGAAACCCTTAAAACGTTCAGTAAAAACTTTGGGTATAAATCGATTAAAAATTATGTTCAGGAAAGTATTATTAGGCTTAATCCACTGCCTATTTATAAATCGTATACCAACTCGTTACTAACCTATGTAGAAAACCCGGAGAGCCATAGCGATGCGCTCTTAAAATTAAAAGTGAATGAAGCAATTATGATATTGCTTGAAACTAAACCAGATATGGCAGATATTTTATTCGATTTTAGCGAGCCCGGCAAAATAGACTTAAAGGCTTTTATGGCGCGCAATTTTCATTTTAATGTAGACCTTAATCGTTTTGCGTATTTAACGGGCAGGAGCCTTAGTACGTTTAAGCGTGACTTTCAAAAGATATTCAGTACTACACCTAATAAGTGGCTACAACAAAAAAGGTTACAGGAAGCCCACTTTTTAATTACCGAAAAAGGTAAAAAACCATCGGATGTTTATTTGGAAGTCGGGTTCGAAAATCTGTCACATTTTTCATTCGCATTTAAAAAAGCGTTTGGAGTGGCACCATCACAGGTAGTATTATCCCAAGAGTAGTTGCATAAATTGCAGGTCGAGCCAACGACCGAATTTATAGCCGCTTTCGCGGAGTATGCCTGCATTTATAAAGCCAAATTTTTCATGAAAGGCAATGCTTCCGGCGTTATCGGCATCTATGCATCCTATCATGGTATGGTAACCCTGCTGCTTAGCAATAGCTATAAGTTCAGTTAATAGCAGGTTGCCTATACCTTTGCCGGTTTGGCCTTCGGCTACATAAACAGAATGCTCTACCGTATATTTAAACCCCTCCTTAAAACGGAAAGTGCCATAGCTACCATAACCCAAAACAACACCGTTTTGTTCAGCCACAATAACCGGCCATTTTGCGGCTAATTTATCAAGCAGCCACGTTTCCATATCCTGGTACGACCTGGCATCATAATCGTAAATAGCAGTAGTATTTAAAATAGCATCATTTACAATTTGCAATATGCCGGTTAGGTGATGAGGTGTAGCGCTTACTATATTAATTTCCATAGCGTTTAATTAGTTCGTTAAGGCCTTCAAATACATTATCGTACCCATATTCTCCGTAGTAAATATAATAATTTCCCGAAGGATGAATCACAGCTACACTACCATACATAAAATAATAAGGAAAAAAAGTTTGCTCGATTAAAGCATCTGTATCAGTAACCCAGTTTTTATTTTTATCAGTTAATTTATCGTCATGTTTATAAACCCTGAACTGCTCTGATGTTGGAGCAATTTTATGCAGTTTTTTAAGATACTGACGTTCATAAACCGGCATTGAAGTTGGTGCTTTAGGATTATCAGGTTTGTGATCTGGATAATAATTAAGTACAATTATTTTAGAGTCATCAATTTTTTTATTCGCAATTTTTGAAAGATAAGTATGAACCATCTGAAGGCTATCCTGCGGAAGTTTACCGTAAACCCTGTGTGTAAATAGCTTACCCATTATCATGGTATCGTTTTCAATCTTGCGTTGTATATTAAGTGCATCATTACTTTTAGTATAAAATTCGTTACGGGAAATTGCTCTCCAGTCGGTATCATAATAATATTCTTTTTTGGCTTGCCCGAAAGATATAGCAACAAACAGTAAAGCTGTAAGAGTAAATAGATGTTTCAAGGTGATTGGTTTTGGTAGGGCTAATATAAAACAAAACCTGCACAATTGCTCGTACAGGTTTTTAGTATTTGGTTTGTTTAAAAATTTTATTTTAAAGTACCCACCATATCTTCAGGTTTAACCCAGGCATCGAAATCTTCCGGTGTTACATAACCTAAACGTACTGCCTCATCTTTAAGGGTAGTTCCGTTTTTGTGAGCAGTCTGAGCAATTTCAGCCGCTTTGTAGTAACCTATTTTAGTATTAAGTGCCGTAACAAGCATTAACGAGTTGTTTACAAGTTCTGTAATACGGGTGTAATTAGGCTCGATACCTTGTGCACAATGCTCATCGAACGATACACAAGCATCGCCTAACAAACGTGCCGACTGTAAAAAGTTAGCTGCCATTAATGGTTTAAACACGTTAAGCTCGTAATGGCCCTGCATACCACCTACAGCAATAGCAACATCGTTACCCATAACCTGTGCGCAAACCATTGTAAGTGCTTCGCACTGCGTAGGGTTTACTTTACCCGGCATGATAGATGATCCCGGCTCGTTTTCAGGAATGATAATTTCACCAATACCAGAACGCGGGCCCGAAGCAAGCATACGTACATCGTTAGCGATTTTATTTAATGAAACTGCAAGTTGTTTTAAAGCACCGTGCGTTTCTACAATAGCATCGTGAGCAGCAAGGGCTTCAAATTTATTAGGAGCCGTTACAAATGGGTGGCCTGTAAATTTAGCAATGTATTCTGCTACCTTAACATCATAACCATCAGGAGCATTAAGGCCTGTACCTACGGCAGTTCCGCCAAGGGCAAGTTCAGATAAGTGAGCAAGCGTATTTTTAACGGCTTTAATACCGTAAGAAAGTTGCGCTGCGTAACCAGATAACTCCTGACCTAAAGTTAGGGGAGTAGCATCCATAAGGTGGGTACGGCCTATTTTTACAACCTTCATAAACTCCTGCGATTTTGCGTGCAGTGTATCACGAAGTTTCTCAACACCGGGAATTGTAATTTCTACAACTGCTTTATAAGCCGCAATGTGCATACCGGTAGGATAGGTATCGTTAGATGATTGCGATTTGTTAACATCGTCATTAGCTTTAAGTACCGGCTCGCCTTCGCCAATTTTGCCGCCTGCTAAAACCTGTGCCCTGTTAGCTACCACCTCATTAACGTTCATGTTACTTTGCGTACCCGATCCTGTTTGCCAGATTACCAAAGGAAATTCTGAAGCTAATTTACCTTCTAAAATTTCTTCGCACACCTGTGCAATAGCATCGCGTTTTTCAACACTAAGTACACCAAGGTCGTGGTTAGCAAATGCAGCTGCTTTTTTAAGGTAAGCAAAGCCTTCAACAATTTCTGTAGGCATAGAGCCGGATGGGCCTATTTTAAAGTTGTTGCGAGAACGCTCTGTTTGTGCGCCCCAATATTTATTAGCAGGTACCTGCACTTCACCCATGGTGTCTTTTTCAATCCTGTATTCCATTTTTTTAAAATGTTTTGTAGTTGTATGTGTAAAAGGTTAATGGCTCTCTAAATGCCTGGCTGTGTGCCACAGATTATGAAAGCCAGCCAAAATTAAGCATAAATGACAGGTTAGTAAAATGATTTCGTAAATAATTTTGCCTATTTTTTAGCGTGCAGGTGTTGGTTAAAAAAAATATTCGCCCTATATTTGGTGCATCAAAATTACAAATCATGGAATTCTCACAATACTTAGGTTTTTTAGCTTTTTTAACGGTGCTTTCAATTGGCTTTTGGCTAATGTTTTTCCTTGTACCTTTCGTTTCGTATTGGCTTGGAGGTGCAGTGATAGAGCTTCTTAAAGAAAAAAATGCAGCTAAAAAATTAAAACAATAATAGCATTGTTTAAAAATATATAGGTCCCTTTTAAGAGATTTTTTTATTATAATAAAACAGCCCCATAACTAACTAGTTATGGGGCTTTTTTTGTATTGAAAACTATTTAAATAAAGCTAATTTAAGTTATTAATAACAGGGAAATAAAGGCTTATTACCGTACCCTCGTTAAGGGCGCTACTCGCTGTAATATGTCCGTTATGGTTTTGCATAATTTTTTTACACAGCGCCAGCCCAACACCCGACCCTCGAAGGTCTGGAGATGAATGCAGCCTCGTAAATATATTAAAAATAGATTCTGCAAAATGTTGTTCGAAGCCTATGCCGTTATCTGCCAGGTAAATAACATTATATAATGTAGTGTCATCAGTTTTATAAGCTAGTGGCACATGGTTGGGTGTTATTTTTATTGCAGGTGGCCTATCTGGCGATGCATATTTAATGGAATTAGCTATTAAATTAGAAAATAGCTGTTTTATTAAAAACGGGATGCCGTTAATAGCCGGTAAATCATCAATTATTAAGTTGGCTGATTTTTCGTGAATACTTTCGGCCATATCCAGTTTTACCTCTTCTAAAAGTTTATTAATATCTACCGGAATAAAAGCCTCGCTGGTATGTTTTAGGCGTGTGTATTTAAGAATGTCTACCAACAATGTCTGCATACGGTTAGCCGATGTATTCATCCGTTTAATAGAATCCTGTACAGTAGCCGACATTTCTTCGTCTTTCCCTAAAATGCGCGATGCAATAAGCTGTATTTTGCGTAATGGCTCCTGTAAATCGTGGGTGCTAATCCAGTTTATGTTTTCAAGTTCAGAATTAGTTTGCTGTAATAATTCACTTAGTTTGCGTTGTTTCTCTTCTTCCTGGGTAATTATTAGCAGGTTTATTTGGCGTTGAAGGTTATAGGCATAAGCATTTGCAGTATCTAATTCCGGTTGTAGCCAGGGCTTGCTTACGCAATGTACGATTTCTTTCCAAAGTGCGAACGAGTTTCTGGGTGAAAGCCCTTTTTCGTTTTTAATGATTGATTTTGACGGATCGCCTGCCCAGTTAACCTCAGTTTTAGTTTCTGGCCTGTACCAAATAATACAGTTGTTAACATCCATATCTAAAGAATGGTAAATAATACCGGATGTTTTTTCGCAAATTGTAGCAGAATCTGGTAACTGCTCAAGTAATTTACTTGTACTAAAGGTACTGTTAGCAGTGTAAACAGCCAGCCAGTTTGCTAAAAACTGAACTTCATCATCAGTAGGGGTTAGGCCAGAACGATATATAGTACCGTTAAAAAGTATAGTAACACCTGCCGCATTACAAAGCGATAATATATCGGGGCTATTTACAATCGTTTGTATATCTTCCTGGTTATTAAGGGCAATATTGTTTGCTTTTTCGAGCGATAAATTTGCCTTTCGTGCAAGGTCATACTCTTCGCTTGCCTGCCTTACATCTATTTGCGATGTTATAAAATGTCCTTGTAATTGTGCCGCAAGGCGTACCTCTGCCGATAAATTTTTAGGCGAATAATGATGGCAGGCTATAAGCCCCCATAATTTTTTTTGATGAATTAATGATATTGTTAAAGAAGCGCCAACACCTATGTTATGCAGGTATTGCACATGTATGGGCGATGTGCTGCGCAGTATTGCTAGGCTAAGGTCGAGGTTTTTATCTGCTGCATCATCTATAGTATAAATAGGTACAGGAGTATAATTAATATCTGTAATAAGCCTTAGCAAATTTTTCATATACAGCTCCCGTGCCTGCACAGGAATATCGGTATGTGGATAGTGCAGCCCTAAAAAAGGCTCTAAATCTTCGCGGCGGCTTTCGGCAAACACTTCACCATTATAATCTTTATCAAAGCGGTATATCATTACACGGTCGTAACCGGTAATATCGCGGGTGCCTTTTGCTACAAGCTGGCACAACTGTTTTAAGGTGTGCGTATCGTGCATATAACCTAAAAACTGAGCTGTTTGGTTATAAGCTTCGTTAGCAGGTGTGGTAGTTATATTAACCGGTTCTGCCTCTATGATATAAATGCCATTGCTATTATGCACGGTGCATAAAAAATCTACACCTGCGAGAGTGACATCAAGCAGGGTAGATGATAGCATTAATTCGTTTTGTATATATTCCTGAAGCTTTTGTTTTGCTACGCCGCCAAAAACCGAATCGAAAGATGCGCCTAATAATTGTGAATGAAACAAGCTAAGAAACTCTGCAGTGTTTGCACTACAATAATCTATAATAAACGAATCTTGTTTTAAACCTAATAAAAAACCATGCGGTTGTATGCTACCGGGTATATGTATAGGCTCCAGTTCACAATTGGTAAGATTTACAATATCGCGGTTTACAATATCTTTTATCTGCATAAAAAATTACTCCTGGTTATTTTGAATTAAATGTGAGGCAATTGCATCAAAAGCAAAATTAGCACCTTTTATAATTTCTTCCTGGCTATTAGTTTGTGCTTCATATTGCATAAAGCTACCCAAAAAGTTTTTCCAGTGGCTGCCGGTTTGCCCGCCATATCCTGCAAAGTAAGTAGCACCACTATCGGCATCATGGCCAAGTGCCCCATTAATATTTTTTAAAATAACGCGGCCACCTAAAGACGATCCTTCAATAACATACATAACTCCAAGTGCAAATGCAGGTGATATTGTAGCAACATCAACTTTAGATGACAATGGTGTAACCGAAGTTGCTTTTGCAGCACCAAGTGTTTTAAGGTCGGCCTCAATAAACTGTACTTTAGGGTGTACATCAAGTTCAGGCAAAACCGCTTTAGCTATCGGGAAGATATTTTCCTCGGCATCTTTAACCACATCATGCATTAATGTTAGGTAAAGTGCGTATTCGGTATCAGAAACTTTTGGGTTCATGATAGAAACCGATACTGGCAATGCCTCAAGGTTTGTGTGTGATGGTGTTGTTGCTGCGCGTAGTTTTTCTAAAAAATTGGGGGCTTGTACGGTAGTATCCATTAAATTAAAATAAGTTGCTAGTAGTTGTAGACAAAATTGTCGTTAGTAGGGGTAAAGGCAAGCCAGTTTATTGAAAGGGCATGCTCTATAGATTTTTTTAAATTTTCGAATATTCCTGATTTAGGCATATAATAGGTAGCGCCTAATAATCTGGTTTTTTCTATAATGGTCTCATCTTTAGATGTTGAGAACATAACAATAGGTAATGTTTGATGTTCTGTTGTAGATCGTACCCTTTTAAGTATTTCCAATCCGTTAATGCCTGGCATATTAATATCTAAAAATACAACATAAGGGTTTGGCGGCGGATTATCTAAAGCATGTAACAATTCAAATCCATCAGACTGTGTTACAACTTCATAAGTGTCATTAATATCACTTACAATTTCCTTAAAAAATTCTAAATCGTCATAATCGTCATCCGTATAAAAAATGGTTAACTTATCTTTCATCATTATCAGAATTTTTAAGTTTTAGTAAAAAGTTGGAATAACAAATATAAGGCTTTTTACTTTTAAAAGCTACTTTTTACCGCTTACATTAATCCTTAACCTTTAGGTAAAGATTGATTTTTTATGCATACTTAACTTTGTAACTTAATTTAAATCATAAGCTATAGCGTAAAATATTGTAAGATGAAAGTTACAGAACCATTTTACTTTTGCTAAAGTTTTAATGCTCATTTCATGAAGGTACTTATGTTTTTGGTTTCGCTGGCAGGATTTGCCTTCTCGTTATATTTTTTGGTAACTGATTTTCCCGAAACGTTTGATACAGATGATTTAATATATATTATATTACTTACTTTAGTTTTGATAAACAGTATTGTAGGCCTTGCTATTACATTGCCAAAATCGATCTTTAAAAAAAAAGATAAGATGATGCTTTGCAATTCTTATCACTACGAAAAATAGATCCGCATCTTAATTACCGCACTTTACTTTATACGTTCGTCTAAAATGTAAAATGGTTGCTATACATTTTGCAGAAATTGAGTATCTTCACGGCGTTTTTTAAAAAACGTTACTAAATACTTTTAGATGAAAAATTTCAATAAGCTTTACCCGCATTTACTGGCAATACTTGGTTTTGTGGTGGTTTCCCTTATTTACTTTTACCCTGTTTTACAGCGCAAGCAAATTTACCAGTCAGACATTGCCCAGTACACGGGTATGGCTAAAGAGCAAAACGACTTTAGGAAAGAAACCGGCGATGAGCCGTACTGGACAAACAGCGCCTTTGGTGGTATGCCTACCTATCAGCTAGGGGCAAACTATCCGCACAATTACATAAAGCAGGTAGATTCTTTTTTACGTTTTTTACCACGCCCGGCCGATTATTTATTCCTTTATTTTTTAGGCTTTTACATATTAATGCGGGCATTGAAAATAGATCCGCTTAAGGCATTTTTTGGAGCACTGGCCTTTGGGCTTTCTACCTATCTCGTAATTATACTTGGGGTAGGGCATAATGCCAAAGCACATGCTATTGCTTATATGCCTATGGTTATAGCGGGTATAGTGCTGGTTTTTAACCGAAAGTACATTTCAGGCGGACTTTTAACCGCCATAGCCATAGCGTTAGAAATTAACGCTAATCACTTCCAGATGACATTTTACCTATTGCTGTTAGTTTTAGTATTAGGTATTTATTACACTATACAATTTATTAAAGCTAAAGAATACAGGCATTTTTTAATAGCATCGGGTATACTTGCCGGGGCAGCACTATTAGCAGTTGGTACAAATGCTACCAGCCTTTTAGCAACATCAGAATATACAAAAATTAGTAACAGGAGTAAAGGCGACCTAACTTTTAATGCCGATGGTTCTCAGAATACTACTAATGCATCAATGGAATACGACTATATAACCGAATATAGTTATGGTGTTGTAGAAAGTTTAGACCTTATTTTTCCGAGATTGTTTGGTGGTGGTAACCGCGAAGATGTGGGTACAGATTCGGTAATGTATAATTTTGTGCTAGGTCAGGGCGCATCAGATGCTGAAGCTAAAGAGTTTGCATCAAACGTACCTACCTATTGGGGCGACCAGCCAATTGTAGAGGCTCCGGCATACATAGGTGCTATAGTGTTTTTCTTAGCTGTGCTATGTTTGTTTAGTGATACCCGTAAAATAAAATATGCGTTTTTAGCAGGTGGTATATTGGCGCTTTCATTATCATGGGGTAAAAATTTCCCTGTATTAACAGACTTTTTTATAGATTATGTGCCACTTTATGACAAGTTTAGGGCGGTATCATCTATACAGGTAATATTAGAATTGTGTTTGCCGGTGCTTGCTATTATGGGTTTACAGTCATTTTTTACATCTAATAAAGAAGACCAGTTTAAATACTTATGGAAATCGGCGGCAGTAGTGTTCGGATTAATTTTAGTATTATTTGTGTTTAAAGGATCTTTCGAGTTTACAGGCGGTGCCGATGGACAAATCCTGCAAAGCTACGGCCCTAAAGAAGGTGGCGTATTTGTAAACGCACTTAAAGAGCAGCGTCAGGCAATGTATACTGCCGATTTATTGCGTTCGGCTGTATTTATTGGTTTTGCAGCGGTTGCTTTATTTATCGCTATGAAAGATAAAATATCGCAAACCACAGCTATAATTGTAGTGGGGGTTTTATTAGTAGGCGATTTATTCTTCATCGATAGAAACTATGTTAACGCTAAAGATTTTGTAAGCGCCCGTAGTGTTGAGGTTCCGTTTGAACCTACGCAGGCAGACGAATTTATATTAAAAGATACTACAGATTATAGGGTTTATGAAATGCAGGGAAGGCTACAGGGCCGAACCAGTTATTTCCATAAATCTGTAGGTGGGTACAGTGCGGTTAGGCCTCGTAAGGCTGACCAGTTATTTACATATCAGGTAGAGCCTAAAGTTCAGGAGCTTTTAACCGGCCTTGATCATGAAACTATGGCACTTGGTAAAAGCAACGCTGCGCTAAATATGCTTAACGTTAAGTATTTATTGCTTCAGGCTAACGACGGTCAGGATGTGCCGGTTACCAACCCGTTTGCTAATGGCAATGCGTGGTTTGTAAGCAAAGTAAAAGTGGTGTCAACTCCAGATGAGGAGATGAAAGGCCTTACTAATTTAGATAGCAAACACGAAGCGATTATTAATAAGGCTAAGTTTGCCGATGCTGCTGCAGTAGCTACTTATGCTGTTGACAGTACTGCTGTGATTAAGCTTAACGAAAGCAGGCCTAATTATTTACGTTATACATCTAACAATGCAAATGCCGGATTAGCGATATTCTCTGAAGTTTATTACGGTAATGGCTGGAATGCATTTATAGATGGCAAGGCGGTACCGCATTTTGAAGCTGATTATCTACTTCGCGGACTTAAAATACCTGCGGGCAAGCATTCTATTGAATTTAAATTTGAGCCACAAGTGGTTAAAACGGGCAGCACAATAGCACTTATTAGTTTTATTATATTGCTGGGTCTTTTAGGAGCAGGTATTTATTTTAGAAATCGTCCTCGAAATAACGGTAGCCTGAAAACGAATCCCGCCAATGCATAGTAATCAATCTCCTGTAGCTCCCCTTGGGGGTGGGGGGCTTAAAGTACTTATCATAACTTATTACTGGCCCCCTGCGGGTGGTCCGGGTGTGCAGCGCTGGCTTAAGTTTGTTAAGTACCTGCCGGGTTATAATATAGAACCTGTGATTTATATTCCCGAAAATCCAACATATCCATTAATCGATAACGGTTTGCTAAGTGAGGTAAGCCCGGAAACTACTATTATAAAGCATAAAATTATTGAGCCATATGCGTGGGCGTCGGCATTTTCTAAAGGGAATACTAAGAAGATAAGTTCGGGCATTATCCCAAATAAAAAAAAGCAATCACTATTGCAAAGCGTTATGCTGTGGGTTAGGGGCAACCTGTTTATTCCAGATGCCAGGGTATTGTGGGTAAAGCCGTCAATTGCGTATCTTTCTAACTATATTACAGAAAATAATATTGATGTCGTGGTTACCACAGGGCCTCCCCACAGCCTGCATTTAATAGGGTTAGGCCTTAGAGAAAAATTGGGCATTAAATGGCTGGCCGATTTTCGTGATCCTTGGACAACCATTGGTTATCATAAAGAGTTGAAATTGTCAACATCATCGGCAAAAAAGCATAAAGATTTAGAAAGAAAAGTATTAAATACTGCCGATGTTATATTGGTTACCAGCCCCACAACAAAATCTGAATTTGAAGCACTTACCAGCAAGCCTATCGCGGTTATTACCAATGGTTATGATACAGAGAAAATAACCAGACAACTCCTTGATGAGCAGTTTACAATAGCACATATAGGCTCATTTTTAAGCGAACGCAATCCGCAAATTTTGTGGCAGGCTTTGGCCGAATTGATTAATGAAAATGCCGATTTTAAATCCCGTTTTCAGTTGAAACTAATAGGTGCTGTGAGCCAGGAAGTAATAGATGCGATAACTGATAACGGTCTTAATACTCATGTGAATAACCTTGGTTATGTTAGCCATGAAGAAGCTTTGGTGCAACAGCGAAAATCGCAGGTATTGCTGCTGGTTGAAATTGACAGGGAAGAAACGAAATGTATTATCCCCGGTAAATTGTTTGAATACATGATATCTGAAAGGCCAATTGTAGCAATAGGGCCAAAGGGTGCCGATTTTTCGGGAATTATTAAAGAAACTAATACTGGTGTATTTGTAACGTATTCCGAAAAGGAAAAATTAAAACAAACCATTTCGGGGTATTTTGAGCAGTACCAGCAAGGTGTTTTAAAATCGCATGCGATAGGTTTGCAGCAATACTCCCGTAAAAACCTTACCGGTAAATTATCCGACTTACTCAGGCAACTTTAAAAATCGACAGTTTAACAATCAGTACTATTAACGGTTACAGCAAGTCCGCCTTCAGATGTTTCTTTGTACTTGTTGTTCATATCCTGAGCCGTTTTCCACATCGTATTAACTACTTTATCAAGCGGAACTTTCACATTTAACGGGTCTGTTTCTAAAGCCAGTTCGGCAGCATTTATGGCTTTAATGGCTCCCATAGTATTGCGCTCAATACAAGGTATTTGTACGAGGCCACCTATAGGATCGCACGTCATGCCTAAATGGTGTTCCATGGCTATTTCAGCAGCAATAAGGCATTGCTCCGGGCTACCACCCATAAGTTCACACAAAGCCGCCGCTGCCATTGCAGATGACACGCCAATTTCGGCTTGGCAACCACCCATTGCGGCAGATATCGTAGCTCCCTTTTTAAAGATACTGCCAATTTCTCCCGCAACCATTAAAAATTGTTTAATCTCTTTTTCGCCAGCCTGATGATTTTCAATAACCAAATAGTACATCAATACTGCAGGTATAACTCCCGCACTGCCGTTAGTAGGGGCAGTAACCACACGGCCAAGGGCAGCGTTAACCTCGTTAACGGCAAGTGCAAAACAGCTTACCCATTTAAGGATCTGCCTGAATTTTACCTCGGTATTACGAATAACTTCAAGCCATTCCTGTGGCGAATTATACGGCATTTCGCCAATAAGGTTTTTGTGCATATCAAACGCGCGGCGGCGCACATTAAGGCCACCCGGTAATATGCCGCTGGTATGGCAGCCGGTATGCATACACTCCAGCATGGTATTCCAAACGCGCATTAGTTCATGGTCTATCTGCTCTTCAGTACGTATCGATTTTTCATTTTCGTATACAATTTCAGAAATGCTTTTGTGTTCGGTTTTGGTGTATTGAAGCAGTTCGTCAGCCAAGTCAATAGGGAAGGGGAAAGCGCCCTTAATAATCTCTTTTTGCTGTGCTACAATACGTTCTTCTTTAACTACAAAGCCACCACCAATTGAATAAAAAGTAGAGGTATATTCGCCTTCGTTTGTATAGGCTGTAAACGTGAATCCATTTGCGTGAAAGGGCAAAAATTCGCGGTTAAAAATAATATCGGTGTAAATGGTAAAATCGATTACTTTTTTACCATCAAGGTTTAGTTTTTCGGTAAGGTTAATGTCGTCAATAATGCCTGAAATACTGTCTATAGGCACGTATTCGGGGTCTGCACCACTAAGCCCCAACATCACGGCAAGATCCGTAGCATGGCCTTTACCGGTAAGCGATAGTGATCCATACAGGTCGACACGCACACGGTTTACGGTATCAAAAATACCTTCGGTATGAAGTTCTTTTAAAAAGCGTTCGGCACCACGCCAAGGGCCAAGGGTATGCGAGCTCGATGGGCCAACACCTATCTTAAGCATATCAAATACAGAAATACATTCGGTCATAGCAATAGGGGCAATTTGTTGCAAAGATACTTTTTTAAATGCCCGCAAAGGTAAATAAATTGGTGATACTATAACGATATCGTATAAAAATTATTGATTTGGTAAAATGGCAGATTATTTCTCAATTATTTTAACTCCTATTAATGAGATCTTATCAAAATATCCTTTAAAAATATTTTGCCAGGCGCTAACTTGATATATCATAATTACAGAGCCTTTTTTTACTTTCTTCAATTCAGCAATAACCTCATCTGTCATGATATTACCAATTACTGTAAAGGTTTTAATTTTTCCATGTTTTGTGGGAATTCTAATGTCAAATTTTCTGACTCCAAAATCTACATTAGATTCATACATTGGCATATTTATCAATGTAACATTAACCTGTGATTTTATTAAATCTTCTCTAGTCATGTTATAGGTATTGCTAACATCGTCATTTAGTATTGCTGTAAGAGCAGGAAATGATTTTATTCTAAATACTTTCTCTTCATGTTTAACAGAATTATCCTGCATAGTAGCATAAATGCTTACTGTAACTGTATTTCCTGGACCTGCTGATAATTTGTAATTGCCAATACTATCTGTTTTAACCAAACCTTGCCCTGTTGCAATAAATGATTTTGCTCCCGGCACTGCTATTTTAATAGGGTTAGGTACACCACGATACACCACATTTAGCTTCTCGGCAGATATTACCGAAATGTTTTGTGACTGGATACTATCTTGTGATTGCGCCTGGAAACAAATAAAGAATAGCACTATTATAATGTATTTCATGATTAGTAAATATTAAGATAAACGTAGTCGTATTGCAACGTTGGATTGATTACCCTGTCTTCCTCCAGCCAGTCTGATTTGCCTATGCAGCAATTTGACGCTACCACGTAAAACAACTTTTCATCGCTTTTAAGTTCAAAAACTTTATCGTGTTTATATTTTAAATAAGGCATGATCCTGTCAGGTATATTATTTGTAATTTGATGTACTGTTATACCATTAAATAGTGTGGGTATCTCTAGGTACATAGTGCCACTAAACTCTATATCAATATTTTAAGATGTATTGGGGGTGTATTCAGGTTCAGTACTATCTGTCGAAAACAAAGGGCTTCGTATAATTAAATGGTTATGGCTAACCATCTATTCCACATTTTAAAGGTTTTGTTTGATGTAAATTGACTCATGTTTTACTGACATTTTTATAATATATTGACTGGCTTATTTTCCTCTTTATTCGGCGTATTCTTCTTCCTCAAATTTCTCTGTAGTAGTTCGTGTAAGTTTCCATTTACCATCTTTACCAATATAATCATAATCAATTATAGCTTCCTGTTGCCTGTTTTGCATTATTTTACTTATTGGTGTTGCTGTCAGGTTATTTAATTTATAGCGGCTTTCCCATGATGTTCCGTAGGCACTACCTTCCAAGGCGCAATCTATTGTATGCGTTTTTTTATTATAAGTTGGTCTGTTCCAAATATCGGTTTCTTCGGCAGTATCATATAGTTTAACCAGTTTTAAATTAGCCTGATCGTTTAAAAAAATCAGCGTCCATTCATTTCCATTCACGTTAGTAGTTACCCAACACAGCAGGTCTTCGTCTCCATCGTGGTCAAAATCGGTTATTTTAAATTCTGAAATTACTTTAGATTTATCTATTCTTCTAACTGCCCAATCGGTATACTGTATGTTTCCCTGAAATTCCCACTTTCCATTTTGGTATTTTGAAAGTGATGCAACGGTGTCGTTCACTAAGGTTATAGAGTATTGTAAATCTTTCTTTCCCTTAAGCTTAAATTGTGAGATAAGTTTTTCTTTATTCCAGTCTATTCCTGTTGCCGATGCAGAATCTTGAGGAAATTGCAATGTAAATTCTAAATACTTTTCATGGTTATATTTAATTACCTGCGCATTTAAACAAAGCGGAAATATAATGATTAACAGTGCGATGTATTTCATAATTTGAGTGATGTTGTTAATCCAAATATAAACAATTGCCTTACATGCATGCATAAAAAAACCTCCCGTAAAGGAGGTTCTTAAAATATGTTTTGAAACGCTTAATTAACAATAATTTTTTTGGTAGTCGATTGGTTATTAGCGTTTAATTTTAGTAAATAAAACCCTTGTGGGATATTACTTAACGTATAGGTTGAACCATTTGCAGCCGGTTTTTTAATTTGCTGAATAATTTGACCGTTGATGTTTATTAACACGATCTCATCAAGTACCTGCTCGCTTTGTATGTTTATCCTGTGGTCGTTAGATGGGTTAGGGAACACTGCTACCTGAGAGAATACTTCAAATTGTGGTGCAGATAGTGAAGTGCCCCAAACTGCCTGTACATATTCAGGATGATCGATATACGGGTTCCTGTTTTTTTGCACTGCATAAATAGCATTATTACGGTCTATTTCTTTTTGGCTCACAGGGTCGGCAATGTGCCAGCTATAAAGCATATCAAGCGACCATTGCTCGAAAACCTTGGTGTTTGTACCATCTAAAAACGCATCACCATTAGCATCATTCTTTTCCCATCCGGCAATTTTATCTTCGTAACAAGTAGCCATATAAAAATAATTACGGGCAATATCTCCCTTATACTCATCAGCTGGTTCAAAAACAGTAAGCTTTGACCCATTTGGCGCTACATTGTTACCAATTTTACTACCGTTAGATGTTGTATAAGTAGCTGTACCTACAATGCCGTAGCTATAATTTCCTCTAAGGCCATTGTCTTTTTTATCTGTAGGCATTATGTGAAATGCATCGGTATACATTGGCGTAGCACTCGAGAACCAGTTTTTAGGAAAAGTATGCTCCCTATTGTAAAATTGACATTCTGATGTTCCGCCGGTACCCTGATCCTGATTGCCACTTTTACCAAAAGTAAAAGGACAGTTTGAGTAAATGTCCCATACTGTGCCATCGGCTTTTTTATCTGATGTAGGATATAAATCCCACAATCCAGCATACGTAATATCAGTATGTGTACCAATAATTTTAAACAGCTGTGTTTTTAGGGTATAACCCGTGCCTGTAGCTGTATTGTAATACCCTGCTGGTATTTGTGCAAACATAGTACCAACAAATAGTACTAATGATAAAGTGTAAAGTTTTTTCATTCGTTAAAATTAATAGGACAGCAAATGTAGCAAATAATCAATACGGTTTTAAAATTTAACATATACAAAGTGTAATGTTATTTTTTTCGTTCTAAAAGTGCCATATAAAATCCGTCAAAGCCAGATTCTGATGCTAAAACTTTATTCTCTTTTACGAATGTAAATTCTTTACCAATCTCTGTATTTGCAAGAAAGTTTTTAACCTGATCCTGATTTTCAGACGGTAGTACAGAACAGGTAGCGTAAACTAATTTTCCGCCCGGCTTAACAATTTTAGAATAGTTTTCTAAAACCTCAGCCTGTACTTTACGAATATTATCAATAAACTCCGGTTGTAGTTTCCACTTACTATCCGGGTTACGTTTAAGTACTCCAAGTCCACTACAAGGTGCATCAATCAAAACACGATCGGCCTTTTCATGAAGTTTTTTAATAACCTTGGTACTGTCTATAATTTTATATTCGATATTAAAAGCACTATCACGCTTAGCACGAATTTTAAGTTGCTTAAGTTTGCTTTCGTATAAATCCATAGCAATAAGCTGGCCTTTGTTTTCCATAAGGGCAGCCATGTGCAGGGTTTTACCACCGGCACCGGCGCAAGTATCTACCACGCGCATACCTGGCTCAACTTCAAGAAAACGTGCCACCATTTGCGACGAAGCATCCTGAACTTCAAAAAAGCCCTGTTTAAAGGCATCGGTCATAAACACATTTGCACGTTCTTTTAATACCAATGCATCCGGATATTCCGGCATTATAATAGTATCTATATTAAGATCCATAAGTATGGCCCTTAATATTTCGCGCGTAGTTTTTAAGGTATTAACACGAAGTATAACTTTAGCCTGCTCGTTTTGCGCAGCAAGTTCTTTCTCCCATTTGGCTTCGCCAAGTTCTTTAACACCAAGTTCATCCATCCAGTCCGGAATAGATTCGCGGTATTTACGTATTTTGCTCAGCTCATCAAATTTACCTTTAATACGGCGAATTGGTGTATCTTCAAAATATTTCCAATCGGGCAATGTAATGCCACGCAGTACTGCCCAAACGGCAAATACACGCCAAATGTTATCGCGGGTGTATGGGTCTTTAACTTCGGCGATCTCGCTGTAAAGGCGTTTCCAGCGTACTATTTCATATATTGTTTCGGCAACAAACTTACGGTCGGCACTGCCCCAGCGCTTGTCTTTTTTAAGGGCGCGGGCCACCACTTTATCTGCATATTCGCCATCGTTAAAAATATAACCAAGCGAGTCTATAACCGTAAAACATAAATTCCTGTGTAATCTCATCATAAAAAATTGAGCTGCAAAGGTATTATTTTTTGGTGGATGTTTTTAATGAAATTTTGCGAATAAAATAGTGTGTATACAAGAGTATTTATATAAAATTAATACGATGCTTAGCCGCGTTGTATGGTGCTAAAGTATTTATAATCTTGTTTATTATGTGTAATTTTTAGTTGTGTAGGAGAGTAGGTAATCCTTATATGTATATTGTGAAGATTATAAAAAAATAGTCCGCTTAAATATTTAAGCGGACTATTAATATAATATTTAATTTACGTTGTATAACTATGCAAGAGCAGCTTTAACCTGGTCTGCCGCTTCCTGAAACTGCACTGCAGAAAGGATTGGCATACCTGAGTTATCAATAAGTTCTTTTGCAATATCTGCGTTAGTACCTTGTAAACGTACAATAATAGGCACTTTAATAGAGTCGCCCATGTTTTTGTAAGCATCTACAACACCTTGTGCAACACGGTCGCAACGAACAATACCACCAAAAATGTTGATAAGGATAGCTTTTACGTTAGGATCTTTAAGGATAATACGGAAAGCTGTTTCAACACGTTTAGCATCTGCAGTACCACCCACGTCAAGGAAGTTAGCCGGCTCGAAACCTGCATATTTAATAAGGTCCATTGTTGCCATAGCAAGTCCTGCACCGTTTACCATACAACCTACAGTACCGTCAAGATCTACATAGTTAAGGCCAACTTCTTTAGCTTCAACTTCAATAGGGTTCTCTTCTTGTATGTCGCGCATTTCTGCATATTTTTTCTGGCGGTATAATGCGTTATCATCTAAAACAACTTTAGCATCTACAGCAAGAATTTTATTATCTGATGTTTTAAGCACCGGGTTAATTTCAAACATCGAAGCATCGCTATCAATGTATGCATTGTAAAGTGCAGCAACAAACTGAGTCATTTCTTTAAACGCAGCACCGCTAAGGCCTAAATTAAATGCAATTCTGCGTGCCTGGAAACCTTGTAAACCTACAGAAGGGTCAACTTCTTCAGTAAAAATAAGGTGTGGCGTGTGTTCTGCAACTTCTTCGATATCCATACCACCTTCGGTAGAATACATAATCATGTTACGGCCTTTACCTCTGTTTAGTAAAACAGATACGTAAAATTCTGAAGTTTCACTCTCACCAGGATAGTAAACATCTTCGGCAATAAGTACTTTATGTACACGCTTACCTGCCGGAGGCGTTTGTGGTGTAACAAGGTCCATACCTATTATTTGTCCTGCAATTTCTTCAACTTGCTGTATGTTTTTAGCCAGCTTAACGCCTCCGCCTTTACCGCGACCACCTGCATGTACCTGTGCTTTAACAACATACCAGCTAGTGCCGGTTTGTGCAGTAAGTTCTTTAGCAGCAGCAACAGCTTCTGCAGGACTGTTAGCTACAATACCGCGCTGAACGCGCACACCGTGGCTAGCCAATATTTCTTTTCCCTGATATTCGTGTAAATTCATATTAAAATGCGTTTATCTTATTTAAAGTGGAACAAAAATAATAAATTACATCCAATGGCAGAAAGTATTTTCAACATTTTACTGCTAAAAAAATATAGCTGTTCAAAATAAATTTTAATTAGCACAATAACGCAACCTTTTTAATAGTTTTACATCTTACCAATATACCAACCAATAAATTGCAACAATGAAAAAACTTACGCAGGCAATCCTTATGATTCCTACAGTAATTTTACTATTACTACTGCATTCATTAAAGGCACGCCGACTTAGAAACCAGGAACATTAACGCTTCAAATTCAACCATTAAAATTTATCAATTTAAAATTAATTAAAAACAATAAATTATTTGAAAGTAAATTCTTTCAATATTTTACATTAAAATTTTTACATAGTTAATAAAATCCGTTACATCGACATTAAAGTTATATTTATAACATTTTGTTATTTTTTGTTAATCCGCTCTTGTTTTCTTGTTAGCCTGAAAATTGATATGTAATTTTGTAGTCAATATATTATAGGACGAAACATGGAAGCGAAACAGCTGGTACAATTAGCCGAAGAATTTGGAAGCCCACTGTATGTATACGATGCAGCAAAAATACAATCACAATACCAAAAGCTCGAAAAGGCTTTTAGTAAGGTACATAAGTTACGTATAAACTATGCCATGAAGGCATTAAGCAACGTATCGATACTTAAGCTTTTAAAACATATGGGCAGTGGCCTCGATACTGTTTCTATCCAGGAAGTAAAACTTGGCTTGCTAGCCGGTTTCTCTCCAGATAAAATAATCTATACACCAAACGGCGTTTCGATGGAAGAAATCGAAGACGTTGCCGCATTGGGCGTTCAAATAAACATCGATAACCTTTCTATATTAGAGCAGTTTGGCGCTAAACACCCGCAAACGCCGGTATGCATTCGTGTAAACCCACACGTTATGGCAGGTGGTAACAGCAACATATCTGTAGGGCATATCGATAGTAAATTTGGTATCTCAATACACCAAATGCCGCACCTGTTGCGTATTGTAGAAAATACGGGCATGCATATTAATGGTATTCACATGCACACGGGGTCTGACATTTTAGATATCGAAGTGTTTTTATATGCTGCAGAGATTTTATTTGAAGCCGCAACACATTTTAAAGAATTAGACTTTATCGACTTTGGAAGTGGCTTTAAAGTACCTTACAAAAAAGATGATATTCAGACCGATATCGACGAGCTTGGTAAAAAACTTAGCAAGCGCTTTAACCAGTTTTGTACTCAATATGGTCGCGACCTTACCCTAACATTCGAACCGGGTAAATTTTTAGTAAGCGAAGCAGGATTTTTTCTTGCTAAGGTTAACGTGGTAAAACAAACAACATCTACCGTATTTGCTGGAGTAGATAGTGGCTTTAACCACCTTATTCGCCCTATGCTTTATGGCTCGCACCACCATATCGAGAACATTACAAACCCTAAAGGTAAAGAGCGTTTTTATAGTATTGTAGGTTACATTTGCGAGACTGACACCTTTGCAAGCAACCGCCGTATTGCCGAAATTAAAGAGGGCGACCTGCTTTGTTTTCGTAATGCCGGAGCGTATTGCTACTCTATGAGCAGTAACTACAACTCGCGCGTGCGCCCTGCCGAAGTGCTTTGGTACGAGGGTAAAGGCCACTTAATTCGTGAGCGCGAAACGTTTGAAGATATTGTTCGAAACCAGGTTATTTTAGATTTTGAACCGGCAACTACCACTGCTACTGTTTAAATAACTTGTAGATTATATACAAAAGCCGTGCTGTAAAGCGCGGCTTTTTTTGTTGACTGATTTTCAGATTTGTAAGATAATATTTGTTATGTTTGGAGAAATATATTTATATGGCTAAGCATTTTGCAATTGTTCAATCGGAAGATAATAGTGTTAATCAACATTTATTAAAAACATACATAAGACAAAATAGAGAGCAATATTCCGACTTAGATCCTGATATAAAAACAACAGGCCATATAAGAAGAAAATTAATAAATCAAGGATGGATCAAGCAATCATCCGAAGATAAAGTTTTTTTAATCAAACCTGATACTGATGGTTCTGTTGAATACGCTTCTCAAATTATTGACCTAATTGATGATGAATTAGATGAGCTAGAAGATTTTAAAGAAGATTTGATTGAAATAAGTTTTGGCCTTGAGAAAGATTTACAAAATGCCCTAAGAAAAAATATTCAAAGTTTAGGTTATAATTTATCAATAATTGACGGTGGTGTCGAGAAAACAACTGAAGCTGGAAGAATTGATATAACCACACAAGATGCTGATGGCACAATTGTAGTTATCGAATTAAAAGCAGGTACTGCAAAATCAGATGTTATTGCGCAGACCCTATCATATATGACTGCTTTAAAAAGAGAAGGACATAAATCTGTGAAAGGTATTATTATAGCAAATTCTTTTCAGGATAGAGTTAAATTAGCTGCCGAGCAAATAGAAAATTTAGAATTAATCGAGTATTCATTTCAATTCTCATTCAAATCTATAAAGTAATTTACCCCAAATACTTTAAGATACCCTTAACCTAAACTTTGCTATATTTGGTAGTACAACAAGTACCATTTAAATGAGTATACAAGACAGGAATATAACCCAGGTTTTAGAAAAATGTAAGGCAGATTTGGAAAATTTTAAAAACGCAAAGGTTAAGTGTGGCATTATAGGCAGGAGCGGCACGGGTAAATCGTCGCTTATAAATGCTATTGTAGGCGAGCAGGTTTCGGCGGTGGGTGAAATTGAAACTACCATGACCATCAGCGAACCTATAGAGCATAAAGGCCTGTTGTTTTATGATTTGCCGGGCAGCTCTACCGTAAACTTCCCTATGGATACGTATATTGAAACTATGGATATTAAAAATTTCGACTGTGTAATACTGGTTACTGCCGATCGTTTTTTTGAAGACGACCTGTACCTGATTACCGAAATTTCGAAGCTTAAAATTCCTGTTTTCCCGGTGCGAACTAAGTTTGATTTTTCGATAGACCGTGCCCTTAAGCGCGGTATTTCCGAAGAGGAAACGTATGCCACTATTTATACCGACCTTAAAAAAAGCCTCGACGGTTATAATGTAAAAGGTATTTATCTTACCTCTGCCGACTACCCTACCAAATATGACCTTAACAAGTTGCTCGATGATATCTCTAACAGCCTTAACAGCATAAAGCGTGAACGTTTTATTGCCGATGTTAACGTAATAAGCGTTAACCTGCTTAAAGAAAAACGCGATCTTTCTACCAAATTAGTTTCCCGTTATGCGGCGCTTTCGGCGGCTAATGGCCTTAACCCTATTCCCGGACTCGATATATCGGTAGACCTTGGCCTGCTTTATAAAATGTCGACTGATATTCAAGAAATATACGGGTTAAAAAAGGAACAGATTCATTACAGCTCGTCGTTACTGACCGATAATAAATCGAAACTGATAATTGCAAAAGCAGTACAGTTTACCTCTAAATACATTGGTAAAGAAGCTATTTTACTGCTGCTTAAAAAGGCAGGCATGAGCTTTGCAGGTAAAGAAATTTCTAAATGGATACCCTTTGTAGGTCAGGCTATTGCTGCCGGATTGGGTTTTAAACTTACATCATCTATTGGTAATAATATGCTTACCGATGCCGAGGAAATTGCCTCGCAAACTTTTGATGCGATTAAGGGGGTTTAACTACGTAAAAACACCAACACGAATTTCACGTATTCACACTAATATATTAGTGAACATTCGTGTCAAAAAAATATTCAAATGAAAAAAATAAAAGGCGTAATATTCGATCTTGATGGTACACTTGCCAATACGTTGCCGTTGTGCATTAGCGCGTTTAGAAATTCGATCGAACCATTAATAAACAAGCGTGTTACTGATGACGAAATTATTGCCACTTTTGGCCCATCGGAAGAAGGTACAATAATGGCACTGGCTCCTAATTTTTATGAGAAAGGCGTAGCCGATTACATTAGCCATTACGAAAACCTGCACGATATGTGTCCCGCTACGTTTACAGAGATTCCAAAACTGCTTGCTAACCTGAAAGACAGGCAAGTTCGTACTGCAATGGTTACCGGAAAAGGCAAACGCAGCGCCAATATTTCGTTAGAGAAATTTGGAATAGCATCATACTTTGAACTGTTGGAAGCCGGCATGCCCGAAGGCCCAAGCAAGCCAAAAGGTATTCAGAATATTTTAAATGTATGGAATAACCTCTCTAAAGAAGAAGTAATTTATGTAGGTGATGCGCCCAGTGATATTACCGCCTGTCGCGAAGTAGGCATACCCATTATAGCCGCCGCCTGGGCAGATACCGCCGAACCTGATAAACTTATTGCCTTGAATCCCGACCAGCTTTTTTACACCGTGTCCGAGTTTGAGAATTGGCTGTACGACAGGATTTAGTTATTTACTCGCAGCCCTACGGGTATCTACCAAATATATAATTTTCCAAACGCCTTCATCTTTAAATAACTGGAAAGAGTTTACACCGCTGTGGCTTAGTTTTCCGTTAGCATAAAATTCATAGGGCGTCCAAACGTGTGCGAGGGTTCCATCAATTTGTATTTTATAGCTAAGTATGCGTTCTTCAATTTTAATTTCAGGCGAAATTTTCGATACCTGGTCGTAATAGTTTTCGGCCATCTCAAAATCAAACTTACCCTGCCCTTTAAATTCGGTAATCGATTCTAAAATAAGGTGTTTGTAGCATACCGTTTTCATTAATGTAGTATCACGCGTATGCAGGCCGTCAAAAAAAGTCTGAATTGATTTTTTAATATCGGCTTCCTGGGCAAAAGCTCCTTGTATGCACAATATTACAGTAAGCAGCAATAACTTTTTCATAGTTTAATTTTGATAAAGATATGCATTTGCGCTAATACATACTCTATATAAAAAGCTAATAAAAAGGCAACTTTAACCCTATTCTTATATCATTTTAGTACATTTACCGCCTAAATTTTAATGACCATGTCAGTCGCAAAAAAAGATTACAAAAGAATTACCACAAAATCACTGATTGAAATGAAAGCCCATGGCGAAAAAATATCGATGCTTACCGCATATGATTTTACTATGGCAAAAATAGTTGACACCTCTGGGGTAGATGTTATCCTTGTAGGCGATTCGGCATCAAACGTAATGGCCGGGCACGAAACTACGTTGCCTATAACGCTAGACCAAATGATATACCATGCATCATCTGTAGTTAGGGGTGTAAACCGTGCATTAGTAGTGGTTGATTTACCTTTTGGCACCTACCAAAGTGATCCTAAAGAGGCGTTACGTTCGGCCATTCGTATCATGAAAGAAAGTGGTGCGCATGCGTTAAAACTTGAAGGCGGTAGCGAAATTAAAGACTCAATAAAAAAAATACTTAATGCCGGTATACCTGTTATGGGGCATTTGGGCTTAACGCCACAAAGCATTTATAAATTTGGCAGCTATACGGTTAGGGCTAAGGAAGAGGAAGAAGCCGAAAAACTTTTAGAAGATGCCAAGCTGCTTGAAAGGCTGGGCTGTTTTGCAATTGTGGTAGAAAAAATACCTGCTGAACTGGCAAAACGCGTTGCCGAAAGTGTAACCATACCTATTATAGGCATTGGTGCCGGCGGCGGTTGCGACGGTCAGGTACTTGTAATACACGATATGTTAGGCATGAATAATGAGTTTAGTCCGCGTTTTTTACGCCGCTATATGAATTTGTTTGAGGGCATGACAACGGCTATTGGCCAGTATGCAGCCGATGTGAAATCGGGCGATTTCCCTAATGAAAAGGAGCAATATTAGATTTCAGAATTTAGAATTTAGATTTCAGATTGAGCTACAAGCAGAATCTGAAATCTAAATCGTCTAAAGGTCAGAGCGTCTAAAAATCTAACAATCTAATAATCCAGCAATCCATTTTGAAAATAGTTTCAGACAAAAATAACCTTAATGTACTTTTTGAAGATAACCATATAATTGTGGTTAACAAGCGCGTGGGCGATATTGCGCAGGGCGATAAAACCGGCGATAAACCGTTAAGCGATGTGGTTAAAGAATACCTTAAGGATAAGTACAATAAACCTGGTAAAGTGTTTTTAGGTGTGGTACACAGGCTGGACAGGCCTACTACAGGTGTAGTTATTTTTGCCCGAACTACTAAGGCGCTTACCCGCCTTAACGAACTTTTTAAAATTCGTGAAACTAAAAAAACCTATTGGGCTGTGGTTAAAAAGAAGCCGGAACCGGAAAGCGGCAGCTTAGTGCATTACCTTAAACGTGATGAAAAACGCAACATGAGTAAAGCACATTTAAAAGAAGTTCCTGAAAGTAAATTGGCAAGCCTTGATTATAAAGTTATAAAACAGCTTGATAATTATACCGTGCTTGAAGTTGATTTACACACGGGGAGGCACCACCAAATACGAGCGCAGCTATCGGCAATTGGTTCGCCAATCAAAGGAGATTTAAAATATGGTGCTGACAGAAGTAATCCCGATGGTGGCATTAGCCTGCATGCCCGCAAACTGGTTTTTGTACACCCGGTAACAAAAGATGAACTTACTATTGTTGCCCCGGTACCCGATGATTCGGTTTGGAACAGCATTTAAAATATTCTTAAAAAAGCACTTCATAATACGATAAATTGTTAATGCAGTATTATTAATAATAATTATTTCATAATTGATTGAAAATTATTACTTTTATTGCACCAACATTTAACCTTATTTATATGAAAATGCCTTTAGTATGCCTGTTCGCTTTTATGGCAACAGGAATGTTTGCCCAGGAACACTTTTCCGGCATTAACACATCGCGCCGCACCGGCCTGCTTAACGCAAGCCTTAATCCCGCCGAACTTGTAAACCTTAAAAATAAATACGAGGTTAATGTGCTTAATGTAAGTGCAAATATTAGCAATAACAAAATTTCTTTTGGTGATTTAGTGAGCAGTAACCAGAATTTTGAAAATTTACTTTTTAAAGGCAATGAAGCTGTAAATCTTCGCCTTGATGCCGATATTATAGGCCCGGGCTTTGGTTTTAAGTACGAAAAATGGGGCTTTGCAATTACTTCTTCCGCTAAAGTAAGAGCAAATATGACTAATGTTGATACTGATTTAGGTAACGCGCTTACCAATAACAATATTAGCCCGCTACTGGGTGTTTCGATAATTTCAAGCAGCCAAAACCAACGTGCCTCTGCTACAACCTGGGGACAAATTGGTTTATCTGCTGCACGCGAAATTTATAACGATGGTACTAATAAATTATCTGCCGGGGTAACTTTTAATTTGCTTTTTCCGGGGTCGTTTGCTAACATGAGTGCCAGTAATTTTCAGGGAAGCATACGCAATGTAGGTACAGAACTGTATTTAACAGATGCGCAAGCTAACCTTAACTTTGCTTATTCAGGTTCACTAGGTAACGATTTTACTGATGGTAGTAATTTCACTAAATTTTTTGCAGGCGGCCTTAATGGCTTTTCTACCGATATTGGGGTAAATTACCAATGGCTTGATAGCCGTGACGATAGTGGTTATATGATTAACGCAGGCCTTTCAGTCAAAAATATGGGTAGTATGACGTTTAAAGATGATAATAATGTATCTAATAATTACACGTTAGATATTACAGGCAATCAAGCACTTAACCTTAATCAGTTTGAAAACGTAAAGACTATAGATGACGTAGAAAAAATACTGTTACAAAGTGGTTACGCAACGCTGCAAAAAACCAGCCGCGATTTTAAGGTTAATCTGCCTGCTTTGTTAGCCATGTATGCCGATGTTAAAGTATACAGCAACTGGTATTTAACAGGTTACCTTCAGCAAAAGCTAGAAGATGATGAAAAAAATACACAGGTTGCGCAGCAAAATATTTTTACTGTTACACCACGCTATTCAATGAAAACTTTTGAAGCGTATTTACCATTATCGCATAACGAAATTGCAGGTTTTACTGCCGGTATAGGTGTGCGTATTGGTGGCTTTTTTATTGGGTCGGGATCAATACTATCTGCAGCTATTACAGATACTAACCAGGCCGATGCCTACATTGGTTACAGGATAGGTTTTAACTAACCTGAAAAAATACAGTTAAAAACAGCCCACACTTTTTGTCTGGGCTGTTTTTTATTTTATGCAAATGCTAAAATGGTTATAAAGCAGCAATGTGCATTGTTAATAATTAGTATCTTCATTATTTAAAACCAACAATTATGAAATGGGGAGGCAGAAGACAAAGTGATAATCTGGAAGACCGCCGTGGCGTATCTGGTGGGCAGGTAGCCGTAGGCGGTGGTGTTATTGGTATTATCATATTACTTATTAATATGTTTATAGGTGGAGATACATCAGTGTTAAACGATATTAATAACCAGCTACAGCAAAATGGCACACAACAGGGCGCGCCAGTAAAACTTAGTGCCCAGGATAAGGAAATGGGCGAATTTGTTAATGCTGTGTTGGTAGATACCGAAGATGTTTGGGCTAAAATATTCCAGGAAATGGGTAAAACGTATGAAGACCCTAAACTGGTTTTGTTTCGTGATGCCGTACAAACCGGTTGCGGTGGCGCATCATCTGCCTCTGGACCATTTTACTGCCCCGAAGATCATAAAGTATATATGGACTTAGCATTTTTTGATGAATTGCAATCCCGTTTTGGTGCAAAGGGTGGCGATTTTGCCATTGCTTATGTTATTGCGCACGAAATTGGCCATCATGTGCAAACGTTATTAGGTACGTCATCTAAAATGAGGCAACTACAACAGCAAACGGATGAAACGGGTGCCAATAAATTATCGGTAGCGTTAGAGCTTCAGGCCGATTTTTATGCCGGTGTTTGGGCACATTACGACCAGGATATGAATAAAATTTTAGAAGAAGGTGATATAGATGAAGCCCTTAGCGCGGCAAATGCCGTAGGTGATGATGCCATTCAGAAAAAAACACAGGGCAGCGTAGTACCTGATTCTTTCACACATGGTACATCGCAACAGCGTATGTATTGGTTTAAAAAAGGTTTTGAAACCGGCGATATGAAACAGGGTGATACTTTTGCTGAAGTGCAATAAATGCTTGAAACCAAATACAAAAAATCCTGAGCGTGAGCTCAGGATTTTTTGTATGATATTATGTCAGAATTTATTTTCTTCCATCAATAATACGTTTCACTTCTTTAAGTAATAATGGGTATGCAGGGTCGGCCATGTTGTGCCCATAACCATCCAGTTCAAAATGGCGCACATCTTTATGTCCGTTAAGTTTCATCATTCGGGCTAAATAAGCGTTCTCTTCATAACGGCCCAGTAATTCCATTTCGCGGTTGCCGGTAATTAATAATAGGGGCGGAGCATCACCTCTTACCCAGTATAAAGGTGCATACTCATCTATAGTAGGTTGTTTTTCCGGGATTCCCTGCTCCTGACGAACAGTGAAGTGCGTAATACATTGCGGACTAAAAGGTACTAATCCTGCTATTTTATTAGCATCTATATTATATTTTGCCAGCCATTTTTTGTCTAATCCTACCATAAGGTCTAAATACCCACCTGCCGAATGGCCCGATAAAAATATTCTTGACGGGTCGCCGCCATAACTTGCAATGTTTTTAAATGCCCACGCAGTAGCTGCTGCTGCATCTTCTATATAAGCAGGTGCTTTAACTTTTGGGCTTAATCTATAACCAACACCTATTATACAGTAGCCCTTATCTTTTAAAGCCTGCGGAATTTCTTTACTTCCCTCTGTAATACCGCCGCCGTGTAACCAAAGTATTGTAGCAAAATTCTTTACATTTTTAGGATAATAAACATCGATTACGCAACGTTCGGCCTTATAAGAATCACCTTTATATTGGGCATCGTCATAATACCTAATGTTTGTTTTAGTGTCATATTCGGTTTTTTGGGCAAAGCTAAAACTGCCGGTAAGCAGCAGCATAAATAGGATAATTTGGTTTTTCATTGTGTTTATTTGTTGTGAGCTAAAGGTACTGATATTAAAAAACTCCGCAAAGTTAACTTTACGGAGTTGTATTATTTTATTAAGTTTTTATTTTAAAACGGTACTGCTATCTAGCTGTTCTAAAAAGGCGGTAACTTTTTCAACCGATTTTATCCTGTACTTAGCAGCGGTACTGCCTTCGCCCACTTTAACCGAATATTCGGTATCGCCAGTTAGTAGTTCAAACAAATCTTCATCGGTTTTATCATCGCCAAAGGCCAGTACAAAATCATGGTTGCCACACAATATGTTGTTTTTACAAGTAGTGCCTTTGTGTGCCATAAAGTGTTTCACTTCAATAACTTTATTACCGTCTATAATTTGAGTAGGGGTGTTGTACATGTGGTTCTTCAGCAATGTAAGCAACTCACGCGAGGTAAGAAAACCCTGCTTAGGATCTACATTACGGTAATGCCACGCTACGCCAAATTCTTTCTCTTCAATAAAACTTTCGGCGTTAGTATCTACATATTCATCCATGATCTCGATAACTTTGTTTTTCCAATCGGGCATACCTTGTATAATCGATTGCCATTCGTTATCACGCTTAATGTAGCCACCATGTTCGGCCACAAGTCCTATAGGCAATGTGCCAAACCATTTTTCTAAGAAGTTTTTATCGCGACCGCTGATTATCCACACTTCGTTTTTAGGGTCAGATGCCAGGCTGGTTAGCAATGCAATAAGTTTTTCTCCGGGCACAGCAAGTTCTGGCCTGCGCTCCAGGTTTACCAGCGTACCATCAAAATCTAATAGCAATAAACGTTTACTGGCAATTTCAAAACTGTGTAGTACCTCGTCTTTAGCTTTAGCTTTTAAAGGGATGGCTTTAGTATCGCTTTTATGAGCTTCTTCGGTTTCTGTTAAAAATCGTTCTGCCCACCTAAATACATCGTGTTTTTTAAGGTATTGTTGCATGTGGCTAATACGGCGACATTGTTCCTCTTCAGGCATATTAAGTGCCATGTTGATTTTATCGGCAGTAAGCTCAGTATCAAAAGGGTTAATGCTTATGGCTTCCTGTAATTCTTTAGATGCCCCAGCCATACTACTTAATATAAGTACACCTTGCTGGTCACCGCGTGAAGCTACATACTCTTTAGCAACCAGGTTCATACCGTCGCGCACGGGCGATATCAGGGCAACATCGGCACTGCTATAAAGGGCAATTAGCCTGTCAAAATCAACCGACTGATATTGGTACACCACGGGTGTCCACTTATAATTACCCATAGCACCATTTATTCGGCCCACGTTAAGCTCAATCATGCGTTTACGTTCGCCATATTTGCCAATTTCCTCACGGGAAGGAACAATTACTAATAAGAATACGACTTTCTCATTCCACTCGGGGTAGCGTTTTAAAAATTCTTCGAAAGCGTATAAACGGTTGTTGATGCCTTTAGTGTAATCCAATCGGTCGACCGAAAAGATGATTTTTTTATCTGGATACAACTCTTTAATTTCTTCACGAAGCGTGTTTACGCTTTCCTTGGCATAAGCGTCGTAAAATTTATCAAAGTCGATGCTAATAGGGAAGGAGCCAACCCTTGTGTGATGTGTTTCCTGATTAAAAATAAAGCTACGCTGTGGCAGGCCTAATATTTTTTCTACACACTCTGTAAAGTGTATGGCGTTATCCCATGTATGAAAACCCGCTACGTTAGCACCTAATATGCCTTCAAGCAAATAACGCTTTACCTTGTTAGGCATAATGCGAAAAATCTCGAAATTAGGGAAAGGGATGTGTAAGAAGAATCCGATTTTAGCGTCAGGATGAAACTCCCGAACCAGTTTGGCAAGACCTAAAAAGTGGTAATCATGAATCCAGACAATATCGCCGGGCTCGTAAATGCTGTTTATTTTTTCAGCAACAATTTCATTTGCAGTTTTATAGGCTTCAAAATCTTCTTCATTATATTCCATATACGATGGGAAATAATGAAAAAGTGCCCATAATACCGAATTGCTAAACCCGTTGTAAAAGCGTTTGTTAACTTGTTTATCTAAAAATACAGGTTCTATTTCAAAATTTTTCGAAAAACTATTTTTGTTGCTTTCCCAAACATTCTTTTCAAAATCGGCTACACCTACCCATGTTAAGTTAGCACTGCTTTTTTCTGAATACGATAATATTGCAGAAGCCAGCCCGCCGGAACTTTGGGTAATTGTGGTTTTTCGGTTTTGCTTTTTGATTGACAGGGGCAACCTGTAAGAAACAGTAATAATTTTCATGTAATGTAATTTCGTTAGGGGTAAGGCCCTTAACTATTTTTATAAAGTTACAAAAGCATGATTTTACAGACTGTTTATATAGTGTTACTTAACATTATTTTAGGTGTGTTTTATGGGATTATTAATGGTTAAGGATAAATTATAAGCATATACTATTTATTATTACTCCAACTCCTGAACTAAAATTTTGAAGAATTTTACGGTAATTGTTTAGGTAAATATTAATAACGCCAATAACTGTAATAAAAATGCCGTACAGAAAATCCTGCACGGCATTTAAAATAGTAATATGAATTTTCTAATTCTCGTCTTCTTCAGCAGTATGTGATTTAGAGTAGTTGCGCCATTTCTCGATACATTCCTGCATATCTGCCGGAATCTCGGTGTCAAAACGCATCATCTCTTTAGTAACCGGGTGTACAAAACCTAATGTTTTAGCATGTAGTGCCTGGCGTGGCAGTGTTTTAAAACAATTTTCTATAAACTGTTTGTATTTTGTAAATGTAGTACCTTTAAGTATACGGTCGCCACCATAACGTGCATCGTTAAACAGGGTATGTCCAATGTGTTTCATGTGTACACGAATTTGATGCGTACGGCCGGTCTCCAGCTTGCAGGAAACTAATGTAACATAACCTAAACGTTCTATAACCTTGTAATGCGTTATAGCATGCCTTCCCTGCGTTTCATCAAGAAAAACAGCCATTTGCATACGGTCTTTCATATGGCGGCCTATATGGCCTTCTACAGTACCTTCATCTTCATCAATATTACCCCATACAAGGGCTATGTATTCTCTTTCAGATGTTTTATCGGCAAACTGCTTGGTTAAAAAGCTCATGGCCTGCTCTGTTTTAGCAACCACTAAAAGGCCCGAGGTATCTTTATCAATACGGTGTACCAGTCCCGGGCGCTCAGTGCTATTCATGGGCAGGTTATCAAAATGGTAAGCAAGTGCGTTAACCAGTGTACCACTATAATTACCATGCCCTGGGTGAACCACCATTCCCGGCTCTTTATTTACTATTAAAAGCGAATCATCTTCATAAACAATATTTAGCGGAATATTTTCCGGCTCTAATAAATATTCATATGGCGGGTGTTCCATAAGCACGCGCACAATATCATTCGATTTTACTTTATGGTTCGATTTTACTGCGACATCATTAACATAAATATTTCCGGCATTTGCGGCCTGCTGTATTTTGTTACGGGTAGCATTTTCTACCAGATTCATTAAAAATTTATCTACACGCAGGGGTTGCTGCCCTTTACCAGCCTCAAAGCGGTAGTGCTCATATAAATCGTCATCATCTGCATCCTGCTCTACAATAGGCTTAGTTGTCATTGGGCTCTGGTGTGTTTGTGTCATTTGTTTGTGTACTGTCATTATCCTGGTAACCGGTTTTACCGTCGCCCAGCACTAAATCTATTTTAGATGCTTTTTTTACTTTATCGCCGGCTTTTAGTCTTTTGCCGTTTTGTTTTACTTCCAGCACCACATCTTTTGCAAGATAGGGTACGTAGGTTTTAGTGCCTTCTTCAAGGCCTAAAGCTTTAAGTTCGGGCAATGCCTGGCGGTATGTTTTTTGTATCAGGTCGGGCAATGTAATGGCACTATAACCGCCTGCATTTAACTTAATATATATTTTACGGCCATCTTTAACGTTAACGTGAGGTAGTGGGTCCTGCTCTACAATTGTATAAGGAGGAAAGTCGGCCCTAAAGTCTACAGTGTCTAATACTACATATTCAAGGTCAATGTTTTCAAGCGATTCCTCGGCCTTCGCCAGGTTCATTTTTCTTAAGTCGGGTACAGGTATAACTTCACCATGGTTGGTGGTATAGCTTATCCATTGCAGCAGTAAAAAAATGACTATAATTAGTACTCCTAACGCAATAGCAACCTGCTTAAAAAAAACTTTGCTTGTTAAAAAATTTTTAAGGCTCATATAAATCAGTTTCCGCAAAGATATAAATAATAACAAACTTTATAAGTTTACACAAATAATGATATTTTTGTGTAGGCTATTGGCCAACGAAAACAACCTGAAACAAATGAACATAGCAGTAGTAATGGGCGGATATTCAGATGAATCCGTTATTTCAATGAGAAGCGGGCAGCTGATATTAAGCAACCTCGACCGTACAAAATATACCCCTTTTGAAGTGCATATACTGCCCGATGGGTGGAATGTAGCGATAGATAGAAGCAAATTTGCTATAAATAAAGCCGATTTTTCGTTTGAAAAAGATGGCACAATCATACATTTTGATGTTGCCGTAAATACCATTCATGGTACGCCGGGCGAAGATGGCCATATGCAGGCCTATTGGGAACTGATTGGATTGCCTTACACCGGTTGCGGATTTTACCAAAGTGCATTGACGTTTAACAAACGCGATACGCTAAGTGTGCTTTCTAAATTTAATATACCAAGGGCAAAATCGGTTTACCTTTCTAAAGGCGATGTAGTAACTGCACAGGAAATTGTAGATACACTTGGCCTGCCTTTTATGGTTAAGCCTAACCAAAGCGGCAGTAGCCTTGGCATTAGTAAAGTAAACAATATTGCCGATTTTGATAAGGCATTAGCTTTTGCATTTGCAGAAGATAGCGATATATTAATAGAATCGTACCTTAAAGGTACTGAGGTATCTGTCGGTGTGCTTAATTATAACGGAAAAATTACAGTTTTAGGATTAACCGAAATTGTATCGCACAACGACTTTTTTGATTATGAGGCGAAATACTTGGGTAAATCAGAAGAGATAACACCTGCAAGGCTTACGCCCGAAATAGAGAAAAAAATAAGGGAAACTGCGGCTAAAGCGTACGAAGCTCTAGGTATGAGTGGTTTTAGCCGTACCGATTTTATTATAATGGATGGCGAGCCACATTTTATCGAGATAAATACCAACCCGGGATTATCGGCACAAAGTATCTTCCCACAGCAGGCGCAACATGCCGGCGTGGCTTTTACGGATTTACTTGACAGCGAAATACAACTGGCACAGAATAGAAAAGTGCTTTGGAAGAAATAATTTAGTTGCCGGCTGATGGTTAACGGTTTACAGTTGTAACTGCACCTAACCTGAAACTTTAAACTTTAAACTAATTAATTATGAAAGTAGCTGTTTTTCCCGGATCGTTCGATCCTATAACCCTTGGGCATTATGATATTATTAAAAGGGGGATAAGCCTTTTTGATAAGGTAATTGTTGCCATTGGTGTAAATGCCGAAAAAAAATACATGTTTACGCTTGAGGAACGCCTTGGTTTTATCCGCGAATCTTTTAAAGATGAACCTAAGGTAGAAGTAATTACTTATGAAGGGCTTACTATAGACCTTTGTGAAAAAGTAGGCGCGAAATTCATTCTTCGTGGCCTGCGCAACCCAGCCGACTTTGAATTCGAAAAAGCCATTGCACACACCAATCGGCAGCTCTCCAAAATAGAGACAGTGTTTTTACTTACGGCTGCAAAAACATCTTACATAAGTTCGAGCATTGTACGCGATGTATTGCGAAACGGGGGCGATTATACCATATTGGTGCCCGATGCGGTTAGGGCAAAATAAGAAGAACTTTTCAAATTATTAAATGAAGAAATTACTATTGGTAGTGCTACTATCAAATACATTATTTGCTCAAAAAAAGCCTATGTACCCAACCACTTACGAAAAAGGAAACGGCAACCAGACAGCTACCTATCAGGAAACTATTGACTATTTTAAGTTGCTGGATAAAAATTTTGAAAGTATACAAATGCTCGAAATGGGCGCTACAGATAGCGGTGAACCGTTGCATATAGTGATTTTTAATCCGGATAAAGAGTTCGATTTTAAAACCATACATAAAACCAAAGCAGTGCTGTTGCTCAATAACGGTATACACCCCGGCGAACCCGATGGGATTGATGCTACCATGATGTTGTACCGCGACCTGGCTACTGGTAAAATTACAGTGCCAAAAAATACAGTTATAGTCAATATTCCGGTTTATAATATTGGTGGTGCTCTTAATAGAAATTCGCACACTCGTGCAAATCAAAACGGACCTGAGAGTTATGGTTTTCGTGGCAATGCACGTAATTACGACCTTAACCGTGATTTTGTAAAAAGCGATACTAAAAATGCCCGCAGTTTTGCGCAAATTTTCCATAAAGTAAATCCTGATATTTTTATAGATAACCATGTAAGTAACGGTGCCGATTATCAGTACGTGTTTACTTATATTGCTACGCATCATCAAAAATTAGGGAGTAATTTAGGTGCTTTTTTTAAAAACCAAATGCTGCCTGAAGTATTAGCCGACCTTAAAGCTAAAAAGATTGACGCAACGCCTTACGTAAATATTCATGATGAAAAACCCGATGGCGGTTTTGAACAGTTTATGGATTACCCGCGTTATTCAACAGGGTATGCATCTATGTTTAATGTGCCGGGATCGATGCCCGAGACACATATGCTTAAAGACTATGCATCGCGCGTAAAAGTTACTTATGAATATATGGTGGCTTCGCTGAATTATATTGATAAAAATTTTAAACAAATTAAAGAGCTACGTGCTTTAAATAATGATAATTACCTGCCAGGATCTAAATATCCACTTCAATGGGAAATTGACTCATCTCAGGTAACATTATTGCCTTTTTTAGGATATGAGGGTGGCTACAAAACCAGCGAAGTATCGGGTCAGCCACGTTTGTTTTACGACCTTAGCAAGCCATTTAACAAAGTGGTAAAGTATTATCAAAATTACAATCCGTTGTTAGAGGTTACCGTGCCTAAAGCATACATTATCCCTCAGAGTTGGTGGAATGTTATTGAGCTTTTAAAGTTAAATAATATACAAATGTTTGCCCTTGAAAAAGAAACCGAAATAGAGGTGGAAAGTTATCGCATTGCAGATTATAAAACCAGTAGTCAACCTTACGAGGGGCATTACCCACACAATAGCACTAAAATAATTACTACAACAAAAAAAATAAAATTCAGTAAAGGCGATTTTGTTATCGATACCCAGCAGCCGGGTGTTAAGTATTTACTGGAAACCTTAGAGCCACAAGCGGTTGACTCCTTTTTTAACTGGAACTTTTTCGATGCCATATTGCAGCAAAAGGAATATTTCTCGGCATATGTATTTGAAGATACTGCCGCAAAGTTACTAAAGGATGATCCTAAACTTAAAGCGGAGTTTGATGCCAAAAAGAAAGTTGATGCTGCTTTTTCGCAAAACGGGGAAGCACAGCTGGACTGGATGTACACACATTCGGTATACTACGAGAAAACACACATGGAGTATCCTATATACCGTAAAGTAAAATAGATAGATGTTTTATGAAAAAACTAATAAATGTTTTAGTGCTTACGTTTAGTGTTTTACTGTTTTTAAACTGTAAATCGCAATCTAAAGTCAGGAATTTTCAAAATACAAGTGAAAAAGAAATATACGATATTGTAAATTTTATATTGCTTAAAGGCCCTTTCCAGTCTCATGTTGTAGTTAATGAATGCAAATCGTTTACGTTAGACGAAAGTGATAAAGCAGTACTACTTTCGTTAGATGGTATTATCACTAAGGAAGGTGTAGATTATCTTGCAGAACAAACAAAAGATACATCAACATTTACGTTACAAAATTCAAAATTAGATAATAGTATTCTGGTTATTGATAGTAGTGAGGTTGAAAAAGATATTAAAACCTTTGAAGAGTCTAAAAAATATTGGGAAGCTATTTTTGAAAAATATCCGGATAGTTACACCACATTAAGTAAACCTATTCTTACTGCCGATAAAAATATTTTATTAATTAGATTTAGTAAATATTGCGGATCGTTATGTGGTACCGGTGGCATCATGGTATTCGTAAAGAAAGGCAACGAATGGGATTTACGCGCTATTACAAGCAGTTGGGATAGTTAGCTAAATATAATTATAATACCTTACCTGAAATTGAGGCTCATGCTTAAAAAATTCCTGAGTTTTTTTATCCCTGTCAACATTGTCAGGAAACAATCTGATGTTAGCCAGAACCTTGAGGTTACTCTTAATAATGGCAAACTGGTACTCGACTCTAAAAACACCAATTACTCTTATGGCAGCCTGCAACGCATATTGCGAAAAGGGCTTCAGTATATAGGTTTCGAACGCATACGTGGGTTTGAAAGCGTATTGGTTTTAGGAGTTGCCGGTGGCAGCGTGATTAAAACCCTGGCCGAAGAAATAAAATTTAAAGGTAAAATTACGGGTGTTGAGATCGACCCTAAAGTTATTGAAATCGCCAATGCCTATTTTGGCCTTAACGAAATTAAAAACCTCGAAATTGTAATTTGCGACGCTTTCGAATTTGTGCTGAAAAGTAAAGATGTTTACGATCTTATAATCATCGATATCTTTAAAGATACGGTAATGCCCAATTTTTTATTCGAAGATTTCTTTATAACTAAAATTAATACATTACTTAAAGTAAATGGTTTTATATTATTTAATACCATGACATTAACTAATAAAGATAAAGAGCGAAACCTGCATTACCGGGCTCATTTTGATGCTGATTATTCGGTACGAATGTACCCTAAAGTAGAAGACCATAACGAACTGTATACCATTAAAAAACTAAAGTAATTATGGAGCTTAGTAAGCATAAACAGATTATTGCGGAAGATGGATTTACCGTTATTGACGGTATTTATTCTTATGCGGAAGTAGATACTATTCTTAAGGTAATAGAAGCTATAGATACATCGGGAGCAACCTTTCGTAAATCGGCCGACTTGTTTGCTATTCGTCAGTTTTTAAAGGAAGTTCCGGTTACATTGCCGTTGCTTTTAAACGATAGGCTTAAGGAGGTAATCGCATCAGTTTTCGGGTCGGATTATTTTATCGTAAAATCTATTTATTTTGATAAGCCGGGAGCCTCTAACTGGTTTGTAGCATATCATCAGGATTTGACAATATCGGTTGACCGTAAAACAGAACTGCCGGGTTATGGCCCGTGGACGGTTAAACAAAACCAGTTTGCTGTGCAACCACCATTAGCTATTTTAGAAAATATTTATACAATCCGTATTCATTTAGATGATACCAATAAAGATAACGGTGCGCTTAAAGTTGTGCCAAAATCACATAGCAAACAAATTTACAGACCGGAAACTATTGACTGGAACAATGAAACCGAAGTGACTTGTAATGTATCAAAAGGTGGTGTAATGATTATGAAACCCTTATTGCTGCACAGCAGTGGGCGTACGGTAAATAATGCTAAACGTAGAGTAATTCACATTGAGTTTAGTTCGATGCAATTACCAGAAGCTTTGCAATGGGCAGAAAAATAAATCTTTAATTACTCAATTACCATTTCTTTTAAAATGCCACGGTAGGCTTCGAGTACTTTACATTTCTGGATGAAACCATAGTAACGATCGTCTTTAAGTACGACTAAGTATTCAGTATTTGCGGTTTCAAACTTCTCCATGATCATTTCAAGTGAATCTTCAACCGATGCCGTTTCAACAGGTTGCATCATTAGCTCTTCCATTTTAGAATATTTAACCTTAAAGGCGCTAAATACAAAATGGCGAATGCTATCAAAATCGATAACCCCTAATAACCTTTTTTTATCATCAACTACGGCGAAATGCGTTTGGTGTGTGTTAGATAGCAATGCAATCACATCTTCCGTTTTCTGGGTTAGAGATAAGGTAGGTAAATCGGTATTTACTACCTGTAAAATATCAATGCTCGATAGTATGTTTTTATCTTTGTTAGAGGTGAAAACCTGGCCTTTATCTACAAGGTGTTTCACTTCCATCGAATACGTTTCAAACTGTTTAGATACCGCATAACTTATTGATGAAACGATCATTAACGGAAGCATAAGGTTGTAGCCACCTGTGATTTCGCCAATCAAAAATATGGCAGTTAATGGCGCATGAAACAAACCGCTCAAAATACCTGCCATGCCTACAATGGTAAAGTTACCTACCGGTAATGATATACCTATAAGGCTAAAAAACTTAGCCACAAAAAAACCTAAATACGACCCTACAAACAGCGATGGCGCAAAATTACCACCATTACCACCACTTGCAAGTGTTAAGCCTGTAGCATAAGCCTTAAGCAGCATAGTGATACCCGCAAACAACAATAGCACCCAGCCATTACTTTTAAATTCTTCTAAAAGGGTGTTGTCTAAAAGCGATTGCGGATTTTCGTTAGATAGTACTTTAATGGTTTCGTAACCCTCACCAAAAAGGGTTGGGAATAAAAATATTAATATAGCCAGTGGTATAGCACCGTATAATGCTTTACGATACCCTTTTATACGCAGTTTTGCAAAGTGGGCTTCTACCTTCTGGAAAGTTTTAGCATGATATAACGATACAAATCCGGCAAGGATACCTAAAAGTATATAAAACGGAATGTTATGATAATCAAAATATTGTAAGCGTTTGAAAGATAGCAACACCTCTTCGTTAAGTACAATGGTAGATACCAAAGCACCGGTTGCGGCAGATATCATGATAGGTATAAATGCCGAAATACTTACATCGGTCAAAATTACTTCAATGGCAAAAAGTACCCCTGCAATAGGGGCGTTAAACGCAGCGGCAACACCGGCAGCAACACCACAGGCAAGTAGTAATATCCTGTCCTTTTTATGCAGTTTGTATTTACGGGCAAAGTTTGACCCAAAGGCTGCACCTGTAATAGTAATAGGTGACTCTAACCCAGCCGAACCTCCCATACCAACGGTTAACGATGCTGTAATTATTTGGGCATACATTTGCTTGCGTGGCATAATTCCGCCTTTTTTAGCTACCGCAATAAGTATTCGCGAACTGCCTTTTTCTATCTTGCCATCCAATACTTTTTTTACAACAAGTACGGTAAGCAAAATACCTATTATAGGAAAGATACTGTTTATATAGGGTAACTTAAGGTAACGGTTTACGTAAGTAGCCAGGATAAAAACATTGTGAGCAAAACTTTTTAAAACAATTACCGCAAATGCTGTTGAAAGCGCCACCAAAATGCACGACAAATAAATAAAGTGCCTCTCTGGCAAAAGGCTTTTAAGTAAAAAAAAGAACGATTCTAAACGGGCAAGGTTATGCCTTATAAAGAGCCTTATTTTTGTAGTAATGCGATTGGGCATTGGGGTAGTAAAGTTTTAGGATTTGCTATAAAACGCTAAGATAATTTATTTATATGCTTTTTTAACCCTGTTTTACAAATTTTTTAAGGCTTCGCGGCTACTTAATGGTTTTAGGTTTGCATTATTCACAAATTAATTATTTATAATCTTTGCTTAGTATTAATTATAGCGTAGCTATTTTTTCTTTTACATAAACCCTCATTTCCTCAAAAAAAGCGGTAAACTCCTGTTCAAAATCGGTATAAAATTCCTGCAATTCGTTTATAGCATTCGTCATGCCCGATTTGTTACCGGTACGCTTGTCAATTTGCTCTAAGGTACGTGCAATGCCGTCAAGGTGCGCGTTGCCAGCCAGCCAGTTATTGCGTATCATGTGCGGTACCATTTGTTTGGTTTGTGGTGCCAATACATCAAAATTATCAGTAAGCAACTGGTAAAAATCGGCTGCAAAGGTTTCTAATGATTCAGCGTGGTACTTACTCCAGTTTTTAGCAAGAAAATGATCATAATAAACATCGGCAATTACGCCTGCATAGTGGTGATAGTTAGCATGCAGCCTTTTTGTGGTTAGCCTAAAAACAGGGTGACTATCTGTAAAAGTATCTATGGCACGGTGCAGCATAATACCTTTACAAATACCCGGCGGAAAACTTTCCGGGCGGTGCCCATGTATGCTGTCGGCCATAAAGTTGCCTATTTTCAGTTCGTTATCATTACCGGAAAGGTATATGTGTGCTAAAAAATTCATAGCCTAAATATACTAATAATTTTTAAAGTAGAACGTCAAAGGCCGGATGTCGAAAGTCCGAGTCGAAGCCTCTAACGCAAAATCTGAAATCTGAAATCATAATTCTGAAATTGTGTCTATCTTTGCTTTTACAAACAAATGCAATACGAATGACATTAATTAAATCAATATCAGGTATCAGGGGTACAATAGGCGGTGCAACCGGCGACAACCTTACGCCTGTAGATGCCGTAAAATTTGCTTCAGCATACGGTACATTCCTTAAAAATAATTCAGATAAACAAAAACTTACAGTAGTTATAGGCCGCGATGCACGCATTTCGGGCCCTATGATTCATACACTTGTGGCAAATACATTGGTTGGTTTAGGTATAAATGTTATCGACCTTGGGCTTTCTACAACGCCAACGGTAGAGGTTGCCGTACCTATGGAAAAAGCCGACGGTGGTATTATACTTACCGCAAGCCACAACCCAAAACAATGGAATGCTCTTAAGCTTTTAAACGAAAAAGGCGAATTTTTGAATGGTGCTGAAGGTACTAAAATTTTAGAAATTGCCGATGCCGAAGCTTTTGATTTTGCTGATGTTGATAATCTTGGCGAAATAATTAGTAACGATGCTTATATGGATATCCATATTGATGAAGTGCTTAATTTACCCTTGGTTGATGCCGATCTTGTTAAAAAAGCGGGCTTTAAAGTAGTGGTAGATGGCGTTAACTCATCAGGCGGAATTATTATCCCTAAGCTGCTGGAGCAAATGGGCGTAGAGGTGGTTAAACTGTACTGCGAACCTAATGGGCACTTTCCGCACAACCCGGAGCCCCTTAAAGAACATCTCGGCGATATTTGCAAACTGGTGGTAGAAGAAAAAGCCGACTTTGGTATTGTGGTTGACCCAGATGTTGATAGACTTGCGTTTATTAGCAATGATGGCGAAATGTTTGGCGAAGAATATACCCTTGTGGCCTGTGCCGATTATGTGCTGAGCAAAACGCCAGGTAATACGGTAAGTAACATGTCATCATCACGTGCATTGCGCGATATTACCAACAAATACGGTGGTACTTATGAAGCCAGTGCTGTAGGCGAAGTGAATGTTGTGGAATTAATGAAAAAAAATAATGCCATCATAGGTGGCGAAGGCAATGGCGGTATTATTTACCCAGAGCTGCATTACGGCCGTGATTCTTTAGTAGGTGTGGCGCTGTTTTTAACCTACCTTGCCGAAAACAATATTACATCGGTAGCTGATTTGCGTGCTTCGTACCCGCAATATTATATGAGCAAAAATAAAATTGAGCTTACTCCTCAAATTAATGTTGATGCCATCTTAGAGGCTATGGCCGGTAAATATATAGATGAAGATTTGTCTACCATTGATGGTGTGAAGATTGACTTTGCTGATGAATGGGTACATTTAAGAAAATCGAACACAGAGCCTATCATCAGGATTTATACCGAAGCCCAAACGCAGCAAAAAGCAGATGATCTTGCGGTGCGTATTATAAACGAAATTAAAGAGATAGCGGGGATTTAATAATGAAAAAAAAAGTATTCGCATCGTTAGCTTTTATGCTATTTGCTAATGCCTATGCGCAAAAATTTACCGATGCCGAGCGTACTCTTATAAAATCAGGCGACCGTACCAGCATTATTCGTGTACTTCAGGTTACGAATCCTGAAGATATGAAAATATTGCAAACAGTATCTACAAACATTGATTATAAAGATGAACAATTACAATTGCTTACCCAGCGTATGCTTGTTACAGTTAAAGACCCTGCGCATCCGGGCGTGGGTATAGCGGCACCGCAAATAGGTATTAACAAAAACATTATCTGGGTACAACGCTTTGATAAGCCCGGCGAACCGTTTGAAGTGTATCTTAACCCAAAAATTACTTGGAGATCTGCATTATTACGCAAAGGCGTTGAAGGTTGCTTATCTATACCCGATATTAAGGGCGATGTGTTGCGCAACTACACTATAAAACTTACTTATTTTGATATCGATGGCAAGTTTCACGACGAAATGATTGAGGGTTTTACGGCTGTTATTTTTCAGCATGAAACCGACCATTTGTTAGGTATCTTGTTTACCGACAGGCTAACCCAGCAGGAAAAACAAGTTTACTCGCTTATAAATGATGAAGTAAATTTATATCTTGAAAAGAAATTAAAAAGGCAGTAGTTTACTGCTTTTAATTTATACAAAACCGCCGCATTGAGTAATCAGTGCGGCGGTTTTTATTTTTTGAATCTGAAATCTAAAATTTCTTTATTGATGATGATACGGTTCATTTCTTAATATCGTAAACCCTCTATACAACTGCTCAATAAAAAATAACCGAACCATTTGATGCGAAAACGTCATTAGCGATAATGATATTTTTCCTTGGGCTTTAGCATATACTTCCGGGCTAAAACCATACGGGCCGCCAATAACATATACCAGTGTTTTCACGCCGGAGTTCATCTTCTTTTGCAATTCTTCAGAAAAGCCTACGCTGCTAAAATTTTTACCATTTTCATCTAACAAAATAAGCTGATCAGTAGGAGAGAGCTTACTTAAAATAAGTTCGCCTTCTTTTTCTTTTTGCTGCGATTCGCTTAGGTTTTTCACGTTTTTAATATCCGGAATAATTTCCAGGTCAAACTTTATATAAAACGACAAACGTTTTTGGTAATCATCTATTAAAGTTTGTAGCGCTTTATTGTCGGTTTTGCCAATGGCAATAAGTTTGATGTTCATTTTTTAAAAAGGTTCTGAGGTGCTTAGAGGCTTAGTTAGTGAGGGGGTTTTGTAATCTTAGAGCCTAAGAAGCTAAGCACCTAAGTCGCTTATTAAATTGATAAACTCATCTTCGTTTATAATATTCACGCCCAATTGTTTTGCTTTTTCAAGCTTGGCAGGCCCCATATTGTCGCCGGCAACTACATAATGTGTTTTAGAGGATATAGAGCTACCTACTTTACCGCCATTATCTTCAATCGCTTTTTTAAGTTCGTCGCGACTGAATTTTTCAAACACACCCGACACTACAAATATTTGTCCGGCAAGTTTGTTGCTTACGCTGGTATCGGCCACCGCCACCGCTTCAAGCTGAACTCCAAAACCTTTAAGGCGCTCAATAATTTTCCTGTTTTCGTGATTGGCAAAAAAGTCCATAACGCTTTGTGCGATACGTTCGCCTATTTCATCTACCAAAACTAAATCCAGCAATGTAGCACTGGCCAAATTATCGATGGTTTTATAATGGCGTGCCAGTTTTTTGGCAACAGTCTCGCCTACATAGCGAATACCCAATGCGTATAAGACCCGTTCAAACGGAATTTCTTTCGATTTCTGAATACCGTTCACCAAGTTCTCTGCCGATTTATCGGCCATACGTTCTAACGGAATTACCTGTTCTTTTTTAAGTTCATACAGGTCGGCATAATTATGCACCAAGTCAGAATTGTACAGCAGTGCCACAGTTTCGCCGCCCAGGCCTTCAATATCCATTGCTTTACGCGAAATGAAGTGCTGTATACGTCCAATTATTTGTGGTGGGCAACCGTAAAAGTTAGGACAGTAATGTTGTGCTTCGGTTTCCAGGCGTTTTAAAGGTGTATTACATGCCGGGCAATTGGTTATGTAAACGGTTTTTTCAGATTCTTCCGGGCGCTGTGTAAAATCAACCGCAATAATTTTCGGGATAATTTCGCCGCCTTTCTCTACAAACACTTCGTCGCCTTCACGCACATCAAGCTTTGCAATCTGGTCGGCATTATGTAATGAGGCACGTTTAACGGTAGTACCGCCAAGCTGTACCGGGTCGAGGTTAGCTACCGGTGTAATAGCACCTGTGCGGCCTACCTGGTAGGTAATGGTATTTAATCGGGTAGAGGCACGCTCTGCTTTAAACTTATAGGCAATAGCCCACCGGGGAGATTTAGCGGTATAACCCAGCTCTTCCTGCTGGTGCAGGTCGTTTACTTTAACCACCACACCATCAGTTTCGTAAGGCAAGTCGTGGCGATGAATATCCCAATGGTCTATAAAAGCCAGCACCTCGTCAATCGATTTAGCAAGCGTAGCCTGCTTAGGTACTTTAAAGCCCCAATTACGTGCTTTTTCCAATCCTTCAAACTGGGTTTTAAAGGATAGGTTAGTGCCTATTATAGAATATAAAAGACAGTCTAACGGGCGTTTGGCCACCTCGCCGCTATCTTGTAATTTAAGCGAACCAGATGCTGTATTACGCGGATTGGCATATGGAGTTTCGCCAATTTCTATCAGCTCCCGGTTCATTTTTGCAAAACCTTCAAGCGGTAAAATAATCTCACCACGGATATCAAATTTTTGAGGGTAATCGCCTTTAATCTTTAGCGGAATAGCACGAATAGTTTTTATATTGGTAGTAACCTCATCGCCCTGAAAACCATCGCCACGTGTAACGGCTTTAGAAAGCTTACCATTAATGTAAGTTATACTAATAGATGCACCATCATACTTAAGTTCGCAGGTATATTCCACAGCAGTATCGCCCAAGCCTTTATGCACACGTTTTTCCCATTCTAATAATTCTTCTTTTGAGTATGAATTATCAAGCGAATACATACGCGTTTCGTGCGCAATGGTATTAAAATTTTTAGTAACGGCACCACCTACACGTTGCGTAGGAGATTCTTCATCAAAATATTCGGGGTATTGTGCTTCCAGAGCCTGTAACTCTTTCAGTTTTATATCAAAATCAAAGTCGGATATTGTAGCAGCATCAAGTACATAGTAGCTGTAATTGTGCTGGTTAAGCTCTTCGCGCAGTGCCTGAATAGTTTGGAGAATGTCCATTAATTTAAAATTTGTTTGCCCTGTAAATTTAACCAACTTTTAAAAAATGAAAAATATTTTAGCTATAGTTTATAGGGGATTTTTTATAATGGTATTATTTATTAATACCGGCAATAATATTTACGGTTAATGCTACAATAATTGTATTGAATACAAATGAAATAAGGCTGTGTAATAGTACATAATGCCTTACCGTTTTTGAAGATATGGTAACATCTGAAACCTGAAACGTCATACCTATTACAAAGGAAAAATAAGCAAAGTCGATATAATCTGGCAGGTCGGGATTAGGGAAATCAATTCCTCCACCTTTAGCTCCGGTTTTTACATCTTTGTAATTATGAAAAAGGTGTGCATAGCGTATTGTAAATATGGTGTGCAATAATATCCAGGAGGTTGTTATGGCACCTATAGTTATTGCAGTTCTCAGGTCTTTATCGAAAGCAGACTCTTCTGTATTTACAATTAAAAGCAAGGCTGCGGCTAAACTTATGCATATGGCGCTAAGCACAATTGCAAATATTACCCGTATATTTTCGTCTTGTCTTTTTACAATTTCATGTTGCTGTTGGGCATTAGTATTAAAAAAAAGTAGCCAGCTTAATATAATCATTACAATAGCAAAAACATCCCAGCCAATAATTATACGATTACTTATACCGGTATTTAACGAATAAGTTGCGATATAAGTGCACACCCCAAAAAATAGTGAGATTAATAATTTTTGGTACCCGCTTGTAGTGGCAACCCATTTAGGAAGTTTTTTATCCATATTTATATTTTACAGCATCCGGCTTATTATAAATCAGGATACAATATCAAAAGTACTAACAAATAGATAAACCCTAGTAATTACTAAGTTTATTTTGATTGCATAAATAATTATAAAAATTAACTATAACGATATAGTTGATGTTATTATTTTTTATATATTTGAGTATAAAAATCTTACGGCCATGAATTTATTAGTAAGCACATTCGTATTTGTTGGTATCTCGGTTGTTGTAGCGCTATTTATAATAACTTGTACCGTTAACGCTTCGTCTAACAAACGCTACAAAAATAAAAGAACTTTTAACGCGATGCCGGCACACAAAAAAATAAAAGGCGCAATATAAAAAACCTTTTATTTAGAGGTAATAAACCCTCACAGAAAACTTTACTTAAAATTTTTAAAACGAAAACCCTAAAATTATTGATAGTTTTAGGGTTTTCGTTTATATAAGTGTTTGCAAGAAAAAAATCCACTACAAATATTTAATAAATTGCTTAATTGAAATATTGTTTGATTAACTTAACTTTGTGATATGGATAATCAACTACAGCAAAATACGCCTGATTTTAAAACTTCTGATTTAAAACTTAAAGGATTTAAGGTTTATGAGGTTAGAAATGATGCGCATGCAATACCCACCTATAACCGTAGAGATTTTTATAAAATAGCGATTAATACTGGTAAAAATATTATTCATTATGCCGATAGGGGTATTGAAACAGATGGTACTACACTTTTTTTTGGTAATCCGCATATTCCATATTCATGGGAAATGATAACACCTAAATACAGTGGGTACGCCTGTGTTTTTACAGAAGATTTTCTTAGAACGGCAGAACGGTCTGAATGCCTTAACGAATCGCCTTTGTTTAAAGTAGGAGGTACACCGGTATTTACATTAATGCCTGAGCAAAAAAGTTTTATAGATTCTTTATTTCAAAGAATGCTTGCAGAGCAGGATTCTGATTATGTATTTAAAGACGATTTAATGCGCAACTACCTTACCCTCATTATTCATGAAGCATTAAAAATGCAGCCGTCAGAAAGTTTTTTTAAACATAAAAACGCTTCGTCCAGAATAACATCGCTTTTTCTCGAGTTACTTGAAAGACAGTTTCCTATAGAAACTAAAGAGCGCCCGCTTAAACTTAAAACACCACAGGATTTTGCACAAAACCTTTCTATTCATGTAAACCACCTTAACAGGTCGGTTAAAGAAATTACAGGTAGACCTACATCAGCACATATTGCGGACAGAGTTATTAGCGAATCAAGAGCGCTTTTACAACATACTGACTGGAGTATTGCAGATATTGCTTACTCGTTAGGTTTTGAATACCCCAGCTATTTTAATAACTATTTTAAAAGGCTTACGGGTACTGTGCCAAAAGCAGTAAGAACTTAAATTGTTTCAAAATCATAGTTTATTGTTTGATAAGTGTTATTTAGCATACAGCTAACCTTGTAACTTTGCTGCTTACAATAAAATTCATCGCTTAACAATTTTAATTATGGATACTTCATCAAAAAAAAATGCAGCTACTTTAGGTAAAGAAGAGTTTCAGGTATCTGGTACTTATGTTACAGGGAAGGCATGGATACAAACTATTGTGCCAGATAATAGAAGGTATAATAATATAGTAAAAAATGTACTTTTTGAACCGGGTTCACGAATGAACTGGCATAAATATCCGGGTATACAAATACTTATTGTAACCGATGGCGCAGGATATTATCAGGAAAGGGATAAACCAGTACAGTTATTACGCAAGGGAGATGGCGTAACAGTACACCCGGATGTAGAACACTGGTATGGTGCCTGCCCCGATAGCGAATTTAAATATATTGCCATTATAACCAATACCAATAGCGGTGCAACCGAATGGAAAGAAAGGGTAACCGATGAACTGTATACCAGCATTTAAAAAATAAATTAGCCTGCCCAGTTAAAACAAGGCAGGCTAAAAACAAATAAACAACTACTACTAAATTTATTTTTAAATTTTATTCACTACTACGCTTTTTCTTTTTTACGATATACTAAGTAAAACACTTGTGGTAATACAGTTAACGATAGTATCATACACACTATAAGCCCTCCAACAATCATAATTGCCAGTGGTTTTTGAACTTCAGACCCCATGCCAGATGATAGTGCTGCAGGTAATAACCCAAGCGACCCCATTAGGGCGATCATTACAATAGGGCGTATACGGCTGTAAACACCATTAGATATCGCATCTTTTAAATGCATTCTTTTGCGCATATTTTCCTTAATAATACCTATAAGTACAATACTATCTATCGCGCTAACACCAAAAAGGATTATAAAGCCTATACCTGCCGAAATGCCAAAAACAGTACCGGTTACCCATAATGATATAAAGCCACCTATAAAAGCATAAGGCATGGCACTTACGGCTACCAGTGTATCTTTTAAATTACTAAAATTAAAATACAGCAAACCTAAAATAAGCAATAATACTACCGGCACAATAAGGGCAAGCTGGGTAGAAGCCCTTTCCTTACTCTCAAATTCGCCGGCCCATTTCATGGTATTTTCTTTAGGGAGTTTTATGTCTTTGGCTACTTTTTTCTGAGCTTCGGCAATAGTGCTGCCCAAATCACGGCCAACAATACTAAAACCTACCGCTATGTACCTGCTGTTGCCCTCACGGTAAATAAATGTTGGCCCGGTTTGAAAGTCTACCGTTGCAATTTCTTTTAGCGGCACCCGTTTACCATCCATAGTAGGTATTAATATGTCTTCAATTTTTTCTTTAGAATCCCTGTACTGTTTTTCAAACCTTAGCGTGATATCAAACATCCTTTCATCTTCATAATATTTAGTAACTGCCTGGCCGCCAATAGCCATAGTAATTACTGCCTGGGCATCGGCAGTGGTAACGGCATAGCGTGCCATTTTATCGTCATGTAGTTGTATGCGCAACTCTGGCAGGCCAATGTTTTTATATACATTAATATCTTCTACACCCTTTACATCTTTAATAGATTTTGCAACATCATTAGCCATATTTTCGAGTTCGAAAAGGTCGCTGCCAAATATTTTAATAACCAGAGGGCTTTTAACCCCTGCAACATACTCTTCTACATTATCCTGAATAGGCTGGCTAAAGCCGAAACCTATACCGGGATATACATCAAGGCCTTTTTTAATTTCGGCAATAAGAGCATCCTTACTAATGCTTCGTTTCCAGGTATCCTGTGGTTTTAATTCGATATGTAATTCAATATTAAAAAATCCGGTAGGGTCTGTACCATCATTAGGCCTTCCCGTTTGGGTAAGTACAAACTTTACCTCATCAAACTGCCTTATTTTTTGTTTCATTTCTTTAGTAATCCTAACAGCTTCGTCGAGATTAATACTGTTGGGCAAAGTAGCCCTTACATAAATGGCACCCTCGTTTAGTTTAGGAATAAATTCCGACCCATAAAACATGAAACGTCCAAAACAAATAGCCAGCAGTATTAAAAAGCCATAAAGTGTGGCCCTTCGGTGCCTGTTGCTCCACTTAAACATTTTGAAAAGATTTTCCCGGAAGAATCTTGAGATTATGTTCTCTTTTTCAACAATATTTTTGGTAAGCATTACTTTACACATTGCCGGTACATAGGTTAGCGATAAAATTAGCGAACCTAATAGCGCATAACTTAATGTAAATGCCAATGGAGAAAACATTTTACCTTCTACCTTTTGAAAAGAAAATATAGGCATAAGGGCAACAATTAAAATAATCAGGGCAAAGAAAATGTAGGTAGCCACACTGCCAACGCTCTTTTTAATAAGCCCCATTTTGCTCATTTTATTAAAGCGTTCCATACCTATTTTGTGTGCCCGGGTTTCGAGAGATACAAAAACCTGTTCTACAATTACTAGTGTACCTTCTAACAACAACCCAAAATCTAGCGCACCCATAGAGATGAGGTTTGCCGGTAAGCCTTGTATACGCAGCATTATAATGGCAAAAAGAAACGATAGCGGTATTACCGATGCCACAATTAATGAGGTACGCCAGTTGTATAAAAACACAAATACAATAAGCGATACAAGTAGTATACCTTCAACAAGGTTTTTTGTAACTGTATGTACTGTAGTGTCTACAAGTTGTGTACGGTCTATAAATGGTACTATTTTAACATTAGCCGCCAGTACACGTTCATTAAGCTCGGCAAAACGTTCTTTAAGTTTTGTAATAACATCGCTTGGGTTTTCGCCCCTTAGCATAATTACAATCCCTTCTACAATATCATCTTTTTCATCAAGGCCTGCCTGACCCAGTCGTGGTTTTGCAGATATAGAGACCTCTGCAACATGCTTAACTAAAATAGGTGAGGAGCCTTTTGTCTGAATAATTATATTACCAATATCTTCAATTTTATTAATTAGCCCAACCCCCCTTACTACATAAGCCTGGTCGCCCATTTGTATAACATCTCCCCCTACATTTATGTTACTTTTAGAAACAGCCTCATAAACATCAAGCGCGGTTAAATTGTAATTTTGTAGCTCTGTGGGGTTAATTTTAATTTCGAAAATTTTTTCTTCGCCACCAAAACTTACCACATCGGCAACGCCGGGTACAGCAACCAGCTCTTTTTCTATAACCCAGTCCTGCAATGCCTTAATTTCGCGTATGGGCAGATCGCTTTTGATGTAATACCTAAATATTTCGCCGGTGGCACCCGATGGCGGATCAATATCTACATCGGTACCCTCAGGCAGGTCAATGCCGCTCATACGGTTTGATGCATATTGCTGCGCATAAAAATCATCTACATCTTCATCAAACAAAACGGTTACAACCGAAAGCCCAAATAATGATATCGACCGTACCTGTGCTTTTTTAGGTATGGTATTCATTTGCTTAGAAATGGGCAGCGTAATAAATTTTTCAACCTCTTCGGCACTACGCCCCGGCCACTGTGTTATTATTCTTGCCCTGGTGTTTGTAACATCGGGAAAAGCTTCTATAGGGGTATGTATGTAGCTTACAATACCTGCGGCAAGCAGCAGTACTGTAAAGAAAAAAACTATAAGTGAGTTTTTTAGCGAAAAGGCTACTATACCTTGTACAAATTTTTGCATATTGTGTGTATGTTTTATCTAACTGTGAGATGTCTTAGCTCTTTAATCGTTCGTGTATAAGCAAATGGTTTTTGGTAATAACCCTTTCACCTTCTTTAACTTCTTTCTCAAAATAAATCCATTTGTTGTTTCGTATAATTGGGTTTATTTCCCTTTCCTCAATGGTGCAATCATCTTTATATATTAAAATATAGGTACGGTTGTTATCAAATATGGCTGCTTTTGCAGGTACAGCTACTAATTGTGTATCACCCGTATTTTTATTAATTATAATATCTGCCGTCATGCCCGGTTTTAACCTCAAATCTTTATTATCCATAACAATCCTTGCTTTTAATACATGCTCTTCGGCATCAAAAACCTTAGATAATGTATTTATTTTACCTTTAAATATTTCGCCAGGGTAGGCTGGGGTAGTAATGTTTACCTGCATATTTTCGCTTACACTTTGTAAATTACTTGTGTAAATATTTACCAGCACCCATATTTCTTTTAGGTTTGATATTGTAAAAAGCGGCTCACTACTTTCAGATATTTGCATACCGGTGCTAATGTTTTTATCTACAACAAAACCTTCGGTAGGTGCTTTTATTTGGAATACAGACCGCTCACTGCTTGCGCTGTATAAAGAAAGGTTAGCCTGCACATTTTCCAGTTGCGATTTTAACACATCAAGTTCGCTTTTAGCTTGTATAAGGTCTTTTTGAGAAGCAATACCATCATTAAACATGGATTGTGATGACTGTAAATTGCGTTGCGCCACAAGTAATTGCGATTGTAATGATTTAGTTTCTGACTGTAAACTGTTTAATTGCGTACTTCTTATTTCGGCAAGTACCTGTCCTTTTTTTACATAATCGCCAAGCGAGAAAAAAGTATTGGTAATAATACCCTCAACCAGGCTGCTAAACCGTACTACATTATCGTTATTATAAGTAATATTACCGGTAAGGTTAATTTCCTGGCTAACGGTACGTTTTTCTACCGGCTCTATGGTTATTTTTTGTTTTAAAGCAGCATCAATACAAAATTTATCATTTTTATTTTCTTCAATTGTTTCTTTTTTACTGCATGAGTAAACAAGCAGCAACCCCAAAGGGATAAAAAGTAATCTCTTCATATATGTAGTGTTTATTTTTTAATGTTATGAGTAATAATGCCGTAACTATTCTTCGCCGGTTATATAGCGCAATTCTTCAAGGTGATTATTAAGGTCTTTTTTAGAGTTAAGCAGTATCGATTTGTTTTCCAGATAGGCATTTACAAAATCCAGGTACTCCAGCATGCTTGTGTTTCTTTCAATAAAGTTTTTACGGTAGCTGTTTAGTAGTTTATCTAAATCAGTTTCATAGTTCTGTTCAACACTGTTGTATAATTTTTTAACAGCCATTAAATCGCCATATGCCTGCAATACTTCAGATTGTACTGTTGCCGTTTTTTGCTCTGCCTGATATTTGCTTTGCTCTATAGCCAGTTTTGCCGCTTTTATGTTACCCTGGTTACGGTTTAAAAAAGGCAGGTCTACAGCAAAGCCAAAGCCCACAAAATTGTTCATTATATTACCACCCCTGTCATAACTTGCCTGTAAGGTAACATTGGGGGTACGTAATGCTTTTTCATAATTGTACTTGTTAGTACTGTAAAGTGTGCCTAATTGTAGCAATTTCATATCTGGCCTGTTTTCTAGCGCGCTGTTTATAAGAGTGCTAACATCTATGTTATCAATGCTTTTGTCATCGGGTATAAAACCATCATTAGTTAGTTTAATGTAATTTTGTGCGGGTAAGTGAATAAGTATTTTAAACTCTTTTTGCAGCCTGTTGTCTTCTTTTTGCAGATCGCTTAATTGTTTTAAAAATTCTAATTCAACAGCCTTTAATCTTATGTATTGGCCTTTGCCTGTATTGCCCTGCGCTACCTGGTTGCCAAATCCTTTTAAAAGTTGCTGAATAGATTGTAGTTGCTTTTGATACACCTCGTTTTGAGCTTGTACAAATTGTAATTCGGTAAGATTTTTGCGGAATTCAATTTTAAGGTTTCTCAAAAAATCTTTAAAATATTCTTTAGCCATATCTGCACCAACTTTTTCAATGGCTATCATTTTTTTGCGCTTGCCGGCTGTAAGTAGTAGTTGCTCAAGCGAAACGGTAACTTCAGATGTAGTTCCGAAATTACTCCACAGCGGTGGAAGTTTTTCGGATGTTGCATTATGCCACAAGTTTACCTCGCCAACAGAAAGGGTAGGGTTGGGCCAAAGTTTAGCTTGTATAATTTGTGCCTCGGCTACATCGATATTTAACCTTTCGGCAAGGATATCAAGGTTTTTTTCGAGAAATATAGTTTCAGCATTGGCCCGCGATAAAACAATTGTATCGTTTACAAAAGGGTTTTGTGCCGCACAATAGTTATGTGTAGCAACTACTAAAATAGATAAGAGTATACGTTTCAAATTTCGCTTATTTAATACCCGCAAAATTAAAGGCGGGTTATTAAACAGCTATTTGATGTATGTTAGAATGAAATTAAGGCTGCATTAGAAAACGATTAGAGTTCAGGAAAAAGCAATGTTACAACTGTACCCTGATTTTGTTTAGAACTAAGTGTAAAAACAATATTATTTTGCTTAAAAATAATACTGGCTAAGGCTAAACCTATGCCTTTACCTTTAACCGTATCTACATTTTTACCCCTGTAAAATGTTTGGTGTATGTACTTTAAATCATGTTCGCTTATGCCTTTGCCATAATCCTCAATTACAATTTTTAACTGGTTGTGCTGTTGCGAAAGGTGTATTTTTATGGGATTGCCTAAAGAGTATTTTACTGCATTTTCTATAATATTATATAGTGCTATGCGAATCTCTGCACTGCTGCCTTTTACCGATAGATGCTTATCATTTGTAACCTCTATAAACGTTTGCAATTTAGGGCCGTTTACTAAATCAGGAATTTGATCGTTTATATCCCAAATAAGTTCATCTACCCTAAATACTTCTTTTTCTATCGCACCGGTTTTTAGCCCTGATAGCATTAATAAAGTATTCATAGTATCTTCAATCTGGTAAACGTTTTCGAGTGCTTTTTTGGCCATTTCGTTATATTCTGCAGGTGTTCTATCCTTTTGTGCAAACACTTCAAGGTTGCCGGAAATAGCTGTTAATGGTGTTTTAAACTCATGCGAAACATAATCGATAAAATTTTTCTGGATTACAAAAGTGTCCGATAAGCGCTTTAACAGTTTATTGTATGTTTCTATAAGTTCCTGAACTTCATCTTTAGTATTGGGGCTTGTTATTTGCCTGTCTAGCGATGTGGCCTCAATTTCATTAACTTCGGTTATAATATTTCGTATAGGTTTATAAGCTATGTTTGAGAGTAAACGGCTCACAATGTAAATAATAAAAAGCCCTATAATTAAAACAACTACCATAATTATAAAAAGCTGCTGTGTTACATTTTTAAATTCGGCATCGTTCTTTTTTACAAAAACCACAAAATCTCCTTGGTTATCATGATAATAGTTACCATAATAGAAGTGATTTTTAGACTGAAAACCTAATTTACGCTGCTTGCGAATATAGTTTAGCTTGTTTTGTGTTATATTATGATCTTGGGTTTTATTGCCAAAAACAATTTTATTATGCTCATTGTAAACCCTTACTGTAAGATCCTGACTGTTATCTTTAAATTGTTCACCTATTAACGAGTGTTGTTTTGCAGGCAGTTCGTCTTTTTCTAAATAGTAAATACCGGTTAACAAGCAGATTTTTTGAAGTTCGTTAAAAATAATTTTGCCTGTATATTTATAAAAGGAAATGTATGTTATAATTGACGCAATTATAAATACAATGCTAAAAGTAAAAGATGATATTAATGTAAAACGGCTGCGTATTTTCATGTTTTAGTCTTTAATCATGTAACCAGTACCCTTTATAGTATGTATGTATTTGTTGTTTTGCTCAATTTTATTGCGCAGGTACGATACATAAACATCTACCACATTAGTATTATTATCATAATTTATTCCCCATACGGCAGTAAGTAACTGGGTGCGCGATATTACTTTGTTTTTATTTTCTACAAGGTAGAGTACGAGTTTATATTCTCTGGGCGACAGCTCTATAAAATTACCATCTTCGGTTACTTTATGTTCATCCGGGCTTATAACTAAAGCTCCGCAGGTTAAAGTTTTTTCTGTTTCATCATACTTAAATTTAGACCTTCTGGTTAATGCATTTACCCTCGAAATTAATTCTTTAAAATGAAATGGCTTTACAAGATAATCATCTGCACCGCTATCTAAGGCGTTAACCTTATCTTCGGTAGTACTTAGTGCGCTTAACATTAATACAGGGGTATAGTTTTTTTTAAAGCGCATTAATTTTGTTAGCTGTATACCATCTATACCCGGCAGCATAATATCCATAAGTATTATGTCCCATAGTTTATCCTGAAGCAACTCTCTTGCAATTTCGCCGGTTTCTGCCAGGTGTACGGTAAAATTGTTTTCTTCAAGCCCTTTTATAATAAAATCACTTATGCGCTTATCATCTTCAATTAGCAAAACATTCATAATTATAATTTAGCACAGCTTGTGTTTGCTGCGGTATCAATTATTCAAAAATAACATTTAATACGCCTAACCACTATTAAAAATTAATTTTATGCTGAATAATTGCAGTTAACAAAAAAATCCCGACTACATAATGTAATCGGGATTTGGTATAATAACTTTATTAAATTATTTATGGTTATAAATTAATAACCTGGGTTTTGCTTAAGGTTAGGGTTTGTTAACATTGCATCGTTAGGAATAGGGAACAAGTTACGATCTGCATTGTTATTCGCACTGTGTGAGAACCACGATTTTGTGGTAAATACTCCAAAGCGTATAAGATCCTGGCGACGACGCCCTTCTTGTGTAAACTCCCAGCCTAATTCATCTAAAAAGCGACCCATAACAATGCTGCTGCCACCTTCGGTAGTTTGAACATTAACATCACGGCGGCCATAATCATAACTACTGCCCAGCATTAATTGTGCATCTGTAACATTGGCAAGCTCCGGGTTATCTTTAAAAGCCCTTGCGCGCACCTGGCTTACTAAATCGCCTGCTCCAGCCTGGCCAGATCGTAACAATGCTTCAGCTTTCATCATTAATATATCGGCGTATCTAAACATTGGCCAGTCGTTACTTAAACGGTTAGTAGCTCCTATAGCATATTCAAATTTACCCCAGCGTAAACCATCATCTTTATCAGAATCATCTATAGATGGTACAGCGTTTTCATAATTAAGATCTAATGTCTCGCCTGTAATTGCATATTGCTGCCCTGCAATAAAATTTTCTTTCAAACGTGCATCATTAGGGTTGTATGAACTAATAAATTGTGGTATTGCACAAACGCCACCCCATGGTGAATTTGTAAACTGATATGTTTTTTGATTCTCGCTTGAAAGAGTGTACATATGAAAATCGAACGCATTCCAATCGGTAACATATTTTTCATCAAAAGGCAAAGCAAAAATTATTTCTTTAGAATCCTGATTTTCTGTAATAAATACATTTTTTTGACTTGCTTCTAAAACATAGTTGCCAGAATTTATTACATTATCGCATGCTGCAATACATTCTGCCCACATTGATTTTCCTCTCCATACTTCTGCATTAAGGTACATTTTAGCCAGTAGGGTATTAGCTACCCATTTGTTCATACGGCCATAATATAATCCTCTAGGTGTTTCATCTAGTAAATCGATATTATCTGTAATTTCTTTTACAACAAAATCAAATACTTCAGCTCTTGTAGATTGCTTTGGCAGGCTTGCATCGCTATAATCTGTAACTATTGGCACATTGCCAAACATATCTACAAGTATGTAGTAATATGATGCGCGCAGTACTTTAAGCTCGGCTATAAGCGATGCTTTTCTTTCATCACTAACGGTAATTTTACCAATTTCTAATTGATAAATAATCCTATTACAGGTGTTAACACCTACAAATGTACGGTTCCATGGCTGTATTACGCCATCATCACTAGATGTCCAGGTGTGTTCGTGCATTCTTTTGTACACAAAACCGTCTATCCAGCCTATACCTGTACGTGCAGGTAACACATCCTGATCGGCGCACAGTTCCTGGCCCCTTACAACACCATTCCATAACAGCATAGTTTGCCTCCAGGGTATATATGCCGCATTTACTAAAGCGCTAATATCGGTTTCTGTTTTTGGGCTGTAACTATCTAATAAAACAGATCCGTAGCTATCATCGGCTAATTCAGTACATGATGCTGTACTTAAGAGCATTAAAATGCCCGTTGCTAAAAATAAATTTCTTGTTTTCATTGTAATTTTTTTTAAAATTAGAACTGTGCTTGCAATCCAAAAGTAAACGATGTAACTGTAGGATACCTGTTTCTGCTATCTACACCAGGGGTTAAACCCGTAGTAGTAACTTCAGGATCTATACCTTTATAACCGGTAATTTTAAGTACATTCATTACTGTGGTGTATAGCCTTACCGATTTAAAGTAAGCACTTTTAATATTTTTGAAAGAATAGCCAAGTGTAATATTATCTATTTTAACATAATCGCCATTTTCTACATAATAGCTGTTAAACTCTGGAGCTATACTAGTATTTAATAGCGCTTTGCCAAACACTTTATCGTTAACAGATGCAAGTCGGTTATCGGCATATCCGTTTTGTGTACCTTCAAAATTCATACGAGCCTCGTTAACTACTTGGAAACCAAATGCGCCACGTATATTAATGCTTAAATCAAAATCTTTATATCTAAAACTGTTAATCCAGCTTAAATACCATTTTGGTATACCATTACCTATAACACGCCTGTCTGTAGGGTCGTGGGTAAAATCGTCATAATTTACACGTTTATTATTTTTGTCAAGGTATATCCATTTACCGTTAGCATCAACATCTACTACTTTAAAGCCATAAAAGTTACCTATTGGCTGGCCTACCTGTACCCTGTGCGATGATGTTGTCATACCTTCATAATTAACACTTCCGGTATCAAAATAATCAGATTGTGATTTAAACCTTCCGTTTAAGCCTTCCAGCTTATTACTGTTAGTAGAGTAAGTACCTGTAGTAGTCCATTGAAAATTATCTGTTTGTACAGGTATACCTGTTAGAAGTACCTCTAAACCTTTGTTTCGCATGTTACCGCCATTTGCTTGTATTGTAGGGTATAAATTAGGTGGGGTAGGTACATTATAATTATATAGCAAACCACTAACCTTACGGTCGTAAGCATCTATAGACCCAGATAAACGGCCACCAAGCATAGCAAAGTCAATACCCACATTTATTTCCTTTTTTTCTTCCCATTTTAAATCTGGGTTAGGGTTAGAGAACGGAACAATTGTGCGTACCCACTGGCCATTTACATAGGCAAAGTCGCCATATTTTATTTGTGCAACGCCCAAAAATCCTAGTAATGGTTGCGAGCCTGTTACACCATAACCTGCACGAAGTTTAAGCTCTTCAAACAGTTTTTGGTTTTTCATAAAACTTTCATTCGTAATTTTCCAGCCTACAGATACTGCCGGAAATGTACCAAAAGAATTATTTGTACCAAATAGCTGGCTTGCTCCCTCGCGGCGTACACTTGCCATTAAAAGGTATTTATCATCGTAAGCATAAGTGGCACGCCCAAAATAACTTATTAAGTTAGTATGCGTTTTACTACTACCTATACTTGCAAGGCCTTGTTGTAGTGCAGAGCCTGTACCTATATTATGCCAGCCTCCAAAAAAATCATCCTGAAAACCATAATTAGACATAAAAGATGATTCATAATCAGTATCAATATAACTATAGCCACCCAATACGCTAAACTTATGTTTATCGATCGTTTTATCATATTTAGCAGTAAGTTCCGTTTGCTTTTCCATACGGTTATATCCTGAAATCGATGAATAACCAGGAAAGCCGTATACTGTTGCAGATGAATGCTGTAAGGTTTCAGAATATCCTGTAGCCCTGTTTTCTTTTACATAGGAAAATAATGCGTTTAGGGTTAAATCTTTTATAGGATTATATGTTAAAGTACTGTTATAACGTGCCTCAGATGTTTTTACATTACCATCAGCCTCATTCAACAAGGCTAGTGGGTTAACATAATCAAGTTTTTGTTTGTTTTGATAATACGTACCATCATCATTATAAATAGGATCTGTAGGATTACGGCGAAGTGCCTGATAGTAAGCATTGGTATTAAAGCTACCACCATCTGATGTAGATGTATATTTATTTTCTCTGCCTAAAATTGCAAACTTAACCAGTAACTTATCATCAAACATGCGGTGGTTAATCTCTATACGGCCCCTAAAGGTATGATTGTCTGATTTTAGCATAATACCTTCCTGGCTATTGTAGTTCATATTAGCTACATAATTAGTTTTATAGGTGCCCCCTCTAAAGGAAAGATTGTGTACATGCGATACAGGCGTACGGCTAATTTCTTTAAACCAGTCTACATTGCTTTTATTGTCGTATTGTGGGTACAAATCCCTAAACTGCTGTGCAGATAACATATCCAGCTGGCTGGCAATGCGTGATGTACTAACATAACCCGTATATTGCACATCATTCATTTCGGCACCTTTTTTAGTCTTTTTTGTAGTAATTAAAACTACTCCATTAGTACCACGCACACCATAAATTGCGGCCGCAGACCCGTCTTTAAGTACATCGATACTTTCAATATCCTCCGGAGCAACGGTATTAAGCGCTCCTGGAATACCATCAATAAGCACAAGTGGATCTGAATAAGCACCATTAATAGTGTTATTACCCCTAAGTTTAATAGATGATGTTGCAGTAGGGTCGCCACTAACGTTTGTTACAGCTAAACCTGCTACTTTGCCTTGTATAAGTTGCCCTGCATCTTTAACAAAGCCCTGGTTAAAATTTTCGGCTTTAACACTGGCTACAGCACTGGTTACATCGCCTTTTTTCTGGGTGCCGTATCCTACAACTACCACTTCGTCCAGCTGTGCGGCGTCATCTTCCATAGCAGCAGTAATGTTTGTTTTACCTGCCAGAGCAATTTCCTGGGTTTTAAAACCCATAAAGCTAACTACCAGTATTGCATTAGGATCTGTTACATTTAGCGTAAATTTTCCGTCCATATCTGTAACGGTATTTTGTTGTGTTCCTTTTACAATAACGGTTGCACCGGGAAGCCCAAGCCCATCGGCTTTAGATGTTATAGTTCCGGTTACTGGTGTTACCTGAAACATTGCTGCAGTTGTGCTATAACCTGCTGCGACTGTATTAAAAGAAAAACACACGCTAAACAAGACCAGTGCCAACCATCTGGATTTGTTTAAATTTAATTTGTAAATGTTTGTCATAAATGGTAAAATTTGGAATTAGTTACGAAAACGTTGTATTTAAAAATCAACAGTTATCCCTTGGTTTATAAGGGGTTGTTAAATAATTAAATGTTAATAATACACTTAATCGATATAGTCCTGCAAAGTAAGATGTCGGCTTACAAATAATAAGGGGGTAAAATAATTAAATTGAGGGGGTAATTTTACCTGAAGTATGTTTTATTTCCTTAATTTTACTGATTATATAATTTATATGCCAAAAAAATTAGATTTGTATTTATATTGATTATTCAAATTTATCCTTAATATTGTAATGGTCAAACAAACCATTATAAGTATGTTTTTTACTGCCGGGTATCTAATATAAATACTTGTTTATTTGTCGAAAACGTTGTAACTGTCGGGCTTTTCATACATCCATTAACTTTAAATACAATATTCTCATAAAAATATCATGAGTGATTATAATACCAACATAGTATCTTTAAAAAAGACATTGTTAATTATTGATGGAAATGCTGAAACCCGTAAAAACCTAATACAGCTTTTTACGGGTATTTATACTATTTATAGTACAGATAGTAATTCAGGGGGGGTAAAGCTTATTAAAAAATATCAGCCAGATGTGGTTATTGCTAATGTATGTAATGATGCAATAACCACTGTAACTTTATGCAAAACAATTAAAGAAAATGATACTTTAAACCATGTGGCACTTTTATTATTATCCAATACTGATAATACTCAAATTCAACTGGAAGCTATTTTAAATGGCGCAGATGATTTTATCATATACCCCTATAATAGTGAAATTATTGTAGCAAGAGTAGCGGCATTACTACTAAAAAGAGAACAATTGCGACGCTATTACTTAAATGCTTTTACGGTTACAGAAGCCACAAATACCATATCAGACGATTATAAAGCCTTCCTTACAAAATGTATAAAAGTTGTAGAAGCAAACATTGAAAATGAAAATTTTTCGATGAAAATTTTTTCCCAGGCAATGGGTATTAGTTATTCTGTTTTATATAAAAAAATAAAAACCATTTGCGGGCAAACAGTTAATGCTTTTATACGTGGTATAAGGCTGCATCGTGCTGCTTTAATGATGCTCACTGAAAATGTAAATATTGCCCAGGCAGGACTACAGGTAGGTATAGAAAACCAAAAGTACTTCAGGCAGCAATTTGTTAAGCTTTTTGGGCTAACACCATCAGAATACATAAAGAAAAACAGAAACAAATCTGACAAAAAAATAGATACGTTACAGTTTATAATAGGCAATAAAGTAGCGTAAAAACGCTTGAATAAATTTTCTTAAACCAATTATATCATCTAAAATACATTTATGAAGAAACTATTATCTCTATCCTTATTCCTTTTTTCGGCAGTGCCACTTATTGCGCAAAGCTATCAAAAAACCAGCCTGGGTATTAAAACCCGTATTCAACAAATGGATGTAGAACTTCAATTTTACAGCCCGGATGTTGTAAGGTTAATTAAATCTCCGCAGGGTGTATCCTTTAAAAAAGAAAGTTTATCGGTTACAAAAAAAGCACTGGGGGCAGAGTTTGATGTAAAAGAAACTGGCGGCATTTTAACCGTAAAAAGTAATGCTTTACAAATACTTATTAACGAGCAAACGGGTAAAGTTAGTTTTTTAGACACAGCAGGTAAATCATTACTTTCTGAAAAAGACCACGGTTCGCAATTTACTCCTACTATGGATGTAAACCAGAAAACATACATTGTACGCCAGTCTTTTATGTTGGAGCCAGACGAAGCTGTATATGGCTTGGGTATTTATCAGAGGGGAAAAATGTCGCAACGTGGGCAAAAAATACTATTAAGGCAGGACAACCTGGAAGATACATCTCCTGTATTACAATCTGTTAAAGGGTATGGCATTTTTTGGGATAATTATTCTCCTACATATTTTACAGATAATACTGCCGATACTTCTTTTGAAAGTGAAGTGGGCGATTGTGTAGATTATTATTTTATGTATGGCAAAAATGCCGATGGTGTAGTGGCACAAGTACGTGGCTTAACCGGTCAGGCTCCTATGTTTCCGTTATGGACGTATGGTTTCTGGCAAAGTAAAGAGCGTTACGAAACCCAGAAAGAAATTGTAGATGTAGTAAAAAAATACAGGGATTTAAAAGTGCCGCTTGATGGCATAATACAAGACTGGCAGTATTGGGGCGATAACTATGAGTGGAATTCGATGGAGTTTTTAAATCCGGAATTTCCTAACCCAAAAAAAATGGTAGATGATGTGCATGGCATGAATGCCCATATGATAATTTCTATCTGGTCATCCTTTGGGCCTAAAACTAAGCCTTTTGAAATTTTGAAAGATAAAGGTATGCTTATGGATTTTGTTACCTGGCCTGCGCGTGCTGTAAACACTTGGCCTGCAAAGGCTACAGACCCATTATCTGGCGTAAAAGTATACGATGCTTACAACCCGGAAGCGCGAGACATTTACTGGAAATACCTTAACAAAGGCATCTTTTCACTGGGTATGGATGGCTGGTGGATGGATTCTACAGATCCTGACCATGTAGATATTAAAGAAAAAGATTTTGATAATAAAACCTATCTGGGGTCTTTCAGGAAAGTGCGAAATGCTTTCCCATTAATGGCAGTAGGAGGGGTGTACGATCATCAAAGGGCAACAACTTCAGATAAACGCGTGTTTATTCTTACCCGATCGGCATTTACAGGCCAGCAGCGTTATGGCGCCAATACCTGGAGTGGCGATATTGTGTCGAGTTGGGAAAGCTTAGCTAAACAAATTCCGGCAGGGCTTAATTTCTCTCTTACCGGTATACCGTATTGGAATGCTGATATTGGCGGATTTTTTGCTGGTGGCTTTGCCGGTGGTAATAAAAATGCCGAATATAAAGAGTTATATTTAAGATGGATACAGTTTGGTACTTTTACCCCAATGATGCGATCGCACGGTACAGATACAGCACGCGAAATTTACAACTTTGGTAAAAAAGGCGACTGGACATATGATGGTATCGAAAAGTATATTAATCTGCGTTACAGCCTTTTGCCTTATATATACAGTAATGCATGGCAGGTAACATCGTCATCGGCCTCTATAATGAGGGCATTAGTTATGGATTTTCCTGATGATAAAAAGGTGTGGGATAATAATACCGAATACCTTTTTGGTAAATCATTTTTAGTAGCGCCGGTTACACAGTCTATGTATACTAATAAAGATACAAAGCAAAATACTTTTGCAACAACAGGCTCGCAAAGTGTTTATTTGCCACAGGGAACAAAGTGGACAGATTTCTGGACAGGAGAAACTTTTAATGGTGGGCAAACTGTAAGTAAACAAGTACCTGTAGATGTAATACCGTTATATATAAAAGCAGGAAGCATACTGCCTATTGGCCCTAAAGTACAATATGCTACCGAGAAAAAGTGGGATAACCTTGAGGTTAGGATATACCCGGGAGCAGATGGAGAATTTACATTGTATGAAGATGAAAATGATAATTACAATTATGAAAAAGGGGCATATAGCACCATTACATTTAAATGGAACGATAAAGCAAAAACGCTTAATATAGGTAATGTTACGGGTAAATTTACCGGAATGCTTACCTCACGAAAATTTAATGTTGTAATTGTAACGCCTAAAAAAGGTACAGGAAATACAAAATCTGCAAAAACAGATAAAACAGTTTCTTACAATGGTACAATGCAAACCTTCAAATTTTAAAAAGCCGGTTAAAATAGGTACATATAAAGAAAAGCCATTCATTACGAATGGCTTTTCTTGCATTATACAACGTAATCCAAATTTATATAACTAACCAAATTATATTTTCGCTCTTTTGTGTTTTTATTGTTGTCCCTTTTAATGATATAGGAATGATAGCCGTTTTTCTGGGAGCAACTTCTGTTACAGAAAAATGGGTATGAAACACATAATACATAGCGCCATTTTTATCATAAAAAACATCGCCGTGGCCTGTTCCAGGTTGTTTTAAATTTTCTCTGGATATAAAAGGGCTTTCAGTACTTTTTTTCCAGGGACCGTAAGGCGATTTACTGGTGGCATAGCCCACTGCGTAATCTTTATTTCTAAAATCGTTAGCAGAATAGAGTAAGTAATACAGGCTATTCTTTTTAAAAACAGTTGGCCCTTCGGTTACCGTCCATTTTACATTTTCGGTATCTTCCCAGGGCATTGTAGCATGTATGCATTCTTTAAGCGTGGCAGGCTTAATGGCGCTTAAATCGTTCTCCATTTCAGCAACAAAGATACGGTTGCCATTATCTAACCTTACATGGTATAAATATATTTTTCCGTTATCAAAAAAAACAAAAGGGTCTATTTGCTTAACGTCAGATGCTAAAGGCTTACCGTCATTTTTAAAAGGTCCAACCGGGCTATCTGCACTGGCTATAGCTATTTGTTCGTTTGCGGTATAGGCCATATAAAATTTATGGTTGTACTCAAATACCTGTGGTGCCCAAAAGCCTTTATCGCCATAACCATCGCCTTTTTTAAAAGCGAAACCGTCAGATGCACCAGCAGGTTTGCTCCAGTGTTTAAGATCTGTAGAGGTATATACTAAAAATCCTTCGCCTTTAATATTGGTATCTCCCTTTGTGCCGTATAAATAATAAGTACCATTATAAGCAAAAATAGTAGGGTCTGCCAGTAACGGATTTTTATTCTGTGCATTTAAGCCTGTAAAGGCTAATAGTAAATACAGGTATATATAAACTTTCATAGGCTATTTTTCTATACTAAATTTATAGTCAGATACAGTATGGTATTTTTCGCCTGGCTTAAGTACAATAGGCGTAAAATTGGGCTGGTTTATAGCATCCGGAAAATGCTGTGTTTCCATAGCAAAGGCAGTCCTAAAATCATCTTTACTTCCTGATTTAAATGTGTTTTTACCTTGCATAAAGTTACCGCTGTAAAATTGTAATCCAGGTTCCTGGGTAGTTACCGTCATTACTACACCGCTTTTGTCGCCTATTACAGTGGCAGCTTCGTGCATGGTATTGGTATTATTTTTTAGGGCAAAGTTATGGTCGTAACCTTTTCCGTTTTTAAGTTGTTGATTATTGATTTCTACACGCTCTCCAATGGTATGCAATGTAGTAAAGTCAAATGGTGTACCGGCTACTTTTTCTTGTTTTCCAAACGGAATTAGTCCTTCGTCTACAGGTGTAAAAACATCGGCGTTAATCATAACCTTATGGTTTAACACAGTACCACTACCTTCTCCGTTAAGATTAAAAAAAGCGTGGTTGGTTAAATTTACGGGAGTATCTGCATCTGTCACGGCTTCATAATCCATTTTAAGGTTCTGGTTATCATCTACACTATAAGTAACCTTTACCTTTAAATTTCCGGGAAAGCCTTCTTCGCCATTGGGAGATGTGTAAGTAAACACAATAGTTTTATTATTAGTCTGTTCTGCATTCCAAACAACACCCTGAAAACCTTTTATCCCACCATGCAGGCTGTTTACACCATTGTTTAACGGCACATGGTATTGCTTACCATTTAGTGTAAAAGTGCCTTTTGCAATGCGGTTGCCCACACGGCCTATGGTAGCGCCAAAATAAGGTTCGGTAGAATTTTGATATGCCTTTGTACTGTTAAGCCCTACCACAACATCAATCATAACACCGTTTTTATCGGGTACCCAAAGCCCCACAATACGTCCGCCATAATTGGTAAAAGCTACTGTTATTTTGTTGGCTTTAATATAATATAAGCCAACAGCTTTACCATTTATAGTGGCAGCAAAATCTTCTTTTTTAAGATGTGTATTTAATGTATCTGAAGAAGCCGAAGCTGCCGTTTCTTCCTGCTTTTCGTGCTTTTTATCACCATTACACCCAATAAGTAAGGAAGTGAACACTACAGAAGCAGCAATTATTTTATAAGCTTTCATTATTTTATGCCGTTTAGTTTTTTAATAACATTTACTTCGTCCTGGCGGTAGGGTGTACCATCTTTCCTGAATATATCATGAAACCAAACATCTGGCTCGCCACCTGTAGTTATTGGGGTATCCCAGGCAAAAATAGTATTTGTTTTACCGGCAACAAGCCCCCAGTTTATAGCACCAATGTTCTCTTTTTTAAGAAGTGCCATATGGTTAAAAAAACTATTGTTTTTTGTACGTGCCATATATTCGGTACAAATCATAGGCCTGTCATGTGTTCTAAGTAAATTTATAATGCGCTGATGATCGTCAAGCGCTTCATAAAAATGGTAGGTAATAATATCAGAATTTTGTGCCTGTATTGTATTAAGCTCTGCAAAACTCCAATTCCATAAACCTGCTGATAAAGGCTGCGATGGGTTTGCCTCTCTTGCCCATTTAAACACATTTTTTAACAGCATAACGCTTTTATCGCCCTTGCCGCTATTACCGGGTTCGTTATATAAATCCCATAGTAAAATGCGTTTATCTTTACCAAAAGCTGTAAGAATATCTTTTACATAAACTTCAAGTTCTTTATCGTTAGCCCTGTCTACCGATGCAGGAAACCCGGGATCTTGCAGCCAACCCGAATTATGAATACCTGTTTTAGGTTCCGGCTGTTTACCTATGGCACCTGTAGGGCTCCAGCAATCATCAAAAAATACAAACATGGTTTTTATACCGTGCTTATTAGCTATTTCGAGGTATTTGTCTATACGATTTTTAAATCCTTTAGCATCGGCTTTATAAGCAATGCTGTGTAAAAATACCCTCATAGTGTTAAAGCCTACGCTTTGAGCATAACCTAATTCTTTATCTATAGTTGTGGTATCAAAAGTAGCTTCCTGCCACATTTCAAGCTGGTTAATAGCTGTGCTAGGTATAAAATTAGCACCGCTCATCCATTTATGGTCGGCATACCATTTATCTGCTTTCTCTTTAGTCCATTTTTGATTTTGTGCAGATAGTGTTAAACTTGCTATGCATGCAAGTACAATAAAAATTTTTTTCATAGGTAACAGGTTTATTCTGATGGTATTTGTAAAATTTGTTTGTTAGATACCGGGACGCCCAGTTTTGGTGTACCGTCATTATTCCATTCTATTTTTTGCATCCTTGGCGATCGTTTAGTACCACAGCCCTCACCGGGATTATCGTTAGCATGGAATAGTATCCAGTCTTCTTTGCCGTTAGGCGATTTAAAAAACGAGTTATGCCCCGGCGCATAAACACTATTAGTCTCGCTTTTAGAAAGTATAGGTTCCGGATTTTTTTTCCAGGCTTGCGGCTTCATAGGATCGGTACCGTTTAAGCGTAATAACCCCAGATTATAAAAATCGGTCCAGCAGCCGCTCGATGAAAATACTATAAATACATCTTCGCCATGCTGAAGAAACTGCGGCCCTTCGTTTACATTAACGTGTGGCGGATTATTAGGGTCGTTAAGGTCGCCCTGCTTTTCCCAGGTATAAGTAGGTTCAGATATTAGTACACGGCCACCATCAATAGTCCATGGGTTAGACATTTTTGCTATGTAAATGTTTTGCTGTACATTAACATCTCCTTCCCAGCCGGCCCATATCATGTACAATTGATTTTTATAGGTAAAAACATCACCATCAATAGCCCATCGGTCAGGATCGGCTGCAATTTTACCTTTAAATTCCCATGTACCTTTAAACGGGTCTGACGATGTATTTTCAAGCACATACATACGGTGGTTTTTGTTCTCACCGTTATCTGCCGCAAAATAAGCATACCACTTATTATTTATAAAGTGAAACTCTGGTGCCCAAATTTCTTTAGACCAGCTTGTGCCAGCCGGAGGTGTCCATATCAGTTTACTTTCGGCATTCTTCAGGTCGGCCAAATTTTTTGTTTTCCAGAGCATTAGCTTATTACCAAGCGTGTGAGTATAGTAATAATAGCCATTTTGATAGGTGCTGTAAGGATCTGCACCGGAAGGTAACAAAGGATTTTGAAATGTTTTTTGTGCGAAAAGGGTTGTGCATAAAAGTAATGCTCCCAGTATTAATTTTATTTTCATTGAGGATTTTTTTCTATTCCGAATTTTTTTACCAGCGCATCATATTCAGTACCCGATAGTGTTATCATGCAACCATGCCTTACATTTTTTGGCAGGCTGTATTTGTCCCAGTCGCTAAAGTTAGTGTAACCCGATGCCTGATACCAAGGGCCATTTAAATTATCTGCTATAGATAAACCATACGATACTCCCGGATATTGCTCATAGTACATATACCAGGCTTTACCATTTGGCGATGGCACAAGGGTAGGGGCTTCCCTAAAATTAGGACTTATTGATGCACCTGGCAATGAGTAAGGGCCTGTAAGAGAGGCTGATTTTGCAATTCTTACCGTTTTTCCGGTAGTCCAGTAAAGCGTAGGGTACGATTCATCTTTTAATATAGCATAATAGCTGTCGTTAACTTTGCGTATACTTACATCAATAGTACCAAAATTCCAATTGAATAATTTTTGTGGATTTCCTTCAAATGTTTTAAGGTCTTTGCTTAATACATATAAAGTGCGCTGGCTTGCCCAATAAACTTCACCATCTTCTTTTGTGCCATTTAAATGTGGTGTATGCCATGTAATTATAAATTTACCCGACGGCGAATCATAATACAGTTTTGGAGCACCAATACGCTGCATAGCTTCGCTATAACCGGGTGTGGCTTTAAGATTGGGAGTGTAAGTACTGTGCTTTTTCCAATTTATTAAATCGGCAGATATCCAAATAGTTATGTCATGATCGTCATCACCATTATTGCCGGCCATATAATAATTACCATCAGGCCCTTTAGTAATATCCGGGTGACCGTGATAATCTTCAAAAACACGTTTTTTATTATTTAGAGAATACCAATGCAAACCATCGGTACTAACCGAATAATATAGCCTGCCATAATCCTGATGCGTCATGTGCGCAAAAAGATAGGCTTGATTAACTGCTTTTTCGCCATTTTTAACCTGCCCGGCAGGATTAGGCTGTTGTGCAAACAAGCTAACGCACAATAATAGTGATAGGTAAATATATTTTTTCATTCTTTCTTCTATTATATTACTTCGAATTAACTTCAGTTGTAATTTTTTTAATAAAATCAGTCTCAGATTTGCGGTATGGAGTACCATTAGTATGAAAAACCTCATGAAACCATACAGGTGGTTCGTTAGTATACGTTTTTGTCCAACTGTCCCAAGGGTATTTAGTTTGAGTTTTACCATCTACAAGCCCCCAGCTTATCATGCCCACATTATATTTTTTAGCAACTGGTAAAAAACCTTCAAAAGTACTGCCATTAGGCCTTGCCATATACTCTGTACAAATCATAGGCTTACCGTAACGCTGAAGTTGTTTAATTTTTGTTTCAAATTCCTGCGGGGTGCTGTAATTATGAAAGGTAACAATATCAGATTGCTCTAATTGCAGTGTGTGCATTGCGGCCATTTTATCTGGATTACTCCAGTCGCCCTCCCAAATGCCCGATGTTAATGGCTGCGACGGATTTACAGATCGAGCCCATTTAAAAGCTTTACCTAATAAGTTATAAACCAGTTCTTTTTTATTAGCAATTTCAACAGCCTGGTAGGAATCGCCCGTCATGTTATCGGGTTCGTTCCAAATATCCCAGCCTAAAATTCTTTTATCATTTTTAAAATGGCCCACTATACCAATAACATATTTTTCAAGACGAGGATATTGTGTAGTATCCTGCAATGTTTTTTGCCCCGGGCTTTGTACCCAGCCAGAGTTATGTACATATGGTTTTGGGGCGCGCTGCTTACCTGTAACGGGAAAAGGATCCCAACACGAATCGAACAAAACAAACAGTGTTTTTATATGGTGCTTATCTGCAATGGCAAGATATTCTTCCATACGTTTTAAAAATCCCTGCGGGTCTTGTTTATAAAGTAAATCTTGTAAATACACACGCACACAGTTCATACCTATAGCTTGTGCCCAACCTAATTCTTTATCAATAGTATTTGTATCGAAAGTATCGGCCTGCCACATTTCAAACTGATTTATTGCTGTAGATGGGGTGAAATTAGCACCCACTAACCATGGCTGGTTACCGTACCACTGGTTAGCCTGCTCTTTGGTCCATATTGTTCTTTCAATTTGAGTGGTTGCTGCAATAGTAGTTTCTTTTTTATTGTTATCCTTACAGGAAAAACAAGTAATGGCTGCTGTGAGTAAAAAAATGTATGGCTTTTTAATTGAAATTTTTATTGCATTCATATTGTAGTATGTAAATAATCAAAGCGGTTTTGTTAGAACCGCTTTGACTAAGGTTTATTAATAGCTAGGATTTTGCTTTAAATTATGGTTGTTTTGTATTTCACTTTGTGGTAGTGGCAAGCGTATTGTTTTACCTATTACAAAGTTTTTAAAGTCAGGATCTCGTTGCGAAATTTCATCAACGCCGGCTTGGGTTTCCAAGTCGCCCCAACGTTTAAGGTCTAACCAGCGCACACTTTCACCACATAATTCGAGCACCCTTTCTTTTTTAAGGCGTGCTAAAAACAAGTCGTGATTAGTACCTATTTCCGGGTGTACTGTTTCAAGCTTTGCCATATTAGCCCTTGTTCTTACAATATTTACATATTGATAAGCATCTGTAGTTTGTCCAAGTTCATTAAGTGCTTCAGCATACATTAAAAGTATATCGGCATATCGAATTAACCTATAGTTTACCTGGCTATAATAATCTTCATTAGTACGGTAATAATCTCTGGCACCTTTACGAAACCATGCCTCATCGGCATCCCATTCCCAATGTTTGCCATAAATAAGGTCGCCAAAGTCGGCTTCAATATCTGCATAAAAAAGGGTATGTCGAAGGCGTTCATCTAAACCACCTGTAAGGTTTGGCTCTTCTTTAAATAAGCTTACCATCCAGTTACGAGCCTGCCCGTCTGACCATCCAATGCCGCGTGGTGCAAAAAACTGCGCTCGGGTATCTGATACAGAAGCTGTTGCTCCTTCGCCGGTATCGCCAAAACGCTGATTACCAAACTGTATTTCAAAAACCGACTCAGCATTATTTTCATTAAGATCTGTAAAATTATCTTTGTAGTTAGCTACAAGGCTGTAGGTTGCTCCTTCGCCTATTATAAGATAATCCATAGCTGTTTTAGCATCGCTCCATTTACGTTGTTGCATATACAATTTTGCAAGCAACCCTTTTGCAGAACCTTTAGTAGGGCGGCCAATATTATCACCATCCCAAGATGCTGGCAATGCTGTAAAAGCCTCATTAAGATCTTTTTCTACCTGTGCAAATAACTCTGTTTTTGTTTTTTGCTCCGGCATGTCGGTTGGTGTTGAAGGCTCTAATACAAGAGGTAAATTTTCCCATAATTCTGCTGCATAAAAATAATGCAGTGCCCTTAAAAATTTAGCTTCACCAAGTATCGATTCTTTTCTGGCTGCATCTGTAAATTCAATATCCGGTACATTAGCTAAAACCTGGTTACAGCGAAAAATTGCCTTATAGGTATCTCTATATGTCACCGCATTACCTTCCCAAAAGTTATAATTTACATAGTTAAAATGTGTCCAGTCTGCAAGTTCCAGCCACGGGCTTTTGCTAAACCCTTCGTCAGATGTTAAATCCATCCTGAAGTACATCCACCTTGCCCAAAGCCCATCTTTATAAAACATGGCATAAATAGAGTTAACACCTTTCTCGGCATCTGATGGTGAAAGCCAAAACTGATCTGTAGTAAGGGCATTTGGGTTTTTTAGGTCCAGGTCTTCCTCATTACAAGAGTTTAAGAAGAGTATAGCACATAGTAATGTACTGTATAATATTATTTTTTTCATTTTTTCATTTTTTATATTAGAACCCAAATTCTACTCCTACAGAAAGGGTACGTACATTAGGGAATGAACCATAATCTACACCTCTTTCAAATATATTGCTGTTTGTAAATTCAGGGTCAAGGCCTCTATATTTTGTAATGGTGATTATATTTTGAGCCGATACACTTAAACGTGCCCTGTCAAAACCTATTTGAGATATCCATTCTTTCGGAAGGTTGTACCCAATACCTACATATTTAAGCCTTGCAAAGCTGCCGTCTTCAAGAAAACGATCTGTATCGCCACGTGAGCTAAGGGTAGTAGCATTATTTGCCCTGGGAATATTGGTGTTAGGATTTTCGGGAGTCCAGGGGTGTGTACCTGCAAGGTAGTTATGCTGCCCATCTACAACTTCTAAAATGCTTCGTTGCGCGCTATAAACTGTTGCTCCAAACGAGCCTATCCAGTTCATAGATAAATCAAAACCTTTGTATTGTATACCGGCGTTAAAACCCATTTCAAATTTAGGCCATGGGCTACCGTCTACAACTTTATCGTCGTTTGTAATTTGCCCGTCGCCATTTTCATCTTTATATCGTATATCTCCGGGTACTGCGGTAGGTTGTATAACCTGGCCGGCAGCGTTTACATGGCTGTTTATTTCTGCCTGGTTTTGAAAAATCCCGTCAGTTTGCAGTACATACCACATGCCTACAGGCTGCCCTTCGCGTGTTACCGTATTGCCAGAAAAACTTTCGTTTTGGCCGTTACCAAGTTTTACAAGTTTATTATTTAGTTTGGTAAAGTTAATGTTGGCATTGTAGCTAAAATCTTTACCTATATTATCATTCCATGCAAAATTTATCTCAAAACCTTTATTTTGCACTGTAGCAGCGTTAGATATAGGGTTACCACCATCATTACCGGTACTCATAAGTATAGGGAAACCAAAAAGTACATTATCTGTTTTAGCGATAAAATAATCGGCTGTTACGCTTAATTTATTATCGTACATACCAAGATCGAAACCTATATTAGTTTGCTTAAGTGTTTCCCACTGCAAATTAGTATTAGAAAGTTTAACCTGTGTTGCAGCAGATTGCAACGTTTGGCCAGAACCAAATACTGCGGCTCCAGATGTATTTATAAAAGGTACATATTCATATTCGCCTATGTTACCACTACCTAGTTCGCCATAACTTACGCGAAGTTTAAGCTCGTTAATGTTTTTTGCTTTAAAAAACGATTCGTTATTAATTCTCCATCCTGCAGATACAGAGGGGAAGCTAGACCATCTGTTAGCCGGGCTAAACTTTGATGATCCGTCGCGGCGAATAACCGCATTAAGTAAATAGCGGTTAGCATAATTATATTCTACCCTTGCTAAATAGGATAATAATGCCGACTCATTTCTATAACCGCCTACTGTTGGGGTATCGCCCAAGTCGAGAACATCGTAGTACTGGCCCGTTGCAGGATTTAAAAGTAAGTTACGTTTTCCTCCATTTATTTGCTGATAATCAAAATATTGATAAGTAGTACCTGCCAGTGCAGTAATACTGTGCTTACCTAAATTTTTTGTAAAGGTTAAGGTATGCTCAAATAGTGTATTGTCAAATCGTGCCCTGTTTTGGTTTGTTAATGGCGGCTCATATGCCTGGTTAAGAGTCCAGTTACCATCTTTACGCAGGTATTTAAAATTATCAAAACTACCTTCGTAAGCTACGTTAAAGCGGTATTTAAGAAAATCCCACGGCTGTAACTCTGCCCATACGTTACCCCTTACCCTAAAGTTTTCGGTATTTTGATCTATAAGGTTTGCAAAGGCTACAGGGTTCGTACCAAAAGTATTTGCTACACCTTGCTGCCCATAACCGTATCCTCCAGGATTATCTGCGTTACGCACCGGTATTGTTGGATACATTCTTATTACATCAAAAAATGGGTTACCGCTAATACCTCCACCACCGGTTTCGTTAGTTTTAGAGTTGCTGATAGCTAGATTTTCGCCTATGCTAAAAATTCCTTTTTTACCGCTGCTGTTTACACGGAAAGATAGCCTTTGAAAATCAGTATCGATTACCGTACCCTTATTGCCAAAGTAGTTAGCCGACATAAAGAAAGAAGAATTATCGCCACCACCAGAAAAACTCATGTTTTGATCCTGAATCATACCGGCACGAAAAACTTCTTTTTGCCAGTCGGTATTAACACCAGTATTAAGGTTTTGCCTTGGTAAACCGGCATTATCATACGCCATATTAGTAAGGTTTTCAAACTCTTCGCCGCTGGCTAGTTTAAATGTAGGTACATGTGTAATACTTAATTTAGAACTGGCTTCTATTTTAAGTGGGCCTTTTTTACCTTTTTTGGTTGTGATTATAATTACACCGTTTGCAGCACGCGAGCCATAAATAGCTGCCGCAGCCGCATCTTTTAATATTTGAATTGTCTCTATATCATTAGGGTTAAAATCACGGTTAGCGGTTGTAATATTACCATCTATAACATAAAGCGGGTTAGAGTTTTGCAGGTTTTTTAGTCCGCGTATTTCTATTTTAGCTTCCTGGCCTGGCTGGCCGCCGCCACGCACGCTTACACCTGTTGCAAGTCCTTGTAAGCTCTCTGCCACTGTAGTACTCTGCCTTTTTTGTATCTGGCTTGCATCTACTACAGATATTGCACTTGTAAGATCTTTCTTTTTTTGCGTACCATAGCCTACAACAATTACTTCTTCAAGTTGTGAAACATCAGATACTAACGTTGCATTAATGGTGGTTTTACCATTAACAGGTATTTCCTGCGCCTTAAAACCCACACTCGAAATTACAAGTACAGCATCTGCAGTAGCATTTATTGCATATTTTCCATCAAGATCTGCAGATACACCATTAGTAGTTCCTTTTACAACAATGTTGGCAAATGAGGCGGGGCCACCATCTGATGACATAATTGTGCCCGACACCTGTACCTGAGAATAACCATACTGCGCCGTGAGCATGGCCATGAAGAGGAGGCATTTAGTGTTAAAAATAAATTGTACAATTGTTCTCATAGAATTTCGTTTTAGAAATTTTGATCATGTTAGGTTAGTTTGATACGATTTATCGAATTTGCAGTTTATTTATTAGCTTTACATGCATATTGTAACCGGTTATACAATATATGTATTGATAATAAGATAATTTTAAGTGTGTTTTTTTATACTTTATAAAATTTAAACATTAAAATACGTTAACTATATCGTTTTCAAAAGTAGATTAATTTAATAGTTGATTAGTATATGCAATTGTTTCAATTTTTGTTCAAAACGTGTCAATGTTAATTTTTTTGTAATTAAAAATTCAGTTTGAACCAAATTGTCGAAAAAAGACACAAAGTGAATGCTCGCGAAAACGTTATCTAAGCTTATTTTGTTACTATGAAAAATGTTTGTTTATACCTGTTTTTTTTGCTATTTATAACAATATGTAACGGTCAGAATTATTCTTTTAAACACTTGCAGGTTGAAGACGGTCTGTCTCATAACTCTGTTATTTGTATGCTTCAGGACAGTAAAGGTTTTATGTGGTTTGGTACAAAAGATGGCCTTAACAGGTATGATGGCTATAATTTTAAAACCTTTCAGCACATACCAGGAGATGCGAAAAGTATAGGCAGTAATTTTATACGCTGCCTGTATGAATTTAATGACTATTTATGGGTAGGTACAGATACCGGATTATTTAAATACGACGAAAAAACCGAATCATTTTCTATTATAGAGGCGTCCCGTAATTTGCCAATTCTTAGTGTTGAAAGTAATGTAAATGGTAGTTTATGGTTTATAGCAGCCGGAACTCTTTATAAGTTAGAAAGAGGTAAAATAAATGCACGCCCAGAAAAATTTGATCAGTTACATGCCACTTATCTTACACATAATAGCAAAGGCGAAGTTTTTGTTGCGTCGCCTAATGATTTATTTAAATACATTCCGGAAAATAATTCTTTCCAAAAAATAAGTTTAAATTTTGGCAATAGGGCACAGGTCATTATTACTGCTATAGCTGTAGATGGTACTAACACTCTATTAATTGGTACAAAAAGCCACGGAGCTTTTACCTATAAATTATCTAATAAAACATTGCAGCCTTTATTTCCTGATAATGAAAACCCATTATTTGTTCGTAATTTTTTAAAAAAGGGAAATAATGAATTATGGATAGGTTGCGAGTCGGGCATTTTTGTATACGATATTAAGAAAGGTACATATCAAAACTTTAAAAAAAATTATGGTAATCCATACTCACTTTCAGATAATGCCATTTACTCATTAGTTTTAGATAAAGAAGGTGGGGTATGGGCAGGCACTTATTTTGGCGGTGTTAATTATTATCCTAAACCTTTTACTCCTATAAACCGTTATTTTCCCCGGGTGGGCGAAAACTCTATTAGCGGCAATGCTGTTAGAGAGGTAAAAAAAGATAATTTTGGCAACCTATGGATAGGTACAGAAGATGCCGGGCTAAATAAACTAAATTTAAAAACGGGTACATTTACAAGTTATTCTACAGGTAGTAATAGTGGCAGTTTATCGCATTATAATATTCATGGCCTTCTTGCAAATGGTAATGAATTATGGATAGGTACTTTTGAACATGGCCTTGATGTAATGAATATTAAAACAGGTAAAATTATTAAACATTACAGTACCGGGCAGGGCCAGGGCAGTTTAAAAAGCGACTTTGTTTTTTATATTTATAAAACCAGGACCCAGGATATTTTAGTATTAACATCATCTGGCATTCATATATATATGCCAAAAACAGACTCTTTTAAACTATTGGATGGTTTTCCAGAAATGCATCATTATACCTATTGTATAGAAGACCATGATGGCACTTTATGGGCAGGAACCTATTGGGATGGTTTATATTACTATAACCCCAAAACTAAAATGAAAGGCTATTACCGCTATGAAAGGGATAAATCATCGAGCATTAGCTGTAACGAAATTAATGGAATATTTGAAGATAGTAACAAAAGGCTTTGGGTTACTACAGAAAATGGATTAAACCTGCTTAACCGTAAAACAAATACTTTTAAAAGTTATATGAAAGCCGATGGTTTTCCTAGTAATGTAACATATGCAATGCTGGAGGATAAAAACAAAAAGCTGTGGATAAGCAGTTCTAACGGGCTTATAAAGTTTGACCCTAAAATAAATGACATTAAAGTTTTCTCTAAGTCTAACGGTTTGCTTAGCGACCAGTTTAATTACTGTTCTGCCTTTCAGGATATTAATGGCGAAATGTATTTTGGCAGTGTAAAAGGGCTTATTAGTTTTAACCCTGCAGAATTTACTCAAAATACCTATAGTCCACCTTTATACATTACAGATATTTTTATTAATAATGAAGATGTACCGGTTGGCAAAGAAAACTCTCCTTTACAAAAATCGATATTATTTTCTCATGACATTACGTTAAACAACCACCAGTCTACATTTAGGCTGGAGTTTGCATCACTTAGTTTTACATCTGCAGAGATGACCAAGTACTGGTATAAAATAGAAGGTTTAAATGATAGCTGGGTTGCCCTGGGTAAAAACCATGAAGTAAATTTTACAGAATTACCCGCCGGTAACTATGTATTTAAGGTAAAAGCACTTAATAGCTATGGGGTATGGAGTAAAAATCACAGGGTGCTTACCATTACTATTTTACCTCCTTTTTACGGCAGTAAAATTGCTTATACATTGTATTTAATTATTTTGCTGGTTATAGGCTATTTTTCCCTGCGATATTATCACCGTTATACACGAGGCAAAAGTAACCTGCGTATAAGGCAATTAGAAAACGATAAGGAGCGTGAAATATATCAGGCGAAAATTGAATTTTTTACAAACATTGCTCATGAAATTCGAACGCCGCTTACGCTTATAAAAAGCCCATTAGAAAAACTACTTAAACAAAAATATAAAACCCCCGAAATTCCTAAAAATCTGGGAATTATGGAAAAAAATACCAACCGGCTTTTAAACCTTGTTAATGAGCTTCTTGATTTTAGAAAAGCCGAAATGAAAAACTTAAAATTAAGTTTTGTACAAGCAAATATATCTGATATATTGCTGGAAACGTATGAAAGTTTTAGCCAGCTTATACAGGATAAAAATTTAAAACTGGAAATAATAGAGCGAAACAAAAATGTGGTTGCGTTTGTAGATGTAGAGGCTTTGCGAAAAGTACTTAGTAATTTGTTTAGCAATGCCATTAAGTATTCTAAACAACAGGTGCAAATAATTATAGATACTGATGATACTCATTTTTGGGTAGTAGTAAAAAACGATGGAGAAATAATCCCGCCGCATTTGCGTAAAAAAATATTTGAGCCGTTTTTTCGCCTGCCGGCTGATTCTCATAGTGCCGGTACCGGTATTGGGTTATCATTGGCACACTCGTTAATTGAGTTACATAATGGCCAACTTACAATTGATGCGGATGATATTACTATGAATAGTTTTGTTTTACAATTGCCAATACATCAGGGCGAAGAGTTTGTAACTTTTAAAGCTTCTCAAAATATTGTTAGTACTAATAATGATAGTGTTACTATAAAATTTGATAAACAGGCACCGGTAATTTTAGTTGCAGAGGATAATGAAGAACTTGCGGATTTTATTTTTTCGGAATTATCTGAAATCTACAATGTAATACTTACCAGAAACGGTGACGAAGCCTGGAAAATGATTAATAAACACCAGGTGCAATTAGTAGTAAGCGATGTAATGATGCCTATAAAAAAAGGTATTGATTTGTGTAGAGAAATTAAAAACACCGAAAAAACGAGCCATATTCCTGTAATATTATTAACAGCAAAAAGTGCATTAAGTGCCAGGATAGAGGGTTTGGAATCTGGTGCAGATGCTTATATTACAAAGCCTTTTTCTATGGATTACCTTTTGGTACAAATATCAAACCTAATACAAAACCGCAAAATAATTTTAGGCCATTTTTCTAATTCACCACTGGCTCATTTAAAATCATTAGCTACTTCCAGCGACGAAAAAACGTTTCTCGTAAAGCTGGACAAGGTTATTGAAGATAATATTAAAGATCATGAACTAAGTGTAGATAAAATAGCCGAGCTAATGAACATGAGCCGATCTACACTTTACAGGAGTATTAAAGAAATATCACATCTATCGCCAAATGAGATTATCAATCTCAGCAGGCTTAAAAAAGCGGCTTACCTTATAAAAAATACAAACCTTAAAATATATGAAATAGCCGAAGCTGTAGGGTATAAATCTCAAACCAGCTTTGGCAGAAATTTTCAAAAGCATTTTGGCATGACACCTACAGAATTCGAAAAAAGCAGTATGCATGAAGTTAAAGACCCGGTAATTTAAGCTTCTTAATACTTAGTCCTTTAAGAAGCTTAGTAGCTAATTTTAAAACATATCTTCCATAGACTGGTACAATTCGCCTTCGCTTAAAACAGCGCCTTGCTCGATTAAGCTAAAAATAGCAATTTTACGGTCTTCAATAAACGGTTTAGTACCACGACTTATTTGTACTTCATCGGTAAAAATATTTTCGTTAAGCCATTGTAATCCGCCCTGGGTTAAAAAATCAGCGTGAGGGGTATGGGCATGTATTACAATACTTTGCATACCATCATCGGTAATCTTAAATAAAAAGATATGGTTTTTAGAGTAGTGCTCCAGCCATTGTGCCTTTTCGAGTACAGAGTCCCAAATCATGTCGCTAAAAATATCAAGGTGCTCTTCAGCAACTTCAGGTTGTTCGGTCTTTAAAACATCCCAGGCTGCCTTATCGATAGATAATGATGCTAGGTAGTTTGTAAACTCTTTATGTAACTCTTCAAGCTGCTCTTTAGTAAGGCGGGTATATTTCATAATCTGCTAATTATTTCAGGTAACAATTTGCAAATTTAAGCTAATTATTTAAAGCTATGTGTAGCAGCAAGCGGCTTTTTTTTGTATCACTATTTCAGGACGGGACAATTTTATATAAAAAAACCGCCTCAGTTTTGAGACGGCTTCTTTCATATTATACGGCAGTTGCAATTCAGTTACTCACTAAATCAGTCTGGTTCCTGAAAACCAGTTGCCCATCGAAACTATCTATCAATATAATACTATCTGTAGTTACTTTACCGGATAGTATTTGTTTAGACAGTTCGTTCATTACTTCTTTCTGAATAACACGTTTTACCGGGCGCGCACCATAATCAGGGTCATAACCTTTTTTAGCAAGATAAGCAATAGCCTCTGGTGTAGCATCGAGAGTAATATTTTGCTGTGCCAGTAGCTTAGTAACTGATTTTACCTGTAAACCAACAATCTCTTTAATATTATCAGCGCTAAGCGGAGTAAACATTACAATATCATCAATACGGTTAATAAATTCAGGGCGCACGGTTTGTTTAAGTAAGCCTAAAACTTCAACCTTAGCAGCCTCAATAGCCGCTTCGATGTTACCTTTCAGGTTTTCAAATTTCTCTTGAATAATAGCACTACCCATATTACTGGTCATAATAATGATAGTATTTTTAAAATCAGCCACGCGGCCTTTATTATCTGTAAGTCTACCTTCATCTAACACCTGCAACAATATATTAAAAGTATCAGGGTGCGCTTTTTCAATTTCATCCAGCAATACCACGCTGTATGGTTTTCTTCTTACGGCTTCGGTAAGCTGGCCGCCTTCATCATAACCCACGTATCCCGGAGGCGCACCTACCAATCGGCTCACGCTGTGGCGTTCCTGGTACTCGCTCATATCTATACGGGTCATGGCATTTTCATCGTCAAACAGGTAAGAGGCAAGTGCCTTAGCCAGCTCTGTTTTACCCACACCGGTTGTACCCAAAAACAGGAACGACCCAATAGGTTTTTTCTGATCCTGCAATCCGGCACGGCTACGCCTTACGGCATCGCTTACAGCCTCAATAGCCTCTTCCTGGCCTACCACACGTTTGTGCAGTTCTTCTTCAAGTTTAAGTAGTTTTTCGCGTTCGCCCTGTAGCATTTTAGTAACCGGTATACCGGTCCATTTCGCTACAACTTCGGCAATATCTTCACGGGTAACCTCTTCTTTAATAAGGTTTTTACCGTTTTGATTTTCATGAAGCTGGCTTTGCATTTCGTCAAGCTTTTCCTGGGCTTGTTTTATTTTACCGTAACGCAGTTCGGCTACTTTACCGTAATCGCCATCACGTTCGGCACGTTCGGCATCAATTTTATAGTTTTCAATCTCGGTTTTTATCGCCTGAATACCATCTACCACATCTTTTTCGCTTTTCCAGCGGGCGTAAATCTCATTACGTTCTTCCTTCTGGTTGGCAAGCTCCATCCCTAACGATTTCAGCTTGCTTTCATCATTCTCACGCTTAATGGCCTCAATCTCAATTTCAAGCTGCATGATCCTGCGGTCTAAAACATCAAGCTCTTCCGGTTTAGAATTGATTTCCATCCTTATTTTAGAGGCAGCCTCATCCATAAGGTCAATCGCTTTATCTGGTAAAAAACGGTTGGTAATATAACGTTGCGATAATTCAACCGCAGCTATAATAGCCTCATCTTTAATACGCACCTGGTGGTGGGTTTCATATTTCTCCTTAATACCACGAAGTATCGATATGGCGCTTTCGGTATCCGGCTCATCTACCATCACACGCTGAAAACGTCTTTCAAGCGCTTTATCTTTTTCAAAGTATTTCTGGTACTCATCTAAAGTTGTAGCACCAATAGCACGCAATTCACCACGGGCTAGGGCAGGCTTTAATATGTTGGCAGCATCCATAGCGCCATCGCCACCACCGGCACCCACAAGGGTATGTATCTCGTCTATAAACAATACAATGTCGCCTTCGGCAGATGTAACTTCTTTCACGACCGATTTTAATCGCTCTTCAAACTCACCTTTATATTTAGCACCGGCAATAAGCGCACCCATGTCCAGTGAATACACTACTTTGTTTTTAAGGTTTTCCGGTACATCGCCCTGAATAATACGGTGTGCCAAACCTTCGGCAATGGCGGTTTTACCTACACCGGGCTCGCCCACAAGCATAGGGTTGTTTTTAGTACGGCGGCTTAGTATTTGCAGCACACGTCTAATTTCTTCATCACGGCCAATAACAGGGTCCAGTTTACCATCGTTAGCAAGCTGGTTAAGGTTTTTAGCATATTTATTAAGCGAGTTATAGGTTTCTTCGGCACTTGCCGATGTTACCCTTTCGCCTTTACGTAACTCATCTATAGCAGATTGTAAACCTTTCTCGGTAACGCCCTGGTCTTTTAATATTTGGGCAACTTTACTGCGTGATGCAAAAATGGCTAACAATAAATGCTCGATAGAAACAAACTCGTCGTTCATTTTGCGGGCAATGTTAGATGCTTCGATTAGTGCTGTGCTGGCGTCACGGCCTATACCCATTTCGCCACCTGTAACTTTAGGGAAGCTTTGCAGGGTGCTGTCTAATATTTGCCCGAAGAGCGGCAGGTTAACGTTTAATTTTTTTAGCAGAAAAGGAGTCACATTTTCATCTACCTCAAGGATAGCTTTTACAATGTGTTCGTTTTCAATTTGCTGGTGTCCATAACTTTGGGCAATTTGCTGCGCCCTTTGTATGGCTTCTTGTGATTTTATAGTAAAATTGGCAAAGTTCATATCTAAATTTGTTTAAATTTGAGATGTAGTATTCAATTAATATTCCAATAAGTAAAATCTGACGAAATGTCGTTTTTGAATATGAATTTCATATAGAAACAGACAAATTGTCCTTAAAATATAAAATTATGAGCGTTTTTGATAAACTATTCGGAAGTTCTGACAGTAAAGGTACGGCTTCTAAAAGTATAAAGTGGAACAGTTTAACAGATTTAAAACAGTTAGATACCATTGTAGAAGAATCTGCAGAAACTCCTGCAATTATTTTTAAGCACAGTACACGCTGCTCTGTAAGCCGTATGGCATTAAAGGCTTTTGAAAATGAATATAATATAGAGGAAGGTATAGCCGAACCCTATTTTTTAGACCTGTTGGAACATAGGGATATTTCTAACGAAATTGCGTCGCGCTTTGGCGTTACACACCAGTCGCCGCAATTAATTCTAATTAAAAATGGGCAGGCAGTTTACAATACATCGCACAGCGATATTGATGCCGGTACTGTAAAAAGCAAACTTTAAACTTTAAAATTTTAATATAGCAACGGGCTTCACGTAATGTGTGGCCCGTTTTTATTTGAACTATTTTTAAAGTTGTAGACTGATTATTCCATAAAATATTTATTTTTGAAAAATCATCAATCAATCATCACTTTGAAAAAAATAGTTCTTTTCTCATTACTACTGCTTTCAACACTTAGTAAAGCACAGGAAAATTTCCCTAAGATAGATTCGTTACTTAATGTGTATGACAAGCAAGGTGCGCCCGGAGTATCTGTAGGCGTTGTTAAAAATGGTAACCTTGTTTACGAAAAATATACCGGTTTTGATGATATATCTAAACACCGCCATGCCTCAAAAAAATCACTTTATAATATAGCATCAGATAGTAAAAAGTTTACTGCTGCGTGTGTTGTTCTCCTGTCGCAACAAGGCAAATTAAATCTGGATAATAAGCTATCTAAATACTTTCCGCAGTTTCCTGCTTATGCTAGTAACATTACTATTAAAATGTTACTTAACCATACTTCTGGTATTAAAGATTATCTTATGCTGGCGGTATTAAAAGGCAGTGATGAAGGGGCTCATACCAGTGCCGATGTTTTAAATTGGTTAGCCGTACAGGAAACTAATTATGAGCCAGGTAAAGGTTTTAGCTACAGTAATTCTAACTACTTTTTGCTCATACAAATAGTCGAACAAACATCGGGTATGAGCATAAATAAATTTGCTGAGAAGTTTATTTTTAAGCCGTTAAAAATGAATGATACGCAGTACTCATCCCGAGCTGAATTTAAATTTAAGAACAAAGCAATAGGCTATGCGGTTACCGAAACTGAGTTTGTGCCACAGCCCGATACTGATAAAGTAATAGGCGGCGGCGGTGTATACACTACAGTTCGGGATTTGGCCAAATGGCTTAACGAAATGAAAACCCAAAAATTATTGGGAAAAGCATTTTGGGATACCATGCTTAATAATGACCGAACCAAACTATCTGAAACCATTTATTATTCTAAAGGATACTTTATAGAGAAACGTAAAGATGGAACAGAACTGTTTTTTCATGGTGGCGACCTTCAGGGATATCATACAGATGTTGCCTACCTGCCTGCCAAAGATGTAGGTGTAATTATACTATCTAATAGTAACGATATAAAGGGGTCGGCATTTACAGATCCACTATTGCAAATTGTTTTACGCGAACCCTTAACCGCAAAAGTGCCTCATATAGAAACCCCTATTACCTATTTTAATTTACCTTTTGCTGAGTTGCCAAAGTTTACAGGCATGTATGCTGCTGGAAATCAAGGAATGACTATTAGTACTCTGGGTAATTCGCTTTGCGTATTGCAGCATTGGGACAGGTCGAGTTACCTTATAAAACCTATAGGCGAAAATACATTTGTAGTACCCGGAGAAGAAATTACCTTTCATTTTACTGATTTTACAGCATCAAAACCCGGTAAAATGATTATTGGCCAAAATGGTACGCAGCTTGCAATGTCCCGAATAACAGATCATGTTATAGAGCCGTCTTTTATTGAATATTTTGGTACGTTTTACAATAAAGCATTAGATGCAACATACTTAATTTATGAAGATGCGGGTTTTATAAAATGTAAAGTGCCCAATAATAAAGAATTTATAGTTGCACATGAAGACAAAGATGTTTTTACAATGGATGGGATGGAAGTTAAGTATACCAGAACCGATAATAAAGTATCAGGATTTACATTATCGCACTCAAGAGCTAAAAATTTTAAATTCGATAAAATTTAAATTTAATTGGAAGAAGCATTAAGGTAATTTTTAATATGCTTAATAGTTTCTTTAGGGTAACTCATGTGTGGGCAATGCCCAATAGCCTGCATTTTAATGTAATTACTGCCTGTAACATTTTCGTAAATATAAAGCCCGGCAGTTTCCGGCGCAATAGTGTCATCACTGCATTGCATTACCAGTGTGGGATGGTTAATTTTTAAAACATCGTTACGACTATCGGATAAAAAAGTTACCCTGGCAAAGCGCTTATTAATTTCGGGGTCATTAGTGCAAAAGCTTTCCTCAAGTTCTTCGGCAAGTTCAGGTCTTTCCGGGTTTTTCATAATAACCGGGGCTAAAAAGTTTGCCCACCCAGCATAATTGGCTTCCATAGTTGCTATAACATTATCAAGTGCCTCTTCATCAAAACCACCATAATAGCCGGAGGGTAAATCATTTATATATCGTACCGATGGGGCAATAAGTATAAGGCTCTTAAATACATCAGGGCGTTGTATAGTAGCATGCACGCCTATCATACAACTCACAGAATGCGCAATTAAAATAACATTTTTTAAAGAAAGGGAATCGCAAATATCAACAATATCCTGCGCATATCCGGCAAGGTTACTGTAACGTTCAAAATCGTAAGCTGAAAGATCTGATTTGCCCGAGCCTACATAATCAAACAATACAATTTTATAATTATCTAAAAAAGCAGGTGTAATAAAGCGCCACATATTTTGGTCGCAGCCAAAACCGTGTGCAAATAGTAGCGTAGTAGTGCCGCTTCCTAAAACATTCACATTATTTCTACATATAATGGTATCGCACATAAAGCCCGCAAAGTATTTTAGTAATTTTCAGTTAGGGCTAAAATACAATATAATTTATTAAAATAATAGTTGCGCATAGTATAATAACCATATAGTTTAAATTTGACTATATGGGTGTGCGATTATTTAACGTACTACTATTATTTACTTAAGATAGAATATAAAGTATATCCAGATGTAATAATTATTAATGTGCCTACAAGAAAAAATAGTACACGTTTATTAATTTTAGATGCCAAATAAGCTCCAAAAGGAGCAGCAAGAGCTCCACCCGCAATTAACCCCAGTATTATTTGCCAATGCTTTACGCCTAGTATAAATACAAATATAACAGTGGCAAAATAGGTAACAAAAAATTCGGCGGTGTTAACGGTACCAATAGCTTCACGCGGGTCTTTACCCTGGCTTAACAGGTTAGAGGTAACAATAGGCCCCCAGCCGCCGCCGCCTATGGTATCTAAAAAACCACCAAATAAAGCCAGTAGGGGCGCACCCTTAACAGTTTTGTCTTTCGCGATTTTATTAACGAAACCTTTGTATATAATATAACTGCCTAATAAAATTAAATAGACTGATATATAGGGCTTAATAACATTACCATCAAAATAATCGCTAATTAAGTAAGCGCCTATTACAGCACCTAATGTACCGGTAATTACTATTTTAAAAAATAAAGCTTTATCTATATTCTTAAATTTAATGTGCGATAATCCAGATATACCTGTGGTAAAAATTTCGGAAGTATGTACACTTGCCGATGCCAGCCCCGGAGGGATGCCAAAATTTATAAGTAGGGTAGTACAGCTTACACCATAGGCCATACCAAGTGCGCCATCTACTATCTGGGCAATAAAGCCCACACCCATAAATATAAAAAAAGTACTATCGAAAAGTAAGGTACCATCATAAAGTTCACCTACAAGTAAATAAGTAAAGTAACCCAGAATAATAAACTTAAGCATTAGCATAGTTATGGCTATCTGCCTAAAACTTACGGTATTTGTTGCCCTTTCCAGCTGCAATAATATTCTTGTCATTCGGTATATTTATAATAGTATACTATTTCTATAGAGTAGAAGATTGCAAATATAGTAAACTATTTAAATTAAAGGTTACGGCTAAAACGATATATCAATTTTTTAATACAAAATTATAGTTTGTAAGTGCTGCATTACATTTACTTCCCGTAACTTTAGTGTACAAATAAACACGTTTTAATTTATGGAACACACAACAGATGGTTTCGGGCAAATATTTATAGAAGAAAACCAAATACCGGAACAATACCAGATTGAAGAAATACACCAAAAGGAATACCTGCTTAATGGTAAAATAGTACAATGGGATGGCCCTGTGGCCGATGTACTATCTCCAGTTTATGTTAAAACCGCCGACGGCCTTAAACGTAAGTTGGTTGGTACTATACCACACACAACTCCTAAAGAAGCTATGGAAGCCCTGGATGCTGCCGTAGCTGCTTATAACAATGGGCAGGGTGAATGGCCTACAATGACGGTAGAAAACCGCATTAAGTGCATGCAAAAGTTTGTAGGCTTAATGATACAGCAACGCGAACTGGTTATTAAATTATTGATGTGGGAAATTGGTAAAACCAATGCCGATTCAACAAAAGAGTTTGACCGTACCGTTGATTACATTAATGATACTATTGATGCTTTAAAAGACCTTGACCGAGAATCGTCGCGTTTTCAAAGTGCCGAAGGTACATTAGCTCAAATTAGGCGCGCGCCACTTGGGGTAGTACTTAGTATGGGGCCTTTTAACTATCCGCTTAACGAAATATTTACCACACTAATTCCGGCACTTATTATGGGTAATACCATTTTATTTAAAATGCCTAAACATGGTGTATTAGCGCATTACCCATTACTTAATGCCTTTAAAGAAGCTTTTCCTGCCGGAACTGTAAACACATTATATGGTAAAGGATCTGAAATTATTACACCATTAATGGAAAGTGGTAAAGTAAATGTACTTGCCTTTATAGGGTCGAGTAAAGTAGCTAACGGACTTAAAAAACTGCACCCTAAAGTAAACAGGCTTAGGGCTATATTAAGCCTCGATGCTAAAAATGCTGCCATTGTTACTAAAAATGCCGACCTTGAGGTTGCTGTTAGCGAATGCTTATTAGGTTCACTGTCATTTAACGGTCAGCGTTGTACAGCGCTTAAACTAATATTTGTTCAGAAAGATATTGCAGAAGAGTTTGTGCAAAAATTAAGTACAGCAGTATCTGCCTTAAAAGCAGGTTTGCCGTGGGATAAAGATGTAAAAATCACTCCGCTTCCCGAAGCTGACAAGCCAGCCTATCTTAAAGAATGTATTGATGATGCTATTGCAAACGGCGCTAAAGTGGTAAACGAGCATGGTGGTTTTACTAACGAGTCATTAGTATTCCCGGCGGTAGTTTATCCTGTAAATGATAAAATGAAATTGTATCATGAAGAGCAGTTTGGCCCGGTTATCCCTATAGTGCCCTTTGAAAGTATTGATGAGCCTATCGAGTATCAGATAAATGCGTCGCACGGTATGCAGGTAAGTATATTTAGTAATGATGCAGAAGAAGTTGCCAGCCTTATCGACCCATTTGTAAACCTTGTAAGCCGTGTAAATATAAATTGCCAGGCACAACGTGGCCCGGATGTTTTCCCGTTCACAGGCCGTAAAGATAGTGCCGAAGGAACATTATCGGTATTTGATGCGCTGCGTTCATTCTCTATACGCTCGTTAGTGGCAACTAAACTTACAGATGCTAACAAAGAGTTGTTTAATACTATTGTGCGCGATCACGACTCTAACTTTTTAAGTACTGATTATATTTTCTAAATAAAAAATGTGTGTAATAAAAAAGCCAGACCCAAAGGTCTGGCTTTTTACGCACTAATAAACTAAGTTAAAAGGTTTACCTGAGGCGATCAGCAGATTTTACGAGATCTTCGTCCTTTTTAACAGCCCTGTTTGCAAGGCTTAACAAAACGATAGAAACAATTGGAAGAAACATCCCAATACCCTTCTCAGAGATGTTACTCTCTCCGGATAAATTTAGCGATCGGTAAATAAATAATCCTAATAAAATTAAATTCAATATTATATTCAGCCTGCCTAATACAAACTGATTTTTTCTTTTCTTGTAGGCAAAAATACTTACTATAGATAGTGTTGCGCTAAAAACAAACAAAAGCACATAGGCTATATTATCCATAAAGCTAATCACATCGCCATTCTCTAAAGTATATAGCGGTAAAAAAACAGGTAGCACGCCACTGGTAATAACGGCTAATAATAAATAGATGCTTTGTATTCTTTGTAACATTGTTGCTTTATAATTGCTGCACAAAAATATGGTTTCTTTTTAAAAAATACTATTGTATAGTAAAAATAAATTTGTAATATTGCAATACAAAATCATAAGTGCTTCATTCTGCGAAGCCTGATACCCCAAAAAAATCCATTGCTTTTACTCCATTTTTAGATTTGCCTAAATTAACCCAAATTATACATGTTTGATATTTCTGAATTAAAAGAAATGAAGCTTCCTGAGCTTCAGGAAATTGCCAAAAAAGCGAAAATCAGCAAATACCGCGGCCTTAAAAAAGACGAATTGGTATATCAAATTCTCGATCATCAGGCTACTGATCCGTCAAAAATATTACCTCTTTTTCAGGAAACTCCTGCTGCAACTATAGTAGAAGCTGATGATGCTCCTAAATCACGCCGTGTAAGAATAGGAAAAGATACTCATGCTACAACAGAAAAACCTATAGTAGAGGTTAAACAAGTTGAGGCAGCTATACCAACAGAAATTTTGGCTGAAGCTTTAACAACAGAAACTAAAAAAGACGAAGGTGTTGCTGCAGCTGCAATAAAACCTGAAAAGGTTATAAAAAAGAAAACAGAAGTAAAGCCAGCCATTATTAATGATGCTGAAGCTACAGATAATAGTGCTGAAACTGAGCAACCAAAGGCTGAAGATACTGATGAGCGCCCAACGGTGCAACCAGATAAACGCCTGACTAGGGAAAACAGAAAAATTGTTCCTGCTAAAGATGGTATTAAACCTAAAACCGGCGATGGACCGGTAAGAACAAGGCCTCAGTTAACCGAGGAAGAAAGGTTAGCACAAATTGAAAGGGCTAATGCTAACAACCCGAACCACCCTAGCTACAAAAAAAACCTGCAAAATCAAGCCGCTACAGCAACTCCGGCAATTGCAGCTACAAATACACCTAACACACCACAGCCCATCATTACTCCAACTCCGCAAGCAAGCACGTTGGGTAACCAGCCTGTACAAAATAGAAAACAAAACTACCGCGAACCTGATTATGAGTTTGATGGTATTATAGAAAGCGAAGGCGTGCTCGAAATGATGCCCGATGGTTATGGCTTTCTACGTTCGTCTGATTATAATTACCTGGCTTCACCGGATGATATTTATCTTTCAAACTCACAAATACGTTTATTCGGGCTTAAAACCGGAGATACAGTAAAAGGCGTGGTACGCCCGCCTAAAGAAGGTGAAAAATACTTTCCGTTAGTAAGGGTTCTAAAAATTAACGGCCACGACCCACAGGTTGTGCGCGACAGGATTTCTTTCGAGCACCTTACACCGGTTTTCCCATCGGAGAAATTTAACCTTGCCGAAAAGCAAAGTACAATTTCTACCAGGATTATCGATTTGTTTTCACCTATAGGTAAAGGCCAGCGTGGTATGATCGTTGCCCAGCCTAAAACGGGTAAAACAATGCTGCTTAAAGATATTGCAAATGCTATTGCAGCTAACCACCCAGAGGTGTATTTAATAGTTTTACTTATTGATGAGCGCCCGGAAGAGGTTACCGATATGCAACGCAGTGTGAGGGGAGAAGTTATTGCTTCTACCTTTGATAAAGAACCACAGGAACATGTTAAGATTGCTAATATAGTGCTTGAAAAAGCCAAACGTTTAGTAGAATGTGGCCATGATGTGGTTATCTTACTAGACTCTATTACACGTTTAGCAAGGGCTTACAATACGGTTCAGCCAGCATCTGGTAAGGTATTAAGTGGTGGTGTAGATGCTAATGCGCTGCAAAAACCGAAGCGCTTTTTTGGTGCTGCCCGTAATATTGAAGGTGGCGGATCGCTTAGTATTATTGCTACAGCACTTACCGATACAGGATCTAAAATGGATGAGGTTATTTTTGAAGAGTTTAAAGGTACCGGTAATATGGAACTTCAGCTTGACAGAAAAATTGCTAACAGGCGTATTTTCCCTGCGGTCGACCTTACATCGTCGAGCACAAGACGCGATGATTTATTACTTGACGAAAAAACAATACAGCGCATGTGGATAATGAGAAAATATCTTGCCGATATGAACCCTGTTGAAGCGATGGACTTTATTAACGAGCGTTTTAAAAAGACAAGAAACAACGAAGATTTCTTAATCTCGATGAATGATTAAATTTAGAATTTAAGCTCTGATTTAAAATATAATCTAAAGCCGTCTCAAAACTGAGGCGGTTTTTTTTATTCAATTTTTTTTTAAAACCGCCCTAAATAAATATTGAAGCGGTCTTGAAATATTTTGATTTATAAAAATTTAGCTTTCATTGCTGGAGTGGGTATCATGCAGGCATCCTTTTTACCATACCATTTATAGCGGTTGCGGGCTATATAATCGTACACTATATTAGATAAGCCTTTTGGCAGCAATAGAAATACTGATAGCAGCGAATAAATTCCACCCAACTCTTTAGCAATTTTTAAGGCAGCTTCGGCTTTGTAATAATAAGCATGGCCGGGTTCATATAAAATAATCGAATCAGTTTTAGAAGTGTCAATACCAATATGCTTAATAATTTGCTGCCCAATTTCTGACTGGATAGCCACAAACCTAAAAATATCTTTTTTGTCGCGTTTAATTAAAAACTGTACAGTGGCATCGCATAAGTTGCAAATGCCATCAAACAGAATTATCTTTTTATTTCTTGGTAAATTTTCCATGACAATATTAATCAATTGTTACATTAGTAAATTGTCTAATTACTACATTACTTCTTCATAGCCTCAACAAGTTCCAGCGATTCTAAATCAACTTTAGATGTAAACATACCGTAGTTAACGGTAGCCTTCTTTTTCTCTATAGCATCTAGCGTACCCACTGCCTTACCATCAATCATACGCACCCTGTCGCCAATTCGTAAAATGGCTTTAGGTTTATTGGCAGGTGTTTCTTTAAGTTTTTTCTCTTTCTTTTCCTGGCGAATTTCTTCAACCTTAACCTGAACTTCTTCAATAATTTGTTTTTGCTGTACTTGAATGACCTTTTTTTCCTTAGGCGTTATAACTTTACGTTTAGAGTTCTCGATTTCTATCATTTTAAGGAACTCGCCAATAAGGTCTTTCTTGTTTCGGTTATTAAAATACTTCTCGCTCATATCGTCCAGCTTTTGCCCCATATAAATCAGGCGCTGATTGGCATCATACAGTTCTTGGTAGCTCTCTAACTTTTGCTGGATTTTGGTATTAATGTTCTCCATCTTTTTACCTTCTTCACGCGCACGGGTTTCTTCTTCCTTAAGGGTTTGCGATGTTTTTTCCAGTTTAGATCGTTCTTTTTGCAGGGTAGCAATGGTTTTATCGAAGCGAACTTTACTGCCCTCGATTTTCTTTTTAGCACGGTTTATCAACCCAAACGGGATACCGTTTTTCTGGGCAACTTCAAATGTAAACGAACTACCTGCCTGCCCAAGGATTAACTTGTACATAGGCTCCAGCGATTTTTCGTCGAAAAGCATATTAGCATTGGTTGCAAAAGGCAACTCGTTAGCCAATATTTTTAAATTAGTGTAATGCGTGGTAATAATACCATAGGCTTCACGGTTGTAAAATTCTTCTAAAAATATTTCGGCCAGAGCACCACCCAATTCAGGGTCAGATCCTGTACCAAATTCATCTATTAAAAATAATGTTTTGTCATTACATTTCTTTAAAAAGTAATTCATATTTTTAAGACGGTAACTATAAGTACTTAAATGATTTTCAATCGACTGGTTGTCGCCAATATCGGTCATTATCCTGTCGAACAAAAATGTTTCGCTACGCTCGTGTACAGGTATTAATAAACCACATTGCAGCATAAGTTGCAATAAACCAATAGTTTTAAGGGTAATACTTTTACCACCGGCGTTAGGCCCGGAGATAACAATTATACGGTTATCTTCTTTAAGCTCTATAGTTTGCGGATATGTTGGTTGGTTCTTTGCCCTGTTATTTACATACAAAATAGGGTGGTATGCCTCACGGAAATACAACCTTTTTTCGTCGTTAATTTTTGGGAGTAAACCGTTTATCCTGCGGGCATATTTTGCCTTGCCCGATACCACATCAACATCAGTTAAAAATTCCTGGTACTCATATAATAACGGTACAAATGGCCTGATAATATTAGATAGTTGAAGCAGGATGCGTTTAACTTCTTCCTTTTCTTCATATTCATAGCCGTTAAGCTCACGCGAAAAACGTAGCGTAGCTTCAGGTTCTATATAAGCAATACTACCCGTTTTAGAACTGCCCAGTATAGATCCTTTTACCTTTTTACGATACATGGCAGATACTGCCAGTACACGACGGTTCTCGACAACGCTTTCTTTAATATCATCTAAATAGCCAAGTCCGTTATACTGACTTAAAGCCATGCTGAAACTTTGGTTAATTTTTACTTTAACCAAATTCATTTCCCTGCGTATGCTTTGCAGGTTAGGCGATGCCTCATCTTTTACTTCGCCATATTTATCAACAATCTTTTCAATATGTTTTAAAATATCCTTGGTATACTCAACCTGTTGGGCGCGGGTATTTAGCGTAGGGTAATAATCGTTGAACTTATCCAGGAATTTTACCAGCGTATTGACGGTTTCAGATATTAAGGCGATTTTCCTAAAAGCGGGCGCTTCAAGGTAACTATCCTCAATGGCAAGAAACTTTATTTCGTTAGTTATAGGCTCAAAACCGTGGTTGGGCAGCGCGTTATTATTATCGAAAGACGATACATATTCCGATGTTTGTTGCAGCGCTTCCATCAATGCCTCTTTATTTTCAAAAGGAGTTATGGTTAATGCTTTATCCCTGCCGGGTTCGGTAGTGCAGCCGGAAGCAACGGTTTCCAGTACGGTATAAAATTCGAGGTCCTTTAGTGTCTTATCTGTAATACTAATCATTGTATTTATTAGAGCAAATTTCATGCAAAAATACTACATAATCGCTCAGGCTGCACAAATGGCAGTAAAGTTTAGCAATGCTTTATAAAGCATTGCTGCCACATTTTTTATATTTGTGCCAAACAACCAGAGCAAATGAATGTAGCCATACACGAATCGTGGAAAAAAGCATTAGAAGGCGAATTTGAAAAGCCTTATTTTGAGAACCTTATACAATTTGTTAAGCAGGAATATGCTACAACAAAGTGCTACCCACCCGGTAAACAAATTTTTGCAGCTTTCGATCATTGCCCTTATGATAAGGTGGAAGTGGTTATAATAGGGCAGGACCCCTATCACGGACCCGGACAGGCAAATGGTTTGTGCTTTTCCGTTAGCGATGGTATACCTAATCCGCCATCATTACAAAATATTTTTAGGGAAATACAGACTGATTTAGGTAAACCTTTTCCGCCAACAGGTAACTTGGAGCGTTGGGCCGATCAGGGTGTGTTGTTACTTAATGCGGTGCTAACCGTTCGCCAAAGCGAAGCCAATAGCCATCAGGGCAAAGGTTGGGAAACGTTTACCGATGCGGTTATCCAGAAAATATCTGATGAAAAAGAAAATGTAGTTTTCCTGCTTTGGGGAGGATCTGCTAAAAAGAAAGGCGCCAAAATAAACAGGCAAAAGCATATTGTTTTAGAATCGGGCCACCCATCGCCATTGAGTGCCAACAAAGGGCACTGGTTTGGAAACAAGCATTTTAGTAAAACCAATGAAATTTTAGCAGAAAAAGGGAAGAAGCAAATCAACTGGTAAAAAAGAGTCTCAAAGGCTTAAAGTCTATAGTTTTTAAAGTCTGGGGCTCTGATTAAAGCCTCGGACAACCGACATCAGACTTTAAGACATTATGACCTTCGACTTTAAGACTTACATATTAATTAAAAGTAAGTGCTCCCAAAATCTCCTCACTCATAAAAGGGCCGCCGGGGAAAAGAGCAGTGTAGTCGAGGTTAAGCCATACCTGGCCATATTCATCTACATGGTAATGGATTTCTTTACCACGGCTTTCTTCCGGGAATAGTTGTTCCTTAATAAGATAGTTGGCTGTTTCAAGATCGGCTTTTGTGCCAACCAGCATTTCAGGGTACAAATGCCCACCGGTATGTATTACCCTTGGTGTACCGCCAATGGCACGAATACAGGCCGACATGAATATTGCATGATCGTCGCAATCGCCCGAAAAGTGCTGTACTGTTTCACTAGCCGATGCTATATACTCTGCATTATGAGGGTCGCTTACATAGTTCCAACGGTCGCGAATTTCTTTAAAAACCGAGAAACACTGTATCATTTGGCGATGCTGATGGTAGCCCTTGTAATCTTTAAAGTATTTTGTAGCTGCCATAACTGCGAAGTTGCGCACGGCAGGGTTTTGGTAGTCTACCGCATCAATAATTGCAGATTTATTAGGAAAAGGCAATAGTTTAGAGATGATCAAATCCTGCGGATTAGGATCATAAGCCATAGTATATATCATGGCCTGATACTCTTCGTAAACACTACCGAAACCATAATTACCAAATATAGATCCGTACAATAGTGCTACTAAATACAGCGCTATGCAAACAATTAAAACTGTTTTAAGTAAGCGAAGTACTAGCTGTATTGCTGCCAATAAAACTATGGCTATCAATATCCTGTCTATATGAAAAGGCCATTCAGGATCTACTAAATTTTGATGCAGTATTAAAAAAACCGGTATTGCAATAAGTATATTTAGTACAAAAATGATAATGGAATCCCAGGGCTTCGGTATTTGAAGCCTTTCTTTTAATTTCTTTATTTTAGAGAAATCCGGTTTTATCATTATACAGTAGCAGGCTGTTATCCTGCAACAGTTTCAAAAGCAGTTTGTTTATCAATTATACCCAGGCTAAGCAACTGGCTCTGTAACGTATCAAACGTTTTATTATCCAGTTTCTGTTGCGACCACTCGGTTAATTTTAACCACTCTGCAATATCTTCCTTTTTTTGCCCGTAACGTTCGGAAAGGGTTTGGTCGATATTCGGTATCGCTTTAAAATCCCGGGTAGTCTGGTTAATAATATCCAAAACCGTTCCAATAGCTTCCGGATTACTTTTTAAAACTTCATTACGCACCGCGATAACAAAACTTGGCCATGGGGTAGGGCAATCGGCCAAGCGCTTAAAAATGCCTTTATCTACAATAGGTTTGGTCATAAAACGTTCCCACATAAAGTAATCGGCAGTACCATCTGTTAAAGCATCAACAGCACCAGCAAGTGTATTTACAATTTCGAATTGTAAATCTTTTATATCCCAACCTTCGTTTTGAGCGTTCACAAAAGCCATAAGGTGCGATCCCGACCCATATCGGCTAATTGCCACTTTGCCTTTTTTCAAATCTGCCAAAGTTTGATAATCTGACTTAGCGCCAACATGTATACCCCAAATTAATGGTGATTGTACATATACCTGTACAATTTTACTATCGTTACCGGCAACAATATCTTTAAAAATACCTTCGGTAAGTATTACAGCAATATCAGTTTCGCCATCACGAAGCATCTGGCATAATTTACCGGTGCCTTCGGGTATATCAGTCCATTCTAATTTTATCCCTGCGTTTTCAAATTCGTTATTTTCTATAGCTAAATGCCATGGCAGGTTAAAATGTTCTGGTACGCCTGCTATTTTTAGTGGTGTCATGTGTAGTATTTATAAAGCATAAAGGTAATGAGAGTAATTCAATATGTAAAACCTTTTATGTTTATATACAAAAATCCCCCTACAAAAATTGCAAAGGGATTTGAATATCTAAATTATATAAATTACTCCGCAAGTTTATCCAGCGTATATTTTATAAGAGTATCTACAGCCGCATGCGGGTCTGAACTAAAAGTACCATTGGCACGGTTAGCAATAATAGCATTAAGCGATAAAGCGTTATGACCCAATAAAGCCGATAAACCATATATAGCAGCCGTTTCCATTTCTAAATTAGTAATGCGATTATTGTTGAAATTGAAATTATCCATTTCTGAATTCAAATCAGGATCCTGAATATCAAGGCGAAGCACGCGCCCTTGCGGACCGTAAAAACCTCCCGCGGTCGCTGTAATACCCTTATGAATATAATCAGCATCTATAAGCGATGCTAATTTTTGACTACATTTAATAGCGTAGGGTTTGCCCTTTCGGATATCCCATTTGGTGTGGTTAATAAAGGCTTCTTCCATAGCATAATCAGATACTTCATCTATTAAATAGGAGCGGAGCATGTTATCCATACCTAAACCATATAGCGACATCACAAAACTGTCTACAGGTATATCTGCCTGAATAGAGCCCGATGTGCCAATTCGCACAATATTAAGCTGGGTAAGGTCTTTTTTTACCTCACGGGTCGTAAGGTCAATATTTACCAATGCATCCAGTTCGTTGATAACAATATCAATATTATCCGGACCAATACCGGTTGACTGTACCGTTATACGTTTGCCTTTATAGGTGCCGGTTTGTGTTTTAAACTCACGCTTTTGAGTAGTAAATTCTATACTATCAAAATGGGCGGTAATTTTCTCCACACGGTCCTGGTCGCCTACAAAAATAATATCGTGTGCAATATTTTCAGGCTTCAGGTTAAGGTGGTAAACGCTGCCGTCAGGGTTTAATATAAGTTCTGATTCTTTAATTTTCATATACTATGGTGTGTAGCTTATCCGCCTACACGCTTTACTTTATAACCTTCTTTTGCCAGGAAATCCATTATTTTATTCCTGAAATCGCCCTGTATAATAATCTCATTATCCTTTGCTGAACCACCCACACCACAAAGGGTTTTAAGCTGCTTGGCAAGCGATTTTAAATCATCATCGGTACCTTCAAAACCTTTAATTATGGTAGCTACTTTGCCACCACGGTTTTTTTTATCGAGGTGCGCTTCCAGTTTTTGCTGATTATTAGGCAGGGTTTCCTGTGGCTCATCATTAGAGCCTATTTCAAAATCTTTATTGGTAGAAAATACAAATCCACCAAGGTCTTCGAGACTGCTTATTTTTTTAGCCACTGTCTTTTATAATTTATGGAACGCAGATGCCGCGGATCAAGCGGATGGCATCCGCGTTCCATCAAAATATTATTTCTTAATCAATCCAAGTTCCACAAGCCTTTCATATAAAAAATCACCAGCGGTAATATCATCATACAATTTAGGATGCTCGGCATCAATACAATTATCAAGGCAATCCAGTTTCATTTCGCTAACAGGGTGCATAAAGAAAGGTATCGAGTAGCGCGATGTTCCCCATAGTTCCCTTGGCGGATTAACCACCTGGTGAATCGTACTTTTAAGCCTGTTATTAGTATGTCTTGAAAGCATATCGCCTACATTAATTACTAATTCATCCGGTTCGGCAATAGCGTCAATCCATTCGCCGTTATGGTTTTGCACCTGCAGGCCACGGCCCTGGGCACCCATAAGTAAGGTAATAAGGTTAATATCGCCATGTGCTGCTGCACGAACTGCATTATCAGGTTCAGATGTTATTGGTGGATAATGAATAGGGCGCAGGATGCTGTTGCCCTCCAACACGTATTTATCAAAATAAAATTCGTCTAACCCAAGGAATAAGGCCAAAGCACGAAGCACATAAACACCGGTTTTTTCCAGCATTTGGTAGGCTTCTTTACCTACTGAGTTAAATTCAGGAAGTTCTTTAACCTGTACGTTATCAGGATATTCGCTTTGGTATTTAGAGCCTTCTTCAAGGTACTGACCAAAATGCCAAAACTCTTTGAGGTCGCCCTCTTTACGGCCTTTAGCATGCTCTTTACCAAAAGAAACATAACCACGCTGGCCACCAATACCGGGAATTTCATACTGCTCTTTAACATCGACGGGGAGTGAGAAAAAATTTTTCACTTCGCTGTAAAGATTTTCTACAAGAGTGTCGTCCAGAAAATGTCCTTTAAGTGCCACAAAACCTATATCTTCATAGGCTTTACCGATTTCATTTACAAATTTTTGCTTGCGTTCCGGGTTACCCGAAAGGAAATCACGCAGGTCCACGCTGGGAATGTTTTGCATACAAACGTATTATTGTTAATAACTACACAAAGCCTAAAGCCTTGTAAATACAAATATAAGGATTAGTTTTTATTTGAAAGATGTGAAGTTATTAACAGCAAATAATGTGGTAGACAATTAAAAAACTGAGCCGTTACAGTTACTCACTGAAAGTAAGATATAACTAATAAAAAAGCCTTCCGGTTAGGGAAGGCTTTAAAGTATATAATTTCTTTCGAATATTATTTTTCTACCTCAGCAGCAATTTCGTAAGGAAGATCTACAATAACATCTCTGTGTAGCCTGATGCTTGCAGAGTATTTACCAGTACGTTTAACGATACCGCTAGTTATAAATTTCCTGTCGATAGATTTTCCTGCTTTTTCTAAAGCTTCAGCAATATCTGCATTGGTTACAGAACCAAATAGTTTTTCGCCACCTGCTTTAGCAGTAATTTTTATTTCAAGAGCTTTAAGCGCTTCAGCAGTTGCTTTAGCTTCGTTAACTACTTTTTGCTCTTTAAATGCTCTTTGTTTAAGATTTTCTGCTAAAACTTTTTTAGCAGTAGGAGTTGCCATATGAGCAAAACCTTGTGGTATTAAGAAGTTACGACCGTAACCTGCCTTAACAGTAACCACATCATCTTTAAAACCTAAGTTCTGTACGTCTTGTTTAAGTATAAGTTCCATAGTATTGCTTCTTTTTTATTTTAATAAATCAGCCACATATGGCATTAATGCTAAATGACGTGCTCTTTTAACAGCCACAGATACTTTTCTCTGAAATTTTAGAGAAGTACCAGTTAAACGGCGAGGAAGTATTTTACCTTGCTCATTAACAAATTTTAGTAAAAAGTCAGGATCTTTGTAATCTACATATTTGATACCTGATTTTTTGAAACGGCAATACTTTTTAGTCTTGTTCGTCTCTATGTTTAAAGGCGTAAGATATCTGATATCTCCGTCTTTCTTGCCTTTAGCAGATTGCTCTATAGTTGACATAATTAGTTTGCTTTAGATTTTAATTTTTCTCTTCTTCTCTCTGCCCAAGATACAGCGTGTTTGTCAAGACTTACGGTTAAGAAACGCATAACTCTTTCGTCACGGCGAAACTCAGTTTCAAATCCAATAAGGATGTCGCCAGGAGCAGTAAATTGAAATAATGTGTAAAATCCGCTTTTTTTGTTCTGGATCTCGTAAGCAAGTTTTTTAAGTCCCCAGTCTTCTTTAGATACAAACTCTGCACCTCTGGAAGTTAGGTAATCTTCAAACTTACTCACTGTTTCCTTTACCTGTGTTTCAGATAAAACGGGATTCAAGATGAAAACAGTCTCGTAATGATTCATAATTATAAAAATTTTGTTATAAAATTGGGTGCAAATGTAATCATTTTTATTTAATGTGCAACAACTCATTTTGATTTTTTAGATTGTGCAAAAAATGTTTTTTTCTATTATATTTGTAATCTATCCAGCTTATATAAAACAAATTTACTAATCATTTTTTTTAATCCTGATGACCAATGAAACTTAACTGTGTTGTTGTTGACGATAGCACAATACAAAGGATTACCATTGCTAAACTGGTTAATGAACATCCAGACCTTACACTGGTAGGCGATTTTTCCAATGCTTCCGAAACACGTAACTGCATACTACACAAAGCCGTAGATCTATTGTTCCTGGATATTGAAATGCCGGTACAGAGTGGTTTTGACCTTTTGGACGGGCTTAAATCCCGTCCCCAGATTGTTTTTGTTTCATCTAAATCAGATTATGCATTAAAAGCCTTTGATTATGCTGCTGTAGATTACCTGCACAAACCCGTTACCAAAGACCGTTTTAATAAGGCGGTACAAAAGGCAATGGAAATGCAGGTGCTTAAAAAAGAAACTCCGGAAGAAGAGGGCGAATTTATTTTTGTAAAGAGCAACCTTAAAAACTTCAAAATATTTATATCGAAAATTAAATGGGTAGAGGCTTTTGGCGATTATATTAAGATAAATACCGACGAAGAAACACATTTGGTGCTTTCTACCATGAAATCTTTTGAGAATGAGTTACCTGCCGATCGTTTTTTAAGGGTGCACAAATCATACATTATTAATATAGATAAGGTGGAGCGTTTTAATAGTAAGTTTGCCGAAATTGGCACTACTAAAATACCGCTAAGCCGTAATAAAAAAGAAGATCTTGCCGTAGCGCTTAACAGGCCTCAATAAGGATCTACATTTACCGTTACTTTTATAGCCCTGTATTGCGGAACCGCGTCGAGGCTGCCAAGTATCTTTTCTATAGTTTTTTTAGTACTGCTCAGTGTTGTGCCTAAAGGTATTTTTATCATAATGGTACGTATGTATTCATTACGAATCCTGCTTATGGCGGGCTCTTCGGGTCCCAGCACGGGCAGGTTAAGGTTTTGTACCAATACATTGTACAACCACAAAGCACCGTCTTTCAGCTTCTCGTATTCTTTGTGTTTAAGGCTAATGCGTACCAGGCGAAAGTAAGGTGGGTATTTAAAGTTATGCCTTTCATACAGTTGCTCTTTAAACATACCCTCGTAATCATTCTCGGTTACCTGGCGGATGATGTTATGCAGCGGATTATACGTTTGTATCAATACCTTACCCTGATCGTCCTTACGTCCGGCTCGGCCTGCTACCTGAACTATCATTTGGTAGGCCCTTTCAAACGCCCTGAAATCAGGTTGATACAGCATATTATCGGCATTTAATATACCTACCATACCCACATTATCAAAATGCAGGCCTTTAGCAAGCATTTGCGTGCCAACCAATATATCTATTTCCCGGTTTTTAAACGAATCGATTATTTTTTCGTACCCATGTTTTCCCCGCGTAGTATCCTGATCCATTCGCCATGAATTTTTATCAGGAAACAGCGCCTTTAACTCATTTTCAATTTGCTCGGTACCAAAACCTTTGGTCGAAATATCGGTACTATGGCACTGGTGGCAATGCGTAGGGTTGGCAATATGATACGCGCAATAATGGCAACGCAGTTGGTTTTTATACTTGTAATAAGTAAGGCTTACATCGCACTGCGGGCATTGCGGTACGTGGCCACACGTCATACATTCTACCCAGGGCGAATAGCCACGACGGTTCTGGAACATGATAACCTGTTTTCCATTGGCCAGTGTTTCGGCAATAGCTTCGGTCATGGTATCGCTAAAATGCCCGGTCATTTGTTTGCGTTTGTACTTATCTTTCAGGTCAATCAACACAATTTCTGGCGGAAGCACCTTACCAAAACGCTCTTTAAGTTCCACCAGGCCATATTTGCCCGATGTAACATTCATGTAACTCTCTATGCTTGGCGTAGCCGACCCTAATAAAACTTTAGCATCCATTTGTGCTGCTAATACAATGGCGGCATCACGGGCATGATAACGCGGCGCAGGGTCTTGTTGTTTAAAGGTTTGCTCGTGCTCTTCATCTATAACAATAAGTCCGAGGTTTTGAAACGGAAGGAATAATGCCGACCGTGCCCCGATAATTACCTGCGCTTTGTCGGAACCTTCCAGCACATGCATCCAGGTTTCAACACGCTCGTTATTGCTGTATTTAGAATGGAACACCGCTACCTTATTACCAAAATAAGCCGAAAGCCTCACGACTAACTGAGTGGTAAGTGCAATTTCTGGCAACAGGTATAATACCTGTTTTCCAGTAGCAATAAACTCTTCGATTAGTTTTATGTAAATCTCTGTTTTTCCGCTCGATGTTATACCGTGCAGCAGTGTAACGGCATGCTGATTAAAACTGGTTTTAATTTCGTTAAAAGCGCCTTGCTGCTTATCGCTTAGTGCAAATCCGGCATTAGCCGAACCACGAAATTGTACACGGTCTTCCTCGATTAAATACTCTTCAAAAATATGTTTGTCAACCAATGATTTTATAGTAGCTGCCGTTGTGCCTGAAGCTTCTGTAAGTTGCTTAACACTTACCGGTTTTTTTTCTTTAGCCTGTAGCTGAAAGTAATGCAATACCGCTTCACGCTGTTTTTTAGCATTAGATAGTAATTGCAGCAATTCGCTAAGTTGCTCGTCTTTTAGGAATTCCTCCTGAAGGCGAATGTATTTAATGGTTTTGGGTTTGTATTTTTCAGTAATTTCTTCCTGTAACGATACTACGTTTTTAGCAATAAGCCGGTTTAAAACGGGTAGTATTGTTTTTTTGTTGAGGATAGAAACTACTTCCTGCACCTTTAATGCCGACTGTTTTTGTAGTGCCTCGTAAACTAAATATTCATCGTCAGTAAGCTGTCCGGCACCGGCATCATAATCTTTTTGCGCGGTAATAATGGTTTCGCTTTCCAGTAGAAAACCACCCGGCAATGCCGATTTATACACTTCGCCTATACTGCACATATAGTAGTCGGCAATCCAGCGCCAGTGTTTCAACTGGTCTTCGGTAACAATAGGGGCATCATCCAGTATCTGGTGAATTTCCTTAGCCTGATATAACTGTGGTGGGTTTTGGTGCAGGCCTGTAACCAGCGCGGTATATATTTTATTTTTACCAAAAGGTACCGCAACGCGCATGCCTGTTTTTAAATACTCATATTCTGCTTCGTTAACAGCATAAGTAAAAGGGCGGGGCAGGGCAAGGGGTAGTATAACTTCGGCAAAAAAAGGCATATAGTAAATTTCGTACTACAAAGATAAAGATTTCTTGGCGGATTTTATTATTGCTGCTCGGCACTTTTAGTACCCAATTTTGGTTATGGAGAGCCATTCCTTATATTTAGATTTATAAAAATCTCTCGTTTCAGTATCCTTCATTATAAAGTCAATACCGCCATCATAAGGTGCAATTATTACATTTTTTTCAATTGAAAGAAGAAAGAATCGTATTTGATCATCAGCTACTGCCTTTAGAATGGCATTATATTGATTTGCGTTCCAAAATACTTTAGTAAACAACGGACGGAATATTTGTCCATCATCATAATTCTGCTGATTTAATTTATACAGGTTTACATCAGTTATCTCAGTAAATGCATACTTTTTAAGAGCAACATGATCTTCATTTATAAAATCGTGATTATCGTTAAAATGATAACTTCCCGTAATTAAAAGTACGTTAGCAGCATTACCTAAAATATCGGTAATAATTTGGTTATGCCTTTCTAATAAAATTTTCCAGTCTTTTTTATTTCTTGGATACCTTTTGGATTCCGGTAGACTATGAATACGAAACCATCGTTCGGGGAATGCGCTACGAACTAAATATCCTATCATGGGGCAATCTCCATAATTAGATTTCCAATATAATTCTAATTCTTCTGCTGTCATTTATTATTCTAATTGGTACCTACTCATCTTTACTATTTTCTAATTCTAATAATTGTGAGAATTCATCTTTTTTGGCCTTTATCGCTGTTTCATAATTTAATGAACTCTCTATAAAATTTATTTCGTTTATGGTGTTTACTTTCTCATTATTAATATTTACGGTTCGCTCTTTCACTTTAGCTTGACGCTCTTTTAAATAGGTTATTTTTTCGCTAACATTAAATAAGGTAGCGGTAGTGTCAGTTGGATATTCTTTGATATTAATACTGAAATTACGAACTAATACTAAATTACCATTTACAAAATAAAACTCATCATTACCTGAACCATATTCTCCACAATCGAACTTAAAAATGTACAATTCAGTTTTTAATTTTTCATTGGTAATTTTTTTAGTTGCACCGCAGCAATCGCCCCAACAATAATTTGATTTAATTTTTAGCACCGAATTTTCATCATCATTTAAAGCAGTCAGGATTTTTCTATTTCAGGATTATTAACACTAAAATTGATAGTATCATTTTGATTATCAAAGTTATTTAGGGAATTGCTATCTGTAGTATCATCATATTTTACAAGAGAGTCTTTTTGATTTTGTGATGTTTTTGTATCGATATCTTTTGGGCCACAGTTAATCGTTAAGAATGATATTATTGAGAGAAATAGAATGTTTTTCATTGTGAATAAGCGTTGTTTAAACTACATCTAATATATCATTATTTCTAAAGACTTTTAGCTTTTAACGATATAAACCTATAAGGTCTCAAAGATCTTACATTTTTGTGAAGGAGGCGCAGTGACTTTCTGCATGGTTTTAAAACCTTGTAGGTATAACTCATAAAAAAACCTGCAACTTCTCAGTTACAGGTTCAATATAAAATATAAAATAAATTACTCTTCGGTTTTTTGGCCCATCATCATAAGGTAGGCTTTTAAAAAGCCGTCGATATGGCCATTCATAACACCTTCCACATCGCTGGTTTCATGAGCGGTACGCACATCTTTAACCAGTTTGTAAGGGTGCATAACGTAATTTCGAATTTGCGAACCCCACTCAATTTTCATTTTGTTGGCTTCAATTTCGTCACGCACTGCCTGGCGTTTTTTAAGTTCAATTTCATACAACTGCGATTTAAGCAACTGCATGGCTTTTAGCTTATTATCGAGTTGCGAACGCGTTTCAGAATTCTCGATAATAATCCCGGTAGGGTGGTGGCGCAGCCTTACAGCCGTTTCAACCTTATTTACATTTTGCCCTCCGGCACCGCTGCTTCGCATGGTTTCCCACGAAATGTCGGCCGGGCTTATCTCAATCTGAATCGTATCATCGGCAAGCGGGTACACGTATACCGATGCGAACGACGTGTGGCGCTTGCCATTACTATCAAAAGGGGAGATGCGCACCAGGCGGTGCACGCCGTTTTCGCCCTTTAGGTAGCCAAAAGAGTAATCGCCTTCAAACTCAAGGGTTACGGTTTTTATACCGGCAACCTCACCTGCCTGAAAGTTAAGCTCTTTTATTTTGTAGCCTTCTTTTTCGCCCCACATCATGTACATACGCATAAGCATTTCTGCCCAGTCGCAACTCTCGGTACCGCCGGCACCCGCTGTAATTTGCACTACGGCACTCAGGCTGTCGCCCTCGTCGCTTAGCATATTTTTAAACTCAAGGTTTTCTATATGCGCTATAGTTTGGGCATGTTGGGCATCAAGGTCTTCCTCGGTAACGTCACCCTCTTTATAAAATTCATAAAGTACCTGCAGCTCTTCGGCCATTGCAATACCTTTTTCATAACCTTCTACCCACTTTTTTTTACTTCGCAGGTTTTGCATTATAAGTTCGGCTTCTTTCGCATTGTTCCAGAAATCAGGGGCATACGTTTTTTCTTCCTCGTTGGTAATTTCTATTAACTTACGATCGACGTCAAAGATACCTCCTTAGTGCTCCGAGGCGCTCCATAATACCTTTTATTTGTTCGGTATTTGTCATAAATAATGTAGTTTTGTATTAGCTTACGCAAAAATAAGCTATACTTTTCAATAATATGGAAATTAATTTAATAAGCGATACGGTAACCAAGCCCAGCCATGAAATGCTACAGCACATGTTTAGGGCAAAGGTGGGCGATGATGTGTATAAACAGGACCCTACAGTTAATGAACTCGAAGATACTTTAGCCGGCCTTTTTGGCATGGAAGCTGCCTTGTTTTTCCCATCGGGGACCATGGCTAACCAAACGGCTATAAAACTACATACCCAACCGGGAGACGAACTTATTTGCGACAAATGGGCGCATGTGTATAATTATGAGGGTGGTGGTGCAGCGTTTAACAGTGGAGCATCTTGCCGACTTATTGATGGTGACCGTGGTATGGTTACTGCCGCACAGGTTGCCGAAGCCATTAACCCACCTGATTTTTACCATAGCCCGCTTACCAGCCTTGTGTGTATTGAAAACACAACCAACAAAGGTGGTGGTGCGTGTTACGACCTGCAAACCCTGCGCGAAATAAAAGCTGTTTGTACCCAGAACAATCTTAAATACCACCTCGATGGTGCCCGTTTATGGAATGCCCTTGTGGCTAAAAAACAGCACCCAAAGCAATTTGGTGAGTTGTTCGATACCATTTCGGTTTGCTTGTCTAAAGGATTAGGCGCTCCGGTAGGATCGGTACTATTGGGTAGTAAAGCCGATATGAATAAAGCGTTGCGTATACGTAAAATACTGGGTGGCGGTATGCGCCAGGCGGGTTACTTAGCCGCAGCCGGATTGTATGCGCTGCAAAACAATGTAGGCCGACTGGAAGAAGATCATAGACGTGCCAAGCAATTAGGGAGCTTTTTACAGCAATTAGGATGGATTGATAAGGTAGAACCTGTAGAAACTAATATCCTGATTTTCTCGATAAAACCACAATACAGCGAAGCGGCCCTAATTGAAAAATTAAAGCAGAAAAGTATTTATATAAGTTCGCTTGGTAAAGGTAAACTGCGCATTGTTACCCATTTAGATTATAAAGAGGTAATGCATAATTATGTACTGGAAGCCTTTAGCAGGATGACGTTTTAGGTTTTTTGTTTCAGGTTTCAAGTTGCCAATAGTAACGTGAAGAATAGCATGTGCTAATTTTACGTGTGAGTAAATAACTTGAAACCTTAAACCTGAAACAAATTGAAACCAAAATTTTAGTCTTCTAAAAGATCCGGCCTTCTGGTTTTAGTATGTTCGTAGGCCATATCTTCACGCCATTTTTCTATATTGGCAAAGTTGCCGCTTAGTAAAACATCAGGTACTTTCCAGCCTTTGTATTCAGCAGGGCGGGTATAAATAGGGGGAGATAATAAATTATCCTGAAAACTATCAGTCAATGCCGAAGTCTCATTATTTAATACTCCCGGTATTAACCTGATGATAGAATCGGCCACTACAGCCGCGGCAAGTTCGCCGCCTGAAAGTACAAAATCGCCAATGCTTATTTCTTTAGTTATAAACTGGTCACGCACACGCTGGTCGACACCTTTATAATGTCCACACAATATTATAATATTGTTGAGTAACGACATGCGGTTTGCCATGCCCTGGTTAAGGGTTTCGCCATCGGGGCTCATGTACATCACTTCGTCATACTCACGCTCGCTTTTAAGCTTAGATATACAAGCATCTATAGGCTCAATCATCATAACCATACCGGCACCACCGCCAAACTGGTAGTCGTCTACATTTTTTTGTTTGTTAGTGCTGTAATCCCTAAGGTTGTGTATGTGTACTTGCACAATCCCCTTGTCTTGGGCGCGTTTAAGTATCGATGCCTCAAACGGGCTCCTTAGTAATTCGGGTAAAACGGTAATGATGTCTATGCGCATTTTTAAAGTATCAGAGGTGCAAAAATAGGCACTAAATTTCAATTATCCACTTTGAGCATTAGAGTTTATCCGTGCAAGTTTTCCTTTAAAAATAATTCCAACTCTTCGGGACTGATGTTTTTACGAATTACTACATTGTTTTTATCTAAAAGATAATTAGTGGGGAAAGAAAAAATCTTTTGGCTAAAGGTAAAAACCTTATTTTCATCAAGGTAATTTTTCCATGGCATGGCATTATCGGTAATTCGTTTTTTCCAAAGGTCAATTTGCGGTGTGTTATCGGCAGCAATGCCTATAATATCAAAACCATTTTTGTTATATTGGCTATACAATTCTTTAAGATGCGGCATTTGTTCAAGACAGGGTTTACAGCGGCTCCACCAAAAATCTACTAATGTATACTGCGCCCTTGGCTGTACTTTTGCGGTTTTTAATGCAATGTTCTGCAATGTTATTTCAGGAAACTTTTTGCCTTCACGAATAACAATTTTGTTGAGTTCGGTATTTAATACCTGCCATGGTTTCGACTGTTTAATGCCTTTGCTAAATTGTTTGGCAATGGTTTCATATTCTGCTTTAAAGCCTTTTTCTGTAATCAAGATAATTAGATGCCAAAGTGCAGAATAAGAGTATGGATTTTGTTTTACATAAGCAGCAAGCTTTTGTGTAAAAGCAGCCGTATCTTCATGCATAAGCCAATCTACATATTTATAGTTTGTGCCATGAAGCATATAAGGTATAAACTTGTTTTGATATTCTGTAAACGCTTTACCATCTCCTTTTGATTTAATATAATCAATATCAACAGTGATAGATTTTGTATCCTTTTCCAAAAAATATTGCCCTATACGATACGATATGCTATCATGTTCAGTTTTAAACACAGTATAATATAACTGAGGATAATCAAAATAGCCTAATGTAAAAGAACCATTGACAACTGGGGCAGAAAGATTTTTATATTGATAATATGCTACCGATATATTACTATTGATAAACAATAGTGTGTCGTTTTTATGCTCGTTATTTACAACCTGCCCAATTATAGTATTTTGGGCAACGCTTAAAAAAGGTAATACTGATATAAATATTATAATGTAAATATGTTTCATGCCCGTATATCAATTATCATATAATAAAACCTTAGATTGATTAGTCATTACATTATACCCCAAACTGTTTAAGGTGATAATCAAGGTGTTTCCATTCCAGTATATCCCATTCTTCCGGAGTCATTTCACCCATAAGCGGGTGGCGTTTCGCTTTAATAGCTTTATGCCCATCACGGGCAAAAACGGTTACCAAATTTTTTAGATTTTGTTTAGCTTCTTCAAATTTAGGCTCATTTTTAATAATGAACTCTTTTATGGTCGACTGGTCTTTGTGGAACAGCTTTGGGTCGGTTAATTTTTTACGGTATGATTTTGCGAAAAAGTAACTTTTCCAGTGTGGTGCAATGTGTAACGTACCATAAGCTAGGTCAATAGGTTTCTGGCAGTGCATTAGCATTTGGCTTACGGTCATTTTTCCCCATTGCGATAGGGTAATAGGCGAGAGCTGGTCGATGCGGTCTAATATATTTTGATTCCCCTTAGGGTCGTAAAGGCTTTCCATTGGTGGTAGTAATTTAAGCAAAAATAAGAATAATCTGTTAACAATTTTTAAATGCTTTTCTTTAATATAGTAATAAATGAAAAGGATAGTTTTAAGGTAAAAGTGATTAGGCAAAAGTTAGTTAAGTGTTTGAATTCTACTTTCTGTCGGCTCCTTTTTTCTTTATTCTTCTTCTATGTCCCCAAATTTACCTTTTTGTTATGAAGGCAAGTTAAACAGAATTAGAAATTATTCGTAAATTTGTTCCTTACAAACAAAAAGCAATATAATGGAAAACGGAATTTACGCTAAATTCAATACAACCAAAGGTGCTATCCTGGTTAAGCTTACTTATGATAAAACCCCTGGTACTGTGGGTAACTTTGTAGGCCTTGCCGAAGGTAACCTTGAAAATAACGAGAAACCACAAGGGCAACCTTTTTATAACGGACTTAAATTTCACCGTGTTATTCCTGATTTTATGATACAGGGTGGCTGCCCAATAGGCAGAGGTACCGGCGGACCTGGTTACCAGTTTGATGACGAGTTTCACCCAGACCTTAGGCATGATGCACCGGGTGTACTATCTATGGCAAACTCTGGCCCTGGAAGTAATGGGTCGCAATTTTTTATTACGCACGTAGCTACACCTTGGTTAGATAACAAACATACTATTTTTGGTAATGTTATTGAAGGCCAGGATGTTGTTGATGCTATACAGCAGGATGATGTTATTACATCGCTTGAAATTATCCGCGAAGGCGACGATGCTAAAAACTGGAATGCTATTGAAGCTTTTCGTACGTTTGAAGGATCGCGTGAAAAACGAATTAACGCTGCAAAACAGGAAGCTGAGGCTGCTATGGAAAAACTTGCTGCAGGTTTTGAAAAAACAGATAGTGGTTTACGCTACCAAATAATTCAAAAAGGTGCCGGTAAAAAAGCGGAGAAAGGTAAAAAAGTATCGGTACACTACAAAGGATCGTTAGAAAACGGACAAGTATTCGATTCATCATACACCCGTAAACAACCTATTGACTTTGCTTTAGGCCAAGGCCAGGTTATTGAAGGATGGGACGAAGGTATCGCGTTATTACAAGTAGGCGATAAAGCTCGTTTTGTAATTCCGTCGCACTTAGGTTACGGTTCTCGTGGCGCAGGTGGCGTTATACCTCCAGATGCAACATTAATTTTTGATGTAGAACTTGTTGATGTAAAATAATTATTATTTAGTTTTTAGAACTGAATATTGAGAATATAAGAAAGGCTATCCGGATACGGATGGCCTTTCTGCATTAAAACAATAATATTTATATTTGCTAAAATTTATTGCTATGCGTTATTTACTTCTTTTTATATTTTTCACTTCATTATCTGCTAAGGCTCAGCAAAACGTTATGCATTGCGGTTACGATTTTACATCCTATGTGGTGCTGGATGTGCACGAGGCCGGTAAAAAAGAAAATGTAAAAAACCTAAAGGTTACTATTGTTGACAGCCTTGGTCGAGATGTAATAAACATTAATAATGCTTACAGCTGGAAAAACACTAACGAGCCTTTAAAGTTTGGCTTTAATTATCAGATAGGAGATGATAATAACCGCCTTGCGGAAGGAGTTACTAGTACTAAAGAACGTTGGTTTTTCCCGTTTGCTAAAGATAATTACCTGCTATCTGTTTCTAATACTTTTCCGGCAGATAACCTACAATTTAAAATCGAAGATACCGATGGCAAGGCGAATGGCGGTAAATTTAAAACCATTATACTGCCATTATACAGTTACAATATGTATGTATTATGTTCTAACGAAAGCCAGCAGGCAGCTATAAAGTTTGGACGTAAAATGAACAAACCGGTTGATGTAGTGCTGGAGAAAGAGTAACCAGTATTCTGTCGCAGTATTCTGTGCTCAATATCTGAACTTTAAAAAATAACTTTAAACTTTAAACCTGAAACAAAATGTTGACTTGGGAAGAATTTGAAAAAACAGAAATGCGCGTAGGAACCATTATTGATGTTAATGATTTTCCGGAAGCTCGTAAACCTGCTTATCAGTTAACAATAGATTTTGGTACAGAGATTGGCATACGTAAATCATCGGCACAAATTACACAGCGTTATACTAAAGAAGTATTGCTAAACAGGCAGGTAATCGCAGTAGTAAATTTCCCTAAAAAGCAAATAGGCAAATTTATGAGCGAATGCCTTGTACTTGGCGAAGTAGGACAGCAAGGTGATGTAATATTACTTGCCCCAGATTTTAAAGTTGAAAACGGATTGTGAATTTGTCTAGTCCTGATATAACGATACAGGATTAATAATAATAAAAGTAAATATTTTAGACAGAAGTAGCTTTCGGGTTACTTCTGTTTTTTGTTTTATAGGTTTTCATTTCTATTTTTTCCTGTTGATGCATTTGACCTGGTGTTAGCATATGATTTGACCAGTGTGGGCGTTTGTTATTATAAATTTCCACAGATTCTTTCACTACCAGCTTGATAATTCTAAGTTCCTGATCCTTGTATCTATCAATCATAAATTCCTGTTTTAATATCCCGTTTACCCTTTCAGCAACAGCATTTTGATACGGATCGTAAGATTCTGTCATACTACAAAGCAGGTTTTTGGTTTTACCTATAACTTTTTGATATTCATCAGAACAGTATTGTATCCCTCTGTCTGAGTGATGGATCAATGATAAGGATTTGTCTTTTCTGTCTCTAAGTGCCATTTGTAGCGCTTTAATACTACTCCCTGTATTTAAATTAGTAGCTATATTATATCCCATGATCTGCTTTGAATATGCATCGTTAACAAGGCTAAGGTAACATGGTTTACTTCTTTTGCCTATGTATGTTATATCACTTACCCAAACCTGCTCCGGCCGGTGTATAGCTAAATTCTCAACTAAATTTTTATGCTTTCTAAAGCGGTGATGTGAGTTAGTAATATGATAGCTGCGTTTTGGCTTTATCAACAGGTGATTAATCTTCAGTATATTAAAAAATTTATCTCTTCCTGTTTTTAATATTTTAAGTTCATTGTTTAACAGATAATATAATTTCCTTGTACCAATTCGCGGCATAGTCATCCTGATATCAATGACAAGGGCAATTACTTTTTCAGATAGAGATTGACTTAAAACTCTTCTTTTGATTTTACGATAATATACCTGTCGGTCTATCCCGAACAAACTACAGGTAAAACCTAAGGTTTGTTTTTGCTCTTCTTTAAATCGTTTAACTGTTCGGGTGATGAGTTTTTTCGGATATCAATATTATATTCCTTTTCAGCTATATCAATAAGCATATCAAAGATAATGGCTTTCTTGTCCGTAAAATTAACCTGCTGCTCTAACAGGGCTTTCTGTTTTTCAAGAAGCTTTACCTGAGCTTCAAGTTCCATAATCTTCTGTTCTGGTGTTTTAGGCATTTGAGATGGAGTTTGGGTTTCCCAATCAAAGTTACCAAATTTTCGGAGCCAACCCAAGACAGTTGCATGGCTTTGAATACCATATTTTTTCCTTGATTGTGTTACAGATAGTTCTCCTCTTTCAATCTCCTGAACAATCTGAAGTTTAAGCGACATTGTATAATCCCGCTGGGTTCGTTTTACATAATTGTTGTCTTCTGACATAATGAAGCTTTTTTATGTATCGCTATTTCAGGACGGGACAAATGTATAAACAAAAAAAAGCCACGATAAACGTGGCTTTTTTTTAATTTAAAGTACCATTAAGGCGTATCTTTTTAATAATTTCTGCTAAAAGTAATCCCAGTAGCATTATTATAATTACAGATGTAAATGAAGTAATTATTTTGCCAATAAGTGATTCGCAAAAAAATGTATTTTGTAATAAAGAAATATTAAATAGTGACAGCCCCATTATTATAATCGGATTCGATACAAAAATTGTCATAGTGTTAGATCCTACATATATTAATGATTTGCTTAACCAGGTTTTACCAGTAGTAATGTTACTTTGCAATAAGCTTATACAGAATATAATAGAGCCTATTAAGACACTAAGGTGTAAATACTGAAAATCAGAATGAGTTCCTAATAAATAAGCTTCTACAGGGAGTAAAAAAATAGCGATACAGCTCCATAATGGTAATTTTAAAGCTTCATTACGGGCTAGTGCAATACCGGTAAGCACATACGGCAGCCAAAATATAAATGGGCGTTCGCCAATTTTTGATAATATACCCGGCATACTATCATTATATTGAAAATAAGTATAAAAAAAGTAAATTAGCAATATACCTATAAATGCAGCATAGCGAAGTACTTTAATACTATACAACCACCTTATTAAAGGATAAAATAGTATAAGCTGAAACAGGATTATAAAAAAATATTGTCCTGCCCAACCGTAGCCGCTAAAGTGCATAGTAATTAATTTCGAGGGAGTAACTTCTTTCCAATTAACTAACAATAAAAAATATAGGGTACTCCAAATTATAAATACTTTAAAAAGGTGTATAAAACGACTTTTTAAATGTTTAAATTGTTCTTCTTTGTTTTTCTTTAGTAACGATCTTTCTAATAAAAAGGCCCATATTAAAATAAAACATGGTACACAAAATCTAAACCCTTGTGTAAGGATGCTACTAATTTCAGAATTGCAAACAAATGAAGCTCCATGTATAAATACTACTCCAAATATAGATAGTGTTTTTATAATGTCAGCAGCCAGAGAACGTTCCATACGGTAAAGGGGTTTGGTTGGTTATTTATTCCTACAAACATAAACAAAAAAAGACATCCATAAGGATGCCTATAATATAATTTTGCAGATGTTATTTATTCAATCCAAAGTCCTGATACCTCATTTTTAAGGTGGGCAAGGGCAATGCTGCTAGGGCTTTGTTTATCAAACAAATCGGTAAGCATAACTTCGCGTAGTTTATTAGCGGTATCTACACGTTCGCTCATGTTCGTTTTACGAATGGTTTGTATAGTTGCGTTTTTAGCAGTCGTAATAATATTCCAACACTCTGCGCTAACATAAATTTGCTGGGTTAAGTTGTGCTCATATTCCTGTTCAACCTGTGCAACTATATAATCTTCATAATCATGCTTGTTGCTCGATTGTGGCGTAATACGAATAAGCAGTTTAGCAGGGTCTATACGTTCTAAAAATAAGGCAAGCCTTTCATACGCCTGTAATCTTAACGGCATGGCGTTTTTTTGCGCGTCTTTATGTATCAGGTAACGGCGGCGGCCTTCTTCATTATCAGTATGCATTTTAAAAAAGTAATACGCAACAACGCCTACAATAAGTGCTGGTAGCACTGCAAATATAAGTTCAAGAAATTTGTCGAAATCCATCAGGGTATAAGTTAAAAAGTTAGGTTAATGGTAGTAACGCCAATAGGGCGCAATAAATTGTGAAAAGCGAAAATAACGAAATAACTTTTTTCAGGCGCATTTCAAAGCAAATTTTTTTGGCAAAAATTCCGGGTAAAAATCGCTATTTTTGCAGTTAAAGTTGCATAATGGATATTCATAAATATATAAGTCAGTTAAACGAAGCCCAACAGGCCCCTACATTAAAAAAGGATGGGCCCATGATTATTATTGCCGGTGCAGGATCTGGCAAAACAAGGGTGCTAACCATACGTATTGCCTATCTAATGAGCCTCGGTGTAGATGCTTTCAACATTCTCGCGCTTACCTTTACCAATAAGGCGGCAAAGGAAATGAAAAAGCGTATATCGGACATTGTAGGAAGCTCTGAAGCTAAAAACCTATGGATGGGGACATTTCACTCCGTTTTTGCTAAAATATTACGTGTAGAAGGGCACAAGCTGGGCTTTCCCTCTAACTTTACTATTTACGATAGCCAGGATAGTGTACGCCTTATAAGTTCTATTATTAAAGAAATGCAACTTGACAGGGATGTTTACAAGCCTAAGCAGGTGCTGAGCCGTATATCATCTTATAAAAACAGCCTGATAACCGTTAAGGCCTATTTTAACGACCCTGAATTGCAGGAGGCCGATGCCATGAGCAAAAAGCCGCGCCTTGGCGATATCTATCAGCACTATGTAGACCGTTGCTTTAAAGCCGGGGCAATGGATTTTGATGATTTGTTGTTACGAACTAACGAGTTACTAAATATACACCCAGATGTACTTGCCAAATATCAGGACCGTTTTAGGTACATAATGGTAGATGAGTACCAGGATACTAACCACTCGCAGTATTTAATTGTACGTGCATTATCAGATAAATTTCAGAATATATGTGTGGTGGGCGATGATGCGCAGAGTATTTACGCATTCCGTGGGGCAAACATCAACAACATTTTAAATTTCCAGAAAGATTACGAAGGTGTAGAGATGTTTCGTTTAGAACAAAACTACCGTTCGACTAAAAATATTGTAGAAGCAGCTAATGCCATAATCGATAACAATAAAGTTAAACTTGACAAAGTAGTGTGGACTGCCAATGATGATGGTCCACCTATTAAAGTGCACCGCAGCCTTACCGATGGCGAAGAAGGCCGATTTGTAGCCAGCACTATATTTGAGCAAAAAATGCAAAACCAGCTTAAAAACGGCAGTTTTGCAATTTTGTACCGTACTAATGCGCAATCACGTGCTATGGAAGATGCCTTGCGTAAACGCGACATCCCGTACCGAATTTATGGAGGGTTATCTTTTTACCAACGTAAGGAGATTAAAGATGTACTGGGTTATTTAAGGCTGGTTATAAACCCAAAGGATGAGGAGGCACTAATGCGTGTTATTAATTATCCGGCAAGGGGAATTGGCGATAGCACACTCGAAAAACTTACGGTTGCAGCTAACCATTATGGTCGATCGGTATTTGAAGTGATGGAAGCGATAGATCGTATCGACCTGAAATTGAACAGTGGCACTAAAAATAAGCTGAATGATTTTGTTACTATGATAAAAAGTTTTCAGGTAATAAACGAAACGCAGGATGCTTTTTACCTGTCCGAACATATTACCAAAAAAACTGGTTTAATACAGGAACTTAAAAAAGATGCAACGCCCGAAGGTATTGCCCGTATAGAGAATATAGAGGAACTACTTAACGGTATCCGTGATTTTATTGAAGGTCAGATTGAAGTAGATGGCGCAAGGGGAGCCCTGTCGGAATTTTTAGAAGATGTTGCCTTGGCATCAGACCTTGATAAAGATACGGGTGATGACGACCGTGTAGCGCTTATGACCATTCACTTAGCTAAGGGCCTGGAGTTTCCGCACGTGTTTATTGTGGGGATGGAGGAGGATCTTTTTCCGAGTGCCATGAGCCTTAACACCCGTAGCGAGCTTGAAGAGGAGCGAAGGCTGTTTTATGTTGCCCTTACCCGCGCCGAACATCAGGCGTATTTAACGTATGCGCAATCGCGTTACCGTTGGGGTAAACTGGTAGATGCCGAGCCAAGCCGTTTTATAGAAGAGATAACTGAGAAGTTTTTAGAGTACTTAACACCAACCGAAACCAACTATCGCTACAAACCAATGATAGATACTGATGTTTTTGGCGATGTAGATAAATCGAAATTTAGGCAGGTAAAACCAAGTAACGGCATTCCGCCAAAATGGATTACCGATAACGACCCTAAACCCGAAAGTAGCGTACGCCGATTAAAACCGGTATCGCGCCCTGCACCTTCGGGTAGTTCGGCAATGCCCGATAGCACATTGGCAAGCGGGCAGGTAGTAATGCACGAGCGCTTTGGCCGTGGGCAGGTTGTTAGCCTTGAAGGCGTGGGCGCCGATAGAAAAGCTGAAATTCAGTTTGAAGTGGGTGGTATCAAAAAACTGTTGTTGAGATTCGCTAAGCTGGATGTAATCGGTTAGATTTGTTTCAGGTTTAAAGTTTGCTTCGCCAGTTCAGACATAGCACTCGTGTAAAGTTTTTTGAAAGTTTTGTGTGTTCCGTCATTGCGAGGCACGAAGCAATCTATATATACAGTAGTAAATGACACATTTTGTCATTCCGAAGAACGAGGAATCTCCATTGAGATTTCTCTTTTTTGTTTACAGAAGCCATTGATTGTGAGTCATTAAAAAATCTACATAATATTGATAGATTGCCGCACTCCGCTCGCAATGACCGTGGAATTATCATTCTGAGGAACGAAGAATCTTATACAAGTTTCTCTTTTTTGTTTAATAGGCAGTCATTGCAAGAAGCAATCTAAAGCATTCCATTTCGACGAAGAAAAAATCTCTTATTTGAGATTCTTCGACTTCGTTGCACTTCGCTCAGAATGACAAATCGTTGGCGAATAAATATCTCTAAAAATCAAACAACCCCATTTGAGTATTGGCAACATGAAATCCGGGATTCAGTTTACCGGTGCGTAATAAGTTTACATAATCATGTGCCTGTCGGGTAGGTTCTGGTATGCGGTGTTTTTGTACGCATTGCTTCATAATAGTAAGGCTATCATTAACAGACACTTTATGCCCGGGAGAAATATAAACCGGCTCTACATTATCTTTAGTACGCAAAGCATAACCTAATAACTCATTATTATTAGCGATAGGGCTGGTGCTGAATTTCTCAATACCCAAATCCGGGAATTTACCAAACAGCATACTCTTAGCACAACCAATAGCTGGGGCGTCTGTCAGTAAACCAAAATGCGAAGCAATGCCCATGCGGCGTGGGTGGGTAATGCCTTGCCCGTCGAGTATCATAACATCAGGCTTTACAGGTATTTGTTCCCAGGCTTGTAGCAATGCCGGCACTTCTCGAAAGCCTAAAAATCCCGGTACATAGGGAAACGTGGTTTTGGCAACCACTAATGAATACGACTGCACAATCATTTGAGGATAACTTAGTAAGACAATGCCAGCGTAAATCACATCGCTATTTTTATTGTGCGATATATCGCCGCCGGCAATGGTAGTAATATGGTTAAAACTGGTTTGTAAATTAAGGCCGTGGCGCATCTCGTTTTGCAGTGCGGTTGCCTCCGGTAGCGAAAAATGATCGTATGTAAGCATAGTGTTTTTTGCGGTATTCAAATTTAATCAATAAAACCGTTGCAGTTAATGCCTTGATTAGCTAATGTTTCGCTAAAATTATAGGCTTTTGCAACAATTATGATTTTTTAAGGGGATTAATCTAAGTAAATCTATATTTTTGCCTTTTATTATAAGCCATATGCAAGCCGAAGAAGAAGGGGACAGGAAAGAGCTGTACAGTTACCAGCAGGAAGACATTAATACTATATTTGAAAAGTTTGAGGGTAAAGCCGATAACTATCATTTGTTGTACCAATTGCCTACGGGCGGTGGTAAAACTGTGATTTTTTCTGAAATTGCCCGCCGTTTTATAGAAAAGTACAACCGCAAGGTACTTGTGCTTACCCACAGGATAGAGTTAAGCAAGCAAACTTCGCACATGCTTAAAACCTTTGGCGTAAAAAATACCGTGATTGACAGTAATGTTAAGGAGCTGCCTGTAGATAACGATTTTTCGTGCTACGTTGCCATGGTAGAAACGCTTAACAACCGCCTTAAAGATAAAAAATTCCACATGGATAATGTGGGGCTTGTTATTGTAGATGAGGCGCATTACAACAGTTTCCGTAAATTATTTACTTATTTTAAAAGTTCATTGTTTCTTGGGGTTACGGCCACGCCGTTAAGTTCTAATATTGAGCTGCCTATGTATGAAACCTATGATGAACTTATGGTGGGCGAACCTATACGATCGCTTATCGACCAGGGCTTTTTAGCCAAGGCGGTTATGTATGGTTACGATGTAGAGCTTACATCGCTTAAGCTTGGTATTAACGGTGATTATACCGTAGCCTCGTCAGACGAGTTGTATTCACGCTCTATGATGCAGGATTTACTTTTGCAAACGTACCTGTCACGATCAAGAGGAAAGAAAACGCTTATTTTTAATAACGGTATCAATACATCGTTGTATGTGTATGAAACCTTTAAAGCGGCCGGAATGCCTATTAAGCACCTTGACAACCGTACCCCGGAAGTTGAGCGTCGCAAAATACTTACTTGGTTTAAAAAAACACCCGATGCTATTTTAACATCGGTATCTATTTTAACTACCGGTTTTGATGAACCTACGGTTGAAACTATTATCCTTAACCGTGCTACACGATCGTTAACATTATATTTTCAGATGATAGGCCGTGGCTCGCGTAAACTGCCGGGCAAGGATACTTTTAATGTAATCGACCTTGGTAATAACGCGCAGCGTTTTGGCTTGTGGAGCGACCCAATGGACTGGCAGTACATATTTAAAAACCCTGAACAGTTTTTAGATAACATTCGTACCGATGCCGAAATTGAAAGCTTTCACAGTTATGTAATGCCTGATGAGGTTCGTGGTAAATTTGCCAAATCGAAACTGGTTGATTTTGATGTAGATGAAGAATTCAGGTTATCGGCTGAGCGTAGGGAAAAACCGAAGGCTGTTATTGATAAATCAATCCATCAGCATGCGGAAATGTGTATTATTAATACCGAAAGCATATCTGAAGCGCGCAAACTCGCAAAAGAGTTGGAGCCGGATATTGAGTATCGTGTAAAACAGTATTCTAAACTGTTATCTAAAACTACCAAAAACTACCGCGAGTGGCTTGTGGAAGATTATAAAAACAGGCTTAATATAATGATAGGCAAGCTGTTTATAAAATACCAGATTTTTGACGATGATGAAGATGAAGAGGATGTAACACCGCAAGTCGACTCAAAAGAGTTGTAGCTGGTTGCTATCGCCAGTATTTTTCTTATTACTTTTAGGAGGTTTGGCCTCACCAAATATTGTACGCCCACCATATTTATACGATTCGTTTCGTTCTTTTTGAACCAGCGCTTCAAAATTTGTGTTGGGCGTAAAATCTTTCTCGGCATTACGGGATATTTCCGACAGCTTTTGTATTGCGTGCATTTTATCGCTATTGCCAATTTTTGCCCTTTGTATTGCGCTCTGTAATGTATTTATAGTTTCATCAAATACATTTACAGGTACTGGAAACGGATGCCCATCTTTACCGCCATGTGCGAATGAGAAACGTGCCGGGTCATCAAATCGGGTAGGGGTGCCGTAAATTATTTCGCTTACCAATGCTAACGATTGTACCGTTCTTGGACCCATACCTTTAAGCATTAACAACCCTTCAAAATCTTCGGGTTTATTTTCGTGCGCCATCCAGAGCATTGCGCCGAGTCGTTTCATGTTTACATCTTTCATCCTTACATCATGATGGTTAGGCATGATGAGGTGATTCATTTCTTTAATAATCTTATCAGGATGTTCATTAACAATCAATAACGATTTTTCGCGTGTTTCGGCAGCGTTGCCTGCGGTAAGGTTGAGAATTTGCCCCTGGTTTTCGCCATAAATAAATGTGTGCGGCTCGTTTATAAACGATTGTAAATTTTCGCTGTGCCAATGGTAACGTCGTGCTGTGCTGGTATTATTATTCATACCCTGCTGAATCACGCACCAGTCGCCCTGGGTGTTTACAATAAAGTTATGCTGGTATAACTGAAAACCATCTTGAATAGCCGTGTTATCAACCTTAGCAGTAAGCCGGCTCAGGCCTGCCAGTTCGAGTCCGTTAAATCCGGTTCTGTTGCCTACGGTAATTAATTCTTCAGGAGTTTTCATCGAATTTTTACCTTTACCGCCGCAAATGTAAATACCCAGCTCTTTAGCGTGTGGATTTACCGATTTTTTTAACGCCCCAAGCACCGATGTTGTAATGCCTGATGAATGCCAGTCCATACCCATAACGGCACCAAAACTTTGAAACCAAAACGGATTAGCCAGTTTACTAATTACCTCGGCAGTAGAAAATTCCATGGCAATGGTTTCTACAATAGCAAGTCCCAGCTTTGCCATCCTTTCAGACAGCCAAAGCGGCACATGCCCGCCATGTAACGGTAAATCAGCAGATCCGGATCGTTTCATAGTACAAAGATAAGAGTTTTGCGCTGGAGTGTGGATAATGGAACGCGGATGACGCGAATCGAAAACGCGGACTTTCGCAGATTTAATAAATTTATGAAGCTAATTATTTAAATCTGTGTTGCGAAGCATCCGCGTCATCCGCGTTCCATTTTCGTTCAGTAATAAAAAAGGAAGCATTACTGCTTCCTCAAATTAATCTTTTTTATCCCGGCGGTCTTTAAACTGTTCGAGCATTTTTCGGTTAAAATCATCTTCTACTTTTTTAAGCTTTATTAGTTTGACCGATCCTACAATAGGTTTCAGGTCGGCTATTAATTTTTTACGAAGGTTAAAAAGCTCTTCATCGGCATCCTGAAAACGGTCCAGATAAGTTTGCGCTTCTTTTTCGCCCATTTTATCAAGCGCACCATTATCAAGTTGCTTTATTAACGGCCTCACTTTATCATGACGAATTTGATATTGCTTTTCTTCGTAAGCATTATATACGGGCCAAAATTTAGCCGATTCTTCAGTGCTAAGATTAAGCTGGGTTGTTATAAACGAAACTTTAAGAGCTTTTATCTGGTCTCTTTTTTCCTGGTGGCTTTGTGCAAAGGTTGTTAAAGTAACCAATAAAAATAGGGGTAATAATTGTTTTATTTTCATGGTATTAGTATGTGGTGTAAGTGTTTTCGTTGTCTAGGTAATCTTCAATAGCATCATCATTTATTACAATTTGCTGTTCAAGTTCATTTATATCTTCCTGGTCCAGGTGCTGCATTAAATCGTAAGAGTTAAGGTTAGTCTGGTACACTAAATAATTCTCTATCGCAGCCTGGTCTGGTTGTGTAGCTGTCGTGCCGGTAGCGGTAGTAAAAAATATACCAAGGGTAAGCATAATAATAAAAGCCGCCGCGGCAGATAGCCATACCGGCTTCCTTTTATACAAGGGCACCACCTTAACTTCGGGCTTAGGCAGTTGCTGCATCAGCCTTTCGGTAAAGCTTTCAAAATAACCATCGGGGGTAGTAAATCCCGGGTTTATTTTTCCTCCTTCATGTAGTTTAAAATCGTTCATGGCATTAAGACTTAATTAATTGCAAATGGTTTAATGGGTATTTATATAATCTTCAATTTTTTTTACGGCATGGTGGTATGACGCTTTTAGTGCCCCGACTGATGTGCCCAGTACTTCAGATATATCTTCGTATTTTAATTCTTCAAAGTAATGCATTTTAAAAACCAGCTGTTGCTTTTCCGGCAACGCTGCCACTGCTTCCTGAAGTTTTATTTGTAATGCGTCGCCTTCAAAATACTCGTCGGCATGCAAATTTTGTATTGCTTTTTGCTGAACATCCTCATTACTAATGCCGCTTTTACGGGCACGCTGACTAATAAAGGTAAGTGCCTCGTTAGTGGCAATGCGGTACATCCAAGAAAAAAGTTTGCTGTCGCCCTTAAATCCGTTTAGGTTTCTAAACACTTTAATAAAAGTGTTTTGTAATACATCATCGGTATCATCATGATCAATTACAATAGTACGTATGTGGCTATACAATGGCCTGCTGTAATGTGCCACGAGTTGCTTAAAGGCAGCATCTTGTGTTTTTGCGTTGAGCAGTTGTTGTATAAAGGCCTTTTCGTCGTCCAATTGTGTAATCGTTTTTAAGTAAGACTAAAGTTACTGCAAAAGGTTTAATGCTCATTTAAACTTTTGTTTAGTTTATGATTGAAAGCCGTAAAAATGCCGCTAATAATGTAAAGTTTACACTTTATACTTTTTACTTACTTCAGGATATTGTATTTTTGACTTTTATACAAATTTATGGTCAAGACAGTTATATTTGATATGGATGGCGTTATTGTAGATACAGAACCTGTACACTATTATGCCTACCACAAACATTTTGAACACCTTAATATTGAGGTGCCCGATGAAATGTACGGTACATTTACCGGTTTTTCTACTAAAAACACCTACCAGAAGCTTAAAGAATTATTTGATATTCCGCATGAGGTAGACACGCTTATAAATACCAAACGCGAAATTTTTAACAATGCTTTTGATGAAAAAGCCGACCTGGAATTGCTTCCGGGCGTTAAAGATTTAATTGTAAATCTTTACGAAAACGGGATTCAATTAGTGTTGGCATCATCGGCATCGAGGGTTACTATTGCCAGGATATTCAACCGCTTTAAGCTTAATAAATATTTTAGCCATATTACCAGCGGGGAAGAATTTCCGCAATCTAAACCGCACCCTGCCATATTTTTAAAAGCAGCAGAATTAGCAGGTACACCTGTTAACGAGTGTATTGTAATTGAAGATAGCGTTAACGGAATTAAAGCAGCCAAAGCTGCCGGTATTTTTTGCGTGGGCTACAAAAGCGAAAACTCTATACTGCAGGAAATATCTATTGCAGATATGACCATTAACCACTTTAGCGAACTAAACGCCGATATTGTAAGGAAGCTTGTTTAGTTTTCTGTAGAGACGTTGCACTGCAACGTCTTATATAATTTCAAACTTAAAACAATTAAATGAAGAAGTCTGTTATTTTTGATATGGATGGCGTAGTCGTAGATACTGAGCCATTAAGCCACAGGGCGAATATGAAGTTTTACCAGTCGTTAGGTATTAATGTTACCGATGATGTGTATTCTACTTTTATAGGTAATTCTGATAAAAATATTATTCAGAAAGTAAAAGATATTTATAAAGTTGATGCCGATAATGATGTGCTTTTAGAGCAGGGGCTTGGCTATTATTGTGAAGCTTTTGATGCCGATGCCACTTTACAGCTGATGCCAGGCGTAAAAGACCTCATTATCGATTTACATACTAATGGGATGGTGATATTGTTAGCATCATCATCATCTAGAGTGAAGATAGAAAGGGTGTTTAACCGCTTTGGATTGCACCAGTATTTTAGCCATATTATTAGCGGCCAGGATTTTGAATTTTCTAAGCCACACCCTGCAATATTTTTAGAAGCAGTAGCAAAATCGGGATTTACAGCCGATGAATGTATTGTAATAGAAGATAGCACCAATGGTATTAAAGCGGCAACTGCTGCCGGTGTATACTGCATTGGTTATAAAAATGATGAGCATTCGTTACAGGATACTTCTTTAGCTAATGAGGTAATTACTGACTTTAAGCAATTGAGTTACGAGAGGATTCGTGAGATTGTTTAGTTTGTTTAAAGTTTCAGGTTAAAGTTTTAAGCTGAGCTGCGCTTAGGCAACTAAGCGCAACGGAAAGATAGTGAAAAGTTAAACCCGAACCAAACTTGCAAATAACCTGAAACCTTAAACTTTAAACTACGAAGTAAAATGATTAAATGTGTGATTTTTGATATGGATGGGGTTTTAGTAAATTCTGAACCTATTGCTTTTACTGCGTATGGTAGTTTGTTTAAAGCGCTAAATATTGTTGTACCGAATGATGTATCGGCTACATTTATAGGTAGTTCCGACAAGAACAATATGCAAAAGCTTAAAGACCTCTATAAGCTGGAGCACACTCACGAACAATTAATCGACGAAAAACGCAAACATTACTATGAGGTTTTTGATGCTGCTGTAGATATGGAACTGATGCCTGGAGTTAAAGTTTTGATTGAGAATTTGCATGAAAACGGAATGAAACTTATACTGGCATCATCGGCTACAAAACTAAAAATCGGTAAAATATTTACACGTTTTAACCTGTACCCATATTTTGATGAAGTTATAAGTGGCGATGATTTTGAATTTTCTAAGCCACACCCTGCCATTTTTTTAGAAGCAGTAGCAAAATCGGGATTTACAGCCGATGAATGTATTGTAATAGAAGATAGTACCAATGGTATTAAAGCGGCAACAGCTGCCGGTGTATATTGCATTGGTTATAAAAATGATGAACATTCGTTACAGGATACTTCTTTAGCTAATGAGGTAATTACTGACTTTAAGCAATTGAGTTACGATAAAATTAGGGATATTAAGTAAACAGTCGCAGTTTTCAGTTTATCAGTGTTGTCTGAAAACGGCTACTGCGACTGAAAACTAAATGAGTCCTTCTTTATATACCTTAAGCGCACGCTCACGCGCTTCTTTATGGTCTACAATAGGTTTATAATTCAAATCCTGAAATTCAGGAACCCACTTACGGATGTACTTAAAATCTTTATCAAACTTTTTAACCTGTTCTGTTGGGTTAAAAACCCTGAAGTAAGGCGCGGCATCTACACCGCTGCCTGCAGCCCATTGCCAGTTACCAATGTTACTGGATTGCTCATAGTCAAAAAGTTTTTCGGCAAAGTAAGCTTCGCCTTTACGCCAGTCGAGCAATAGGTGTTTGCACAGAAAACTGGCTGTAACCATTCGCACACGGTTGTGCATTGTACCCGTAGCATTTAGTTCGCGCATACCGGCATCTACCATTGGGTAGCCGGTTTTACCTTCGCACCAGGCTTTAAAATCTTTCTCGTTATAACGCCATTTAATATTATCATATTTAGGGCGGAAGGCTTTAGTCACCGTTTGGGGGTAATGCCATAATATCTGCATAAAAAACTCACGCCAAATCAATTCGTTTAAAAAAACGCCATTACTGCTGTCCATGCCTTTTTTAACTAGTTTCCGAATACTTACTGCTCCAAAACGCAGATAAGGGCTAAGGTGTGATGTACCATCTATAGCCGGAAAATTACGGGTGTCTTCGTAGTTATCAATTACAGCAGATGAAGTGTCAAATGGTGCAGGTTTAATATCAGATTCTGTAAAACCAATATCCTTTAAACCCAAATAAGGGTAGGAGTGCGTTGCTATATTTTCGGCAGAAATATCAGGATGATGTAGTGTGATTTTCTGTTTCTCAAACAATTCTTTCCAGCGTTTACTATAAGGAGTGTATACTACATAAGGCGTACCATCGCCTTTCATTACTTCATCTTTTTCGAAAATAACCTGGTCTTTAAAAGTTTTAAAGTCAACATCTTTAGCCTTTAGTAATTCACTTATTGCTTTATCACGGGTACGGGCATAAGGCTCATAATCATGGTTGGTGTAAACGGCAGTTATTTTATTGTCGGCAAGTATTTTTTCTAACACTTTTTCGGGCGTATCATGAAACACCGCTAACGTCCTGCTGTGCTTTTTAAGAGCAGCATTTACATCATCCAGCAATGCCGAAATGAACGTCACCCGGTGGTCATCTTTAGGTAGTTCTTCTAAAATATTTTTATCAAAAATAAATATAGGCAGTACTTTTTCGCCGGTTGCAATCGCGGCCTGTAACCCTGTATTATCATCAATCCTTAAATCACGCCTAAACCAAAATACAACCATAACTATTAAACAGCTTTAAATTCTCCAAATAACTCTATTAATCTTTTCTGGCGGTAGGCAAATATCTCATCCAGTTTTGGCTTAACCAAAAATGGGTGCACCAGTCTGCCTAAAATGCCCATAGGTACTTTATAGTGTACAATATCTTCCATTTCTACACCTCCCGGAATCTCTTTTAAAAAATGCTTGTGATGCCAAAAAGCATACGGGCCAAAGCGCTGCTCATCTACAAAAAACTGCTTGTCGAGCACATGGGTAATTTCTGTAACCCATTGCAATTTTATGCCGAATAGCGGCGTTATGGTATAAATAATAATTTGGCCTGCAAACATTTTACGATCATCGCCAGATAAGGTATTGAAACCCATTGATGGTGGCGTGATGACCGAAAGGTTTTTAGGGTCGCCCATAAAATCCCAGGCTTGTTGCAGGGAAATAGGCAGTTTCTGAAATTTATGTACGCTGTATATCATTTGTAAGAAAATAGGCGTGAAGTTAGTGAATGACAGCGAAACATTGCAGAGAGGCAATAGGAATTTCGGTTTTTTTTAACAAGCGTAAAGGGTTTAATTACTAATTTCGCAGTTGCAAACATCAAAACAAACAAAGCAATGAAAAAGATATTTTTTACCGCAGCCTTAGTATTAGGGCTAATGCTAAACGGTTCGGCACAAATACAAACGCCACAGGCTAGCCCTAAGGCAGTTATTGAGCAAACAGTGGGACTTACAACTGTTAAAATCGATTACTCACGCCCAAGTGCAAGAGGCAGGTCGGTTTATGGAGAATTAGTTCCTTTTGGCAGGCTATGGAGAACAGGTGCTAATGCCAATACTATTATTACGTTTAGCGATGATGTAATTATTGGCGGCAAGCCGGTAAAAGCAGGTCATTATGCCTTGTACTCTCAGCCAAAAGCCGACAGCTGGGATGTAATTATATATGATGATACTAACAATTGGGGACTTCCTGAAAAATGGGACGAGAAAAAAGAGGTGGTAAGAACTACGGTTAAACCAGAGTTTTTAAGCCGTAATGTAGAGTCGCTTACCATAGGTGTAAACGCCCTTGAGAACGATTATGGTTACCTGGAAATTGCATGGGAAAAAACCATGGTTGCCGTTAAAATAGAAGTGCCTACAAAAGCTACTGCGCTTAAAAGTATTGAAGAGGCTATGGCAGGCCCAACAGCAGGGTCGTACTTTGCTGCTGCGCAATACTACTACCAGTCTAACGCTGATTTAAATAAAGCACTTACGTGGATAAATGCAGGTATTGCTAAAACACCTAAAGGTGAAGAAACTCCGTTTTATATGTTAAGGCAAAAATCGCTTATACAGGCTAAATTAGGCGATAAAAAAGGAGCTGTAGATACTGCTAAATTATCGTTAGCAGGCGCTGAAAAAGCCAAGAATGCTGACTATATTAAAATGAATAAAGATTCTATAAACGAGTGGAGTAAGTAGTATTACTTTCTTCTTGTCTAAATTAAAAGCTGCCTCAATAGGGCAGCTTTTTTTGTGACGTTATTTTCGATGTGATTAAACTATTTCTTTATCAGAATTGTAACTGTTGAAGAGTTGAATAATAGATGATAGAAGTATTGTTAATACTGCTCCTATAATATTAAGCCACAGGAAGCTTACAGCATCAACAGCAAAAATATAAAACACGCCAAACTGGCTTACAAGTGCTCCCCAAAAAATGGCTTGTGCTTTAATACGTTTTATGTAGAAGGCTACTAGAAATATACCCAGTACCGTACCGTAGAAGATTGAACCAATAATATTTACCAGCTGTATTAAGTTCTCGAACATGGTACCAATACAAGCAAATAATATTGCAATAATACCCCAAAATAATGTGAACATCTTGGTCGCATTTACAAAATGTTTCTCTGATTTTTCGCCTTTAACATGGCGTTTGTATAAATCGATAGCGGTAGTAGAAGCCAGTGCATTAAGCCCCGAAGCTGATGATGACATAGCTGCGGAAATAATAACGGCCAGCAGTAAACCAATCATACCACGCGGTAAAAAGTTTAATATGAAATACAGAAACACATAATCCTTATCGTTAGTTTCGGCATTAGTATCAGCCTGCGTAATAAGGTCTTTAGCCTGTTCGCGTAAATCTTTTTCGCGGTTGTTCAGCGCAATCATGCGGTTGTGCAGCTCTTTATTGTCGTAATCCTGATTCAACTGGTTTACATACAACATGCTGATTTCCTTTTTGTCTTCGCCTAAATCCTGTAGCTTTTTTTCGAGTCCGTTATATTCAGCTTTGTATTTCGAACTGTTTATAATCCGCGTATTGTTTGGGTTAAAGTGTAGCGGCGCGGCATGAAACTGAAAAAACACAAATACCATAACACCTATAAGCAATATAAAAAACTGCATTGGCACCTTTAAAAGGCCATTCATTATCAAACCCATCTGGCTTTCACGAATAGATTTACCCGAAAGATAGCGTTGCACCTGGCTCTGGTCGGTACCAAAATAAGAAAGTGCCAAAAAGAAACCACCTGCAAGTCCGCTCCAAATTGTGTAACGTTTTTCAGGATCTAATGAAAATTCCAACACATTAAGTTTATCGTTAGCACCCGCAATATGCAGGGCGTTGTTAAAACTCAATTCTTCAGGCAAGTAGCTTAGTATTATAAAAAAGGTAGCTATCATACCACCCATAATAATAAACATTTGCTGTTTATGGGTAACGTTAACCGCACGTGTACCACCGGTTACGGTATAAATAATTACCATGACACCTATAACCAGATTCATGATATTTAAATTCCAGCCTAGTAAAGACGATAGTATAATAGCAGGGGCATAAATGGTTAAACCAGTACCAAGCCCGCGCTGAATTAAGAATAGGATAGATGCCAACGATCGGGTTTTTACATCAAATCGTTGCTCTAAAAATTCGTACGCCGTGTAAACTTTTAACCTGTGGTATATTGGAATAAAGGTGATACAGATAACCACCATAGCAAGTGGTAAGCCAAAGTAAAACTGCACAAACCCCATACCATCATGATATGCCTGCCCGGGGGTAGAAAGAAACGTGATAGCACTGGCCTGTGTAGCCATAACCGATAACCCCACAGTATACCAGGGGGTTTCGTGGCTGCCTAAAATGTACTCTTCCACGTTTTTACTACCGCGTGTTTTAAGCGACCCATAAGCCACAATAAACAGCAGCGTGCATGAAAGTATTATCCAGTCCAGTAGCTGCATGCTAAGAGTATATTTGCATTAAAAAATAAAACAACACAATGTACACTATGTTAAGTAGCAGTACCAGCGTATAGCTTTTTTTCCAGGTTACGTTATTTTTCATTTATAGTATTCTGTCTTAATAAGACTATTAAAAACTTAATTTGTTACAGATATAAGCGTTTATTATCATTTGTCAATGTCTATTGTCTTTAGTCTAAATCTACATTCTCATATCTAAAAATCTATTGACCAATCGCTATCATGTTCGCCATTAGCCTGTAGGCACCAGAAACACCTTCCGGCAATTCTCTAAAAAAGCTAAGGCCGGTGTAAATATAATGTCCTTTACCGTATTTTGCTACCAGCAAGGCTCCTTTTAAAGGCTCTTCGCCCTTATCATGCGATGAGAAAACAGGCACAAATTCCGGAGCCCATTCGTCAGGATAATTCAAACCCTGTTCCTGCACCCAGCCATTAAAATCATTGGCTGTTATTTTATTAGGATAATTTAATATGCGATTGGTTGCGTCCAAAAACGTAATTTTAGCATTTTCATCGGTCACTCTTTTAGACGACAGGTGCAATGCGAAAGGAGCAAGGTTTTTAACCATCAATTTACCAACCGTATTGTATTGTACTATCATAGTGCCACCATTATTCACGTAATCTAATAGTACCTGTTGTTTAAACGCTAAATCTTCCAATACATTATAAGCACGGATGCCCATTACAACGGCATCAAAACTTTTTAGGGTTTCGGCCTCTATGTTTTTCGTGGTTAGTAAGGTAACATCATAGCCCATTTGCTTTAAGCTTTCCGGTATGTTATCGCCTGCACCCATTACATAGGCTACTTTCCGACCTTTAATTTTTAGATCGACTTTTGCAAATTTAGCGGTTGATGGTAACAAAACCTGTTGCGCCGCAATGTGCGGATAGGCAATAATGGTTTGCTCACGGTCGAAATCTTCGCCGTTAATAGTAGCAATGCTTTTGGCGGTAGCTTCGGATGGATTGGCGGGCGGACTTACCTGAAAACTTATCACCGTTTCGCTGCCTTTAACGGCTAAATCAAACGGAATGCTTGCAGGGGTAACTTTCCAGCCTTGTGGCAATTCGAACCTAATGCTGCCCTTAGCATTATCTTTTCCTGATTTTATTTTGATGCTTACTGTTTGTGTATCGCCGTTTGTAAATAATTGTACTTTATTTAAAATACGTGTAGTAACGGCAGGAATAATATCCAGTGGCTGGTACACTTCGCCCTGTACGGGGTCATTATATTTATAGGTAATAAGGCGTTCAAAAGGTATTTGCACACCATTAATAGTGAAAGTGAAATTTATTGCAACTTCCCTTATGATATCTGCCCCACCAATTTTTTGAAGGTCGTTTACTTTATACATGCCCGATGTCCCTTTTTCGGTAAGCCAATAAGGCGATGTATACGCCTCATTTTTAGGTAGCTGAACATCGATCGTATTGCCCTGACCTGCATTGTTTTTTAATAAAAGGTTTTGTGGGATGAAGATATTTTGTGGCACTGCCGAAAGCGATTGCAACGTCATGGGAACATCACTGCGGTTAATAGCTTCCCAACGTACTTTGAGGGTGCTGCCCGGCGTAATTGATTGTTGTTCTGCCACTGCTTCAAGGTACAAGCCACTGCATTCAGCAATAATTTGTTTTATCTCGCTGCCTTTTATTTTTTTCCAGTAATCATCATCAAGTTTTTCGATCTGTGTATACACTTTCACTAATGCAGGTACCGATGCTGATGGATTTTTAAAATCGAAATTTTTAATGATTATGGCAAGCGCATCTCCAACCGCTTTACCACCTTTTACGCGGTTCCAAGTGGTGTCAATCCCTTCAAATAAATTTTGTTTGTTGCTAAGTTTATCGCCTTTAGTAAGTTCTAAATATTCCATATCGTCACCACGCTCTCCGGTTGATCCAAAGCCCTGCGACTTGTGCCTGCTTCGGCTAAGGGCAGCAATTTCCTGATTCGATTTCCCTAACAGCGGGTAGTATTTACCCGTTTCTAAATTAACGTAGTTCGACTTATCGGCTTTCTCAAATTTATCTTTTCCGCCAAAAAACCACCACGATACATTAAATAGCACACGCTTAGGCTGCCACTTTTTAGTAAAAGCAAGTTGTGCAGGTTCGTAAGCAGCATCGTTTGCTAAGGTATAAGCTTCCTGTGTTAACATGGCTGATGTAGTGTGATGCCCATGCGTGCTACCCGGTGAGCGGTGGTCGAAGCGTGTTATAATAACATCGGGCCTAAATTTACGTATAACCCAAACCATATCTTCCAGCACTTCTTTTTTATCCCAAATTTGTAGGGTTTCATCGGGCATTTTAGAAAATCCAAAATCATTGGCACGGCTAAAAAACTGTTCGCCACCATCAATTTTTCGGGCTTCAATGAGTTCCTGCGTGCGGATAACCCCAAGCAGTTCCCTCAATTCTAAACCTATAAGGTTTTGGCCGCCATCGCCACGGGTAAGTGAAAGATAGCCTGTGCGCGCCATGGTATTATTGGCTAGAAAAGAAATCAGTCGGTTATTTTCATCGTCAGGGTGGGCAGCAATATATAATACCGACCCTAAAAAGTTGAGTTTTTCCAACTTATGGTAAATCTCTGCCGATGTAGGCTTTTCAGGCTGGGCATGGCAAACGGTAAAGCAAAAAAGTAAAAAATATATAAATTTGTTTTGCATTTGTGTGGATGGTTTTTAGGCCGTTAATCGTAAAATTCTTTGTCCTCCTGTTTGATAGGAACGATGCTCACGCCTTTTTGCAGCAGTAAACTGTTAGGGTAGGTAATAAGTTCGCCTGCACGGTTGCGAAGTATGGTATGAAAGGCTTTAATATCTTCGATCTGGGCTTCTATAGGGAAATCTTTATCGTGCACACGGATGACATCGCCTATGCGGAACGGGAATGTAAAAAACATAATTACTCCCGATGTAATATTACTGAGGATAGACCATTGCGCGAAAAAAGCAACACCTATTATGGTTACTGCTGTGCCTAAAAAGCTAAATATATCGCCCGATTTTGTACCCCATACCGCAATAATAGCGATACAGAAAAGCCCGAACATGATAAAATCGATATACTTGGTTATAAGGTTAGTACGATGTTCTGACAGGTGCGATGATTTTGCATATCGTTTGGTAAACTTTTTAATAATAAAATTAAGCAGGACAAATACCAGTAGTACAATACCGGTTCTTAACAGCTCTTTAGAGTATTCAAAATTGTCCATTTTAATTATTTTAAGCTAATGTACCTAAATATTGGTATACTTTATCTACCGGAAGGCCCACCACATTAGCATACGACCCCTGTATTTTTGCAATGGCAACCAGGCCTATCCATTCCTGTATGCCGTACGATCCTGCTTTGTCATACGGTTTGTAATTGTCCAGGTAATATTTTATTTCTTCATTAGATAATGTGTTAAAGGTAACCTGTGTAGTCTCGTTAAACACATGGGTTTTACCAAAACTTTTTATACAGACCGATGTTATTACCTCATGCGTTTTACCCGACATTGATTGTAGCATAGCAAAGGCATCATCATAATCTTTAGGTTTGCCTAAGGCACGGTTTTCATGCCAAACAATGGTATCACTGGTAATTACAATTTCGTCATCGGCAATATCATTAAGCGCGTCGGCCTTTAGTATTGCCAGGAAATTTGTTATCTCTGCACCTTGTAAATTGTCGGGATAAATTTCCTCAACATCTTTAAGTCGGACTTCAAAATCTACATCTAAATCACGCAAAAACTGCTGCCTGCGTGGTGATCCCGAAGCCAGGACCAGTTTGTAATTTTTCAATTTATCCCTTAACATTGTACTGTATATTAAAAGTTATAACGGCTATAGATAGCGCTGTGAAAAACAAAACTACTTTAAGTACTTTTTCCAAATGCTCAAAATCTTTTTCGGTAGTAGCATTCCACAATTTTAAAAGGAAATAAATTAACGGAGCGACAATAAATAATAAGGTATAACCCGCCGCAATTAGTAAATCTTGAAAATATTCATTGCCGTAAAAAAATAATAAACCTAATGGCAGTAACGAAAATACCAACACTATTTTTTGAGCGCGCGCCCTGCCTAATAATATAGGTAAAGTGTCAATTCCCGCATTGTAGTCCGCATCGGCATGAGCCAAATCGTTTATTAAAGTATAAATAAGGCTGATGATAAATGTAAAATAAGCGTAATCCAATAACAGGTAAAACAACATTGCAAGTTGTGGCTGATTGTACTGGTTAAGCATTGGGTAAATGTTGAATAACCCAACCGCTACAATAGGTAATATCATTAAAAACGAAACAACAATATTGCTAATCAGCACGGTTTGTTTTAAGCTTATAGCATAAATGTACATGGTTGCAGCAGCTACCACAAACACTGCTACATACATAGGTTTACCTGTAAAGCTGGCAATGTAATAACCAAGGCATACGCCAATGAGGGTAAGGGCTATGTAAATATTATATCCTTTAGATTCGCTTACTTCTGTATTTGCATCTTTACCGTAGCCAAAAACATTGTTCATAAAAAATCCACCGGCTGCTATAAAAACGCAGGCTAAAACAAATAAGGTATATTGCCACTGGTTAAGGGCAGGAGTAAACCCAGCCTGGCGGTCTAAAAAGCCGTATTTAAAAATAAAAAGGCTAAAAGCTAAAAGTAATAAGTTAGGTAAACCGGTTAACTTTAATAATTTCATTGGTAGTATATCTTGTCTAAAATCTAACATCTATAATCTAATAGTCTATTTTAATCGTAACGCGCATTAAAGTGCTCCATCCATTTGCCCTGCACTTTCATAACCTGTTCAATAACATCGCGAACGCTACCGGTACCGCCGTTTTTATGCGATATGTATTTGCTTATCTTCTTAATTTCCGGGGCAGCATCCTGCGGGCAAGTAGGTAAACCCACCAATTGCATAACATGATAATCAGGTATGTCATCGCCCATGTACAAAACTTGTTCGGGCTTAATATTATATATATCAATAAATTCGTCGAAGGTTTCCACCTTGTTAGGTACACCCAAATAAATATCGGTAATACCCAGGTTACGAAGGCGAATGCGCACACCCTCGTTCAGCCCACCCGAAATAATACATACCGTGTAGCCATTTTCTACAGCTGCTTTCATAGCATAACCGTCGCGAATATTCATGTTACGCAGCATTTCGCCATTAGGGGCAATGTGTATTGTTCCATCGGTAAGTACACCATCCACGTCAAAAATAAACGTGGTAATATCATTCATTATTTCTTTATAACTTTTGCTCATTTGCTTGTTGTATCGATTGGGTTAAAAGTCTGTAAATCGTTTTTTTATTCTCGTCCTGTAAAAAATCAAGATGGCGTTGCAACGTAGTAACATCATTACGTACAGCAGGACCTGTTTGTGCCTGTAAAGGGTTCAGGGTATTTATTTTTTTTGCCGTTTCCTGTATTAACGGCTTCAATATGTCGAATGGAATATTATTCTCATCGCATATCTGGCTGCCCAGTGTGTACATATGGTTGGTAAAGTTGCTTACAAACACAGCAGCTACATGCAGCGATTGCCTTTGCGCCGAATTTATGTTGTATACACTTTGTGACAGGGCAGAAGCCAAAGTTTCCAAAATGGTGTAATCTTCTTCACGTTCGGTTTCTAAGCAAAAAGGAATTGTATGGAAATCAATCTCTTTATTTTTTGAGAAAGTTTGCAGCGGATAAAATACCCCACGGTGGTTTTTACCATTTAACTGATTTAAACCAACACTACCTGATGTGTGTATCACTAATTTATTCGTAAAAGGTAGTTGCGATGAAATACCTGCAATAGCATCATCTGATACAGATATGATATAAACATCTGCTTCCGCCAAAGCAGTAAGGGTATCAGTAATTTTTTCTGAGTGAAGCAGGTGTGATAACTGTTCCGGCCTGCGGGCATACGCCTGCTCCAAATTAACAGCAGGGGCGGCCTCAAACGCCTTGATAAGGTGTTGCGCCACATTGCCCGATCCTATTACCACTACTTGTATCATGGGTGCTAAATTATAAAAATAAAACCGTGTTTAAAAATTGACAGGCTTTCCAATTAGGTACAAACAAAAAAGGATGGCTTTTACACCATCCTTTTAAGTACATTGGGTTTATTATTTAACCCATGAATTATCATTGTTATTAACATCGGGTACAAAACGTCCCGGATCGATATCAATAGCTTTTAGTTTTTTATTGGTTTTAAGCAGGTAATCCCACTCGTTGCCACGCTGCCAAACTTCAACCGGTAGTGTTTTAATCTCGCTACTGTTGTCTTCAAAAGTAACTTTAAATACTACTGGAGCAGGCATATCGCCTTTATTAGTAAACGTTATTATTGCAGCACCATTGTTTTCTACCACTTTGCTAATACCTAAATCGATATTTGCGTTACTGTTAAACCAACCTTTCCAGAACCAGTTAAGGTTTTCGCCCGCACCGTTATCCATCGCGTTAAAAAAATCGGTTGGTTGTGGGTGTTTGTAAGCCCATGCTTTAATGTATGCCCTAAAAGCATTATCAAAACGTTCATGGCCTAAAATATATTCACGTAACATAATTAAGCCTGTAGCAGGCTTGTAGTAAGCAGTATAACCTAAGTTCATTGGTCGTGCGATATCTGCATAAGTAGCAATGCTTTCCCTGTATTTCGATTTTAACCACGGCACCCTGTTACGGCTCTTGGCAATATCGCTCGGGAACTCATTATTGTTGAATGCAACCGCACTGTAATAATTTATAAAAGTGTTGAAGCCTTCATCCATCCAAGGGTAGCGGCGCTCGTTAGATCCTACGATCATTGGGAACCAGTTGTGGCCAAACTCATGGTCGGTTACATCCCAAAGGTCGGCACCATTGCTGCTGCCTGCGCAGAAGGATACACCAGGATATTCCATACCACCAGCGTTAGATGCTACGTTAATGGCATTAGGGTATGGATATTCAAACCACATTTTTGAGTAGTGCTCTATAGATGCTTTAGTAAATTCGGTAGAACGTGTCCAGGCATCTTTACCATCGCTCTCGGCCGTATAAACCGATTGTGCCATGGTTTTTTTACCGCTTGGAAGGTTTATTTTTGCAGCATCCCATATTAAACCCTTACCGGTAGCAAATGCTACATCGCGGGTATTTTTCATTTTAAAATGCCATGTAACCTTACCGTTTTGTACTGGCCTTGTGGCAGAAGCATTACCGGCTTCGGCAGGGGTAATCAAATAAACGGTTTTATCACTTTTAGATGCTTCATCCCAACGTTTAAGCTGAGTAGAAGTCAAAACCTCTTTAGCATTAACCAACTCGCCAGATCCTACAACAATGTGTTCGTAAGGCACAGTGATTTTATAATCAAAATCGCCATATTCTACATAAAACTCACCGGCACCAAGGTAAGGGTCGGTGTTCCAGCCAATCACGTCATCATAAACAGCTACACGCGGATACCATTGCGCGATAGAGTAGGTAGTACCTTTAGCCGATTCCAGCTGGCCCATACGGTCCATACCGGCTTTAGGTATTTTAAATTCAAAGTTCATGCTTACAGTAGCTTTACCGCCTTTAGCTTTTAAAGGCTCGGTAAAAAACACCTGCATGCGGGTATCATTTATAATATATTTAGATAATGCATCGCCTTTAGTTTTTGCCTTAAGGTTTGTTATTGCGATACCACCATCGGTATCGCCAGAGTAGCGGTTGCCTTCAATAGGAGTAGTTAAGGTTCCTCTTGAATCTTCGGTAAAACGGTTTTGTTCTAAATACATCCATATGTAATCCAGGTCCTGCGGACTGTTGTTTACATACGTCATGGTAAGCTTGCCTTTTAGCGTATTGGTTTTATCATCCAATTCAGCCTCAATGGCATAGCTGGCGCTGTTCTGAAAGTATTGCGGTCCGGGCACGCCCGATGCTGCCCTGTATACATTACCGCGGCGGTACGCAACTTCATCAAATTTTATCTGGTTAGTTGGCAGTACTTCCTGCGCCATAGCTGTAAAGCCTAATAGGCCCGTTAACAGCATTATTTTTGGTATTCTCATTAATTTGTTGCGGTTAGTGTTAGTTTAATTGCAAAACGTCAAATATACCTAACTTCTTATTAATATTAAAATAATACTTTATGCTGTTAAATTAAATTTTATACGCAATATATAGCCGCCAAAACTGAAGTTTTGAGTATTTTTGCAGCAACTTTTAAAGAACCTTTTCCGTACAGACATGGATAAAATAATTTCTTTCTTTTCCTCAACCCGTTTAATGGCCGTTTTATTTGTAGTATTTGCAGCCGCCATGGGTATAGGCACATTTGTTGAAGATGCATACAATACCGAAACCGCCCGTGTTTACATATATAACACTAAATGGTTTGAGGCTATTATGCTAATTTTTGTATTTAACTTTTTTGGTAATATTAAACGTTACCAGCTTAATAAAAAAGAAAAGTGGGCCACATTGCTTTTGCACCTTTCTTTCATACTTATAATAATAGGGGCATTTGTTACCCGCTATATTAGTTTTGAAGGAATGATGCCTATTCGCGAAGGTGCTACCGAGGCTCGTTTTTATTCTGATAAAGCCTATTTAAGTATTTGGGTAGATGGTGAATACCAGGGCGATACCCGCCGCCGCACGTTCGAAAAGCCATTGCTGCTTACTTCGGCTGAAATTCCGTTTTTTGCAAGCAACCATTTTTCGATGAAAGACGAGTTTAATAAAATTCCGTTTGAAGTTGAATATAAAGACTTTAAGCTTGGCGCTAAAGAAACGATTAAAGAAGATCCTAACGGAGTGCAATACCTAAAACTGGTAGAACAGGGTGCCGGCGTGCGCCACGACCATTACCTTAAAGAGGGCGAAGTACAAAATATTAACAACATACTTTTTGCATTTAATAAGCCTACACAAGGTGCGGTAAACATCAATAAAAATGGCGAAGACTATACGGTTAAAACCCCTTTTGATGGTACGTTTATGCGTATGGCCGACCGTATGCAGGGCGGTGTAGTTAAAGACAGCGCGCAGCCCTTAATGTTCCGGTCGTTATACAACCTTTCGGGTGCTATGTTTGTAATACCAGATCATGCTATTAAAGGTAGCGTTGCTTATGAGGGCAGCAAAGATTTTAAAACGAAAGAAGAAGCAGCGCTTACCGTGGTTGTAAAATCAGAAGGACAGGAAAAAGAAGTTACCTTACTTGGTGGTACTAAAAAAGTAGGTGTACCTGTATCGTTCAAATTGGGTAAATTAGAATATACGATGATGTACGGAAGTAAAACGTACGATCTTCCATTCTCTATAAAACTTAACGATTTTATTGCCGAGAAATACCCGGGTACTGAGGCCAGTTATTCATCTTACGAAAGCAAAATTACAGTTGATGACAAACAGCAAAACAAAAAGTTTGACACCCGCATTTTTATGAACAACGTTTTAGATTATGGAGGTTACCGCTTTTTCCAATCGGGTTTCGACCCTGATGAGTTAGGTACTAACCTTTCTGTAAGCCACGATTTTTGGGGTACATGGATATCGTATACCGGATATTTTTTACTATACATAGGCCTTATGGCAATATTATTTGATAAAAATACCCGCTTTAACGACCTTAAAGTTAAGCTTGATAAAGTGAGAGCTAAAAAGGCATCCTTAACCGCGCTACTATTGCTATTTATAGGCCTTAACGGATATTCACAAATAGATGATCATGATCACACAGGTCATAACCATGCTACCGAAACAGAGCAACAGCATACGCACGAACATGCTATGGTTCGCACCAAGCCTACCGATAAGCAGCTGGATTCCATCTTCAATAAATATAAAGTTAATGAAGTGCACGCTGCGAAATTTGGGCGTGTAATTATTCAGGATTTTGGTGGAAGAATGAAACCTGCCAACACATTCTCATCAGAACTACTTCGTAAAGTAAGTAAAAGTGATACCTACAAAGGTATGAATGCCGATCAGGCATTTTTATCGATGGCATTAATGGATAGGCTTTGGTATGATGTGCCTATTATTTATCTTGATAGGGGTAACGATAGTATCAGGAAAATTGCAGGTATAGACAAAACGGTGCAGTATGCGGCTATGTCTGACTTTTTTGATGATATGGGTAACTACAAATTAGGTAAATACCTGACTGAAGCCAACCAGGCAGCTGAGAAAAACAAGTTTCAGCAAGATTTTATTGCTTTAGATAAACGTATCAATTTGCTTAACTGGGCAATATCGGGCCAGATATTAAAAGTATTGCCGGTACCTGGTGACAAATCAAACAAATGGATGTCGTACCCGGAAGTTGCCGAAGGCCACGTTAAAGGGCTCGATACGCTTAAAAATATAATTCCGTTTTATTTTCAGGTGTTGGGCGAGGCTACCACTAGCCACGATTACAAAACTGCCGACAGTATTTTAGAACGACTTAAAGAAGTTCAGAAAAAATACGGCGCTGCTGTAATGCCTTCAGATGATAAAATTGAATCAGAGGTACTATACAATAAATACGACATCTTTAAAAAGCTATATACGTATTACGCGCTTGCGGGAATTTTCATGTTCCTGTTTGTTATCATCAAAGTATTTAAAGACAGGAAAGGTATCCGTATAAGTGTTACGTTTTTTCATGGAGTAATTATTTTCTTATTTGTATTACATACCCTGGGATTAATTGCCCGTTGGTACATATCTGGCCACGCACCGTGGAGTAATGCGTACGAGTCTATTATTTATGTTGCCTGGGCAACCATGTTTTTTGGTTTGGCTTTTGGCCGAAAATCAGAACTTACAGTGGCATCATCTGCATTTGTGGCAGCCATTGTACTTGGGGTGGCGCACGGCAATTGGACCGATCCTGATATTGCCAACCTGCAGCCGGTACTAAATTCGTACTGGTTAATGATACACGTTGCGGTAATTGTAGCCTGCTACGGGCCGTTTACACTGGGTATGATACTGGGTGTAGTAGCGTTATTTTTAATGGTGTTTATAAACAAAAACAACAAATTAAAAATAGAACTTACTATAAAAGAGCTTACCTATATTAACGAGATGGCCTTAACGGTAGGCTTAGTAATGCTTAGTATTGGTAACTTTTTAGGTGGCCAGTGGGCTAACGAAAGCTGGGGCCGTTACTGGGGCTGGGACCCTAAAGAAACCTGGGCTATGGTAAGTATTATGGTGTACGCTTTTGTTATACACATGCGTTTTGTACCGTCTTTAAGAGGTACGTGGATTTACAACTTCTTTAGTATACTTGCTTATTTCTCTATTTTAATGACGTATTTTGGTGTGAATTTTTACTTAACCGGTCTGCATAGTTATGCCAGCGGAGAGCGCCGTACACCTAACCAGTTTTATTATATGGCACTGGCGGCTTGTATATTAGCAGGCTTTGCGTATGTTAAGTATAAGAAACATCTAAAAAAGTAAATTTTTCGTACATTTATATAAAAACAAATCACATGAAAAATGTAGCAATGCTTGCTTTAGGGGTAGCACTATTATTTAGCTGCCAAAACCAGGCGCAAACGGCTAAACCTGCTAAAGCAGATAAAACAAAACCAATGGCAAAAGAAACCATATACCAATTTAAGGTAGAAGACCTTTACGGCAAACAATTTGACTTTGCATCGCTTAAAGGCAAAAAAGTAATTGTGGTAAATACAGCATCTAAATGCGGGTTAACACCTCAATATAAAGACCTGGAAGCACTTTATAAAGAATACAAAGATAGCGGACTTGTAATAGTAGGTTTCCCTGCAAATAATTTTGCAAGCCAGGAGCCGGGTACAAACGAAGAAATTGCCAGCTTCTGCCAAATGAACTACGGAGTTACATTTCCTATGATGGATAAAATATCGGTTAAAGGCGGCGATATGGCACCTGTTTATAAATTTCTTACCGAGAAAAGTAAAAACGGTTTGCAGGATAGCGAGGTTGAATGGAATTTCCAAAAATACCTAATTAACGAGAAAGGTGAACTTGTAAAAGTAATCAGCCCAAAAACGCTACCTACAGATCCTGAAATTGTAAACTGGGTTAAAGCTAAGGCATAATTCAGTTTAAAACAAAATATAGTTGAATAACAAACCTACTGCGGCTGCAAGCTGTAGTAGGTTTGTTGATTTATATCAGTGTAAAGCATTAGCTTTTTAATGGTTGTTATATACGGATATTACCATGCAATTGGCCTGTAATCTTTTAAAAATTTTCCGCACCAATGCTTTCCACTATTAATGCCATCAAATAAAGGATCCATCACACGGGCAGCACCATCAACAATATCTAACGGCGGCTGAAAATCTTCTTCCTCTTGTTTTCTTTTAGCCATTTCCGCAGGGTCTTCATCGGTAACCCAACCCGTATCTACAGCATTCATATAAATGCCATCTTTAGCTAAAGAACCTGCCGCAGTGTGTGTTAACATGTTTAACGCTGCTTTTGCCATGTTTGTATGCGGGTGTCTGTCATCTTTAAAGCCATAATAAAATTTACCTTCCATGGCAGACACATTTATAATGTGTTTTTGCCCGGTGTTATCCTTTTTCATTACTTCTGCCAAACGGTTGCACAATACAAAGGGAGCTACAGAGTTTACTAATTGTACCTCTATCATTTCGGTAGTCTCTATCTGGCCTAATTTTAAGCGCCAACTATTCGTTTTTCGTAAATCAACCTGTTGCAGGTCGGCATCCAGTTCTCCTTCAGGAAAAACTTCATTTGCAGCAAGTGAAGTATCAAAAGAATATGGAATTTGTGATAATTTAGCCGAAGCCCGCAACCCAATGCCCGGTTCAGGCCCGTGCCATGTTACCGGCATATTTTGATTAGGCGAAGTGCCTATTGTTAATATTTTAAGTTCCTCAATACAGTTGGTATGATCTAATAATAAATCCTGTACCTGTTTTGGTAACGTGCTAACCGGACATTCTTCATTTTTCATTAAATGAGTATAAAATCCGGATGGTCGCCTTACGGTTTGAGCAGCGTTATTAATAAGAATATCCAATCGGCCATACTTTTGTTCGATAAAATTGCAGAAAATTTCTACGCTGGGAATATGTCGCAAATCTAAACCGTGAATTTTTAAACGGTGCCCCCATTCCATAAAATCATGTTCTTTAGAAAAACGAATTGCCGAATCTACAGGAAAGCGGGTAGTAGCTACAACTGTAGCACCACCACGCAAAAGCATAAGGGTAATATGGTATCCTATTTTTAAACGCGAACCTGTTACTACTGCTATTTGCCCTTTAACATTAGCTGTCTGAAAGCGTTTTGCATAATTAAAATCGCCACAATCGGTACACATCGTATCATAAAAATGGTGTAGTTTGGTAAATTGTGTTTTGCATACATAACAATTTCGTGGGGTTTTTAGCTCTAATTGTTCTTTACTGCTTAAATCATTAATTTCTAGTAATTTTGGAGCGATGAATATACTGGCTTCACGCGCTTCACGTATTCCTGTCACTTTTCGGGCAGTCCTGTCCTGCTTCTCCATTTTACGCTTCAAAACTAATTTCCCGTCTTTTTTTCTACGGGCAAGTTCATCACGATCTGGTCTTGAAAATTGACCTGCGGCTTTAATAAGCGCTGTACGCTGCTCTTTCGGGATATCAAATATCTTATCGGTACTGGTGTTTAATTCAGTCAATAACGCAATACATTTTTCTATTTCTTCGAAGCTTATGGCGTTTGGATTTACAAATTGATCCTTAGTAATCATATAATTCAGGTATAATTATGGCTAAACTGCCAAGGCTGTAAATATAGTTGTTATAATCGCTGCTTTTAAGTTTTCATAAAATTGAAAGTTTTCAGGCAAAATCATAATAAATATTCAAAATCGATTCTTGGAAATATTTATTATGATTTAAGGGTAACAACTTTTTCAATGCGGCCGTGATGACTTATAGAAACATCCTGTAATTTATTTTGAGCATTTAATAAGTAGGGGATACCGTACTGATTTTTAATAATGCTTTTGTTTTCTATATCTATAACCTTATCCAAATCATCAAATCTGCCAACCGCAATTGTATGTACATAATTATTTGCTACTACTGAAGAGGTGTAATAAACTTTGTTTTTACATGCCACTATACCATTAGTATATTGATTTGTTTTTAGTAGCAATTTACATTCTAATTGTTTAGGAATATATTCCCTGATTTTTGTTTCGCGGTTGTAAATTTTATAAGCTGCTTCTTTCATGCTCCAGAGTAACCAAACCATAATTTCGGCTTCAGGAGCATCTGCAATAAGCAATTGCTCATTATTAGTAAATAGTTTGTGTATAAAACCCGGGCGCTGCCAGTTACTTTCAACCCGCGATTGTAAAATATCTACTACATCATTGCCTATCATTTGGCAGCAAGTTTAGTTTTTATAATCTCTACCGATGTTTTTACATCAAGCATACGCTCCATATCGGTGTTATCAATTACAACATCAAATGCCTCTTCAATATCCAGTACAATATCTACCAAATTAGCCGAATTAATATTTAAGTCGTTAATAAAATCGGTATCTTCATTTAGGTTATCATATGCAGTAGTGTTAGTAGTGTATGGCTTTACAATTACTTTAAGTTTAGCAATAAGATCTTGTTTATTCATAGTTAATTCTCAAATTTTTTGAATAGTATACAGGCATTTACATCGCCAAAGCCAAAACTCGCTTTAGCAATTACAGTAATGTTTGTACTAAATGTTTTTAAGGGTACTTTAGATGGATTGACAAGTGCAGCAATTTCAGGATGCAGGTCGTCGCAATTAGTATTTCCAAATATAAAACCTTCGTGTAGCTGTAGCACAGTTGCCACACTCTCAATACTTCCGGCAGCGCTAAGGCAATGCCCCGTCATACTCTTTAAAGAGTTAATATACGGAAAATCAGTTCCGGAACGCCCTAAAGCCTTTGTCCAGTTCTCAATTTCAAGGCTGTCTTTTGTAGTTGCAGTAAGGTGACCGTTAATGGCATCAACGGCAGCTGCATCTACACCTGCATTTTTAAGAGCATCGTTAATACAACGTTGCACCGCGATGCTGTTAGGGGCCGTCATACTACCACTACCACGCTGCCCGCCGGAGTTTACATTGCCACCCAAAACTTCAGCATAAATAGTTGCGCCACGTTGCAGTGCACTTTCTAAATCTTCTATTACTAAAGCACCTGCGCCACTACCGGGTACAAAACCTGCTGCTGTGGCACTCATGGGGCGGGAGCCTAGTTCCGGGTTATTGTTATATTTTGAGCTGCAAACGCGAATAGCATCAAAACCGCCCCAAATATAAGGGCCGCTATCGCCGGTGCTGCCTGCCAGTATGCGTTTCGCCTGGCCAGATTGTATACGATTGTATGCCATTAATACAGCCTCGGTACCTGTAGCACAGGCCGATGAATTTGTGGTTACCTGGTTGCCCAGCCCTAATTTACCGCCAAGGTAGGCACTAATGCCGCTGTTCATGGTTTGAGCCACGACAGTGCTGCCCAGCCTGCGGGTTTGCAAATCATCTATTTTATAAATGCTTTCGCGAAATTTATCGATACCTGATGTACCCGAACCAAAAATTGTACCGCTGTCCCAATCAGGTTCATCGTTCATTTCTATGGGCAGACCGGCGTTTTTCCAGGCTTCCATACCGGCAATAACACCGTATAATATGCCTGTGCTGTTAAAACCGCGCAGTTCGAGATTGGTAAAATACTCTGCTTTAAGTTCATCTGTAATAATAGGTTTACCGGCTATCTGGCAGGAAAACTGCAACTCCTGCAATTGCATATCGTGCCGTATACCCGACATTCCGTTTTTTATTGCATGGGTAAACGCAGCAATGCCCACCCCGTTTGGGGCAGCTACGCCAAGGCCTGTTATTACAACCCTTTTACTCATAATTTAGTGGTAATCATACCGGCAACAACGCCTTTGCATACTTCTTGCCCGGCTTCGTTTTTCATAACAACATCGCACTTAAGCTTACCAAACCTGAAAAACGTTTTTTGCGATGTTACTGTTACTTTCTCGTTAGGGTATACCGGTTTTAAAAACTGCACCTCGGCCGATGTAAAGGCAATTACGGTGTCTTTTTTAAGCTCGTTGTTAAGCAAATAAATACCAAGGCAAACCATACCTATTTGCGCCATAGTTTCGGTTAAAATTACACCCGGTGTTACGGGGTTGTCTTTAAAATGGCCTTTATAAAAATCAAGATCCTCATTATAAGTATAGGTTCCGGTAACGCCATTTTCATCGGCGTGCAATAATTCATCTACAAATAAAAAAGGTTTGCTGTAAGGCAGTTGTGCTATAATATTGTTTAAATTCATTGTTTAATTTTTATAATAATTACCATTGTAATAAAACCCGTTGTGCCGAAAACCCCGGTCCAAAACTTAGCATCAGCCCTTTTTGGCCAGGTTGCGGATTGCAATCTATAATACGCTCTAAAACGTAGAGTACTGTGGCGCTCGACATATTGCCATATTGTTTAAGCACCTCTTTAGTATCGTTTATATTTTTGCCTAAGCCACAGAAAAGAGCCTCGACTGTTGTTACTATTTTTTTACCCCCCGGATGAAATACCATATGGTCGATGTCTGTAATTTCTAAATTATTTTTTTGAAGGAAAGGATGAATAATATCATCAAAATGATGAGCGATTGTATCGGGCACATCAATATCCAGTACCATTTGTAAACCGCTGTTAGTTAGCTTAAAGCCCATCATGTGCTCGGCATCATAAAAATGATACATCTCTTCATCAATAATTTCAGGGCCATGTTCTTCTTCGTATGATGACAGTAGGCAACAGGCAGCACCATCGCCAAAAATGGCCGCACTTACAATATTAGGCATCGAAAAATCAGTAAGCTGAAATGTAGCCGTGGGCGACTCTACTGCTATTACCGCGGCGCGCTTACCGGGATTGGCCTTTAAAAAATTTTTAGCATATATAATGCCCGATATACCTGCAGCACAACCCATTTCGGTTACGGGCAGCCGCACAATATCCTGCCTAAGCTTCATTTTATTAATAAGATAAGCATCTAACGATGGTATCATGATACCGGTGCAGCTAACCGTAATAATATAATCCAGCGTTTGTGGCTCCCAGCCCGCCTTTACCAACGCTTTTTCGAGTACCTGTTCGCCTAAAATTATAACTTCCCGACTATAAATATCATTCTTTTCTTCAAATGATGTTGCCGTAAAAACCTCTGCCGGATTCATAATGGAGTACCGTTTATCTACTGCGGCACCTTCAAATATCTTTTTTACTTTTTTAATAAACCGTTCGTCCTGCCCGTGCAGCCAGCCATCTAACAGCGGAAGGATATCGGCCGTAGTGCGCGAATATTGCGGAAGTTGCTTTGCAACAGTAACTATTTTTACACTCATGTTTTAGCAATTATCCATTGGTAACGAAAAGCCCATTTCCAGTTTATGGTGTAATTTATTAAATTCAATTTTTTGGAAAATTCCTCTAGCTCCTGTTTTTTAAATCCTCTTAGTATAGACACGAGCCCATCTTCGCGTGACATTTTATTAAGGCTAAAAAGGGTACAGATAACCTGAAAAAGCCGGTAAGCGAGTTTGCTACGATGCAAATCGTTTACTACAACGCCCATAGTAGCCTTGTTATTAAAGGTAGTAATTATATTTAGTATTTGGGCATTAGTAAAATGATGCAGGGTAAGGGTACACAAAACAATATCATATTTTAGGTAACTGAAATTTTCGCTAAAAATATCAACGCACACATAATCAATATTTGGATATTGTTTAGATAATGTTTTTGCATAATTTATAGTAAACGCGTTAGCATCTACGCCAATAAGCTTAAAGTTTATAGTATGTTTTTTACCATAATGAGCCAGCATGCGTAGCATATCGCCATTGCCACAGCCAATATCTGCAATGGTTATAGTTTTAGTAATATCTGTTTTTTTTAGAAATTGTTTCACGCCGCTAAGCGTAAGTTTATTACCGCCTAACAGCCTGTTAATACCTGCAATTTTATCTAAGGCGTCACGCAACTCTTCTCCCTGTAACGAAAAATCGTCCATTATCTCGGTTTCCTGCGTTCTGTATTTTGTTAATATTGCCATTAATTTATTGTTATAGGTTTGCCGTGTGTTTGTTTAATTATCAGCGACAGCAGTGCCGGTAGTGCGGCTGTTATTGTAACAAGAACACTAGTTACAGTTTTATTGGATAATAGTTTTGCTAAAATTCTGCCCATGAAAAGCCGTTTGCCAAAATGCTTATTCCATTGTTGTGTATATTTGTTTTCCAAGACCTGTCGCGATAATTTTCCATGATAATAATCGTGCACCAATTCGGCAGCAATTTTAGAGCTGTGTAGTGCAATTGCCATACCGTTGCCACAAAGCGGATGTATAAGCCCGGATGTATCGCCTATCATTAGTATATGATTTTCTACCGGCAGTTTTTTATCAAATGATATCTGGCTAATAGTAAGTGGTTTGTTAAACAATGGGGTCACATTCTCTAAAACGGCTTTAAGGTGTTTATTTTTATAAAGCACATTGCGCTGGTAATCATCAATATTTTTATATTTTTTGAAGGTAGCATAATTTGCCAGATAGCAAATATTTATAACATTGTTTTCAACTTTAGATATACCGCAATAACCGCCATTAAAATTATGCAATGCCACAACATTATTTGGAAAATTACCCGAATAATGCGCCTTAACAGCTAACCAAGGCGATTTTTTATTAATAAAATCTCTTGACAGAATTTGATCTATATTTGACCGTTTGCCATAAGCACCCAATACTATTTTTGAGGTTAAGGTTAAATTTGAAGTTGTAACCGTAAAGGCATCATTTTTAAAAGAAATAGTAGTAACTATATCTTTAATAACTGTACAACCGTTTGCAAGAGCTTTTTGATACAGAAAATTATCGAGCGCATATCGGCTAATACCAAACCCACCTAGTGGAAGTTTAGCCATGGTAATTTTTCCGGTACTTGTAGTAAATTCAAATTTAGTGATGTTTGTAGGTTTCAATTGTAAAACATCGGCATCAAGCCATTGCAGGTAAGGTAAAATTTCATTTGAAACATATTCACCACATACCTTATGCTGTGGATAAGAAGATTTTTCTAGAATGGTAACCTGTAAACCTTTTTTTGATAAATGAATTGCACTCGCCAAACCGGCAAGCCCACCACCAATTATTACCACATCTGGATTTGTTGCCATATACAGCAATTTAGGTATAAAACCTTAAATATTGTTGTAGTGGCATAAATACTTTTATAATATTTAAATTTGCCTACTATATTTTTTGAAAGTATATTAACTAAGCTTTATAACAGGAAATATAGGGCAACTTTGTAACTTTGTGGTTCTATAAAACACAAAATGATTTACCCAAAAATACCCTTAGCCCAAAGCATTATACAAATATGCCTTACTAAAGGAATTACCAATATAGTTATATCTCCCGGATCGCGAAACGCACCCTTAACCATTGGCTTTGCTAACAATCCTGATTTTAATTGCTACAGTATTGCCGACGAACGTTGTGCTGCATTTTTTGCCACTGGTATGGCACAACAATTACAACAGCCTGTTGCTATTGTATGCACATCAGGATCGGCATTGTTAAATTATTATCCGGCAGTGGCCGAAGCTTTTTACAGCCAGATTCCGCTTATTATAATTTCTGCCGACAGGCCGCACGATAAAATTGATATTGGCGATGGGCAAACCATCCGCCAGGAAAATGTATATGCTAACCATATATTATACAGTGCTAATTTATTAGAGGAAGCATCTTACGAGAACGATGCCAAAATAAATGAGGCCATTGCTATTGCTAAAATCCAGAAAGGGCCTGTACATATTAATGCTCCGTTTGAAGAGCCGCTGTATGAAACGGTAACAGAGCCATCGGTAAACGTGCAAGTGCAGTACTACAATACAGAAGATAAACCTTTTACAGATGATTTAAGTGAATATGCAACTAAATGGAATGCCGCTAAAAAGAAACTGATACTGGTAGGGGTAAACCACCCTAACGATATTGATGCCGAAGTGATTAAGCAATTGGCTGAAGATCCGTCGGTTGTGGTAATGACCGAAACGACATCTAACCTGCACCACGATAGTTTTTTAAATAGTATAGATACTATAATTACGCCCTTTACGCCAGAAGATTTTGAGGCGTGGCGACCCGATATACTGGTAACCTTTGGCGGTATGGTAGTATCGAAAAGGGTAAAAGTGTTTTTGCGTAAATATAAGGCACAAGAACATTGGCATATAGATACGCTAAGAGCTTATGATACCTTTAACGCGCTTACCAAACATTTTGTGGTAGACCCTAATACTTTTTTAAAGGGATTTTTACCGCTTACACAGCTTGCAGAAAGCAACTACAGCCAGATGGCGCAGGAGCTTAAAGACTTCAGGAAAATTAAGCATGGTGAGTATTTAGAAACCATATCCTTCTCTGACTTTAAAGCTTTCGAAATTATATTGCCTGCGTTGCCTAAAGGTTCTCAACTGCAAATAAGTAACAGTTCGGCTATACGATATGCGCAGTTGTTTGATATTAAACCTGAAGTTGAAGTATTTTGTAATCGTGGCACCAGTGGTATAGATGGTTGCACATCTACCGCTATTGGCGCGGCAGTAGGCAGCGGTAAAGAAACGGTTTTAATTACCGGCGATGTTAGCTTTTTGTATGACAGTAATGCGTTGTGGAACAATTATATTCCTAAAAATTTTAAAATTATAGTAATAAATAACGGCGGTGGTGGTATTTTCAGGATTTTGCCCGGCCATACTGAAACACCTGTGTTTAATACTTATTTTGAAACCAGCCATCATTTAACGGCAGAGCATTTAGCTAAAATGTATGGGTTTAGCTATCATACTGCTACTAACGAAACCGAACTGCGATTACAGCTTGATGCTATAGAACAGGAAAAAACGAAACCACAGTTACTTGAAGTGTTTACCCCAATGCTGGAAAACGATAAAATATTATTACAGTATTTTAAGGAGCTGGTTTAATCAAATGTAATTATTTGAGCTTCGTAGAAGCGATATATCTACAGAAAATCTATTGGTAAAAGATAAAAGCTCCGGAGGAGCGACATCTAATTATGTCGCTCCTCCGGAGCTTTTATAATGTGTACTTTTTCTATAGATATGGCACCTCTCTGGGGTTCATCAACTATAAAATTTAGGCAATTTTATTCTCATCAAAATATAGCAATCGTATCGATTCAAAATAATCATTTCCAAAGGCTATAGCACGAATTTCATCAAGGTCAAATTCAAAGTCATAATCAGGTTCAACCTTCCCGTCAGAATATACAAAGTCAATTACAAATAAGTTTTTTTCAACACGGTTCAATTGTCCGAAGAAAACAGCATTATCATCATCCATCTGGAATGAGAATAATCCAAATTTTTCTTCGCACCATTTTAGCAAGCCAACAGTATCTGCAAAATCAAAACCTTCGGGCGCTTCAATAGCAACACCTTTAAGTTTAGTAACACGCTCAATACGTTTTTCGTCTTTACCGCTGCTGCGTTTGCCAACATATTTTTTATTGTAAAGGCTGTAACCGTCAATTACAAAATCTACAGGAATGTGTTTTACGAGTAGCCAGTCGTTGTTTTCGGCCACAATTATACCGGTCTGTGGGTCTTCCCAACCTTTAATTTCAAAAGATTCAACGTTTATTTTCATAGTGTTTTATTTATTTTGTGTACCGGCAGTAGCGGTAATTTCTTTTATTATTGCCTCAATATCCTTATTAAGTTCATTAAGCCTGTAATCATAAGCCCTTGTGTCTTCGGTTATCGATTTATATAAGAGGTTATAACTTTCTAAACGCAAAGTACAGTATTTTTCTAATTTTGCGTTTTGTTTGTGTAATGATTCCGGCAGGTCTAACTTATCGGCATCTTTAATCAGTTTTAGATTTTCTTTCCAGTAAACAATACCAATATCTTTAATATTGGTAAGTATTAAATCTTTAGGAGCATTTTCGTGCAACTGGTAAACAGCCAGAGCTTTAGTTTCATTTTCGCCAAAAAGTTTAATTTTAGCGTCGTATTTGCCCAAATCGTTAGATGTATTGCTGTAGCCCACAAAAAGGGCAATAAGCGTTATTAAGCACCCAAGAGCAATACCACCAAACTTTAGTTGGGCTGAGGCTGGTTTTTTTAAGCCGGGTATAAACAAAAAACCTATAATTAAACCACTAACAAGGCCACCAATATGGGCAGCATTGTCTATACCGCTGTGTGCCATGCCAGAAAATAAATTAATAACGACAAACACACCAATACTTGCAAACAGTGCCTTTCGTACCGATGGCTCTATCATATTAGTAGTAAGCAATGCTAAAAATACACCATACATGCCAAATATAGCACCCGATGCACCTGCACTTACCACATAATCATTCCACCACAAGCTGGCAACGCTGGATATAAGCCCTGCTAATAAATAAGCCGATAAAAACCGCAACCTGCCCAGGCGTGGCTCTAACAGCATACCAATATATACCAGTGCGTACATATTAAGCAGCAGGTGCATAATGCCAAAGTGAAGAAAAAAGTTGGTAAATAACCTGTAACCTTCGCCGTTTAAAGTGCTTGGCTTAAAATTGGCACCCCATTGCAGCATACTTTCGGGGCTAGGATCCATAAAATTTATACCGCTGGCAAGCATAATTATAAAAATTACAACATTTAGCAGTACCAGTATAGGTGTAATGTAGTAGCCTTTTACAGGTGTAAATATATTCAACACACTTTTAAGGCCACTTATGGGTTCTGCAAGTAAAATATCTTCGGTGTCAGCACTCGGGAAATACTTACTAAGCTCCTCAAATTCGACATCAAGTTCTTCAGTGCTTTTAGTATTTTTAAGGCTATTAAAAGCAGCAATGTATTTAGCTACATTTTTTTTGTTTCTGCCAAAATCAATCATTTCATTCCCGGTAGAAGCGCTTGTAATGGCAGCACCATTTTCCTTAAAAACAATTTCAATTTGAGCATTAGTAGCAAACATACCTTTGTTAGTATAGGCAATTAAACCGTTTTGGCTTATATAAGTAACATCCCAACCTGTAGTTTTAACAGCATTAACAGCAATAACTAAAAAGTGGTGTTTACTAATATTATTTAAGGTTATAGTATCTGTAAATTTAGGAGTAAAGCCTGCGGCCATATAGTTTGTAATTTGTTGGTGGGGTCAAATATACATATTTGGCATTATCCGGCAAGGCACTATACCAATGTTAAAGTTTAATCTTCGTACCTTTGCAGCTTCAATACTGCAAGAATGATCGAATTAGGAAAATACAACACCCTTAAAATAGCAAGGGATACACAGGTAGGGCTTTATTTAACCGATGGCAAAGACGATGTTTTGCTGCCTAATAAATATGTGCCGCGCGAATTTGAGATAGATGACGAACTTACCGTGTTTGTGTATCTTGACCAGGAAGAACGACCTGTGGCTACAACTTTAGAACCTTACATTTATTTAAATGAGTTTGCTTTGCTAAGGGTAAGCTACATTAATAAATTTGGCGCTTTTATGAACTGGGGCCTTGAAAAAGATTTGTTTGTACCCTTTAGGGAGCAGGCACGCCCAATGGAAGCTACAAAGCGTTACCTTATACATATGTTTCTGGATGAAAAATCGAACCGTTTGGTTGGGTCGAGTAAACTGAACCAGTTTTTAAGCAACGAAGAATTGACGGTTGAAGTAGGCGAGGAGGTAGACCTTATAGTATCACACATTACAGAGCTGGGCATTAACGTTATTATTAACGAGAAACACAAAGGCCTGCTCTATAAAAATGAGGTTTATGATGATTTACGTACGGGCGACCGTGTAAGCGGGTTTATTAAAACAATCCGCCCGGACAATAAAATAGACGTTACCATACAAAAAACAGGTTTTGAAGGAATAGAGCCTAATGCCGAAAAAATATTAGACGAACTTAGGGCCAGCCGTGGTTTTTTACGCCTTAATGATGATAGCCACCCGGAGGATATTAAAACCGTTTTAAAAATGAGTAAGAAAACCTTTAAAAAGGCAATTGGTACTTTGTACAGGCAAAAGCTTATTGAAATTAAGGAAGACGGAATATATTTGGTAAAAGAGTAACAACAATGTGAAAATTTGGCTTACCTTATTTACATTATAACTAAAGTTACCGATATTTGTAGTCCTTAAAATCAATTGTAACATGATGAACAAAAATACTGTACTAGGCTGGGCTACTTTAATAATGGTGCTAATGGGGCTATTATTAATAGGTTTAGGCGCATTTAAATATACCGAAGTTGCAGGTTACGGCTTTGCAGCAGTAGGAGTAGGCTTTTTTGCCATCGCATGGGTTTTTAATGCTCTTAAGGGGCGGGTTTAAAATTCAACACTTAATAATAAAAACTAAAACTAAAAACATTATAAAATGTCAGCAGACGATAAGAAAGTAATATTCTCAATGTCGAAACTGGGTAAAACTTACCCAGGCGCAAACAAACCGGTACTTAAAGATATTTACCTTAGCTTTTTTTACGGAGCTAAAATTGGTATTCTTGGCCTTAACGGGTCGGGTAAATCATCGTTATTAAAAATTATAGCAGGCCAGGATAAAAACTATCAGGGCGATGTTGTTTTCGCACCGGGTTATACTGTAGGTTACCTTGAGCAGGAGCCACAACTTGACGAAACTAAAACGGTTATTGAAATAGTTAAAGAAGGTGTGGCCGAAACGGTTGCTTTGCTTGACGAATTCAACAAAATTAACGATAGTTTTGGCGATCCGGAAGTATACGAAAATGCCGAGAAAATGGAGAAACTGATGGACCGTCAAGCCATTCTTCAGGATCAGATTGATGCTTCGGGTGCATGGGAGCTGGATACTAAGCTGGAAATTGCTATGGATGCCCTGCGTACTGCCGAGCCAGATACCCCAATAAGTGTTTTATCAGGTGGTGAGAGAAGGCGTGTGGCTTTATGCCGACTGCTTTTACAACAGCCTGATGTATTGTTGTTAGATGAGCCTACTAACCACTTAGATGCAGAGAGTGTACTATGGTTAGAACAACATTTACAACATTATGCAGGTACTGTTATTGCTGTAACCCACGACCGTTACTTTTTAGATAATGTAGCCGGCTGGATTTTGGAACTTGATAGGGGCGAAGGTATTCCTTGGAAAGGTAACTACTCTTCTTGGCTAGATCAGAAAGCGAAACGTATGGAGATGGAGGAGAAAACAGCATCTAAACGCCGTAAAACTTTAGAGCGCGAGCTTGACTGGGTAAGGCAGGGTGCTAAAGGCCGCCAGACAAAACAAAAAGCGCGTTTACAAAATTACGACAAGCTACTTAATGAAGACCAGAAAGAGCTTGACGAAAAACTTGAAATATACATACCTAACGGACCACGTTTGGGTACTAATGTAATTGAAGCTAAAGGTGTTGCTAAAGCCTTTGGCGATAAACTGTTATATGATAACCTTAATTTCACATTACCACAAGCAGGTATTGTTGGTATTATTGGGCCTAACGGTGCCGGTAAAACCACAATATTTAAAATGATAATGAACGAGCAAACCCCAGATGCCGGTGAGTTTAGTGTGGGGGATACTGTTAAAATTGCTTATGTAGACCAAAGCCACTCTAACATTAATCCGGAGAAATCGATTTGGGAAAATTTTTGCGATGGCCAGGAACTAATCATGATGGGCGGCAGGCAGGTTAACTCACGTGCTTATCTAAGCCGTTTTAACTTTGGAGGTAGCGACCAGAACAAAAAGGTAAGTACCCTTTCTGGAGGTGAGCGTAACAGGTTACACCTTGCCATGACACTTAAAGAAGAAGGTAATGTATTACTTTTAGATGAGCCTACCAATGACCTTGATATTAACACGCTACGTGCACTGGAAGAAGGTCTTGACAACTTTGCCGGCTGTGCAGTGGTAATATCTCACGACAGGTGGTTTCTAGACAGGGTTTGTACACACATACTTGCTTTTGAAAGCAACTCTGAAGTATACTTTTTTGAAGGAAGTTTCTCTGAATATGAAGAGAACCGTAAAAAACGCCTTGGTGGCGACATAACACCTAAGCGTATTAAATACAAAAAACTGATACGTAACTAAGTATCAAGTATTATTATAGTAAGCCTCACTCATGTGGGGCTTTTTTTATCGGTACAAATATTGAGCGCAAAAAAAATGCTTCACGATTACCGCAAAGCATTTTTATAATAGTATAGTTATGTTTAGAATTTGTAACGGATACTTAAAGCGATGTCCGGTCCAAAATTATCTCCTCTGTAATCGTCGTTAAAATAAATTTCCGGTCTAAAGTCTAATGCAAGTTGTAATGGCACATCAAAGTTATACTCTATACCAAGATCTCCGGCTACAAATAAAAATGTTCCATCATCATCATAATGTACATTTCCAGGTCCATTGTAATCAGTACTCCAAGAGCCAATACCACCACCTACACCGGCGTACCAGTTAAATCCACCTTCAATATTCCATACCCATTGGTATAAACCGGCAAGCTTAAAAGCATCATAATGATCAGAGTTTCTAAATCCTAGATCAAGCTCAAGCCTGTTTTTTGTTGAAAATGATCGTTGGTAGGATACTTCACCACCAAAACCATCATTATCGCCCAGTCTTAAACCTAATGCATTTTTTCTGTCCTGTGCGTGCCCGCTAAATACTAAACCAAGTAGTAAGAAGGCAGATAAAATTAGTTTCTTCATAATGTTTTAATTAGTTGTTTTATACTTCAGCAAAAATAACATCTACATTTTTGTAGGAATATCATTATGTTAAAGTTTTAACAGTTATCATTATGTTAAAATAATTATTACTGATTTAAGTGGTAATTTGCTAATATTTCCTCCTGATGTTCAGATCCAGACGAAGGTATTGGTAATGTGATATTTAAAGATGAAAGATCTGACAGTGCATAGCTAATATCTGTAACAGCATAAACGGCACCAATATTTTTAGCATAGTATTGTGTAGATACTACCGCATCCTGTGGTTGCATAACCGTAAAAGGTATTGATATGCCAGATACCTTTACTATGGCAGTAATAGCAAGGTTTAATGTAAGTTTAGATGTTTTTACATCATTATAAGTTACGCCGCCAGATGTTGTAAACGTTGCAAGATTTGTGCCTGCGGCAGATGATAATGTGTAATCAATTTTTATATCATAACCATCCTCAGTAGCTTGCGTAATTGTGCCCGATGTTTCATCCAGAGCTTTGCCCGATGAGGCGCCGGCATCAAAAAAAGTAAAATCGCTAACTGATACAGATAAAGGTGCAGCCTCTGAAAAAGAAAATGAGGTACTGCCGGAAACTAATAATTTACCATTTAAATTTCTAACTCCGTTATTGCTTAATGCCCTTGAGTAAAATCCTGTGGCGATATTTTTTGTTTTAAATTTTTTATAAGTAACCAGTCCTATTACGGTATCTTTAGCTATGTATAATGAATCTCTACCAGTTGTAGTACTATTTTCAGTATTATAAACCCAATAATCTCCTGTATTTACAGGTAAGTATACGCCTGCCGATGTATTACTGCTATTATTATCATCGCTTGAACATGAAACTGACAAATATCCCGCTGCAAATAGTAAAAAAACAATTTTTTTCATAGTTAGTTGTATTAATTTCGCGCTAATATAACTAACATTTAAACATTAACCTTACTTATTATCAAAAATCAATGTTGCCACAAGTTGTTGCGCAAGGTTAGTTTCTACTTCAAAATATTCTTCTTCCTCAACTTTTATTTCATTTTCATAACGGTATAATTTCCACCGCTTTTTGTTGTACTCCAGTGCTGTTAAGTTTTCTATCCAGTCGCCAGAGTTTAAATAAGTAACACTACCTTTTTTGTTTTCAACCTTAGTTATGTTAGGTTCGTGTATGTGTCCGCAAATAACATAATCGTATTCATTTTCAATAGCCAGGTCGGCAGCTGTGGTTTCAAAGTCAGATATAAATTTCACAGCTTTTTTTACACTGGCTTTTATTTTTTTAGAAAGTGAGTAGGGCTCTTTACCCATTTTTAAAAGCAGGTAATTTATAAAACGGTTAAGTAAAATTAAATAATCATAACCCCAACCGCCCAGTTTCGCTATCCATTTAGCATGGTGTACAGAACTATCAAAAACATCACCATGAAAAAACCAGGCTTTTTTACCGTCAAGCTCAAGTACTACTTTATCGGCAAGGCAAAAATTACCTACAGTAGTATCGCTAAACTTACGCAGCATTTCGTCGTGATTACCGGTTAGGTAATAAACCTTAGTGCCTTTTGATGCGAAATCGAGCAGTTTTTTAACCACTTTAAGATGCGATTTCGGAAAGTACGATTTTCTAAACTGCCATATATCTATAATGTCGCCATTAAGTATAAGTGTTTTAGGTTTTATAGATGATAGGTATTCCAGCAGTTCTTTAGCGTGACAGCCATACGTACCTAAATGCACATCAGAAATTACAACTACGTCTACAATCCTTTTTTTCATAAGAAAGGTTTTATGCAAATTACACTTATATATATGTATACAGTTTTACGCCAAGGTTATTAAAAAGTTTTTTAAAGCCAACTGTTATTAAATAATTGATGTGCTGTAATTATTTTTATACTATTTAATAAGGCCGTATATTTGTTAAAAACAGTACAAATGGCAGGAAATACATACGGCCGGTTATTAAGGCTAACAACTTTTGGCGAATCGCACGGGGCAGGTATAGGAGGGGTTATAGATGGTTGCCCGCCGGGTATACAACTTAACCTTGAAGCTATACAGTATGAGTTGGGCAGGCGCAGGCCAGGCCAGTCGGCCATTGTAACCCAGCGTAAAGAGCCAGATGAAGTACAGTTTTTTTCGGGTTTGTTTGAAGGTAAAACCACCGGTACACCGATAGGTTTTTTGGTCGTTAATACCAATCAGAAGTCGGACGACTATTCGCATATTAAAGATGTGTACCGCCCGTCGCATGCTGATTATACGTATGATGTTAAGTATGGCGTTCGCGATTACAGGGGCGGGGGCAGGAGCTCTGCACGCGAAACCATAAGCCGTGTGGTAGGTGGCGCTATTGCAAAGCAAATAATGCCCAATGTTAAAATAAATGCGTTTACATCATCTGTAGGCGATATATTTATAGATAAGCCTTACCAGGCGCTCGATTTTAATTTAATAGAAAGCAATGCTGTACGTTGCCCAGATACAGCTACGGCTGCAAAGATGGAAGAGTACATTAAACAAATACGTAAAGAAGGAGATACCGTGGGCGGAACCGTTACTTGTGTAATACAAAACGTACCTGCTGGCCTTGGCGAACCTGTATTTGACAAACTGCATGCCGAACTGGGTAAAGCAATGCTGTCTATAAATGCGGTTAAAGGGTTTGAATACGGTAGTGGCTTTTGCGGTGCTAAAATGAAAGGTAGTGAGCATAACGATTTATTTAATGTAGATGGAAGTACTAAAACAAACCTTTCCGGCGGTATACAGGGCGGGATAAGTAACGGTATGGATATTTATTTTAGGGTAGCCTTTAAGCCTGTAGCCACTATTATGCAAAAACAAATTAGTATAGATAATAAAGGTAATGAAGTAGAAATGCAGGGTAAAGGCAGGCACGACCCATGTGTTGTACCGCGTGCTGTGCCCATTGTAGAAGCAATGGCTGCACTTGTACTGGCAGATTTTATACTTTTAGCGAAATAGAACCTCTCTTTTAGAGCATTTAAATTAACGATTTAATAATAGTAATAGTCGTGTTTGTGATATTTCGTAATTTTTTCTTAAATTTTGATTAAAATTAAACACCATTAAATTGTATTTGTTATTTTTATATTAATTAAAAACTTATACACATGAAAAAAAGATTACTATTAGCTGGATTACTTTTTGGTACTTTAGCTGCAAATGCGCAAACAACAACATTATTTTCTGATGGTTTTGAAACCTACAATGATTTTATAATCAGTAATATTGGTACATGGACTCAGATTGATGACGATGGATTATCAACCTTCGGTATAGAGCAAGAGGATGGTAGTGCTTATGAGTTTGATAATTCAAACTATATTGGTACAGCAATAATATTTAATCCAAGCGCAACAAATCCTGTTTTAAGCGATGATTGGGCACCAAGAACAGGTGCTAAGTCATTAACATTTTTTGGTGCAGATGGTGGGGCTAATGAAGACTGGTTTATTACACCAAAAATAAGATTAGGTAGTAGTGGTAATACAGTTTCTTTTTGGGCTAAATCATATACAGATGCCTACGGTCTTGAAAGAATTAACGTGTCAGTATCTACTACAAGCAATACAGATACTGCAGCTTTTACAAGGATTTCTACACCTAGCACAGGCTTAGCGTATACAGAAGTACCTGCTGAAGAGTACACGCAGTATACCTTTAATCTTGATGCATATAACGGACAGGAAGTTTATATAGCAATAAATTATGTATCTGATGATGCTTTTGCATTATTTGTAGATGATTTTGCTGTTACTACTACAGGTACTTTAGGTCTTGATGCAGCATTAGCTTCATCATTTACAATATCTCCTAACCCTGCTAATAGTATTGTTAATGTAACAAATGCAAATAATGCTTTAGTTACGGCTATTTCTGTTGCAGATATTAACGGACGCACAGTGAAATCTTCTAAATTTGAAGGTATTGCTACAGCACAAATTAATGTTTCAGATCTTGCTTCTGGAGTATACATGATGACAGTAACATCTGACAAAGGAAATATTACAAAGAAGATAGTTAAGAACTAATTTATTTTCAGGTAATTACAAAAAACAGGCCATTTTGGCCTGTTTTTTTTTACAATTTTTTAATATAAAATGTTTTTGTTTCAAATAAATTTATAAATTTGGGGAAATTAAAAACTATCATCATGAAAAAACAATTACTTGTAGGAGCTTTTATGTTAGCTTCTTTTTTAACTGCAAACGCACAACAAACAACATTACTATCTCAGGATTTCGAAGGTGCTGTAGCTGATATAGGTACACAAGGTTGGAGCCTTATTGATTTTGACGGTAATGGTACTACGTCTGCATACAGCTGGGGTATTTATAATTCTAGTACTGGTCTTACTGCTCTTGGCTTTAATGGTAAAGCTGCAGGATCTGCAAACTTTACTGTAGATGCTACAGCTAATACTGCAACTGTTATTGCAGGAAGCGACAATGGATTTTGGTCTCCAAGTGTAGAAATTCCTTTAGATGATGTTGCTAATGTAAGCTTTAGAATTGGTAGTGCATCTGCAACTACTACTGCTGCTGCTGCTCATTATTCTATTTATGTAATAAATGACGCTGATATACAGGATATTACTACAGCAGCTGATTTTAATACTTATGTTAATACTTTAACGCCAAATGTTGCAGCTGATGTTACAGATGCATCTTCAGTTGTTAATGTTGATCTATCTGATTTTGCAGGTGAAAGTGTTAGTGTAATTTTTAGACACAACAATAATGTTGATGCTCCTGCTTACTTATTCTTTGACGATGTTAAATTTACTTCAGGTGTACTTGGAACACAACTAGTTAAAGCTAACAAATTTTCTGTATTCCCTAACCCGGCTAACAATGTTGTAACTGTAGCTAATGCTAATGCATTAATCAATGCTATTGCTGTAACAGATATTAATGGCCGTACAGTTAAATCTGTAAAAGTTGGTGGTGTTGCTGAAACTCAGGTTAACATTTCAGATCTTGCATCAGGTGTTTACATGATGTCTATCTCTTCTGATAAAGGTACTTCAACTCAAAAGATCATTAAAAACTAATTATCTTTAAGTTATATTATAAAAAAGGCTGCCAATGGCAGCCTTTTTTTTATGATAAAAAATTAAGTTTAAATTGCGGTAAAAAAAAGCCTCCTAAATTTTAGGAGGCTTTTTGTATACTATAAAGTAGATATTAATTTTGTGCAGTAATCTCTGCAATTTTTACAATAACTTCCATTGCTTTTTGCATACTTTCGGCAGGTACATATTCGTATTTACCATGAAAGTTGTGCCCTCCAGCAAATATATTAGGGCAGGGTAAGCCCATGTATGATAGTTGGCAACCATCTGTACCACCGCGTATAGGTTTAATTAGTGGTTTAATACCTAACTCAATCATTGCTTTTTCTGCAATGTCTATAATATGAAAAACAGGTACAACCTTTTCTTTCATATTAAAATATTGATCTTTAATTTCGGCAATAACTATATCTTCGCCAAATTGCTTTTGGTATTTGCGGTTTATTTTATCGGCAATTTTTTTAACCAGTTTTTTACGTTTTTTAAAACGTGTAGCATCATGGTCGCGAATAATTAATTGTACAACAGTTTCTTCTATACTACCTGTTATACCGGTAACATGAAAAAAACCTTCGTAGCCAGATGTTAGTTCCGGTACTTCTTCTTTAGGTAATTTTGCTATAAACTTATTAGCTAATAGCATAGAATTTATCATTTTACCTTTTGCATAACCTGGGTGAACACTTTTACCTTTAAAAATTAGTTTAGCACCGGCAGCATTAAAATTTTCATATTCCAGTTCGCCTATCTGGCTGCCATCCATAGTATAAGCCCAATCTGCACCAAATTTAGCTACATCAAATTTGTGTGCACCACGGCCTATTTCTTCATCAGGAGTAAAACCTATGCGTATTTTTCCGTGTTTAATGTCAGGGTTTTGTATAAGATATTCCATTGCAGATACAATTTCTGTAATACCGGCTTTGTCATCTGCGCCAAGCAAGGTAGTACCATCGGTAGTAATAATTGTCTGGCCTTTGTATTGTAACAAATCTTTAAAATAATTTGGCGATAAAACTATGTTTTGTTCTGCATTCAATACAATATCTCCACCATCGTAGTTTGTAACTATTTGTGGTTTAACATTAGCTCCTTTAAAATCGGGCGATGTATCAAAATGCGATACAAAACCAATTACAGGTACATCATGACTTACGTTAGATGGCAAAGTGGCCATTATATAGGCATTTTCATCTATAGTAACCTCATCGAGGCCTATGGCTTTAAGTTCGTCTACAAGTTTATTAGCAAGATCCCACTGTTTAGCGGTGCTGGGTGTAGTATTGGAGTTGGGGTCAGATTCTGTATCAACCGTTACATAGCTGATAAAGCGGTCTATTATATGCTGCATTTTTTTAAGTTTAATGAAGCACAAATTTACGATTAATTTACGTTTTAAGGAAGTAAGTACTGTAACAATGTAACGTTATAAAGGTAGTTGAATTATGAACGTTGCACCATTGCCGGCAACAGATGTGGCGCTAATAGTACCGTGGTGCTGCTCTACAATTTTTTTACAAATGCTAAGGCCTACACCTGTACCATTAAATTCGCTTTTTGTATGGAGGCGATGAAATAGTTTAAATATTTGGTCACTATATTGCTCGTCAAAACCAATACCATTATCACTAAAAGTAATTTCTATAAATTTATGATTATCAATATCAATAAATTTATGACTAATAGCAATAATTGGTAATCCATTGTTGTATTTAAGTGAGTTGCTTATAAGGTTAGAAAACAACTGATGCATTTGTAGTGGTATTGCACTTATTGCAGGTAAGTTATCTTTATTTATAGTTGCGTTTCTTTCAGCTATTACTAATTCAAAATCAGAGATTACATTATCAATAACTTTATTTAAATCAACTTGCGTAAAATTATTATCTGAATTTAAACTGCTGTAAGTAAGTACATCTTGTATAAGTTGAGACATTCTGTCGGCAGACGAATGTATCTTAGCCATGTAGTTTTGTACAGCCACAGGATCGTCTTTACGCTGCGTTATCATGCTTAAAAACGTTTGAATTTTGCGTAATGGTTCCTGCAAGTCATGACTGGCAACATAGTTAAATGACTCTAGCTCTTTATTATTTTTTTCGAGTTCTTCGTTTTTTTCTTCAAGTAATATATTTGCTAGGTTAAGCTGAGAAGTACGCTCTTCAACCTCTGCCTCAAGCCTTGCATTAAAAGCGTTTAATTTTTTTTCGGCTTTTTTTCTATCAGATACATCATTAAAAATAACGGCAACTTTATTATCTTTCTCTTTAGTAAGCGGAAATGCCGAGACTTCATACCAGCCATCAATTAAAACAGCTTCCTGCTCAAAATACTTTGGTTGTCTGGTATTAACGATATCGCCATATAAATCAAACCAGTGTTGTTCCTGCAAAGGGTTCAAATCTTTTATACGCTTGCCTCTTGCATCTTTAAGTCCGGTTTGTTTTTCGAAGGCAGGGTTGTAATCTAAAAATATATAATCGTAAGGATGGCCGGTTTCGTCAAAAATAACTTCAATAATGCAAAATCCCTGATCGATAGAATTAAATAGCGAAAGGTATTTTTCCTCAGCTTTTCGTGCTATAATTTCGGTTAAACTATCTTCTGATATTTTACGATCGGTAATATTTTCCCAAACCCTAACAATACTTTCGCCCACTTTAGCGTCAGATACGCTATACCATTGCGGTACGCCATTAACATCTTTATTAAGGCGTTCCCAACTATGGGTTTTACCGGTTTCTATAACGGCAGCCATATCGCTTATTTGCTGCAGTTGGTCTGGCCTTACTTCGCTAAAAAGTTGACCTGTATAATCTTGCCCACCAAAAAAAGCAAGGCTTGCCTGGCTTATTAAACTAAACCTGAAATCGATAATTTTATCTTCAGTATTCCTAACTGGTGTAAATACCATTGTACGGTTATTGGGCGCATCAAATACAGCCTTAATTAACTGTTGTGTAGTATCGTTATTGGGTAGGTGCCCGGTAGAGGTATTCATGGTAATAGTATATAGCAAAGCTTACATTAAAAAGCCTAATTTTCAAAAATATAAAATAATTTCGAAACGTTTTGTTAAAATAACAAAGCGATTTCTTTTTCTATATTTAATAGTGCGGCCGATTCAAATTTATCTTTAAAAACAGCTGTTTTAAAGATGGAATCCATTGCTAAAAAATGTTCTAATACTTTTTTACGGCCGGGATTGTATAAAAAACCAGGGTAAATAGCATACTCTTTTCGTACCTGTTTAGAATACAACACATAACTTTCCCAATCGCTGCCAAGTATGGCTAAATCAGCATCAGTAAACAAATTAGTGTCATTGTCATTGCTTAACTCATGCGATTTTGTAGCCAAAATTTGTTGCTTGCATAATTGTGTTTTTTCTTTAGGATAATTAATTTCTGTGAGCCTTTTTACAGCAATATCAGCACTTTTTTCTTCGTTATCTTTTGCAGTGGCCTTGTACACAATGTCATGGTAAACTAAAGATAAAACTACGGTATCCCAATCAGCTATTAAATTTTTGCAAGCCAGTAATTCCACATACATATTTTCGAGATGCTGTAAGTTATGGTAGTATCTTTTTTTATGAGAATAGGTTGTGTTAATCTCTGCCCATAACACTTCGGCATCAACATTATTGTTATATAAATTTACAATTGCTGTAAATGCATCTTTAAGTATCATGTAACTTTAAAATGTTTAGAAATAGTTGAAATAATTTTTTCCCAGTGAAGTTTCATTTTCATGCGTTGGTTTTCATTTAATAATTTTTCCTGATGAAAACTAATTGTTGTACCCGTTTTAGAAGCTATAAACCGTATTTGAATAGTTGATATATTTGTCCATTCTTTTTGAGTGTATGTTACACGTACATGCGAAAGCTCTTTGTATACACGCACGCAAAAATCGGTGCCGTTTCGTTTAGTATATTTTTGCCCGCGCACCCACATCATAGGGCCGGTGTAGCCCAGCCAAAGTTTTATACCTTCGTATGAAAGCATATAATTCCACGCATCCTGAAGTGTTATAGGCAAAGTTTTCCTAATACTTACCTGGTATCCGGTACTTTTAGTTTTGTTCATTGTGTTTTCCATGACATGTAAAGTATTTTATGCCAATGTTACCTCTTATCTAAATTGATCTTTGATGCAGATGTTTCTAAAGTAATTATTCATTATAATAGTTAATGAACTGTTGCAGGATTCAGGTGTTTCCATGACAATTATATTAGCCTTTTGCTTTGCAATCTAAAGCCTGGTATCTCAATATACTATCTAAAAATTTACTCTTTAATAACCATTACGCTGGCTTTAAAACCTGTAGCAAGATTCCATTGATTGTTAGATACAAGTTTTTCTTTGTCGTCATATACCCTGAATTCTGCCGTATTAGGACCGGAAGTTCCTTGGTTTAATGCTTCAAAATCTATTTTATTAAATCCAGGATCGAGCGTAATTTGTATCCCTTTAAAATTACTGTCAAGCATAATTTCATCAACTACTACGCGGTCGTTAACAAGTACTTTTATACGGTCGCCATCTATAGCGCCAAAGTCACGCGCCATAACCTGCATAAAGGCCGATTTTGTACGTACTTCGCCAAAAAACTGGTTACCCCTAAACGCTTCGTTTGATTCTCCTTTAGGTGCAACATCGGTACGTTTAGCATATTCAGATGTTCGATTAACAAATTCATCTTTTTGGTACATACTAAAGTCCGATTTTTTTTCGCCTACACTAAAAACAGGGTAATTATAATCTTTTTTAGTTTGAGGTTTTAATTTAAATGGACTATCCGGGCTTACAGTAGTAGTAGATGGCTTAATAGTAGTATTGCCCCGTGGTATTGCTATACCACCAGATTTTGGGCTATCTACCTGCGCCATAGCAGCAAGTGATAAAAAAAGTAACGCTAAAATAAAAATGTTTTTCATAAACAAAGGCGTGATACAACAAAGTAACAAAAATTTTGCCAGTTTGTTTAAAGGTAAACCTATTTGATAGGTTAATAACGTATCTGTAGCGGTAAAATTGTAAAGAATTACTTATTACGGCCTGTACGGCTGTCTTCGGCATTCCATTCGGTAGTGCTGTCATGGCGGTCGCGCTCATCATCTCTTGTAATTTCTCCCGACTCAGAATAATGGGCGTTGTTATTTACGTTATCATCGGCGCTTGTAGTGCCTTCATTAGGTTTTTTGTCGAGATCCATAGTTCTAAATTTTAATACATTAAATTACATATTAAAATTTTAGCATACTGTTAAGGTAAGCCTAAAGATATTACCTAAATACCACTTCAAAAATTACAGTTTGCCCTAAAAAGCAAGCCCCGCTATTCTACGTGAGAATAACGGGACTTAACAAACCAACCAACCAATTATTAACAAACCTCATAAATACGAGATTCATTATTTATATAATAGCAAGTTGTGTGCCAAAAATTATGAGAGCTGTAATTTATTTTATTACACTATAAACTAAAACCTTGTAGTACTAGAAAAAAAATTATATGACACAATTATTTAGTTTGTTTCATAATGAAACATTGTGTCAGTTTGTAAGTTTATTTTTGCGTTAATGCAAAAATCAGAAAGGTAATTATAAAGATGAGGAATGCTACAAATATAAGTTTTGAAGTTTTAGTAAGTGTGTGTTCATTACTTTCTTCCGCTTTGGCTATTCTTAATGTCTCGTGCCTGGTGTTTAGCAATGCAACTTTTTGTTTAAAGCGTGAATCGCCATCAGCCAAAATAGTAAGTTTTGAATAAAGATTTAATTTTAAAGGTTCCGGCAGAAATATACAGCAGGTTAAAACCTCATCAATAATTAGATTATTAGTCGCTATATCCCGAACGCTGATTAAAAAAACAATATTTTCTTTCGACAGTAAATCGTCTATAACTTTAAAAAGTGCTTTTTGATTGACTTTGCCATTGGCATGAAGCACTTTATTTTTTATACGCTTAAAAAGAATTAATAAAGTTACCGGAGTGGGTTTACCCTCAATACTTTGCCAGGTGTAATTTTTATGATGCCCTTTGGTGTAGTCGTAAGCATTGCGTTTGGCAATATCCCCCAGAATAATATACGCCTCAGATACTTCTTTAAAATGCTCTTCGCTTACTTTATCGCTGCCATTTTTGTCAGGATGATACTTAACAGCTAATGCCCGGTACGCTATTTTTATTTCGGCTTGCGATGCATTTGGTTTAACCCCCAGTATTTTATAGTAGTCTTTCATCAACAAGTTTGAAAAGCAATTTAAATTTAAAAACCTATTAATTTCTTTTCTGTATTAAATAAAACATCTAATTCTTTTCTTAATATATCAAACTCTTCACTCCCTATAACTTCAATCTGTCTTAACCATTGCAGATTTCTAAATTGTAATTCATATTCCAAATTTTTGTTTACAAATAAATAAGTTTCACGCAGATATTTATTTCTTTGTTTAAAAAGTTGATCTATAAAATTATTTACCTCATTTTCATTCGGAAGTGTTTTATTTATAAAGATATAAGTGCCGTTTTGAAGTCTAATTTTCCATACATTTTCTTGAAATATTAATTGTACACCCAATACACCTATAGCGGCAACAACGAAAAAAATCCAAAGAAATGTAATATTATTTATAAAGTTTGTGAGGAAAAATGATGCTCCTGCAAGATAACTAAATCCATAAATATATTTTTTTATATGTTTAATTTGAGTAGTGTAATTTTCTTTATAAGACGTTATATCTTCATATGAAAAACTCATTTCATTTTCATTTTTTTTCGGTTGATACACAATTTTCGTATCATAGATTACTATTTTTCTTCGAGAAAAAAGACTTTTTTGATAAAGTTCTGCAATCATACTATAGTATTATTAGTGTGACAAATTAAAGAAATAATAATCGATAAATAAAAAGCGTAGCAAGAAACTAATCTTACTCCGCTTATAAATGTATAAATAATTTAGGTAAAGTAGAGAACCTGAAACTTTAAACCTGAAACAAAAATTAAAGCTTATCCCTCAAATATTCTCCCGTAACCGATTTCGGATTTTTAGCCACTTCTTCCGGGGTGCCAAAAGCAACCAAGTGTCCGCCATGTTCACCACCTTCAGGACCAATGTCAATAATATAGTCGGCACATTTAATCATGTCAAGATTGTGTTCGATAACAATAATTGAGTGGCCTTTTTCTATCAATGCTTCAAACGAAGCCAATAATTTTTTAATGTCATGAAAGTGTAAACCGGTAGTAGGTTCATCAAAAACAAACAATGCCTTTTCTTTAGTAACCCCTTTTACAAGAAAAGATGCCAACTTAATACGCTGTGCCTCACCACCCGATAGAGTAGAAGACGACTGACCCAGTTGTACATAACCCAAACCTACATCTTGCAGCGGCTGCAATTTTGTCATGATCTTGGTTTGCTTGTGCTCGCTAAAAAACGCTACGGCATCATCTATAGTCATGCTCAAAACATCGTCAATGTTTTTGCCTTCGAATGTAACTTCCAGTATTTCTTTTTTAAAGCGCTTGCCGTTGCAGGTTTCACACTCTAAATGCACATCGGCCATAAACTGCATCTCGATAGTAACTTCGCCTTCGCCTTTGCAGGTTTCGCAGCGGCCGCCATCTACGTTAAACGAGAAGTGTTTGCTCTGGTACCCACGAATACCCGATAGCTTTTGCTTAGCAAACAGGTCGCGAATATCATCATACGCCTTAATATAGGTAACCGGGTTAGAGCGCGAACTTCGGCCTATTGGGTTTTGGTCTACATATTCGATATGCTTAATGTGCCCGTAACTACCACGCAATTCTGTAAACTGTCCGGCTTTTTCACCCACGCCTGTTAGCTTTTTCTGGATGGCGGGGAACAATATTTTTTTAACCAACGTACTTTTACCACTGCCCGAAACCCCGGTAATTACCGTAAGGCAGTCCAGCGGAAAAGTGACATCGATATTTTTTAAGTTGTTTTCGCGCGCGCCAATAACATCTACATGATGTTTAAATTTGCGGCGTTTTTTGGGTACACTTATTTCTAAGTCACCATTAAGGTATTTAGCCGTAAGTGAGTCTGATTTTAAAATTTCTTCATAAGTGCCTTGTGCTACCAGTTCGCCACCAAGGGTTCCGGCTTCGGGGCCAATATCAATAATCATATCTGCAGCCTTCATAATATCCTCGTCGTGCTCAACCACAATCACGGTATTGCCCAGGTTGCGCAGGCCTTCTAAAACGGTAATTAAACGCTCTGTATCTTTAGGGTGCAGGCCAATACTTGGCTCATCTAAAATATACATAGACCCCACAAGGCTGCTGCCCATAGAGGTTGCAAGGTTTATACGCTGACTTTCACCACCCGATAATGTAGCTGATTTACGGTTAAGCGACAGGTAGTTTAGCCCAACTTCTTGCAAAAAGCTAATACGGTTATTAATTTCTACCAATAATCGTTTGGCTACTTTATAATCATATTCAGATAATTCCAGATTGTTGAAAAACTCTGCGAGGTTTTTTATTGGCAGGTCGACCAAATCAGATATGGTACTGCCGCCAACCTTAATGTAATTGGTTTCCGGCCTAAGGCGCTTGCCTTTACACTCAGGGCATTTGGTTTTGCCACGGTAACGCGAAAGCATTACACGGTTTTGAATTTTATAGTTTTTTTCTTCCAGCTCTGTAAAAAAATCATCGAGGCCGGTAAAATATTTATTGCCTTTCCATATTAATGCACGGTCGCTTTCAGATAACTGAAAGTACGGCTTATGTACTGGGAAGTCGAATTTATGACTGTTGTTAACCAACTGGTTGCGGTATTCGCCCATGCTTTCGCCACGCCACGGGTAAATAGCATTTTCAAAAACGGATAGGGCTGTGTTAGGAACTACCAGTTCTTCATCTATACCTATAATACTGCCGTAACCTTCGCAGGCAGGGCAGGCGCCATAAGGGTTGTTAAAGCTAAATAAATGCACGTTGGGTTCTAAAAACGTTACGCCATCTAATTCAAAATTATTACTGAAGGGAAGTCGGTTACCCGTACTCACTTCCTGTAAAAAAGTTTCGCCTTTACCTTCGTAAAAAGCAGTTTGTATGGCATCGGCAAGGCGGTTGTAAAACTCCTCTTCATCCTTAACCACAATACGGTCTATAATAAGCAGCACCTCTTTATTGGTAAAATCTACATGGGCAATTTCGTCAAGCCGAAGTGTTTCGTTGTCAACCAAAATACGGGCAAAACCCTGTTGTAGCAATACGCCAAGTTTTTCCTCCAGTGTTCGGCCTTTCTCGGTATGCACCGGGGCAAGTAATAACCAGCGGCTATCTAAGGGTTGGTTTTTAACTTCGTTAACCACATCGGTCACTGTATGCTTGCGCACCTCACGACCCGATACCGGCGAATATGTTCGGCCTACACGGGCAAAAAGAAGTTTTAGGTAATCGTAAATTTCGGTACTGGTACCCACAGTAGATCGGGCATTGGTAGTATTTACCTTTTGCTCAATAGCAATAGCGGGGGCAATACCTTTAATGTATTCCACCTTAGGTTTATCGAGGCGGCCTAAAAACTGACGCGCATAGCTCGATAAGCTCTCAACATAGCGGCGCTGGCCTTCGGCATACAGGGTGTCGAACGCAAGGCTCGATTTGCCCGAGCCCGATAAACCGGTAATAACCACCAGTTTGTTACGCGGTATGGCTACATCGAGGTTTTTAAGGTTGTGCAGCTGCGCACCTTTTATAAGTATGTTTTGTTTAGGATTTAGGGTAGCAAGATCGGTCTTTATCATGGCGAAAATTGAATACACAAAGATACGGTTTTGTCGTGACAATTTTGTTAAGGGAAATGTAACGGATTTAAGAGAATGATTATATTTGAAAATAAAAAAACAACACACCCCTAACCTCACTCTAGTGGGGAATTAGCTACACTCCTAACTCTTTTAGAATGTACTAAAGTATGTGAAGAACATGAGTGAAGCTCGCTCCCCTCTTGAGAGGGGTTGGGGGTGTGTTATACAGAAACAATGAAACGAAAAATAATTCCATATAACCCAAACCTTAAAGAATTTGCCCGCGAGCTTAGAAATAAAAGCACAAAGGCAGAGGTAGTGCTTTGGCAAAAGCTAAAGCGTAAACAAATGCATGGCTATGATTTTGACAGGCAGAAGCCGGTTGATGATTACATACTCGACTTTTTCTGTTACGACCTTATGCTTGGTATTGAGGTTGACGGATATTCGCATGAGTTTCTTGAAGTTTACAATAAAGATGTAATTAAAGAATCTAAAATGAATGAGTTTGGAATTAACGTGCTTCGGTTTTCAGATTTTCAGGTTTTGAAAGATACAGAAAATGTGATTAGGGCAATTGAACAATATATTTTTGATTATGAACAACACACCCCTAACCCCTCTCAAGAGGGGAACTAGCTACACTCAACTTTAAATATACATAAAATGGAATATGATTTTATTGCTATCCTGCATTACAAAACAGCTGCTGAAGGTGGAAGAAAAACTCCAGCCACATCAGGATATCGTCCTCAGGTCAAGTTTTCTTTTGATACAATGTCAACATCCGGACAGCAAATATTTATAGATAAAGAAATTGTATATCCTGGTGAAACTGTAACCGCTGGAATTATAATGTTATCAGCACCGCATTTTGAAAATAGCCTTGAAGAAGGGATTAACTTCGATATTATGGAAGGCAGATTGGTATTAGGTACTGGCACAATTACCAAAATTATTAATGAGAAACTTAGAAAACAATAAATGATCACACCACCATACTTACAAATCGGCGATAAGGTAGCTGTAATAAGCACTGCAAAACGTACTGAACCGCACGAAATAGAGCAGGGGCTGGCGCAACTTAAAAGTTGGGGGCTTGTACCTGTAATTGGCGCTAACACTTTCAAGAAAGATGGCTTTTTAGCCGGTACCGATGAACAGCGTACAACCGACCTGCAACTAATGCTTGATGATGAAAATATAAATGCTATATTTTTTACTAAAGGTGGTTATGGCACGCTACGCATAATTGATGGTATTGATTTTACTAAGTTTAAACAAAACGCCAAATGGCTTGTTGGCTATAGCGATATTACTTTGCTGCACAGCCACGTGCATAATTTTGGTATTCAATCGCTGCATGCGGTAATGCTACAGGGTATTGCTAAAAGTACGGCGGAATCATCGGAAAGTATTCGCAGGGCGTTATTCGGCGAAAGCCTTACCTATGAGATTGATGCAAATTCTCAAAATAGAGTTAGTGATTCTGTTATTGAAGGAACATTAGTGGGAGGTAATCTTTCTATGCTATATTCTATTACTGGTTCGGAATCTGATATTGATACCAATGATAAAATATTATTTATTGAAGATATTGATGAATATTTATATCATTACGACAGGATGCTGATATCGCTTAAACGTGCAGGTAAGTTAGCTAACTTAAAAGCGGTTATAGTAGGCGATATGATTGATATTAAAGAAAGCACGATACCCTTTGGCAGAACTTATGAGCAAATAACTCTGGAGCATTTTCCCTGCCCGGTGTATTTTAACTTTCCCGCAGGGCATAGTGTCGATAACCGTGCGCTTATTTTAGGGAGCACTTTTATAATTACGAATAATAATGATAGTATAAAGTTTGAATTACAGCCTTAGATGTCCACTAAAATCTTAAAATTATAAATGTGAAATAATTAGTTACATTATCAGTTTAGCCGTTAAGAAAACGATGTAAATTGCAAATAATAAAAAAATTTATAGGGCATCGTTAAATATAATTCTTTCGATTATGCAATAATCCATTGAATTTACTGACATTTTTAAGTGCCTTGAGTTGTTAAAATAGTATTTATTGCCCCAATTGTGTTAAAATTTTTATTTGGGTTTGTTTTTTATAATTTTATTATGTTATATTTGGCATATAATTAATTCAAAATTAACAACGCCTATACAAAAAATTACTTTTTAGAACTGTGTGACCAACGCAGTGTTATCGAAGACCAAATTCAAAAAACGCTAAAAAGTATTGCTATGGCTAATGTTGTAATCATCCCTGATGCTGACCTTGTACGTAATTATATAAACGGAGACGAAAATGCTCTTGCTATATTAATTAAAAGACACCAATCTAAAATTTACGGTTTTATATACTCTAAAGTAACAGATAGAGATATATCTGACGATATTTTTCAGGATACCTTTATTAAGGTAATAAAAACCCTTAAAAGTAACTCTTATAACGAAGAGGGCAAATTTTTGCCATGGGTAATGCGTATTTCTCACAACTTGATTGTAGATCATTTCAGGAGAAACAAAAAGATGCCTATGTATCGTGAAACGGAAGAGTTTTCTATATTTTCTATAATGACAGATAATAGCCCTAATATTGAAAATAGGATTATTACAGACCAAGTAGAGAACGATTTAAAACGCCTTATTATGGAACTGCCTGATGACCAGAAAGAAGTACTGCAAATGAGGATATACCAGGATTTAAGCTTTAAGGAAATAGCCGACCTTACCGGGGTTAGTATTAATACCGCTCTTGGAAGGATGCGTTACGCGCTTATGAACTTAAGAAAAGTAATTGATAAAAATAAAATTATTTTGACTAACTAGGCAATATAAGGTTTTGTTTTGCGTTGTAATGGAAACAACAAAATAACAACGCAGTACATGGCAAAACTTTACACTTCAAAAAAATTAGAAACGCCGGTTATGTTACCAAAAAAAGAAACAGTTGACTTTTTGCTTAACTATTCTAAAGCGCTTAAAATTATTAAGACTGAGAATGGTACATACGAAAATATGTCTAATTAACTAATAGCCTCCACTAAAATGGGGGCTATTAGTTTAATAACATTAGCATAGTGTATATGTTAATTTTTTTATTATATATTTGCTTTAACCTCTAATTAAACCAATTATATGATAAAAAAAATCATAAATCATTTGCTGTGGCGATATGATATTTTAACAAATATCATTATTCCTGAAAGGTATTATACTTATAAATTGCCAAAACAAATAATGGCCGGCCCTTTTGCAGGTATGAAATATGCTAACGCGCATCCGCCCGGTGGTGTTATACTCCCTAAAATTATAGGTACTTATGAAGATGAGATCGAATTTGTATGGGAAGAAGCCAGGAACAAAAAATATGATGCTTTTATAGATGTAGGTGCCGGCGAAGGTTACTATTCTGTAGGGATAAAAAAGTATATATTTCCCAATATACCATCTATAGGTTTTGAGATGCAGGCCGCTAACAGGCGAGGGGTAAAACGCCTCGCAAAAGATAATAATGTAAATGTTGTTATTAAAGGAACTTGTAACCTGCCTGATTTGAAAGCGGAAGTTGAAGGCAAAAAAATACTTTTGCTTATGGATGTTGAGGGTTACGAAAGAGAATTATTAGATACTACCGCTATTGATTTTTCTGCAACTGATATAATTGTTGAAGTACATCCTACCTATGATGCTGATTTAGAACAAAAATTGATCGATCGTTTTAAAAGTACCCATACCATTAAAGTTATACAAAAAAACATAAAAAAATTACCGGATATAAAATATCCGGACTGGGTGTATAAAAAATCACATTTTGCAATGGACGAATTTAGAGGCCCACAAAGCTGGCTCTGGATTACCGCAAATTAACAAAACACACTCTCTTAATAACTGAATTATTTTTTAGGTTTAAGAGAGTGTTTCTTTTCGTATTCTTCGAGTACTGATTTTCTGCCAATAGTTGCAGTAATCACATCTTTATTTAAATCCCAGCCACGCGCCGGCGAATATTGCCTGCCGTACCATATTATTTGTAGGTGCAAATCGTTCCATAAACTTTTAGGGAATAGTTTTTTAGCATCAGCCTCTGTTTGTACTACGTTTTTTCCATTGGTTAGTCCCCACCGGTACATAAGCCTGTGTATATGTGTATCTACCGGAAAAGCCGGTACACCAAAAGCTTGGCTAATAACTACACTGGCCGTTTTATGGCCTACACCTGGTAATTCTTCTAATTCCTCCAAAGTTTTAGGTACTTCGCCACTGTATTTATCAATTAATATTTGTGATAAGCCATGAATAGCTTTAGCCTTTGCAGGCGACAGGCCTACCGGTTTTATAATTTCCCTGATTTCTTCAATGCTTAATTTTACCATGTCGTAGGGGTTATTCGCACGTTCAAACAATAATGGTGTAATTATGTTAACGCGAACATCGGTACTTTGGGCACTCATTAATACGGCTATAAGTAATGAGTAAGGGTCGGTATGATCTAAAGGTACGGGTATAGTCGGGTAAAGTTCCTGCAGGGTCTCAATTACAAATTTTGCTTTTTGTGGCTTGGTCATTTTAGCTATCTTTATAAAAACAAAGATACAGTTATGACAACACTTATAAAAGGAGATAAAGCACCTGATTTTGAAGCCTTAGACCAGGATGGCAAAACACATAAACTAACTGATTATAAAGGTAAAAAACTTGTAGTTTACTTTTATCCAAAGGCAGATACGCCCGGATGTACTGCCGAAGCCTGCGACTTGCGCGATAATTACCACCGTTTTGTAGCCCAGAATTACGAAATTTTGGGCGTTAGTGCAGATGCCCAAAAGAAACTGGTAAAGTTTAAAGAGAAGTATGAGCTGCCTTTCCCTTTAATTTCAGATGAAGATAAAGCGGTTATTAATGCCTTTGGCGTTTGGGGGCCTAAAAAGTTTATGGGTAAATTGTTTGATGGCATTAACCGTACTACTTTTATTATTGATGAAAACGGTATAATTGAAGACGTTATTACTGCTGTAAAAACTAAAGAGCATACCGCACAGATATTAAAGTAATATTAATTAAATAAGAATCCCATTCTTTACAATTATAGAATGGGATTTGATTTTTATACCGTTTTAAGGGCTGCTATAAAAACGTCTACATCTTCAAAAGTATTGTAATGGCTTAATGATATACGTAATGATGGTTTTTTTACATCACCGGCATTTAAAATTTCTTTTAAAACATGCGATGGCTTTACACTGCCCGACTGACATGCACTACCACGCGATACTGCTATACCCTGCATATCTAAATGAAACAATATCATTGCTGTTTTACTTTCCGGTAAGGGTAGTAAAACATTGGTTATATTATAAAACATATCGCCTGAATTATTATCAGTGCTTCCATTAATTTTAAATCCAGGAAAATGATGTGTAAGTTGCTTGTGCAGGTAATTTTTAACTAATGTGATATGCTTTCTTTCTACATCAAGATTTTTATACGATAGTTCTAAAGCCTTAGCCATACCCGCAATTTGATGAATAGCTTCGGTACCGGCACGAGCGCCTTTTTCCTGCTCGCCACCATAAATCATTGGTCTAAGCCCAATAGTTTTTCTTATATATGCAAAACCAATACCTTTAGGGCCATGAAATTTATGGGCACTTGCAACTATAAAATCTACCGGAAGGTTTTGTAAATCAAGCTCGGTTTTCCCTACAGATTGTACTGTATCGGTATGAAATAAAGCCTTATGCTGTTTGCATATTGTGCCAATTCTTTCTAAATCAAGTACAGTTCCTGTTTCGTTGTTAACATGTATCAAGCTAACCAGGGTAGGAGTATCGCCTTCAAGTAATATTTTAAGATGGTTAATGTCTATAGATCCATCGGGTAACAGGTTTACATATTCTACTGTAATGCCAAACTCTGCCGCAAGGGCAGGTAATGTGTATAAAACAGAATGGTGCTCTACACGGCTGCTTATAATTCGGCGAATGCTCAAATCTTTAACAGCGCTGCGCAATATAAAATTATTTGACTCTGTACCGCCCGATGTGAAAATAATTTCACGCGCTTCGGCGTTAATACATGATGCTATAGTTTTACGGGCAGTTTCTAAAACCACTTTTGCAGTGCGCCCAAAACTGTGGGTTGATGACGGGTTGCCATAAACATCGCTCATAATCTGAACCATATGTGCAATAACATCGGGGTGTATTGCGGTAGTAGAGGCGTTATCAAGGTATGCTTTTTTCATTACTACAAAATTACTCAAAAATGCTTTGTCTGCCTATTTTTGGTATAGGTATGTAAAACTTATAGGTAAACAATTAAAAAACATTATTTTTGTTTAAAATTATTGATGATGAAAAAAATTTTAATGCCCTTAATTGCTGCTGCGTTACTTTTAACCGGGTGCGATGATGGCAATATGACGTTTAAAACATTTAATTTTACAGGTAAAATTACTGCTTGTGCTACAGATGAAAATTTACTTTACAGTATAAATGGTACAGAGGCACTTATATTAAACATTAACAGATCGTTGTTAGAAAATGTTGAATCTAAAAAGGATGCCAGTGGCGCCTATATACCTACGGAAATTACTTTAGGGAGTACTACATTACTTACATACCGTAATTATAATGATACTGCCACTGCCGATGTTATATGTGGGTCTGGAGTATCGACCCCGGCAATAATTGATGAGTGGACAAGTGTAGGTACTTTAGGTATTATTACTACAGAATACAGGGATGAAAAAACAGGTGCTTTATTAGGTTATGACCACCAAATAACTATTAAAAATGCAACATTAAAAAAAGGTGATGAAGAAATTACTATTGTAGATAACCTTTATGGTACAGTGCGTGATTTGCTTGGTTTTAATTTTAATTTTACAACTGCTGCCGGTGACCCAATAGCACCTTCTAATTGTTCAGATGGTACTACTACTGAAAGCCCTACTGTTTATTTATTAGACACAACCGAAGCTTTACAACTGGCTTTTAACGAAAAAAACTATTTTACAGAAGTTACAGCCGATACTACTACACAAAGCATTGATTTAAGTGTAGATGATAACGATAATATATATTTTAGGGTTTTTGCTGGTACAATTAGTGGTAATTATATTTGTGTAACCCCTAGTAATCCACAGCCTGTAAGTCCTGTAGAATCGCAACGCTGGACAGCCGTATCTGGAACTGTAACAATAATTAGCAGCCCTTATACTGAGGTTGCCAGTGGTAAAAAAGGCACCCAGCATGAAATACGTTTTTATGATGTAGTGCTTAATAAAACAAATCCTGCTTCATCGCAGGTGTTTACTCCTGCAAATACATTAGACGAAGATGATAATCCGTATACTTATTATTTATTTGGAACTTATATTACCGGATTAAAGTAGTAGTTTTTGAAATAAAAAAAAGCCAGGCAAAATTTGCCTGGCTTTTTTGTTAAAAGTATAACAGGATTTTAACTTTCTTCCTTATAATCGCCTGTTATTTGATTTTCCTGTATTGCGGCGGCCCCCACATATATTAGCATACCATTTTTTTTAAGCTTGTAACCTTTTTGCGATTGTAACGACCAGTGTTTGTTTTTATAGGGTCCGTTTTTAGAGTCTTTTTTTAATAATTCAGATTCTGTATTGTTAGGTAAAAACAATTCGGCACGGTTGCCATCTTCCTCAAAAATAACAAAGGCACTGTTAACATCGCTCTCACCCTCAATCTGGTTTATACTATTTAGGCGGAAACCTTCTTCAACCGGGCGAATGCATTCTTCGTTTATTTTGCTCCAGCGGTACCCTGCTGATGTTACACATCCATTTTTATCTTTATCTGTGCCCAGCATCACATTTTTATCAGATGCTGCCTGGCTGCTTTGCGGTTCGCTATCATGTTTTTTTATTATAAAATCGCAAGATACCATGCATAATGCAGAGAGCAGTATAAGTATGGGCTTTTTCATTTTTTTAAATAAGTTTAAGCGGTATACTAATTTACAAAATTATTTAATGGTATTAGCATACAAAAGTGTTTGTATAGTTTCATAAGTTACCACGCCTTTATCATCAACAAAATAACGAATAAGCACTTCTCCCCATGCAGTGCCATTACTAAAGTCGGCTATAATCCAACGGTTGTTTAAAATTTTTATTTTATTTATTAAAAACTTTTTACCGTCTATGGGTTCATTTTGCGTTAACGGGTTGCCATTAGGGTTTGTGTTAAGGGTATTAATACCATCTTTAATTTTTGCAGCCAGTGCAGGTGTATCTGTAAAGCCTTTATCTACAAAATAATCAATGGCATTATCGTTATTTTCAAGGCCAAAATAATTTGCATCTTCCAGTTTTTCATTGTTTACTTTAATACTATCCTGTGCTTTTTTAAGCTTGTATTGCATTGTGTTAACACGTACCAAATTATGGTTTAACTGGCCCGAATAGTACATGTAAATAAAAAAGTTAATTACAAACGAGAAAATAAACAGGTATAGGTAAAGGTTTTTTTTCATTGTGATTTGTTTTATAAAGTAATAGTAAGATTGTCGTAAGCTAAAAATACATTTTCGGGTAACTTGGGTTCAACTTCGGCATGAAAACCCATTAAGTGGCTAATGTGTGTTAAATAGGCTTTTTTAGGTTTAACCTGTGCTATAAAATTAAGTGCCTCTTCAATATTAAAATGAGAGTGATGCGGTTCTTCACGCAGGGCACTAACAACCAATACATCCAGGTTGTATAATTTTTCAATTTCCGTATCAGCCACCGTTTTAACATCGGTTAAATAGGCAAAGTTATCAATACGGTAACCAAAAATATCGAGGTTGCCATGCTGCACACTTATAGGTATTGCCGTTTTATTACCTATGGCAAACGGCTTGTTGCTTATCACTTCATTTTTTGATACAGATGGTGCACCCGGATACTTATTTTCTTCCTCAAAAATATAATCAAACCGTTTTTCCAAATTTTTTAAAACACGTTTGTGTGCATATATGGGTATGTTACCTTGCTTAAAGAAAAATGGGCGAATATCGTCAAGGCCGGCAGTATGGTCGGCATGCTCGTGGGTATACAGTATGCCATCCACTTTCGGGCAGCCGGAAGTAAGCATTTGTTGCCTAAAATCAGGCCCGCAATCTATTATGTATGAGCAGTTTTCCCAAGATAACCATGCTGATACCCGCAGGCGTTTATCGCGCGCATCAGTACTATGGCTAACCGGATGATTGCTGCCAATTACAGGGATTCCCTGCGAGGTTCCTGTTCCTAAAAACCAAACGTTCAAGATTATTTTATTTTTACACAAAAATAGCATTATTGTTTTATAAAATGCAGTGTTTTCCTAACTTTGCAACATATCTTGCATTGCTATGAAATTAACTGACACTGACATAACCCTTAAAGGTGATAAAATTATTGCGCATGTACCGTCTATCAAAGACAAAGCGCTGCGAATAAACCTTAACGAAAACATTTACGGCACCTTTGCCGAGATTGGTGCGGGTCAGGAAACGGTGCGCCATTTCTTTCGCTCCGGTGGCTCATCGGGCACTATTGCCAAGGCGATGTCTGCCTACGATAAAGATTTTAGCGATGCCATTTACGGCTGCGAAGAAGATGGCAGGTATGTTACCGAAAGCAGGCTTAAAAAAATGCTGGGCCATGAGGTTAGGATTATGGAAGAACGCCTTAACCGCGAAAAACACCCAAGCAAAGTATTTTTTAGTTATGCCAATACTGTAGCTACTATAGATTTTGCAAAGCAATTTAAAGGCCACGGTTGGGTAGGCATACGCTACCAGGTTGAGCCAGACGAAGATTACAACGAAATTACACTACACATACGCTTTAAAGAAAACGACGCTAAGCTACAACAGGAAACTTTGGGTACGCTGGGTGTTAACCTTATTTATGGCGCATTTTATAAGTACAACGACCCTAAAAAGCTGTTGCGTTACCTGTACGACCATTTAGATAAAGACCAGCTTGAAATAGATACTATAAACTTTTCTGGCCCGCGCTTTGCCGATGTAGATAATAGGCTAATGAGCTTGCAATTGGTTAAAAACGGCATGACCGATGCGGTAATGTTCGACCCGCAGGGGCATAACGTTTTACCGGCAGCTATACTTTACAAAAAAAATATATTAGCCCTTAGAGGTAGTTTTCGGCCAGTTACTAAAGTAAATATTGATATGTATGAAAAATCGTACAAAATGTTTCTTGAAGAAAATAAGGTGGATAAAGATAAAACCCTTGTGGTTTTTGAAATTACACTAAGCAATCTTCGATCTGAAGGAGAGATAGATGAGCGTGATTTTATGGATAGGGCAGAACTGCTTTGCTCGCTAGGGCAGCACGTTATGATATCTAATTTTCAGGAATACTACAAAGTGGTGGAGTACTTTAGCAGTTATACAAAAGCACGTATGGGGCTTGCTATGGGTGTAAGCAACCTGGTTGATATTTTCGACGAAAAATACTATCGCCATTTAAGTGGTGGTATACTTGAAGCCTTTGGTAAATTATTTTACCGCGACTTAAAAGTGTATTTATATCCTATGAAAGATGAGCATGGCGAGGTAATTGATTCTGAAAATCTTAAAGTACACCCAAGGATGAAAGAACTGTATAAATTTTTTAAATTTAATGGAAAGGTTATCGATATTAGCGATGTTGATACTCATAACCTTGATATCTTTTCCCGCGAGGTGCTTAAAATGATTAATAAAGGCAAAACAGGTTGGGAAGAAATGCTTCCACCGGGCACAGCCCAAGTTATTAAGCAAAACCATTTGTTTGGTTACGACCCTAAAAAATTATTGGCTGAACAGGGTAATTAATGCCTGATAAAACTAACCACTACCATGAAATATTTAAAGTTTGCAGTATTTTTTATTACATTATTTTTGTTAAGCAGTTGCGGTGGTAATTTTGAAGATTTAACTCAGGCAGCAAATAAAATAGCTACTTATTGCGGTACTAACGATGTTAAGGTAAATTCGTCTGTAATGAGCCATTTGGGCGATAAAACAGTTAGTAGTTATACCATTATTATTGCAGGAGTTAAAAAAGTAAACGAAGATAATTACCCTTCATTACTTGTTGCCTCAAAGTCTGCCAAAATTTTATATGATACTTTATCCGAAGAGCAACGTAGAGACAAGAATGCTATTACTGTTAAAATTGTAAAGACTAACGGCGCCGAAGAGTTTGCATACCCGTTTGCTGAAATAAAAAAAATTGATGGACTTATAAAAGTAAGTAGTGAGGCAATATTAAAGATAAAAAATAAGGATTATGAAGGGTTGTATAATTCTTTTTTAGATAAAACTACAATTGCTAAAGATGTATATTATAATAATTTTATAGATAAAATTATTATGCCAAATCAGAAAATATTTGGAAAAATAGGAGAAATTGAAATTGCGGGTTTTAATTTTAAAAAAGACAGCAATTTAAATTTGATCGAAATATTTGCTGTTACGGTAGTAGGTACTGATAGGATAACTTATCAATTTGAGTATAAAAATGAAAAAAATCCAAAAATTGCAGGTATTTGGGTTAGAAATTAATATGAAAATTAATTATATTGATAGCTTAAAACTATTCATTTTAAGCATTATATCTATATGCTTTTTAGATGCCTGTAAAAATGAAAATCAGGATTTAAATAAAAAAGATATAAAAGAATATCAAGCCAATAAAGCATTTACAATAAATACTTTTACTAATGTTCCAAAAAAAATCGCCGGATGTTCTTGCTTATTTTCTAAAGATTCAATCGATTATAATAACGGCAAATACATTTATGTGAATGATTTTGCAGAAACATCTTTCGTTACTATTAACGATACACTGGTAAAGTTTAACCAAACAGCCTACAGAAAAGCCGATACCACTGCTGTTGTTGCTAAGTATATAAGCAAGGATTATAAAATGATGATTCTTGTAAAAAATGGTGAAAAAACGGGGAAAGAATCAATCTCAAAAACCGGCCTTATTAAAATTACCAATGCTAAAGGTAAAAGCGTAAAGCAAACTTTTTACGGCAAATGCGGTTGCTAAAATAAACCAATGAGCGAAAAAATTATAGGTATTATGGGAGCCATGCCCGAAGAAATTTCGGGTATAATAGCATTCCTTGATAATGCGCAGTCAAAAACTTTTGGTATGCGAGCCTATACTATTGGCACAATAAACGGTATTAAAACAGTTGTTGTTTTTTCGCGTTGGGGTAAAGTTGCCGCCGCAGCTACTGTTTCGGCATTAATACATCATTACAATATTACCGAGCTTATTTTTACTGGTGTTGCCGGAGCCATAAGCCCTGATTTAAATATTGGCGACATTGTAATTGCGAGCCGGCTTATTCAGCATGATATGAATGCCAGGCCACTAATGGCAGAGTTTGAAATACCGCTATTAGGTAAAACTTATTTTGAAACTGAGCAATATCAAAGAGACCGTGCAATAAAAGTAATTACATCATTATTACATGATGGTAGTTTAACAACTACAGTAGGCAAAGACAAATTAGCATCTTTCGGGATAAATCAACCAAAATTGCATGTAGGCGACATTGCGAGTGGCGATAAGTTTTTTGCAAATTCTAAAGATAAGAATGCTTTGCATACAGCATTGCCAGACATTATTTGTGTTGAAATGGAAGGTGCAGCAGTGGCGCAGGTTTGCTATGAATATGCTATTCCGTTTACAGTTATAAGAACGATATCTGATGTTGCCGATGATAATTCCCATATTGATTTCCCTAAGTTTATTGAGCAGGTTTCCAGCAATTACTCTGTATGTATAATTAAGCAATTATATGAATATTATATGAATATTATATAAATTAGCTAAAAATAAACAGGTTAAATATTTTTTATAAAAACGATTAAAATTATAATTAGCCTGCTATATTTGCCTAATACTAATATATAGTGCAAATTACCAACAATCAATCAAATGAAAAAAATCACTTTAATCTTATTTGCCTTAATCGGTATGTCTTTTTTTGCGTCTGCTCAAGACAAAGGCAATGTTGAATTTGGCTTTAACGTAGGCCTTAGTGGCTCGACAGTATCTGATGATAATAATGTTGCCGATTCGCGTACCGGTTTTAACGCAGGTGCTTCTGCAGAGTATTATTTTTCCAGAAGCTGGGGTATTAAAGCAAAAGTTATTTACGACCGTAAAGGTTATGATAATGGTATAATCACTGTTTCCGATAATTTTGGAACCTATGATTATTCAACAAATTATAAATTAGATTACTTTACGGTGCCAGTAATGGCTAATTGGCATTTTGGACGTAAAAAAAACTGGTATTTAAATTTTGGCCCTTATGCAGGCTTTTTAGTTAGTGCAAAAGATTCAAGATTTGATTTTGATGTAAAACGAGAATTTGAGTCGACTGATTTCGGATTTGCTTACGGCATTGGAGTTAAAATTCCGGTATCTCAATATTTAAAAATATTTATTGAGTATGATGGGCAGGAGGGTTTTACAAATATTTTTAAAGATAACTATTATAATAATACGACTAATAGCAGAGGTGCGTTTAACATAGGGCTCAACTTTATGCTATAGCTACAAAAAAGAAAATCCTGCCCCATAGGCAGGATTTGTTATAATGCATGCACCTTATTACTTTTTCTTTGAGGATTTCTTTTTACGGGATTTTTTTTTAGTTTTTTTCTTTTTACCCCAGTTATTCTCCATATCCTTATAAGATTTTTTAGATATGGTAGATTTTTTTTTAGATTTTGATTTGCCCCTGCGTTTTTTAGCGTTTATATTATTTACGAGTGAGTTTTTAACACCTAACTTATTTTTTTTAGTGCTTCTTTTTTTGGCCTTTTTCTTTACTTTGCTCATACTTGTAATGTTAATTACTATAAAGCTACAGTAAAGTTGATTGAGATTTTTATTTTATAACATTTTGATAAGAAGTGTTTACTTTCTTTTAGAAACATCACTCCAAAGCTTTAGGTATTTTTGTTTGCATTTAGGTTCCTCTTCCGTTTCAATCAATAATTCAACCGTATCTTCAATGGCATCATCATGCAGCGTGTCGTACATTTTTCTTAAAACCTCAATAATATCATATCTAATAAGTTTGCAGTTTTTTTCGTTTTTGCAACTTAAAAAACGATTAGTGAGTTCTCTTACAACCAAACCTTTTAAGTGAAGGTTTGCAACTCCTATTTTCCATAAAGCTTTAAGCGAATGCCGGGCGGTCGTAAAACATTCGTCATGTGTTACAGCAATAACATTATAATAATCTCTTACCAGCCTGTTCTGTATGTCACTTTTTGCAAGGGCAGCAAGTAATTGCACTGCAAGCGTTCGCTGATGGTTATCGCCGGTTTTTGTAAGTGTTAGTACGTCATTCCAAACCTCATAAACCCAGTCTACAGGTTGTTTTGCTTTATTTATAAGGTACATAAAAGCCTCGTACCGCTCTTGTTTAAATTCGCTCCGGATATCGTTAAAGTTTTGACGTACAAGTGTATTCATAATTATTTTTTGATTGGATGATACTCAAAAATAAAAAAGTACAATTAAATAAAAAAGCCAATTAACTTTTGGAGTACCTTGCTATAAAAGCTGATGGCGTTTCGCCCGTTCGCTGTTTAAAAAGCCTGGAAAAGTATGCGTAATCATCATAACCTAAGTTATATGCAATTTGATTAAAGCTTTCATACTGTAAAACCAATTGTTTTTTTGCCTCTAATAAAATGCGGCTAATAATAACATCTCCTGCAGATTTACCTGTTACAGCCTGTACAATGCGGTTAAGGTGCCGAGGTGTCATAGCCATAATATTAGCGTATGCCGATGGTAATTTCTCAACCTTAAAACGCTCTTCAACCAAAGTATCAAATTGTCTGTATTTTGCATAGTATGGATTATGGCTTTCGGTAGTACCCGGGTTTTGTTGAAGGTACAAACGTGTACTTTCAATATAAAGCAGGTCGATAGTGCTTATTATATACTGTTTTTTTAATATTGCAGATGATGTATCTTCATTGTAAATCTTCTTAAATAAGGGAGTAAAAATATCAATTTCATCTGGCTTTAAATAAAGGCAGGGCTGGCTATGTACACTATAATAAAAAGGAAAATGTGCCAATTTACTATTATTATAATGTAGCTCATAAAACGACCTGGTGTGAAAAAATATGTAGCCTTCAGTATCATCAGATAATTCCCAATGATGGGTTTGCCCCGGATTTAAAAAAAATAATGAGCCTGGTAAAACCTCATGGGTAGTAAAATCAATCTCATGTATACCGCTGCCTTTTGTAAATAATATAGCAAGGTAAAAGTTGTGCGAATGAGGTAGGTAAATATCCTTATGCCGGGTTACTAAATGATTCTGTAAGGTATTGGCATAAAAATCTTGAGGGCTGTCGTGCCCATGAAACTGGTCGATATTTAATACAGCTACTTTTTTCATAAGATTGAAAATAATGTCCTAAAAGTACAAATTATAGCGTACATAATGCATCTCAAAATACTATAAGCTACTGTAAATTTGTATAAAAAAACACCATGTCAGTATTTAAAGATATTATTACAGAAAAATGTCCTAAATGTGGAGAAGGTCATGTATTTGCTAAAAAAGGTAACCCACTATTATTCAGGATGCCACAAATGAATCCTACATGCCCAAACTGTGGCCATAAATTTGAAAAAGAAACCGGCTATTTCTTCGGGTCGATGTATGTAAGCTACGGCTTAACAGTAGCCGAGATGATAAGTGTATTTTTAGTGGCTCACTTTTTTATAAAAAGTTTTGGCGGTATGATAACGCTAATATCAGTACTGGCGGTTTTGCTAAGTACCTTTAATTTCAGGCTTTCGCGAATGATTTGGATTTACATGCTCGATGGTAAGAATAGTTCTATTTAATATAAAGGCAATGAAATTATTGTTTATCAACAGTGTAGATTTTATTTGGCTGTATTTTAAATTCTTTAGCAATAATATAATTGTTACCTATCATCAATAATTTATATTCAGGAATACGGCTGGATAAAGGCTCAGAAATTTTAACTTTTACACCGAGTTTTTCACAAACTTCAACAATGTTTTTTGTTATAATATTTGGCGCATCAATTAATCGTCCACTTCCATCTAATAAATTTTTTTTGAAAGTGTCAAAGGTAAAAAAATTTTCTTGCACTATATATTTTTTCCAATCGCGCCATCCTTGAGTCTTATCATCAATAGCTTTTTTAAAATCTATGATAAAATTATCTATATTATCAACTTTTGAATTTAAGTATACAGTTTCAAAACTATAATTATAATCCAGTAGTAATGGATGTGATTCAAAATATTTCAATGGAGCATTGCCTTTATTTTTTATCCAAAATTCCTTTTTGTTATTAAGGGTAATTTTTACAGTTCTATTATCAACGTTTAATATAACAAATGTTGATTGATAACTTTCAATTGTAACCTTTTGGTTAATTATATATTTTAACTCTGTTAAAGACATTTTAATATTGTTAGTTTGGTAAATATATAAATTATGCTACAGGTGTTGCCAACTTAAAATTATTATATTAGCTCTTAAAACCAGCTAAAATGAAAAAAGCCCTTTGTATATTATTAGTTGCCACAGCGTTTATATCGTGTAAAAAAGAAATTAAGCGCGACTATAAAGCATCGTTTACAACGGTAAATATTGATACGCTTTTGCAGGATGATATAAGCATACGAGCAATTACTGTAGATGGTGCTAAAGCTTGGTATGCCGGGAGTAATGGTAAATATGGCTGGGTATCGCTAAATGGCGAGAAAGATTTTAGCGGCATTATTGCCCATGATACCATTATGCCCGAGTTTAGGTCGATTGCGCAAACAACATCGGATATTTTTATACTGAATGCCGGTACACCTGCAACACTTTACAAAATATCTAAAGATGGTAAGCGCAACAAAATTGTATATACAGAGACTGGCGAAAAAGTATTTTACGATTGCCTGAAGTTTTATAATGATAAAGAAGGTATAGCCATGGGCGACCCTGTAAATGGATATCCTGCTATTTTGCATACGGAAGATGGTGGCGAAACGTGGAAAAAAGCGCCTGTAACATCTTTACCAAAATTTGAAGAAGGCGAAGCGGGTTTTGCGGCAAGTAACAGCATTGTAGCGGTTAAAGAGGGCAAGACCTGGATAGCATCGGGCGGAATGAAATCGCGCATATTTTATTTGGATAAAGATGCTAATGATTGGAAAACCTATAATACACCAATTGCTCAGGGAACACCCATGAGTGGTATGTTTTCGGTAGATTTTTATGATGACCAAACGGGTTTTGCCGTGGGTGGTGATTATGATAAGCGCGATGCTAAAACGGGCAATAAAATTTTAACCGAAGATGGCGGGAAAACATGGAAACGGGTAGGGCAGAACACCGGTTTCGGTTATGCATCGTGTGTGCAGTTTGTGCCAAGCAGTAATGGTAACGAACTGGTTACGGCTGGGCCTTCCGGCATTTATTATTCGTTTGACAAAGGAGCAACATGGAAACAAATTTACGATAGTAAAGATTTTCATACCATTAGGTTTGCCGGTGCTAAAACTATTATAGCTGCCGGGCAAAAGAAAATCATCAGGATTAAATTGAAGTAGTCTAAAAAACAGCAGGCTTCAATAAATTTAATTCAGAAAGAATTTTAAAACCTTTAGGTTCTACTTTATTTATAATCTCAAAATCAGATTCATTTACTGCGTTTAAAAAAAATATCTTGATTCCATCTTTATCGTATAGCTCCACCGATTCGATTTTTGATAGCGGAATTTTATACCGTTTACCGGTTCCGGATTTAAAATAACGGTATACAAAAAATGCTATTACAGGAAGCACAAATATAAATTTGAAGTAAACTGAGTCTGTCGATATTGTTTGAAGCATTACAAAAATAGCAATACCAAATAGTACATATACAAAACTATTCATGCGTGCGATCCTGCGATTGTTTTCAACTATACTTTCTTTATTTTTTTCTTTTAAATCAAATGTTTCCTGCCAGTTGCCTGTATTAGTGATGAAAAGATTTTCAGAATCGATATTTATATAGCCTGCGCCATATTTAAAAAAGTGTTTCATACTTATACTATCAGTGTTCGGCCAGATGATGAACGTTTACCTTTCTGGAATGTAAAGTCAAGTCGGCCCACATTTATACCGTAACAGCCTACTTGGTTAATCATAACCTCTTTACCATCAAGGTTTTTCTCAATATAAGGTTTGGTTAAAAAAGTATGGGTATGCCCGCCAATAATTACATCAATGTTTTTAGTGGTGCGTGCCAGTACAATATCAGATATTTTTTTAGGTTCATCGGCATAAATAAAGCCAAGGTGCGATAGGCAAATAACCAGGTCACACTTTTCGTTTTCTTTAAGTATACGGCTCATATCCTGGGCCACTTCAATAGGGTTACGGTATACGGTTTCTTTATACAGGTTTTTATTAACCAGTCCGTTAAGTTCCACACCTAAACCAAAAATGCCTATTTTAAGTCCGTCTTTAATAAATATTTTATAGGGTTTTACAATGCCGTTAAGCACGGTTTTCCTGAAATCGTAATTAGCCGATACAAAATCGAATTTAGCATGAGGTAATTGTTTGTAAAACCCGTCTATACCATTATCAAAATCGTGATTACCCATGGTGCACAGGTCATACTTCATCATGCTCATTATCTTAAACTCAAGCTCGCCACCATAATAGTTAAAGTAAGGCGTACCCTGAAAAACATCGCCGGCATCCAGCAACAAAACGTTAGGTTCTTCCTGCCTAATTTTCTCAATTAGCGTAGCCCTGCGTGCCGCACCGCCCATGTTTGGCCACTTAGGGTCATCTAAAGTAAAAGGATCGATATGACTATGTACATCGTTAGTATGCAGTATAGTAAGTTTTTTTATTTCGGGTTCATCGTCGAAACTACTAAGCGATAATCCGCCTAAAACTAATGCACCACCTGCAGCTGATTTTTGTATAAATTCTCTTCTTTTCATTATTTTTCCATTATAATGCGTTCTGTTTTAATAACAGGGATGGTATCTACTTCTTTAAAATAATCAATAAAAACATTACGCAGCTTGTAATCAATATCGTAAGTAGCGAGGCCTTTCTTAAAAAAATCCATGCTGTCGCCACCATTAGCAAGATAGTCAGATGTAGCTACGTTGTAAATTTTACCGGCTTCAACAGGTTTCCCTTGTACAGATAGTGATTTTAAAAGGCCATCTTTACCAATAACAATTTGCATTCCCGATAAAGGGTGCGGCTTTTTCTCTTTAATGATATAGTTAGCAATTTCAACCAACTGTTCGCCTTTTAAGGCTACTATCCAAACCGAATTTTCAAACGGCATGATCTCGAAAGCAGTACGTGCGGTAACATTACCTTTTGCTATAATGGCACGTATACCGCCGTGATTTAAAAGGCAAACATCTACATGGCGCTGCTGGCGGGCCATAAATACTTTATCAGAATAATCAAAAGTAACATCGGCCATAAGGTTGCCAATCGTAGTTTGCCATTTGCCTATGCTCTTGCTTTTATCAAGCGTTTCGGGCGCGTAGGCGAGTACATTGTCTAAATCCTTATCAATATGTTCGCGGTAGGGTTTAACAAAATCTTCAATTTCCTGAGTGGGAGTATATTCAGATGTTACCGGAAGCTTTTTGCCTTCTATAGTAGTAATGCCAAAATTGTTACTACTACATGCAAAAAGGGTTCCCATTGTTAAAAATAAAACAAACCTTTGTGCAGATGTGTTATACTTTTTGTGTATTTTCATTGTGTTTGACCTTTAATTCGATATTTTTGCATTCGGCAATAAAAGTACTATGTTTTTAAAGTTTATTAAAGAAATAAGGCTAAAAAAGAATATTAAGTTTAGCTTAACTAAATATAAACCCCTTGCATCGCCAGATAAGGTGGCCACGGTAGGGATATTACTCGATGAGACTTACTTTATTAGTAAAGAAGCACTTATTCAAGATTTAGTGAGCCAGGGAATAGCCCAAAACAACATACAAACACTAAGTTTTGTTGATAAAATAAAAAAAGGGCAGGAGCCCGATTGCTGCCATTTTACCCATAAAGATGTTGAGGCAGCCGGAACTTTTACTAAGCAGGACGTAACCAATTTTATAAATACGCCTTTTGACCTGCTTATTAGTTATTATGATGTAGAAAAAGCGCCATTAGCACTCGTAACAATACAAAGCAAAGCACAGTTTAAAGCTGGTTTTGCAACAGTAGACAACAGGCTAAACACTTTTATAATAGCATCTCAGGCAGAAAAGTATAAAGAGTTTGTTGATGAACTTTTTAAATATTTAAGAATACTTAATAAAATATAACTCATGCAGTCATTAATAGGTACGGGTGTAGCACTAATTACCCCGTTTAAAAAAGACCTTACTGTAGATACAGAAGCTCTTGCAAACATCGTTAACTACCAGGTAGATGGTGGTATAAATTATCTTGTGGTTCTTGGCACAACTGCCGAGGCAGCAACGCTTGATAAAGATGAAAAGCAGCTTGTGATAAAGACTGTTATAGATGCTAACAATGGCCGTTTACCCTTGGTACTGGGCATTGGCGGCAACAATACTAAAGAAGTTTGTGAAGAATTAAAAACGACCGATCTTTCTGCTTTTGTAGCAATATTATCGGTGTCACCATACTATAATAAACCCACGCAGGAAGGTATTTACCAGCATTTTAAGGCTGTGGCCGAAGCATCGCCGCTACCAATAATTTTATATAACGTACCGGGAAGAACGGGAAGCAACATGCTGCCATCAACAGTTATTCGCCTGGCGAAAGATTTTGATAATGTTGTAGCAATTAAAGAGGCAGCTGGTGATATTGTTCAGGCTATGAAGCTTATACAACATAAACCGGAAGGGTTTTTAGTAATATCTGGCGATGATATGGTAACCCTGCCAATGGTGCTTGCGGGTGGTGCAGGAGTAATATCTGTTATTGCGGAGGGTTTCCCGAAACAATTCTCAGACATGGTGCGCCTTGGGTTAGACCGCAGGGTAGATGAGGCGTATGCTTTGCATTACCTTATTGCCGATTCGATAGATATGATTTTTGAACAGGGCAACCCGGCAGGCATTAAACATATTTTTAAAGAACTTGGCCTTTGCGAAGATGCCGTTAGGCTTCCGCTGGTTAATGTAAATGAAGATTTAGCAAACCGAATTGGGGTGTTTGTTAAAAACATTGCAGCTTTACAAGAACCAATTTTAAAATAAACATAAGGTATTGTTATACTATTGTACAATAAAACTTATAAAACAGAGTTTAAAGAAAGGTGCTTTTAACGGCATCTTTTTTTGTATTTATATATAGCAAAAAAAGATTTTGTATTCTGTAATTATTAACTAAATTTGCAGTTGGTTTTACAACTGTGGCTGCTTTGCGGCTTAACCTATTTATATGGCAAGATTTTTTTACATACTCCTTATTGCATGCGTGCTTACTTCGTGCAGTCCATTTCAAAAAGCATTAAAGTCAGACGACGTTAAGCTTAAATATGAAACTGCCGAGAAGCTTTACGAAAAAGAAAAATACAGCAAGGCTATTCGCTTATTCGAACAAATATCTACTTCTTACCGTGGTAAGCCACAAGCAGAAAAGATGTTTTATATGTATGCCCAGGCATTATACAAAACAAAACAATACTATACCGCCGGTTATCAGTTTGATAGTTTTACTGCAGGATACCCAAGAAGTGAAAAGGCAGAAGAAGCGGCTTTTTTAAGCGCAAAAAGTTACTATTTCCTGTCACCACGTTATTCGTTAGATCAGGTTGATACTTATAAGGCGTTAGATAAAATACAGGCTTTTATTGATAAATACCCAAACTCGCAGTTAATGCCAGAGGCTAACTCACTAAACAAAGAGTTAAACGAAAAGTTAGAGATTAAAGCTTATGAAATCGCTAAACAATACCATGCCACAGCAGAATATTTTGGTGACTACGGTGCGGCACTTAAAACACTCGATAACTTTTTGATAGATTTTCCTGGTACATCATTAAAAGAAGATGCTATGTTTTTAAGATACGATTCATCATACCAGTTAGCTATAAATAGCGTACCTTACAAAATGGAAGAACGCCTTAACGCCGCAAAACTTAACTATGCATCGTTAATGAAGTTTAAAAGCGATACAAAATACAAAGCACAGGCCGATGCTATGCTTGCACGAATAGACACTGAATTACAAAAATTTTCTAAATAAAACGTCCTATGGATTTAAAGAAAGCAACTGCTCCCGTAAACACTATTACCTACAACAAGGTTACAATAGAAGAGCCAACAGGTAACATATACGAGGCAATTACAACAATGGCAAAGAGGGCTAACCAAATTAATTCTGAAATTAAAAAAGAATTAATAGAAAAGCTTGAAGAGTTTGCTACGTATAATGACAGCCTTGAGGAAATTTTTGAAAACAAGGAACAAATTGAGGTTTCTAAATTTTATGAAAAATTACCAAAACCGCATGCTCTTGCAGTAGAAGAGTGGTTAGAAGGTAAAATATCTTATAGAGATCCTAACAAACAATAATTACCCATGTCTGTTTTAAGCGGTAAAAATATATTACTCGGCGTTTCCGGGGGCATTGCCGCATATAAAACAGCCTCGCTGGTAAGGCTATTTATAAAAGCAGGTGCGCATGTACGAGTTGTCATGACACCTGCTTCTAAAGATTTTATAACGCCCCTTACCTTATCTACACTATCTAAAAACCCTGTGTCATCGTCTTTTTATCATGAAGAAGATGAAAACGCGGTTTGGAATAACCATGTTGAATTAGGCCTTTGGGCCGATATATTTATTATTGCACCGGCTACGGCTAATACCTTATCTAAAATGGTATCCGGCAATAGTGATAACATTCTTATAGCTACCTATCTATCGGCTAAATGCCCGGTTTATGTTGCTCCGGCAATGGATTTAGATATGTACAAGCACCCATCTACAAAAGATAGTTTTAGTAAACTGGAAGCGTTTGGTAATTTTGTAATACCGGCCGAATCTGGTGAGCTTGCCAGTGGCCTTAGTGGCGAAGGGCGTATGGCCGAACCGGAAAATATTATAACCTTTATCGAAAAGGATATTGAAGGTAAACTGCCACTACGCGGAAAAAAAATACTTGTAACTGCAGGCCCCACATACGAACCTATAGATCCTGTGCGTTTTATAGGTAATCATTCATCTGGTAAAATGGGTTTTGATATTGCTTTAGAAGCTGCAAATCAAGGGGCAGAAGTTATCTTAATTACCGGGCCTACGCATTTAAACGTACAGCATGGTATGGTAAATTTAGTAAAGGTAACATCGTCTGAAGAGATGTATAACGCATGTCATACTTATTTTAATAGTGTAGATGCCGCTGTAGCAGCCGCAGCCGTGGCCGATTACAGGCCAAAATATGTAGCGCCTCAAAAAATTAAAAAAAGTGAGAATGCTTTAATTTTGGAGTTGGAAAAAACCAAAGATATTTTAGCTTCGCTCGGCGCTATTAAAACAAAACAGTTTTTGATAGGTTTTGCCTTAGAAACAGAGAATGAAATTGAAAATGCAAAACTAAAAATAAAGAAAAAAAACTTAGACTTAATTGTTTTAAATTCGCTTAATGATGAGGGGGCCGGTTTTGGTAAAGCTACCAATAAAGTAACTTTTATTAATAGTAATTTTACTGAAGAGCCAATGGATCTTAAAACAAAAGAAGAAGTTGCACAGGATATTATAAATAAGATAAAAGAGCATTATAATGTATAAATATTTAGTGGCATTGCTGGTGTTTTTTACACTAACTGCAAATGCGCAGGAGCTTAACTGTACTTTAAAAGTAAATTTTGACAGGATTACTGATGCTAACCCGCAAATTTTTAAAACGCTTGAAAAAGCTGCACAGGATTTTGTAAACAATACCCGTTTTACCGGTCGTAATTTTACACGGGATGAGCGCATAGACTGCTCTATCTTCTTTAGTATATCGGCTTATGAAAATAATAACTTTAGTGCTGTAGTTCAAATAATTGCTACAAGGCCAGTTTATAATTCAGGTTACACAACGTCAATTTTAAATTACAGTGATAAGGATGTTTCTTTTTCTTATAATTCAGGAGAAAACCTTATCTATAGCCCTAATACGTTTCAGTCAAACCTGGTTTCTTTGCTTTCATTTTATTCTAATATGATTATTGGCCTCGATGCTGATAGTTTTAAAGAAAATGGCGGTACACCTTATTATGAGGCAGCACAAGATATAGCAAACGTTGCACAAAGCAGTGGATATAAGGGGTGGAGCCTTCAGGATGGTAATCAAACGCGTTATGTGTTTGCTAACGATGTACTTTCTAACACATTTGCTCCTTTTAGAAAAGCATTTTACGATTACCATATTTCTGGACTAGATACAATGGCAGATGATCAAAAAGCGGCTAAATTAAAAGTTATAGATGCTATAACAACATTATCTGAAGTTAATAAAGTAAGGCCTAATGCCTTTTTAACCCGTATATTTTTCGACACAAAGTCAGATGAAATTGCATCTATGTTTTCCGCAGGGCCACAGGTTACTGTAACTGATTTAGTGGCAACACTTAGCCGTATATCTCCATTAAATGGTACAAAATGGAGTAGGATAAAATAACAGTTTAACATCTACTATAACATAGCCTGCATTTACATTGCGGGCTTTTTTTATACCCACAATTAGTGTTGTTATTAATTTAAATTTATTGTTTTTACTTAAAATACACTGGTTGGTTATTACTTTCAAAAACACTATATTTGTGCTATAAGTGCACCTAAATCTATTATGCTGCAAACATTACACATTAAAAATTTTGCTCTTATAGAGCAGCTACATATCGATTTTTCAGCTAGGTTTTCTACCATAACAGGAGAGACTGGTGCCGGTAAATCCATAGTTTTAGGAGCTTTAGGTTTGGTTTCGGGTAATCGTGCCGATTTAACTTCATTAAAAGATAAAGAGCAAAAATGTGTTGTAGAAGCACATTTTAATATTGCCGATTATTCTTTAAAAAATTTCTTTACCCAAAACGACCTGGATTACGAAGATGTAACTATTATTCGTAGGGAAATTTCTCCATCGGGTAAATCACGCGCCTTTGTAAACGATAGTCCTGTTAACTTACAAGAACTTCAAAAGTTAGGTGAATTTCTTATCGATATTCATTCACAGCAGCAAACACGCGAACTAAGCGACGAGTTGTATCAAATGCAAATTTTAGATGCGGTTGCTGGTAATGCTTCACTTTTAGAAACCTACAAAAAACAATACAGTGCTTACAAAGCTGTAGTATCTCAGCTTAAAAAGCTAACCGACCAGAAAAGTACCTTGTCTAAAGAGCAGGATTACAATACATTTTTGCTGACTGAGTTAGTTACAGCAAACCTTAAAGCAGGAGAGCAGCCAGAACTTGAAGAAGCTTTAGAGCAACTTAGTAATGTTGAATTTATAAAAGAAAATATCGCTAAAGTATTGGCTATTGCCGATGATGAGCAAATAGGGGCAGCTAATAACCTAAAGGAAATTAAAAATTCGCTTCAAAAAATTAGCGGCCTTTCTAAAGAATATAATGGTTATTACGAACGTGTATCGAGCCTTATAATCGAACTTGATGATGTTACCGGAAGCCTTACCGAAAACTACGAAAAGTTAGCGGACGATCCTGCAGAGCTGGAACGTGTTAATCAAAAACTACAACTTATTTACGCTCTGCAAAAAAAGCACCAGGCTGCAACGGTGGAAGAGTTAATAACTATTCAGCAGGAATTAGAAAGCAAAGTAGTTTTGGTAGAAGGTATTGATGAAGCTATAAACAAATTAGAAGCCGATCTTGAAAAGGCAAAATCTATTACTGATTCAACAGCTTTAAAAATAAACCAGCAACGCCAAAAAGCAATACCGGTACTTACTAATAAAATTACTGAGATATTAGCGCAATTAGGTATGCCTAACGCACGTTTTTCGTTCGACATTACAATGTCTGACATCTATTACAATAATGGTAAAGATCAGTTGAATCTTTTATTCTCGGCGAATAAAGGTACTAGCTTTGGGTTGCTTAAAAAGGTAGCTTCCGGCGGAGAGATGTCACGTATTATGCTGGCTATAAAAGCAATACTGGCAAATTACTCAAAACTACCTACCATTATTTTTGATGAGATTGATACAGGAGTATCCGGAGAAATTGCCAATAAAATGGGTGATATTATGCGGGTAATGAGTAACGAAATGCAGGTGTTTGCCATAACGCACCTGCCGCAAATTGCCGCTAAAGGCGACCAGCAGTATAAAGTGTTTAAAACAACACAGGGCGAAACAACCGTATCTGAACTTAAATTGCTTACAAAAGAAGAGCGTATTCGCGAAATTGCCGAAATGCTTTCGGGTAAAGATGTAAGCGACTCTGCCCTTAATCACGCAAAGGCATTGCTAAACTAAAAAAACAGCCTATATTTGGCCTTCCAAAAAATAAATAAAGACATAAATATACCTTTACAGTTATGATTATAGAACCAAGAATGAGAGGCTTTATTTGCTTAACTGCCCACCCAGATGGCGCTGCGCAAAGCATTAAAAACCAAATTGAATACGTAAAATCAAAAGGGCACATTAAAGGTGCAAAAAAAGTGCTTGTTATTGGCGCTTCTACAGGGTTTGGCCTTGCCTCAAGAATTACAAGTGCTTTTGGAAGCGATGCCGCTACTATTGGCGTATTTTTTGAAAAACCACCGGTTGAAGGTAAAACGGCTTCACCAGGTTGGTATAATTCTGCTGCTTTTGAGAAAGAAGCACATAGCGCAGGCCTTTATGCAAAGAGTATTAATGGCGACGCATTTTCTAAAGAAATTAAACAACAAACCATAGACCTTATAAAAGCCGATCTTGGTCAGGTAGACCTTATCATCTACAGCCTTGCATCGCCGGTGCGCCAGCATCCTGAAACGGGTGTTTTACACCGTTCTGTACTTAAACCAATAGGTGGGGTGTTTACGAATAAAACTGTTGATTTCCATACTGGTAAGGTTTCAGATATTTCTATTCAGCCTGCTATTGATGGCGACATAGAAAACACTGTTGCTGTAATGGGTGGCGAAGACTGGGCAATGTGGATTGATGCTTTAAAAGCTGAAAATTTACTGGCTGAAGGCGCTACAACTGTTGCTTATTCATACATAGGCCCATCGCTTACAGAGGCGGTATACCGTAAAGGTACCATTGGCCGCGCTAAAGATCATTTAGAAGCTACAGCTTTTGAAATTTCAGACAGCCTTAAAGCTATTCATGGTAAAGCATATGTATCGGTTAATAAAGCATTGGTAACACAGGCTAGTTCTGCAATACCGGTTATTCCGTTATATATTTCGCTTCTATACAAAATAATGAAAGAAGAAGGTTTGCATGAAGGTACTATAGAGCAAATTCAGCGTTTGTACCAGGACAGGCTTTACACAGGCGGAGATGTTCCGGTGGATGAAAAAGGCAGGATACGTATAGACGATTGGGAAATGCGTGATGATATTCAGCAAAAAGTAGCAGCTTTATGGACACAGGCTACTACCGAAAACTTAGCCGAACTAGGTGATCTTGAAGGTTACAGGAACGATTTTTACAATTTGTTCGGGTTTAATTTTGATGGTGTAGATTATGCCGCAGAAGCTAACGAACTTGTAAATGTTGATAGCATTAAAGAATAAGGTTTTTTGATAAAAAAATCTGACAAAGCCACCACTTTTGGTGGCTTTTTTTATTTTAAAGAGTAACTTTGTTAAAAAAGCCGGTACATGTTTTTTTCCCTAATTATACCTGTGTACAACAGGCCAGATGAAATACAGGAACTTTTAGAAAGCCTTACGCTACAAGATTACAAAGATGATTTTGAAATAGTTGTAGTTGAAGATGGTTCATCTACACCCTGCCATGATGTGGTTGCTAAATATAGGCACAGGCTAAATATATCCTATTATTTTAAAGCAAATAGTGGCCCCGGCGATTCTCGTAACTTTGGGATGCAAGAGGCAAAAGGCGATTATTTTTTGATTTTCGATTCAGATTGTGTAATTCCACCACATTACCTGCAAAGTGTAGCTAATAATTTGTCAGCTAATTATGTAGACTGTTTTGGTGGCCCAGATGCTGCGCTGGATTCTTTTAGCGATGTGCAAAAAGCTATAAACTTTGCTATGACATCGTTTTTAACTACAGGGGGCATCCGTGGAAAATCTGAAAAAATCGAAAAATTCCAACCCAGGAGTTTCAACATGGGAATTTCTAAAGAGGCGTTTTTAGCTTCAGGAGGTTTTGGTAAGATACATCCGGGTGAAGATCCTGATCTCTCTATCCGCTTATGGAAATTAGGCTACACTACAAGTCTTTTTAACGACTCTTATGTATATCACAAACGGCGTATAGATTGGCAAAAGTTTAAAATTCAGGTTACTAAGTTTGGTAAAGCGAGGCCTATATTAGATAAGTGGCACCCAGAATATAAAAAGATTACGTTTCTATTTCCTACACTTTTTATATTGGGCTTAGCTGGTTCTCTTATACTATTGTTAATTAATGTGCAATTGTTTTTTTATCTCTATATATTGTATTTCGTTTTAGTATTTACACTGGCAACAGTAGGTAATAATGTTAAGGTCGGCACGCTTGCTGTAGCGGCTGTATTTATTCAGTTTTACGGTTACGGTACTGGCTATCTTACATCATTCATTAAAATACATATATTAAAGCAGGAACCTAAAAAGGCTTTTCCCGAATTATTTTTTAAATGAGAACACAAATTATAGGTATTACCGGTGGCATAGGAAGCGGTAAAAGCACCATTGCTAATTATTTTAATTCGTTAGGAGTACCAGTTTATATCGCTGATGACGAGGCTAAAAAAATATTATTTCTGCCAGAGGTAGTTCAGGAAATTGAAACTGCTTTTGGAAAAGAAATTTTAACTGATGGTAAACCTGATAAGGCGAAAATAGCAACCTTAGTTTTTAAAAATCCGGAAAAACTAACCCAATTAAACAATATCATTCATCCTAAAGTTGCCCAGCATTTTAAAAGTTGGGTAAAAGTTAATTATGGCAGAATTTTTGTATTAAAAGAAACTGCAATATTATTTGAAAGCGGCAGCTATAAAGACTGCGATGCTGTGATACTTGTTACCGCACCAAAACAAATCAGAATAGAAAGAGTAATGCAACGTGATGGTATTTTACGAGAAAGAGTGCTGGAACGTATGGCTAACCAGTGGGATGATGATAAAAAGGCGGCATTAAGCAATTATGTAATAAACAATTTTAACCTTGAAAGTGCTAAGGCAGAAGCATATAAAATATTTCAAGCTCTCAATTTAAGTAAAAAATAAAAATGGTTGTTAATATTTGGTTAATAATTTTTAGCTATAAATGTTAAAATGTTAAATTTGTAGACGATGAATAAAACAAGATTTCGCTTACTGGTGTTTTTTATGAGCCTATCGCTGATAGGAATCATACTGGTACAGCTATACTGGGTAAATTCGTCTCTAAAAAATAACGAAGAGCAATTTAAGTTTCATATACAGCAGGTTCTTACAAAAGTTGCTTACAAGCTTGAAGAACAAGAGACAGAAGCATTTTATAAAGTTTACGCAAAATTTAAAGATAGTACCGGCCGTAATCCAACCCGTGCAGATTTGCTTCCGCTTTACGACAAAGCACCTACTGATAATAAAGAAACAGTTATATACTCTGATCAGGTTACAAGAGAATATGATGATGTTTTTTTTGATAAGGCAACATTTGAAAATATTGTAAGAAAGAAAAATAAAAGTAAAGCAAGTACTTCTAGAAAAGGTACCGTAAAATCAGAGAGTGAAGCAGAGGCGGAGCGTTGGGCTAATTTTCAGATAGATATGTTTCTTAAGGACTTTAGGGAATATAATTATGTAGAAAGCTGGATATCGGCAGATAAAGTTCGTAAAATAGTACAAACAGAGTTAGAACAAAGTGGTGTAAATACACCTTTTGAATTTGGGATTTATAATAATAGCCTTATAACTAAAATTAGGTCGGCAAATTTAAGGTTTGACCCAACAATGCATGAGCATCCTATTTTTGAAGATAATGATGGTATTACACGTTACAGGCTGTTGGTAGGTTTTCCTAATAAAAAAACGTTCCTGTTTTCGTCTATATTAGGTATTACATCGCTGTCTTTAATATTTACACTGATTATAATTATAGCTTATTTAAGTGCTATTAACCAGTTGATTAAACAAAAAAATATATCGGAAATTAAAACCGATTTTATTAATAACATGACCCATGAGTTTAAAACACCAATTGCCACTATAAACCTGGCGCTGGATGCGATTAAAAACCCACGGATTATTGATGATAAGGAGAAGGTGCAGCGCTACCTGCAAATGATACGTGACGAAAATAAGCGTATGCATGCGCAGGTTGAAAATGTATTGCAAATATCTAAACTGGATAAAAAAGAATTGGATATTGATAAAGAACAGGCTGACATTCATGATGTTATTGAAGGGGCTATTGAGCATGTACAGCTAATTATTGACGAGAGGCATGGTACATTAACTAAACACCTTGAGGCACAGCGAACAACAGCCTTATTAAACGATGTGCATTTTACCAACGTTTTAGTTAATATATTAGATAACGCTATCAAATATTCTCCGGATGAACCCGTTATAGATATTAGTACTGAGAATGTTAAAGATTTTATCCTTATTAAAATAAAGGATAGGGGATTGGGGATGAATAAACAAACCCAAAAGAGAATTTTTGAAAAGTTTTACAGGGAGCATACCGGCGACGTGCACAATGTTAAAGGGCATGGACTAGGCCTTGCTTATGTTAAACGAATTATAGACGACCACAACTGCAACATATACGTAGAAAGTGAAAAAGGAAAAGGAAGCACCTTTATTATAAAAATGCCACTAATAAATTAAAAAATATGGAAGAAGTAAACAAAAAGATTCTTTTAGTAGAAGACGACCCAAACTTTGGAGCGGTGCTAAAAGATTATCTGCTAATTAATGATTTTGATGTTACACTTGCCAAAAATGGCATGGAAGGTTTTGAAAAATTTAAAAAAGATAATTACGACCTTTGTATTCTTGATGTAATGATGCCTTATAAAGATGGGTATACACTTGCAAGAGAGATAAGAGAAAAAAATAAAGAAGTGCCTATTATTTTCCTTACAGCAAAATCTATGAAAGAAGATGTGCTTAAAGGGTATAAAGTAGGGGCTGATGATTACCTTAACAAACCTTTTGACTCTGAAGTACTGCTTATGAAAATTAAAGCAATTATACAGAGAAAAGCATCTGAAACTAAAACGGATAACTCAAAGTTTGAATTTGTTATTGGTAAATTCCACTTAAATTCAAAACTGCGTTTCCTAACGTTTGATAATGAAGAGCCTATCAAGCTTTCGCCAAAAGAAAACGAATTGCTTAAAATGCTTGCCCTGCATGAAAACGACCTTATGCCAAGGGAACTTGCCCTAACCAAAATTTGGAGGGATGATAACTACTTTACTTCCAGGAGTATGGATGTTTATATTGCAAAATTAAGAAAATATCTTAAACTGGATGAAGATGTAGAGATACTAAACATTCACGGGGAAGGTTTCAGACTTGTTATTAAAAACAAAGTAGCTGAAGAAAAATAATATACAGGTAACTGTTTAAATTTTTAGGAGATTCTTTTTTTACACTCAGGTGGCATGCTCTAGAGAATGTTGTTCTGACGTAAGGGAGAATCTTTTTTTATTTTTATAAATTAGAGTTACTGATTTTATCTGGCAACCATCAACCAACAGCTGGCAACCCTTACTTCCAATTAAGCTCTAAAGCAAAGCACGGCTTTTCATCTTTATTGATACTAAAAAACGTTTGCTTATCTTCTGTCCCAGTGTAAAGCTGCACGTCATCAGTAAGTTTAAGCTCACGCATAAAGTTCATATCAAAGCTTTGTAGCTGGCTCCTTAAGATGAGTTTTGGATCAACAGCATCCAGGCACCATTCTAAATATTTTACATTGTTTACATGGTTTACAATATCCACGTCAGATAATACCACTTTACGATCGCTATGCACAACGGCCTCACGGTTTAAATTTACTTTATTAAAAGATTCCATAGTAGCTTTTCTATCCGGATATTTTATTACATGCTCGTGTGGTAGGGCGAGCGCTTCAGCTTTACGTAACTTAGTGTTAAATACAGCCCAATACGTTACAGATCCTATAGCTTTTTGTTCTCCCACATGCACCTCAAATGCTCGTATTGAGCGTGAACCCTGTAAATCGTATATCCATGTAGTCACGGTAATGGTATCGCCCCATTTAGGTAAATCCTCAATTTCAACACGCATACGGCTTAAAACCCAGGCCTGGTCATGCAGTTGCATATCGGTAAAATTTATACCACCTAGTTCTGCATGGTACCCGGCAGTAAGTTGCAGTATATTACATAACTCGGTAAGCTTAAGTAAACCGTTTGGTGTGCACTGTAAAAAGTTTATTTCCCAGCTGTGTGAGTAAACCGATGTAAAATTTGGAGATATAGGCATTATAAAGTGTGTTCTATGTAATTAATAATTTCTGATGTTGCCGTTTTAAAATCAAACCATTTAGCTCCTTCAGTACGTTTAAACCACGTCATTTGCCTTTTTGCGAAACGGCGGGTATTTTTCTTGATTTCCTCTAAAGCAAAATCTAAAGTAAACTCGTCATCAAAATGCCTAAATAATTCGCGGTAGCCTACCGTTTGTAATGCGTTTAGCTTTTTGTGAGGATACAATGCTTTAGCTTCTTCCACTAAACCTGTCTGCACCATACTGTCTACGCGCTGGTTAATTCGGTTGTACATTACATCCCGGTCAGCTTCAAGGCCAATTATTATAGGTATAAAGTTACGGCTGTTTTTTTTGATATTTAGAAAAGAAGAGTAAGGTTTACCGCTGCCAATGCAAACTTCTAAGGCACGCATTAAACGTTGTGGGTTTTCTTTAGCTACTTTTTGGTAATGAACAGGGTCTAATTCTCCAAGTTGTTTTTGCAGAAATTCGATACCGTTTTTCTCATAATTTTCTATAATTCCCTGACGAACCTCTGGTGCGATATCCGGGAAATCATCAAAACCTTTCAGCACGGCATCAATATATAATCCAGAACCGCCAACTAAAACGGCATAATTATTTGCCTTAAACAATTCATCGAGTTTAGCTATCGCATCACGTTCAAAATCACCTACAGTATACTCTTCAAAAACACTGATATTCTGAATGAAATGATGTGGGGCAGCAGCGAGTTCTTCATTATTTGGAACAGCAGTACCAATAGTCATTTCTTTGAAAAATTGCCTGCTATCTGCCGATACTATTTCGCAACTAAAATGTTTTGCTACCTCGATTGCCAAAGCAGTTTTACCAATAGCTGTTGGGCCAATAATTGTTATTAGGTATTTATTTTGAGTAGTCGTCATAAATTATTTACTTAAACTAAATCCGCAATTGTAGCAAAATTTAGCATCATCATGATGTTGGGTAGCATTGCAATTAGGGCAAACCTGTGTGTTAAGGTGGGGCTTGTCGCTGTTATTCATAAACTGGGCAGTAACCAAGCCGGTAGGTACAGCAATTATGCCGTAACCCATTATCATAATTATCATCGACATAAATTGCCCAAGCGGAGTAATAGGGGTAATGTCACCAAAACCTACCGTGGTTAGGGTTACAATTGTCCAGTAGATACTAATAGGAATGCTTGTAAAACCACTTTCAGGCCCCTCTATCATATACATTATGGTACCCATAATAATGCAGAGAATCACAACGCTGAATAAAAATACAGCAATTTTTGTCTGGCTTTTTTTTAGTGCGGTTAGTAGCTGGTTAGACGCGCCTACAAAATGGGTTAACTTCAATATCCTGAAAACCCGTAGTAATCGTACAGCACGAATGGCAATAAGAAATCCCGACCCAGGAAACAACAACCCAATGTATTTTGGTAATGTAGCAAGCAGATCGATAATTCCGTAAAAACTTAATATATAACGTATAGGCTGTTTTACAGCGATAATTCGGCTGATGTATTCTAGGGTGAATAAAGCGGTAACAACCCATTCTACAACCGCGAGTTGGCGGCCATATACAATTTTAATAGAGGCAACACTTTCCAGCATTACCGCAACAATACTTATTAGTATTACAAAGAGTAATATAATATCGTATAACTTACCGGCACGTGTATCGGCTTCGTACACTACGGTGTGAAGCTTTGCGCGTGACTTCTCAGAAATTAAACGGCTTTTAAGGTTGATTTTTTGCATTATACCAAAAATACTAAATCCTTTAAAAGCGTACTATTTTTAAGGCTCTCTTTTTTCTGATAAATTCGAGTATAATGTTTTTTGCCTCCCGGCTATTATCCATAGGGGTAAGGATATTTTTAAGGATAGCGATGTTATTAATCTGGTAATTAAGATTGTAAAAAGCATAGCCTTTGTAAATTCCGTTTTCTATGAGTACAGCGCTACGCTCATCAACCACACGGCCTTTATCTATAATAATCATGGTTTGATTATTAAAGCTGTTGTTACTGATGAATTCGTTTACGCGGGCGTTATAATCTGCGGTGCTTTCTTTTTCGACACATGCACCATTACAATTTCCCATTTCGTAAGGAAAACAAGCCTCCTTTGCCGAAGGATCCATTTTATTGATCTTCTGGCAAAGCGTATATTTTTCGGTAATTTTATACAAAGCACTATTAGCTTCGGTAATATCTTTAAACGATAATACTTCTTTTTTACGCCCGTCCGTTCTTAAAATCTGAAGGCTGATATAGCCATCTTTATTTTTAATAGGATACAGCGAAAACGGGAATATTGTTTTTTTAGGGATCGTATTGTACGGCGGTTTGTTAACCCTAAGCTCCTGACTTTCTTTAAGCAGGGCAATTAGTTCGCTACCTGTAGCCTCATAAGTCACTGTAAAAGCCTCACGCTGTATGCGTTTCGACTTACGGTTAGCGCCGGTAAAATGCTGGTTAACCCTTTTTTTCATGTTGGTACTTCTGCCCAAATAAATCAGGGTACCATCTTCTTTATAAATATAGTACAGGCCGGTTGCGGCAGGTACGTTTTGTAGCAGGTCTAAAAACTTGGTAGGAACGCCCTTTTTCTGCTGAACCGTTTCGCTTTTAACCAAACTGGTCATTATCTCTTTTTCAGTATCCTTAGCCAGTAGTAATTTAAATAACTGAACGGTTGCAATAGCATCGCCCGTAGCACGGTGCCTGTCGGTTATAGGGATTCCAAGTGCACGTACCAGTTTACCCAGGCTGTGCGATTTTTGTTCGGGTAATAATTTTTGTGAAAGTTCTACCGTACAAAGCGACTGCCGCTCGAATTCGTAACCAAGGTTACCAAACTCCATACGAAGCACACGGTAATCAAACTGGGCGTTGTGGGCTACAATAATGCAGCCTTCGGTAATTTCTATAATGCGTTTTGCTACTTCATAAAACTTAGGCGCACTGCGCAGCATGGCATTATTAATACCGGTAAGTTTTACTACAAAGGGCTGTATTTCTTTCTCGGGGTTTACAAGGCTAATAAACTGGTCTACAACTTCATGACCGTCATATTTGTAAATGGCAATCTCGGTTATCCCTTCTTCATTAAATTGTCCTCCGGTGGTTTCTATGTCAAGTATTGCGTACAACTATTCGTTTCAAGTTTAAAGTTTGTGTCGCTTTATGTAAGCGAAAAACAGAATTACTAACGCTGTAAATATAAGCTATATTGTTGTATTTACTCGCTTAATAACCAAATTACTAATTTACCTGCCGCCAAAAATACTACTGCCTATGCGCACCATAGTGCTGCCACATTCTATAGCAATTTTGTAATCGCCGCTCATGCCCATGCTTAGGGTTTTAGGTTGGCAGTTGCCGGTTGACAGCTCGCTCAGCTTATCATAACTGGTTTTAAGATGCGTGAATTCTTTACGAACCTGGTTTTCATCATCAGTAAACGTAGCCATGCCCATAAGGCCGGTTACCCTGATGTTTTGCATTTTTGCAAAGTCATCCGACTGTAAAAGTACCTGAAGTTCGGCATCATTCATACCAAATTTAGTTTCTTCTTCGGCAATATGCATTTGCAATAAACAGTCAATAACCCTGCCATTTTTCTTTGCCTGTTTGTTAATTTCGGCAAGCAGTTTAAGGCTATCAACCCCGTGTATGAGGCTAACAAACGGCGCCATATACTTTACTTTATTGGTTTGTACGTGGCCTATCATATGCCACTCAATATCTTTGGGCATTTGCTCGTGCTTATCGGCCATTTCCTGAATTTTATTTTCGCCAAAAATGCGCTGACCGGCATCGTACGCTTCCATCAAATCAGGGACGGGTTTGGTTTTGCTCACCGCTACAAGAGTTATTTGAGGAGGCAAAGTATTTTTTATTTCAAGTAGGTTATTTTTTATTGACATAATTAATATAAAGAGTTATGAAGATATTCTTTATTCTTTTCGTTAATCCATTCTTTAATATTAAAATCGAAGCTATTAACTATTTTTGAATCAATTTCATCCAAATTAATAATATTGTAAATATCTTCTTTTGTTGTAGTATTTTTTTTTATAATTTTTTTTGTTAGTCTTGTAAAAATCAATATTTTATCTCTGTAATAGAATTCAGCATATAAGATTTCCTGATGTCTATCTTTAAACTTGATGGTTTGATGATAACTTGCTTTAATAATGTATTCACCATTAATTCGCAATTTTTTATCGTTGGCAGATAAATTTTTATATCCTTCTGGATATGTATAAAATACGGAATTTGAAAAAAATCCCTGACCAATAGTTTTAGAGCCAAACAGATTTCTTTTTTTAGTTATAGTAATAGAACCGCTAGAATCAAATAAACTATTACCATTAATTTCTGCTATTGAATCAATTTGAATTGTCGTGTATGCTGGATGCAATATTTTTTCCTGAGAAAAAAGAAAAATTGGAAATACTAATAATAAAAGCAATTTTTTCATATCCAACAATCTAAAATTCTAATATCTAACAATCTATCTATAACTCATAAACCACTAATCCACTCCTAAACTTAGGCTCAATATAGGTGCTTTTGGGTGGCATAATAAGGTTATTATCGGCCAGTTGTTTAATCTCACTAATCGAGGCAGGAAACAGCATAAAGCCCACCTGGTAATCCCCTTCATCAATCAGTTCTTTAATAACAGTAATGGGTTTGCTGCCAGGTATGTATTCTATTCGGCCATCGTTACGCAAGTCGTGTATACCTAATAACGGCTCTAAAACTTTGGTGTACAATATTTGCGCGTCCAATGCTTCGTGTACCGATGTAAAATTTTTATCCTTCAGTTCCAACGCATAAAACTCGCCATCAAGGTACATCCCGAAACGGAATTTCTCTTCAGGTTTCCATAGTTCGGAATGTTTATTTTCTACGATAAATTCAGCCGCTAGCGCTTTTAAAAACTGCTGTTTGCTAAGCCCATTAAGATCGTGAATAATGCGGTTGTACTCGTATATCTTAAGGTCAGTTTCGCAAATAAGGAAACTCATAAAATAATTAAGATTATGATTACTCGTTTGTTTATCCTGCTCATACAGCATTTCTGCCGAAGCAGAGCGGTGGTGACCGTCGGCAATATAAAGGCTATCAATGCCCGCAAATTGTTCTTGCAGCCATTGTATCTCGGCTTCATCTTTAATACGCCACAATATATGCTTATCTCGGTTTAAGGATGAAAATAAATACAGCGGAAGCTTTTGCTTACGTGTGGCAATCCATTGTTTTAATTCCTGATTTTCAGGATACGTAATCAGTACAGGCTCAGTATTAAAACCGGTTTGGTGCAAATAATCTTTAAAATACTCTACACGGTAGGGAAGGGTATCTTCGTGTTTTTTAATGACGTTATTTTGGTAATCTTCTATAGATGTTCCGGCAATAATACCTGTATACACCCTGTTTTTACTCTGAATTTCATACAGAAAAAATACCGGAGTATTTTCCTGTTTTAAAACCTCGTCGTGCTTAAACTCCTGGTATTTGTTATGAACCGATTTAAAACGTGTATCTGCCGATGCCTTTTGCTGATTGATGTATGCCGGTTTAAGCACGTGCAAAAACGAAAACGGATTGTAGTCCAGTTGCGAAGCCAGTTCGGCCGGACTATACTCATCATACGAGCGCGACGTTACCAGGCTCACTTTATCGCGTGCGGGGCGTACTGCTTTAAATGGAACTATTTTTGCCAAAGGTTTTTTTGTTTCGGGTTTATATTTTTTTTGTCATTCTGAGCGCAGAGCAGCGGAGTCGAAGAATTTTTATTGCTTGAGATTCTTCCTTCGTCAGATTGACAAAAATTGCTAACTGCGACTATGACTGAAAACTATTTAGAAAACTGACGCGCAATTTTCTCAGCTTTTTTACTTTCGCTATAATCGTAAAAACCTTCACCCGATTTTATACCCAGTTTACCGGCGCGCACCATGTTAACTAATAACGGACAAGGAGCATATTTAGGGTTTTTAAATCCGTCGTGCATAACGTGCAGTATCGACAGGCATACATCAAGGCCAATAAAATCGGCTAGTTGCAGCGGACCCATTGGGTGTGCCATACCAAGCTTCATTACGGTATCAATTTCGTAAACTCCGGCAACGCCATTGTATAAGGTTTCTATAGCTTCGTTAATCATAGGCATTAAAATACGGTTAGCCACAAAACCCGGGTAATCGTTCACCTCTACCGGTGTTTTACCCAGTTTTTCAGATAGCTCCATGATCTGTTTGGTAACATCGTCAGATGTATTATATCCTCGGATGATTTCTACCAATTTCATAATCGGCACGGGGTTCATAAAGTGCATGCCTATTACTTTATCCTGCCTTTTTGTAACCGCAGCAATTTGGGTAATAGATATAGATGATGTATTGGTAGCCAAAATAGTATTGGCATCGCAATAGGCATCAAGGTCTTTAAATATTTTAAGTTTCAGGTCTACATTTTCGGTAGCGGCTTCAACCACAAGATCGGTATTAATTACACCATCCTGAATATCAGTATAAGTAATAATGTTACCAATGGTTTTAATCATATCATCGGTAGTAATGGTTCCTTTGGCTACCATACGCTCCAGGTTGGCGGCAATGGTTGCCATACCTTTATCTAACGATTTTTCAGATACATCAATAAGTTTAACGCTAAAACCACTTTGTGCAAAAGTGTGTGCAATACCGTTGCCCATGGTTCCGGCGCCTATTACTGCTATGTTTTTCATATATAAATTAGTGAGTTGGTTTATTGTTTTAAGAGGTCGGTAATTTCAGTAAGAAACGTAGTTTTATAATTGCCAAGATATCTAAAGTTAGCTTTTACATACGCCGCCATATCGTTATAATTAGAATGGTATTGGGTAGATATTTTAGCAATTTTACGTTTGCCCTGCATTATATAAATATAGTCAAATTCCTTGTATCGATTAGAAACGGTAGAGGTATAATAACCAGTAACATCTGCAAGCCATGCCTGATGCTTTTGCCCAAGGCCCAATACTTGTTTAACTGTGATTATGTTGTTTGCAAAGCTAACCTTAACCGTTTTTGTACGCACCTTGCTTATAAGCGAAAATAAAATCATACCCATAATAAAATAAACAATTTTACCGGGAATACTGCCTGTAAACGACCTTTTAAACATTATGAGGTGGCCAACAGTAACTAGCAAAGCCGCGATTAACATAACCACAGGTAGATAAGCACGGCTTTTGAATTTAGATTTTATCACGGCTGTTTATAACAGATTTAAAATCTGAAAAAATGTTTGTATGTACAGTACCTTGATAAGTCAGGTTGTTTTCTAAAAAATGTTCCATTTCTGCAAAATTTAAATGGTAGAAATCAGATAATTTAGCTAGCTTTTTGTTGCCTTTTACTATATAAATAATATTGTCTACTTTACCCTGATATTGAAAACTACTTTTATAATAACCAAATGTTTTAATATTATCTTGTTGTTTATCAATCCCCCAACCTAAAAAATTTTTTATCGTAATATGTTCATTATTCAAGGCTACATACTGTGTTTTTAAAATTGCAACTATAATAAAAAGGTTTAAAGATATTAATAATGTCACGACAAATATACCCCCACCTAAGCTTGTAAAAGTTTTTTCGAAATCGACCAAATTCCAGATAATGAGTGTTGTAAGGGCAATGACTAAAACTAATGGAAAATATACTTTAAGTTTGAACTTTGATTGAATCATGTTGGTAAACTTTACTTAAAACAAGCAATTATGCGGTGTGCTACTCGTAACGCTTCGGTACCATCTTCAAGGGTAACTACCGGGGTAGTATTGTTATTTATAGCGTCGGCAAACGTTTCCAGCTCATCGAGTATTGCATTGTTGGCGGCTACATCCGGGTTATCAAAATAAATTTGCTTTTTAATACCTTCAGCATTTTGCAAAATCATATCAAAATCACCCGGAACTTCAGGCGCATCTTTCATCTTAACCACTTCGCAAACTTTATCTAAAAAGTCGACAGAGATATAAGCATCCTTTTGGAAGAAACGCGATTTACGCATGTTTTTCATCGAAATACGGCTTGCAGTTAAGTTTGCTACACAACCATTTTCAAACTCAATACGGGCATTGGCAATATCCGGCGTTTCGCTAATTACAGATACGCCACTGGCATAAATATTTTTAACCTTCGATTTTACAACGCTTAATATTACATCAATATCGTGAATCATTAAGTCGAGCACTACAGGCACATCAGTACCGCGCGGGTTAAACTCAGCCAGCCTGTGTGTTTCAATAAACATTGGGTTTTCTATCTTGGCTTTGGTAGCCGTAAAAGCAGGGTTAAAGCGCTCCACGTGGCCCACCTGTCCTTTAACATTATATTGTTTTGCAAGCTGTAATATTTCATCGGCCTCCTCAATAGTATTCGATATCGGCTTCTCTATAAATATATGTTTGCTGGCCTTTATAACCTGTGTAGCACATTCGTGGTGCGAAAGGGTAGGGGTTACAATATCTACAACATCTACAGCGTCTATAAGTGCTGCAATGGTATCAAACTTTTTGTATCCAAATTCTGCCGAAACTTTATCTGCATTGTCGCTGTTAGGGTCGTAAAAACCTACCAACTCATATTTTTGGGACTGGTTGAGCAAACGCAGGTGGATTTTTCCTAAATGACCCGCGCCCAAAACGCCAACTTTAAGCATAAGAATATATTTTTAACAAAAATAACATTATTTAGGTTGATAATCCAAAAAATGAAAGCCAAAAGAAGCTGTCACTTTTGATGATTTATAATAACAGATACTTGCATGTTTGACTTGCAAAGTATCATAATTGTTTGTTATTTTTACCGCAAAACAATATCTCTGCTTTGAAAGACACTGCCAAACACCAAGGACTTCGTAATCAGCTTGCCGCCGTTTTAGGGCAAAAAGGCATAACCGATAAAAATGTGCTTGATGCCGTAAAAAAAGTACCGAGGCACCTTTTTTTAAATTCGAGCTTTGAAGATTATGCTTATCAGGATAAAGCTTTCCCTATAGGAGCTGGGCAAACCATATCGCAACCTTACACGGTAGCATTTCAGTCGCAATTATTACAGGTAGAAAAAGACCATAAGGTATTAGAAATTGGTACAGGATCTGGCTACCAGACCGCTATACTTTGCACAATGGGCGCTAAAGTATATAGTGTAGAACGCCAAAACGAATTGTACCGTACCACATCATTATTATTACCTAAGCTGGGCATTCGCCCTAAGTATTTATCGTTTGGCGATGGTTATAAAGGCTTGCCTAATTACGGCCCGTTTGATAGTATTATAGTTACCGCAGGCGCACCACTAATACCTAAACCACTTATGGCCCAGTTAAAAGTAGGGGGAAGGTTGGTTATACCGGTTGGTGGCGAAAACGAAGCCCAGATAATGACAATGCTTATTCGTATTAACGAAACCCAATTTGAAAAACACGAGTTTGGTGAATTTAGGTTTGTACCGTTGCTGGAGAATAAGAACTAGTGTTCAGTAAACAGTATTCAGTGATCAGTATTCAGTCGCAGTTTACAGTTATCTTATAAAAAACGGGCTTCAATATTTGAAGCCCGTTTTTGTTATGATCTAAATTCTTTTTTAATCCTGGCGATATCGCGTTTGGTATCCTGCTCTTTCATGTTTTCGCGCTTGTCGTAATTTTTTCTACCACGGCAAAGGCCAATTTCCAGTTTGGCAATACCTTTTTCGTTGGTAAATAAACGTAAGGGTACTATAGTAAGCCCTTGGTTTTGTACGCTTTTTAAAAGGCTTTTCAGTTCCTTTTTATTCATAAGCAATTTACGCTCACTCTTGGGTGTATGGCTAAAGCTTCTGCTAAAGGTATATTCTTCAATATTGGTATTAATTGCAAACAGCTCGTGATTATGAAATTCACAAAAACTTTCGGCAATTGAAGCCTTCCCCAATCGGATCGATTTAATTTCAGATCCTGCCAGTACGATGCCAGCAACATAGCGGTCTATTACTTCGTAATCAAACCGTGCGCGCTTATTTAATATGTTAACCGTTTTTTGCATAAGAATTGCAAATGTAAGCACAATAGTTTAATGTAGCAACTACGTTAAGAAACCGTTTACAATTTCGATTTAAGCACCTAATATGCTAATTAAATTATTTAGTACTTTTACAGTATGGAAAACAATGCTTCTAAAAATCCGATGCACGGCATTACGCTAAAAAAAATACTTGAAGATTTAGTTGCTTTTTATGGCTTTGATACTCTTGGCGAACTTATTAACATTAAATGCTTTACAGATAATCCAAGTATAAAATCTAGCCTTACTTTTTTACGTAAAACCGATTGGGCACGTAAAAAGGTAGAAGAGTTATATATTAAAACGTTGCCAAAATTATAATTAGTTATAATGCTTCCGCCTTGTCTTTTTCTGTAATTTCTTATTTATAGTTATCTTCGTGCTCCAAACGCACTATTAATGAACAACCTTCTCGAAACCCCCATAGAATACCTAAAAGGTGTGGGCCCGGCGCGCGGTGAGCTGCTCCGGAAAGAGTTAGGCATACATAAATATGGCGATTTGGTAAGCCTTTTTCCTAACCGGTATATAGACCGTACCCGTTACTACCGTATTAATGAGTTGGTTAACAGCGGTGCCGAGATGCAGGTTGTGGGCAAGGTTATTAATATTAAAACCGTGGGCGAAAAACGTACCCGCCTGGTAGCTACGTTTACCGATGGTACCGGCGAAATGGAGTTAGTGTGGTTTCAGGGGCAAAAGTGGATTAGGGAAAACCTGAAGCTTAACATGCCTTACGTGATTTTTGGAAAATGTACATCGTTCAACGGGCTATTTAATATGGCGCACCCCGAAATGGAACCCCTTGCCGAGCATGAAGCCAGCCTGCGCAGTGCTATGCAACCCATTTACCCCAGTACCGAAAAACTTACGCAGCGCGGTATAACCAACAAGGTGGTTAACAAAATTATGCAACAGCTGTTTACCGAAACGCAGGCATTATTTACCGAAACCCTTCCTGCACACCTAACACAGGAGTTACAACTGATACCCAAAAACGCGGCGTTGTTTAATATTCACTTTCCTAAAAATCAGGAGGTATTAGCACGGGCGCAATTCAGGTTAAAGTTTGAAGAGTTGTTTTTTATTCAGCTACAGCTTATTACAAAAAACCTAATCCGTAAGCATAAAATAAAAGGCCATCCTTTTGGCAGTGTTGGCACTTACTTTACCACATTTTATAACAACCACTTACCGTTCGACCTTACAGGCGCGCAAAAACGTGTATTAAAAGAAATTAGGAACGATATGGGTCAGCCTGCCCAAATGAACCGTTTGTTGCAAGGCGACGTAGGATCTGGCAAAACCATAGTAGCATTAATGAGTATGCTACTGGCGTTAGATAACGGCTTTCAGGCATGCCTTATGGCTCCTACCGAGATTTTGGCGAACCAGCACTTTATGGGGCTAAGCGAATTAGCAGCTCCGTTGGGCATTACCATTAAAATACTTACAGGGTCGACAAAAACTGCCGAACGCCGCATTATTCACGAAGCGCTGGAAGATGGCAGCCTAAACATAATTATAGGTACCCATGCACTGCTGGAAGATAAAGTGCAATTTAAAAATTTAGGCCTGGCGATTATTGATGAGCAGCACCGTTTTGGTGTAGAGCAGCGCAGTAAGCTATGGCAAAAAAACGATATTCCGCCGCACGTGCTGGTCATGACGGCTACGCCAATTCCGCGTACACTGGCCATGAGCCTGTATGGCGACCTCGATATTTCGGTAATTGATGAGCTGCCACCAGGCCGTAAGCCTATACAAACTGTACACAGGTTTGATAGTAACCGCCTTAAGGTAATGAAGTTTATGAAAGATGAAATTGCTAAAGGCCGCCAGATATATATTGTATATCCGCTTATTCAGGAAAGTGAAAAAATGGACTATAAAGACCTGATGGATGGTTACGAAAGCATATCGCGTGATTTTCCGTTACCTGATTATAGTGTAAGCATTGTTCACGGACAAATGAAACCAGCCGATAAAGACAGCGAAATGGCGCGTTTTGCCGCTGGTAAAACCAACATTATGGTGGCAACTACCGTAATTGAAGTTGGCGTTAACGTACCCAATGCCAGTGTGATGGTTATAGAAAGTGCCGAACGTTTTGGGCTTTCGCAACTGCACCAGCTTCGTGGCCGTGTAGGCCGTGGTGCCGACCAAAGTTACTGTATATTAATGACGGGTGCTAAACTGGGTAACGACAGCAAACTACGTATGGAAACTATGGTGCGTACTAACGACGGTTTCGAAATTGCTGAAGTTGATTTAAAACTACGTGGCCCCGGCGATATTATGGGTAAACAGCAAAGTGGTGTTTTAAATTTGCAAATAGCCGATTTGGTTAAAGACAGGGATATATTAATGCTTGCCCGAGAGCACGCCATTAAATTACTTAAAGATGATGCCCCTATGGCCCGCCCCGAGCATGCCGCCCTGCGCAATGCTTACATAGAACTTACCAAGAAAAAAAGTATCTGGAATTACATCTCATAGTCGAAAGACGAAAATCTTAAAGCCCAATGCTTAAGAAATATAATGTGTATATACCACAATTAACTTGCTAAAGCCTTGTCAAGTTGATTTAATTTAAAATTAGCTGCCTATCAACGCAAATCTAAGTATGCCTTAAATAGCTATTGTCGATGATTAGAAATTACTACACCGTTAAAACCGATATAATGTTTGCATTGAAAACAAAAGCAAATACTATTTATTTCTAAATTTATAGAGGATACCTAAATGTTAAAATATTTGTTTAAATTTTTAAGAAGACTCTAATTACAATGGATGAACAGGCTATAAAAAAAGAATTTACCGGATATATAAAAATTAGGGGAGCCAGGGAACACAACCTTAAAAACGTTGACCTTGATATTCCGCGCAACGCATTTGTAGTTTTTACTGGGATATCTGGTTCGGGTAAATCATCATTGGCTTTTGGTACGCTGTATGCCGAGGCACAAAGGCGCTACCTGGAGTCTGTTTCACCGTATGCCCGCAGGCTTTTTAACCAGATGTCGATACCCGAAGTGGATGAAATAGAAGGCTTGCCACCGGCCATTGCCTTGCAACAGCAGCGCAGTTCGGGCAGTACACGATCGTCTGTAGGCAGTGTAACCACAGTCTCTAATTTACTAAGGATGTTATATTCCCGTGCGGGCGACTATCCTAAAGGGCAGGGCATACTATATGCCGAATCTTTTTCTCCTAACACCCCCGAGGGTGCCTGCCCGCAATGCCATGGACTGGGCAGGGTGTACGAAGTTACCGAAAAATCGATGGTGCCCGATGATTCGCTAACTATTCGCGAACGTGCAATAGCAGCGTGGCCTACAGCTTGGGGCGGGCAAAACCAGCGTGATATACTCATTACCATGGGGTATGATGTAGATGTGCCGTGGCGCGACCTTCCTAAAAAAACACGCGACTGGATATTGTTTACCAATGAGCAGCCTGTAGTGCCGGTATATCCCGGCCTTAATAGCGAACAGGTGCAAAAAGCCATTAAAAATAAAATACCGCCCGATTATATGGGCACTTTTACAGGTGTTAAGCGCCATGTAATGCACACCTTTGCCAATACGCAAAGCCAGCTAATGAAAAAGCGTGCTGCGCAATTTATGCTTAGCAGCGAATGCCCATTGTGCCACGGCAAAAGGTTGAGGGTTGAGTCGCTATCGGTAAAATTTACAGGGTTGGATATTACAGAAATGTCGCGCCAGCCACTGGAAAAATTAGCCAATATCTTTACACCCATTGCAAAAGCCGGCAATCAATCGGGTTCAGCTTCGCCAGAAACGTTAATTGTTGCCCAACGCATTGCCGAAGACCTTGTGGCACGCCTTGCCATAATGCTCGATTTAGGCTTGGGTTACCTAACTGTAGAACGCAGTACCCCAACACTTTCTCCGGGCGAACTACAGCGCCTAAGGCTTGCTACACAGGTGCGCTCTAACCTGTTTGGTGTGGTGTATGTGTTGGATGAGCCTTCTGCCGGGTTGCACCCCGCCGATACCGAAGCGTTACTGCGGGCATTGGATAAACTGAAAGATTCAGGTAATTCCCTTTTCGTAGTAGAACATGAAATAGATGTGATTAAACACGCCGACTGGATTGTAGATGTGGGTCCTGCTGCCGGCGAAAATGGCGGGAAGGTTCTATACAGTGGCCCGCCAGAGGGTTTGAAGCTGGTAAAAGAATCTATAACGAGGCATTATATTTTTGATGATAAACCTAAAAACAAATTTACACCACGCACTGCAAATGCATGGCTAAAGCTTGAAGGTATATCCCGCAATAACCTGAATAATGTAAGCGTGCAATTTCCGTTAGGTGTTTTTACCAGCGTAACCGGGGTATCAGGGTCGGGTAAAAGCAGCCTTGTAAGCCAGGTATTGGTAGAGCTGGCTGCTAATCATTTAGGGCTTAAAATTGAGCCAGAAGCCGAGGAAACCGAAAACCCTTTAGAGCAACATATAATTGTAACTACAGGTGGTACTATTACTGATGGTATGCAGCACATAAAAAGGCTGGTGGTGGTAGACCAAAAGCCTATTGGCCGCACGCCACGATCTAACCTTGCAACCTACACCGGATTGTTTGACCATGTGCGTAAATTGTTTGCAGGTACTAAACTGGCAAAGTCGAAAAAGTATGATGCAGGGCGATTTTCGTTTAACGTAGCTAAAGGCCGCTGCCCGCACTGCCAAGGCGAGGGGTTTGTAATGGTTGAACTTTTGTTTTTGCCAAGTGTATACACACCATGCCCCACATGCCACGGTACCCGCTATAACCCGCAAACTTTAGATGTTACTTATAAAGATAAAAATATAGCAGAAGTATTGAGTATGACTGTAGATGCGGCGTGTGATTTTTTTGATGAGGTGCCACCAATTTACCATGCGCTTGATGTTTTGAGACAGGTAGGATTAGGATATTTACGGCTTGGGCAATCGGCAACCGAATTATCCGGTGGCGAAGCACAGCGCATTAAACTGGCAACGGAATTACAGCGTAACCAATATGGCAACACGTTATATATACTGGACGAGCCTACCACGGGACTACATCCATCTGATGTAGAGAAATTAATGCTGCAACTTAACAGCTTAGTAGATGCCGGAAATACAGTTATTGTGATAGAACATGATATGCACGTTATTGCTGCGAGTGACTGGGTTATAGATATTGGTCCGGGTGCAGGGGATAAGGGTGGCAGTATTGTGGCAGTGGGTATACCAATGGATATTGTAAAAGTAAAAAACAGCAGGACAGCCCCATATCTTACTGGATTTATATAAATATGATGTATACAAATAATTTATTATTGAAGCTAAGATTTGTCTCCAACTTTTTTTTAGACATACATTCGCCTTTAACACTAACCGATAAATTTTTCACCTTCGATAACGTTTATGATTTAAGTTTTTACAGATCTCCCTAAAAACTTTGGCGGATTATCTTCAGGTATTTTTCATTATTGGATTTTTTAAACACAATCTCCCTGCACCCATTAAATTCAATAAATGCTTTTAATGCATCAATAAAACTCTCAATAATTGCCTGTGCTATAGCAATCGGCTCAAAGTGGATGTTATGTACAATAAGTATTTTTTGTTTTCGATCTGCCTTTGCATCCATTCTAGCAATAAAGGTATCGCCTGCAATTACCGGTAAAGAAAAGTATCCGTACAGGCGTTTGGGCGCGGGTACAAAGCATTCTAGTTGGTAATCAAAATCAAAAAAGTCTTTTAAACGCTGGCGAAAAACGTTAAGGATATCAAAGGGAGAAAGAATGAACACCTCATTAGAAAGCGTGATAGTAAAATCTTGTACAGGGAGCATATATAGGGAACCTTTCACTTCTTCAACAATAACAGTTTTTACTTCGCCTGCCAGCACCATTTTTTCCAGTTCTTTTTTAACCAGGTTGCCTTTTACATTCCGGGCACGCCAAACCATTTCTTTTATTGAGGCAATACCAAGAGCACCCAAAGTGCGGCGTATTATAAAACGGGCATATTCTTCCTGAAATGGCAATGTAAGGTCTGTTTCCTGCGGCACTAAGTTGCGCGGAAGGTAGTACACTTTCTGGAACTTTGTGGTGCGGCTTATCATTAAATCTCCATTTTGATAGAGCCTCTCAAGCGCTATTTTCGCAGGCCGCCAGTCCCACCATCCTGAACTGATTTCCGGGCGGTCGTTCTCAAAATCAGTAACCATAAGCGGGCCTTCACGTTCTATCCGTTCCAGGATATGCTCCATTAAGTTGATTTCCTGTTGTGTTAAAGGTTTACGTTGCGTTTTAAAAGCCTCCATTACAGGTAGCGAAAAACGAAAATCCTGCATGGGAAGAAATCCTGCATCTGAAGCTAAGTACTCAAAAATGCGTCCCTCATTACAAAGGCCGGCTAACCATTTAGTTTCATAATCCGGTATACGCGCAGCCATAACATGATGATGAGCACGTTCTACAACATAATTTGTATCGAGTTGTACAAAACCAAGGTGATCAATTACCTTATATACCGCCTCTATACCCTTGCCAAACTGTGCTTTATGGGCTAGGCCTGCTGCATAAAGTATAATTTTGCGTGCTTGCGCTTTGGTAAGTACTGTTGCTTCCATTATGCTAAAATAAAGAATATTTTATTAAACGAAAGCATTAACAGGCTGCTACTGTAACCCAAATACGATGGCTATTTATTATTTTTTGAGTTGATAATAAACTGGCAGGGCAATAACACAGCTAAGAGTATCAAAGAGATAAACTACTCTTAAAGATACAAATAAGTCATGCGGATAACCTAAAATACCGCGCTTAATTACCTTGCTCAAGTTCATCCTCCATACCTTTAGATAGACACAGCATCATTGATTTTCTTTTGTTTTATGATTTGATACACTGTGCCCGCAATAAACAGTATCGAAAGAAGTAACAGTGTATTTGTAATTATCGGATCTTTTATGTGTTTAGCTAACGGATACCCTATGGGTACACGGGTAAAGGTTTCATTAACTGTAGGCACTAATGACAGGAAAAAGCTGAACGACAGGAAAAAGTTTTCAAAATATCGAGCCCTGTTATTACCTCTCTTTCTCCAATAAAGTAAATATGCCACCATTATTAATATAACAATGAAGATTGAAAAAGCATGCCCAGCATTAAATCCTCCATGCTTAGAAATACCTAATGCTGTTAATGAGGTTACTAATGTGCAGTAAAAATAAATTTTACCGGTAAGTTGGCTTAAATAAATTTTACCATACCTTACAAATGCTATAAGTGCAGCAATAATGGCAACAACGCCTATTACGGTATGAAAAATTCCTAAATTTGATAATCCCATAATTTTTTCAGTTTTTTAAATTAATTGACATTACAAATGTAATTTTAATGAAAAACCAGAGTTTAGTAAATTAGCTCAGTTATTTGGCAATTTGGTTCAAATGGATTATTGTATTACTACTTTATAAGAGTTGAAAAATAGGCGCTATGCAGATATGCAGCAAAAATTCTTCTATTTAGAAAATGGCTCCGAGTTTTAAGGTGTTGCTTTTTGAACCAAATCACAAAATTAACTTGCAGGATGAACAGCTTGGTTTTTAATCAGAGCCACTTACAAATTACAATACTTAAGAAATATGCTTACGGATTATAAAAAAATGGATTTATTTGGAGAAACCCTAATTCAGAAAGTTATACTGAAACCACCTTTTGAATTTCCTTTTTCCAGATCGAACCGCGCTTGTTTCCTGTTTTCCCTGCAAGGCGAATTACAATTTTATGGTGAGGATGAGCAATTTGACATTCCCGGCAACTATTCATTACTCTTGAATTGCATGAACGGTGGAAAAAAAATTAGTAATTCTGAGGCAAGCTCACAAAATGAAATAGTTATTATTAGTTTTCACCCTAATACGTTAAAAAAAATATATGAAAGAGATTTTCCATTATTATTACAAAAACAAAAAAACAGCACTTCCAACCAAAGCAATGAAAAGATAAATAATGATTTTTTAATAAAAAAATATATTGAAGGCCTGTTGTTCTATTTTGAAAATCCGTCTTTAGTAAATGAAGATATTTTGATTTTAAAATTAAAAGAAATTATTCTTTTACTGTCGCAAACACAAAATGCAGAAACCATCCAGGTAATCTTGTCACAACTTTTTTCGCCTGCTACCTATTCTTTCAAGCAAATTATTGAAGCAAATATATTTTTACAAGTAGGTGTTGAAGATCTGGCACAGAAAACCAATTTAAGTGTTTCCTCTTTTAAAAGGGAGTTTACAAAACTATATAACGACTCTCCTGCAAACTATATTAAAAACCAAAGGCTTGAAAAGGCCGCCGAATTACTTATGGTTTCCGATGAACGTGTTACTGACATTGCTTTTGACTGTGGTTTTAACGATCTGGCAAATTTTACTAAAAGTTTTCATGAAAAATTTGATTTAACACCCACAAATTATCGTTTGAAAATAAAATAGATGATAATAATTTTAGTTTATATACGTAATCAGGATCAAAATTAGAAGTTTTACCTGCCTCTTTTGATTACCTGCTTATGCGAGATTTTTTTTTATCCAGAATATTATTTCTTACAATCCTATAAGCAATGCTTTTTTTACTAGGATTGAAAGAAATACTAAAAAAGTTCAGATAATGGGTGGTAGTAACTACGGCGATATATTCTTATAATTTTTAATAATAAGTGCTATTTGTGAACCGTTCTATCCGGTTTTTTAAAGCTTGGCAAACGCTATTTAATACATAAAAGTGCTGTATTGTATATAGTTAAGCTCTAACGCAAGGTAGGCCAGGGTAACTTTTGCTTTAAGTAAATTATATTCGGCATTAAGCAGCTGGTTTTTAGATCCTGTAAAAACAATAGCTTCTACAAGGCCGCTTGTAAATTTTGCCTGAGTAGTTTCGAATGATTTTTGTGCATAATTTCTCGTACTTTCCAACTTTAGGGCAACTAAGGTATTTTGTTGTTGCTTAGCGGTTTCCTGTTCAATAGTTTGGCGCAGTTTAATTTTTTCCTGTTCTGCCAGTACAATACTTTTTTGATGTGCTACTTTAGCTAATTGCACATCGCGGTGCGTGCGCAGCCCATTAAAAATAGGTATGGTTGCCTGCAGGCCAATATAGTGGTTTTTATTATCATTTAACTGCGACCAAAATGGGTTTACCATTTGTCCTCCGGTTTGGTTTAGCGGTAAATAATAGAACGACGAATAACTATAAAATGCGGAGATTACTGGCAGGTAATTGTTTTTTTGAATGGTAATATTTTTCCGTTCTACATCCTGTTGCAATTGTGCTGCCTTTATTGCCGGATAATTTTTAAGCGCGTTTTTATATACCTCACTTTCAGGTTTTATGGTGTACTGTGGCATTGTCGTATTTTCAACTAAAAGGTTATCAGGCAAAACATCGGGGCGGTTCATTAGCTGAATCAGGGTTATTTTTTGGTTATAAAGCAACTGTTCTGTAGCTATAATGCCATTTTCTTCCTGGGCATAGCTAACCTGCATATCATACAGGTCGCTCTTTGGTTTACTGCCAATTTCAACTTCTTTTTCTATTCGTTTTAAATTAAATTTTGCATTTTCGAACTGGCTTTGCTGAATTTTAAGAAGTTCCTGGGTATACAACACATTAAAGTAATTCTCTAATATACTCAGGCTGTATTCGGCAGTAGTAGCCTCTTTATCAGCTTTAGCCTTAAGCAACGCAATTTTATTGCGGCGAGCAGTGGTAAAAATATTAAAGTCTAAAATACTCATGTTAGCATTAAGCGCAACATTATCGCTTTGTATATGGCTGCTTACCCTGGCATTTGTAGCCGGATCGATGGTAGACCCTATACTGTAACTATGGCTACCGGATATACTTGCCTGCGGTAAATATTCCATTAGCGGATTGCGGTGTACCGTTTCGGCACTAAGTATATCCAATTGCCGTATCTGAAAATCAAGATTGTTTTTCAGTCCGGTTTCCAGGCACTGTTGCAGTGTCCACACTTCTTGGGCAGTGGAAGATACTGCCGTTAAAAACAAGAAACTATATAAAATTATACCTTTCATAAAACCAGGGTTTAATAACCCCAAAAGCAACGCCATTGGGGTTATTGAGAATTAAAACTAACTTCAAAAAAAATAATAACTATTCGTATTTAAGGTATTTAAGCACGTTTGCTTTTGTAGCCAGGTAAGCCTGCGATAGCACAATGGTAAGCGTTAATACGAGCAATATAATAAAGCCGGTAGCAAAGGGCAGGGCAGAAATAGTAATTCTGTAGGCAAAATTTCCGAGCCATTTTCCGAGCAATATCCACACGGGTACTATGGCAATTACAAAGCCTATAATGCAAAATATAATGTATTGTTTAGATAGCTCTTTAAGCAATACTTTAGTATCGGCACCCAGCGTTTTTCGAATAGCGATTTCTTTCATACGGCGTTGAATACTGTAAGATGCTAAAGCAAATAAACCAAACAATGCTATAACCACCACCACTATATTAAGCAGCGTAAACAAGTTGCGTTGCTTTACATAACTTTGATAAGAGCGTGCAAAGTTTTTATCTACAAAATCGTAAGTAAACGGATAACCGGGATCTACTTTAGTTGTCCATATTTTTTCGACAGCGGCAAGAGCTGTTTCCATTTCTTCGGGCTTAACAGTTATATAAACATCATGCACATTACGCACCATCCACTTTACAGTTTTAAAATGATAAAATATCATTGGCGGAATTTGCTGATCGAGCCCATGTAGGTGAAAATCCTTAACAATGCCAACAATTTTTACTTTTTGGTCGTTGTACATAAATTCTTTACCTAAAGGGTTTTTTTCCTGCATCATTTTAATAGCAACTTCATTTAATAATACAGCGTTTATGGTATCGGACGCATATTTTTCAGAGATGCCACGGCCTTCTTTAATCCTGATTTTCATCATCTCAAGCATTCCAAAATCGAGCGACATACTTTCAGGCTGTAAAAAGATTTCTCCGTAATTAAAACCCGAAGAGTTAACTGACCCATTACCAAAAGTAAATGCCCCCGCCGATACTTTTTCGACTCCATTAACTGCTAATAATTCATGCTTAAGATTGTTGAATTTTTGCAGGATTTTTTCGATATGTTTTTCGTCAGATGGGTCGTATGTGTTATTGTATGAAATATCTATAACTTTACTACCATTAAAACCCAACTCTTTAGTAGTCATATATTTAACCTGTTGGTAAACAATGTACGACCCTGTAATAAAGAAAGATGCTATAGCAAACTGAAGTATAAGCATGCCATTACGCAGCCAGATACCACTCTTGCTTCGGCTAAAATTGCCTTTTAAAACCTTTAGCGTTTCAAAATTAGAAACATATACCGCAGGGAAAATACCCGCTACAATTACGACCACAATAAATATAATTAGCAGTTGCATGTAAAACTGGCTGCCATTTAATGTAAAACCTTTGTTTAAAAATTTGTTGTAGTGAGGCAGCAGCAATTCGGCAATTACTAATGATAGTATAAGAGCAAAGAGGGTGGTTATAGCCGTTTCGAACACAAATTGTTTTATAATATTGGCTTTACCTGCCCCCATTATTTTGCGTACACCCACCTCTTTAGCCCTTTTTATAGCATTTGCTGTAGCCAGGTTTACATAATTTACAATAGATAGAATAAGTATGAGTACAGAGAGTACCATCATAATAACTAAAAACTGCAGGCTACCCTTACCCTCTGGCACATCGCTAACTACAGAGTGTAGCCTTATATCTTTTAAAGGCTCGAGTATAACATTGGTACCACCATATTTATTAATATACTCTTTAGTTGTCATGCCGCTTTCCTTGGCCGACACTTTAGTGTTGTAATTAAAGTAAAGGTTTGTTATTTTTTTAGCAACAATATTGGCCTGAGCCGGATCTTTAAGTTTAAGAAGTAAACCGAAACTAAAGCTTCCCCAATTGTCTTCTAGTGGTTTTAATGTACCCGACAATTTATTAATTACTATTTCCGGCTGATAGGATGATTTACCTGTAATTTTATAAACCGCTTTAATAGTAAAATATGATTTATCAAATAAAACCTGTTTGCCCATTGGGTTTTCATCTCCAAATATAGATTTAGCTATCTTTTCAGAAATGGCCATACTTGTATCATCTGCAATTGCAGTAGTTGCATTACCGCTTATAATTTCAAAAGGAAAAAATGTAAAAAAGTTTTTTTGGCTATCTGTAATTCGTTGGCAAAGTATTTTTTTGCTTTTGTAATTAATAATGCCGCTGTTATACCAGGTGTTCATATAGCAGTAACTTTCTACCTCAGGTACTTCAGCGGCAAGGTGCGGGCCTACAGCTGCCGAGCTGCTGCCCCAAACACGATCGGTACCCATATCTGTAACTGTATTAAATATTACTTCTTTACCGGGATTCCAAGAGTTATAGCTTTGCTCGTCGTTCCAGTATAGTATTGCGAAAATAAGCCCTGCAATACCCATACTAAGCCCCAACACATTAAGTGCTGTAAAAAGCTTATTGTTTTTTATTTGGTATAAAAATATCTTTAGCCAGTTTTTTAGCATGATGTTTACGTTTTAAATTATTCGTATTTAAGGTATTTAAGCACATTTACCCGTGTAGCCATGTAGGCTCTAAACAGTACTATTGCCAGCGTTAATACAAGGAGTAAAATAAATCCTATAACAAACGGAAGTACTGATATTTGTATCCTGGATGCAAAATTATCGAGCCATTTATCGAGCAATAGCCAAGCAGGGGCAAAGGCAAGTAAAAAGCCAATTACACAAAATACTATGTACTGTTTAGAGAGTGCTATTAAAAGCACTTTAGTTTCGGCACCCAGGGTTTTGCGTATGGCAATTTCTTTCATGCGGCGCTCTATAGAGTAGGAGGCGAGCGCAAATAAACCAAAGAGCGCTATGGTAATAACCAAGAGATTTAGCAGCCAGAAAAGATTGCGTTGTTTTACAAAGTCCTCATAACTACGGGCATAACTTTTATCTACAAAATTGTAATCGAAAGGATAATCAGGATCTGTTTTTTCTACCCATAGTTTTTCAATTTGGGGCAGTGCAGTTTGCATGTATTCCGGTTTTACAGTAATGTAAATATTGTGTACATTTTGCAGCATCCAGTCGAGGCTTTTGTAATGGGAAAAAATCATGGGCTTAATTTTTTGTTGTGGCCCGTTAAGATCGAAGTCTGCCACTATACCTACAATTTTAAATTTGCGCCCCATATAATCAACTTCTTTATCAATAGGATTTTTCTCGTTCATTAGTTTTAGCGCAGCCTCATTAATAAGCACATTACTAATGGTATCTGATGAAAATTTATCTGACAGATCGCGTCCCTGCCTAATTTTAATGTGCAGCATTTTAAGCAAGTTAAAATCGAGTGCCATATTTTCTACAGCAATTTCAGTCTCTTTATATCTAAAAATTGAAGAAAAAGTGCCTTCCCCACCAAAATTAAAAGTGCCCGGAGCCACTTTTTCTACTCCCTTTATTTGCAGTAATTGCGCTTTAGTAGTATTAAACTTTTGAATAACTTTTGCTTTAAATCCTTCCTGTGTATGGTCGTACTGGTTACGGTAATTTACATCCAGCACTTGGCTGCCGTTAAAACCTAAATCTTTAGTAGATAGGTAATTAATTTGCTGGTAAACAATGTATGAGCCTACAATAAAAAGCGATGCTATGGCAAACTGTGCTACAAGCATGCTGTTGCGTAACCAGATACCGCTTTTGCTACGGCTAAAATTACCTTTAAGCACCTTTAAAGTTTCGAAATTAGAAACATAAATAGCGGGCAATATACCGGCAAAAATAACCACTACTACAAATATTAACAGTAGCTGACTGTAAAACTGGCTGCCAAAAATTACCAGCTCTTTGTTTAAAAAGTTATTGTAATAGGGTATTGAAAGCTCCACCAACACAAGCGAAAGTACAATTGCAAAAAGGGTTGTAAGTACAGCCTCAAACATAAACTGCTTAATGATATTGGCTTTTGTAGCGCCCATAATTTTGCGTACGCCAACTTCTTTAGCTCTTTTAATAGCGCTTGCGGTGGCAAGGTTCACATAATTTACGATAGACAGAACAAGTATGAGTACAGAGAGCACAAACATTATTATTAAAAACTGCTGGTTGCCATGGCCTTCCGGCTGATCTGAATTTTTAGATTGTAAACGGGCCGTTTTAAGCGGGTCTAACTGTGCTGTTAACCCACCATTTTTCTTTACATACTCTTCAATGCTTAGCCCGCTTGCTTTAGCTTCCTGCTGTATGCAGTTTTGTATATAAAGTTTATTTATTTTTTGGGTAACAGCCTCTGCCTGGTCAGCATTTTTAAACTTTAGCAGCAACCCAAACTGAAAATTGCTCCATTGTGTAATAGTCTCTTTTAATTTTGCATCTATCTGGCAGGTAACGGCTTGTGGTTCGAATGATGATTTACCCTCCAGCTTGTAAACAGCCGTAACGGTTAACGTTCTGCCGGCATACGTTACCTGTTTGTTTACAGGATCCTGACCGCCAAATAAAATTACAGCAGTAGATTCTGATAGAGCGATACTTGAAGCATCGTGCAAAGCTGTTGCGGCACTGCCTTTTACAAACGGGAACGGGAAAAAATTAAAAAAGCTTTTTTGAGCATCGGTAATTTTAGTAGCCAGTGTTTTTTTGCCGTTGTACTCAATTACGCCATCGTTATACCAGGTATTTACATAGCAATGATCTTCAACTTCATTTGCCGTTGCTGCTAATGTTGGCCCAAGTGGCGATGGTGTACTGCCCCAAATACGGTTTTGCCCCAAATCATTAACCGTTATAAAAACACGGTCTTTATAGGGGTTCCAGGCATTATAACTCTGCTCATCATTCCAGTACAATATTGCAAATACTAAACCGGCAATACCAATGCTAAGGCCAAGTATATTAAGCCCGGTAAATAATTTGTTATTTTTAATTTGGTACAGGTATATTTTAATCCAGTTGTTTATCATGGCTATTCGTATTTAAGGTATTTAAGCACGTTAACACGTGTTGCCATATAGGCGCGGGATAATACAACTGTAAGCGTTAGTGCCATAAGGACAATAAAACCCACAAAAAAAGGAGTTACAGAAACCGGCACCCTAAAAGCAAAATTATCGAGCCATTTATCAAGCAATATCCAGGCGGGTAAAGCAGCTATTAAAAAACCTGTAATACAAAATATAATGTACTGTTTAGAAAGTGTTGCCAGTAATGTACTGGTTTCGGCACCGAGTGTTTTACGAATGGCAATTTCTTTCATGCGGCGCTCAATAGAGTAAGAGGCCAGAGCGAATAATCCAAACAACGCTATAGCAATTACAACTATATTAAGTAACGAAAACAGGTTGCGTTGTTTTATATAGGTTTGATAAGTGCGGGCGTAGTTTTTATCAACAAAATCGTATTTAAGCGGGTATTCTCTATCTACTTTTGTAGCCCAGAATTTATCAATATCGGCTATGGTTTGCTCCATGTTTTCCGGATCTATCTTTACATATACTTTGTTGAGGTTGTATGACATCCAATTAATGGTTTTAAAATGGAAAAATGCCATTGGCGGAATTTTATCCTGTGGGCCTGATAAATGAAAATCTTTTACAACCCCTACTATTTTAAGTTTATAATTATTCCAAGCAATTTCTTTTCCTAAGGGTTCTTTTTCATTCATCATTTTCATCGCTACTTCATTTATTAGCATGCTGTTGATGGTGTCCGACGCAAATTTTTCTGATAGCTGCCTTCCCTGGGCAATTTTTATCTGCATCATATTTAGCATTTCAAAATCTACAGCCATATTCTGACCTTGAATATTTTGGTCGTTATACGTAAACCCGGAAGACGAGTTTGCAGTATTACCAAAAGAAAAAGCCCCTGCAGATACATTTTGAACACCTTTTATTTTTTGTAGTTCCTGTTTAATGGTAACATAGCGGTCGTAAATTAACTTTGGGTCTTCTTCCTCTTTTTTACGGTACTCAATTTCTATTACCTGTTCGCCATGTAACCCTAAATCTTTAGTGCTTATGTAGTTTACCTGCTGGTAAATTATATAAGAGCCTGTTATAAAAAATGCTGCTATTGCAAACTGTAGTATAAGCATGCTATTACGTAACCATGTACCGCTTTTACTACGGCTAAAATTGCCTTTAAGAACTTTGAGGCTTTCAAAATTAGAAACATATAGAGCAGGGAAAATACCCGAAACTACCACTACTATAACAAATATTACAATTAACTCTACATAAAACTGGTTACTGTGTATAACAAGGCTTTTATTTAAAAAATCGTTATAATAGGGTAGGGCAAGCTCTACAATTACCAGTGCCAGAAGTATAGAAAAGACGGTTGTTATAACAGTTTCGAAAATAAATTGCGTTACTAAATTTGATTTGGATGCACCTAATATTTTGCGTACACCAACCTCTTTTGCTCTTTTAACCGCATTAGCCGTTGCCAGGTTTACATAGTTAACTATTGACAGAATTAATATTAGTAACGATAAACCTGCCATAATAAGTAAAAACTGGTAATTGCCACGGCCCTCGGGGTAACCATCTACAATAGAGTGTAGCCGGGCTATAGCAAGTTGTTCTAAAAAAATTTGGGGCCTGCCATTTTTTTTAACATAATCCTGTAATGACATGCCTTCGCTTGTGGCGAATTGTTTTAGTCTGTAATTTATAAGCAGGTCTTCTATTTTTTTCTTTACAATATTTATCTGCTCCGGATTTTTTAATTTCAGTAATAATGTGTAGGTAAAATTGCCCCACTGGTCGTCGTCGGCTTTTAAGCGGGAATCTATTAAATTAGTGGTAACGGCCAGCGGCGCGTAAGACGATTTTCCGGGTATCCTGTATACGCCTCTTACAACCATTGTTTTGCCGTTATACTGTACTTGTTTACCTAAAGCATTTTCGTTTCCAAAAAGCCTTTGCGCTGCTTCTTCACTTAAGGTAATACTTGTATTATCTTGTAAAGCAGTATTTATGTCTCCTTTTATAAACTCAAAAGGGAAAAAGGAGAAAAAGTTTCGCTGGGTATCGAGTATTTTAAACTCTTCTTTTTTGCCTTTATAATCAATAATTTCGTTAGAATATTGGCCGTTTAAATAGCAAATTTGCTCTACTTCCGGAATCTCTCTTATGTATTTCCCTATTGGAGCAATATTACTAGACCATATCATACCATCGCCCACAACGTTAGACATCTGGAAAACAGTATTCTTTTCCGGATTCCAGGCATTATAGGCATGCTCGTCGTTCCAGTATAGTATGGCAAATACAAGCCCCGATATACCCAGGCTTAAGCCGATAATATTAAGCAGCGTAAAGAATTTATTGTGCTTTGCCTGGTATAAAAATATTTTGATCCAGTTGTTTAGCATGATAATGTTTTTGATTGATGATGATTTAAAATATAGTGTTGGATAATATTATTTTCCGGATTATTAGGCCAGCCCAACATCTATCCCTTTACTTTAACTTTTTAATTAGAAATCAAAACATCTACCTTTTTGCTGTTTAGTTGCTCGCTAAGTATCATACCATCTTTCATTAAAATGGTTTTTTGCGAGAACGATGCGTCATAATCACTATGTGTTACCATTAGTATGGTAGCACCGTTAGCATGCAAATCTGTCAATAGCTCCATAACCTCATTGCCATTTTTACTGTCCAAATTACCCGTAGGCTCATCGGCAAGAATAATTTTAGGGTCATTAACAAGTGCGCGTGCTACGGCTGCCCTTTGCTGCTGCCCACCTGATAATTGCTGCGGAAAATGTTTTAGCCTGTGCGATATAGCAAGCCTTTCGGCAATTGCCTCAACTTTTTTACGCCTTTCGGCAGCAGGTACGTTGTTGTAAATTAGGGGTAATTCGATATTATCATAAACCGATAGCTCATCGATAAGGTTAAAGTTTTGGAATACGAAGCCAATGTTCTCTTTTCTTATCTTGGCTTTCTCACTTTCTTTAAGGCCGTTAATTTCGGTACCTAAAAGTTTGTAGCTACCGCCAGATGCGTTATCCAGCAGGCCAATAATATTAAGCAGGGTAGATTTACCACAACCCGATGCTCCCATAATAGTTACAAACTCGCCTTGTTTTACCTCTAGCGATACTTCGTTTAACGCTTTAGTTTCTACTTCTTCAGTGCTGAATACTTTGGTTAGGTTTTCAATTTTTATCATGATACTGTTGTTTTAGTTGCCTTTAGGGTTGATTAATCCCAGCCGGACGATTGGTTAAATTTTCTTATTTTTAATGATGATCGAACTCTGTAAACTTCTTCTATTTTAATAACTATTCAAAATTTAAAACCTGAATGTCTTTATAATCCGTATAGGCCGATGTTACTACTTTTTCGCCCTCTTTAAGTCCGCCCAGTACTTCATAATATAATGGGTTTTCCCTGCCCAGTTTTATATTCCTTCGTTCGGCTATGTTGCCATTTATTACAAATATCCATTTACCTGCGGTTTCTTCGTTAAAACGGCCTTTAGTTACAACCAGCGTCTTTGCTTTTTCAGATAGTATAAGCCGCACCCCAAAACTTAACCCTTGTTGCAACGCCAGTTTAGCATCATCTTTAAAAATAAGCTCTACTATAAAGCGTCCACTTTTAATTTCGGGTATCACTTTACTCACGGTAACTTCTACCGTTTGGCCTTTATAATCTATAACCCCTTTTTGCCCGACTGATATCCTTTGCAAATAAAACTCATCCACATCGGCCACAAGCTTATAGCCTTGCATAACATCTATTTTACCAATGCTCTCGCCCGATGTATAATTTTTACCCAGCACCGGCTCGAACGATGTTAACCTACCTGCCAGTGGTGCCGTAACTAAAAAATTCTTTTTATTAGTGCGCAGTATGTCAAGGCTTTTGTACATAACAGCCTGCGATTGCGATATTTGCCCAATTTGTATTAGGTTGGCCTGCTTTTCTTTCTGAATACTTTGCTGTATAATATTTTTACGTTCTTTTTGAAAGCGAAAATTTTCCTGTGTTTTGCTCCACTCGTTTTTAGAGAGTATCTCTTCTTTAAATAATCTCTCGTTTAGGTCGAACAGGTTTTTAGCATCCTGGTAATCATGGTCTATTGCCACCAGGTCTTTCTGCATATTAAGTTCCTGGTTGCGCAGGTCCAGCTTTGCTTTGCTCAGGTTGTTTATTTGCTCTATTATAGATGTTTCCTGGGTTACATAGCCCAACTCTGTATTTGGGTTGTACAAACGTGCCAGTGGCTGGCCTTTGGTAACAAAATCGCCATTGCCTACAAATATCTCCTGTATCGATCCGCCCTCTATAACATTTAGCAGCATCGAGTTCAACGGCTCAACTTTAGCTTGCAGAATAATAAAATCTTCAAAGTAGTTTTTCTCTACAGTTTTAACAATAACCTCACTCTTTTTTACGGCTAAGCTTCTCTTTTTTGTAGCCGCGGCGTATACAAAATAACCCACTAATAAAAAAACAGGCAAAGCCAGCAGCAGGTACTTATTTTTTTTATTTTTACGGGCAACGATAGTATCCATAGTAGTTGTTTGGCAGGTATAATAACAAATTTATGCCATACATTTAAAATTAGTAAAACACTGATTTTTAAACTACTATAATTTGTTTTAACAGGGGCTAAGTGTCCGATAATGAACACATTTGTCCGAAACCGTACAGTTAATGAAAAAAGCGAAAGCCAGCATTTTAGTGATAGATGATAAGGAAGACATTTTATTTGCTTCTAAAATGGTTTTGAAAAAACATTTTGAACATATTTATACACTATCCGACCCTAAAAAGGCAGTGACTTTACTCGCTGAGCATGCTATTGATGTAGTGTTGCTGGACATGAATTACCGTATAGGTTTTGACGATGGTAAAGAAGGAATTTACCTGCTAAAGGAAATTAAAACTTTTTCTCCCCAAACAAATGTGATTTTAATGACGGCCTTTGGTAAAGTGGAAACTGCTGTAGAAGGCTTAAAACTAGGTGCTTTTGATTATATTTTAAAACCTTGGGATAACGACAAACTGGTTGAGGTTGTAAAACTGGCAGTAGCCGAGAGCCGAAAGCATCGCAGGCAGGAAGCTAAAACCGCCGATACAGTTACTTATTTTATAGGAGAATCTGCCGCTATAAATAAAGCATATTCGCTTGCTGCTAAAGTTGCAAAAACCGGTGCTAATGTACTTTTACTGGGCGAAAACGGAACCGGTAAATATGTAATGGCGAATTATATTCACAAAAATTCCGACAGGGCAGGGCAGCCTTTCATCCATGTAGATCTGGGCTCATTAAACGATAATATTTTTGAGAGCGAGCTCTTTGGCTACGCCCGTGGCGCTTTTACCGATGCGCGTGTTGATACTCCCGGGCGGTTTGAACTTGCTAATAATGGTACGCTTTTTTTAGATGAGATAGGAAACGTGCCACTGCATTTGCAGGCCAAACTGTTACAAGTGTTGCAAAACAAACAGGTTACCCGTTTGGGCGAAGGTAAACCACGACCACTTAATGTGCGCTTTATTACGGCAACCAATAGTAACCTTAAAGAGCAGGTAATCCTCAAAAATTTTAGGGAAGATTTATACTACCGTATTAATACTATGGAAATTACCCTGCCGCCACTACGCGAACGTAAGGAAGATTTAGTGCCGCTAGCTCAATATTTATTAGATAAATTGGCCAATAAGTATGATAACGAGTCACTAGCTTTTGATGCCGAAGCCCTAAAAAGAATAATCAAGCATGCATGGAATGGCAATATTCGCGAGCTGGAAAACCGTATAGAGCGTGCCGTTATATTATGCGATAATAATACTGTTACCGCAACAGATTTGGACCTTAATAACATTACTGTTGCCGAAATGGCTGATGATGGGCAGCTATCGGGTATTGAACGATCTACCATTGAGCGGTCGCTTATAAAACACAACCATAATATTAGTAAAGCTGCCGAGGAGTTGGGCTTGTCGCGTGCGGCATTGTACCGAAGAATGGATAAATATGAACTGGGAAAAAACTAAAACTATGAAATCATTACAGTTATACCAGTCGTTATTTATGCGTCTTTTATTGCTTATTGTAATTATAGGCGTTGGCACTTATACATTAGCGCACCAACTGCCGTACACGTCATTCTTCTGTTTTCTTATTCTGGTTTTTCTGTTAATAGAACTATTCGCATTTATAAAGCGCATTTTTATGTTTTATGATAAAACCATAACAGCTATTTTAAATGATGATTTTACATCAGATTTTTCACGGCATAGCGCATCAGGTAGTTATAAAAGTCTTTTTAAACTTTATGATACTTTAAAGAACCGTAGGCACGACCAGGTTAGTAAAGACATGGTATACACATCGATACTAAACAATATAGAAACCGGTGTAGTAATATTGCAAAAAGGGCAGGAGGACTGGAATATTTTTATGATGAATGATTATTTTTCAACCCAGTTTAACGTACCTAAAGTATCTAAATGGAAGTATCTAAAAAATCAATTGCCGGCATTATGTACCATTATAGAAAACCGTAATTTTGATGATATCCGTACATCGGTACAAATAAGGTTAGGGGCAGAAGAGAGCCAAACATTTATGCTGCAAACATCTAAAACCAAAACATACGGCCACGATTACTATATTATATTACTGGATTCTATACAAAAAGTAATTGCTAAAAAGGAAAAAGACGCGTGGATAAACCTCATGAAGGTAATATCACATGAGCTAATGAATTCTATTACGCCTATACGCTCGCTTACCCAAAACCTTAACCAACTTATTCAGCAGGAATCGCTGTCTAAAGACGATATGGAAGATATTAAGCAAAGCGTTACAACCATGATTCACCGCAGCGACCACTTGCAAAGTTTTATAGAGAGCTACCGCAAACTGGCTATGTTGCCCTCGCCACAAAAAGAAAAAACAGAACTTAGTAAACTTATCACTGATGTGATTACTATTATGAACCCTTTGTTTAAAAACAAAAGTATACAGGTTAACAATACCATAGATTTTAATCATTGGCTCATGGCCGACACGCTGCAAATAGAACAGGCACTTATTAATTTGCTAACCAATAGTATTTTTGCTTTAGATAACAATGATACCAAAATTATTGAAATTGCTGCCGAGATAAAAAGCAATCGTATATTTATTATAATTACAGATAATGGCAGGGGCATAGAGAAAGAAATTGAAGATAAAATATTTCTTCCGTTTTTTACAACCCGTAACGATGGTGCTGGCATTGGCCTCACCTTGTCTAAAAATATTATTGAGGCACATGGCGGCTATTTAAGTTGTAGAGCACAGGAGGGTAAAACACAGTTTATAATTTGTTTAATAAATTAAATAAGGGTAAAAATGCAATTTAATTATTGCAAAGGGCTAGCACATGAAATCGAAGCTGATACTAAAGTCGACTTATATGAAAACAGTAATTGTAAGGGTTCTTTAAAGCGGACTCAAAAAGATTACAACTTAGCAATTAAATTGCAGGTTGTAGATTAGATAGAATATTGTAGCATGGAATATGTAAACCTAACCGCAAAAAACAATATACAACTTAGTATGAATGAGAACTCAGGCCCTTATAAAAATGCTTTAGCAAAGGAGGATGAATAGGAATATTAAAGAAGAATTTGGAATCAACAGAAAGCTCAAAACTAAAAACCAGGCAGTACAATTAGTGAAGGAAAGTATATATTTGTACAACACTAAAAGACCTCATTTATCTTTAAGAATAAGACACCAGAGCAGGTATATAAAAATGAATATCCCGACTACAAAGTGCAATCGGGATAGTAATATTAATCTGTCAACCTATTTTGGGACGATTCCAAGTGCCTATTTTATAGACTTAGTATAAAACTATCTTTATTTAATCCATCAACAATGTACTGCCAGTTAATGTGTACTACATCACTAAGTACTTTTTTAAGCATATTAAAATCATTAGGCTTTTTAATATAAACATTAGCTCCGGCCACAAAAGTATCTTCAATATCCTGCTCAGATGATGAAGTTGAATATATAGCAACCGATATTTTTTTTAGCCTGTCATTTTGTCTTATTTCCTTAAGGCATTCCATGCCTGATTTTCGTGGCATATTTAAATCCAGAAAAACAATATCCGGCAGGGCATTACCCGGCTCGTTAAGGTAATGCATAAGTTGTTCTCCATCACTAAAAGTACTGATGTCGTATTTAATTTTTACTTCTTCAAAAGCCTCCTTAAAAAACAGTCTGTCGTCTTCATCGTCATCGGCAAGCATTATGTGTAGTGGGGTAGGACGCATTTATTTAATTTATATCTGTAATATATTATTTAATATCTATATATCTTTTTTGCCTCATTATTTTTTGAAACGCAGTGGGGGTTACACCGGTAATGTTTTTAAACTGCTGCGACAGGTAAGCAACACTACTGTAGTTCATCATGAACGAAATTTCGGTTAATGATAAGTTTTCAGTTAACAGGAGTTGCTTTACTCTTTCAATTTTATGCAAGATAATAAAATTCTCGATGGATATAAATGTAACCTCCGAAAAAACCTGCGATAATGTACGATAACTCTCCCCTAATTTTTCTGACAGGTACGACGAAACCTTTAACGATTGAAGTCCCTTATCTGAATACAACATTTCAATTATGGCATTTTTTATTTTTTGAACCAAAATATTTTTTTGGTTATCTACAATTTCAATACCAAAAACTTTTAACGACTCTATAAAAACTTTATAGGTTTCCATAGGTATGTTTTCTTTAAACTTAACATAACCTGGCTCTGTAACCTTACAGTTAATATTATATTTATCAAGCTGTTGCTGCAGCAAGACTTTACACATCGTGTCAATGTTATACTTTATGTAAAGTTCCATTGGGCAGTAGTATTATATAATTTGATAAGCTGTGGTTTTGGGGAGTAAATGTACAAAATTTCCTTAATAATAAGATGCTCTTTATCCGATTGTAACATTATGTAATAAAATACGCTCGTATATACATTAAATTGATGGTTCTCAGTATAATAAAAGTTATTAAATGGGTGTAAAATTTTATAAAACTTTATTAAACTTTATGGTATTTGCGACCATATAAACTAAATTTATTAGAAAATTTATTACTCTTTATGGCAATTTATAATAACCCGCCTGATGGCGGATCGTTTTATGCAGAAACTAATATGCAGCATCTTTTCCCGGAGCCTTTAAATACTATTACATCATGCTTTTTTTTAGTTATAGCCATTTACTGGACGATTAAACTATTAGGAAAAGGCCGTGAGCATGTTTTTTTATCAATAGCGGTAGTACTACTTTATATAGGTGGTATTGGCGGTACCGTTTATCATGGCCTGCGCCAATGGCATATTTTTATAATGATGGATTGGCTACCTATAATGTTGCTGTGTGTAAGTGCAGGTGTATATTTTGTAATTAAACTTACCCGATGGTATTATGCGGTACTTTTAGTAGTTGCTTATATTACTTTTCAGTTTTTTGCGAGAAATTATTTTATGAGTAATGGCAGCAGGCAATTGTTTATTAATATAAACTATGCTGTTATGGCTGGTATTGTTTTGTTACCGGTATTGGCATATCTTAAAGTAACAAAATTTGCTAACGGTAAGTGGGTAGGTTTTGCACTGCTGGCTTTTGTTTTTGCCCTTACTTTTAGGGTAGCCGATAAATGGAGATGGATACACACGGGTACCCATTTTTTATGGCACGCCTTTGGCGCAATTGCTGCTTTTTGTATGTTTAAATATATTTACCTGCTTAACCATCGCGACCCTGATTTAACCTAAAATATGATGTATGAAAAATTATAATAAAAAAGATTTTCCGGTGGCAGATGTAAGGAGGTTTTTAGAGCCGGGGCCTATTGTACTGGTAAGCTCAAAATATAAAGACGAAATTAATATAATGACAATGGGGTGGCATACTGTTTTAGAATTTACACCATCGTTAATTGGCTGCATGATAACATCTGCCAATCATAGTTATGAGCTTATTAAAAAAAGTAAAGAGTGTGTGATTAATATACCCGAATTTCATCTAGCAGAAACTGTTGTACAAATTGGTAATTGTAGTGGGAGGGATGTAAATAAATTTGAAAAATTTAACCTTACGGCAGAAGATGCCACAATTGTAAATGCACCTTTAATAGCCGAATGCTACGCCCATTTTGAATGTAAAATTCATGATGCTAAAATGCTCAACAATTATAACTTTTTTATTTTTGAAGTTGTAAAGGCACATGCTGCAATTTCGCCTAAATATCCTAAAACAATTCATTACCGTGGCGATGGTCATTTTATGGTATCGGGTAAAGCGGTAAGTTACCGCGATAAATTTTTACCCGAAATGTTATAATAAAAAAGCCCGTTTGCAAAGGGGGCAGGTGCAAACAGGCTGTAGCATTACAATGGGTAATTATTGTTGTGGCAAAGCGCTCATATCCATAAAAAATACCTCCCAAAGATGCCCGTCCGGGTCTTCAAAATTACGGCCGTACATAAAACCCTGATCCTGGGTTTCTTTATATTGATTACCTCCGGCGGCAATAGCATTTTCTGTAAGTTCATCAACTTCTTTACGGCTGCCAACTGCCAGTGCCAATATAGATTGTGCCGATTTTTGCGGTGTACCAATTTCTTTAGATATAAATGTACTAAAAAATTGCTCTGTAAGTAACATTGCATAAATATTTTCGTTGATAATCATACAAGTAGCATTTTCATCGGTAAACTGTGGGTTAAAAGTAAAGCCAACTTTAGTAAAAAAAGCTATCGATTTATTAAGGTCTTTTACCGGTAGGTTTACAAAAATTTGAGTAACGTTTGCCATAAGTTATTTTTGTTTGATTGTTTGTACTATAAATATAGCATAAAAAACATAAACACATTGTTTACAGAATATTACATTTTAAGGACATCAAAAAATATTATAAAACAAGATCCTGAAATAATTTTAAAGCAGTTTCGTCAAGGTTATCACTAAAACCCGGGTGCGGCCTTGATGTTTGTATTACAGAGCTACGAATAGCTGTTAACCACCTAAAACGTTCGGCAGCTTCAAACTCGGCAATGCGCCCCCCATTTTTAGCGCCACGGGCAATACGCTCAAACGAATCTAAGTTTAAACTTAACTGATCTGTATCAATATCTGGACAAAGGCTGTGCAGTTTGGTAGCATTAATAGTATATAAAACCTTAATATAACGCTGGCGTTTGCAAAAAACTACAATGCCTGCGTTTACAAATTCTTCACGTTCTACCCTGGGCACCACGCGAATTACCGCATACTCATATAAGTGCTTTTCTTGCATCCTGGGCTTGTTTTAAAAATATTGCTGAATTTGCCAATCGGGTTATTAAAAAGTGCGCATATACCTCACGTATCTCGTCCGGCGTTTGATCCGATCCTTCAAAGTGAAGCCAGTCATCGGGCAGTAATGCTACAATAGCGCGTAATTTATCTTCGGTAAGTAGTGCTTTATATTCTGCATCTACTTCATCAAGTAACGATGCCTGTGGTAGCAGCACATGGTCTTTTATTAATGTAAATGCAACCTTTGCATGCCCTTCAGGATCTGTAAATGCGTGGTGAAAATATAACGACGCTCCATGATCTATTAACCATAATTCTTTATGCCAAATAAGCATATTGGTATTTCTAAAAGTACGGTCAACATTAGTAAGATATGCATCCAGCCACACAATTTGTGAAGCTAGTTTAGCATCGGCAGTTGTAACAACCGGGTCATAATTTATAGCGCCAGATAAATAATGCAACGCTAAATTTAATCCCTGGCTGTTTTGCAACAGGTCCTGAATTTCTTCATCGGCTTCAGTACGCCCAAAGGCTTCGTCTAAATTAGCAAATACTAATTCAGGAACAGGGAGGCCAAGAACGCGGGCTATTTCTCCACCTAAAAGTTCGGCAATAAGTGCTTTTGTGCCGTGGCCTGCGCCTTTAAATTTAAGTACATAATTAAATTCATCGTCGGCAGCTGCCAGGGCGGGGAGGGAGCCTCCTTCGCGCAATGGTGTTATGTAGCGGGTAACATTTACCGTTCTCAATTGTATAGGTTTATCGTCTGTCATTAGCAGTTTATTGGATAGTTGTTCAGTAAAAATAACAATTAAAATTTAAAACGGCCGGGTAAGATAAATCTTGTAATCTAAAGTTTTATGTGTGTAAGAGTACGCTAAAATAAAGTTATAGTTTTCTAAAAAGGTTAGTTCCATAGTATTTATGCTTTTAAATTTGAGTAACTAAACAATTAAAACATGAATTTATTTTTACAAAACAAACTTCAAAAGGTTCAGGATTTTATTGCAGCTACCAGCAATATAAGTCTTTACGATGCCAATTTTGAGGCAGACTTATTTGCGGTTTATAAAGAAAAGAAACCGTATTTAGACAAAGATAAATACAGTAAAAATATTGAAAGTGAAATAATTACTACAGATAGTATTCCAACTGATTCTAAAACCAGTAACGGTGAGTTGCATGAATATGTTTTAGTGCAGGTGCCAATTATTGATGTTACCGATTACTTTAATGAGTATTTTGCCGATTTATTTGATATTACAAAAAAACTTTTTATTAAAAAAAATGTACTTATTTACAAGCAGTTTGCTGAAACCACTATTACGAACAATTCTGCTGCTATTGCACAAATCAATAACGAAGTAACATTACTTTTTTTAGCTTTTGAATCAAAACTTGAATTGTTTAATTTAGAAGTCGAGGAGTATAATATTAAACTGGTAAATATTATAACTATGCTGAGCAACCAACAGAGAACGCTTAGAAACTTTAAAGCAGACTCTGAAGATTTAATTAACCCTTTTTAATTAGGCGAGATAGTATTACCAAAATTAATAGAATTATTTTCTTGTACTATATTATTATTGTAAATAGTATCAATATCACTATTCGTCCAGTGCAGGGCAATAAAATTATAAAGTTCCAATCGTGTCTCAAGGGGTGCTGCGGTAGTGCTTTTTAACAATGTTTCTACACGCGTAAAATTTTCTATTGAAGGAGCGAGGCTGTGTACTTCAAGAAATTTTTCGCAAAAATATAAAACCTCATTTCCTTCGGTTTTATTAATCCTTACCTGGTCGTAAAAATCCCTGTAGTTAGAGCCGGCATTATCATTAGTGCTCCAGTTATAATCGTATTTAAGATCTGTTTTAGTGAAAGTTGCCATAGTATTGGTGTGATTTATACTCCAAAAGTACTATGGATTGCTTTTGTACTTATTAATTTTCGATTATTGAAAAAATTATGACGATGAATGAACTTTATCTATAGTTAAACCATTTATCGATTATAATACAACATTTATTTATTGTAAAAGCAAAAGGGTCGCATATAGCAACCCTTTAATTTAAGGATATTTATTATTTGCTACGATGCATCTTTAGTAGTTTTAATAAGCCCGATACCTGATACAAAAAATATAAGTCCTATAACTCCATAAATAACCGTTACTTTAATATTCTGTTCGGCAGTTTGTGTGTTAGCAAAAATATATGCCGCATATATAAGGCCAATGATACCTAATATGGTAAGTATGGCACCAAAAATTCGTTTTAAATTCATAATAAATAATGTTAGATGATTTAATTACAAATTTGCGGCTTATTTAGTAATTGTAATGAGGGTTTATATAAACATTAACGCATATGATTATAATATGTTTAAAATTATCAAGAAAACATTAAATTAATATAGGAATATAACAATGTAAATTATTTCCTATAAATTATATATTAATTAAAAGTTATAGAGTCACAAAGTTCTGGTATGTAAAGTTTTAATTGCAGAAATTTGAAATATGTAATTAACTAATGTGTAACTCTTAATTTTATACACTATGAAACCATTATACTTTTTTATTACCCTTATAGGCTTAACATTTACCGGCTACATGATTATTAACAATTACAGCTTTGATCATGTAAGTTTTAGTAATTACCTAATTAATGCAATTTTTGCTTTATTTGTTTGCAGCCTTGTAGTTGTTAGTATTATAGCTATACTTTCTTACAGGAGGCGAAATTACAATAAAGATATGATGACAATACGACAATATTATAACTATAAAAGTGTTCGATAAACATTTGCCCGATAGGTTTAATTAATACTAAAATAAAATCAAAAATAAACTCAGTTAAAGCTTAATAAACAGCACTTTAACTGGGTTTATTTTTTGCAGTTTTGCAATCTCAATTTGCCGATAAAGAAAGTTAGTCTCACATGGTTTACCAATGGCTAATACTGTGGCCGTTAAGCCAAGTTAAGCTAATACCTATTTTAAGTATCTTCTCCAATTCTTTTAATAGCATCTTTAGGCCTTCTGTTTCTTTCATATTAGCTATTTCTTTTGGGTTTTAATTTTCACCACCAGGTACGGTGGTTTCCTCCGGTCTTTACCATTATTAAAAATTGCAAGGCGATTCCACTGGCCCAGGGTTACATAAACATAGCCATTACGCTATGCCAGGCCATCGGGCCATACAAAATTATCTTTATCGTGTGCCAGCAATTCGTAGCTACCGTCATTTTTACGTGCTATGATAGATTGCTGCTCGAAAGCCCCAAAGTAAATGGTACCGTTTTCATTTTCGGCAAGTCCATCGCAGGCGGGGTGTTCGCCTTCGTAATAAACAGCATTTGCCAGTTTTTGGTTTGATGTATTAAAATCGCTCAGCATATCTGTAGGCAGGCTGTATAGTTTTCTGCCGGTAATGGTTGTCCAATATAACTTTTTGCTATCAGGGCTAAGGGCAACTCCATCGGCAACACCGCTGGGAAAGGTTTGCTTTTTATAATCGTATACAAGCGGCTTACCTTCAAGAAAACCCATAATGCCAGGCTCTGGCGAGATAAAGTAGTGGTTAAGTAAAACCTCGCGGCTACTGCCAGTATCAACATCAATTACCAGAAGCGAATATCGTTCCCCAAAACCTGAGTTGGCAATATATACAGTGCCTTTTTTGCCGTGGGTAAGGTCTATACGCAGGTCGTTATAATGTGCATTGTCTGACAGTACCGGTTTTTTGATAATAAGCGAATGCACTATTTTGCCGGTTTTAATATCAATGGCAATCACCTTAGCAGCCCCTTCCGGGATTTCTTTACTACCGGCACGCTTGCCATCGTCCAATATCCACAAAATATCATTTTATCCATAAACATGCCATGTGACGATACAAGCCAATCGGAATAGGACTTTGATGAAGGGTACATATAATCCTTGCTAGGGTAGGGCTTTGCAACGCCATTTATAATTTCAGCCAGGGCATATTCTTATGGTTATCGGCATGGCGTGGGAAACCTAAAAACACCCGGTTATCTGCGCTTACCGCAATACCCGACATATCTGGCGCGGGTGGGCTTATAAGCGCAATAACTTCATAATCCTGATACGGCCCGTGCCTTACTTACAAAAAGTAAACTATCAGTTAAAAGGTTCGAATATTAAAACTTTTAAAGTTTAGGAAACAGCTTCATCTAAAATTAACTGGGGCGAGCGTTGGGAATGGATTAATAGTACTTATCTTGCATATGCCGGATTTGAAAATAATTTAGGTGGCAGTTACCGGTATGTGCCTTGTAAAATAAACTAATAAGGTAAGCTTATGATAACCCTTACTAATGTTTCTAAAAGTTTTGGTGCACAAAAAGCGGTTAACAATATTTCGCTGGAAGCAAACGATAAAGAAATACTGGTACTATTGGGCACTAGTGGCTGCGGCAAAACTACTACCCTTAAAATGATTAACCGTCTTATAGAACCTGATAGCGGCACAATACATATAAATGGCAGGAACATACAGGATGAAAAGCCCGAAGTATTGCGAAAAACCATAGGGTTTGTAATGCAGCATGCAGGGCTTTTTCCGCATTATACGGTGGCACAAAATATAGCGGTGCTTCCAGGATTACTGAAATGGGACCAACGTAAGGTTCAACACAGGACTGCCGAACTTATAGAAAAGCTCAACCTGCCGGAATCCGTTCTCGGCCGCTACCCGCAAGAGCTTAGTGGCGGACAGCAGCAGCGTGTAGGCATAGCCCGTGCCCTGATAGCCAATACACCTGTACTGTTAATGGATGAACCCTTCAGCGCTTTAGATACCATTACCAAAGCCGTGATTCACAAAGAATTTAAATCGCTTGACGAATTAACCCACAAAACAACCATACTGGTAACCCATGATGTGCAGGAAGCCTTTGAGCTTGGACACCGCATTTGCCTTATAGATCAAGGAAAAATAGTGCAAACCGGTACACCGCATGAAATGCTTTACCATCCGGTTAATGATTTTGTAAAACAATTTTTTTCGGCAAGCCGCCTCATACTCGAATATAAAATAACTACGCTTAAAGCTATCGATCCTTATTTAAAAACCCCGTTGCATTTAGGTAACGAGTTAGTCTCGGGAAATGTATTACAGGCACTACAGTTTCTGAGCGCAGAAGGTCATTATACCGAAAGCTATGAAGCACTTATACAGGCATTTAACCACTATAGAAAATTACAAACCGCATAATGCAGGAACAAACCCTTTGGCAATTTATAGTAAGTCAGCAGTATAAACTCCTGGCGCAAACCGGGCAGCACCTTGGGCTCACCTTTTTCTCGTTGTTATTAGCTATTGTAGCAGGCATTCCGTTAGGTATACTCATATCTCGCAGGCGTAGGCTGGCTACCCCGGTACTTGGTATAGCGGGTATATTGCAAACCGTGCCCAGTATTGCACTATTAGGCTTTATGATACCTGCCTTTGGCATAGGTGCTACACCAGCTATTGTTGCACTGCTTATTTACGCGCTGCTGCCCATTATCAGGAACACTTATACTGGTATAACGGGTGTAAACGCTATTGTTATAGAAGCTGCTACCGCCCTGGGTATGAATAAAAGCCAGCGCCTGCTTAAAGTAGAATTGCCACTCGCCCTACCGGTTATTATTGCAGGTATACGCACTGCCGCGGTTGTAAATGTAGGTGTGGCAACGCTGGCCTCCTTTGTTGCGGCAGGAGGTTTAGGCGAATTTATCTTTGGCGGTATATCACTTAATAATACTAATATGATACTGGCAGGTGCTATACCCGCTGCGTTGCTTGCTATACTTCTGGATGTGGCTATAGGCTATATCCAGAGGTTGGGCCTAATGTCGTTACGAAAACTGTTGTATTTTATAGTGGGTATAGCAATTGCAGTAGGTACTTATTTTTTATGGCCGTCCGGTGCCGAAAGTAAACTAAAAATAGGTTTCACGCCAGAGTTTATGGGCAGGCAGGATGGCGACCTGGGGCTGCGGTCGGTATACAGTATGCAGCTTAACCCGTTAGTAGTAAGTGATGCCATTATGTACAAAGCCGCTTACGAGAACAGGCTCGATGTTATTAGCGGCTATTCTACCGATGGGCGAATAAAAGCATACAGCCTTGTGGTGCTTGAAGATAATAAAAAGATATTCCCGCCTTATTATGCAGCACCGATTATTAAGACAAGCACGTTGCAAAAATTTCCCGGCCTTGAAGATGCACTTAACCTGTTGGCCGGTAAAATTAACGATAGTGTTATGGCCAGCCTTAATTACAAAACAGACATTAAAAATCAAACACCTGAACGCGTAGCCAAAGATTTTCTTACAGCAGCAGGTTTATATAACACACCACGTAATGGTAATAAAGGCACGGTGCGTATAGGATCTAAGATTTTTGGCGAACAGTATATATTGGCTGAAATGTACCGGATGCTCATAGAGGGTAACACCAACTATAAGGTAGATACAAAAACGGGGCTGGGCGGCACCAAAATATGTTTTGATGCCCTGATAAACGATGCAATTGACTTTTATCCGGAATATACAGGCACCGGGCTACTGGTGCTGTTGCAGCCTTCACCAAAAACGGTAGCTCAGGTGAGTAAAAACCCCGAGAAAACCTTTGAATATGTTAATGCCGAATTCAGTAAAAAGTATGGGCTGCAATGGCTCAAACCTATCGGTTTTAATAATGCCTATGCGCTGATGATGCGCAGGGAACAGGCCGAAAAGCTACACATTACCACGATTTCTGATTTAAAGGCCTACCTTGGTAAACAATAAATTATATCATTGATATGATATTAATTTGATGAGATGTTAATCGTAAAAATACAATTGCAATAAAGTGACACTTGTTACTGCTTATTCTGTACTTGCCGATTGCACTGCGGGCATTAATAGATTCCTGGCTGGTAATATCCAGTTATAGCTTCTATTGTATTTTATACCAGATCGTGGGTCGTATCAAATACTTAGCATGATAGTAGCAACAAAGTGAAGATAATTATATATAGAATTATATCCTGCTAACTATTTATGAATTACTATTTGCAATAATTAATTTAACCGTAAAATAGCTATAAGCACTTCGGCTAAGTGAAAGCGAAGTTTGGCTAATTTATAGTAAATAGGCACCTTTATATTTGCTTTTAAATAAAACGAATTATGAAAGCAATTAGAATTTATGAGTTTGGCGAACCTGAAGTGATGAAGATTATTGAGGTTGAACGCCCTGTTCCGGCAGCAAATGAAATTTTGATAAAGATGTTTGCAGCCAGTGTAAATCCGGCCGATTATATTATTCGCCAGGGAGGAAATGAGGGTTTAAAACCACTTTTGAAATTACCAATGGGATTAGGCATTGATGGGGCAGGAATTGTAGAAGAAGTTGGAAGCGAAGTAACCGAATTTAAAAAAGGCGACCGTGTATATGGTGTACCCAATTATTTAGATGGCAGCTATACCGAATATCTTGCAGCAAAATCAAACCAGTTTGCCATTATGCCGCACACGATCAACTTTAAAGAAGCTGCTTCGTTACCCGCCTGCGCACGTATGGCCTGGAGCGGTATGGTAGAAAAGGCGAAAGTACAACCCGGCCAGCGCGTGTTGATACACGGTGCGGCGGGCGGAATTGGGAGCCTGGCGTTACAATTTGCCAAGGCCTATGGCGCCTACATTATTGGTACGGCATCTGCACATAATGCGGACTTTTTAAAACAGTTGGGCGCTGACGAAGTGATTGATTACAGCACACAGAAATTTGAGGATATTGTAAGCAATGTTGATGTGGTATTTAACGCTACCCCTACAACAACTGTGGACGAAGAACTGCGCCTGAGATCTGTTCCCGTTTTAAAAGAAGGTGGTATCTTTGTATGTACGCATGGCGTATGGCCTAATGAGGAGTTTAAAACATTACTAGCCAGGAAAAATGCAACAGTTGCTATGGCTGGTGTTGATATTAATCATCAGCATTGCTTTACTGAAGTAGCTAAACTTATTGACGCAGGCAAGGTGAAACCTATTGTTAGTAAGGTGTATTCGTGGAAGCAGGCAGCCCAGGCACACCGCGATATTGAAACCAAACATGTGCGCGGAAAGATTGTGCTTGAAATCTGTAAGGAAGAATAAAACATATGGTACACTATAAAACAATAAGCGAATGGTTTCAGGCCTGGCAATTGTCAAAACCTGAACATCCGCTTATCAGTGTGTTTCCGGTAGATGTTACCCGGATGATATGCAGCAGCGATACATTTACCAGTTTTTGCGATTTTTATTGTATCGCTTTAAAGCGTGTTACAGGAGCCGAAGATTTAAAATTAAAATACGGTCAGCTTCCTTATGATTTTAATGAAGGGATTATGTCTTTCGTATCGCCCGGCCAGGTAACAAGCCTTACTGTAGAAAAGGATATCGAAGTAAAGCAATCGGGATGGTACTTGGTTATTCATCCCGATTTTTTGTGGAATACCTCTTTAGCCAATACCATAAAAAGATTTGAATTTTGGGATTATGCAGTAAACGAATCTTTATTTCTTTCTGAAAAGGAGGAAGAGATTATCATAGGTATCGTTCAAAATATACATCGCGAAACGCACACTAATATTGACAAATTTAGCAAGCAGATCATCATATCTCAATTAGAAAGCCTTTTCAACTATTCAGAGCGGTTCTATAGCCGACAGTTTATTACACGCGAAAAATCGAATCATCAGATACTTAGCGAGGTAGAAAAAGTGCTAAACAATTATTTTAATAATGAAGATTTAATAACAAAAGGGCTTCCTACAGTTCAATATCTTGCAGATAAATTGCATCTTTCCCCTAAGTATTTAAGCAGCCTGTTACGAATGCTGACTGAAAAGTCTGCACAACACCATATACATAATAAAGTAATAGAAAAGGCTAAAGAAAAATTGTCAGTTACCAATTTATCTGTAAGTGAAATTGCGTATCAATTAGGCTTTAAACATCCGCAGTCTTTCACTAAGCTTTTTAAGATTAAAACAAATCAATCTCCATTTGCATTCCGGCAGTCTTTTAATTAACAATACCCAATAGGTTAACTTGCCTATTAACGTATTTTTTAGTGAGATGTTTTTGTGTTGTTTTGCGCGGTTAGCTTCATATACAGAAAGTTACTTTCCTTTATTTGTAAAAGTTGAACGCCCTAATTGCACCAAAGGTACAAGTTTTACCCTTTCAAAATAATGGAGTATGCTTTGTAATTGTCCTGGACACTTTAAATAGAATTTAGAATCAATATTCATATGGTTAAGATAAACCTAAATATATAAAGCTTAAGCGAGAATCTTTTATATCCTTAGTACCTTTAGTAAGGTATAAAAACAAAAATAAATGGATACAAAATCAGGTACATTAAAAGGTAAGGTTGCTGTTATAACGGGCGCCGATTCTGGTATTGGCAAGGCGTGTGCGCTGGAGCTCGCCAAACAGGGTGCAGATATACTTATCAATTATCATAGCGATGAAAAAAGTGCAGCCGAAACCCTTAAATTAGTTGAAGATACAGGCAGCCGAGGATTATTGTTTAAAGCGGATGTTGGAGATTATAGCCAAATTCAGAAGCTATTTGGGGCAACCGAAAAAAATTTGGGTATTCCCTGGATACTTATAAACAGTGCCGGTATTAACGAATCGGGTATTTATGCTGATGAAATGGATATCGAAATTTTCGATCGTGCTATCAAGACTAATCTTTACGGTACATTTTACAGCTGCAAAGAATTTATTAAGCTGCGCAAGGCAAATGGTAACGGCGGTAAAATAGTTAATATTACTTCGATACATGAAGAAGTGGCACGGGCTGGTGGTAGCGAATATTGTGCCAGCAAGGGTGCTGTACGCAATTTAACCCGCAGCCTCGCACTCGAGCTTGGGCCTTTCCAGATCAATGTAAATAATGTGGCACCGGGTATGATCCTGACACCAATGAATCAAAAAGCACTGGATGATCCTGAATACTTAAAGAAAGCAGAAGGCAATATTCCCTATCAGCGTGCTGCAGAGCCGTGGGAAGTAGCAAAACTTGTTGCTTACCTGGTATCTGATGACGCATCGTATGCCGCAGGGCAAACCTTTACGCTGGATGGTGGGTTAAGTCTTAATTTAGGGCAAGGGGCATGAGTAAATATACCGTAAAACAAATAGAGGAAATGCAACTGGAATGTACTGACCCTTTAGCGGGAATGTATAAATTAAGCCCATTTGTATGGAAAGAACAAGATAATTACAAGATGCTTATACGTGCGGTAAATCCTTCGCAGGATGTAACGCAACAGGCAGCACGTGTATATTATGGAACTTCAAAAGATGGGATCCACTTTAAAATGGATGATGCCCCTGTTCTGGCTCCAAGCACCAATAGCTATGATAAGGACGGATGTGAAGACCCAACTGTAGTAAAGCTTAAAGATAAGTACCTGGTATATTATACCGGCTGGAACGTAACCAAACGCGAAGGGCAGCTTATGCTGGCCAGTGGTAAAGATGTGCGGAAATTGCAAGTCGAGAAGATAGCAATTAAAAGTAAGGAGCCTTACCTTAACCCTAAAGAAGCCACGGTAGAACAACTTATAAACGGAAAATGGGCCCTGTTTTTTGAATATGCCAATGATAATAAATCGAAAGTTGGAAGAGCCTTTAGTAAAAACCCGGAAGGTCCATGGAGTATAGAAGGGGAGTTTTTAAAGGCCCGGGAAGATTCCTGGGATTCTTACCACTTAAGTGTTGGCCCTGCTATGGATAACCAACACAAAAAAACGGTAATGTTCTATAATGGCGCTAATGCACAGGCCCATTGGCGCATAGGATGGGTGGAGATGGACGAGTACGGCAAAATTACCGACAGAAGCGTGGAACCGCTTATTACGCCTCCGGCGAGTAAACCTGGAGAGGTAGATATTGCATTTTCTGCATCTACTATTTTGGCAGGAGATGAAATATGGCTCTATTATTCTACCGAAGATGATAAGCCTTTCAGGGCTATAATTACTATTTCGGAATAATAAAACACTTAAAATCTGCAATAAACCTTTAGAATCTATAATTGGTAAATGTAAAACCTTTCAGGAGTTTTGGCTACTGAAAGGTTTTCTAGTAATAATAAATGCTATTCTACTTTTATAGGATAGGCAAATTGGAGGCATCTTTTGAAATGGGACAGCTACTCATGTTGCCGGTGCAATGGTATCGATTGGTCAGTAAAATACTATAAATATTCTTTTACAACGTTTAACATAAGCTTACCACTTCTTAACAAGCTGGTATAGAATGTATAAGTAATTTTATAAAACAGCCCATACAGCATTTGCTTATATTCATTTTAAACAGCAAATGTCAGGCTTAGTCAGTAAACCATAAATCCAAATTATTATATGAAAGCAGCAGTAATCCACGGTCCGGGAACGATCACATGTGATAACATTGATGACCCAAAACTTCAAAATCCAGACGACATTATTTTAAAGGTTACTACCACAGCAATTTGTGGATCTGACCTGCATATTTATTCCGGAGGCATCCCGCAGCCGCGCCCTATGGTTTTAGGCCATGAGTTTATGGGAATTATTGAAGAGGTAGGTAAAAACGTAACACACTTAAAAAGAGGGGACCGTGTAATTGTACCATTCCCTGTAGCATGTGGCTCGTGTTTTTTTTGCAACCACGATTTACCAGGCCATTGCGAGAACAGTAACCCGGAACATTATGGGCCGGAAGGTGGATTGCTAACCGAAAAAGGCGGTGCATTGTTTGGATATACCGATTTGTATGGTGGTTACGATGGAGGGCAATCACAATATGTAAGGGTTCCCTATGCCAATTTTGGACCTCGTGTGGTACCCGATAACCTGACCGATGAACAGGTACTTTTCCTAACCGATATTTTTCCTACCGGTTACAGCGGTATCGATTGGGGCGAGGTCAAAGGCGGTGAAACCGTGGCTATTTTCGGTTCGGGGCCCGTAGGAATAATGGCTGCTAAAAGCGCGTGGCTTCGGGGTGCGGGCAGGGTTGTTATAGTAGATACGGTGCAATACCGCCTGGATAAAGCAAAAGCAACCGCAGGCTGCGAAACCATACTATGGGAAGATGGAGCCAAAGATGTAGTGGCACAAATACGCGATATGACCCAGGGCCGTGGCGCCGATGTGGTTGTAGATGCTGTGGGCTTCGAGCCAGACCGTAGCTTTCTGGACAGGGCTAAGGCCGTTGTAAACCTCGAAAAAGGATCGGTTAAAGTGTTAGAGGCCTGTATGAGTGCCGTGCGCCGTGGAGGTACTGTATCGGTATTGGGTGTATATCCCACTACTTACGATAATTTTCCGGTGGGGCAGTTTTTTGATAAAGGTATAATACTTAAAGGAGGCCAGGCGCCTGCACATAAGCATATTGATAAACTGCTAAATTATGTAAAAGAAGGTAAAGTAGTATTGGATGATATTATAACCCACAGGCTACCGCTTACCGAAATTTCGCACGCCTACGATATTTTTAAAAAGAAAGAAGATGGCTGCGTAAAAGTAGTGTTAGATCCATGGGCTTAAAACAGCCATTAGCTTAAAAAAAAAATAATAAATTAAAAACAAAAGTTATGTCGAGCATCAATAATTACGCGCTTATTACCGGCGCAACAAGCGCAATAGGGTATGAGCTGGCAAAGCTTTTTGCGAAAGACAATTACAACCGGCTGACCAGATGAAAAACAGCAGTAACCTGTAGATAAATAAAAAGAAAGGTTTATAGTCCGGTTGGCAAACAGCCGGGCTTAGCCTTTAATCACGTAAGCGCTTTTCCAAAAAAATAGAGTAAAGTACATTCCAAAAACACTAAAAAATGAGTAAAATACAAAATGTATTGGCCGGATTAGGCGGCGCTATCGCGCTTAATATATTGCACGAAAGCCTGAAACATAAAAGTGAAAATATGCCCCGTGTAGACCTGGTGGGAGAAGAAGCACTTCAAAAATCATTAAACTATTTTGGCAGTTCTATAGATAATGAAGCTACACTTTATAACGCAACCCTAGCCGGCGACGTTATTAGCAATGCTTTGTACTATAGCCTGATAGGAGCCGGCAGCAAAAAACACATCTGGACAAGGGCTGTAGTATATGGCCTTGCAGGCGGCATTGGCGCAGTAACCTTACCAGAGCCTTTAGGGCTTAAGCCGCAGCCTGTAACTAAAACTCAAAAAACAAAAGTACTTACTATAGCCTATTATCTGGCCGGAGCTATAGCTACCGGATGCATTATTAAAGCCTTAATTAAAAACGAAGAGGAATAATTTAAAATTATACTCTTATTAAACCCGATTATTATGAGTGAAGACAATACAATGAGCCGCCGTAAAGCACTTGGAACCATGGGAGCGGTACTGGCTACAGCCGCTATAAACCCTGCCATAGCCGGTGGATTAGCTAATGAAGACTATACACCACCTACAGGACTGGAAGACCCTACTACAAAATATGTAAAACCTCCTTTTAAGGAGCAAAAACAAGAATGGCCGGGACTGGTAAGCAAAATGGATCCGCGGCCAGATCATGGTGAGAAGAGTTATAAAGGTTCGGGCCGGTTAAAAGGCCGTAAAGCATTAATCACTGGCGGTGATTCCGGTATGGGCAGGGCTGCTGCCATTGCCTACGCCAGGGAGGGCGCCGATGTAGCGATTAATTATTATCCTACCGAGGAAGAAGATGCGAAAGAAGTTATCGCGCTTATTAAAGCCGAAGGCCGTAAAGCAGTCGCTATTCCCGGAGATTTACGCGATGAAGCTTTTTGTAAAAAACTGGTTGATGAAGCCGTTAAGGGATTAGGTGGGCTGGATATATTGGTAAACAATGCAGGACGACAACAAACCCAGAAGTCTATACTAGACATTACTTCAGAAGCTTTTGACGCGACCATGAAAACCAATATTTACGCGCCTTTCTGGATTATTAAAGCGGCATTGCCACATTTAAAGCCGGGTTCTGCGATTATTGGTACTACTTCGGTACAGGCGTATGACCCTAGTGAAGACCTGTATGATTATGCGCAGACTAAAGCTGCTACGGCAAATTATGTTAAATCGCTTGCTAAACAGCTTGCACCAAAAGGCATCAGGGTAAATGGGGTTGCTCCTGGGCCTATCTGGACACCGCTTCAGGTTAGTGGCGGAGCAACTATGGAAAAGCTTACAAAATTTGGCGGCGATACGCCTCTTGGCAGGCCGGGGCAGCCGGTCGAATTAGCTTCTATTTATGTGCAGCTTGCCGCCAGCGATGCCAGTTATGCAACCGGACAAATCTACGGTGCTGCCGGAGGTGCAGGGCAACCTTAATTGCGAAACTTTTAATATACGAATAATACAAACTGAAATGCAGGGATATGTACGTTACTCTGAAAACATCGAAGTAAAACAGCCCAATTAAGACGAAGATAGCCATGTGATAGAACCTATCAGCATCAATAGATTTCCTGATTTACATTTTAATCTGGAATTGTTATCGAACAATTATTTAAGCAGTAAGCCTGCTACACTATGTAGCAGGCTTACTGCTTATAGTCCGTTTCATTTCAACTCCTTCCAGATGTCGCTTTAACGCCCGAAAAATATTATATTTGTATACATCAAAAGCAAAACTATAAATTTTACTTCAACAGTGTGGCCAACATCATTCAGAAAAATCATTATTTAAATAACAGTGTTGCCAGTAAAGCAATACGGGATGCGGATTGGTCGTCTACCTCATTGGGTGCTTTACATAAATGGCCACGCAGCCTTCACGCTACTCTAAATATTATCCTGAACGCGCCAATACCAATGTTTATAGTATGGGGAAACGAATCTTTATTTTTATGTAATGATGCTTATCTTTCAAACCTAAATATCCCCGGCACTGATGTGGATTGTATAGGCAAACCGGCTGCCGAAGTACTCGGGTCATTTTGGCATGATCTCGAACGGGTTATCAGCGATATAAACACTTACGTAAAAAAATCACATAACTCTTTTATACTGCCAGGAATACAAGAAGGAGCATCTTCGACAGAAATGTTCGAGGTAATTTGCAGCGCCCTGATTGATGATGAGCTTGAAATTGCAGGTGCTTTAGCAACATGCTATAAAACAGAGGTAAAAATCAACGCATCTCAAGTTAGAGAGATGGGGGTTGCGTTGCCCAGCCAGGAAGAAACCCAACTTAGATCACTGATTAAGATAGCCCCCGTTGCTACAGCGCTGTTTAAAGGCCCTGATTTTATAATTGACATTGCGAATGAGGTTATGCTTAATTATTGGGGTAAAGGGGATGACATTGTGGGAAAGCCATTCCGTGATCTAATCCCTGAACTTGAAAGGCAGGATTTTATTGAAAAATTCAGGTTAGTATATTCCTCTGGTAAAGAATATAAAGCGTTGGGGCAAAAAGCGACCTACGTACAAAATGGCATTTTGGTAACAAAATACTTTGATTACACGTTATCTCCAGTATTTAATGCCCTTGGAAATGTCATTTCCATACTTAATATGGCTAATGATGTTAGTGCACAGGTGCAATCTGTCCAAGCACAGATAGAGAGTGAAGCCCACCTGCAATTACTACGTGATACCGTTCCTGCCATGATTTTTTACTTGGATAAAGACCAACGCTACCTGTCCGTTAATAAAATTTTCCTTGAATGGTTCAATTCTACCGGGGCAGAGGCTATTGGCAAGACGGTTCGTGAATTTTTAGGCGAAGTTACTTACGAAAAAACAAAACCGCACCTTGATGTAGCGTATAGTGGCGAGCAGGAAAAATATGAATTATATGCACCCACCCGTATGGGAATCCCGAGGTGGCTTAGCATTGTTTATACACCACATGTTGACGAACAGGGGGAGGTAACAGGTGTTATTGTACACGCTACAGATATAACACAACATAAGCAGACAGAAATTGCGCTCCGCAAGAGTGAAGCCCGCCTGTTATCGGTATTTGATGCGGCTCCGGTTGGTATTTGCCTATTTACAGGTCCCGACTTTATTATAGAAACACCTAACCAGCCTTTCATTTTGTTAGCAGGTAAAGGCAACGATATAGCAGGAAAGTCGCTGTTAGAGGTGCTTCCAGAACTAAGGCAGCAACGCTTTGACGAAATGTTAAACAAGGTTTATACTACGGGGCAAAGTTTTATGGCTTCCGGGCAACCGGGAATAGTTATGCGCAGCAATATGCTTAAACAGGGATATTATAATATTAGCCTAACACCGCTATTTGATAACGATAATAAAATTTACGCCATCCTTAGCGTAATTGCTGATGTTACTGAGGAAATGCTTTCGAGGAATAAAATTGAAGAAGCAGAAAAAGCACTTCGCAGCGTTATCGACCTTGCACAGCTGGGAACGTGGACTATGGATATCAATACAGGAACTGTCACACTTTCTCAACGCAATGCTGAGATGTTTGGCCTTAGCAATACAACGCATAGTATTGAAAGTGCAGCGTTGGTTATTGTAGATGAAGACGCGCAATACGTAAAAAACGCTTTCGCAGAGGCGATGCAAAAAGGATCGGATGGTAAGTATGAAGCGGAATATCGTATTATTAATGCGGCCAACGGTAAGCAGCAGATAATCCACGCCCAGGGGCAGACGCGTTTTGATGATGCAGGAAATCCTGTTTCAATTACGGGTACGACCAGGGACGTGACCATACAAAAAGAACTTCAGACAGCTTTGGAAACTGAAGTGCAACTTCGCACAACGGAACTTGCCGGAGTGCTGGATGAACTTAAAAAAAGTAATGGTACCCTTGAGGCAACCAACGGGGAATTGAAACGCTCTAACGAGGAGTTATCGCAATATGCATATGTAGCCAGCCATGATTTACAGGAACCCCTTAGGAAGATCCGTTTTTTTACAGGCTTGTTAGCAGAGGGTAGTGGAAGATTGTCCCGCGAAGAGTTGATTGCAAAAATTAATCGCTCTGCAGGAAGGATGAGTAGCCTAATAACTGACCTGCTTTCTTTTTCACGTTTACTGGAAACAACGGCTTTATTCCACCCTGTTGACCTGAACGCTGTGATAACAGCTGTGTGGGACGATTTTGAACTAGTTGCAGAAGAAAAAGGAGCAACCCTGGTAGCAGACGGGCTGCCAACGATTAAGGTATTAGGTATACAAATGAACCAACTTTTTTATAACCTTTTTAGTAATGCTCTTAAATTTACAGATCCACACATTAGGCCTGCAATTAGCCTTAAATATGCACTCATTGCACCGGATGCGCTTTCTGAAATTTTTTCAATTACAATACCCTTACAATACTATCATCACATCCGTTTTATTGATAACGGAATTGGCTTTGAAACCCACCATGCTGACCAGATTTTTGAAATATTTAAGCGCCTTCACAGTACCAATGATTATCCCGGATCTGGAATTGGATTAGCTTTGTGCCGGCGTATCGTTATCAATCATCATGGTTATTTATATGCTGAGTCAGAGCCTGGCGAGGGTAGCATATTTCATATTTTACTGCCGGCCGAAACTTAGAAGATATTTATTAATAAAAATGCTCTGTGCTTTAGCCATGTTAGTACCTTTTTCTATAATTCCTATAAAATTATCACATCAGCACGCACACGTTCAACAGCGTTATTAATCGTAAAATCTTTCATGCTAAACCTGTTTTAACTTCTTACCGTTGCAGTGTAGTAAATACTGTAGCACATGGATGTAGCTTTTAGTATTTCTTTATTACCCGGTCTGTTTTAGCAGCTGTTTCATTTACTAAATAGTTAGCTATTTTATCTAATAGCATTCTCTCAAATGGAATGTGGCGTAAAACCCCCATCTTCAGCTACTTAACAAAGCTAGCTACGCATATATCTTTTTGTTTTTTTTATTAAACCTGTTCCAAGTTTTCTTACATATTCTAGTTTTTTATTTTTAAGGAACTGAATATTTTGAAAACTCTTTATTTTTGGTAAAGCACCATTCGACATTAAAAAATTTGACTTTATGAATCTATAGTTACCAACTGAAAATTCTCCGCTGTATCTATTACCGTTTCGTGTTTAGAGCTAGTAAGCCAGTGTGCAACCTTTTTAAAAATAGCACGTTCATTACATTCAGGCAAATGCAAATACGCTAATACATAAGTGGTAAACTTATTGGTATTAAGCACATGGTTTCGCAATTCTTCACTAATACCGGTATCATTACGCTTGCTTATAATTTTCGCTTTTCCGTTTTTAATCTGGTCGGCAGTTTGTTTCCAAAAATTACACGGACTCTTTTTATTCTCTTCAAACTTTAGTTCTGCGCCGCCTGGCAGCTCGAAAACTATAAAGAAATGTTTATTCATAAAGTGGTTATTTATATTCAAGTTACGAATTTTAAAACATTGTAGTACAGTGAATTAAAGTCTATTTTTTTAAATAAATCACAATTAACGTAACCTTAAACCTTAAATCGATTAATTATGCAGTTGGTCGATTAAACAATGGTATCGAAATCGATTTAGGCTTTGCTTTAAAAAACAAAATATATTTACCACTCGAAACCTCTTAGAATTCCCCTGCATACTGTTTTTAGCTATCAGTATATTTGGGGAATTCTTATTTCATGGCTTTAGCAAAATCGCAAGTAATAGCTGGTAGCGCTATTGCTGCTATATGCCTCCTCGTTCGGCTTAATAAACGCTCTATCGGGGCTAAAACCAAAGTAAAGGTTACATTTATGCTTCTAACGCTACTAATTGAAAATTCTCTGCGCCATCAACCACTATTTTAGTAACAGGATTTGCTATATATTGTGATGCCTGTTCAAAAATAGTATTGTTACTCTGATCGATACATAGAGGTAGAGTAACTAAAATAAATGTTGTAAACGTTTTAATGTGTTGCAAATATTTACGTAAGTCTTCGCAAACGCCGGTATCCTGCCTACGGCTAATCATTTTAGCTTTGCCCTGCTCAATTGCCTGTGCAGCTTTTATCCAGTAATCAACTGGGCAGTGAGTAGTATTGTTTATAAAGTCTGAGCCATCAGGCAGCTCTAAAACCACAAAGTATTGTTGTTGCATTTTATTAGCTTTTAACAACATATTACGTACAAAAAAGTGCTAAGGTTTTTACATTAAGAATTATTTAACATTTAGCTATTTTAGTCACATAGCTACTAATTAAAAATGAATAGTTTGAGAATACAAAATCTTATATTTATAAAATGAATTTAGTTGGATATTATTTGCTTCAAAAAGAAGCATAAATTAACTTCTTGTTAACCAATAACAGAAATTCCTTACGTAACTTTATGGTTATAAAAATATAAATCATGAGTATCTTTCAAGGAAAAACAGTTATAGTTACCGGCGCTGCCTTAGGGCTTGGCCTTGCTACAAGTAAAGTATTAGCACAAAAAGGCGCCAACCTGGCTATAGTTGATTATAATGAAGAAGCGCTTGCAAAAGCCAAAACTGAAATAATTGCCTTAGCACCAAACACTAAAGTACTAACCGTTGTTGCAGATGTGTCTGACGAAACTGCGGTAAAAAATTATGTAGATAAAACAGTTGCCGAGTTTGGCACTATCGATGGGTTTTATAACAACGCGGGTATAGAAGGCAAACAGGCTCCGCTTGTAGAGTACGACCTGGAGGTGTTTAAAAAAGTAATCGACATTAACCTTATGGGTGTTTATTACGGACTAAAACATGTTATACCGGTAATGCAAAAAAACGGTGGCGGTAAAATTGTCAACGTAGCATCGGTAGGTGGTATTAGGGGCGTTGTTAACCAAATGCCGTATGTGGCGAGTAAGCACGCGGTATCTGGTATGACAAAAAACGCGGCTATAGAGTATGGTAAGGATAATATTTTTACCAATGCTATTGCTCCGGGAGCTATTTTAACGCCAATGGTTGCAGGTGCGTTTAAGCAAATTAATGCTGAACACCCAGAAGTTGCGGAAGCTGAATATGCAAAACGAAACCCAACACGCAGATTAGGCCAGCCTATAGAAGTGGGTAAACTTGTTGCCTTTTTACTAAGCGACGACTGCCAGTACGTAAATGGCCAAACCATTGCTATTGATGGTGGAGAATCTAACCTTTACGGTAATTCATAATCATCTACAAATAATTTTGAAACGGATAATAGCGCTGCTGTTATCCGTTTTTTATTTGCGTAAAGTCTAAACTAAAGTTAAATGGCTTTATTGAATTTTTTGATTTTGGTAATTTTATAGAAACCACAAAAAATTAAGTTATGAGCAAAGATTTAGTAGTTAAACACAGCATAAAAATTGAAGCTTCACCAAACCGTGTATGGGAAGTTTTAACTAAACCTCTATACATTAGACAATGGGATAAATTACCGGAAGATTTTGGCGATTATGAAATTCATCCTGCTACAATTATAGAGTGGCCAGGGCAACGCAGCCTTAACGTGGTAGAGTTCGACCTTAACCGCAAGCTTAGTTACCAACTTGAAGTTCCGGAGTGGAAAGAGCAGGGTGTATCTCATATTGGTTACAACTATAGCCTCTCGATTGATGCAGATGGTCATACCTGGCTGGGAATTGAAATTGGCGATTTCGCAATTTTAACAGAATCTGACAAATATTATGATGAAAGTAGTAACTTTGGGCTAACGGCATCGCAAAAAATTAAGCAACTTGCCGAACAAAATTACAGTATACATTAAACTCAAAATACATTGGATATAATCATTACCAACGGACAGCTTACAGCAACTATTAACCCTAAAGGTGCCGAACTTAACTCTTTAAAAAATGCAGCCAACACAGAATTTATTTGGGAAGGCGATGCTAAATATTGGGGCAAACACTCCCCTGTTTTGTTCCCAATTGTGGGTACGCTTAAAAATAATTCCTACTTATATAACGGTCAGGTGCATGCGTTAACACGTCACGGCTTTGCCCGCGATAACACGTTTACAGTTAAGGAGCAAACAGAAGACAGCGTTACTTTTTCTTTATCATCTACTGATGATACATTTAGGGTATATCCTTTTAAATTTGAATTGCAACTTACTTATATAATTAAAGATAATACACTTTATTTAAAGTATTCGGTTACTAATAAAGGGGAGGTTAAAATGCCATTTTCTATTGGTGCGCACCCAGCGTTTGCAATGCCTGGTGACTTTGAAAACTATAGTTTAAAGTTTGAGAAAGACGAAACTTTAGTGAGTACAACGCTGGAAGATGATTTGTTATCTAATAAAACGGTTACTATACCTACTAATAACGGTGTTTTACCGTTAACATATAACTTATTCGAAAATGACGCACTTATATTTAAGTCGTTACAATCGAAAGCGGTTACTATTACTAAAGATGGAAGTGATTATATTAAAGTAGCGTTTGCTGATTTTCCTCACCTAGGTATCTGGACAAAAGAGGGTGCACCATTTTTGTGCATTGAGCCTTGGCACGGATATTCTGATTCGCCAGATTCACGTGGTAACTTAATCGAAAAAGAAGGTATTGTATTATTAGATGCTGGCCAAATGTATAAAGCGGGGTTTACGATACAAGTATTTAATTAAAATCTTGTAGTTTAAACGCAACCTTTTAAAAATAATATCATCTAAGCAAAAACATCTTTTTTGATGAAAAGTATAAAATTTAAATTTCTTACCTTATTGTTTGTTGTTGCTATAATCACGGGTGCATGCAGCCTTGATGACAGCGATAGCGGATCATGCAATGCTCAGTACGAAATGCTTATTGATGCCGTAGCAGGGCCAGATGCTATAACTGTTAAAGTTAATGAATCTGTAACTTTACAGGTTACATTTAAAATAGCGAATGGTTGTGGTGTTTTTAACCGCTTTGCTGAAACGTTATCGTATCCAAAACAAATTGATGCATTGGTAGATTATACCGGCTGTAGTTGTGATACCGATGGCTCATCGGTTATTAAACCTTACGTGTTTGTTTCTTCAAATTCAGGTACGTATGTTTTACAGTTTATATCAAGCGTTGTTGCTGGCCAGGCTAACTATATTACAAAAACAATTACAGTTACTGCTGAATAATATATTGCTATTTTAAATTTAATTTACGATATCCTTCAGTTTATCGGGATTAAGATATTTAAAAGAATGTATTCTGCATCAATCATATAAAATATAAAATCCGCACTGAAAAATTTTCAGTGCGGATTTTTATATACGTGTAGTTTCTGTTAACTATAAACTGTCAATCGGTAACTAATTATATGTGTATTACCTCACCATAAGCAGCTGCTGCAGCTTCCATGATAGCTTCACTCATTGTAGGGTGAGGGTGAACCGATTTAATGATTTCATGACCTGTAGTTTCAAGCTTACGGGCTACAACTGCTTCAGCAATCATATCGGTAACGCCAGCACCAATCATATGGCAGCCTAACCATTCGCCATATTTAGCATCAAAAATTACTTTTACAAAACCATCCGGTGTACCTGATGCTTTTGCTTTACCTGACGCCGTGAATGGAAATTTACCTATTTTAAGTTCGTAACCTTTTTCTTTAGCAGCTTTTTCAGTAAGGCCTACCGATGCAATTTCAGGAGTAGCATATGTACATCCAGGTATGTTACCATAATCAAGAGGCTCTGTATGTAAACCAGCAATTTTTTCTACACAAAGAATACCCTCAGCAGATGCTACGTGAGCAAGTGCCTGACCCGGAACGATATCTCCAATAGCGTAGTAACCAGGTATATTAGTCTGGTAGTAAGCGTTAACCAACACTTTATCGCGGTCAGTTGCAATACCAACTTCTTCAAGTCCAATGTTTTCAATGTTCGATTTAATACCTACGGCAGATAAAACGATATCAGCTTCAAGAATTTCTTCGCCATTAGCCGTTTTAACGGTAGCTTTTACGCCTTCGCCGGTAGTATCTACTTTTTCAACCGAAGCATTAGTCATTACATTGATGCCTGCTTTTTTAAGCGAACGCTCAAATTGTTTAGAAATGTCTTCGTCTTCGACAGGTACCACGTTTGGCATGAACTCAACAATAGTTACTTTAGTTCCCATTGAATTGTAAAAATGTGCAAACTCAACACCAATAGCTCCAGAACCAACAACAATCATCGATTTAGGCTGCTCCGGTAATACCATTGCCTGACGGTAACCAATTACTTTTTTACCATCCTGAGGCAGGTTTGGCAATTCGCGAGAGCGTGCTCCTGTAGCTATAATAATATGGTCGGCACTAAGTTCTGTAACCTGACCGTCTTTATCGGTAACATCTATTTTTTTTCCCGGTTTAATTTTTCCGGTACCATAGACAACTTCAATTTTATTTTTCTTCATAAGAAACTGAACACCTTTGCTCATATCACTAGCCACATTACGGCTACGAGCTATAACAGCGCCAAAATCCTTATCAAATTCGCCTATTGTTAAGCCATAATCGGCTGCATGCTTAAGGTAATCAAACACCTGAGCGCTTTTTAGCAACGCCTTAGTTGGTATACAGCCCCAGTTAAGGCAAATACCGCCAAGGTTTTCTTTTTCTACAATGGCTACTTTAAAGCCTAATTGCGAAGCCCTTATGGCTGTAACATAACCGCCCGGGCCGCTGCCTAAAACAATAATATCGTATTTCATGGTAACTATTTTGCTAATTAAATTCTGCGTACGAAAATAAGTATTTATTTGGTTAGATAAAAATCTTTCAATTTATTTGATGCAGCAACTGCCTACTGCGACTGTATACTGAACACTATTCCTGCGTTTTCTCCTCACTCTCTACAGCAAACTGCGAGTAGTACAAGTTTTTATAGTAACCTTCTTCTCGGTTTATAAGTTCGTAATGCGTTCCGCTTTCTACAATTTTGCCTTTGTCCATCACAATTATCTTATCGGCGTTGACAACTGTTGCAAGCCTGTGCGCAATGATAATAGAGGTACGGCCTTGAGTAATTTTATCGGTAGCGTTGCGTATCAATTCTTCCGAATAGGTATCTATAGATGATGTTGCTTCATCCAATATAAGTATACTAGGGTTGCTAACATACGCCCTTAAAAAGGCAATAAGCTGTCGCTGACCTGATGATAGCATTACACCACGCTCTTTTACATTATAGTCGTAACCGCCGGGCAGGCTCATAATAAATTCGTCTACACCAATTGCTTTGGCCGCAGCTATAACATGGTCGCGGGTAATGGCTTCGTTATTAAGGGTAATATTATTTACAATAGTATCGGCAAACAAAAATACATCCTGTAATACAATCGCAATTTGCCTGCGAAGTGTGTCAAGCGTAAACTCATCTATATTAGTCCCGTCTATCGTAATATGCCCACTATCTATCTCATAAAAGCGGTTAAGCAGATTGATGATGGTACTTTTACCAGCGCCGGTAGAACCTACTATTGCAATAGTCTGGCCTTCATCTATTTTAAGATTTATTCCTTTTATAACCTCTTCATTTTCAAGGTAACTAAAGCGTACATCTTCAAACGATAGTTCACCTTTAAAATGCCACGCCGGGGTAGTTCCGTTTTTCTGGATGTTGTCCTGTAAATCCAGTAATTCAAACACCCTGTCAGACGCTACAATACCCATTTGCATCTCATTAAATTTATCAGCAATTTGCCTAAGCGGGTTAAACAGCATACCAATAAACATAATGTAAGCAAACATATCTCCGGGTTCTGTAACGGCATCGCCACCAATAATATTAAGTCCGGCATACCAAATTACAAATCCCAGTGTAAGAGACGAAATAATATCGGCAATAGGAAAGAAGATGGAGTTGTATAGGATATTCTTTTGCCAGGCATCATTATGTTTTTTGTTGATGCCTTTAAATTTTTCGTATTCTAAGTCTTCACGGTTAAAAAGCTGCACAATTTTCATACCTGTAACACGCTCTTGTACAAAGGTGTTAAGGTTTGCTACCTGCGTTCTTACTTCTTCAAAAGCACCCTTCATTTTCTTTTGGAAAATACGGGTTGCAATTATCAGTAAAGGCATTGCTAAAAGTACTATAATCGTCAGCTTCCAGTTCATAGCAAACATAATTACAAGTATAACCAGCATTTTTAGCAGGTCGCTTATAATCATGAATAATCCCTGACTGAATATTTTAGCGATCGATTCGATATCGAAAACAGTACGGGTAACCAATCGGCCTACTGCTTCGTTATCAAAAAATTTCATCCTGAAACTGCTTATGTGGCTAAAGAGTTTCTCACGAATATCTTTTACAATATCCTGACCAAGCCAGTTTGCCCAGTACACAAAATAAAATTGCGATGCTACTTCAAATAAAAGCGCAATACCCATTAATCCCACATAGTTAAGCAGGCCGCTCATGTCTTTTTTAATAAGGTACATATCTACCGTTTGCTTAAGCAGGTAAGGGCGAAGTGCCGCGAAAATAGATAAGGCAATGGAAAATAATATAACCCACACAAAGCGTGATTGGTAGGGTTTTGCAAACTGCATCACTTTTTTTAGCGACGATGTTTTTTTATGTGGAGTGTTGTTTTCGGCTTTCATATAATGCATCAAAGATACGGATAAATTACCTTAGTGAGGTATAATCCGTGTGCCGGAACCGAGAAGCCTGCCTCGCCACGATCCCTGCTTTCTATTATTGTTTTAAAATCATCTACAGTAATTTTACCAAAGCCCACATTTACTAATGTACCTACAATGGCACGTACCATATTTCGCAAAAAACGATCGGCACTAACGGTAAAAACCAACTTGTTATCGCGCTGTTCCCATTGCGCCTTCATTATTTTACAGTTAAAGGTGCGCACATCGGTATGGGTTTTAGAAAAGCATTTAAAATCGATGTAATTAAATAAAACCTGCGCAGCTTCGTTCATTTTGGCAATATCCAGTTTGTGATACTGGTACCAACTACCTTCGTTTTCAAACGCATCTTTATAAGTATGAATATGATATTCGTAGGTTCGGCTCACGGCATCAAAACGCGCGTGTGCGTCATCATGTAATGGTATAAAGCGGAATACCACGATATCATCGGGTAAAAAAGAATTTAGTTTTTGGGTAAGTTTTACGGTATCTGCAATTTCATCATGATCAAAATGCGCATACATTTGGCGGGCGTGTACACCTGTATCGGTTCGGCCGGCGCCTACCATATCAATTGGGGTACGCAATAGGGTAGATAGTGCTTTATTAAGCGTTTCCTGAACCGATGGGCTATGGGGCTGGTATTGCCATCCGCAGTAATTTTTACCATTATATGCAAACTCTATAAAGTACCTCAAAACGCTATGTTTATTTAAGCAGCAAAGATACAATTTTTATGTAGAGACGTTGCAATGCAACGTCTTTGTAAATTAGGGCTAATAAATTAATTTTAGACGTTGTAACATGTTTGAAAATTGGATTAAAAAATAATATTAGACGTTGCATTGCAACGTCTCTACGAGTAACTTTGCCTTTCTGAAAATTATCTGCCTTGAAAAAAATTCTTTTACTGTCCGACACCCATAGTTATATTGATGATACCATACTTAAATATGTACGGCTGGCCGACGAAGTATGGCATGCCGGCGACATTGGCGACCTGTTTGTTACCGATGCTTTAAAAAAAGAAAAGCCATTGCGTGCGGTTTATGGTAATATTGATGATGCAAAGGCACGAATGGAATTCCCGCTTAACAATCGTTTTTTTTGCGAAGGGGTAGATGTCTGGATAACGCATATAGGCGGATATCCCGGTAAATACAACCCGGCCGTAAGACAGGAGCTAATGCTTAATCCGCCAAAGCTTTTTATTTGCGGGCATTCGCACATATTAAAAGTGCAGTTTGACCAAAAGCATAATTTACTACACATGAATCCCGGTGCTGCCGGAACGCATGGTTTTCATCAGGTACGCACCATGTTGCGTTTCGACATCGATGGTGATAAAATTCAGAACTTGGAAATTGTTGAAATCCCTAAAAAGGTTTAAAACTTTACACCTGCAACTATGTTGAATTGCTGAATGGTTCCGAAAAATGACTGATACCCTTTATTTGTATGTGTTTCGGGGAAAGCAAGCGTATAGTTTACACCCACAAATACCCTGAAATTGCCTGCAAGTTTATAATCTATATCTGCCCCCGGCGAAAATGCAGGACCAAATTGCTTGCCATAATTGTTACCATCCTGACGTTGGTTTACCCCAAAATAACCTACTGTAAACCGCGGATTAACATCGATATTTTTAGCTACGGATATTTTATACAAAGCACCAATGTAAGCATTGCTTATCCAGGTAGTTTGTATATTTCCAGCTAAAGATGCATTAGTAACATCGTATTTGCTAATTTCATAACCTATAAAAAAATGAAACTTTTGATAGGTGTAAAGCGTAACTGCTAATCCTGTTCCATATTTACCTTCATTGGCTTTTGCCAATACATTTTTGCCTATAGCTCCGGGAGCTATGTAGTAAATCCTGAAATATTCTTTAGTTACAGGTTTAGTAACAGTATCCTGTGACCATGAACTGAAACCTATAAACAGCATTGCTAATAATATATATATTTTCATAGCTAGTAGTTTAAAGTATAGGTTACAGATTCTTCTCCAATAGGTACTTCTACCTTATTAACTGTTCCATCAATTAGCAAGTATATTATAGTTACTACCTGATTTTTTGCTACTGCAAACTGGGTTGCTACATTGTATAAGTAATCATCTGTACCCGGGCGATAAGGTTGTTCAAAATTAAAGTCGGTAGTATTATTATCAACTAAACCCAAAGCATTAATTTTAATAATAGAGCTGCCACTTATATTATTTAAATTAAGGGTTAAGCCAACCGAATCAAATTTTTGATACAGTTGTGTAGTCCCCAGATCTAATTTATAGTCATTAACCTTGTCGAGGCCTATTTGTGTAATGGTTGTAGAAGAGTAGGGGGAATTGCTTGTTACGCTATGATAAGGACTATTTATAGTTACTTTAGTATCTATAATTCCTTTTGGTTTGGGAAATATCATTCGGTAATAGCCATTATCATCGGTAGTGGTGTAACTAATTTCATCACTATAATAACTATTTGCTACAGTTGTACTTACCCTTATTCCTGGCAATGGTGTGCCATTGGGGTTAGTTAACTGTCCTTCAAAAATTAGTTTAGTAGTGCCGTCGTAATCAATACCGCAACCGCAAAGCAACATTATAGCGCAAATGCAAAGAAGTAAATTTTTAGACATAATATATTGGTTTGGTAATTGTTAGATGCGAATTAACACGAAAGGTTGCTTATCATTTATAAATTCCATAATTTTACCTATAATATAATTGTAAATCTGAAATTAAGTTACTTGTTTTTAAAAAGTTACGTATTCCAGGTTTCTGATTTTTATATAAGCTGTAAGTTATATAAATATAATTATCTCGCAAACGTTTATTTATGTAACGGATAATTCTATTTTTGCAAAAGCAACACAACTACTATGTACAAATTATTACTAAGGCCATTACTTTTTAAATTCGACCCCGAAAAGGTGCATCATTTAACTTTTTCATCTATCAGGTTTTTTAATAGTATTCCTGGTCTGCCTGCACTTTTTAAATCAGCTTACGACCTTACCGATCCTCGATTAGAGCGCGAAGTTTTTGGACTAAAATTTAAAAATCCAGTAGGTCTTGCAGCAGGTTTAGATAAAGATGCCAAGCTTTATAAAGAACTATCTAACCTTGGTTTTGGTTTTATAGAAATTGGTACCCTAACGCCTAAACCCCAAGATGGTAACCCTAAAAAAAGGTTGTTCCGTTTAAAAAAAGACAGTGCTATTATTAACCGTATGGGTTTTAATAATGGTGGTGTAGTTGCGGCGGTAGAACGTTTAAAAAACAATCCGGCGGGTAATGGCCATGTGCTTATAGGTGGTAATATTGGTAAAAATAAACTAACACCCAACGAAGATGCCGTAAGCGATTACGAAATTTGTTTTGATGCATTATATAATTATGTAGATTATTTTGTGGTAAACGTAAGTTCGCCTAACACTCCTAATTTACGTGAACTGCAAGATAAAGAGCCGTTAACCAAATTACTGCAAACCCTGCAGGATAAAAACGCTGCAAAGCCTAAGCAAAAACCGGTACTGCTTAAAATTGCTCCGGATCTAACTAATGAGCAGTTGCTTGATATTATAGATATTGTAAAAACTACCGGTATTGCCGGGGTTATAGCAACCAACACAACTATTTCGAGAGAAGGTTTACTATCTGAAGACAAAAATGAGGTAGGAGGCCTTAGCGGAAAGCCGTTAGCAAAACGATCTACTGAAGTTATTCGCTTTTTATCAGAAAAAAGTAATAAAGCGTTCCCTATAATAGGGGTGGGCGGTATACACAGTGCCGATGATGCCATGGAAAAACTCGAAGCCGGAGCAAGTCTTATACAGTTATATACCGGTTTTATTTACGAAGGCCCAGGATTAATTAAAGAAATTAACGAACGTATTTTAGAAAACTAATTAGCTTAGGTTCTAAGAACCTCAGTACCTAAGAACCTCAGGCTATGGATGAAATTAAAATTATCGAATGTCCGCGCGATGCTATGCAGGGTATAAAAACATTTATACCTACAGAGCGTAAAGTGAGCTATATACAATCGTTATTACGTGTAGGGTTTGATACTATAGATGTTGGTAGTTTTGTTTCGCCTAAAGCCATACCGCAAATGCAGGATAGTGCTGCTGTTTTGGCAGGTTTAGATTTAAGTAATACTAATAGTAAATTACTGGCAATAATTGCTAACACTCAAGGAGCTGAAGCTGCTGTAAAATTTAATGAAATTGACTATCTGGGTTACCCGTTTTCAATTTCAGAAAATTTCCAGATGCGTAATACCCATAAAACTATTGCGCAGTCTATAGTAACTCTGCAGGAGATATTAGATATTGCTCATGCTGCCAATAAAGAGGTTGTGGCTTATTTATCTATGGGGTTTGGTAACCCTTATGGCGACCCCTGGAATGTAGATATAGTAGGGCAGTGGACTCAAAAACTAGCGGGTATAGGGGTTAAAATATTGTCGTTATCAGATACTGTTGGCTCGTCAACACCTCAGGTTATTGATTATTTATTTTCGAATTTAATTAAGCATTTTCCTGATATTGAATTTGGTGCACACCTGCATACCACACCAGATAAATGGTTTGAAAAAATAGATGCAGCATATAAAGCAGGCTGTAAACGTTTTGATGGTGCTATACAGGGCTTTGGCGGTTGCCCTATGGCAAAAGACGAACTTACCGGCAATATGCCTACCGAAAAAATGCTGTCGTACTTTACGGCAAACAAGCAAAATTCAGGATTAAATTCGCTTAGTTTTGAGAGTGCTTATAATGAGGCTACAAAGCTATTTGGTGCATATCATTAAGAACTATCAAATTACTGGTTAAGTTTTAACTTAGAAGCGTTCAAATTATTTCCAGAAAAATCTTTCAGCACCAATTTTACCTAAAAATTCTGCGTAATTACCCCAGTTGTAATGGCCGTTTGCTTCTCTATACAAAATTAGTTTATCATCTATAACATCATTTATTATTTTAGAGAGTTGTTTCAGGCAGATATCTAAATCTTCTATTTCGTAACATGAGATATGTGTATGAATGCCTGTGTTGCCATCCGGTGTTTTCAAACCAATCGTAATTTCGCTATTACAGGTGGCTAACCAAATTGAAAATTTATCGGAAGGACTTCTTAATGTACAGTCAAAAGATTCATCGTCATGATATTTTATATCATGCATAAATCCGTAAAATTCAAGTTCAATAAATTTTTTTATAAATTCTGAAAATATTTTTTGCTCCATTTGCTTTTTACTTTAAGGACATAATAAAAGAGATAAAAATATGAAGAAAAACGCTAGCAATTAATGTTAAAAGTTAATATGTAATAATTTTTGTGTTAGATTAAAATGTAGTATATTTGCATGCAATTTAACTACAAATTGCAACATGAAAGCACACACAGATAAAATCATCGGCGAAGGCCTAACCTACGATGATGTTCTACTGGTTCCTCACTATTCTGAAGTTTTACCCCGCGAGGTAAGTATACAATCTAAATTTTCACGAAACATTACACTTAACGTTCCTGTTGTATCTGCAGCTATGGATACCGTTACAGAAAGCGCTATGGCAATTGCTATGGCCCGCGAGGGTGGTATAGGTGTTTTACATAAAAACATGAGCATAGAGCGCCAGGCTACAGAGGTGCGTAAAGTTAAAAGGGCAGAGAGCGGTATGATTATCGACCCGGTTACTTTACAGCTTAACGCTACCGTAGGCGATGCTAAAAGCGTAATGCGCGAATACAGCATAGGTGGTATACCTGTGGTTGACGAAAATGGTATACTAAAAGGTATTGTTACCAATCGTGACCTTAGGTTCGAAAAAAACGCAACCCGATCTATACTTGAGGTAATGACTACCGAAAACCTTGTTACAGCAGGCGAGGGCACAACTCTTGAAGTAGCCGAAGGGATTCTTCAAAAAAATAAAATCGAAAAATTACCGGTGGTAGATGCTAACAACAAACTTGTTGGCCTTATCACTTTTAGGGATATCACGAAGGTTAACCAAAAACCTATAGCAAATAAAGATAAATTTGGCAGGCTGCGTGTTGCTGCTGCACTAGGCGTTACTGCCGATGTTGTTGAAAGGGCTGAAGCATTAGTAAATGCCGGCGTAGATGCTGTTATTATAGATACTGCACACGGCCACACTGCCGGTGTTGTAAAAGTATTAAAGGAAGTTAAAGCCAGATTCCCGGATCTTGATGTGGTTGTAGGTAACATTGCAACTCCGGAAGCGGCTCTTTACCTTGCCGAAAATGGTGCCGATGCTGTTAAAGTGGGTATTGGCCCAGGATCTATTTGTACTACACGTGTGGTAGCCGGTGTTGGTTTCCCGCAATTTAGCGCAGTGCTTGAAGTTGCTGCTGCTTTAGAGGGGACTGGTGTACCGGTTATTGCCGATGGTGGTATACGTTATACAGGTGATATACCTAAAGCGCTTGCTGCCGGTGCTGACTGTGTAATGCTTGGCTCGTTACTTGCCGGTACTATGGAATCACCGGGTGAAACTATTATTTTTGAAGGTCGTAAGTTTAAATCGTACCGTGGTATGGGTTCTGTTGAAGCCATGCAGGAAGGTAGTAAAGACCGTTACTTTCAGGATGTAGAAGATGATGTTAAAAAACTGGTTCCGGAAGGTATTGTGGGCCGTGTACCTTACAAAGGCGAATTGTTTGAAAGTATGCTACAGTTTGTAGGCGGTTTGCGTGCGGGTATGGGTTATTGTGGTGCTAAAGATATTGAGACACTTCAAAAAACATCACGCTTTATACGTTTAACATCTAGCGGTATTGCAGAGAGCCACCCGCATGATGTAACCATTACTAAAGAAGCACCTAATTATTCAAGATAGTTAGAATTAAGATAATAGATGCTAGATAAAAGATAAAGACTGGATATAAAAAAGCAAAGCCTCCCAATTATTGGGAGGCTTTGCTTTTTTATAGATTTTTTATAAAAGTTGCCCTGTGTTTATGTACCACAGGATCAAAATTTTTCCACAGGTTATGTATTGCATGGTTCTCTGCCAGTTCTGGAGTACGAATGCACATATCAATACCATTTTGCTTAAATACTTTGTAATACTGTTCAAAAATAAGGGCTGTAACTCCTTTATTCTGATATTCCGGGTCGACACCTATAAGATAAAAAACGACATCTTTACTGTGCTTTTTAGCCCTCAATAAATGGTAAAAACCAAACGGAAACAATTTACCTTTAGCTTTTACGAGTGCCTCTGCAAAAGATGGCATTACAATACTAAACCCAACAAGGTTATTATCTTTATCTTCCACAAAAATAATATACTCGGGGTTTATCATCCCAATATATTTCTTTTTAAAGTAGGCTTTTTGTTCTTCAGATACCGCTACAAACGATGATAATTTGCCATAAGCGCTGTTAAAAAGATCGAACATTTTATCTACATAAGGCATTACATCTTTAGTAGATGTAAATGATAATGTTTTAAGTCCGTAACGCTTTCTAACCAGTACACTTGCTTTTATAAACTGTTCTGTTTTTACATTGCTAAAAGGAAAAATACTTTCAATATACTCTTTTTCTTTTACATATCCCAGCTTCTCTAAATGCTCTACATAGTAAGGGTGGTTGTACCATGTAATGGCAGTACCTACTTTATCAAAACCTTCGGTAAGTAAGCCCACTTTATCAAGGTTACTAAAACCCATAGGGCCTTCGGCATGTTCCAGGTTGCTTTCGCGGCCATATTCATATACTTTTTCGAGTAATGCTTTTGTAACCTCTATATCATCTATAACATCAAACCAACCAAAACGAACTTTACTTTTTTGCTGTTCATTTATTTCCTGCCAGTTTTTAATGGCAGCAATTTTACCAACAATTTTATTATCGCGGTAAGCAAGGTAAAATTTAGCTTCGGCAGTTTTAAAAACCGGATTTTTAGTTCGGTCAAAACTTTCCATTTCATCACTTATTAATGGTGGTATCCAGTTAGGATTATCTTTATATAAGCTGAATGAAAATGTAATAAAATCTTTTAAATCCTTTTTTGTAATAACTTCTTTAATCGTAATCATAACTATTCCGTTGGGGTAGCAGTGCCGTTTTGTTGCTTAATATCGTCAATCATTTGTTGGCGTTCTTTTTTACGTTTCTCTTTATCCTTTTTCTGTTTATCCTGATCTTCTTTTAGTAAATCTTCCCTGTCACCTTGTCCGGGTAACTTAATGTCTCTGTAATCAGCATCAAAACGCCATGAAAAGCCTACTCCGCCATATAGTATAGAGGGGGTATCTTTAAAGTTAGTGCTTACAGAAGCGTCTAACTGCATATTAGTTCCTAAAAGATAGGCAGCACCCGTACGTATAATACCATCGCCGTAATAATCACTTTGATATGCCTGAAACTCTACAAATCCCGACCATTTTGCATTAAAACCTCTGGTTAAAGTAGTAATCCATCCGGTGCTAGGGTAATCTGTGCCGGCTTTATCGTAAATAAAATTATTTATCCAAACCCATTTGCCAAAATGGTTGTGTGTAATGGCCATAATTTTACCACTTAACTTATCTGTAGGAAACGTATAGGGGTTATTTTTACCAATAACGTTAGCACCTGCATAAACTGCAACAGCAGGTATAATACTATGCCATTTAAATTTATGGTTAGCTTTCCAACTGTAAAGGTTTAATTTAGGATTGTAATTTTTATCGGGATCATAAATAAGGTATTTGGCACCCACTGTAAATCGGCTAAAATCGTTGCGGCTATAGCTGTAAATAGCATCATGGTACTGGTCAAAACGGTATTGCATATCTACAATAACCTCTAATTGCTCCATAAAAACCCCATAACGTAAAGTAAGGTCTGCGGCAACACCGGTAGATTCTGTATTTAATATACTGTGCTTATCATGTACACCATTGATACCGCTTTCTATTTGAAATACAGTTTGTCCTACAGCAAAGGCCGACATGGATTGCCCCGGCCGGTTTGTGTTTATTTCATCGGTATATTGTGCGTTAGCAACGCCGGAAAAAAGCAATAGGGCGGGCGCAAAAAATTTTATATTGCGAATCATGTTTGGCTCGTTTATTGGTTGTAGTTAGAATAGGTTTCCCAAAAGTAATATTTTTATTATTATTTTAAGAAGCAGAATTTAATTTTAAAAAGCAGATTGCTTATTTTTGACAAAAATTTATGATAATGGAGACAGCATCATTTACCGGGTTTATTAGAGCCCTTATTATATTAGTACTGATTTACTACGGAGTACGATTTTTTATGCGTTTACTTGCGCCGGTTATTGTACAGCAGGTTGTAAAAAAGGCTGGCGAAAACTTATTTCAGCAGCAGCAACAAGAACAATATAATACCCAAAACAGGCAGGATAATATAAAAAAAGACCGCCCTGTAGAAAAGAAAAAAGTAGGCGAATATATTGATTACGAAGAAATTGAGTAGATAAAATTTCTCTTCTTAATTTATAAATGCTTAAACAATGGTTATGAGGCACGAGTGTAATAGCCATGCCTCATAATATAATTACTGTTTCTTTACATATTTGGTAAGGATAACAATAGTTTGCCCATCTATTTTACCTTCAATTTGTTCTATATTATCGTGCACTAAGCGAATGTTACGCACAGCAGTACCTATTTTAGCATTAAGGGTAGAACCCTTAACATCAAGGTCTTTAATAAGTGTTACGCTGTCGCCGGTTTGTAAAATAGAACCGTTACTATCTTTATGAAGCTGAACACTTCCGTCGCCGGTATGGTCGCCGGTAGCTTTGGCCCACTCTAATAATTCGTCGTCAAGGTACATCATATCAATCGCATCGGCAGCCCAGCTCTCGTTGCGGTAACGGTTAAGCATGCGCCACGCCACTACCTGTACGGCTGGCACTTCGCTCCACATAGCGATAGGTAAAATACCTTCCCAAAAAGCAGCATCCGGCTCTTCTTTTTTTTCTATCTGGCTAACGCATTTATCAGTAATCAAAATAAAACCATCCGCGCCACGGTTAAGCGCGGGCGGTACTTCATAAGCCACAAGATTATCGGTAGCACCGCTAAGTTCGCAAAGGTTACCACTTCTTTCCTGCAGTAGTTGTTCTGTTGTCATTGTTTTGTTTTAAGGCTGCAAATATAGCAGATTTACTGCTCTATTTCCATAGCTTCAATAAGGTTATTGGTAATTGTATAAATGTGTTTTACGGTACCGTCGAACACAATCTCGCCTGTTAAATCTTTCACTAACTGATGCACCTGTACTTCAAAACGGCCATCGGGTAATCCGGTTATGGCAATAGGCTCTACAGTAGGATTAATCTCGGCCCATTGGCGGGTCCAGTATTCGCGCACTTCGTTATGCCCGCGTGCAAAGTCGCCTTCCCAGGCCTTGGGCCATTTAACATCGGCGTACATTGTGGTTAGGGCAGTATCTATATCGCGGTCGTTAAAGGCTTTGTAGGCTTTGGTGATTAGGGTGTTGGGCATTTAGAAACAAATTTTTATAATTAATATGATGCTAGAATGGCAAAATTCCTTCGAAAATTTTATCAGTTTTTTTGTATCTTATAGCTTTAATTCCATTTTTAAAAGTTACATAATTATGATCAAAATCTATTAATTCTCCGACTAATTGATTGTCATCAATATAAATCTTCTGGCCAATTTTAAAGGACATTCCATTAATAATTGTTTCATTAAGAGTTTTAATCCCATTATTTTTAATTTGTGTTGGAGTGTTTTCTTCGATTTTAAATATCCTTTCAGAAATATTATTCAATAGATCCATAATAATAGATGATTCTGGTGAAATTTCAATATTTTTATCTAATGTCGCGGGAATAATTGATAAAAGTTGTATGAAAGAATTGATGTCACCATCTTTAGAAGTAAATGTTTCTTTCAAGGCAGTTGAAATTTGAGAAATACCTTTTTCAACTTCATCAATTCGCAAACTTTCATCATAATCGATAGTTCTAAATCCTTGAATATCAAAAATTCTCCCCGTTTTTTTATCTTTAATTAGGACAACTTTTTTATTAAAGGCTTGTCTAATTCCCAGTTCATATAATACATTTGGATTCTTGCTACTTAAATCACATAATACAATATCTGATTCTATAATTTTTTTTACTATATCAAGTGCTATATAATTTGTCTTCACTTCATCATCTGCTCTTATTGGTTCAAAACCAGCTCTTTCACATGCCGGTTTAATTAAATGATTATACACTCTTGTAAAGTGAGATTTCTCATAGCCATCCTGATCGGAAATAGGCATAACTATAAAACATTTTTTTGTTGTAGGTGTAGTTTGATTGTCATCCATAATATGATCTATGCTTACTTAATATTCTATAAACATACAAATTCTAATTAAATCATACTCAAATTAAATTTTCCTAACACACCCTTCTTAAATTGTTATTTTACTACATTTGAAATACTAATGATTATTCAAAAATCAATATGAATTTCGATCGAAAACAATTAACCAACGAGCAATTGCTCGATTTATATATCAAATTAATAAAACCAAGGCTCATAGAGGAGAAGATGCTTATCCTTATCCGCCAGGGAAAAGTATCTAAATGGTTTAGCGGTATTGGGCAGGAGGCGATTTCGGTGGGCGTTACTGCCGTGCTCGACCCTGACGAATATATTTTACCCATGCACCGCAACCTTGGTGTGTTTACCGGCAGGGATATCCCGCTGTACCGCCTTTTTAGCCAGTGGCAGGGCAAGGCAAACGGGTTTACCAAGGGGCGCGACCGCTCGTTTCACTTTGGCACACAGGAGTATAAAATTATAGGCATGATATCGCATTTGGGTCCGCAGCTTGGCGTGGCAGATGGTATTGCCCTTGCTAATAAACTAAAACAGAACGGTAAAGTTACCGCCGTATTTACCGGCGAAGGTGCTACCAGCGAAGGCGATTTTCACGAAGCACTTAACGTTGCCGCCGTTTGGGAACTATCCGTACTGTTTATTGTAGAGAACAACGGTTACGGACTCAGCACTCCCACCAACGAGCAATACCGCTGCGAAAATATTGCCGATAAAGGCATAGGTTACGGCATGGAATCGCATATTATTGATGGCAACAACATACTGGAAGTGTTTACAAAACTTACCGATATTGTAGCTTCAATGCGCGAAAACCCAAGACCGGTACTGTTGGAATTTAAAACCTTCAGGATGCGCGGGCATGAAGAGGCGAGTGGTACAAAATACGTTCCGCAGGAATTAATGGACGTGTGGGCAGCGAAAGACCCGGTGACTAATTACCGAGATTATTTAATGGCCGAGCAGGTGCTTACTGAAGAATATGATACTATGTTTCGTGCCGAATTAAAACGTGAAATTGACGAGCATTACCAGCAAGCTTCCGCCGAACCGGAAATTGTACCGAATTTAAGCGAAGAGTTAAATGATGTTTACAAACCGTATGCATATGAAGATATTACCCCAAATACTACTGTAGAAAATATACGCATGATCGATGCTATTTCGCAGGGATTAAGCCAGTCGATGGAGCGCCATGATAACCTGGTTATTATGGGTCAGGACATTGCCGAATATGGCGGTGCCTTTAAAATCACCGATGGTTTTGTGGCAAAATTTGGTAAAGAAAGGGTACGCAACACGCCCATATGCGAGTCGGCTATTGTCTCTGCCGGCATGGGTTTGTCTATAAATGGGTATAAGTCGGTTATTGAGATGCAGTTCGCTGATTTTGTTTCTACAGGTTTTAATCCCATTGTAAATTACCTTGCCAAGGTGCATTATCGTTGGCAGGAACACGCCGATGTTGTAGTGCGAATGCCGTGCGGGGCAGGAGTGCAGGCAGGGCCTTTTCATAGCCAGACTAATGAAGCCTGGTTTACCAAAACACCGGGATTAAAAGTAGTGTATCCGGCATTTCCGTATGATGCTAAGGGATTACTGGCAACCGCTATAAACGACCCAAACCCGGTAATGTTTTTTGAACATAAAGCGTTGTATAGGAGCATGTATCAGGATGTACCGACTGATTATTACACATTGCCCTTTGGGAAAGCATCGTTACTTAAGGAAGGTAATGATGTTACCATAATTAGTTTTGGCGCAGGAGTGCATTGGGCATTGGAAGCATTGGCTAAAAATCCTGACGTTAATGCTGATATGTTAGACTTAAGAACGCTGCAACCTTTGGATAACGAAGCAATTATTGCCTCAGTTAAAAAAACAGGTAAAGCGATTATTTTACAGGAAGATACATTGTTTGGAGGTATTGCCAGCGATATATCTGCCATGATCATGGAGCAGTGTTTCGAATATCTTGATGCACCGGTAAAACGGGTAGGTAGTTTAGAAAGTCCGATACCGTTTACTAAAGCCTTAGAAGACCAATATTTGCCAAAAGCACGTTTTGAAATTGCGTTGAAGGAATTGCTTGCGTATTAGAATATTTATTATATTTGTACATACAATTGTTGTATATACAAATATTAATATTATGTCATTACATACTTTTAAAAACTGGACAAATAGCCTTACCGAAACAGATGATAAACAACCTGTATTGTTTATAGGGCATGGGTCGCCTATGAATGGTATTGAAGATAATGAGTTTTCGCAGACATGGGCAAAAATGGGCCGGGAAATTACAAAGCCTAAAGCGGTATTAGTAATTTCGGCACACTGGTTAACAAGAGGTACGCATATTACGGCAATGGATGAACCTAAAACCATTCATGATTTTGGCGGATTCCCTAAAGCGTTATTTGATGTGCAATATCCGGCCAAAGGAGATCCGGAATTAGCTCAGGCAGCAGCGAAGTTAATCACAACTACTAATGTGGAATTAGACCACGATTGGGGACTGGATCATGGTACCTGGACAGTGGTGCGCCACATGTACCCGGACGCTGATATACCCGTATTGCAGTTGAGTATTGATTATGGCAGGCCACCGCAATACCATTACGATTTAGCCAAACAACTTACCGCGTTACGCAAAAAAGGCGTTTTGATTATAGGTAGCGGCAACATGGTACATAATTTACGAATGATCGACTGGCAAAACATGAACACGCCCAACTTTGGTTTTGACTGGGCGATTGAAATGAACAATATTTTTAAACAAAAAATAAACGACGGTAATCACGCCGACCTTATTAACTACGAAAAGCTGAACAAAGCGGCAACACTTGCCATACCATCGCCCGATCATTATTATCCGTTACTATATAGCTTGGGCTTGCAGGATAGTAAAGACAGCATTTCTATATTTAACGATAAAATGGTGGGTGGGTCGCTTAATATGACATCGGTTAAAATAGGATAATTAAAGCCAAAGAATGCCTTTTAATCGCGTTTTAACGCTGCAATGCGATGCCGGTTTTGCGCCTTTGCAACCATCATCGGTAATTTCTAAAATTTCTGCTTTAAGGTTTTTAATGGTTAATGGCTGACCGTCGGCTTTGTAAGCGATAATTGTATTGAACGATTCGTAAAAATCGGGTTCCGTTTCTTTTACTGTTGTGTTATTATTGTTACTGAACAACTGTTCTAATTTAAAAGCAAGCTCTTCATCGTCAGACTCCATTATTTTTTTAATGATGTCCAGTTTTAATTCTGCTATATTCATGGTTGTATTGTGTATAGTTTCATAATTATTATTTTGTTTGCAATACATATTGCTGATAGCGTTTTCCAAGAGAAAATGACTGTTCTGAAATTACCATAAGCATTACCGGTACAAATAAGTACTTGGTTTGTCCCTGTAGGTAAAGCACGTAAGTAAAAATCAGGAACAGCCTGCCGTATTCCAGGTAATAAATCCATTTACGTTGTTCGAGTAATGCACCACAATTAATCAGCGTAATTAAAATAAATGCGAGTGTAAACAGTTTATCGGCAAGGTTATGGTTAGCGTAGAAATACGTAAACCACATAAGCATTATAGTACACATTGCAATTTGAAATGCCAGATAACCTTTAAATCGTAATTGATTAAGTTTTAGGCTTCGGTCCTGTAAAAACTTCTTTTCCAATTCCGGGCGAATGTCCTGATCCATATTGGCAGGGCTTCCGAACACTGCATTCCATTTTCCTTTAAAACCATCAGCACGTTTGTAGCTTTCATAAATTTCAAAATAGTAATGAAAGTGCATCCATAAAAAACTGTAGCTTTTTAAAGGATGTGTAAGGCCATATTTAGGATGTTCTTCCTCTACCTGAAAAGTACCGAACATTTTATCCCAAAACACGAACATATCGCCGTAGTTTTTATCAAGGTATTTTTCGTCTGATGCATGGTGTACCCCATGCAGCGATGGTGTTATAAACACATATTCGAGCCATTTTACACGCTCAATGATTTGCGTGTGCGTGAAGAATGAATAACTGCCGTGTACCAGCAGCATGGTAATAACTAAATTAGGATGGAAGCCTGCAAGTGGCAATAAACACCAAAACCCGGTACGGATAATTGCCTGTATGGTAGTGATTCGGGCGGCAGCCGTAAAATTAAATTCTTCGCTATGATGGTGTACTATGTGCGCTGCCCAAAATATATTTACTTCGTGCCCTAAACGATGGTACCAGTACCAAACAAAATCGGTTGCCAAAATAAGTCCAACCCAAATCATCCAATTATTAGGGATATTGAAAATCGCAAAATTATCATAAACCCAGTAATATATCTGATAAAAGGTTGCCGCTACAAATAAGTTAATCAACCGCTCGGCAATGCCTATGCTTACGTTAGATATCGAACTTTCATATTTAAACAGTTCCGGTTTCTTTTTGCGTTGCGCCGCTTTGTACTCTAAAAACACGAACAGAAAGAAAGCCGGCATGGCAAAGGCCAGATAATTGTAGTGTTCCATACTATTTTTAAATTGTTCAACGCAAAAATAGTAATACTCTACTAAATTAGTAGGGTATTTAATCAAAAAAATATCAACCGATTTAGTTGATATTTTTATTGTACTGAAATTCAGTGTTTATTCGGCGCCGTCTTCCTTATCCGGTTCGATAGGATATTTACCAAATTGGGTAGATAGCTTCCATATTTTATACGGTTTGTACGAAAATTTGTTGGATAATGCTATCAGCGCAACAGTATCACCCTTTAAAGTAACGTAAGATGATGTGTTGCCATGCCACCAACCGTTATGGTAAAACAGGCGTTCGCCGGTTTTCCATTCGTGCATACGTATACCAAGGCCGTAGTTGCGTTCACCCTTATGCTCGTAACTGTACCCCTGAAAAACCTGCTTAACCAGTTTAGGGTTTAGGAATTTTTTAGAGTAGGTAGCTAAGTCAAACTTTAGCATATCTCGCGGCGTAGAGTATATGTTTTTATCGCCATAAATATTATCTAAAAAATCATAATCATACAATACATTATTGCCTTTGTATGATCGTGATGCTTTGTCTTTATCTTTATTATAGTCAAACACATAGGTGTTTTTCATACCTAGTGGTTCGAAAATAATTTTTTTCATAGCATCACGGTAATTCATTTTGGTAACCTTTTCGATAACCAATGCCAGTATAGAGTAGTTAGTATTACAATAACCAAACTTTTTATCGGGCTTAAAATACAGGTTGAATTTATGCTTAGCCAGCAGGTCTAAAATATCCTGATTTTTCATCATACTGCGATCCCATATCTTGCGGTCATCGCCAAAATAAGCATAGTTTGGCAGGCCACTACGGTGGTTAAGCAGCATTTTTATACTAATTTCTTTATACGGAAAGGTGGGCAAAATAGTATTTACCTTTTGATCTAAGTCAAGTCTATTACGGTCGACCAGTTTTAAAATTACAGCAGCCGTAAGCACTTTACTTACCGATGCTAAGTGAATAGGAGTAGTGGCTGTAATTTCTGTTTTGTCCTTGCGGTTAGCAAATCCTCCATAGGTTTCAAATAAAATCTGTCCATTCTTGGCCACTAAAAAACCTCCGCTAAGGTCGTCCTTGGGCCAGATTTTATTATAAAAATGCTGAATGCTTGTTTTTTTAGACTCTTTGTATGAAGTGGTTAGCTTATTAAGTTCGATATCCAAAGGTGTAAAATGCAAAACAGTGTCTTTTACATTCTGGTCATCATTATCGGCTAAAGTGTTTTTATCCTTGTTGCACGCGGCTAAAAGCAATAAAAGTATATAGGGTGTATATCGTAAAAATTTCATTATTCGGGATGCGTAAAGTGGCAAATATAACCAAACCTTACTTTTATTATTGTGTTTTTGTACAAGGTTAACACATAAAATATGCATTTATTGCCCAATAAAAACATAAAGTTTTGAAATGCAGCACCTTTAACTTTTAGATATATTTTTATTTTAGGGCTAAAGCAAAATTGCCTATTTTTACGGTAAATTATTACCGTAAAAATGGATAAAATAAACTGGAAAACCGTTAAGGAATTTGAGGATATAACGTATAAAAAGAGTAATGGCGTGGCGCGTATTGCCTTTAACAGGCCCGATGTGCGCAATGCTTTTAGGCCAAAAACTACTGCCGAACTTTTTGAAGCTTTTTTAGATGCACGCGAAGATACCTCTATTGGTGTGGTGTTGCTATCTGCCGAAGGGCCATCGAGTAAAGATGGTATTTATTCGTTTTGCAGCGGTGGCGATCAAAAGGCACGTGGTCAGCAAGGCTACGTAGGCGATGATGGTATGCACCGACTAAATATTCTTGAAGTACAGAGGCTTATTCGTTTTATGCCAAAGGTAGTAATTGCCGTAGTACCGGGTTGGGCAGTTGGCGGCGGGCACAGCCTGCACGTTGTGTGCGACCTTACCCTTGCCAGTAAAGAACACGCCATTTTTAAACAAACCGATGCCGATGTTACCAGCTTTGATGGTGGTTATGGGTCGGCATATTTAGCTAAAATGGTAGGGCAGAAACGTGCCCGTGAAATTTTCTTTTTAGGAAGAAATTACTCGGCACAGGATGCATACGAAATGGGAATGGTAAATGCTGTTATCCCGCACGATGAATTAGAAGATACCGCTTACGAGTGGGCGCAGGAAATACTGGGTAAATCGCCAACATCTATCAAGATGCTTAAATTCGCTTTTAACGCAACCGACGACGGAATGGTAGGCCAGCAAATTTTTGCCGGTGAAGCTACCCGTTTAACGTATATGACCGAAGAGGCTAAAGAAGGCCGTGATGCATTTCTTGAAAAAAGAAAACCTGATTTTAGAAATATCAAATGGATACCGTAGTGGTTTAGGATTTGTGATTTTTAGTTTGTTAGTACAGCTAAAAATATTGAACTTTAATAACATTAAACCCTAAACTTAAAAAATGCAGGACCCATTTATAAATGATGCCATAGATACAGCCCATCTCCCAAAATTTGAAGATGTTGTGCTTACACCTTTGCATGGCTCTTATTTAAAAATAATTGGGTTTAATATTGCATTGGTGTTTGGTATAATTGCCATTGCTGCCGGTTTAGGTTTTTATTTTTTAGACGAATTGCAACCCTACCGTATAACCATTTCTATACTTTATATTATAGTGGTTTTGTTTACCACATTTTTATCGGTTTTAAGTTTCAGGAACAGGGGTTTTGCTTTTAGAACTCATGATGTTATTTACCGTAGTGGTGCTATTGCCACTACAACTACCATAATTCCGTACAACCGTGTGCAACACGTTGCAGTACACGAGGGCTTGATTTCGCGTAAGCTTGGCCTGGCTGCTGTAGAGGTTTTTACAGCCGGTGGCAATAACAGCGATATCCAGATACCAGGTATTGAAAAAGAGCATGCCGAAAAAATTAAGCACCTGCTTATGGGTAAAATTGTAAATCACCAGGTTACTAATGAATAGCGATTTTAGCCAACCGCAAAGGCAATCGCTAATTGGGGTGGTAATTATGTTTGCCGATACCTTTCAGGGTACTGTGCGTGCATTATGGCCCATACTTGTGGTTTGGTTGTTTAAAATTAATCAGGTTACCAAAGTGTACTTATATGTAGGTGTGCCGGCTGTTTTAATTTTATTGGCGGTGATTGCTTATTTAAAGTACCTCAATTTTTCTTTTTTTCTGGACGAAGAAAACGAAGAGTTTGTGGTTCGAAAAGGTATTTGGAACAAAAGCCGCATTGCTATATCACTCGATAAAATTCAGCAGGTAAATATTAACCAGTCGTTTATTCAGAAACTAATAGGCGTGCATGCACTTGAGGTTGATACTGCCGGAAGCAATGGTAAAGAGGTTTCAATTCGTGCGATAAAGCAAGATTTGGCTTTATCGCTCAAAGCCCGATTAATGGAAAGCGGGAGGCAAGGTGTGATTTCAGATGAAAATGAAATTACAGGTGAGCCATCTGTAAAAGAAACGGAAAGGCCTTTTATACAGATTAGTTTACTGAGCCTTTTAAAAACCGGGATTACTTCAAATTACATCAGGAGCTTTGCAGTACTGCTTGCCTTTATGATTACCATTTTTCAAAACCTTGAAGAGTTTTTAAATGCTGCCGGATATACTAATCATTTAGATGAATATGTAAATCGCCGTGTAATGATGCAGTTTATTACCTTTATAATTGGTGCTATTATACTGCTTACATTAATTGTAAACCTGGTGCGAACCTTAATCAGGTATTACGATTTCAGGATCACAAAACAGCAAAATGCGTTGCTGTTATCTTACGGATTACTGAATACAAAAAACACCATTATTCGCCCGGAAAAGGTTCAGGTAGTTACTGTTGGGCGTAATTACTTTCAAAAGAAGTTTAATATAAACGACCTTAAAATAAGGCAGGCATCGGGTAACGAGGCTAACGACCGTGAGCAGAAAAAAACGGCTATCGAAATTCCGGGATGCAACAATAATGAGAAAGATGTGCTGTTGCAATTTCTATTAGGGAAAGTGCCGGAGCGTGGTGTTATGATAAAACCCAACTTCAGGAAAATGATCTTTCAGTCGGTTAAATTTTTGATTTTTCCTTTAGTGATCTTGATAGTTGTATTTGCTTCAGATGATTTCTCTGTAGAAAATCTTAAAGAGTTTATGAACGATATTAAGGTGTTTGCTTTAGTTTATATGCTTTTCGCGGGATTAATGGTATACTTTGGGTTTAGAAATAGCAGATTGTTTGTAAACAATGATTTCATCATTAAACAAAGTGGCGCATGGGATATTGATAACGATTTTATTGCTCCACACAAAATACAAACCATTTCGTTAAAGCAGTTTTTCTGGCAGAAATGGTCGGATGTTGGTGTAGTAACATTACATACAGCCGGCGGAACTATATCCTTTGGCTTAGCCAATTATACAACCCTTAAACAGCTCGTTAATTATTGGTTGTACCAAGTGGAAACAACAGATAAACACTGGATGTAGTACAATTTTAAATTATGAATTTTAAATTACGAATTATATAAAATGTCAAATACAAAAGCGTGGCTTGAGGCCGCACGTTTACGCACACTACCGTTATCGGTATCAGGAATATTAGTAGGTAGTTTTTATGCCTTGTCAAAAAATGATGGGGATTTCAACTGGACAATTTTAGCCTTTGCACTGCTTACAACATTGGGTTTACAGGTATTATCTAACTTTGCTAATGATTATGGCGATGGCGTAAAGGGTACCGATAATGAACACCGTATAGGCCCTGCACGCGCCATACAAAGCGGATCGATCACTATCGAGGCGATGAAAAAAGGGATTATCATCACATCAATCTTGACACTAATAGTTGCTGTCGCGTTAATATATGTATCTTTTGGTAGTGATAATTTTGGGTATTCAGTATTCTTTTTCTTTTTAGGATTGGCGGCAATTGCAGCAGCTATAAAATATACGGTAGGTAATTCGGCTTACGGATATAAAGGCCTGGGAGATATTTTCGTTTTTGTGTTTTTTGGGTTAGTAAGCGTACTAGGTTGCTACTTTTTATTTGCAAAACATATCGATGCGCTTATTATTATGCCGGCAATATCGGTTGGGTTACTAAGTGTTGCAGTGCTAAACCTTAACAACATGCGCGACCAGGTTAGCGATGCTATGAGTGGTAAAAATACCATAGTTGTAAAAATGGGTCCGCAGAGGGCTAAAATTTATCATTATACTATTATAGTTACAGCTTTAGCATTGACCTTATTATTCGCTATATTAAATAATTTTAAACCTTTGCAATACATCTTTTTAATCGCTTATATACCTTTTATACTGCACCTTAAAACAGTTGCTAAAAACACCGTGCCGAGAGATTTAGATCCTGAACTTAAAAAGGTAGCTTTGGGTACTTTCTTTTTATCAGTATTGCTTTGTATTGCCATGCAATTTTAATAAATACACACACTAAATATTTACAATTATGAAAATTACATTTTACGGCCACGCGAGCCTAGGCATAGAGGTTTCAGGGAAACACATTTTATTAGATCCATACATAACTGCTAATGAGCTTGCAAGCCACATAGATATTGAAAAAATTAAGGCGGATTATATTTTAGTAACACACGCGCATGGCGACCATATTCTTGATGTTGAAGCGATTGCTAAAAACAACAATTCGACTATAGTATCTAACGCAGAGATTGCAGATTATTATACTAAAAAAGGCTTCACAACGCACGGTATGAACCACGGCGGTAGCTGGAAATTTGATTTTGGTAGCGTAAAATATGTAAATGCAATACATTCGAGCCAATTTCCTGATGGTACTTACGGTGGTAACCAGGGTGGTTTTGTTATAGAGGCTGGAGGCAAAAATATCTACATTGCCGGCGATACTGCCCTAACTTATGATATGAAACTTATACCGCTTCGTACTAAGTTAGACCTTGCCATTTTGCCAATTGGCAGTAACTACACTATGGATGTGGAAGATGCTGTAATTGCTTCTGATTTTGTAGAATGTAACAAGGTATTAGGCTACCACTACGATACTTTTGGCTACATTAAAATTGACCATAGCGATGCTAAAAAGAAATTTGCTGATAAAGGCAAAGAGCTTATCCTTTTAGAAATTGGTTCTTCGATAGAACTTTAATCCTCTTCAAGGCCACGAATTACACAAATTAACACTAACAAAATTAGTGAGATTAATGTAATTCGTGGCCTTTTCTTTTTTCGTAATTCGTAATTAAAAATACATAATTATTTATTCGTAATTAACATGAAAGCTTCTTACCAAAAATATGTTTTAGATTTTAAGCGTCCCAGCGGAACATCTAGAGGTGTAATGACCGAGAAGGAAACCTGGTTTATCATTCTTGAAGATAACGGTAAACGTGGCATAGGAGAGTGCGGGATACTACGATCATTAAGTATTGATGACCGCCCGGGTTATGAGGAAAAACTACAATGGGTTTGCGAAAATATTTATTTAGGCGAAGACAAATTATGGGAAGAATTAATCGAATTTCCGTCAATACAATTCGGTTTAGAAACTGCTTTCAGGTCGTTAGAAGGTGAAACTCCTTACTTGTTATTTCCTTCTAAATTTACAAAAGGAGAGGCAAATATCAATATTAATGGGCTGGTATGGATGGGAGAACAAGCCTACATGAAAGAGCAAATTGAAGCTAAAATAAAGCAAGGATTCAATTGCATTAAGCTTAAAATTGGAGCCATAAATTTTAACTATGAGCTTGAATTATTGCGATTCATTAGGGATAATTTTAGTGCTAAAGAAATAGAGATTAGGGTAGATGCGAATGGTGCTTTTACTATAGATGAAGCTTTAAGTAAATTGGCTCAGTTATCAGAATTTCAAATACATAGTGTAGAGCAACCTATTAAACAAGGTCAGGCTGACAGCATGTCATGGCTGTGCTTAAATACACCATTGCCAATCGCTTTAGATGAAGAGCTTATAGGAGTATTTGCGATAAAAGATAAAGAGGCATTGCTACAAAAAATACAGCCGCAATACATTATTTTAAAGCCAAGTTTAGTAGGCGGATTTAGAGGTTGTAAAGAGTGGATTACTGTTGCTCAAAAATTTAATATTGGCTGGTGGGTTACATCTGCCTTGGAAAGTAACATCGGTTTAAATGCTATCGCACAATGGACATTTTTACAAAACAACCCAATGCCTCAGGGGCTAGGCACGGGTGTACTTTACACTAACAATTTTGAAAGTGCACTTGAGGTTAAAAGCGGACAACTATGTTATAATCCTCAAATAGCCTGGCAGGTACAGTTGTAATCAGGTATAATTTTGATTACCTTTTCTTTGATTCGTTATTAGTATAAAAATCACAAAAACAAGAGTTAACCTATTAACTAATATTATGCCACATAATACCGCAGATAATATCATTTAAATAGTATTTTTGCTTTAATATATGGGATTTAAAAATAATCCTTAATATATTTACAAAGTCGATAAAAACCCTAAAATAAAAACTACCGCAATGAGTTATTATCAAGTTAAAAACTTAGAACAATATTTCAAGCATTATAATAAATCTGTACGTGAGCCCCGAAAATTTTGGGATAAAGTAGCCGACGAAAACTTTACATGGTACCAAAAATGGGACAAAGTTGTTGAGTTTGACATGGTAGAAGCCGAAGTAAAGTGGTTTGTAAATGCAAAGGTAAACATTACTAAAAACTGTATTGACCGTCACCTTGCAAAAAGGGGAGATAAAGATGCTATAATATTTGAACCTAATAACCCTGAAGAAGCAGCACAACATATAACATATAACGAATTGTACGACCGTGTTGCTAAAATGGCAAACGTACTTAGAGATCAGGGAGTTAAAAAAGGAGACCGTGTTTGTATTTACTTACCAATGATTCCAGAACTAGCCGTATCTGTACTGGCTTGCGCCAGGATAGGAGCCATTCACTCGGTAATATTTGCGGGTTTTTCTGCTTCTGCAATAACCTCACGTATAAACGATTCAGGTTGTAAAACAGTAATCACTTCAGATGGTGGTTACCGTGGCAGCAAAACAATAGAACTTAAAAGTATTGTAGATGAGGCTCTTAAAACCTGCCCGACTGTAGAAAATGTATATGTTGTAAAACGTACTAATGCAGACGTTAATATGCAGGAAGGCCGCGACCAGTGGTTACAGCCATTACTAGATGCTGCTGTGCCTAACAATGTTGCAGAAATTATGGATGCTGAAGATCCGTTATTTATACTTTACACATCGGGCTCTACGGGTAAGCCTAAAGGCATGCTGCACACTACTGCAGGTTACATGGTGTATGCGGCTTATACTTTTAAAAATATTTTTGCTTACGAAGAAAATGATATTTACTGGTGTACTGCCGATATTGGCTGGATAACAGGGCACTCTTACATACTTTACGGACCATTGCTTAATGGTGCAACAACGGTAATTTTTGAAGGCGTACCATCATATCCTGATTTTGGCCGTTTTTGGGAAGTTATAGATAAACACAAAGTAACCCAGTTTTATACTGCACCTACGGCAATACGTTCGTTGGCAAAAGAAAACTGGAGCTGGGTAGATAAGCACGACCTATCTACATTAAAAGTAATAGGATCTGTTGGAGAGCCTATTAATGAAGAGGCTTGGCACTGGTATAATGACCATGTGGGCAAAAAGAAATCGCCTATTGTAGATACCTGGTGGCAAACCGAAACGGGAGGTATTATGATATCGCCGCTACCATTTGTAACCCCTACAAAACCTACTTATGCAACTTTACCATTACCGGGTGTACAGCCTGTATTAATGGATGAAAGGCGTAATGAAATAGAAGGTAACCAGGTTGTAGGCAGTCTTTGTATAAAATTTCCTTGGCCAGGTATGGCGCGTACTATTTGGGGCGACCACCAAAGGTTTAAAGATACCTATTTTTCTACCTTCCCGGGTAAATATTTTACTGGCGATGGCGCACTTCGTGACGAAGTAGGTTACTATCGTATTACTGGCCGTGTAGATGATGTTGTAATAGTATCGGGGCATAACCTTGGCACAGCCCCTATTGAAGATGCTATTAACGAACACCCTGCAGTGGCAGAGTCGGCTATTGTTGGTTTCCCGCACGATGTTAAAGGTAGCGCATTATACGGCTTTATAATTCTTAAAGAATCGGGTTCAGGCCGTGTAAAAGAAAATCTTGAGAAAGAAATTAATGAGCACATATCAAGCCACATTGGGCCAATTGCAAAACTAGATAAAATACAGTTTGTTTCGGGCTTGCCTAAAACACGATCTGGCAAAATTATGAGGAGGATACTTCGCAAAATTGCAGAGGGTGATTATACTAACTTTGGAGATACATCTACATTGCTAAACCCAGAAATTGTTGAAGAAATAAAAGATGGAAGAATAGAGTAATATTCCTCATTTCAGCTACAAACGACATCAGCAATGGTGTCGTTTTTGATTATATTGCATTACCAAACCAACAATAATGACCAGAAAACTAGTAGCATTTTTAATTGTGTTTTTATTGTGTAATAGTGCACATAGCCAAACTTATGAGTTTGATTATATGTTGGAAACAGAACACAAAATGGCCCCCGACTCAATTATAAAACATATTTACCAATACACTAATTCTAAAGATAATAGTTACCTGCTAAATGTTGAAGAGGTAGGTGCAGATAAATTATCGTTATTTTTATTAGACAGAGAGGGATGGGTAGCAGAAGGAACTATTTCGAAAAAAGATTTTTTTGATGTAGAATCGCAGGTATTTAATTGTGATGCAATTCGCCTATATCGAAACGATTATAAAAAGAAACAAGTAAAAAATTACCAGTTTACTGTTTTAAAAGATACCATTATTAATACGGTTGCTTATAACCATTATATTTTAAAAAGTGTTGATGCTAAAAGGGAAGCCAGAAAAAAATTGGGTACTCAGCATTACATAACTTATAAAAACATGGATAATTATAAGCCTACAGTAGCATCAGAGTCAGCTGCATATGAAGAATATAAAGTCACTAAAAATATTCCGAACGGACTGTACAAACAACATTATATAATTATGCCAGATGGTAAAAAAAGAAAATCATTTAATGTAATGTCTTACAAAATCTGTAAAAAGAGTATATTACTACATGTTTGTAATAATAAGTAAACATTTATTTTATATGTTGATTTGAATAACACAATTATTTAATTTACAGTTATTTCAATATATTTGTTATGACACAAACAATTCTCAAATACAATGTTAAATACAGGTTCAGAAGCCGATTATTTGCGCAAAGCGCTTGAGGCATCAGGTATAGGAACCTGGCATTTTAATCTTCTGTCTGGCGAAATGCATATGAATGATGTTGCTAAACATCTTTTTGGCACAACTGAAGATAATGTTATATATACCGATGTTGTAGCAAAAGCAAACAAAAGCGCGCAAGATACTCTTATGCTAGCTTTAAATACTGCACGTAGCACTGGCACACTCGATATACAATATCCTACCAGTAATTTTACTATTATTCATGCTAAAGGTAAAAGACAGCCGGAATCTGACTTTTTTATAGGTACGGTTCAGGAAGTTACAAATACCCACAAAAATTACACAACAGCTATTGATGGCGATACGCTAAGTACAATTATTCATGAATCTCCGGTTGCTATAGGCCTATATGTTGGCAAAGAACTTAATATTGGCGTAGCCAACGATATTATGCTTAGTTTTTGGGGCAAAAGCAAAGTTGTAATTGGGCAACGACTTGAAAAGGCTGTACCTGAACTAGAAGGTCAGGACTTTATAAAAATTCTTACCGAAATTTTTGATAATGGGCAAACTTATGAAGTAACCGATGCGCCTGCACGTGTTGCATTAAACGGAATTTTAGATACATATTATTTTGATTTTACCTATAAACCTCTATTTGACAATCATGGGCAGGTTTATGCAATTATGAATATTGCTGTTAATGTTTCCGACAGGACAATGGCTAAAACGCGACTGCAGCAAAGTGAGTCGCGTTTTAAAGCTATTACTAACCAAAGCCCCATGGCTATTGGCCTGCTTAAAGGCCGAAATATGGTTATTGAACTTGGCAACGATAAAATATTTGAAGTTTGGGGTAAAACAGCCGCGGTAACCGGTTTACCTATTATGGAGGCATTACCGGAACTGGAAGACCAGGGCTTTATAGAAATTTTAGAAGCCGTTTATGATACCGGTATAGATTATAGAGGTTACGATATAATGGCCAAATTGTACCATAATAACGTACTTAAAGATGTTTATTTTGATTTTACCTATTCGCCATTAAAAGATGAAAAAGGTAAAATATTAGGTGTACTTATTTTAGCTATAGACGTTACAGAGCGTTTAAATACTATTAAAAAAATTGAGGAAAGTGAGGCTAAATTTAAAGCCGTAATATATTCTGCGCAGGCAGCAATGGCTGTTTTTAAAGGGCGTGAGCTGGTTGCAGATATTGCTAACGATGCTTTTTTGGAATTTGTTGGGCGTGATGCAGATAGTTTTGTTGGCAAGCCTTTATTAGAATCAATGCCCGAAATGCTGGGACAGTCATCTATAGACTTTATGAATGATGTATTTGATAATGGAATAAAAACACACCATTATGGCAGGCAGGTAACAATTATGAAAAATGGTGTGCTTACACCTAATTATTATAATGTAAGTTACACACCGCTTTTTAATACTGAAGGCGAAGTTTATGCTGTTTTAGATATTGCTATTGATGTAACCGAAGCTATTAAAACACAACAGGCTATTGAAGAAGCTGAAGCATCATTACGAAGTGCTATAGAACTGGCAGAGCTGGGTACCTGGAGCCTTGTGCCTGCTACAGGTGAGGTTAATTATTCTGACAGGATGCTGGAATGGTTTGGGTTATCTGGCGATCCTGAAGATATTAAAGATGTTGTACAAAGTATTCACGAAGATGATAGGGCAAGGGTTGAGGCATCTATAGCAAAATCGTTCGACCCGGAATCTGGCGGCTGGTATGATGAAGAGTATAAGGTTGTAAACCGCGTAACCGGCAGAGAACGTATATTGCATGCACAAGGTAAAAGCTTTTTTGATAATGATGGTAAAGCGTACATGATTAGCGGTACAGCCCAGGATATTACTGCTATTAAAAAAGTACAACTTGCGCTGGAAAATGAAGTAAAACAACGTACAGACGATTTATTAACAGCTAATAAAGAGCTTGAAGATGCTAATGTAAGATTGTTAAATACAAACCAGGAACTAGAGCAATATGCTTATGTTGCCAGTCACGATTTACAAGAGCCATTGCGTAAAATAAGTATGTTTTCTAACCTGCTTAAAGAACGTGATAAAGCAGGGGCACATACGGGTACCATTGATAAAATTGTAAAATCATCTGAAAGGATGTCGATGCTTATTAAAGATTTATTGGAGTTTTCCAGGCTTTTAAATCCGGATACCCGTTTTGTAAAAACTAATTTACAAAATATAGTTATTGATATTAAAAATGATTTCGAATTACTTATAGATGAAAAACATGCAGAAGTAACCATAGAAACATTACCAATTATTGATGCTGTACCGTTGCAAATGAACCAGCTTTTTTATAACCTTATTGGTAATGCGCTTAAATTTATGCCAGATAATGTTAAACCAAAAGTAACTATTGGTTATGATAAATTAACTGCAAGCGAGGTTGGTGCATATATTACACATCCGGTAGGTAATTACTACCAGTTTTATGTAAAAGATAATGGCATTGGTATTGATGAACAGTACCAAAAACAAATTTTTGAAGTATTTAAAAGACTGCATGCCCGCACAGAATATTCAGGATCGGGCATTGGGCTGGCAATATGCAGGCGTATTGCAGTTAACCATAACGGTGCCATTTATACAAAATCAGAAATAGGGAAGGGGACAACCTTTTACGTTATTTTACCTGAAAAACAATTTGTAAACTAATTAATGATGCAGAATTTTTTTAAAGAACTTTTAGAATATACCTTTCACTTTAATGAAAAAGTTATCGATGTACTTTTAAATGATCCAGTAAATTTTCCTAAAAAATCGTTGGAATTATTAAACCATACCATTAATACACAGGAAGTTTGGAATGCAAGAATGCTTGGCCAGCCGGTTATAATCTCGGCATGGCAAATACGTGATACTGATTTATTAAAACAAATCAATATCACTAATTATGAAATGTCGCTAAAAATTGTTGATACTGTTGATTTTGAAAAAAGTATTGATTATAAAAACAGCAGGGGTGAAGCATATACCAACAACGTAAAAGATATGCTTTTTCATATAGTGAATCACTCTACCTACCACCGTGCACAAATTGCAACCGATTTTAAAGCCTATGGAATTACACCTTTGGCTACTGATTATATTTTTTATAAGCGCGATAAAAATCTTTAAATTAAATATTCAATTTACGTTTAAGCTTTAAAAAAATCATAGCTGTTGTAAAAGCATTTCCCCAAGATGTGTTACGGTCGCTTTTATCAATTTTTAGCGCTTCGCAAACATCGTCAAGGCTGGTTTGGGTGTTATCGGGCAAATCTTTAAAACGCTGATATAGTGCATTGGTATCCATAATAGGGTTTTTAAGCCTGCCTAAATCTAACCTTTTTAAAGCCTGGTTAATCATCTCGATATCGAGGTTAACATTGTGCCCTACAAGGGTTGCGTCTTTTACAAAGTTGATAAACTGTATCATGCCTTCGGCCTCAACAACTTTTTCATTACTTTCTTTAAGTAAGCCATTATGCGCTACAGATTGTGTACTGTGCTTTTCCTGAAGTATTTGTATATTTAAAAAGTCACCAACTTCAATAGCATTACCTACAACTGCAATTGCCCCAATAGAGAGTATAACATCTTCACGCCAATCAAAGCCGGTAGTTTCCATATCAAAAACAACATATCTTTTTTGGTTACTGTTTTCGTTTTCAAACAATGAGAGATAATTTTTCCAAAACTGCGGGGTACTGCCTGTAAGCCATTCAAATGCCATAATTATTTAATATAAGTTAACGAAAACCTGTTTTTAATGAGATCCTGAATATCGCTTATTGGCTGAAAACAATTTTTAAGTTTGACCTTATCGGTTTTAGATAAACTGTTTAAATCAATATACCTACCGTTAGAACTGTTTATTAAACCTTCTTCGGTTCTAAAGCGTTGTAATACATTAAAAGCTTCTGCACATTCATCGTATAGATCGGTATTTTGAGGCTCCAGTTCAGCAAGCTTTTTATAACGCTGGTACGTATTAGTAATTTCGGTAAGGCCCTGGCTTAAAGCTAAAAGTCGCGCAGCATCTATTAGCGGCTCTAAAGCGCGCGATTTAATATCAAAACTATCTTTATGTTCGCCATCGCCTTCTAATAAAAACTGCCTGAAAAAGCCTAATGGTGGTGGGTTTTTAAGTGTATCATTTGCTAAATAGGCAAAGAACTTTTTATTACGGGAAATATTGGTTTGTATAAAATTTGTAAGCACATCTTCTATAGCCGGATATCCGTATATGAAGTCGACATCAAAAAATAAATTACTAATTTCAATACCTTTTTCAGCTGGAGTATTAATCCAGGTGTTATACTGTTTAACCCAGTCCGTCAATGATTTACACCATTGTGGGTTTTTTGCCATGATATTATAAGGTGAAAATTCGTAACCCACTTTATTAAGCGATTCAGTAACTAATTCAGCAAGTTCCACAAAGTATCGTTTTACGGTTTCATATTGTCCCGGTTCTACATCTTCAAAAACTAAGGCATTATCCTGATCGGTAAGTAACAGTTGCTCCTTACGACCCTGGCTCCCTAAATTAAGCCATACAAAACGAACAGGGGGGTGGGTTCCTATTTTTATTACAGCCAGCTCTATAGCACGGCGGGTTAGAGCAATATTTATCTCAGCCACAATATTCGCCATGTGAGAAATAGGAATATTTTTATCTATAGAGCTCTGAATTAAATCAGTAAGTTTTTCGCGAACGTATTTAAGCTCCTTATTATTAGTAGCCCTGCGGGTTTGTTTTAATAAAACTCCGGGTGTGTTAGACTGTGCCGCAACAACATCGTGTTCGGATATTATTCCGGTCACTGCCGATTTATCGCTTCCATCGCGGGTAACGCAAAGGTGGCCTACGTCATGCTTAAGCATCATCATTTGCGCTTCGGCAACCGATATATTTTCGGGAACGGTAATAACTGGGCTTGTCATAACATCTTTAGCCTCTGCAGTAATAGGGAATAGGCCCGTTGCAATTTTAGACCGTAAATCCCTATCGGTAATTATACCAATGGGTAATTGATCTTGCTGAATTATTACACTACCTATAGCGCTGTTTGCCATAGTTTTAGCAATAAACATAAGCACATCTTCCGGGTTTGCAGTTATAGGGTTACGGCTGTATTTTATAGGCTGAAAATATTGTATATCGGCATCCTGTTCATTAAAAATGGTGTTTTCAGATAATAACCTTCCGCTACGTTCTTTATCATACGGGTTACGGGTTTGAGAGGCAAAGCTTTCCAATAGAAATTCTAACACCTTAGCATTATGAGTTACATAAGGTTGAAAAATAGCTATAGGAATACCGTAAACAACAGATTCTTCGCGTGCATGAGCCGTCATTAAATAATCATTCTTAGCAAAAAAGGGGCGAAGTCCCAGTATATCGCCCTCGTCACACTTATCAATAAGCATTTCTTCAGCGTCAGATGTTAGCGATAAGCCTACAGCACCATCTTTAACTATATAAAAATTAGCATGTGTAGCATCGCCACCTTTAAAAAGAATTTGGTTCTTTTCAAGGTAAATAACTTTGGTAGATTCTGCAATAGTTAGTAACTCAACTGCAGTGAGGCTGTTAAAGGGCGGAAAATGTTTTAGAAAATCGGCAACATTTTGAGCAACAGGATTTTTCATTACCGGAATTTTAATGCTTAAAAATAGTATTTTAAAATGATTATTAAAAGTAATGCTTACGCGAAAAACACAAAGGTTTGTTAAAATTTAATTATATCAAAACCGCTTAGTAAATTTACAGTTATAATTCAATAAACTTAAAACATGAAATTATCAGTAAAAATTGCCGTTTTATTTATGGCATTTACAACAACATTTGTAGTAGCTCAGGAAAAAAAACCGGCAAGCCCGGCGGCAACAGCTACAGGAGTTATTGGCGGCAGTACTATTACAATTAACTACAGCAGCCCATTTGTAAAAGGCAGAACTATTTGGGGTGATCTTGTACCTTACGGACAAGTATGGCGTGCAGGCGCTAACGATGCTACAACTTTTGAGACAAGTAAGGCAATTACTGTTGAAGGTAAACAACTTGCCGCAGGTAAATATACATTTTTTGTTATACCTGAAAAAGATGGAAAAGCTACTGTAATATTTAACAGCGAGGCTAAACAATGGGGCGCTTATAAATATGACGAAAAGAAAGACGCGCTTAGAGTGTCTATCAAATCTAAAAAATCGGCTAAGCTTAATGAAAGCCTTGTTTATAAAGTAAACAAAAATAATGTAACACTTAGCTGGGAGAATCTTGATTTCCCAATCAGTGTAAAATAATATCTTTAAAATTTATAATATTAAGCAGATTGTTCGTTAAGGGCAATCTGCTTTTATTTATAGTATACCTAAAGTGATGGTGGTTTATTATATATTCTATTTTACATAATATACATTATAAGTCAAAAATATAAATTTAAAAGGAGTGAGGTTTAGAGACTATTTTACAATAAAATATTATAATAATCAGTGTTATTAGCTCTTTTAAGGCTATTCTAATTTAAGTATCTTGCGGCAAAATAAAAACCTATGTCCGCAACCTATATTATAGATGCCCAAATTACAGATACAATTTATGCTGAAAAAGAAATTATGTATAATGATTTCGAAAACTGCACATTTACCGGTTGCGATTTTTCTAACTGTGATTTTACCGGCGTTGCATTTATAGATTGTGTTTTTATATCATGCAATTTTTTTGAAGCTAAAGTAAATTATGTATCGTTTAGAGATGTACAATTTAATGATTGCAACTTTACGGGCGTAAATTTCTCTATGTGCGATGCTTTGCTATTTAGTTTTGGTTTCAAAGATTGCAAGCTTGATTTTAGCAAGTTTTACACATTAAAACTTAAGGCAACTGTGTTTACAAATTGCAGTATTACTGCCGTAGATTTTATGAATGCCGATATTACTGACGTTATTTTTGATAATTGTGACCTGCATAAATCGGTTTTTAACGATACAATTGCCAATAAAGCCGACTTTACTACCAGTTATAACTTTATAATTGACCCTGAAAAAAATAAATTGAAAAAGGCAAAGTTCTCACAGGCAGGTCTTAAAGGCTTGTTAGCTAATTATGACATTATTGTTAAGTAGATATTACCTAAATTTATTAGGAAGTTACTAAAACATACCTTACATTTGCAGCTTACTATTAATCATGTTATGGGTTTTTAGTATTTAAGACCAGGGGGCTCCACCTCTGGTCTTTGCTTTTTATATCAGTTTGTAATTTTTAAGTTTTATCTTAGTAAGTAAATAACTAAGCTTATGAACTTTAAAAATCTCTTCGCAATCACTGTTCTGACAATATTGTTATTTTTAGGCTTACTAGCAATATCATATAAAAATGATCTTCCTGTTGATGGTAATTTAACGTATGGCTTCCCGCTAACAATTCAGGAAACTTTGTCTGGCGATGTGCCTATTACCAATACACAACAACCAGAACATTTTTCTTACGCTAATTTATTTGTCGACGCTTTGTTTTCAATCGCCATAGCCACTACAGCAGTATTTCTGTTTCGAGAACGAAAAAGAAAATAAGCCCCTTCCCTATCAATTTTTTAATTTTATTAAAAAATTAGTATAATCACACTATACTTCATAATTGTAAGTTAAATATGCTATTGTTAAATGTTGATAATTCATAAAACACGTTTATTTTATTATTTTAGACCTATAAAACAAACAAGCTATGAAAAAAGTAAATGTATTGATTGTGCTTATGTTAGGGATTCTGTTTGCTACAGTATCCTGCAAAAAGGACAAACAAAATCAGGACCTATCGGGTGTTGAGACCAAAACAGATGATGTAATTGCGCTCGACAGCACTAAAATTGCCCCTTTCTTTGCAAAATACACTCAGTTTAAAGAGTATGAACCAGAAATTAGAAAGCTGTATAAAAAATATAACTATAAGTATATTTGGCATGATAAAAAAGGGCCTATTGAGTTTGCCAGTGTGATATACAATCAGGTAAACCAGTTGCAAAAAGAAGGTGTGAAAAACGACATTCCTTACAAAAAAGAGTTTAACGAACTGTTTGAAGAAGAGAGTAAACCAACAGTTGACTCTGAATTATTAATCAGCTCAATGTACTTTTATTATGCTAATAAAGTATATGGTGGCCTTGATGCTAATGCCAGTAAACAAACTGGCTGGTACCTGCCCCGCGAAAAAACAGATTATGTTGCCTATCTGGAAACTCTTATTGAAGATCCAGCTAAGCTAAACCAGAAATCATCAGAACTTTTTAGCGAATACTACAACCTTAGAAAAGGTTTGCAAAAGTATCGTGATATAGAGAAAAAAGGTGGCTGGGGAACTATTACCTTACCCGAAGGTGTAAAATCTTTTAAAGAAGGCGATTCAGCTGCAGCTATTGGCCAGTTAAGAAGTCGCTTATTTGCAGAAGGCTTTATTAAAAGCGATTCTAAGAGTACTCAATTCGACAGTGATTTAAAGGCCGCTATTACCGAATATGAAAAAAGGCACTTTAGAACTTTTGATGGTAAAGTTGGCCCGGCAATTGTAAAAGAATTAAATATACCTGTAGCCGAACGCATTAAAACCATTACTGTTAATATGGAGCGTTGCCGATGGATTACTCCCGATATTGATAAACAACAGGAATACATTGCGGTTAACATACCGTCGTACAGATTACGATACGTGCGTGATGGCAAGCCCTTTCTTATCTCTAATGTAGTGGTTGGTAAAGAGCTTAATAAAACGGTTGTGTTTAGTGGCCAGATGAGTTACCTGGTATTTAGCCCTTATTGGAATGTGCCTAAAAGCATCCTTGAAAAAGAAATTAAACCAGGTATTGCTAAAAATTCTAATTACTTAGCACAACACAATATGGAATGGAATGGTAATATGGTGCGCCAAAAACCGGGCGGGCAAAACTCGTTAGGTAAAGTAAAATTTATGTTTCCAAACTCTAATAATATTTACCTGCATGATACTCCTGCAAAAGGTTTATTTAATACCGATGACAGGGCGTATAGCCACGGTTGTGTACGTGTAGAAAAAGCCCGCGAGCTTGCCATTGCTATTACTAAAAAAGATGGTAACTGGAACGAGGCAAAAGTTGATAAAGCCATGAATGCCGGTAAAGAAAATACATATAGCCTTAAAACTAAAATACCGGTTTATATTACGTATTTTACAGCCTGGGCAGATGAAAATGGTAATGTAGCTTTTTTTGAAGATATTTATGATCGCGATAATAGCCTGGCTAACCTGCTTTACAAATCATAAGCAGTTATAAATGAAAACAAAAAGGGGAAATCAAATTAGTGATTTCCCCTTTTTTTATTTTATAAAATATTAAGTTATAAACTTAATGGGCTAATGCATTTGTAAAACCTGCGTGTATACATAGCACTGCCTAAATCACTAACGGTAACCGCCATTTCTTTACCAGATGATGCGTGTATAAACTTTGATTTCATTCCGTTTGCTTCGCATACAATACCTACATGCCCAATTGATTTGTTATCGCGGTAACCGTAAAACACCAATACATCGCCTACCTTAAAATCTGCTGGTTTTAGTGATTTACCTAAGCTTTTAAATCCTGATGAACTTCGGGGTAAGCTTATACCAAAATGATTATAAACATAATTTACAAAACCCGAGCAGTCAAAACCTTTTTTAGGGTTAGATGATGCGTATTTATAAGCAGTGCCCATATAGTGTTTAGCAAAAGCTATAATTTCATCACGTCTATCCAGTTGCGGTGTAGTGATGGTCACTACTGGCTCAGTTTTGGCTTTGGTATATTTTGTAAGCGTGCTAAAGCCTGTAAAAGCAGCCAATCCGGCTACTAATAAAAAGGTGTGTTTTAGTATCTTCATACGGCTAATATACCAAAAGCCATGCCTTAAAACAATTTAACAAAAGTTAAAGATTTTGTTAGTAGTCTTTTTCGTAAACCAATTGTAACTTTATAATTAATGTAAGTCCTTATATAACTTAGGTTTTTAGCATACTCTAAATTAATCGGTTACAATAAAAAATATTTTTAATGAAAGCAATTCAAATTCAAAAAGCCGGGCCTGCCGAAAGCCTGGAATACACAACTAAAGATACTCCTATCATTAATGATGATGAAATTCTTATTAAATCAATAGCTATTAGCATAAACCCTATCGATGTAAAAACAAGGGCGGGTAATACCTTATTGCCAAAATTATTGGCTTATGGTCCTGTAATATTAGGCAGGGACGTATGCGGAACAATTGTTGACGTTGGAAGAAAAGTAACCGGACTTAAAAAAGGCGATGTCGTATTTGGTGTTATTAGTTTTCCTGACGGAGGTAAAACTTATGCCGAATATGTTGCCGCTGTTGCTAATCAGGTTACACTTAAACCAGATACTATAACTCCTGCGCAAGCTGCAGCCGCAAGTCTTGCCGCATTAACTGCATTACAGGTTTTGCAAGGTAATGTAAAAAGCGGCGATCGTGTACTGGTACATGCAGCATCTGGTGGTGTGGGGCATTTTGCAGTTCAAATAGCCAAGCATTGGGGCGCCTATGTAATAGGAACGTCTTCGGCAGACAACCGTGACTTTGTTTTAGGGCTTGGCGCCGATGAGCACATCGATTATAAATCACAAAAATTGGAAGATGCTACTCAGGATATTGATTTTGTATTTGACAATATCGGAGGTGAAACTATAAATCATTCCCTTAATGTAATGAAACCGGGAGCTACAATTATTAGCCTGCCTACCGGCAAAAATGAAGAAGTTGCTCATAAAGCAGAAACTAAAGGTATAAGGGGTTTTACTTTTCAAACAAAATCTGACGGCAAAGACATGAAAATTCTTGCCGATTTATTACAAAGTGGAGCTATTAAACCGTACATATCGCACACCTTTACTTATAACGAAATGGTTGCTGCACACAAACAAATTGAAACCAGCAGAACGGTTGGCAAAGTTGTAGTTGTATTTCAGCCTTAAAATAAAAATCCCACAATTATAAAAATTGCGGGATTTACATATTTTGATTTTATTGTAATGTGTAGTGCTGCAGGTTTCAACTGCAATTGTGCAGTTACGTTTTACCTTAAACCGTCACTTCCGATTTTAGAAAGGTGGCCGCTAAATGTTCCCTGTATAATTTCAGGTCACGGGGCACATTAGCATTTTTTTCGATGTCATGAAAATGCATTCCCTCTAATGGTTCCATACCGGTAAAAGCATTCATCCTGTGAAAACCAAACAGTGGCCCATCATCTACGCTACGTTCATTAAAAAATTCTCCCGGCAAGGTAAATGCTTCTTTTGGCGCATTCCACGAAGTGTTTACCATATACTTACGCCCGTGCATAGTGCCTCCTTTACCATAATTTATAGCCGGATTACTGCGCGAACGCCCATCGCTATTATAAATACCTTTAGCATGGCCTTTGGTAAAAACAACATCGATATATTTTTTAAAATCGTGTGGTAACTGAAACCACCATATTGGCGTGTGGTAAATAATAACATCAGCCCATACATAATTACGCACTTCTTCGGCAGCATCATACCCAGAGCTAATGTTGGTTATTTTAACTTCGAAATCTTTCTGTTGGGTAAAAAAAGCAAAAGTTTCGGCAGCTACCGTGTCGTTAAACTTTCCGCCAGAGTGGCCAAATTCCTGGCCTCCATTTATTATAAATACTTTAGTCATATGATTTTTAATTTGATAGGGCAAATTTAATACACAATAAACTATCACGAAAATAAGATAAATCATACCTTTGTATTATAATTATAATAATTAGTTTTGGTAAATTTAGAATGGTACCGCACATTTAAAGCTATATATAAATGCGGAACGCTTACCGGCGCTGCGCAGGAGCTTTTTATTTCTCAGCCTGGGGTAAGCCTGCACCTTAGTTCTCTTGAAACATATACCGGCTACAAATTGTTTGACCGTAAAGGCCGCCACATGGTTCCTACAGAGCGCGGCAAAGTATTATACAATTTTATTACAGAAGCTCTCGCCAAACTTGAAGAAGCGGAAAAAAACTTTCAACGCAGTACCGAAAAACATATACCTACCATTAGTGTTGGCATGTGTTTTGAAACGTTTCAGATAACGCTGGAGCCTTATATAGCCACACTACCCTTTAATGTGATTATTAAGTTTGGAGAATATCCGGAGATGATCGAAAATTTAGAAAAAGGCATACTCGACCTTATTATTACTCCGCAAATGGTAACAAGTACCGATGTTGAATATGAGCCTTTTAGCCAGGAAACCATTGTAATGGTAGCCGGAACTACTACAGATGTTGATGAGTTTAATGAGATACTTGCCTACAATAATGCTGATGGCATGGATGCCTGGCTAAAAAAACAAAAATGGTATGGTACGACCGGAGATATGGAACACCTGCGACGTTTTTGGCAGCTTAATTTTAATAAATATCCTGATTTTAGGCCCAACTATATTGTACCAAATCTGAATTCAATAATACGTTGTTTGGGCAGCGGTATTGGCCTGGCGGTTATACCTGATTTTTTATGCCGACGTGAAATTGAGGCCGGGCAAATTAAGTTATTATGGGAAGGAAATCCCAAACTTACCAATATTCTGCATTTTGCCACCCGTAAAAAAACAATGTATACCGATGAAATTACGGTTATTAAAAATATTTTTAAAGAAGTGATGGCAAAACCTGCCGTAGCCGGTATTACTGAACAAGCGATTATAGATTAAACCAAAAAGTGGAATAACAAGCTTAGCTTATTATTCCACTTTGTATATTTAATGAAGATTTTTTAATCCTCCAGTTTTCTTCTTTTTCTTTCAGTAGAAAGTAAATTAAGCTCACGGCTGGTTTGCCCTGCAACCGATGTATTTTCTTCTGCCCTGCGTATAAGGTATGGCATAACATCGCGCACGGGTCCGAATGGCAGGTACTTCGCCACATTATAATCATTAGCCGATAAATTAAAGCTGATGTTATCGCTCATACCGTATAACTGTCCAAACCAAAAACGGCGGTCGCTTTTATCAACGTCTTGTTTTTTCATAATTTTCATCAGCTTATATGAGCTATCTTCATTATGAGTACCGGCAAAAATGGCCATAGAATTTATATGTTCTGCCATATAATCAATAGCGGCATCATAATTATCATCGGTAGCCTGTTTAGAAATGCATATAGGGGATTTGTAACCCAATTCGGCAGCACGCTTGTTTTCTTTTTCCATGTAAGCGCCGCGCACAATTTTCATACCTATGTAAAAGCCTTGTTCCTGTGCCTGGGCATGCAGTTTTTTAAGATAATCCAGCCTGTCCCAACGGTACATTTGTAACGTATTAAAAACAATAGGCTTCTCCTTATTATATTTAACCATCATATTGGCCACCACATCATCGGCGGCATCTTGCATCCAGCTTTCTTCGGCATCAATTAATAATGCAACATCATTAGCATGCGCTTCTTTACAAACTGTTTCAAACCGGTCAATAACACGTTTCCATTCGGCAGCTTCTTCAATAGTAAGAGTTTTGCCCTCTCCTAGTTTTTGGTACAATTCAAATCTTCCAAAACCGGTTGGTTTAAAAACTGCAAACGGTATGGCATTTTTTTCTTTAGCAAAAGTTATGGTTTTAAGCGTTTTTTCGAGCGCTTTATCAAACTCGCTTTCATCTTCTTTGGCCTCTACAGAATAATCTAATACAGATGAGACCCCTTTAGTAAACATTTTATCTACCACAGGCAGGCAATCTTCTTCACTTATACCGCCACAAAAGTGATCGAAAACAGTAGCACGAATTAACCCTTCAACAGGTAAATGCGCTTTCAATGCAAAATTAGTAACCGCCGTACCAATACGTACTAAAGGTTGCGATGCTATCATTTTAAACAAAAAATACGCCCTATCCAGTTCGGTATCACTCTTTAGCGCAAAGGCCGCAGCCGTATTATTGAAGATCTTTTCCATTTGCTTTAAAAAAATTTGTACAAATATAAATACTGTTTAATAATTAATGCCTTAAAATACTTTATTTTGCTTTTTCTTTAATACAAAAGCAATGCAGCACATACAAAGCTCCGGCTACAACATATATTTTAACGGTGAATGTTATAACTATCTGCAAAAATTATTGCAGCCCGGCAGTTATAGCACCGTTTTTATTATTACCGATGAAAACACATCGCAACACTGCCTGCCTAATTTTTTAGCACAGCTGGCGACCGAGCTCCCTTTTGAAATTATTGAAATAGAACCCGGAGAAAGCAATAAAACAATTGAGACCTGTATTCAGGTTTGGCACGCACTAACCGATTTAGGTGCCGATCGCAAGAGCCTTATTATAAATGTGGGTGGTGGCGTAGTAACCGATTTGGGCGGGTTTGCAGCCTGTACCTTTAAACGGGGTATGGATTTTATAAATGTACCTACTTCCCTACTCGCTATGGTTGATGCCTCTGTAGGTGGTAAAACCGGTGTTGACCTTGGGGTACTTAAAAACCAAATTGGTATTATCAATAATCCTATTGCCGTTTTAGTTGATACTCAGTTTTTAGAAACCCTGCCTGCCGAACAAATGCGGTCTGGATTGGCTGAAATGCTTAAGCATGGACTTATAGAGAGCAAAGATTACTGGAAAGAATTAACAGATTTAAATAACTTAACTACAGATGATTTAGGTAGTTTAATTTATCAATCGGTTCAAATAAAAAATGAAGTAGTAATGCAAGATCCGAACGAGAAAGGCTTGCGTAAAATACTCAATTTCGGGCATACATTAGGCCATGCTATAGAATCGTATTTTTTAGAAAGCGACGATAAAACAACACTATTACATGGTGAAGCCATTGCTATAGGTATGATACTGGAAGGTTATATTTCGGCCCGGCAAAACCTGTTGCCTGAGGCAGAATATCAAGAACTGAAATCAGTAATACATTCGATATTTCCTAAGGTAAGTTTTAGTCAGAATGACATCAATTCTATTATAAGTTTATTAGTACACGATAAAAAAAACGAGTCAGGTAAGGTACAATTTGTACTACTAGAACGCATTGGTCACGCAGTTATTAACAAAACAGTTGATAACTCATTAATATTCAATGCGTTTGAAGACTATCAAAAGTAACATTTTTTTAAGACATTTGTTTTTAAATACGCATTATTATTTTTTACATTTGCCGGGATGAATTTAAAACAAAACATGTTTTCCCTCTTAAGGGCCATCAGTAATTACAAGGCTTTGGCCGGAGTAAACATGGCGCTATTGGCATTCAGGATCATAGATTCTGAAAGGGTTTTATATAATGCAGACAGCTGTAACGAAAAATTACAGATACGGTATGCTAACCTAAGGGTTTGAAAATTAGGCTACAATTTTAGTTATTTCTTATTTTTCTAATCTTTTTTCACTAATTTTCACAAATGAACACAAAATATTCCGACCTAATTAACCAAACGTTTTATTTTCCTCAGGAAGAATTTACGCTTAATAAAGAAAACCAACTGCTTTTTCATAATATAGATCTTATGAAATTGGTCGAGCAGTATGGTACCCCATTGAAGTTTACTTACCTGCCACAAATTTCGGCTAACATCCGCAAAGCAAAAGGCTGGTTTAGGAATGCAATGGAAAAAAACAAGTACGATGGTAAGTATTTTTACTGCTATTGCACAAAAAGTTCTCACTTTGAATATATTATGAATGAGGCTTTTAAAAACAACATTCACATTGAAACATCGGCCGCGTTTGATGTTAACATTGTAGAAAAGTTACTTGAAAGCGGTAAGATTAATAAAAACACCTATGTAATATGTAACGGTTTTAAAAGAGACCAGTACATTACTAATATTGCAAGGTTAATGAATAACGGGCACAAGCAAACTATCCCTATAATCGATAATTATGAGGAGCTTGACTTACTGCAGGAACAAATAAACGGTAAATTTAAAATTGGTATTCGTATTGCTGCAGAAGAAGAGCCAAAATTTGAGTTTTATACTTCCCGTTTAGGTATTGGCTACAAAAATATACTGCCTTTTTACCGTAAACAAATACACGAAAATAAGAATGTTGAGCTTAAAATGCTTCACTTCTTTATTAATACAGGTATTAGAGATACATCATACTACTGGAACGAGCTTTCTAAATGTTTAAAGGTATATGTTAACCTTAAAAAAGAATGCCCATCGTTAGACAGCCTTAATATTGGTGGCGGTTTTCCTATCAAAAATTCGCTGGCATTTGAATACGATTACCAGTACATGATTGATGAAATTACTAACCAGATTAAAATTGCCTGTGATGAAGCCGAGGTTGCCGTACCTAATATCTTTACAGAATTTGGTTCGTTTACAGTAGGTGAAAGTGCCGGTGCTATTTACCAGGTTTTATATCAAAAACAACAAAACGACAGGGAAAAATGGAACATGATCGATTCATCGTTTATTACTACCCTGCCCGATACCTGGGCAATTAACAAGCGTTTTATTATGCTTGCTATTAATAGGTGGAACGACCAGTACGAGCGTGTGCTTTTGGGAGGTATGACCTGCGATAGTGACGATTATTATAACTCTGAACAAAACTTAAATGCTATTTACCTGCCTAAATATAACCGTGATAAGCCTTTATATATTGGTTTCTTTAATACGGGTGCTTACCAGGAAACTATAGGTGGTTACGGTGGCTTACACCACTGCCTTATTCCGCAGCCAAAGCATATATTAATAGATAGGGATGAGAATGGGTTTCTGGCAACAGAACTTTTCTCTGAACAGCAAAAGGCTCAGGATGTACTTAAAATTTTAGGTTACGATACCACAACAATGGCTGAATAAACACATTTTTCAATATATTTTTCAAAACAACAAACAGAACTTACAATGAATAAAGGACCTATTAGCCAGTTTGTCGAAAAGTACTACCTGCACTTTAATGCAGCTGCACTTGTAGATGCCGCAAAAGCTTATGAAAAGCAGCTGGAAGACGGCGCCAAAATGATGGTTACCCTTGCAGGTGCCATGAGTACGGCAGAGCTGGGTAAAATTTTTGCAGAAATGATCCGTAAAGATAAAGTACAGATCATATCATGTACCGGAGCTAACCTTGAAGAAGATATCATGAACCTTGTTGCCCACTCGCACTACGAAAGGGTACCAAATTACCGTGACCTTACTCCGCAGCAAGAATGGGATTTGCTGGAAAAAGGGTTAAATCGTGTTACAGATACATGTATTCCTGAGCATGAGGCTTTCCGTAGACTGCAAAAACATATTTATAAAATATGGAAAGATGCAGATGATAATGGCGAGCGTTATTTTCCGCATGAGTTTATGTACAAAATGCTGCTTTCTGGTGTTCTTGAAGAATATTATGAGATTGACCTTAAAGACAGCTGGATGTATGCAGCTGCCGAGGCTAACCTGCCAATAGTTGTACCGGGATGGGAAGATAGTACTATGGGTAATATTTTTGCTTCCTACGTGATTAAAGGCGAGCTAAAAGCATCTACTGTAAAATCAGGTATTGAATATATGGCCTACCTTGCCGATTGGTATAGCAAAAACAGCAGCAATGGTGTGGGCTTCTTCCAGATTGGTGGCGGTATTGCAGGCGATTTTCCTATTTGTGTTGTACCAATGTTGTACCAGGATATGGAAATGCATGATGTTCCTTTCTGGAGCTATTTCTGCCAGATATCAGATTCTACTACAAGTTATGGTTCATACTCGGGTGCAGTGCCAAATGAGAAGATTACTTGGGGTAAACTGGATATCAATACCCCAAAATTTATTATCGAATCTGATGCAACTATCGTTGCACCTCTTATATTTGCGTACCTATTAGATTTATAATTGATTTATGAAAAGAGTTATTGTTGATTACGCCAAACTAACGAATGAGATTTTGACCCTATTGGTCGAAAGATTCCCTGACGGGTATGATGATTCGCATATTATCCGTTTTAAAAACGCTAAGAACGAAACTATTGAGGCAGTAGAAGTAAAAACTGAAGATACTATTTATTTAGTTAAAGTAAGTACTAAACTGGCTGACAGGATCGAAAATTTTGACGATGATGATATAGATGAGCCGGCAGACGATCTGGATGCATTAAAAGAACTTGAAATTGATGATGACGAGGATGATGATGTACCAGCTAAAGAAGAAGATGATCTTGACCCGGATGACGATGACGAAGATGGCGACCCGGACAGAATAAGGGACATTGCTGATGACGAAGATGAGGATGAAGACGAAGACTAATCTTCTATAAAATAAATATAATATATACTAAAGAACTCTTAACAGAGTTCTTTTTTTATACCCAATAATTTAATTTAGTATGTCAACCAAAATTACAATTATGAAAAATAAGATAATTATACTAATGGCAGCCCTAGCATTGCTTAGCTGTAAGAAAGATGTTACTATAGAAGAAACTACGGTAGAGCAAACTGCACCTGAACTAAATTCGGTTCCTGATAAACAATGCTTTTTAAAGGTAGAAGAAAGTAAAGCCGATGCCCAGGGTAACATAATTAGGGATAGTGTTATGTTTGAAATTGAACGTAAAGGCGATAGCATCTCCGGAACCTTTAACTGGAAACCGCAGGAAAAAGACCAGAAATTAAGCACCTTTAAAGGTGTGATTACCGGTACCGAAGCCAATGCTATTGCTATTGCAAAGGGTGAAGGAGTAACAAATAAAGAAGAACTTATTTTTACCGTAAAAGATAATACAGTATCTATAAAATATGGCGAAATGGTTAAAGGTAACGATGGCGTTTATAAATACAAAGACAGCAACACTGCAACGGTACAGGTACTGCAAAGAGTAGATTGCAAATAATTATAAAATAAAAAGTGTTGAAAGCTTTAAACTTTCAACACTTTTTATATATCTGAAATTCTTATTTAAAATTAGAAACACCTTCTTTAAGCCATCCTAAATATTCGTCGGCATTTGGAGTATACCCCACCGGTTCATTTAAATTTTGCTCATCATGATTTATTAAAACGTAATACGGCTGCGAGTTTACTTTATATTTCGTTATCTGTAAATCACTCCATTTATTTCCAACTGTCTTAATACGCTTACCTGTGGTGGCAGATGTATATTGCTCACTCTCTGGTAAATCTTTTTTATAATCAACATAAAGCGATATTAAAACAACATCTTTATTTAGCGTAGATAGTATTTGCCCCTGCGACCAAACATTGTCTTCCATTTTACGGCAGTTTACACAAGCATATCCTGTAAAATCAAGCAATACCGGTTTATCAACTTCTTTAGCGTATTTCATACCTGTAGCATAATCTTCAAAAGCTATAATGCCGTGAGGGCCATCGTGTGCACCTACAGGCAAGTTTGCCGCGGCCGCACTACCACTACTTTTAGGATTACCAAGTCCGTACGGACTTTCTCCATAAGTTAATGATGGCGGAAAACCACTAATAAGTTTAAGCGGTGCACCCCATAAACCCGGAATTAAATATACTGTAAATGCTAAGACTAATAAACCTAATGATAATCTGCCTACAGATATTGATGACGAAGAACCATCATGTGGTAACGTGATTTTTCCGAAAAGATATAAAGCTAGCGCTCCGAATACGGCAATCCAAATAGCTAAGAATGCTTCTCTTTCTAAATAATGAAGTTGTAGTACTAAATCTGCATTTGAAAGGAATTTGAAAGCCAAAGCCAATTCTAAGAAGCCTAAAACTACCTTAACGGTGTTAAGCCATCCGCCAGATTTTGGTAAGCCGTTTAACCAGCCAGGGAACATTGCAAAAAGCATAAAAGGTAATGCAAGTGCTAATGAAAAGCCAAACATACCTACTACTGGCGCAATACCGCCTTTAGAAGCTGCCTGTACCAATAACGTACCTACAATAGGGCCAGTACATGAAAATGATACAATTGCCAAAGCCAAAGCCATAAATAAGATGCCTATAACTCCGCCCCTATCTGCTTGTTGGTCTACTTTATTAGCCCATGAGTTAGGCAGCATGATTTCGAAAGCTCCTAAAAATGAAAAGGCAAATACAATAAGTAGTACGAAGAATACTAAATTAAATACCACATTGGTAGATAATGCATTAAGCGCGTCGGCACCAAAAATAGCAGTAACCAGCGAACCTAACACTACATATATAATAATGATTGAGATACCATAAATAATGGCATTTTTAATACCTGCTGCTTTGTTTTTACTTTGTTTTGTAAAAAAGCTAACCGTCATGGGTATTAATGGAAATACACAAGGTGTTAACAATGCTGCAAACCCCGATAAAAAGGCAATAAAAAAGATTGAAACTAAGCCTTTATCGCTCTCTTCAGACTTTTTTTTTTCGGCTTTAACAGGTGCTGGTGCAACTGTTTTTTTAGCTTCCGTAAAAGCTTTAACTTCTTTACCTGTTAAGTTTTTTAAGTCGAACTCAAACAGGTTATTGCCTTGTATACAAACCTGTTTGCAAACTTGATAGTCTAACGTAACCTGCGCTATCTGTGTAGCAGGATTAGTTACTTTAATAGTTTGTTTAAGTTGTGCTTTGTTGCTCCAAAGTGTTTCGGTAACTTCAAAAGTTTCGTTATACACCTTTTCTGTTTTGCTTTCTTCTGCCTTTCCTACTACATCATAATTTCCTTTATCATTATTAAAGGAAATTGACATAGGTATTGCACCATTTTCATCACTAAATTGTGAGTACATATGCCATTCCGGCTCAATGGTAGCATCAAAAATCAGTACATATTCTGTATCTGATTTTTTCTCAACTTTACTGGTCCATTTTACTGGTTGTTGTACCTGCGCGCTAAGATTTAAAAAGGCGAATAGAAAAAAGAATATACTTGTAAGTTGTTTCATTTTATAAAACTTCAATTTTTAAAATTTGTGTTGTTGCATTTGTTACTTTAAAACGTTCGTCTGCCCGTTTGCAAATAACCCATATAATGTCGGTTTGCGAACATAAAAGCCAGGTGTTTTCCTTTTCTGATAAAGACATTTTTTCGTCTTTGAAATATTTGGAAACCTTCTTTTTTAATCCGTTCATTCCGGCAGGGTAAAAATACTCACCTTCTTGCCATTTTCGTACCAATAGTGGAAATTTTATCAACTCATTATTAACAAAAATTGCATTTTTTGTTGCAATTATGTCTTTTGACTTCACAATTTGTAGTTTTAAACCTATCGGATTGGTAGTTTGTTGCACATTTTCAGCTATTTCATATACGTTAGTGTCTTCAAGTTGGATTGGTTCCACTATCAATACGTCCCTATCTTTTAAAATGCGATAATTGGCAGATGTTACATATTTACCAGGCATTGCATCTACAAGTCTGTAAACATCGTCCCAAGCCGTAAACCCTAACGGATTAAGCCACTGATATAAATAAGCTTTATAATTCGGTAACCTTTTAAGCTGTAAAATATCAATCCGTTTTTGATTGTCGTAATCGCTCACTACCTGCCGGTAAATAATTACAGCAGCATCTTCCACCATCGACTGAGCCTGCTTTAGGTTTGCAATAGTTTGTGTAAACGAATCGGCGAACGATGGGTTTAGCGATTTTAATATTGGCACTACTTCATGCCTAATTTTGTTGCGGAGGTATTTCGTAGATGCATTACTGCTGTCTTCCCGCCACGTAATATTATTTTCGGATACGTAATGTTCTATTTCTTCACGGGTAAAGGGTAGTAGCGGACGTACAATTTTATCGTTATTTTCCGGAATTCCTGTAAGGCCTTCGAGGCCTGTACCGCGTGTAAAGTTGATTAAAAATGTTTCTATCGAATCATCTAAATGGTGTGCTGTAAGCAGGTAATCTAATTGCTTATTTTGTAACAATTCATTAAACCAGGCATAGCGTAATTGCCTTGCTGCTATTTGAATAGATACTTTATTATCAGCTGCTAAACGTTTTGTATCAAAAGTAGTTACGTTTATTTTAACACTATTTTTTTTCGCATAGTCGCGAATAAATTTCTCATCGCCATCGCTTTCCTCTCCTCTTAAACTAAAGTTGCAATGCGCTAAGGTAATATCATAATCCAGCTGCTGAAAAAGGTGCACCAAAACCATACTATCTATACCACCGCTAACGGCAAGCAGCAGTTTTTTTTCTTTAAGATAATTTAGGTTTTTATTTAAGTGTTCCTGTAGTTTCGAAAGCATAATCAAAGATACTATTTTTTTGAATAGAGTGCCACTACCCTTCCAGCACTGTTCGCATTGCTCTTGCCTTCAATAAACATTCTTCATATTCTTTTTCCGGAATAGCCTGTGCTGTAATTGCACTCCCTACTGAGAAAGAAATATATTTATTAGCTTCATTATATAAAATACTCCGGATAACTACATTAAAATCGAAATCGCCATCTGGTGTAAAATAGCCCACTGCACCACTATATAAGCCCCGTTTGGTTTCTTCAAGGTTTTCAATAATATTCATAGCCGATATTTTTGGAGCGCCGGTCATGCTCCCCATCGGGAAGGTTGTCCTTATTACATCAACCGGGCTATTACCTTCTTCAACCTGCGATGATACAGTAGATATTAAATGATGCACCTGCTTAAAACTATAAGCACCACACAATTCTTCTACTTTAACGGAGTTTTTGGCAGCGCTATGCGATAGGTCGTTACGTACCAGGTCAACAATCATAATGTTTTCGGCACGCTCTTTTTCATTAGCAAGTAGTTCCTGCTTTAAAGTTTCATCTTCAATAGGATCTGTACTGCGCTTTGTAGTTCCTTTTATAGGTTGGGTAATTATAGTGTTGCCTTGTTTTTTTAAATAACGTTCGGGCGAAGCACAAAGCAAATAATTTTTATAGTTTTTAAAGTATACCGCAAACGGAGGTTCGGATATTGCATTTAATTTCTGGTACGTTTGCAGCGGATTAATTGTAGCATCTTCTGCATAAAATTCCATACAAAAGTTCGCTTCATAAATATCACCACGGTAAATATGACCAAGCATCTGCCCTGCTTTATCTAAGTAACTTTCTTTAGAAATGCGCTGCTCGATAGAAATTTCAGATTTCAGATTTGAGGTTTCAGATTGGATGTTCATAATCTTGTTATAATCATCCTGCCATTCATCATCACACATATATAAATAATGCATTTCTAGCTGGTCGCCTTGTAGTAAAAATATTTTTTTAGGCTGAAAGAAAAACAAATCCGGGAAATCCAGCCCGTCAAAATTACGCGACTGTAATTGTTCGGTGTCATTTTTCAGGTCATAGGCCAGATAACCAAAGAGCCAGTCTTTAGTAGTTTGCTGGTAGGTATTTAGCTCATCGAAAGCGTTATGGTAATCGGTTTGTATCGATGTTAATGCATCAACCGCCAGTACAACATCATAACTTGTGTACTGGTGAGCATAGTTGTTGCTATCTAAAAAAACAACTTCGCGAAACTGTTGCGCCCATTGTAGCAGCTGCTGTTTAAACAGAATTGGGTTTTGTAATGTAAGGGTAACTGAAGTTCTCAATTAATTGAAATTTGAAAGCCCAAAAATACTAAAGAATATAGTATTGTAACGTATTTAAAAAATAAGTATCTTCGAATAAACTACTCAACCATGATTACTAAAGCCAAACTTATAGAAACCCTTGAAGATTTACCCGAACAATTTTCGATTGATGAACTGGTTCAGAAATTAAAAATGATCGCAAAAATTGAGCGTGGTGCTTTACAGTCTAAAGATGGTGAAACCATGACTGAAAAGGAATTAGATGAAGATATTGAAAAATGGTTCGAGTAAACTGGACTAAATTAGCTGCCGCCGATTTAAAGAATATTGCCGATTTTACTACTGCCAAATATTCTGCCGACCAAAGTAAATCACTTATCAATTCGATCATATTAAAGGTTAAAAATCTTAAAGCTTTACCCGAAAGTGGGACTGTTATAGATGGCATAACCGACGAATCTATGAAAATGATAGAAGAACTTCCATATAAAATACTTTACAAAATAGTCTCATCAGAACAAATTGATGTGCTGGCAATACATGAAACCGTAAGTGCATTTAATAAACGAAACGTATTTTAAAAACAAAACCCATTCTGTTACAGAATGGGTTTTTGCTTTATATAAACTAATAGTATATTATATGTGTATTGCCCTATTATCGGTTGCAGCAAGTGCAGCCTCTTTAATAGCTTCGGCATATGTAGGGTGCGCGTGAGATGATCTTGCAATATCTTCGGCAGAAGCCTTAAATTCCATTGCAATAACAGCCTCAGCAATAAGGTCGGCAGTACGTGCGCCAATCATGTGTACACCTAAAATCTCATCGGTAGTAGCGTCGGCAAGAATTTTAACAAAACCATCAGTATCCATACTTGCACGGCTACGGCCTAATGCTTTGAACGGGAAACTACCCGATTTGTAGGCAACACCAGCTTCTTTAAGTTGCTCCTCTGTTTTACCAACAGCAGCAACTTCCGGCCAGGTATAAACCACACCAGGTATAAGGTTATAATCAATATGTGGTTTTTGTCCGGCAATAGTTTCGGCTACAAACACACCTTCTTCTTCCGCTTTGTGAGCAAGCATAGCACCACGCACAACATCGCCAATAGCGTAAATGTTAGATACGCTTGTTTGTAAATGCTCGTTAACTTCTACCAAGCCTCTTTCAGATATTTTAACTCCGGCTTTATCGGCATTAAGGCCATCTGTAAATGCTTTACGCCCTACCGATACTAATGCGTAATCGCCATCAAGAGTAATCGTTTCACCTTTAGCATTTTCTGCCTGTACCTGTACATCGGCACCGTTACGCTCTACTGATTTTACTTTGTGCGAAGTATAAAACTTCATACCTTGTTTTTTAAGTACTTTAGTAAGCTCTTTAGATAAGCCTGCATCCATACCCGGTATAATACGGTCTAAATATTCCACTACAGATACCTGTGCACCAAGGCGAAGATATACCTGCCCAAGCTCAAGCCCAATAACACCACCACCAATTACAATTAGGTGTTTAGGTACTTCTTTAAGTTTAAGCGCTTCTGTAGAAGTGATTATTTTTTCTTTGTCTATTTTAATAAATGGTAACGATGATGGTTTAGAGCCTGTAGCTATAATAGTATATTTAGCCTCAATAGTTTCAGCAGTTCCGTCGTTTTTTGTAACGTTTATATGAGTTGCATCTTCAAAAGACCCTACACCTTCCAGAACAGTAATTTTATTTTTGTCCATCAGGTATTTAATACCGCTTACATTTTGGTCTACAACGCCTTGCTTACGGGCAATCATTTGCTCGAAGTTTACTTTAATTTCGCCGGCAATATCTATACCGTGTTCTTTAAAATGTGTTGTAGCTTCCTGGTAGTGGTGAGAGGAATCAAGCAACGCTTTAGATGGGATACAACCTACATTAAGGCAGGTACCACCAAGGGTTGGGTATTTTTCGATTATTGCGGTGTTAAAGCCCAGCTGTGAAGCACGGATGGCAGCAACATAACCACCGGGACCCGAACCTATAACGACAACGTCAAATGAACTCATAATATATGTTTTTGTTGAAATTGAATTTTATGATGCAAATTTAAGGAAGTTTTTTTGTTTAGCCCGTTTTAAAGCGCACGCTTTTCATTTATTAAAGTAATTATAATATGAGGCACTACTATTTATTTAAAACAATATTAAACCCTGTTTAAATAATTGTTTTGTGAGAATTTATTTAAAATTTCAGAAAACTTATCTGCTTAAAACAGCAAAGGCCATCCGAAAAATGGATAACCTCTGATAATTAAAATTATATAAATTTACTTTTTTACTTTATAATGCGCGTCTAAAAACTCGTAACGGGCGCGGTGTGCCTCTTTAGCTTCTTTGCTTACAACATCAATATTCATAATCGTTATATCGCCAGAAGCATTGTTTGCGTGCCACGTTGTAAGGTTTTTACCGTTAGGATTACCTGTTTTTATAAAGTTAGCAAAATACTCTTCATTTTGCGCCGATACTTTGTAATCATCTTCCGTCCAGTCATAAACAGTATTAGTTACAAGGTTACCTAATGCATATTCAATGTCTGATGCGTGCGATGCTCCTTTTAAAGCCTCCGGCATTTTGTTTTCTTCTTTTTTAATACCATCATCTTTTACAATACCACCAGCAAGGCCTGCTTTAGCATTGCCCATTTCGGCTTTCATTGGTGGCCTTGCTTTACTAAATGTATAAACATACGTAGGCTGCTTAGCTGTTTTACGGTGCAAATCTGCCCATTTCCAGGTACTGTAAACAATAAAATTATCGCTGGCTAATGCTGTGGCAGATTCTATCACCTGCTGCTCTGTTGCTCCCGGATATAATTTTAAAACCTCGGGAGCTTTATCGCCATAATTATCTTTTATGCGCTTGGCGTAATTTTCAGGGTTTGGGTATTTCCCCTGCATAAATGCCTGGTACGGCACTTCGGTAGATGTCCAGCCTGCAAGCAATGGCACCTTGGCCTGTTGGCCTGTTGCAAAAATTTCTGAGGGCAATTTTGTTAAAAAGTACCCATCAACCACTGCTTTTACATTATACGCTCTTGGCTTAGAAGCTTCATCCAACAAGGTTTCTGCTTTAATAGCACGAAGTTCAGCCAGTGTAGTTGCCTTAACTTTTTGGGCAAAGCCAACACCTGTTTTCTCATTATCGGCCATAGGCACGGCATCGAGCGTAGGATTTATCATGGCACCGCTCTCGCCTATAGCGCCTGCAATTAAATTTTTAGACAAAGGTGATGCCATTTGTGCCGAAACAGAGATAGATCCTGCTGACTCACCCGCAATTGTAATTTTATCAGGGTCGCCACCAAAGGCTGCTATATTTTTTTTAACCCAAAGCAATGCCGCATATTGATCTAGCAAGCCATAATTACCCGATGCGTGGTTAGGAGACTCTTTAGTAAGGTCAGGGTGAGAAAAGAACCCAAAAATACCCAACCTGTAATTAAGTGTTATGGTTACAATGCCTTTTTCGGCAAGGCTTTCGCCATCATAGCGGTTTTCAGATCCGTCGCCGGCCACAAAACCACCACCGTAAAAATAGACCAGTACCGGTAATTTATCGGTCGGTTTTTTAGCGGGTGTCCATACATTTAAGTAAAGGCAGTCTTCGCTCATTTTCGCGGCACGAAAATTCATATCGCCAAATACAGCCTTTTGCATAGCATTAGGCCCGAAGGTTGTTGCTTTACGAATGCCTGTCCAGCTTTTAGGCTCCTGTGGGGCAGTCCATCGTAAATTACCTACCGGTGGTTGCGCAAAAGGGATGCCCTTAAAACTCTGAACACCCGAAGCCAATACAGATCCTTCAACTATTCCCTGAGCAACTTTAATTTGTGGTGGTTTTTGGGCAAAAATTGGTAAAGCAAACAACAATGTTACCAAATATTTTTTAGTCATAACTATTACGTATTATTGATTACATCAAATATAGTGATTATACAAATGCTTGTTTATAGTACAATAATATTTGTGTTTTTTACTTCGCTTATCATAAACGTACTATGTGTACTGCCTATATGCTGTAAAGTAGTAAGTTTAGTAACCATAAATTCCCGGTACGCTTCCATATTAGCAACAAATATTTTAAGTATATAGTCATAATCGCCACTTACATGAAAGCACTCTAATACTTCATCAAGCTTAACCACTTGTTGCTCAAATTTGGTAAGGTATTCTTTAGTGTGCTGTATTAGTTTAAGGTGGCAAAATACCACAAAGCCTTTATCAATCTTATTACGGTCTACCAAGGCAACATATTTATTAATAATGCCGCTGCGTTCCAGTTTTTTAATGCGCTCGTATACGGCTGTAACCGATAAATTCAGCTTAGTTGATAGTTCTTTGGTAGTTTTCGTGCTGTCTTCCTGTAACAGTTGCAGTAATTTTTTATCGGTAGCATCTAATGTCATCTGTAAAATTTTCGGTAAATGAATATTATTCGGAATAAAATTAAATTAAAAATCTTTATATACAGATTATTATAGATTTAAAATCTAATTATTGTATATACGATTGATTTTAAATTTATAATTACATCAATTTGACTAACTCTAAACAAAAAACACATGAACAATTTTAACCCTGCCGATAACATACAAGACCTGCAATATTTTGGCGAATTTGGTGGTGTAAATCCATCTATATCTGATTCTTCTACCTATACATTCCTGTCGGCCAAAACAATGTTTGATACTTTTGAGGGTAATGCCGATGGTTGTTACCTGTACTCACGCCACTCATCGCCTAGTAATTTATATCTAGGCCAGGCACTAGCGGCTATGGAAGGTACTGAGACTGCAAACGTGGCAGCATCGGGCATGGGGGCTATTACCTCTACCTTATTACAAATTTGTCAGGCTGGCGACCACATAGTTTCGAGCCGCACTATTTATGGTGGTACATATGCTTTTATGAAAAACTTTTTACCAAAGATTGGCATCAACACCACGTTTGTAGACAGTACTAAATTAGAAGCCGTAGAAGCCGCCATTACACCGAATACTAAAGTATTGTTTTGCGAAACAGTAAGCAACCCATTACTTGAGGTAAGTGATATCGAAGCTTTATCTGCCATTGCAAAAAAACATAACCTACAACTGGTGGTAGATAATAGTTTTTCGCCACTTTCTGTCTCTCCCGCTAAGCTGGGTGCAGATGTTGTGATTCATAGCCTCACTAAATTTATAAATGGCAGTAGCGATACTGTGGGCGGTGTTGCCTGTGGTAGCCAAGCGTTTATTGATGCTTTGCGGAATGTAAATAACGGCGCGGCTATGCTGCTTGGCCCTACCATGGATAGTTTGCGTGCGGCCAGTATTATGAAGAACCTTCGCACGTTGCATATTCGTATAAAACAGCACAGCCACAATGCACTGTATTTAGCACAGCGTTTTGAAAAGGATGGACTTAAAACCGTTTATCCCGGCCTGCCAAGCCATCCTAGCCACAAACTTTATAAAAGCATGATTAATCCTGAATATGGTTTTGGCGGAATGATGACACTTGAAGTAGGCTCTCTTGACAAGGCTAATGAACTAATGGAATTAATGCAGCACCGTAACCTGGGCTATTTAGCCGTTAGCCTTGGCTTTTATAAAACATTATTTAGTGCTCCGGGAACATCTACATCGAGCGAAATTCCTTTAGAGGAACAAAAAGCAATGGGATTAACTGATGGCTTGATTCGATTTTCGATAGGCCTTGATAATGATATTGAGCGTACCTACCAAATGATGAAAGCCTGCATGGTGGAAGTTGGTGTTTTAAAACAGCGGGAAACTGCGACAATATAAATACTAACCGTTCCTTAATAAGAACGGTTTTTTTATGTCTTGCTATTATTAACAGCTATAAATTTCGGCGCATGCCATAGATTATTTAAATTCGCTTTTTAAACAAACACATAATGAGAAAACTTTTATGGCTGTTCGTGTTTACGGGTATAACAGCTACTGCACAAAAAAACCTAACCATACAGGAGGCTACCTTTGGCCAATACCAAAACTTCGCTCCGCAAAGTGTAACTTCTCCGTTATGGAGGCCGGGTACACAAACTGTAACATACCTTGATGCTACTTACGGCAAACTTATGGCCCGCAGTGAAGCCGGCAACTGGGCAGAAACTATTTTAGTTACTAAAGAAGAATTAGCTACAGCTCTTAAAGCAAAATTCAGTAGCGATACTTTTAGTTTAAGAATGTTTCCGTACAGTTATACCTGGAAAGATAAAACCAATGTATTGCTTGAAGTAGCTGGTAGCAATGGTAATTATATAGTGCTTTTTGATACCGATAAAAAAACAATTACAAATGGTATAGCGATTGGTAAAGAAGCCGCCAACCAGGTACTTTCGCCTAACGGAGCTTCGGCTGCATGGCTTAAAGAGAATAACATTATTATTACAAAAAATGGTAAAGACATTCAGGTTACTAACGATGCTAATAAAGGTATTGTAAACGGATCTGATTACATACACCGTCAGGAATTTGGTATCGATAAAGGTATGTGGTGGAGCCCTAACAGCGATAAACTATTATATTATCATAAAGATGAAACTATGGTGGCCGATTTTCCGTTAATTCAATGGGATGAGCGTATTGCTACAGTTAAGGACATAAAATACCCAATGGCGGGCATGAAAAGCGAAGAAGTTACGCTTGTAATATATGATATTGCTTCTGCTAAAAACCTTACCCTTAAAACCGATGGCCCAAAGGAACAGTTTTTAACTACCGTTACCTGGTCGCCCGATGGTAAACAGGTGTATGTAGGTGTACTTAACCGTGAGCAAAACCATCTTAAACTTAATAAATATGATGCTGCTACCGGTAACCTAATTAAAACATTGTTTGAAGAGCAGGCTACCACTTATGTAGAACCCTTACACGGCCTTACTTTTGTACCCGGCAACAACAACCAATTTTTATACCGTACCGAAAAAGATGGTTTTGAACAACTGTACTTATATACTACCGATGGTAAACTGGTTAAAAAATTAGGCTATAAAGAAGTTGTGGTAACAGAACTTTTAAATTTTGATGCCGATGCTAAAAATGTATTTTACTTAGGCACCGCTAATAATGGATTAGACAGGCAATTGTATAAAGTTGAACTAAAATCTGGTAAAACAACGCAGGTAACTTCAACATTAGGCACGCACAATGCTATAGTAAGTACTAATGGTGCTTTTGCTTTTGATAGCTTTAGTAATACAACAACCGCTAATGAAGTGAGTATTACTAATCTTAAAACAAATAAGATTACTAGTCTTTTCAAAGCTGAAAATCCATATACCGGTAAAACGGTGCTGCCAAAGATGGAATTGGTTACGCTAACATCAGCCGATGGTAAAACACCGCTTAATGGCAGGCTTATTTACCCTGCAAATTTTGATGCTAGTAAAAAATATCCGGTAATGGTATACGTTTATGGTGGCCCTCATGCACAGTTAGTTACCAACAAATGGCTGGGTGGCGCGAGCCTTTTCGATTATTATATGGCACAACAGGGTTATGTAGTATTTACGGTAGATAACCGTGGCAGCGATGCCCGTGGCCGTGATTTTGAACACGTTGTACACCGCAACCTTGGCGTTAATGAAATGGCCGACCAGATGAAGGGTGTCGACTTCCTGAAAAGTAAACCTTTTGTAAATACCGATAAAATTGGTGTGTATGGCTGGAGCTTTGGTGGTTTCATGACAACATCATTAATGCTGGACCATGCCGATACTTTTAAAGTAGGCGTTGCTGGCGGCCCTGTTTGCGACTGGAAATATTATGAAGTGATGTATGGTGAACGCTATATGGATATGCCACAGGAAAACCCTGAAGGTTACGAAAAAACGAGTGTGGTAAAAAAGGCTCCTAAACTACAAGGCAGGCTACTAGTTATACATGGAGCTCAGGATAATGTAGTGGTGCAACAGCATAGCATGGAGTTTATCAATGCTTGCATTACCGCAGGCAAACAGGTAGATTACTTTTTATACCCTACGCACGAGCATAATGTGCGCGGTAAAGACCGTATTCACTTAAATCAAAAAATTGCCGATTATTTTGATACTCATTTAAATAAATAATATATTGAATCAGCGCTCCTTAAAAGGCGCTGCTTTTTTTTGCAGCATTAATAAGAAGTGGTTTATACTAAATGTTAATTTTATTTTAATATTTTTACAAATTAACCAATTACTTAACCGATGATACGTATTGATCAATTTCTGTGTATTTTATTATTTATTTTTTCACAAACTCAAGCCCAGGAATCATCCCGGAAATATTACACTGCCTGCGACATAGTGTATGAAAACGGAACTATTATAAATGGCTATCTTAAAGATTTTGGATCGAAAACTGTTGAATTAAATGGAATAAATGATTTTAATACAATTGAAAACAGGTTTGAAATGGATCGTGACGAATTTACATACCGAAAAGATTTTAATATTGAGCCACGCATAATTAAATCTGATTCGATTAAAAGAATAGTTGCTTATATGGGATCTGGAAATGATACTATTATTTATGATAAAGTATTTACCAAAACAATTAATATTAAAAACGAGATTGTAGATTTAAACAAACGCGTTTTTTTACCATTATTACGAAAAGGAAAACTTGATTTTTACGGTTACTCTTATGATAATTTAGATGGCCCCTTCAAAACAAAAATGTTTATGGGATACATAAAAAGGCCAGATGATAATTTTGTTATCAAAACTCTAGATTTTAATAGGCTCAACCTCATAAACGCATGGAGTCTTGAAGACAGAATATACATTGCTTTTATAACCTTAACTACCGATTGTGAAGCTTACCAAAACTTTATGAAAGAGAAATTTGACAAAATGAAAAATAATAGTAAAGAGTATAAAAAAGAGCAGAAAGAAATTTTAAAAAAATATGCCGCAACACATGATGTTAGTAAAAATAAAAATGTATTTTTTACGGATTATCTTCGCGATATGCAAATCGAATCAATTATCGAATATGAAAATTTGTGTAAATAGGAATAAATAAAGAATGAAAGGATTGTTATTGAAAAATTAGATGCCTTGCCAATCATAATCTGAAATTATATTATACTGACAATTTAAAAATAAAAAGAGGCTGTCCTAATGAACAGCCTCTCTATTATATGTAGTATGTTGTAATTATGCCTTAATAGCGGGTTGGTTAACTTTTTGAGTAAGCTCTGCAGATATAGCCGAACGCTCAAATTTAATCCTGCCTGCCATAGTTTCTATAACTACAGTACTATCAGTAAGGTCAGATATTTTACCGTGTATGCCACTTTTAGTAACTACCTTATCTCCTGATTTTAAATTGCTTTCAAATTCTTTTTCCAATTTTATCTTTTTTTGCTGAGGCCTCATCATAAAAAAGTAAAACACTACTAAAACAAGTAGTATAGGTAAAAACTGTTGTAACTGTCCCATAAAAATTATTTATATTACTTGACGCAGATGATGTAACATCCGTATTATTTAGTTTGAATATTTGCTTTAAAGTTTACCACTTCGCTGCCTTTTTCTGTATTTAATGTAAGCGTTACGGTTTTACTAACATCACCACTTTTACCAGCTGAGTCAAATACTACGTGTACTATACCGCTACCTCCCGGTTTTACAGGATCTTTAGTATAATCAGGCACCGTACAGCCACAGCTTGCTTTCGCGTCAGATATAATAAGGTCGCCTGTACCTTCATTAGTAAATTTGTATGTATGCTCTACTTTTACACCTTGTTGAATAGTACCGAAATCAAAATCAGTAGCTTCAAATTTTACAACTGGCAGTTTTCCTGATTCTGCGTGAGCCAGTTCTGCTTTTTTTGCAGTAGCATCATCAATATTAAGTGATGCATTTTCTTGTTTGCATGATGCAAGTACCACAGTAGCCAGGGCAAGCATGGCAAATGATTTTTTTATCATAATCAAATTATTAAATAGTTTTACATTAAACCTCTACCGGTTTTTATTAGTTTATTATTAGTTTCGTAATCCTTTACAAGATTATCTAATATTCCGTTTATAAAAATACTGCTTTTTGGAGTACTGTATTCTTTAGCAATTTCCAGGTACTCGTTAATAGTAACCTTAACCGGTATCGATGGGAATTTTAAAAATTCGCAAATAGCCATTTTCAGGATAATCGCATCAATTTCAGCAATCCTGTCGGTATCCCAGTTAGGAGTTTTATCTAAAAACTCCTTAGCAAGTTCATTATTGTTAAGTACTGTTTTACGGAAAAGATCGCGAACAAAATCTTTATCATCGCTGTCTTTATAAATCCTTGGTACGTTAAATGAGTCGCGCCCTTCAGGCGTAATTTGCTTAAGCTGTTTGCTTAAAAGGGTATTAACCACAGGTATATCATCTACCCAGGTAAGCTTATGGTCTTCTAAGTATTCGTATAATTTTTCGTTAGGCGCCACAACTTCAGTAAACAAGTCAAATATAAACTGCCTGTCTTCCTCATAGCTGTTTTCCTTACTATCCATATAATTGGCATACACTTCGCTGGCCTTAACCGCCTCAAGTACAATAAGTATATAGTCGTTATTACGTTTCCAGTTATCAATTTTATTTTCGGCAAGGCCAATGCTTAATGCATTATCCTCTTCCAGCATAAGAAGCACCTGGTTATTGATAAATTTTTTGTTAGGGTTGCGCTCCAATGCGGTGGCAAGGTGCTTTTTTTGCGATTTTTCAATAAAATCGGCCTCTACTATCCTAAGTTCCACAAGGGCGGAAACCATTATGAGATAGAGCTCCCGGATGTTTTCAATGCTTTGAAACAGGAATTTTTCTTCCTTTTCCATGTTGTCTGAACTGTTTTGGTGCATTGCATAGATTGACTGCATCACCTTAACACGAATATGTCTTCTGTTTAACATCCGATTATAAGAACTTTAAAAATTAAGAGGGCGAAAGATTTTTCTTCCGCCCTGCAAAATTAAGAATATTATTTTTTTAAGCTAATTATTTTGTGCTTTCTTTTTTAGCAGCATCAATACGTGCCTGCGCTATTTGCATAGCCGCCTGGTTTGTAGTAATACCGTTAGTTTCAGCCACTGTAAAAATCTCAAGCGTAGTGTTGTAAATATTTTGGGTTCTGCGCATCGCTTCTTCTTTACCGTAACCGGCAATTTCGCCATACACATTTATAATACCACCGGCGTTTATTAAGAAATCAGGAGCGTAAGAAATACCTTTTTCCATAAGTATTTTACCGTGCACCTGCTCTACCGCAAGCTGGTTGTTAGCCGCACCTGCAACAACTTTAGCTTTAATTCTGTTAATTGTATCGTCATTAATAGTAGCACCAAGCGCGCACGGAGCATAAATATCAACATCGGCACTGTATAAATCATCGCCTGCAAAAATAGTAGCGCCATAAGTAGCCGCTATGTAATGCATCCTATCTTCGTTAATATCGCTAATTTGTACAAGTGCACCTTCTTTAGTAAGGTAATCAATAAGTGTTTCGCCTACATGGCCTGTACCTTGCACTAATATTTTTTTACCGTCAAGTTTATCTGTACCAAACTGGTGCATTGCAGCAGCCTTCATACCCATGTAAACCCCATAAGCTGTTACAGGAGATGGGTTACCCGATCCGCCACGGCTTTCAGATATACCGGTAACGTGTGGTGTAACATCGCGAATTAAATCCATATCAGCCGTTGTAGATCCTACATCTTCGGCAGTAATATATTTACCGCTAAGTGAGTTTACAAACTGGCCAAAACGTGTAATTAATTCCGGAGTTTTATCTTTAGTAGCATCGCCTATAATTACTGCTTTACCACCACCTAAGTTTAGGCCAGATATAGCAGATTTGTATGTCATGCCTCTCGAAAGCCTTAAAACATCATTTAATGCTTCCCATTCGTTAGCATATTTCCATATACGGGTACCACCAAGTGCAGGGCCCAAAACTGTATTGTGAATGCCAATTATTGCTTTTAAACCAGTATCTTTGTCATGGCAAAAAACAACCTGCTCATGATCGTTAAATGATGGTTGTCCGAATACAGGGTTAAGCTTGGCTAGCTCATTAGCACTAATAACTTCTGCTACCATAATTATTTATTTTAAAATTGAAAGATAAAACATAAAACCTGTTACAAATTTACACAATTAATTATATTAAGCCTTATTTTCGATTATAAATTATGATATCATCAATAAACGAAATCGTTTTTTAAACATAATATATTAAATAAGCATCAAAACATTTAACACATAAGAGCATTATATAACAGATGCCAAGTAATAAAACATGAAAGAATTACAATATTTAAACAAATACTTTGCTAAATATAAATTTCAATTTCTTTTAGGAATTGTTATTACAATTGCCTCTCAGGTATTCTCATTATATACCCCAAAATACATTGGCGACTCTATAAAATCGATTGAGCAGTTTAAAAAAGGTATCCTAACTGCCGATGCTGTGCGTGGCGACCTGTCGTACAACATATGGCTTATTGTAGCCACTACGCTTGTTGCCGGGGTACTTACTTTTATAATGAGACAAACCTTAATTGTAATGTCGCGCCACGTAGAATTTGACCTTAAAAACGAGATTTTCCGTCATTATGAAAACCTATCGCAAGGCTTTTATAAGCGTAACCGCACCGGCGACCTTATGAACCGTATTAGCGAAGACGTAAATAAAGTACGCCAGTATGTAGGTCCCGCCATTATGTATGCGCTAAATACTATAATTAGGTTTGCGGTTATTATTACACAAATGATAATTATATCGCCTAAACTTACAATATATACATTACTACCATTACCCTTATTGGCCTATAGTATTTACTGGGTTAGTACCGAAATTAATAGGCGCAGTACTTTAAACCAACAAATATTATCGAAGCTATCGAGCTTTGCGCAGGAAATGTTTTCGGGTATTCGAGTTATAAAAGCCTATGCGCTTGAAGGTAAAAAAGAAGCTGATTTTACAGAATTATCAAGAGAAAGTGTAGATACCAATCTTGGCCTTGCTAAAATATCGGCCTTGTTTGGCCCATTAATGATACTATTAATAGGCATTAGCAACCTTGTAGTTATTTATGTAGGCGGACGCATGTACATCAATGGAAGTATTCCTGACATTGGCGTTATCGCTCAGTTTATACTATACATTAATATGCTTACCTGGCCTGTTGCCTCTTTAGGATGGATATCGAGCATGGTGCAGGAAGCGGAAGCTTCGCAAAAAAGGATTAACGAGTTTTTAAAAACCGATCCGGAAATTAAAAATAGTAACCCAGCCCACACTCCTATTTTAGGCCAGATTGCTTTTAACGATGTGAGTTTTACATATGACGATACTAATATTACCGCTCTTAAAAATGTATCGTTCACTGTTAATAAAGGCGAAACACTGGCTATTTTAGGCAGAACGGGTTCGGGCAAGAGTACGGTGCTATCGCTTATAAGCCGCTTGTATGATCCGTCAGTCGGTGTGGTTACGGTTGATGGCGAGAATGTGAAAGACCTTAACCTGTACGACCTGCGTAATAGCATTGGTTTTGTACCACAGGACGCATTTTTGTTTAGCGACTCTATAAAAAACAACATACGATTTGGTAAAGAAGATGCCGATGATGCTGAGATTGTAGCTGTTTCTAAAAAGGCAGTCGTACATCATAACATTGAGAATTTTACGCATCAATACGAAACGGTATTGGGCGAGCGTGGTATAACACTATCCGGTGGGCAAAAACAAAGAGTGTCTATAGCGCGCGCCATGATTAAAGATGCCCCTATATTATTATTAGATGATTGCCTGTCGGCTGTAGATACTGAAACCGAAGAGGCCATACTTAATAACCTTATGGAGTTTTGCCGCGACAAGACTACTATTATAGTGAGCCACAGGGTTTCATCTGCCAAGAATGCCGATAAGATAATTATACTGGAAGATGGTAAGATATTAGAGCAAGGAACTCACAACCAGCTGGTAAGTACACAAGGATATTATAAAGAATTATACCTGAAACAACTTTCTGAAAAAGAAATGTAGTTATTTGTTGGATTATATCGATTTTTTTTGGATTTTTGATAGCTACATAAACCCCATAAAAGAACACAGGATTATGAGAGAACATGACATGCTGGAAAAGGAAGAGATCTTTTCTAAAGTTTTGAGGGCAGGAAGAAGAACATACTTTTTTGATGTAAGGTCGACAAAAGCTGACGACTACTACATTACCATTACTGAAAGCAAAAAGTTTACCGAAGAAGACGGTTCTTTTCACTTTAAAAAGCATAAAATTTATCTTTATAAAGAAGATTTTGTTGCCTTTAGAGACATTCTTGATGAAATGACAAACTATGTACTAAGCAACAAAGGCGAAGAAGTAATATCTGAAAGGCACCAAAAAGATTTCAGGAAACTGTTTGGCGACAGGGTTGAAGAAGAAACTATTGCCACAGAAAACTTTACCAATATAAACTTCGACGATATTTAATATATACTCTAAGCATACAATTACAGAAACCCAATTAACGTCAGTTTGTTGGGTTTTTTTGTTTTTAATTATGATACTAAAGTAAAACGGAACATTTTGCAATGTCCCGTTTTCTATTATTTTTCATCAAGCAATTGTTGTAATTTCTTTTTGTCAGGTTCTGGTAACTGTGGAATCAGGTTTTCAAAATAACCACGATAGCCCGGCTTTTTAAGCAGCTTGCGTATATTGTCTTTCCCGAATTTTACAAACTGCCATTTGTGGTGCAAAGTCGCATTAACCAGGTTTTGCCAAACTATTGGGTCGGCTTTACCAATATAAATAAGATTAGCCAATGCATTCTGTCGCACAGTGCTTTCATAGCGCGGCGATGCATATTCTAAAAGTTCTGAATAGTAATCCACTTTCTTTTCCGGATGATAGTCTTTAGAGGCATACGCCAACGTAAGCCAAAGGATACGCAGGTTTTTATCGTTAAAACCTACCCAATCTTTACCTTTATCTAAAAACTCTGCCTGGCGGTCTTTAAAGCGGCTGTACAGTATATTAATAGCAATCTCACGGGTAATATATGATGGATCATCAAGCAATGTAATATATTCATCAACAAACTCTGCCGGAATTGTAGTAACAGTTCGTGCCACTACCTGACGTAAATGCACATCGCCTGTTTTCATTGCATAGCGAATCAGGTCAGCTTTCTCAGCAAAAGGTACATCCGCTGTTTGAAAAATAGCTTCCTCTTTAATTGCCGAAAACTGGTCGCTTTGCAGTATCTGCATAAAAATAGACTTTTTTTCGGCAAAGCGTTTATCGCTCAATTCTCCCAATTTAAAATACAATTGCATAAACTGGTTTTTATTAAGTAAACCAATAGCTTCCGTAATTTCAAACTTACCCGATTCCAGCCAACGCTTTTTAAAATCTTCTACATCATAATCCGGAGCCACTTTTTTAATCTCTGCCAAAAACTCATTAGTGTTAACATTTTTAAAAGCGTATTTTTCGAGGTATGTTTTAACGGCAGTCCTAAATTTATCATGCCCAATTCCCTCTCTAAGCACATGCAGTGCCCACGCCCCTTTTTGGTAAAAGGATAACGAACTTGCCTTCTCATTCATTACCGGAATGGTGTCGGTTTTACTGGCTTGTTGCAGTCGTTCGGCAATTTTGTACATCTCATTATAAAAATGATCCTCGCCGAAAAGTTCCTGCTCCGCCAATAATGCATAATACGTCGCAAAGCCTTCCTGCAGCCAGTGGTGTGTACCGCTCTCGGCAGTAATAAGGTCGCCAAACCACTGGTGTGCCAGTTCGTGGGCGTTTACGTTAATATAAGTACGGTCGTTAAATCCAATAGAATCTACCATAAAATCCTGCGCAAAAATAGTAGATGTAGTGTTTTCCATACCGGCATATAAAAAGTCGAGCACAGGCACCTGTCGGTATATTCCCCACGAGTAGTTTACCCCAATTTCTTTTTCAAAATAATCAAATATACGTTTGCTGTAACGGTAGGTAGGCTCATACATGGCGCGATCCTGCGGGCGGTAATAAAACTCTAGCGGCGTACCGGTAGCCGAAGTTTGCACCTGATGCTCGTACTTACCAATTGCCACCATAACCAGGTAACTACTCATAGGTTTTTGCATTTGGTAATTCCATTTTTGCAGGTCGCCATCCTTAACCTTGTTCTTTAATATACCATTAGCTAAAGACTCGTAACCAAGCCTATACGAAATTGAAAGATTAAATATAACCTTCTCGTTTACATCATCAAAACTGGGTAACCAGTGGCTGGTATATTTACCTTGCCCTTGTGTCCAAATTTGGTTATCTTCGCCATCCTTAACAAAATAAAGCGTTTGTTTTGGAGTCGCGGTATAACTAAAAGTAACGGTGTTATTTCCTTTTTTATAGCCTTTAAAAAGTTTTAGTGCTTTAGCAGAAGCTACCCACCCACTCTTCTTTTTACGGTTAATTTTCACATCAGTAAACTGCATATTTTGCGCATCTATGTAAATAGTATCGGGCTTATCATGTACTTCAAAAGTATACGTAACCGTACCCGAAACCTGTTTTTGTTCCGCATTAAATTGCAGGCTGGCATCAAGGGTTTTAAAGTCAACCTTTTTTAATTGTTGGTTTTGCTGTGCAAAAGTTAGGGTAGTAAAAAGTAAACAAAGGGCTTTTAAGCAGAAGTTCATCAAATCTCTTTTTTACAAAATTACACAAATACAATCATAATAAATTGCAAAAGCGGTGGCAAATCTATTTTAAACATTACGTTAAAAGCAATGGCGGTTAGGGTAATATTATCTAATTTTAGTAATCTAAAAGTTACAGTATGCAGCACAGCACATCTTTATATAAAACTCTGTTTACCAATTTAGTATTATTAATGGTACTAGCATTGCCTTATCATGCAAAAGCACAATCACTACTATCTTCAGAGAATAAAGAAGCCGCCGTACCTGATTATCCTACAGATTCGCTCGATCGCCGCACGCCCCGTGGTACTGTAAATGGCTTTATTAAGGCCATGGCCGACCAAAATTACATTCGGGCGAGCCAGTATTTGCAACTTAAACGTGCCTGGAATCGTAACACCCGCCGTACGCGGATTGTACAGAACTTTCAGCGGCTGCTGGATCAGGGCGGCGATATGGCGCCTAATGCACTGCTAAGCAATAAAAATGGCGGTAACCCCGATGATGTATCTGAACCTAACCGCGACATTGTAGGAACAATAGAAATTGACAGTAAAGTAATTACCTTATTTGTAGATAACGTAGCGATTGGAAATGAACCACCCCTATGGCTTTTCTCTACCGAAACTGTATCTGCTATTGTAGCCGTAACATCTGATGAAGATACCTTGCTTGATGTTATATTACCCACCACATTAAAAGAACGACGCTTAGGCGGTGTACCCCTGGGCCACTGGATTGCCGTTGTAACCATAGCTTTAGTATGTTATTTATTAGCTTGGACATTAGTTGCCTTAGTAGGTTTCATTATAAAAAAAAGCTGGAAAAAAGCGCAGGACGAAGATAAGTGGAAAGTTATACGTGCATTGGGGCTTCCATTTAGGTTGTATATAGCAGTCTGGCTATTTGTGGCTATATCTCAGTATGTAGGTATTTCTATAATTGTACGTCAGCGTTTTAGTGCCATTACTTTTATTATAGGCATTGTGGCATTTTTAATAATGCTGTGGAGACTGTCGGATATTATTAGCGATTACACCAAAAACCGGATGTCATTACGTAAGCGTATTTCGGCAATATCTATCATACTGTTTTTAAGGCGTATGGCTAAGGCAGCTATATTAATTATAGGGTTTATTGCCATACTTAGCGCTGTAGGGTTTGATGTTACAACCTGGTTTGCCGCATTGGGTATTGGTGGTATCGCACTGGCACTGGGTGCGCAAAAAACCATGGAAAACTTTGTAGGCAGCGTTACCCTTATTGTCGACCAGCCCATACGTGTGGGCGATTACTGCAAGGTGGGCGAAATTAGTGGCACGGTAGAGTCTATCGGGATGCGAAGCACGAGGCTGCGTACGCCATCGCGAACTGTAGTTACCATACCTAACGGTAGTTTTTCGAGCAATAATATTGAGAATTATGCCCACCGCGACCGCTTTTTGTTTAACCCAGTGTTAGAATTCAGGATGGAAACCACGCCGAGTCAGCTTAGGTACTTGCTGGTAGAAATTCGTACGCTATTGTATTCGCATTCCAGCATAAACCCAGATCCTGCTAAGGTTCGCTTTGGCGGATTAAACTCCAGCGCATACCGTATTGAAATTACGGCATATATAAATGCCGTAAACGTTGATGCAGCCGAGGAAGTGGAAGAAGATATTTACTTACACATACTGGATATTGTAGAACAAAGCGGTACTGATTTTGCCTACCCATCGCAAACTTTATATATGGGCCGCGACAAAGGTACTCATGCCGAAAAAACCCAAATGGCCGAAGAGAAAGTAAAGGAATGGATCGAGAAAAGCGAACTTCAACTCCCCTCTTTCGATCCTGCTCATATTGAAAAACTTAAAGGCACCGTTAAATACCCACCAGAAGGTAGTGTGGTAAAACCTGCAAGCGAAGGGGATTTGGGGATGTAGGTTAATTATGTAAAAGTATTTGCATATAATCTTAAATAATTACTTAAAAAGTAATAATCCCAATTGTTTAAATTGGGATTATTATCTATTTGTAATCCTGCCTTTCAGGATAATATATTTTAGTTATTTTTTTTGGCATTCATAATCTGCCACTGGTCGTTAAGGTATTTTACCTTGTGTACCTCTTTCATGATCGACTCATGTTCATCGGCATAATAATCAGTACTCTTGTCGGCTTCATTATCAAGGTCTTCTGCCCTTTCTAAAATAATATCCATAACAGGTTGTAATTTCTCTTTAACAATCTGTGGCATTGCGGTAAATAATTCTCTAAGTTCTTGTTGTAACATGGCTTATAATTTTTTTATACTGTAGGCAATATGTATGCCATTTATCTAGTCACATTTATCACCATTCAAAATTCTTAATTCATAATTTAAAATAATATTACCCGAGCCATCCTTCCCTATCCAGACTGCGGTATTGTATGGCTTCAGCAATATGCTCCGGGCCTACATTTTCAGATGCTGCAAGGTCGGCAATGGTACGGCTCACTTTCAAAATCCTGTCATAGGCACGTGCCGAAAGATTAAGGCGTTCCATAGCAGTTTTAAGTAATAGCAACGATGCTTCATCAAGCTGGCAATATTCCCTGATTTGTTTGCTACTCATCTGGGCATTGTAATGTACGTTTTCAAACTGCTCAAAACGGATTGTCTGAATTTCGCGTGCAGCAGTAACACGTGCCCTTATATCTACACTACTTTCAGATTTATGATTGTCGCTTAATTTTTCGAAAGGTACGGGCGTAACCTCAATATGTATATCAATACGGTCTAATAGCGGACCCGATATTTTACTTAAATAACGTTGCATTTCGTGCGGTGACGAACTTACAGGCGCATCGGGGTCGTTAAAATAACCTCCCGGGCTCGGGTTCATACTTGCGACTAGCATAAACGATGACGGATAAGTAATGGTAAATTTAGCACGGCTAATAGTTACTTCCCTGTCTTCCAACGGTTGGCGCATTACCTCAAGCACATCACGTTTAAATTCCGGTAATTCATCTAAAAATAAAACACCATTGTGCGCCATAGATATTTCACCTGGCTGTGGGTAACTTCCGCCACCCACCAAAGCTACATTTGAGATGGTATGATGAGGATTCCTAAACGGCCTTTGGTTCATTAACCCAACATTTTTTAGCTTCCCTGCAACACTATGTATTTTTGTAGTTTCAAGAGCTTCACGCAATGTCATGGGAGGTAATATACTTGGTATACGTTTGGCTAACATTGTTTTACCTGCACCTGGTGGGCCTATCAAAATAATATTATGCCCACCTGCTGCCGCAATTTCCATACAGCGTTTTATAGATTCCTGTCCCTTAACATCGCTAAAATCAAATTCAGGGAAGTCGAGCGTTTTATAAAATTCTTCGCGGGTATTAATTATGGTAGGTTCCAGCGTACCACGGCCTTCAAAAAAGTCGATTACTTCGCTAATGTTTTCTACTCCATAGCAATCAAGTCCGGCCACAATGGCAGCTTCCTTTACATTTTGTTTCGGTAAAAAGAAACCTTTAAAGCCTTCCTCCTTCGCCTTAATGGCAATAGGCAATACTCCTTTTATAGGTTGAAGGCCACCATCTAAAGACAGTTCGCCCATAATAATGTACTTATCAACTTCATCGGCTTTTATTTGTCCGCTTGCTACAAGTATACCAATTGCTAGGGTCAAATCATACGATGATCCTTCTTTACGCAAATCGGCCGGAGCCATATTTATAGTGATTTTTTTTCCGGGCAGGCTATAACCGTTATTTTTAAGGGCTGCGGCAATACGGTAGCTACTTTCTTTAATGGCATTGTCTGGCAAACCCACAAGATGGTAGCCCACACCTTTATCAATATTAACTTCTACGGTAATGGTAGTGGCCTCTACCCCAAACACGGCGCTCCCGAAAACTTTGATCAGCATATAAAATATTTAGGGAGTGAAAATACGGAAAATTATGATAAATTTTAATTCATAGTTTAAAATATACAACTTAAAATAAATGTGATGATTACCTTATAATCATAAAATAGACTTAAAAATAAAGCGTAAATTTCGACCACAAAAAATAACGTATTACTTTTAATAACCAATCTAAGATTATGGGACTATTTAATGCCATTTTAGGACACGCATCTGAAGTGTCTGTTGAAAAAATTACTGAAGAGTACAAGCCTATCCTTGTTAATGGCGAGCATATTGAAAAAGCTTTTAAGCTTATACGCGATATGTTTGTATTTACAAACAAAAGGCTAATTTTAGTTGATAAACAAGGGCTTACAGGATCTAAAGTTGATTATATGTCGATACCTTACGCTAGCATTATTAAATTTAGCAAAGAAAGCGCGGGTATATTAGACCTTGATGCTGAACTTAAAATATGGGTGCGAGGAGAAGCATTACCTATTAAAAAACATTTTGGCAAAGACAATAACATTAACGAAGTGTACCAAATATTAGGTCAGCACATTTTGGGCTAAACCAATCAATACCTTTTTATTATTTAGCCAAAACATTATTGTTTTGGCTATTTTTTTTAAATTAAATTATGAAACACGGCTATTTTGAAATCGAACCTTACACACTCCTGCTTCTTTTCGGCGGAATTATAGCATTGCTTGCTGCAATAATACCTACAATGCTGAGCAAAAAATACATATCGGCACCCATAGTATATCTTTTACTTGGTACTGCCGGATTTTTTATTTGCGAAGAATGTCATATAAAACCATTTGAGCATTTAAAAGAAATAGCACATATAACCGAATTTGTAATACTTATTGCTTTGGTTAATACCGGACTCAGAATAAAAGAACCCTTTAAATGGAGTACCTGGAAAAATGCTTTTAGATTGTTAGCAATCGCAATGCCAATAACCATTGTTGCAGCATCATTTTTAGGCTGGTGGATACTGAGTTTCGCACCTGCTACCGCAATGTTGTTCGGGTCATTAATAGCACCAACCGATCCGGTTTTAGCATCGGAACTGCAAACATCTGAACCCGGACAGGATGATACCTCTAAAAGTAAATTAGGCCTTACGGCAGAAGCCGGCATTAACGACGGGCTTGCGTTTCCATTTACCTTTTTCGCTATTTATGCTGCAACGCAAGGACTGAATTATAAAGAGTGGATAGGCGAATGGTTTTTACATGAGTTTGTTATAAAAATAGCCATAGGTGTTTGCATAGGATTATTTATAGGCTGGGGATTATACAAAATAATATTTTCACTAAGTACAAAAGATGATACACTGGATAGGATAAGCCGAGGCATACTTTCTTTAGCATTAATCGCTTTGCCTTACACTATAACCGAATTTTTTGGTGGGTATGGTTTCATCGCCGTGTTTTTTGCAGCTTGTATGTTTAGCAATTACGAAAAGCACCAGCACCACATGATCGACCTGCATGATTTTAACGAAGAGTTGGAAAGCTTTGCCGTAGCTGTAATATTTATAACTATCGGTTTTTTCATCGGCTTACACTATCATATTTTATTCGATTTAGAAATTTTATTAGTAGCTTTATTAATGGTTTTAGTGGTTCGACCATTAGCAGGATATATTTCATTAATAAAAAGCGGCCTAAACCCATTTCAAAAATTTGTACTTTCGTTTTACGGCATGCGCGGCATAGGTTCGTTATACTATTTGGCGTATGCCTTAACAGCAGCTACCTTTTTAGATGCCGAAAAGTTAGTAGCCATAACTACTGCGACTATATTTTTCTCAGTACTAATTTATGGTACTACGGCACGGTTTGTGCAAAAAAGAATTAAAAAATACGATTTCAATTAATTATGGATAACGATACTCTGGTAATTATTGGTGGAGATGCAGCAGGAATGTCGGCTGCTTCAAAAGTACGCCGCAAGCAACCCGAACGCAAAATTATAGTTTTCGAAAAATCACACTACACCTCTTATTCTGCCTGCGGTATACCGTATTATATTTCGCAGACTGTAGAATCATCTGATGAATTAATACGTCGTAGCCCGGAGGAATTCCGAACTAAATATAATATTGATGTTCGCACTATGCACCGCGTGTTGGAAGTTGACACCGACAACAAACGTGTGAAAGTTTTAAATAAAGAAAAAGGTACTGAATTTTGGGAAGAATACGGTCAGTTACTTATCGCAACTGGTGGCAAACCCTATTGCCCTAAAGACGTTGAGGGTCACAATGCCGAAAATGTATTTGGTATCTCAACACTTAAAAGTGGTATTAAACTCGAAAATTACATACGCGATACTAAACCTAAAACAGCTGTAATTATTGGCGGTGGTTACATTGGCCTTGAAATGGCTGAAGCCTTACTAATTAGGGGTTTAAAAGTTTCGTTAGTTAACCGAAGTGAACAGGTTATGAATACACTCGACCCTGATATTGGGGCGATAGTATCTGACGCTGTTATAAATCTTGGTGTGACCTTGTACCGGAAGGAGTCGCTTAAAAGTTTTAAATGCGATAATAATGGGAAGGTTACCGCCGTTGTAACCGATAACAGGACTATTGAAACAGACATTGTAGTGTTTGGAATGGGGTCATCGCCTGCTACAGATTTCCTGAAAGGATCTAAAATAGAATTAGGCGTTAGAGATGCTATTAAGGTTGATGCTCACATGAAAACCAATATTGATAATGTTTGGGCAGCCGGCGATTGTACCGAAACACTAAACCTTGTAAGTAAGCAACACATGTATATTGCTTTGGGTACCGTTGCTAATAAAACCGGGCTTGTAGCGGGAAGTAGCATTGCAGGCGAAAAAGCGGTATTTCCGGGAGCTGTAGGAACGGCTGTTTGTAAAGTTTGTAAATATGAAGTGGCACGAACAGGACTCAATGAAAAAGAACTAACGCAGCTTAAAATAGAATATGTTACCGCTACGATAGACAGTAAAACCCGTGCTGATTATTATCCGGGGGCTAAAAAAATTACGGTTAAGTTACTGGCAGAGAAGAATAGCGGCCGCTTGTTAGGCGGACAAATTATAGGGGAAGAAGATGCAGCGAAACGTATAGATGTTTTGGCTACAGCTGTAACTCATAATCTTACATTACAAAATATTATAGATCTTGACTTGTCTTACGCGCCACCTTTTTCTCCCGTTTGGGATCCGGTTCAAACAGCAGCCCGGGCATTGATTAAAAAAATATAAATCCATAAAAAAATGCATTGACAATTAATCAATGCATTTTTTTATTTTAGAAATTCAGATTATTTTATAATCGCATCCTGTATTACTTTCTGTATGTCTTCCCTAATATTTTCTTTAGATAATGTATTTTCTGCGGCTTCAGGATAGGTTCTGTTTGATAAAAACACGTAAACAATTTCCGTTTCAGGGTCCGCCCATGCCATTGTGCCGGTAAAGCCTGTATGCCCAAAACTAGATTTAGATACACAGCCACATGTTGGCCCGGCTTTATCTATCTGTGGTTTATCAAACCCTAAACCGCGACGGTTACCTTCTTTACAATTGTAACAGGTGTTAAAGGTATCAAAAGTTTTAGCCGAGAAATATTGCTTGCCACCGTAGATACCTTTTTGCAAATACATCTGCATAATTTTAGCAACATCTAAACTATTACTAAACAAGCCTGCATGTCCTGCAACACCATCTTCCATAGCAGCCGCCATATCGTGTACATACCCCTGAATTACCTGATAACGGAAATAATTGTCGACCTCTGTAGGCGGTATAACACTCATGTCAAACTTGTGTAACGGATTATACGTTGTGTAAGTTGCCCCTAATGGTTTATAGAATGAGGTATCGCTTAAAACATCAAGCTTTTTACCCGTTTTTAATTCTAAATATTCTTTAAGTAATATAAAATTAAAGTCGCTGTACTTATATTCTTTTTTAGGAAGAAGTTTACTCTCATCAATTTTATTAATCATAATTCCCGGATAATCTTTCCTAAGGAAAAGATTATTAGCCACCTGATGCGGAAACTCAGGGCTTTGTATATTACGGTAATATAATGAGTCAGGATGTTTGGTTGCATCAAGTGTTTCCTGATAAAAAGGCAACCATGCCTGAAAGCGCGACTGGTGCAAAAGCATATCTTTTAAAATAATATTTTTCTTATCGGTGTTTTCAAACTGCGGCAGTAAATCGCCTAATTTGTCATCTAGTTTAAGCTGGCCTTTATCATACAATTGCATCACATTAGGCAACGTAGAAAGCATTTTAGTAAGCGAAGCTACATCATAAATATCGGTATTTTTTACTTTCACATCATTAGGTTCATACGTATGCGACCCAAATGATTTTTGGTAAATAACCTTACCTTTTCGGGCAACCAAAACCTGGATTCCCGGTGTCATTTTCTGGCTGATAGCACGCTGAGCAATTTTATCGATGTTAGCAAGCGTAACAGAATTCATACCAACGTTTTCGGGCGTTGTAAAGCCAAGCCTGTCTATAGGCTGCGTTAAAACACCATCGTTAACTTTAAAAGTTGTCCCTATAGAAACCGGTGTTTTCCCTTTAGAACCTATTGCTCCAAAAACAATTTCGGCAGCAACGGTTTGAGCAATTTCATTATTTTGATACGCCAGTAAAACGCTTTTGATATTCTTAAAATTCTTAATGGCATTAAGCACATAAGGTTTTGCAAATACGGTAAGAATTACTTTTTTATTCTTCGCGATAGTATCCAGCCACTGTAATTCTTTATTTGTAAAATCGTGCTTTTTCCAGGCACCATCTGCCTTATGGTAACCTACAATTACGGTGGTGTAATCTTTAAGGTTGTTCATTAATACCTGTAATGTATCCTGCTTAACCTCCGTAACCTGAGCATATTTCTGTAAAGTATTTAAGTAAGGCGCACCATCATCATCGCCTAACTTTACATAAGCGATCTTCTCGTTTTCAAGTTCCTTAACAGGTAGTAAATTACTATCATTCTTCAGTAAGGTTTCTGCATTTTCGTATAACTCATAATTCAAATCGTCGTACTCATGCGCATTCAGGTCGGCATAAATATTTGCCATAACAACAGGTTTGTAGTTATATAAACCTATCCTGAATTTATAAGCCAATATTTTTTTAACCGAAAACTCTAGTCGTTCTGCTGTCAAAACACCATCATCATATGCTTTACGGAATTTATCAATCGCTAACGGAACATTCTCCGCAAATAACAACACATCATTACCCGCTAAAAATGCTTCAAGATCAATATCTCCCGGTTGCATATAGCCGCTTGCCCCTTTCATGTTTAAGGCATCAGTAAAAATAAGGCCCTTAAACCCCATTTGTTCCTGTACCAAACGTGTAACTACGTTGTAAGATAGTGATGTAGGCAAACTTGGTGTAGACTCTAACGATGGTACATTAAGGTGCGCCACCATTATACTCGCCATACCCTCATTAAATAATCGTTTGTACGGATACATTTCTATATCCTGTAATCGCTGCTTATCGTAAGGTAAATAGGGTAATGCATAGTGTGAGTCGCTACCTGTATCGCCATGGCCGGGAAAGTGTTTACCCGTGGCATAAATTCCGCCACCTTGTATTCCTTTATTTAATGCCGAAGCTCTGTTGGTTACATTGTATTTATCTTCTCCAAAAGAACGGTTACCAATAATAGGATTGTTAGGGTTTGTATTAATATCTACTACCGGTGCGAAATTAAAATGGATGCCTATCCTTCTAGCCTGCTGTGCCATCTGATGGCCCATTTTTTCAATAAGCGACAAATCCTGAACCGCCCCAAGTGTCATATTCCAAGGATAGCGATAGGTAGAATCTAGCCTCATGCTTAAACCCCACTCGGCGTCAATCCCAACGAATAATGGAATTTTAGATTCAGCCTGATAACGATTAGTCAGTTTTGCCTGGCGGCCGGGGCCACCCTGAAAAAATATCACTCCTCCAATTTTATAATCAGCAACCAGCTTATCGATGCTTTTTACATGATCGTTATCTTTGTTAGAATAGGCTGCAACCATAAATAACTGCCCTACTTTTTCATCAAAAGATAAGCTGTTGTAAACGCTGTCGGTCCATTTTTTCTCGGCAGGCGATTTGTAATCGTTAAAAGTTTTTACCTCCTGAGCCACAACAGCCTGTAGGAAAAGTAAAAATATGATGCTATAAAACCTCATTAAAATGATAGTATGTATTTAAATAATAAATCATCATTACTATTGGTAATGATGATCTTTAACTTTTTTATATGGAAGCAAAGGCTTAAAAAAAGCGGCTATGCCAGCTCTCACTAGCAGGTACTTCCCAAAAATCCTGCCATTCTCCTACCGTATTCACTAAATTATTAAACACAATAGTATTTGCAGAAACTGATTTATCTTTAGCCAGTTTTTTAAACTCTATAAGTGGCTTATGGGTAATAAACTCACCCTGTTTAAAGGTTACGTTCATTTTATCCAAAAGTTCTACATTAAACTTTTGCTCCAGTTGCTGTATAAAATGCACCGATGCATCTATAGAACATCCGGTTGCCGATTGCCCGTCCTGGTTAACGGCTAAAATTATAAACCTGTTGTATTTTGTAATAAACGATGCCTCTAAACCTGTGCCGTGTGCAGCCCAGTTTTCGACAAAATTTTGAAGCGATGCTTCTATCTCAGTTATTTCGTCGTCAGAAAATTTTCTGTTAGACTGGTAAATCCAAATTTTAGATTCCTCCGGCAATGTATCAAACGGAACGTACATAATTTTTCTCTTTCTTATAAATCCTTAGCATTGGCAATTAATTCTGCCACATCCATCACTTTAATATCGTGCTCCCTATTTTTGGCTTTAATACCATCAGTAAGCATAGTGTTGCAAAACGGGCAACCGGCCGCAATAATTTCGGGTTCTGTTTCAAGGGCATCTTCTGTCCTTTCCACATTAACATCCTTATTTCCCTTTTCAGGCTCTTTAAACATTTGTGCACCACCGGCGCCACAGCAAAGGCCATTGCGTTTAGAACGTTTCATCTCTACTAGTTCGGCATCAAGCTTTTCTATAAGGTCGCGCGGAGCCTCATATATATTATTGGCCCTGCCTAAATAGCATGGGTCATGAAACGTAATTTTTTTACCTTTAAAGTTACCACCTTCAATAGTCAGGCGGCCATCATCAAGCAGCGATTTTAAAAACTGCGTGTGGTGAACTACATCATAACTTCCACCAAGTCCGGGATATTCATTTTTTATGGTGTTAAAACAATGCGGACAGGCCGTAACAATTTTTTTAACATCGTAGGCATTAAGTACTTCAATATTAGCCATGGCCTGCATTTGAAACAAAAACTCGTTACCCGCCCTTTTTGCAGGGTCGCCGGTACAACTTTCTTCGGTTCCTAATACGGCAAAAGGCACCTTGGCACTATGTAAAATTTTCACAAATGCTTTAGTTATCTTTTTAGCCCTGTCATCAAAACTACCCGAACAGCCCACCCAGAATAAAACTTCCGGCTGCTGCCCTGTAGCCATCATATCGGCCATTGTAGGTACTGTAATGCTTTCCATATATTAGTCTTCATCGTGTTTGCCATCGTCAAACACTTGTATAGTAACTTCTTTCTCTACTAAATTTGTAAACTTGCCCCTGTAACGTGTAGCTTTAACCAAATGGTTATCTATCCAGTGGTAGTTACCGCCACGTGGTTTGCCCATAAGCATACCGTGGTATTTAAAGCCATGCTCTTTAAGCCATGCCTCTGTAATTTCCCTGTGCGCTTCTGTACGCGAGGTAAAAAAGAATATAATATGGCCTTCGTCATACCAACCGTTTAGGGTTTCAAGCGCATCTGGGTAAACGGCAGCTGTGACCATACGTTCAGGCTCTTCATTAGGTATATCATCGCAAATAGTACCGTCAATATCAATCAGGTAATTTTTAATACCCTCCGGTAAAATCGGACTTAATTGCTCGCCATTTTCTGATATTGGCTGAAGATTTTTTTCAATATCCTCGTTTTTCATTGTAATGCCTGTTATATTTTATAATTCTTCTTTCCAGTTTAGCCTGTCCATTTGGCTGTACTGCCAAGGCGCACCATTATTTTCAATATTCGCCATCATACCATTTAACTCTGTAGGTGCGGCACTTTGTTCCATCACAAGGTAACGCCTCATATCCATAATTATAGATAATGGGTCTATGTTAACCGGACAAGCTTCTACACAACCATTGCAAGTGGTACATGCCCAAAGTTCCTCTGGAGTTATATAATCGTTTAATAATGCTTTACCATCATCAACAAACGTGCCTTTATTTTTATCAATGTTTTTGCCCACTTCTTCAAGCCTGTCGCGGGTATCCATCATAATTTTTCGTGGTGAGAGTTTTTTTCCGGTAAGGTTTGCAGGGCACGCCGATGTACAGCGCCCACACTCGGTGCATGTATAAGCATTAAGCAATTGTACCCAGTTTAAATCGTGAACATCGCTTGCTCCAAATTTGGCAGGTAATTCCCCTTCTGCGGGAGCGGGCTGTGCAGCAAACGGGTCGGCATTAGGATCCATCATTAACTTAACTTCGGCAGTAACCGAGTCCAGGTTTTCGAATTTACCTTTAGGGTCAAGTCTTGCGAAATACGTATTAGGGAAAGCCAGTAATATGTGCAGGTGTTTAGAAAAGTATAGGTAATTCATAAAAGCAAGAATACCAGTAATATGTAACCACCATGCTACTCGTTCTATAATTTCAACAGTTTCTAAAGACATGCCGCTGAATATTTCGGATAAAAATCCTGAAATAGGAAATGAACCAGCTGTTATAAAATGCGAATAATTTTGTGTTTGAAGGTAATGGTCGGCACCATTCATAGTAAGGAACAATACCATAAGTACTGTTTCGAAATACAAAATGATGTTAGCATCGCTTTTTGGCCAGCCTTTTAAATCGCTATGGGCAAAACGCCAAAGTTTGATAACATTTCGGCGTATCCAAAAAGCAACAACCGATACAATTACTCCAAAAGCAAGGATTTCAAAAAAACCAATTAAAAAGCTATAGAAGCCTCCCATAAACGAGAAGACGCGGTGCGTACCAAAAACACCATCGATAATAATTTCTAAAAGTTCGATATTAATAATAACGAAACCTACGTAAACTACAATATGCAGTGCACCTGCCACAGGTCGGCTAACCATTTTAGACTGCCCAAGGGCAATCATGGCCATGTTTTTCCAACGGGCCGATGGAGTATCAAACCTGTTTATATCCCTGCCCAGCTTTATGTTGCGAACGAGTTTTTTTACATTAAGTGCAAAATAGCCAAAGCCAATTGCCAGTAAAATAACAAATAGAATATTATCGATATAACTCATATAGTAAAGGTATTATACCCTTGCCTTACGGCTTAACTTCTTCTTGTTTTTCTTTATCCTTATCCTCTTTAGGCTCTACGTACGGAGTACCTTTTTTACCGAATACAGAGAAATGTACATAACGCTTAGGATTGTTTTTAACATCAGCCAATAATTGCTTTAACTCGTTAGATGCATCTGTAAGGTTTTTATACATGGCATCATCTTTAAGTAATTTACCTAACGATCCTTTACCTGCCTGTACATCATCTATAATCTGATCTACGTTAGCCAATGATTTTTCCAGTTTCTTAACTGCCTCGCCAAGGTTTGCTTTATTAAGCGAATCTGAAAGCGCTGCAAAGTTTTTACTGGTACGGTTAAGGTTTGTCATTGTAGCATCTATATTACCGCGATTGCCAGTAATGGTACCATTAAGCGAATGTGCTGCTACATTAAATTCTTTCATGGTAGCACTCATATCTGCAATAGCGCTATGTAAGTTTTGCTGTGTTTTAACATCAAATACATTGTGCAGGCTGTGTAAAAGGCTATCGGCAGTTACAACGGTAGCTTCAACTTTATTTTGTAATGGAGATAATTTTTCACCTACTACGCTAAGCATACCCGGTTTAAGACCACTTTGCAAGTAATCGCCATTTTCTGCATCTGTATGATTTTTTGTATCTGGTATAATTGCAATTTGCTTACCCGAAAGGCCTAAGCCAGGCTCGTATAAAGTTGCAAAACTGGTTTTAGATATAGGGAAATCTGTTTTAACCTGTAGTTCTACTAAAAGGCTACCTTCTATAGTATCTCTAAAACTAATAGAGTTAACCTTACCAACTACTAAACCATTAAGTGTTACTGATGCTGATGGCGATAAACCTTCTACATCTTTATAAATCACATAATAAGTTTTATATGAATTAAATAGGTCTCTACCCTTTAAATAGCTATAACCCCAAATAAATACTAATATGGCACCTATAACTAATATTGCCGTTTTTACTTCTTTAGATACTTTCAAAACCGTTTATTTTTTAACAAATGTAGGATAAATTAATTACTAATATGTGAATATTATTCTAAAGCTTCTTTGATTGTAATAATTTTATTACCTCTAAAAGCCACAATAAAAGCAGAGGCATATCCTTTTTCCTTTGCCTGTATCATTAGCTTTTTAGCTTTATCATATTCGGTAGTTTCGCCATAATAATATCTTATGTATGACCCTCTTTTTATTTTAGATATATTTTTAAGTTTTTTAAAGTTTGACGGCGTGGTCGCTAAAACTTTTTTGCTTGTTGCAATTTGAACCTTGAATACTACTCCCTTCTTATTAGTAAGAGCAATTGACTTTGAGTTACTTTTTTCGGCTGAAGTTTTAGAATCTACTGGTTCGGCTTTTGTGTTTTTTTTAATTGCTGGTTGCGAATCTGCAATATAACTACCAAAAGATTGCTTTTTGTAACTTATAATCGCATTTGCTATAGAACGTGCCATTTCGTTTTGACCTGCTGCAGAGTTTAAATATTTACCCTCTTTAGTATTAGATAAAAAACCAAGCTCTATCAAAGCTCCCGGCATAACAGTAGCATCGAGCACCCAAAGTGGAATTTGTTTTACTCCCCTATCATACTTTTTAAGCCCGGTTTTAAAACCTGTGTGAATTTTAGTTGCCAATAATATACTTTGCTTGCGCGACTCTTCCTGCGCAAGGTTAATGCCTATAGATGTTGCAGGAGACTTAGGGTCGAAACCTTTATATTTTATTTTATAATCTTTTTCAAGAGTAATTACATTATTTTCTTTGCGTGCAATTTCTAAGTTAGTATCACTTCGCGACAAACCCATTACAAAAGTTTCGGTACCATATGGCGCTTTATTGTTTACCCCATTGCAATGTATCGAAATAAAAAGATTCGCATCTGCCCTGTTAGCAATATTAGCACGCTCTCTCAACTCAATAAAAACATCAGTTTTACGTGTGTATACTACATTGTAACCTTGGCTTTCCAATATCTTTCCTATTTTTAAAGCAACCTGTAAAACTATAGCTTTTTCTTTATAACCATTATGTACTGTACCGGTATCTTTACCGCCGTGGCCTGCATCGATAACTACTTTAAATTTTTTATTTTGCGCTGCAGCTGCTACACTAAAAAGTATAACTAAAGCAAACAGTATTTTTTTACTAAAAGTAATAATCATAATATTATGGCACTGTGCACCACTTTTTTGCAAGTATTATTGTTTTAAAGCTTCCTGAATGGTAACTTTTTTTCCATCTTTAAAAGCAACTACAAATGCAGATGTATAGCCCTTACTCTTAGCCTCTGTTAAAAGTTCGCCTTTAGCTTTAGCGTAATCTGATGTTGCACCATAAAAATATTTAATTACTGCAGAGCTATCATCTTTAGATATATTACTTAACCCTTTAAAGTTTGCCGGGGTAAGATCTAACGATTTGCCACTGGCAGATATTTGTACTTTAAATACTACCCCTTTTGCTGCTGCCGGTTTATCATCATCTTTGTCATTTGCGACAACAACAGGTTTAGTTGCCGGTAACGGTTTTACCGATGCTGTAGGCTTAGGCTCATCAACATCATCTTTTGGAACTGTTTTAATAGGTGTGCTGTTTTCTTTAAAGTCATCTTCACCTCCAACAAAAAATTCTTTTTTATAGCTTAAAATAGCTTTAGCTATAGATTTTGCCATTTCGTCCTGGCCTTCGTCAGAATTTAAATAAGCGCCTTCCTGCTGGTACGATAAAAATCCAAGCTCAATAAGTATACTTGGCATCGCAGTTTTGTGCAATACCCAAAATGGGGCCTGCTTAACGCTACGGTTCTTTCTTTTTAGGGTGTTTGTAAAACCATCCTGTACTTTACTGGCCAGGTCTATGCTTCGGCTAATATTAGCTTCCTGCTGTATACCTATACCTATAATACTCTCCGGCGATTTTGGGTCGAAACCACCGTATTTAACCTTATAGTCTTTCTCCAGTGTAATAACGTTGTTCTCTGTTTTAGCAACCTCTAAATTCGATGAGTTTTTTGTGGGACCTATCACAAACGTTTCGGTACCATAAGCATTTTTAGATGGCTCGCCATTACAGTGTATCGATACGAATACATTTGCTTCGGCACGGTTAGCAATATTAGGCCTTTCGGTAAGTTCTATAAAAACATCCGTTTTACGTGTAAAAGTTACGTCAACAGCGTTATCCTGTTCTAATAGTTTGCCTACTTTAAGAGCTACGTTTAATGCAATGTTTTTTTCGATAAAACCATGGTAAATGGCACCATAATCTTTACCGCCATGTCCGGCGTCAAGAACTACCTTGAATTTTGGGTTGCCTTGCCCGAAAGTTGTGCCGCAACATATAATAAAAAGTAAAAAAAGCAGTTTTGATTTTGTGTTCCCTGTCATTGTAATCCGGTTATTATATTGGTAGCGTTATAATTACATTTAGTGGTTAGTTTAATAAAAATATTGTAAGTTTGACACTCAAAAAAATAAGCCACACTGTTACAAAAATAGTATTAAAACCTTTGCGTACAAACTTATTTCATATCGTTTTATTAGCAATTTTCCTAACAGCATGGAGCACAGCTACCCATGCCCAGGAAATACCCCGCAAAAAGGTATTCCCTACTCTTATAAAAGAGAAACCTGCGGCTGTACAACAGGACACTAAACCTACAGTGGCCGATAGTATTATTATACCCCCTACTCAAATTGCCGAAGCTGTAAAGCCAAAAGACACTGTTAAAAAGAAAAGTGGCCTTGATGGTATTGTAAAACGTGCTGCAAAAGATTACGAAAAACTGGACCAAAGAAAAAAACAACTTACTCTATATAATGAAGCCGAATTATATTATAAAGATATAGAACTTAAAGCGGGCATTATTACTATGGATTATGAAAAAGATGAAGTACATGCCGGCCGCTTAAAAGATTCTTTAGGTAACTATTCGCAATACCCTCACTTTAAACAAGGTACAAATGAGGTCGAGGCCGACTCTATACACTTTAATACAAAGAGTAAAAAAGCCAGGGTTTGGAATTCACGATCTGACCAAGGCGAGTTCAGGATTAAGGCAGAGCTTACTAAAAAGGAAAACGACTCGGTTGTTTTTATGAAAAAAGCACGCTTTACTACCTCTAAAGATGTTGACCATCCTGAGTATTATTTTGAAACCAATAAACTAAAACTAGTTCCCGGTAAAAAAGTTGTTGTAGGTACTACCCACATGGTTATAGCCGATGTACCTACGCCATTAGGCCTGCCATTCGCCTTTTTCCCTATGAGTACCAAGGCAGAGTCTGGTATACTTATACCCAGTTATGGCGATAGTAATACCCGGGGTTACTATCTGCAAAACCTTGGTTACTACTTTGCCCTTAGCGATAATTACGATTTGGCAGTAACAGGCGATTATTATACTAACGGTAGTTACGGCCTTAGATTTCAGTCAAGCTATGCAAAGCGGTACAATTACAACGGAAACGTAAATATTAGGTATGAAAACCTAATAACCAGCGAAAGAGGTTTACCTGATTATCTTCGTTATAAAAATTACAACATACAATGGTCGCATAGCCAGGATGCTAAGGCAAACCCAAATTCACGATTTTCAGCAACAGTTAACCTTGGTTCCAGTAAATATTTTAGGCAGTCACAAAACACGGCAAACGTAAGTGCAAGGTTAAATAATACCATGCAATCATCTGTATCTTACTCTAAAACGTTTCAAAGTGTACCGCAGGTAAACCTTTCTATTAGTGCAACACATAGTCAAAACACTAATACAGAACAAATTACTATGACATTACCTACACTACAGGCAAGTGTAGACAGGGTGTATTTATTTGCTAAAAACGACGAAACAAAAAAAGGTTTTATAAAAAACTTAAACATACAATATAATTTAAAAGGAGAAAACAGGATTAATACAACCGATTCGTTGTTTTTTAAACCTCAAATGTTTCGTGATGCAAAATCAGGTATGCAGCATACAATACCATTAAGTACTAACTTTAAAGTATTTAAATTTTTTAGTGTATCTACCAGTGCAAATTATAACGAAACCTGGGTAATGAATACGGTTGATAAAGCTTATAACCCAACAACAAATACTATTGTAACCAGCGATGTACATGGTTTTGATGCTTTTAGAACATATAATTTTTCATCGAGCGTAGGTACAACTGTTTACGGTACTTTTCCTTTTGGAGATGATAAAAAAATTCAGGCGATCAGGCACGTAATGCGTCCGTCTGTATCTTACAGTTATACGCCAAGTTTTGATAAATATTATGATACGTATCAAATAGATGCAACAGGTACTAAATATGCCGAGTACTCTCGTTTTGATGGTGGATTATATGGGGCTCCCGGTAATAATTTTTCAAGCAATGTAGGTTTTGCTTTAAATAATACTTTTGAAGCCAAAGTTAGGAATGACGATGAAAAAGCTACCGAACCTAAAAAGGTAATGCTTTTAAATAACCTTAACTTTACTACAAGCTATAACCTTGCTGCCGATTCGCTTGCATGGTCGCCATTAAGGGTTACAGCAGGAACAAATCTGTTTAAAGAAAAAATGAACATTAACTTTGGCACCACGCTAGACCCGTATGCCATTGATAATTCCGGAAACAGAATAAACACCTATAACTTTGATAATGGTGGTAGCCTTTTCAGGCTTACAAGTGCAAACATGACACTTAACTACAGTATTAAAAGTACCGATGGTAATGATGATAAAAGCAGTGATAACCAAACTGCAAAAAATGGTGGCCGTACCGATGATTTATTTGGTAAAGCTACAGATAACCGGGTGAGTATGTTTGCCGATGAAGATGAAACTAAAAAGAAACCCGATAAAGCTGGTGGTAAATTTTTTAACGCCACCTTACCATGGGATTTACGCATTGCCTACTCTGTAACTTATAATAACAGTAACAGGCAAAAACAGATATCGGCCAACTCACTAATGCTTTCGGGTAATCTTGATGTTACCCCTAAGTGGAAAATGGGTTTTTCATCCGGTTACGACTTTGTTCAAAAAGGGGTCACCTTTACCCAACTTAGGTTCGAAAGGGACTTACTGAGCTGGAGGATGGATTTTAACTGGGTACCTATGGGCGATAGCCGCTACTGGAGCTTTTTTATTGGTATAAAATCATCTGTACTTAGCGATATTAAGTGGGATAAACGCCAGGTGCCAGATCAAACAGTGGGCAACTAAAATGGAGAGTATTGTTTCTAAAAAAAACTTTAAATATTACAAAAATCTAATAGCACGAACATTATTTTGTTTTGCCATTAGTACTCTAATACTTCTAGTGTTTATAAATGAAATTAATATTGGTGCATTTCAAAACAGGCTTATACTAATGCCCATTTGCACTTTTGCTCTTGTTACCTTTGCAATGCATAATATTTACATCCATATAATAAAAGTTCCTGATATTACTATAAGTTTAAAATACATAGTAGTTAATGGAGCTATGTACGATTTTGGTTCGATAAAATCTATCAGCTTTATTGGTAAAAAAGCATTTGGAGATGCCTATCCTGAAAAAGAAGCCGCACAAATTATTTTTGCAGATAATACATCGTTTATCATTTATGATGATTATTACAGTAATTCTGCCGAGCTAAAATTATTTTTAGAATCGGTATATTTAAATAAAAAATTGAAAATAATACCTGAAACTAAAAATAGTAGCTCAGAAAATTTTTATTGGGTTAGGGGCGGAATTTTAGGTCCGCATTCAATATCATTTATTTTAATAATGGGTCTTTTATTTATTATTGTAAATGCCTTAGAATTTAAAACTCTTATAGTTTGCGGATTATTTCTTATACTGATATCCCTTTTTATCAAGCGATTTTTTTACTTTGGTTTAAGTAATAATTATTTAAAAATAAAAAGCTATACAATACCTTGGTTAAGCCATACCTATAGTTTAAAAAATATTAAAGAAGTAATTTTTGAATCTGGCGGAAAAGCCCCGAATGGAATGAGAATAATTACGCATAGCTATAACAATAGTTTTTTTTATGCTGCAACTCTTTACGATAAACATTGGAGAAAACTTAAAAGCAGTCTAGAGAAAAAAGGAATACCTGTTAGGGATGAAATAGGATTAAACTAAATATAAAACACCATGAAAAAAATAATTTTTACAGATAAGGCACCTGCACCAATTGGGCCATACAGCCAGGCAGTATTAGTAGGCAATATATTATATACATCTGGTCAAATACCGCTGCACCCGGTTACAGGAGAGCTTGTAAACAGCGATATTGAGGCTGAAACCACTCAGGTTATGGAAAACATGAAAGCTGTTTTAGAAGCTGCCGGAATGAATTTTGAAAACGTGGTAAAATCAACCATATTTATTACAAACATGGATGATTTTGCACGTATAAACACTATTTACGGCAGTTACTTTAAAACAGAAACCGCCCCTGCGAGAGAAACGGTTCAGGTGGCAAAACTGCCTAAAAACGTTAATGTAGAAATATCTATGACTGCAGTGCTATAGCCTGCAAAAATAATTCTGCCGATGCCGGGTTTGTAGCGAGTGGCACATTGTGCACGTCACAAACCCGTATTAGCATATTAATATCAGCATCATGGGCATGGCTCGATAACGGGTCTTTAAAAAACAAAACCATGGCGGTTTTACCTTCGGCAACCCTGCCTGCAATTTGCGCATCGCCACCTAATGGGCCTGAAAGCATTTTTCGAACGGTTAGCCCGGCTTCCTCTGCCCTGCCGCCGGTTGTACCGGTAGCTATAAGCGTTACATCTTCTCTAATAAGCATTTGTTTGTGCTTAACCAAAAATTTAACCATTTCGGCTTTCATACCATCATGGGCAATAATCGCAATTTCCATTGTGCTTTGTTAGTTTAATTTATGGTATTCAATTAAGCCATCAATTGGCCTTCTTAAAACATTACCAAGTTTAAGGCCATTTGCACCTAAAACTTCAGCAAGTTCTGCTTTTAGGTAAAAAGCAATAGAACCTACAAAATGTACAGGCACTTCATGCGCATTTTCGTACTGGGTAATATAATTATCTACAAATACCTGCATTTGCTTAACAATAATTTCTTTAAAGAATGGCTCGTCTTTATGCTGAATTAAAAATTTAGCAAACGTAGCCAGGTAGGCATTTGGGTTAGGCTCTTTGTAAAGGTTATGCTTTATAACATCGGCATCAAGGTTATATTCTGCTGCAAATTTTGTAGCAAGGTGTTCTGGCATTTTATTAAAAAAGAATGCACGTACCAACTCACGCCCAAAACGGTTACCACTACAATCATCCATAGCAATATAGCCCAGCGATTGTACTTTTTGTACCAGGCCTTCGCCATCAAAATAACTACAGTTAGACCCTGTACCTAAAATACAAATTATACTTTTATCGTTAGTTGGGTTTGTTGCATAAGCAGCAGCATAAGTATCTTCTTTAACTGTAATATCTGCATTAGGAAAAAACTCTTTAAACACATTGGTCATGTAGTTTTTCATCCTATCAGTACCGCAACCGGCACCGTAAAAGAAAAGGTGGGTAACTTCTTTCCTATTATTATATATGTCAAAACGGGCTTCCAGCCTTTCAAGGGCTTCTTCCTTATTTATTACTTCCGGGCTAAGGCCAAGAGTTTGTGATGTAAACAACCTGTTTCCATCATTATCAAGCGCAATCCAGTCTGCCTTTGTTGCACCACTATCAACTAATAGCTTCATAAATGGGTTAAATTTGGGTTTGTTATGAATTAAGTTTGGGTTAATTATAGGGCTCTAAGATTAATTTTGGGTTGATTAAGCTTAAAAAAAAACAAAGTCCCGCCTTTTTTTAAAAGCGGGACTTTGTGAGTATAAATTATAGAGATGCGATGTGCACCGAAAGATCGATCAATTTGCTAGAATAACCATATTCGTTATCATACCAAGATACTAATTTAAAGAAAGTAGAGTTAAGACCGATACCAGCTTTAGCATCAATAATACTTGTTCTTTTATCTGAAATGAAATCCTGAGATACTACATCATCTTCAGTAAATCCAAGGATACCTTTAAGTTCGTTTTCAGATGCTTTTTTAAGAACGGCCATGATTTCATCATAAGAAGTTTCTTTAGCAACTTTAACAGTAAGGTCTACCACAGATACATCAACCGTAGGTACACGGAAAGACATTCCTGTAAGTTTACCATCAAGCTCAGGTATAACTTTACCTACAGCTTTTGCTGCACCTGTAGATGATGGAATAATATTTACGCTTGCTGCACGTCCGCCTCTCCAGTCTTTTCTTGAAGGACCGTCAGTAGTCATTTGTGTAGATGTTGTAGCGTGAACAGTTGTCATTAAACCTTCAACAATACCAAAATTATCATTGATAACTTTTGCAAGTGGAGCAAGACAGTTTGTAGTACATGAAGCATTAGAAACTACAGTATCTGCAGCTGTTGCTTTAGTATGGTTTACACCCATTACAAACATTGGAGCATCTGCCGATGGAGCAGAGATGATAACTTTTTTAGCACCACCTGTAATGTGCGCCTGAGCAGTTTCTACAGTTGTGAAGAAACCTGTACACTCTGCAACTACATCAACACCTACTTCATCCCATTTAAGGGCTTTAGGATCTTTTTCTGCAGTTACCCTTATATGTTTACCGTTTACATAAAGTTGGTTATCTTTAACTTCAACTTCACCTGCAAAGCGGCCATGAACTGAATCATATTTTAATAAATAAGCTAAATGATCTACATCAAGCAGGTCGTTAATAGCCACTACTTCAACATTATCTCTGTTGTAAGTTTCACGGAAAACGATACGGCCAATCCTACCGAAACCGTTTATTCCTAATTTAACTGTTGCCATTTTCTTCTAATTGTTTTTTGTTTAAATATTTATCGAGTAATCTTAAATAGATACGATATCTGAAACCCTGATAAGCTCTTTATCAACGTGTGATTTCCCTTTTACTGCATGCTCTAATGGTGTAAGCACTACTTCATCTTTAATAAGCCCAACCATATAGTTAGAGTTACCTTCTAATAAAGTTTCTACTGCCTTTACACCCAGCCTGCTTGCTAAAACCCTGTCGAAACATGATGGTGCGCCACCACGTTGCATGTGCCCAAGTATTGATACACGAACATCATACTCCGGAAGATTCTCGTCAACATAATCTTTAAGCTCAAAAGCGCTTTTCCCTATCCTGTCGCCTTCGGCAATAACTACAATGCTCGATGATTTACCTGATGCTTTACTTTTACGTAAAGAATCTAAAAGCCTTTCCAGGCCCATATCTTCTTCAGGTATAAGTATTTCTTCTGCACCTGCGCCTATACCGGCATTAAGTGCTATATGGCCTGCATCGCGCCCCATAACCTCTACAAAAAACAGCCTGTTATGCGAGCTGGCAGTATCCCTGATTTTATCTATAACTTCTACCACTGTATTTAAAGCAGTGTCGTAGCCTAAGGTAAAACTGGTACCAAATATATCATTATCAATAGTACCGGGAATTCCTATTACAGGAAAACCATACTCTTTATTAAATAACAAACCGCCTGTAAAACTACCATTACCACCTATTACCACAAGGGCATCGATATTGTGTTTTACTAAATTTTCATGGGCTTTTTTACGGCCTTCGGGAGTCATGAACTCTTTAGATCGTGCCGATTTTAAAATTGTACCGCCCTTATTAATAATATTATTAACACTTCGGGGGCCCATTTCTTTAAAATCGCCTTCAATCATTCCCTGGTAACCTCTGTATATGCCCGTGCACTCTATATTATGAAAAGCACAGGTACGCACAACAGCTCTAATGGCCGCATTCATACCGGGAGAGTCACCACCCGATGTTAGTACACCTATTTTTTTAATATTAACTGACATTTTTTTGTATTTGATTGTAAAATTAATAATTTAATATGATTAATACATTTAGTTTTTAGTTATATTATAAAATCGACAACTTTTCAATCGATTTCGTTAATAAGTTTTTTTCCACTTAATGTTAATTATATCGAAAAAAGGAAAGGTATCAATAAAAATAACCCTGATTTTTTTAAGATAATAAAATTTTGATACTTATTAATTACATTTTTGACCTGAAGCAGTACCTTATATAGGTGCACCAGTGAATAATCGGTACCAATTTTCTGAGAAGAATAAAGTACGCATCATACTTTCAGATAAATAAGAAAAAAATAGAGTAGCTTTATAGAACTTCAGTGTTAGCAATATTTGTTGGATTACCTTTAATGTAGTTAATAACATTTTCAAAAGCTTTACCAAAATATATTTCGTAGCTGTTTTTTTCCACGTAGCCTAAGTGTGGTGTACAAATTACATTGGGCATTTTAAGTAAATCGAAATTTAAATTATAAATAGGCTCCTCTTCATATACATCTATCCCTGCAAAACCCGGATGCCCTGCTTTAAGGCATTTTAATAATGCACCTTTTTCAATAAGTTCTGCCCGTGCTGTATTTATTAATACCGAATCTTTTTTCATTAATAATAAGTCGGCCTCTTTTACAATTCCTGTTGTAGAATTATTTAATCTTAAATGAAGTGTTACAACGTTGGCTGTTTTAAAAAAATCTTCTTTAGATGATGCTGCTTTAAAACCATCATCAACAGCTTTTTGTTTTGAAGCATCGCTACCCCAAACTAAAACAGTAGCACCAAATGCCTTTGCATACTTAGCAATGATTTGCCCAATTTTACCATAACCCCAAATGCCTATAATTTTACCATTAACTGTGCTACCTATATTTGTTTGCCATTGACCATTTTTCATACCTTCAATAGCCTGCGGAATTTGCCTCACGGTATTCATTAACAAAGCCCATGCAAGCTCGGCCGGGGCAATAGGCGAACCAACCCCCTCTGCAACAGCAACTCCGTATTTAGTGCAGTCGTCTAAATTTAAATGACTAGAAATTTTACCGGTTTGACTTATTAGTTTTAAATTTGGCAATAGCGATAACAATTTACTATCTACTATAGTTCTTTCTCTTGTTAAAACAACAATATTAGTATCGAACAATTTTTTAGCTAAATCAACAGGATCTTTTTCGGTTTTGTGAAGAATTTGCACCTCCAACCCTTTTAAAATGGTAAAGCATTTAAGGTTTTCGATTACATTTTGATAGTCGTCTAAAATGGTAATTTTCATAATCAGCATGCTTATTTACGGAGTACATTATTAAAGACTATTCCACATCAGGTACACGTTCAGGCTCTTTTTTATCGCTTGTATTTTTTTTATTCCTGCTTTCAGCAAATTTTATAAAATCGGGTGAAAGTTCAGAGTCAGGAATATCCGATCCCTGAGTATTAGTAGTTACTGGTTTTATTTTTTTAAATATTTTTTCTATAAGCTCATCGACCGTATCAAAATCTACTTCATAGGTTAAACCTACCCCTTGTGTATATCCTATACCTTCTCCTAAAAAGTTAATATCGTTTTCACGGTTAAACACACGGGCTTTTAGTGTACCATCTTCGTTAATACGCAGTTGCACCTCTACATTACCTACAATAGCCGACTCATTTACACCATTTACAGGTACACCTACTACTCCATTAATAGTAATCCTGTCGTTAATTTGCGATGAAAGTGTAAGCCCTACCTGCGAGTTGGTTTCTATGTAGGGATTTTTAGATGCCTGAGTATAATTAACACCCACTTTTACTTTGCTATCGCCATCAGAAAATAAATCGTTGAACAAGCTACCTGCCCTTTCAAACAAACTACCATATACTGCTGTATTAGCATTAGTTGGGCTTATAAAGCTACCCGTGGCCAGTAATGATAAGGCCTGCGTTTGGCGGGTATCCATATCGGCAAGCTTATAATCAAGATCTGATTTTAATACAGAGCTTATTCCAGGGAAATTAATCATAAAATCGGGCTCAGGTGCAGTTAAATTACCATTTAAGGTAATCACAACCTGTGTTTGTATATTTCGGCTAAAGGCAGCCGTTTCTAACAGTACCGATGGATTGGCCTGGGTATTATAAACAGCCTCAAGGTTAAGCCTTGCACGCGTAGGGTCGCCATCCCAAACAATTGTTCCCCCTTTTTTAACCGTAAATTTTTTATCGAATAAGCCACCATATTTAAAATTGTATTGCCCTTGCACTACAGAATAATCGCCCCACATATTAAACTTACCCATTGTATTAATATTAAGCAACATGGTACCATAACCGGTAGAACTAAGGCTGTGACCCGTATTTTTATCGATAATAACCTCAATTTTAGCATCGGGGGTTACATCCAGCTCAAAATTCATTTCGAGACCTTTATAGGTTTTAGTATCGTTTAGCGCTATACCTTTACCTCTGTTTGCTTTTTCTTTAGGGCTTAAAAAATGTATAAACGTAGCGCTGTTAGTACCTGTTGCGCCACTATTATTAATTGGTATTTTAATATCGGTTCCTTTTTCAGATGTAGCATTAACATCTATATATAAAGCTGTAGTTGGCCCTTTTATAGTTGCAGTACCTTTTATAAATGCGGTACCATAATATAAGGCATCGTCAGAATCCTGAGTATCGAGTACCAGTATCCTGTCGGATGTTAAAGCAAGGTCGAGGCCAAACTCCCTAAAAAATTTATGCTGAACCGTACCATTAAGCCTGCCCTTAGTTTTATATTTAGTATCTGTTAACTCTATATTTCTAAAAAGTATCAGTTTTTCGGTAAGATCAATTGTTGCATTTTCTTCAAAATTAAAATCAGTGTTTAGATAACCTAATTTTAAACCACCGCCTTTAATATACAATCGGCCATCAAGCTCCGGGCTTTTAGCATTACCTACAATAACAGCACGACCCGACGCCCTACCCCTAATTTCCGGAAAAATTGATTTAAGGAATATTTGCAGTGGCCCAATATCAAAGTCTGATAATACTGCATCAAGCGACAGCAACGTTTGCTTATCTACAATTTCAATATTTCCTGTTGTAGAAAAAGTTTGCTGGTTATTTTTTGTAATACTAGTATTGATGTTGAATTTTCTAAACGATCTATCACCCGTTACCTGGGCATTCATATCGCCCAGTATGTATTTATTTATTCTAAGCGAATCGATAGTTAAACTAGATGCCGGCTGAAACTCGTTACGGTTTTGTTTAAGGCTTACCTCACCATTTAATCGGCCGCCAAAGTTAAGGCTGTCGATACTTGGTGTTATTTTTGCAAGCTCTACATCATTAAATGAAAGATGGAGATCTTTATAATCTTTACCTTTTAAATCGCCCGAAAGTTCTACCTTTTGGTCGTTGTGCGATATAGATATTTTATCGACACTAAAATCAGTAAGTTTTTTGTTAAATACTATTTTATTATCCCGGGTGTCCTGCTCGTTAATAAACCACAGGTAATCTTTAAAGTTTATTTCTGATTTTTTAAACCCTACTACCGAATTATTTTTTTTATCTATAGTATGATAAAGGTTCATGTTAAAATAATCTTTAGCAAGGTTACCTCCTTTAAATTCGGTACGCAGGTAAAGCGTATCATTTTGAGTAACATTAAGAAGGCTGAAATCAGATATCTTATAATTTTTTACCCGCATACTATCCATGCTTACATAAGCATTATACAATGGGTTTTTGTTGTTGATATCAATCTTAATATTGTCAAAAGTATTATTATAAGCAATAATATTGGGCGAATTAAAGCCCATAACAAACTCACCCTTATCTGCATTAATATGCCCTCTAAGCCGTGTGTTTTCAGATACAACAATATCAGGCACTAAAATACCAATTATTTTATTGTATATGGTAAAATCGAAGTTTAAGTACTGCCCCTTTTTTACTTTAAATGCAGAATAGTTGGTATACAAACTACCCACTGCATTCTGCACCACTTTAGGCAATTGGTTAATATCAAAAACACCGGTAACCCTACCCTCTAAAATATCGGTTGAGTTCATAGTAATGGTACGCACTCTGTTTTCATCGAAGGTAGATTCTACAATAAAATCTTCAAAATAATAACTGTCCCTGCTGTTTTGGTACGATAGCCTCGATATTTGCAACTTACCTGCCATATCGTTAAGGTTACTGCCTGTAGCATTAAACATTAAATCGCCCTTAAATATAGATAGGGTATCTTTTTTCATTATTTTAAGCAGGGCAAGATCAGCATAATCAACCTGAGCATGAAAATCGTACGTTTTTAATTTCTTACTCATATCAACAAGCCCATCAAAGCTCATTAATAAGTTAGGGTCGTTACTGTTTACATTGCCTTTAAAGTAAGGCCATTTAAACAAGCCATCAATAGTAATCTTCTTATAATTATAACCGTTAAATGCAAGCTGGTTTATATCGCCAACCACATTTGTATTTAGCGATTCTTTATTTAATCCCTTACCATTAATTTCTACATGTAATGTGGCCAATCCTAATGTTTTGGTATCGGCAATAGCACCAAGGTTAAAATTATCAAGGTCGATAACACCGGTGTATGCAGCAATAGTAGGCTGGTTAAAGTTTTTGACAGATATGTTTGCCTCAGCCTCCCCCAATTCACTCATTACATACAACTCAGTATCCAGATCTTTTTTGGTAAGCATTACATGACCAACAAGGTCTATACGTCCAAATTTATCTAAAATAGCAGGCAAGCTTCTGCCTAAAATGCGGGGCATAATACCGCGAAGGTTTTGATAGTTAGACGATATCCTGTCAAAATTACCATTCATGTAAAAACCAGGCCCCGACTTGTCAAACAAATGCTGAAAGTTAATGCTGCCTATAATTTCAGATTGCTTGTCATCAAGCAATTTAAGGTCTTCTAAAATAAAATTATTAAGTGGTCCTTTTAATGTGGTAGAAAGATAAAACTTCTGGTCTTTACTAAACTCGTTATAAAAAATATTAAGCTCGTTAGATGCTATTGTAGCCCTCTCAACCTTAAAGTTAAACTTAACACGGTTAACAAAATCCTTCATATCCTCTTTGGTATACGTAAGCACCACATCGCCTTTTAGTGCCGATTCTGTCGTAGCCAGTTCGGTATTAATAAGTTTTATATTTGTTTTAGTGTAGGTAAAATCGGCTTTAAGATTTTCTACAAACAACCCTCGATGGTCTAATAACGACAGTTTTTGTATCTGGGCTGTAATATCCGGGCCTTTAATATAAAAGTCTTTTACATTACCGCTCATTTTTTTTAAATCGAGCACGCGTGCGGTAACCGCATTTTCATTTGTTAGCCTAAACCTGCCGTTAGCCACAAAAATATCATCGGCATGCAGCCTGAATTTACCTTTAGATGGTTTACCATTATCAAACGACTTTATAAAAACATCAAAATTAGATACCTTTTCGTTTTTATAGGTTTTCATGTGGAAGTTAAGCCGCTCTGCCCTAAGTGTACCAAACTGCACATTGCTTTGCGTAACTGCCCTAAAGTTTAATATGTTGGTTTGCACCCTGTCGGCAGAAATTAGCGTATCATTATGGTGGTCCATAATAACAATGCCTTTAAGCTTAACACTGCCAAAAATAGTAATGGCAACTTTATCTACTTTTATGTGGGTGCCAAAATCTTTATTTAAATAGTTGGTGCCATAATGCGCTATCATGGTTTGCACCACAGGCAGCGATAAGGCAATGGCCAGCACCAGTAAAAAAAGGAGTAATCCTACTATGGTGCGAACAACTATTTTTTTAAATTTTTTGATACTGCTATTTGTTTTAAATTTGTGCTTTGGGAGTAGCTACTGTAATAAGTAGCAAAAGTAGGAATTTTAACCTTTGTTAAATATCCTTTAACCCTTTTTTATAACTCAAAATCCGTGCCTTAAACTATGGCTAATATGCCCGTATATATACTATCGATAGAAAGCTCGTGCGATGATACCGCCGCCGCTGTAATGCACAACGGTAAAGTACTAAGTAATGTTGTTGCGCAACAGCATGTACATGAGCAATATGGCGGTGTTGTGCCAGAACTTGCATCGCGTGCGCACCAGCAAAATATTGTGCCCGTGGTAGATGTCGCCCTAACAAAAGCAGGCATAACCCGCAACCAGTTAAGCGCTATTGCTTTTACACAAGGCCCGGGATTAATGGGTTCATTATTAGTCGGTAGCTCATTTGCAAAGTCATTATCACTCGCTTTAGGCATTCCGCTTATTGCTGTTAACCACATGCAGGGGCACATTTTAGCGCATTTTATAGACGAAGATGGTTTTGATAAACCCGAATTTCCGTTTCTGGCAATGACTATTAGTGGCGGCCATACCCAAATTGTAAAAGTGAAAAGCTTTTTTGATATGGAAATTATTGGCGAAACTACCGATGATGCCGTGGGCGAAGCATTTGATAAAAGCGCAAAAATATTGGGACTGCCCTATCCGGGTGGCCCACTGGTAGATAAGTATGCACAATTGGGTAACCCTAAAGCCTATGCCTTTACAAAACCTAAAATGCCTGGGCTCGATTTTAGCTTTAGCGGTTTAAAAACACAAATATTATATTTTGTGCAAAAAAACGTGGCTTTAAACCCGAACTTCGTAGCTGAGAATAGGAACGATATTTGCGCATCTATACAGCATACCATTATTACTATTTTAATGGATAAGCTTAAGCTGGCTGTCGCCGAAACCGGGATTAAACAAGTAGCTATTGGCGGTGGGGTTTCTGCAAACAGCGGCATACGAACTACGCTTAAAGAAGCTGAGAAGAAATACGGCTGGAAAACCTTTATCCCGAAATTTGAATTTACTACCGATAATGCCGCTATGATAGGCATTGTAGGTTACCATAAATATTTAGAGCATCAGTTTAATGATGCCTCTGTAACATCTAAAGCACGAATAGAACTATAATGCAATTATTTTATAACCCGGATATTAAAAGTGGCGACAAAGTATTTTCTTTTGATAAAGAAGAAAGCCGACATATAGTTAAAGTACTGCGTAAAAAGGAATCGGATATAATTCACATTACCAATGGTTCAGGATATTTATTTACTTCTGAAATTACGTTTGCTAACGAGAAAAAGTGTGAGATACAAATTACTGCTGAAGAGTTTTTTGAGCCTGCTCCTTACTCGTTACATCTTGCTGTTGCTCCAACCAAATTGAACGACCGCTATGAATGGTTTTTAGAAAAAGCGGTGGAAATAGGCGTTACCGAGATTACCCCTATTATTTGCGATCATAGCGAGCGTGTTGCTTTTAAAGCCGACCGTTTTGAGAAAATATTGCAAACGGCTATGAAGCAATCATTGCAATATTATTTACCAAAATTGCACGAGCCTAAACCATTTGCTAATTTTATTAAAGAAGCAAAAGAAGGCCAGTTATTTATTGCCCATTGTGAAGAAACTGAAAAGCGATTGCTTAAAAACGCGCTACAACCTAAACAAGAAGTAACCATACTAATAGGCCCGGAAGGTGATTTTTCGACTAAAGAAATTAACCTGGCGCTGGCACAAAATTATGTTCCGGTATCGTTAGGCAATACACGCCTGCGTACCGAAACCGCTGCTATTGTTGCCGCGCATAGTGCTGCGTTTATTAATGAGGGGTAATTTAAACATATAGCTCTTCTTTCAGCTCAGTGCTTTCTATAAAATAAATTTGGTATTGATTGTCAGTACTGTATTGTAAACATGTTTTATCGTTATAGGCTTCTTCATCATAATCTTTTATAAAATCCTGAAGTTCGGCATTTATTGATGGTGCAACATATACATTATACGTTTTGTCATTTCTGGTAATTGTATTGCCCAGTACATTGTGTTTAAGTTCGAAAGCATCCTGGTAATTCATACTAATTATGGTTTGATGGTAAATTACAAAAAAATCAAATTGCTTTTAGTCTGCACCGCTTGTTTTAAAACAAATTTGATATTTGTTAATCAGATTATGTAGTAATGATGTTCAAAGCGGTTTTTATATATTTACATTCTATAATTTGGATTTCCTTACTAATGAAAAAACTTCTTTATATAATTGCATTACTTCCTGCCCTGCTTACCGCACAGGAAATTGCCGTGCTTAAATACTCTGGTGGTGGTGACTGGTATGGTAATCCAACATCGGTACCCAACCTGGCTAAGTTTTGCAATCAGAACATCAACACTAAAATAAATACAAAAACAGCAGCGGTTGAAGCCGGCAGCCCTGATTTATTCTCGTACCCTTTTGTACACATGACAGGCCACGGAAATGTAGTGTTTAGCGATACCGATATTATAAACCTGCGCAATTACCTTACATCGGGCGGATTTTTACATGTTGATGATAACTATGGTATGGATAAATACATTCGCCGTGAAATTAAACGCATTTTTCCTGATAAGGAGCTAACGCTTGTACCTGTAACGCATGAAATATTTAAAGGCCCATTCGTTTTTCCACTGGGGTTACCTAAAATTCATGAACACGATAATAAAGCGCCACAAGGCTTTGGCATTTTTATTGAAGGCCGTTTAGTGCTACTCTACACGCTTGAAACCGACCTTGGTGATGGTTGGGAAGATGCCGAAGTACACAATGACCCGCTTGAAATTAGAACCAAAGCATTAAAAATGGGTGCCAATATTGTTAACTACGCTTTTAAAAATTAATTAGATAATATCATCTAATATAAAAAACACAAATTCCACAAATTATCACTACGTACTTAGTGTAACTTGTGGAATTCGTATTTAAATATTTTAGCTTTTATATTAAAATATTTCTTTTAAGTGTTTATAATTGGCTTTAACTGTATCTAAAACTTCGTCCATTTTACCACCTAAAATAAGTTTGCTCATGGTTGTTGCATAGCCTTTCATTTGATCGAACTCAATTTTTGGTGGCATAGCAAGCGAATCTGGGTTTGTAAATACATTAATTAATACCGGGCCTGGAGTATTAAAAGCATCTCTAAGAGAAGCTTCTAAATCGTCGGGTTCATTTACGGTTATTCCCCTAAAACCCATTGCGGTAGCAATTAAAGCAAAGTCAGGATTAACCATATCGGTCTGGTTATCCGGCAGGCCGGCAACTTCCATTTCAAGTTTTACCATCCCTAAAGCCCTGTTATTAAATACAACCAGTTTTATAGGTAGTTTGTATTGATGTATCGTAGCCAAATCACCTAATAGCATAGATAATCCTCCATCGCCACACAAGGCAATAACCTGCTGGCTTGGGTGACTTATAGCCGCCCCAATAGCCATAGGCATTGCATTTGCCATAGATCCGTGGTTAAACGACCCTAACAATTTACGTTTGCCCGTACCGTGTAAATAACGCGCACCCCAAACACAACACATTCCAGTATCTACAGTAAAAATAGCATCATCTGTAGCTAGTTCATTAATAGTATGCGCTACAAATTCCGGTGAAATTTTATCCCTTTCGCCTCTGTCGTTTACATAAATATTCAGGTTTTCTTTTACTTTTTCATAAAGGGCAAGTTGCGCCATTAAAAAGCTATCATCTTCTTTAATGGTAATTAGTGGCAGCAAGGCTTCAACAGTATCTTTAATATTTCCGCAAAGGCCCAGTTCCAGCTTTGCACGCCTTCCTAACCTTTCCGGTTTAATATCAACCTGAATTATTTTTTTATCAGTCGGCATAAAGGCCGCATATGGAAAATCAGTTCCTAACAACAGTACTACATCTGCCTCATGCATGGCGTGATACGCCGATGGTAATCCTAACAAGCCTGTCATGCCTACTTCATAAGGATTGTCGTACTGCATACCCATTTTGCCTCTAAACGAATATCCTATCGGTGCTTTAAGCGAACCTGCCAGTTCAATTACCGCATCGTGAGCCTCATCGGCACCGGTACCACAAAATATAGTTACTTTAGGGTATTTATTTAAAATCGTTGCAAGCTTGCCTAACTCTCCATCATTAGGACGAATTACCGGATTGTTTCTATAGTTATGCATTGCTGTTTCACTCTCAACGGCATCTAGCGATGACACATCGCCCGGTAATCCAAACACCGCTACCCCCTTATGATGCAACGCATGCTGAATGGCGCTTTGTAGCATTCGTGGTGCCTGCACAGCGGTAGAAGCTATCTCGTTATAACAGCTGCAATCGTCAAAAAGCCTGGTGGTATTAGTCGACTGAAAATAATCAGTACCGTATTCTGGCGTATTGATTGTAGATGCTATAGCTAACAAAGGTACACCACTACGATGGGCATCATACAAACCATTTATAAGGTGTACATGGCCAGGGCCGCAACTACCGGCGCAACAAGCAAGGCCGTCAAGTTCGGCTTCAGCGGCAGCGGCATATGCACCAACCTCTTCGTGCCTAACGTGTATCCACTGTATTTTTCCGTTTCGGCGCACGGCATCATTAAGTTCGTTAAGGCTATCGCCCGTAACGGCATATATTCTTTTTACATTATTTTCTATGAGCATTTCGACAATTTGGTCGGCTACTTTTTTTCCCATTATCTATTTAATTTAATAGTGCAAAGAGTTGTTCCTTGCCTTATAAATTTAGTGATTATATAGAGTGCCTGTAGGATAATTAACGCATTTATAACGTATAAGGTTATAGTGCGTTACCTGTAATAAAGTACAACAACTTTTAATATTCTGATAAAACCTGTTAAAATATCAGTACTCATAATTTAGATTCGTTAAAATACCACAATGCTTTTGCGATATTATAAAATCTTAATCTTATATTAAAGCAATAAAGCAGGCGGTTAATTTTTTATACTTTCGATGTATAAACACCCAAAAACAAATGACATCTAAAATTATTGCTAACGGAATAGTGCGCGCTGTACTTACACTTGCTGCCATTTTTGTACTATTATTATTTTTAAACCAGATACAAACGGTATTAATTTACCTTTTTGTCGCCCTGATTTTAAGTATGATTGCCAGCCCTGTTGTGTACTTTTTAAAACGCAAACTGCGGTTTCCGCACATAGTTGCAGTAATTTTTACATTGGTGTTTTTTCTGGCGCTGTTGGCGGGCTTTATTATGATGTTCGTACCACTAATAGTAACGCAAAGCGAGAATTTATCACTGCTGGACACTAACCAGCTAGAGCAGGATGTAACGCATGTTGTTGCACAGGTTAATGATTACTTTGGTATTGACACCCAAAAAATGATTAAGGAAGCCAACTTGACATCTAAGCTAAACTTCAATTTTATTCCAATTTTCCTTAATTCACTGTTAGGTATATTGAGTGGTTTTGGTATGGGATTGGCATCGGTAATGTTTATAACCTTCTTCTTCTTAAAAGATCGTAAACTGTTCATGACCGGTGCAAAAAAATTGTTACCGGAAGCTCATGAAGATAAGATTGTAAATTCTTTTAGAAAAATTAACCACCTGCTAAGCCGTTATTTTATTGGGCTTATCGTTCAGTTAGTTGTCCTGTTTTCAATTTACTTAATTGTACTATTAATATTCGGAGTTAAAAACGCCTTTATAATTGCATTTATAACTGCGCTACTTAATATTATACCTTATATAGGCCCTGTAATTGCTACGGTTTTAGTAATTATTTTAACCCTTTTAGGTAACATAGGCCCGGAAACACAAGGCGAAATGCTATCTACCACCCTTTACGTAGTTATAGGTTACAGCGTGGCGCAATTTATAGATAACAACATAAGTTCGCCGTTAATATTTTCAAATAGCGTAAATTCGCATCCGCTGGAAATATTTATTGTAATACTTATAAGTGGCTTTGTGTTTGGCATTTTAGGAATGATTGTAGCCATACCGTTATACACTGTAATTAAAGTAGTTGCTAAAGAATTTTTCCCTCAAAACCCAGTTGTAAAAGCACTTACTAAAGATTTATAGCCCTTGTTTAACACACTTTTAAAGCCTGAAATACAGCAATATATTCGTGAAAACGTTAACAGCGATGTTACCAAACTTGCATTGCAAAAAAATCCGTTTCCGGAAGTTGAATGGACAGACTTACTTAACCAAATCGCGGCGCATCAAAAAGCAAAAGATAAACTGCCTACATGGTTTAGTGAAGAGAATATTATTTATCCATCCAAAATTTCGGTTGAACAAACATCATCTGAAGCTACGGCACAATATAAATCGGGACTGGTTTCTGGTAAAAGCCTTATCGACCTTACCGGTGGTTTTGGCATAGATGATTTTTATTTTGCTAAGCAGATAACTAATATAACCCATTGCGAAATGAACGCCGACTTATCGGCTATTGCTAAACATAATTTTGAAGTATTAGTTGCTGATAATATTAATTGTGAAGCAGACGATAGCCTGAATGTACTCACTACATCCAACAAACAATGGGATTGGATTTATGCTGATCCTGCTCGCCGAAGCGACAGCAAAGGCAAAGTATTTATGCTTAAAGACTGCTTGCCCGGCGTGCCTGATTTGCTTAATACATACTTTAAATACACCAAAAATATACTTATAAAAACAGCTCCGCTGCTCGACATAACTGCCGGATTAAGCGAGTTGCATTTTGTAAAATCAATACATATTGTAGCGTTAAATAATGAAGTTAAAGAGCTGTTGTGGATACTCCAAAACGATTATAGCGGAAGTATTACTTTAACTGCTGCTAACATTACTAAAGATGGTACCGAAGTTTTTGAAACTCCGTTTGATAGTGATAGTGAAGCAACCTATGCCCTGCCTAAAAAATATCTTTATGAGCCCAATAGCGCCATAATGAAATCGGGGACATTTGATGCTGTGAGTACTACTTACAAAGTCGACAAACTGCACAAACATTCGCAATTATATACATCAGATAGCTTAATAGATTTTCCCGGAAGGCGATTTATTATTAACAGTATAATCTCTTATCAAAAGGCAGAAATGAAACAGGTTGTCGAGGGTAAGAAAATGAATGTTACGGTTCGTAATTTTCCGCTAACGGTAAGTGAGATCCAGAAGAAGTGGAAAATTAAAGATGGCGGTAACGTTTATACTTTTTTCACAACTAATATTCAGAATGAAAAAGTAGTATTGCTCTGTAGTAAGGTTTAATATTCTTTACGTTGTAACATAAAATTTACCTTAACTAATTTTATTTATATTTGGCGCACAGAATACTATAACGATTACATACAAACTATTAATGAAAAAAATATTACTAGCCCTTACCCTTGGGTTATCGTTAAGCCTTAGTGCCCAGCAAACGGATTGCCAATATAGCGAAGTAAACGAAAAAGCAGGCGAAGAAATAAAAACTACCAAAGATTACCTTATGAACGAAAAGGTATTTGCAGGTTCTTCCAGCTATATATTTTTTTCACTATCTAACAGCCAGGGAGTACCAATGCTTAATTTTCAGTTACTAGCTAAGAGCAAAGACTTTCCTAAAGTATATTGCTTTGATAAAGCTTCAAGGATTTACTTACAGCTATCTAACAATAAAATTGTTACTCTTATTTGTGGTACCGAAGAACAATGCGGCGGACTTATATACGATAGCACAGAAAAAAACAACATACGTATATTAACCGGTAGCTTTTTATTCACCAAAGGATCGCTTGAAGATCTTGAGAAATTTCCTATATCTTTCATCAGGGTGAAATATGCAAGCGAAACGGTAGACTATAATGTAAAAAAAGAATTGCAAAGTGAAACCATGGCAATAAAGTATCATCCGGAGACTTATTTTGTAGAGACACTAAAATGCATACAATAAAACAACTTTTATTTAAAATGCAGCAGCCTGATTGTTAAATACTTTGGATTTAATTAGAAAAAAAATCAAAAAAAAGCTTAGAAATAGTTGCAAATAAGTAAATAAAAGTGCTACATTTGCAACCGCAAAAAGGGTAAGACTTTTGAGCAAAGAGGAGAGGTGCCGGAGTGGTAACGGAGCAGATTGCTAATCTGTCGACGTGTAAACGTCGCCAGGGTTCGAGTCCCTGTCTCTCCGCTCTTTCGGGGTGTAGCGTAGCTCGGTTATCGCGCCTGGTTTGGGACCAGGAGGTCGCAGGTTCGAATCCTGCCACCCCGACACTAACGCCTTGCAAAGGCAGTCAAAACCCCTTAAATCGTATGATTTAAGGGGTTTTTCTATTTATTCCACCCCTATATTATTCAAGTTATATCAAAGAAAATGAAACCTATTCGGTTACCCATTTTCTATTCCTAAGTTTGGGTCTCACAAACTGTTTCAATCAATTGCATTTCAGTTAGTTGTATTTGTTTTTGGTCTGTTTGGTTTGATTTGATACTGTTCTAATTGTTTTGCAAAAAGTAACAAGTATAAAAGAAAACAAGATGTGCCAAATCGTATGAAGTTGAATTTTGAATTAGGAAGATTATGAAAACAAAAAACAGCACATTCGGGGTACTATTCTACCTCAAGAAACAAAAAGCCACAGTGAAGGGCACCGCCCCGATCTGCGCACGGGTAACTGTAAACGGAAAACGCACTGAAATTTCAGCAAAGCGGTCGGTGTTGGTTTCCCAATGGGATGCTAAAAAAGGTTTGGCTAAGGGAAGCCGTAAGGAAACAGTAGAGCTTAATATGTTCCTCGGCCAGTTCAAGGCAAAAATTATCGGCACCTACCAGCAAATGCTGCTCACCGATGCGGCCATAGACGGAGTAGCTATACGTGATAAAGTATTGGGTGCAGGGCAATCCGGCCCCACTTTGTTATCACTGATGGAATACCATAACCAAGAGCAAACGATAAAATTGGCACACGGTACGATGAAAAATTATTATACGACCCAAAGTTATCTGCGCCGTTTCTTACATGAGCGCTACCGAAGGACGGATATTCCACTTTCTGACCTTAATTACAAGTTCCTCGCGGATTTTGAAAACTACCTGCTTAACTACACGCCTACAGACCACCAAAAGCCGCTTAATAACAATGGCATCATGAAACATATCGAAAGACTTCGTAAAATGGTTAATATGGCTATTGTACTTGACTGGCTGCCCAAAGACCCGTTTGCAAGCTTTAAGAAACATTTTGACAAGGTGGAACGTCAATGCCTCAACAGAACCGAAATGGAAAACATTGCTAAAAAGGAGTTTAAGATTGAACGCTTACAGCATGTACGGGATATGTTTCTCTTTAGTTGCTATACAGGACTTGCGTATATTGATTTAGCCGAACTAACTCCGGATAACATCATCATAGGTATAGATGGTGGCTTATGGCTTGCTACAAACAGGGCTAAGACCGATACAAGTGTACGTGTACCGCTATTGCCACAGGCAAAGCATCTAATTGAGAAATACAGGAAAGACCCTCGTGCGCAAAACATCGGCACTGTCTTTCCTGTTATTTCCAATCAACGTATGAATGGTTACCTAAAAGAGATTGCGGACATATGTGGCATAACTAAAACGCTTACTTTTCACATAGCCCGCCACACCTTTGCAACAACAGTTACATTAAGCAACGGCGTACCAATAGAGAGCGTTTCAAAGATGCTTGGCCACACAAGCATACGCACCACACAGATTTATGCTAAAGTAATGGAACATAAGCTTAGTGAAGACATGCGAAATCTTGAACAGCGAATATCAGCCACGGTGCAGAGACATTAAAAACAAATGAATTTCCAAATTTAAAAGGTGTTAGATATCTACCACCTTTTAAATTTAGAATATTATTGGTGCACAATATGATGGTGCAGCAGCAATCGAATCATGCTCATGGTGCTGGTTTTCATTATGGTGCCACTCATTATGATGAATCGTGTCACAGTGGTGATAATCGTCATGATGCTGAATATATAATGAATCATGATGGTGATAAATGCTATCAAAATGATGGTATAAGGGACCATCATGATGATGTAGTAGAGAATCATTTGCAATGCGCAAAAAGCTAATTTCTACAGTCATGGCATTAGCTGCAGCAATATTTTCAGTATTTAGTTTGCATATCGTCTGAACTAGTGCAACTCAAGACAACTGCAAACGGTATTAAGGGCAAGAAAAATATATTTAATTTTTATAAGGTTTATTTTTAATTATTATTTTAGTTTTATCTCTACTTAATTTTCACACACGAGGTTCTATAACAACAGTTTAGGACCTATATACCCTAACCTACAAAGCTAATTTACATCAATTTCTTAATAATTAAATGTAAAACCCGCTCCAAAGCCCATATCACTGTCGTAGTGGCTTGAAAGTGAGCCCCATCGGGTAAGGATATAGCGTAATCCAGCCATGTATTCTTTGTCTGTATTCCACATCAAGCTCATTCTCAATCTTTTAGAAACCGGAATGTCTTTACGTTCAAATTGCAGTCGCACATTCCCATCTGTAAATACTTCAGCCTGCGCAACGATTAGCATTGGTAAGGTATAATTTACACCAACACTTAGAACGGATCTATTGTCTTTGGTATCAGCCTGTCCAAATAGATTTCTATCCTGCCTGTCAATCCCCATTTTTCTATACCTCCAGTCAAAACCTACAAATGGCATTAGCCATTGCATTTTTCCGATATACCGACCTATATGTGTCTCTGTTTCATAACCATGCATGTCATTATAGCCTAGTCTCCACTCTGTACCAATACTCCATCGGGTACTCTGGTACATTGCCTCGCCATCATTACCATTAGTCGCCAAATCATTTTCAGCCATGAAGTGGAATCTTCTGTCGTCGGCAAATAGTTTTCGTTGTGCTAGTTTTGGGTTGGGTATTTCAAGATTTGGAGGTGAATTTTCATAGCTAAGTATCCTGCCCATTCCACTCATCATGTGGTAAAGGATATGGCAATGGAAAAACCAATCGCCACCCGGTTCGGATGCCGTAAATTCTATGGTGTCCCTTTCCATAGGCATAATATCGATGATGTTTTTCAGTGGGGCATAATCGCCCTGGCCGTTGATCACACGGAAGTCATGCCCGTGTAAGTGCATCGGGTGGCGCATCATGCTGTTGTTGTAGAGAATAATCCTGAGGTTTTCCCCTTTTTTAATGAGGATTTTGTCGCTTTCTGAAACCACTTTGTTGTCGAGGCTCCATACATAACGATTCATATTACCGGTCAGGTCAAATTTCAATTCTTTCCAGGGACCTTCAGGTAATGTTGTCTTTTCAGGTGCCTTTAGCATTGCATAATTTAATGTTACGATGTCTGCGCTTTCGGAATCCATGCCTGCCATGCTCTGCTGGTGATTGCTCATTTGCATATCCTTGCCCATCGGCATATCCTGCATGGCCTTGCCCTTAATTTCATCCTTACCCATCCTGGATTCATCTGCCGGATTTTCGGGACCTGTTATTTCAGGATACATTACCGTGTTCATATCCATTTGCTGGTTTTGCATCTTCATGCCTTCCATCTCGACCATGTTGCCTTGCATGTCCATCATTTCATTCATCATTTTCATACCGGCAAAGTATTTCAGCTTCGGAAGTTTTGGAGCGGGTACCTTTTCGCCGCTACCCAACCACATTGACGCTGATTTGGTGCGGTCTTCAGGTGTTACCAAAAATTCGTAGCTTTTGTTCTCGGGGATTGTCACCACAACATCGTAAGTCTCAGAAACAGCAATGATCAGCCTGTCGACTTCAATTGGCTCCACGTCATTCCCGTCGGTGGCTACTACCGTGATTTTGCCGCCTGCATAGGTCAGCCAAAAATAATCGGATGCGCCACCATTGGCAATGCGCAGCCTCACTTTATCGCCAGCCTTGAATTGCGGCTGCTCGTTTTGGTTCTTGCCGTTCAGCAGAAAATTTTCGTAGTAGACATCACTGACATCCATCGCATTCATTCGTTTCCACTCGTTTGTGATTTTAGTCTTGAAATGCCCGGTCGTGATAGCTTCGGCATAGCTTTGGGTTGTTCCTTTTTTAATGGCGAACCAGTCGGAAGCATTGTGCAACATGCGGTGGACATTTTCCGGATTCATGTCTGTCCATTCGCTGATGACAACCGGGATTGTAGGGATGTTCCATTCTTCCCTTTTATTCATGATGAACGCACCATACATCCCAATCTGTTCCTGGAGGCCGCTGTGGCTGTGGTACCAGTGTGTACCATGCTGGACGATTGGAAACTTGTACAAATATTCGGAATGCGGCTTTATGGGCATTTGGGTCAAAAAGGGTACGCCGTCCATTTTGTTTGGTAAAAACAAGCCGTGCCAATGCAGGGTAGTTTCTTCGTCAAGCTCATTGTAAACGTGGATTTCTGCGGTATCGCCTTCGGTAAAGGTTAGTGTGGGCATTGGAATTTGACCATTGACCGCAATAGCCCTTTTGGTTTTGTTTCCGAAAGTGACTAAGGTGTCTTTTATGTGCAAATCATATCGTACTGTTCTTGGCGGGCCGGATGCCTTTATGGTCCTGATAGCACCGAGGTTGGCTTTTGATTTCTTGATATTCCGGCTGAGTTCGGAATCATCGCCCATATCCATAGCGCCTTTGTCATTTTTGCCCATTTCCATACCGCCCATGCTTTTCGGAGCTTCTTTTTCCAGCTTCATTCCGCATTTGGGGCAATTGCCGGGTTTGTCTGCATGGATTTCAGGGTGCATCCGGCAAGTGTAAGATACGGCCTGCTGATTATCGTGTGTGGCAGCATCATCCATTTTTTCCTCTTTCACAACGGCTTTTGGCACCGTGTTTTCTTTCGGTTTGCTTTTAACGGTTTTTGGTGCAGGGCTCGCCTTTTCTTTTACGAGTTTCATGCCGCACTTTGGGCAATTTCCCGGTTTGGAAGCGTGGATTTCCGGGTGCATAGGGCAGGTATAAGTAACCTGTGCCGTTGCAGCTGCCTTTTCTTTTGGCATTTGCATTCCTTTCATCCCTTGTGCGTGAAAACCCTGGGCGAAAAAGGTCATAAACAATATTGCAATTAAATTTTTCATCTTACTTTATTTGACGGTTTGGGTCTTTTATTTTTTCTGTATCTCTTCTAATTTGGCTTTCATCTGGGCGATTTCCGCCTGTTGTGCGGTTATGATTTCCTGTGCCAGCTTTTTTATTTCGGGATCGGTCAACTTTGCTTTCTCGACCATAAGGATTGCTGCCGCATGGTGCGGAATCATAGACCTTAAAAACTGTCTGTCGCCAACGCCCGCCTGTTGCCGTATGCCCAAAAAGAAGCCTATGCCTAAAATTAATCCTATCGCCATCAGGGCCATGTTCAGTTTCTTTTTCATGTACATGCCGCCCATGATGGCAAGCTCCAGGATTACCATTGGCATTGTCATTAATCCCGCCATATAGAATTGATTCACATTCGGAAATACATTCGAAAAGCTGTCTACCATTGCGTACATCAGGATGTACATGGCAATGAAAGAAAGGACTATCATCAGGGCAAATTTGTAGTACATTTTATTGCCCATTTGGTGTTCGTGGGTGTGGTCTTGCATTTTCATGATATCATCATTTAAATTGTTGTTATTGTTTTATCAACTTGAAATATTTAACCTCGCTTGTGTTTTCCAGCTTGATGAAATACATACCTGCTACCAAGCCATCTACCTGTACAAGGTTGTTGTTTTCGGCGGGAAGTGCCTGCCTGTGGAAAATTTTTCCTTGCAAATCATAGATTGAAAGGTGTAAGCCTGTCTGGCTCGTTGTACTGTTTATCGTAAAATAATTTCCTGCCGGATTCGGGTAAATTGAAATAGCCGATGCAGTGAGATTGTTAGCGGTTCCCAATGGTAGCGGACAGTTTGTGTAGCCCAGTGAATTCAATTCGGCTGTCACCGTTGCGCTGCGGTTTGAAATAAAGGATTTCAAGCCGATCACATCGTAGCCATTGATGCTAGTGGTCGTGTTGATGTTATCTTCAAAATTGGCGTTGGAATACATTTTCAGGTTGTCGGCATAAACATCAGCCTGTATGCGCGTATGAAGCGCATCGATTTTCGGGTTCAGAACCGATGGCAGGAAATCATTGCTTGAGTAGGAGCAAATGGTCTGAAGGTAGGTATTTCTGAATTCGGTGTTTTCCAACATCCTCTTTACCAGCGGACGGTAATTTACATCGGGTGTAATGTAGAGTACGCTTTGGTTTTCGATGCTTGAAATAGTCCCGGGAATGTCGAGGCCGAATGCCGTGCTGACATCCCAGATGATCCATTCGAACTTATCTGTAGCACTGTTATGATAAGTGTAGTAATTGTGCGTGTAACGGTACGGATAGGAATCGAAATCGCAAAACAGATTGTAGGCCGCCCAGGCACCGATGAAGGACTGCGTATTGAGTACCGCGCTTACGGAACTGTTGAATTGTGCATCTGTCGGGTTGTAAATCTGGTAAGTCAGGTTTACGAGGTCTGTCCAGTCATTCGTTGAAGTATTGTTTGTCAATTCATAGCAATTGTAATACGGACTCATCACCCCATGATACTGCAAATTGGCACAAGCGGACGATCCTTTGTCACCTTTGTATAAATTACCATCGGAATTTCCGAAGCGTCCTTTGGTGAACAGCTTCTTGATCCTTTCGCACATCAGGTACAATCCCCAATACTGGTTGTTGATGTAGAGCTTCGCATAGTTGGCACGCGGTGCATTCAATCCTTTTTCGTTGGCGAAATCGAGGAACATCTTTTCCCTCATGAAAGACGGATCCTGGTAAAGGTTGTTGAGGTTCAGCGATTTCAGGCTGTCGCAGACCTGGCCATCGATATATTCGTCGAATGACAGCGTGAACGGCTTCTTATTTCCCGGATAATTGTAATAGGAAGAATTGCCCTTGAACTGGATGCCCACTGATTCCAATACCTGTCCGTCGACAATTACCTGTGCCGGAATGTAGGTGTTGGTGTCGTTTGCATCGTCGGCTGCTTTGTTTGCTTGCAGTTGGCTCCAATAGTCGGTTTGCGCGAAGTTGATATAGATACAGTGCGTGGTTTCGTCAAAAAGATTTGCACCGCCGCTTTGCGCAGACCCGTTGAATACGCAACATTGCATTATACAAAGCAGTACTGATTTTAGGTAAATATTTTTCATAATCTATTATTCGAATAAATTTATATTATAGTTTCAAGCTTCTCAGCCTTAACGCATTTACAATTACGGACACGGAACTAAAGCTCATTGCCAAAGCCGCTATCATGGGAGAAAGCAGGATGCCGAAAAACGGATATAAAACCCCGGCGGCAACAGGTACACCAAGAACATTGTAGATGAAAGCAAAAAACAAGTTTTGCTTAATGTTTTTCATCACGGCGTGGCTCAGGTTACGCGCTTTTACGATACCCTGCAAATCTCCTTTCACGAGTGTGATTTTTGCACTTTCAATGGCAACATCAGTCCCTGTTCCCATTGCAATCCCTATATCTGCCTGCGCCAACGCAGGTGCATCATTGATTCCGTCTCCAGCCATAGCCACAATTTTTCCTTCAGACTGCAGCCTTTGGATTTCTTTTAATTTGTCTTCAGGCAGGCAACCTGCTTTGAAGGAACTCAGCCCTAATTCATCAGCTACTGCTTTGGTAGTGTTGACATTATCGCCAGTGAGCATGATTACTTCGACACCCTGACGCATAAGTTCTTTTATAGCGGCCGCGCTTGATGCTTTTATGGCATCAGTAATAGAAACGAAACCAATTGCATTGCCGTCAACTGAAATGTAGGAAACGGTTTTGCCCAGTTTTTGTTCTTCAATAATTTTATTTTCGATGTTGCCTGGAATTGTTGATTTGACCTGTTCCATCAGTTTCTTATTGCCCAAAGCAACTTTTCTACTGCTTACGGTTCCGACAACCCCTTTTCCGGCAACGGCTTCAAAATCGTTTACTGCAATCAGGGAAATGTTTTTTGATTTGGCATAATTTACTACTGCCTGTGCCAATGGGTGTTCGCTATATTGGTTTAAGGAGGCTATGTCCCGCAGCAAATTATCCTCTTCATTGTTGGATGCATAAATTTTTTCAACCGATGGTTTGCCCTCAGTAATGGTTCCTGTCTTATCTGTTATCAAGACATTCACTTTATTCATGTTTTCCAATGCCTCTGCATTTTTTATCAAAACCCCGGATTGTGCACCCTTGCCGACACCAACCATTACTGACATTGGTGTTGCCAAACCCAGCGCACATGGGCAGGCAATGATCAATACTGCTATTGCGTTGATAAAGCCATAAACCAATGCAGGTTCAGGCCCGAATTTCGCCCATATAAAAAAGGTAATCACTGCAATAATGACTACAACAGGCACAAAGTATTTTGCGATGCTGTCAGCCAATTTCTGGATAGGCGCTTTGGAACGGCTGGCGTTATTTACCATTTGCACGATTTGGGAAAGCAGGGTTTCCGAACCCACTTTTTCGGCCACCATCACAAATGACTTGTTGCCGTTTATAGTTCCGGCGATCACTGCATCACCCATTTTCTTATCGACGGGAATCGGTTCGCCTGTGATCATGGCTTCATCAATGCTGCTTTCACCGTCAGTAATTTTTCCGTCAACAGGAATTTTATCACCGGGTTTTACGCGCAACAAATCTCCCTTTTTGATATCGTGGATGGAAATAACCTTATCACTTCCGTTGACAACCAAAGTTGCTTCGGTTGGCGCGAGTTTCAAAAGTTCTTTTATTGCACCGCTCGTCTGGCTGTGCGCTTTGGCTTCGAGTAACTGCCCCAGCAGTACTAATGTCAGGATTACAGTCGTGGCTTCAAAATAAAGCAATACCGTTCCGCTTTCGGTCTTGAATTCAGCGGGAAAAATACCTGGAAAAAACATCCCAACCAGACTGAATAAAAATGCCACTCCCGTACCGATTCCGATCAGGGTAAACATATTCAGGTTCCACGTAATGATGGATGTAAATGCGCGGACGAAAAACATCCAACAGGCATAGAATACCACAGGAAGCGTTAAGACCAATTGCACCCAATTCCAGTTTGTGATTGGCATTATTTTCATCAATGGATTTCCGGGAATCATTTCTATCATCGCGATTGCGAAAACAGGAATAGTGAAAAGCACTGCAACTTTCATCTTTTGCAGCAAATCATGATATTCCTTCTGTTCGGCATTATCGCTTGGCTCCATTGGAACTAAGGTCATCCCGCATTTTGGACACGAGCCGGGTTTGTTCCGAATGATTTCCGGATGCATCGGGCAAGTGTAAGTACTGCCATCTGTGGCCCGGATTCTTTCTGATGTATGTGCGGCTTTATTCATCTTTATTGATTGTGTTTATCCAAGTGATTATTTCCTGCTTTTGTGCAGCGGTAATTATGGCATTTCGGTGAATCAATGTATAAGAAGACAATGGCATTCCTCCTGATTTTATCTCCTTTACAATTGATTTTAATTTGTTTTGCTGCTTTCGCTTTGAGTAATTCCCGAATTCACTGAAATTCAAATCCTTTTTACCGTCTTTTATATGACTGTCCAGAAAGGCCCTTGCAGGCTGGATATATGAATACCACGGATAATGCGTATTGTTGCTGTGGCAGTCGTAGCAGGAAGTACTTAGAATCTTTTGGACGTTTTGCGGCATCACGTAAACCTTTTCAATATGAACCGGTAAAACCTGCCCGTAATCTAAGTTCCGGGCAGGCTGGTATAATTGCATCAGTAAAAAAATTATTAATGCGATAATCGCTATTTTCCTGATGGGTTTTTTCATCTACAGTTCTTTTTTTACCGATCCGCAGGTCAGCATCTTGCTTCCTTCGTATGGGTTTTTGATTTCCTTTGTTTCGCTGATCCATATAGCGCCCTTGCCTTCATCGGCCATCGGACAGTAATCCTGATACAGTTTTTGCTTTGTTCCTATGAGCGTAATCAGGTCGTTCATGTCTTTGCTCAGCAATACGAAATGTTCGCGCTGGTGGTCGATTTTACCGGCATTGTCGCCGATATGCTCTGCATTTTCCTTAGCATCGTCGGCAATATCAGCATAGCCTTTTTGCTGTTTCGCGTCAAGGGTTTTTGAATCAAATCCGTTCAACGATGCCAAAAGTACTTTGCCTTTTTCTGCTGCCGCTTTTGAATCGTCTTTGGTCAATTCGTTTTTTAAATCAAGGTAAGCCGTGACGATATTGTCGAAGCCATTGGATTCCTGCGTACTGTTATCTGAAGCCGCGTCTGCCGGAACAGTTGTTTGAACTTCAGGGTTTGGTACTGCTTCTTCTTTTGTTTTCCGGTTGCATGAAACCAGGATAAATGCCATCAATACGGCTGATAAGATTGTATTTTTCATTGTTTAAATTTAAATTGTTATCGTTGCGCTTAGCGGCAACATTTTTTGATAAATATTGTTTTAAAAATCCATTTCAATATGCGGACGAACCTTTTCATTAAAGCAGGTTTACGAGCATTATTCCGCTCATGGCGATCATGATCGCATCTTCGATAATCGTTACCGTGCTCATTGGCAAATTGAAAACTGCGCCCAAACATGCACATTGAATTTTCTTTTTATTGAGTACCGATTGCAATACGCCTATGATGCTTATTGACATCACTACCAGCGTTGTCAGATTTGTAACCACTGGATTGAAATCTACCACATTGGCCAATCCCAAACCGAGCTCGACGAATGCATAGATGTAGGCCCATGCGGGAATTTGACGCGCAAGCACATCATACATCACATAGCTTTCGGCGAAGCCTTTCAGGTTCAGCATCTTGAAAAACGAGAATACTAAAAAGAATCCCGCCATAAAATGCCGCATCCATTGCATGAAATCGAAACTGTCATTGCCCAATTGTACCAACAGCGAAACGGCCGTGATGTAAAAGAAAATGAGCAGGATCGGTTTGTAGGTCTGCAACCAACCCTTCGTTTGCTCTGCGGTTTCATTGTGATGGATGGCTGAAATCTGGTATTTGCTTTCGGGCCCGCCCAATGCTTTCTGGAAATCTGATATTGCAATGTGCCTGTCCATTGTTATCGTGGCGGAGTTGTCGGTTTTTGAAACTTCAACACCGGTTACATTTTCGACCATCATCAAAGATGATTTTACTTTTGCTTCGCAATTCCCGCAGGTCATTCCTGTAACCTGATACGTGTGTGTCATGATATTTTGTCTTTTAAGTTATGGGACAAATTTCCAAACTATCCTGCCCAATGGCTTGCACAATTCTGAAAGCGATTTGCATAATTTTATAAATCCTCAATCTGCTTCCGTTTGCGGTCTTTCAGGTTCCTGAAAAAAGTTGGGGTCAAGCCCGTCACTTTCTTGAACTGGCGGCTTAAATGCGACACACTGCTGTAATTGAGCTGGTATGCGATTTCGCTAAGCGACAGTTCATTGTACATCAGCAATTCTTTTACTTTCTCGATTTTCTGAGATATAAAGTATTGCTCAATGGTCATTCCTTCAACCACTGAAAACAGGTTGCTCAAAGCGCTGTATTCCTGGCCGAGGTTATCAGCCAGAAAATGTGACAAGTTTGTTTTGAGGTCATTGTCTTTGTAATGGACAATATCTATAATCAGGTTTTTAATTTTTTCTATGACCTTGCTTTTTTTGTCATCAATCAATTCAAACCCTAACGCATACAAACCTTTAGACAGTACCTGTTTTTCCTCTTCGCTGATCGGGGCTGACAATTCGACTTCACCTAATTCGACAGCAAGCGGCTTCAACTCGAGTTTATCGAGTTCAGACAGCACCGCCACTTTACAGCGCCGGCAGACCATATTTTTGATGTACAGCTTCATGCTACTTATTTAATCGTTTCGACCGTTTTACCGCAGGTCAGCATCTGCGAACCGTAGTATGGGTTCTTAATGCCGCTTTCCCGGCTTAACCAATTCGCGTCAACCATTGGACAATGGTTATAGTAAACAGGACTTTCGGTTTGTGATGCCTTCAGCAAAGTATAGGTATTTTGAGACAATGCTTTTAGTGCCTGTCTTTGCTTTTTGATATCCTGGGTTTCGGAAATGGTTTTTGCATCACGGTTTAAATCGCCCATGACTTTCATCCAGGCATTGTGCTCGGATTCGGTGAGGGATTCCATCTTCACTGCGCTTATCGCTGTAAGCAAATCCTTTGATTTTGCAGCGGCGGTTTTTGAATCGGATTTGACCAACGCATCTTTTATGTCAAAGTAGCCGTCGATAACTGGCTTTAACTGTGATGGCGTATTGTTGGAGGCATTGGAATTATGCGCGCCAGAAACATTGATTGATAGCAATGCAAGCATTGCCATCAGTAGAAATTTAACTGATTTCATTATATAAATTTTTTTAAAATTGGTGCCTGAAAATATAAAGTTACAAGCAAAATGCCAGCAAAGTAGATTTCCTAAGCGAAAAAAAAGTGGATTAGATGGCAGCAATTGCCTTTGAATTTGACGCACTTATGGCTGTCAAGGATTGGTTTTAGCCTATTTTTGGTATAAGCCAGAGCGAAAAGAAACCTGAAGAAATTGGGGTTTCTGATTCATAAAATTTTTGTTTTTGGGAATACGAGCTAATGATTCGCTTTTGCAAATCCATTTCGCGTGTAAAAATAATTCCTGACCCGCAGACAGCGGCACAACCGCATGAAGAATGCCCGCATTTACCGCCACAACCATTATGGTCAGTGCCGGAATACTTGCCGTTTTCACAGCAATTGTCTTTTTGGTTCTGAGAAGCCTCTTTTTTGCAGGAATGTTTTGAATGCTTTCCACATGCAAACCCCGCTGTTGGTGTCAGTAAGAAACCAAGCAGGACGAGAAATATGATGTGGAATTTTTTCATGTAGTAAATAATGTTTCAAATTTAGTTAAATTATATACGTCATCAATCAAATTTATGTTAAAAGCATTTGCCTCGCAGCACTACAATTTCATTTTTTGAATACGCACTGCGTTTAAGATGGCTAACAAAGCAACACCAACATCGGCAATTACTGCTTCCCATAATGTTGCTATACCGCCTGCTCCCAAGCCTAATACAATCAGTTTTACGACCATCGCCAGGATAATGTTTTGCCAGACAATTTGCTTAGTCAGTTTTCCAACTTTTATTGCCGTAACAATTTTTGATGGTTGATCATTCTGAATCACGATGTCGGCGGTTTCAATAGTAGCATCACTACCCAAACCACCCATTGCAATTCCTGCATCAGCTAAAGCCACTACGGGTGCATCATTAACGCCGTCACCGACAAAGGCAATGTGCCTGCCTTCATTTTTTAGCGCCTGTACTTTCTCTACTTTTCCTTCAGGGAGTAAATCGCCATAGGCATTGTCGATACCTAATTTTTTAGCGACTTCATCCACTACGGATTGCTTATCGCCTGAAAGCATAACCGTTTTGATGTTGAGCGCATGTAGCTCTTTTATTGCCTGCAATGCATCCTCTTTGATCTTATCGGCGATGGTAATATGGCCTTTGTATTTTTTATCAACCGCGACAACAACAATCGTGTAAACGATGCTGTCAATTTCAGCAGGATAGTCAATGTTGAATTTCTTCATCAGTTTAGTGTTCCCTGCAAGCACTTCTTTACCGTCAATAGTGCCTTTAAGCCCGTGACCGGAAATTTCCTCGACTTCTGAAACCGACAGTCCTTTGATGGCATCTTTTCCTGCATGCTCGACAACTGCGAGCCCGATTGGATGCGTCGACTGGCTTTCGATGGCAGCTGCCAATTTTATCAAATAGGGTTCTTCGATATCTTTGGTCACGATTTCCTGAACCTTGAAAACACCTTCTGTAAGCGTTCCGGTCTTATCCATTACCACCACATCGATTCCTGTCATAACATCAAGGAAATTAGAGCCCTTGAATAAAATTCCTTTCCGCGATGCCAAGCCAATACCTCCAAAATACCCTAACGGAATTGATACCACCAATGCACACGGGCAACTGATCACTAAAAATACCAATGCACGGTAGAACCAAACATTGAAAATATATGGTTCGGTAAAGAAATACGGTACGAAGCAAACGGCTAAAGCCAATGCAAATACAATAGGCGTATAGACTTTTGCAAACCTGCTTATGAATAACTGTGTCTGTGATTTACGCGCGGTCGCATCCTGCACCATTTCGAGAATCTTACTCAGCTTGCTATCGGTAAAAAGTGAGGTCACTTTTATGTCTGCAACGGTATTCAGGTTAATCATTCCGGCGTAGATCATTTCACCTTTTGCCTTTGAATCTGGTTTGCTTTCTCCTGTCAGCGCGGCTGTATTAAAAGAACCTTTGTCGGAAAACAGTTCCCCGTCGAGCGCCACTTTTTCTCCGGGCTTCACGCGGATGATTTCATTGACTGCAACATCTTTAGGGTTTAACACTTCTGCATTTCCATTCCTGATTACCGAAACTTCATCGGGCCTAATATCCAAAAGTGCTTTAATGCTTCTTTTTGCCCGATTGACTGCGGCATCCTGGAACCATTCACCGATAGAGTAAAATGCCATAACCGCGACACCTTCGCTATATGAACCGATTGCAAACGCGCCAATTGTCGCAACACTCATCAAAAAGAATTCGTTGAAAAAATCGAAACGGATTGCTTTGCGCCAGGCGAGGTAAAGCACTTTGTAGCCAGCAAGCAGATAGGCAACACCAAAAATGATGACGTTTGCCGGGAACGCAGGAATGTATTTAAAGCCAAATTCTAATGTTAGCATAGCAAACAAAAGCACTATAGCCAGTAACAATTGCCAATGGCTTTTCCAACCGGAATCTTCTACGCTGCCGTGGTCGTGGCCATCATCTTCAGAATGGACTTCTTCTTCGCCTTCCGAATGCGCTTTTTCTTTATTTGCGGGCACAGCCACTTTTTTTTCTTCCGTCAATTCCTTTTTTTGATCGCTCATGATATTTTGTTTTTTAGTTTGCTTATTCTTCTTCTTCGCTGTTTTTCATTTTAGAAAGCAAATCGTACGCACCATTGGTGACGATCTTCCAATCTTTATACGCTGTACCTTCATCAAAAATCAGTTCGGTATAATTCAACTCGGTAACTCCGACCTTTACATTGACCAATTTGTATTTCGTGCCGTCTTTATCGGCTTTTCCATTCTCAACAAAAATGTATTTGCTGCCCTGAAACTCTACAATGGCTTTTGAAACCACTGATGGCACTTCCTGAGTGCCACTTTCTACGAGTGCTTTTAGATACATTCCGGGCAAAAGGCTGGTATCTTCCTTATCAAGGCGACAATGGATCTGTACTGTCCTTTCGCTGCTGATTTCCTTACCGATCAAATCGACAGTCGCCATCCTTTCTTTGGTTTCATTGGCAAGTGTAAAGCGTACCTTCTGGCCAATTTGCAGCTTGGGCACATCTTTCTCAAAGACAGTCAGTTCTGCATGCAAGTGTCCGGTATCGGCTATTTCAAAAAGCACTTCGGTTGCATCTGCATATGCACCGATATTTGTTTTTACTTCTGTAACGTAGCCGTTAATTGGCGAATAGAGAGGTATTGCATTTTGGATATTTCCTTTTTCAAGATTTGCGATGTTTACATTCATCATCTGAAGCTTGGTTTTTAATCCGGCGACCCTTGCGCGCATGCTTTCAAATTCTGCCTTTGATTTCTGAAGCGTTTTTAAAGCATTTACATTTTCCCTTGACAATTCCTGCTGGCGCTCATAGTCCTGTTTCAGGTAATCCAATTGGCTTTTCAAATCTATGTAATCCTGTTGTGGCTGCACATAATCGGGATTTTGCATCATTGCTACAATCTGGCCTTTACGGACTTTCATTCCCTGTAGCATATCAGTACTTTTTACAAAACCGCCGAAAGGGGGCGAAATGGAAACCAGGTTTTGGGGCGGTACGTCTAGAATACCATTGACCTTAGTTGTCCCGCTTAACTTTTTCAATTCGATACCGCCGATTTCAATGCCTGCCGATTTGTATTGTTCGGGAGTAATTTCGACCATATTTGATTCCGTTACCGTTGCAGCAGTTTCGGCGGCAGGTTCTTCTTTTCCTTTATTGCCGCAGCTTGCCATGACTGCCAATATGATTATGAGTAATGATTTTTTATATAATGTCTTCATCGGTGTGAATTTTATCAATTAATTAATTTTTACCTTCTAGGTATTCGAGCAATGCAACGCTGAGGTTGTACTGCAAAATTGCATCGAGGTTATTTTCATGAATGCCATTTGCAGTCCTTAAGTTCAACAAGTTTTCCGCATAGCTGATATCACCATTTTTATAGGCACTTTCACTTTTTGACAACAATAAATCGGCATTTGGCAACCCCGAAGATTTGTAATATTCCCGACTTTTTTGATTTTTTAAAAATTCCTGGACGGCCTGCTCATATTGCCCTTTGAGGTTTATTTTCTGGCTTTCGAGATTATTTCCCGCTATTTCCTTACTAATCGCCGCCGATCTAACCTTCGAACTGTAAGAACCAAAAAACACGGGAATGGCTAAGCCAACCTGAAAGCCCTGAAAACGGTTACCTGAATTGGCCAGTTCTGAGCCGGAAGCATTTAATGGCGTTCCGATTAACGACTGGTTGAAATAACCGAAAGTCAAATCAGGAAGCGCCCTTGATTGTTCTACTTTTCTTTGCTTGTCGGCAACTTCAATCTGCTGTTGTATGTAAGCTAATGCCGGATTTGAATTTATTGCATTGCCATCATTAGTAGTTTGAAACTGCTTTTGACTAAAAGTCTTGTCGGCTATCGCTACACGTTCCTCACTACCGAGCAAAACCTGAAGGTGCGACAGGTATATCTCGATATTCGCTTCATCCTGGCTTAACATATTCCGGGTTTCATTCAATTGCGTGTCGGCGGTACTTTTTTCGAGCAGCGTGCTTTCGCCAGCCTTATACCTGGCTGTAGCAGACTTTGAAAAACCCGTATAAATACTATCCTGCTTTTTAAGTAATGCCTGACGGGCATATAAATACTGTAAATTGATGTAGGCTTGTTTTATTCGATACACCAATTCATTTTTTGTAATTCCAGCCCGTAATTCGCTACTTTTTATCTGGGCATTGCCCAAAGCGGCGCTTGCAAAAAATACCGTCGGGAACGGGATGGTTTGCGAAACGGAATAATAAATGTCATTTTTGGCATAACTATTATACTGCCCGAACTGACCTGACAATTGCGTTTTTGGAATTTCTACAGAAGCTTTCTTTAATTGCTGCTGGTATTTGATATCCAGTTGCGAACTCGTGATTTCCCGATTGTTTTTTAAACCATGTTCGATGGCTTCGCTTAACGTCAGCGGCCTTGTCTGTGCCTGTGCAAAATTTACAGTCAGCAACAAAAGCACAGCAACAACTGCAGGATTTATTTTCATCTTTTTTGATTTAAAGTTTTCGAACCAGATATAAAGGATTGGCAGCACTAAAAGTGTCAACAATGTTGCAGTAAACAGACCGCCTATTACGACCGTAGCCAAAGGTTTCTGTACTTCCCCGCCACTGCCATGCGATAATGCCATCGGCAGAAATCCTAATGAGGCCACCAATGCCGTCATAATTACCGGACGCAGCCTTACGGAAGTTCCTTTGATCACGATTTGCTTCAGGTCGGTCATTCCTTCTTTTTTGAGCGCGTTGAATTCCGCAATCAGTACGATGCCATTGAGTACTGCCACACCAAAAAGGGCGATGAAGCCGACACCGGCTGATATACTGAATGGCATGCCGCGCATCCAGAGGGCGAATATGCCGCCGATGGCTGAAAGCGGGATGGCCGTAAAGATCAATAACGCCTGTTTTATGGAACCAAAAGCAAAAAACAATAATAAGAATATCAGCAGCAACGATACCGGAACGGCAATGCTCAACCTGTCTTTAGCCGCCTGAAGGTTTTCGAAAGTACCGCCATAAGTGGGATAATATCCGGGATCGAATTTTACCTGAGTGTTGATTTTTTGCTGTATTTCAGAAACGATGCTTTCTACATCACGACCGCGGACGTTGAAGCCAACTATAATGCGGCGCTTTGCATCATCCCTTTGGATCTGGTTCGGACCTTCTTTGTATTCGATATCGGCAACCTGTTCTAACGGAATCTGATTGCCGTTTGGAGCCGTGACGAACAGGTTTTTTACATCGTCGAGCGTTTGGCGGTTTTCCTGGCCTAATCGCACTACAAGGTCGAAACGCTTTTCGCCTTCGAAGACCAAGCCTGCGGACTGGCCTGCAAAACCTGAGCGAATGGCGGTATTTACATCTTCAATATTTAAACCGAACTGTGCAATTTTATCCCGATGGAAAGCAATCACCACTTGCGGCAACCCTGAAACTTCCTCTACATAGATATCTTCCGCACCATCGATCTTTCTGGCAATGCTGCCAATTTGTTTAGCGTATTTTGTAAGCTTGTTTAAGTCTTCACCATATATTTTTATGGCTACATCCTGTTTTACACCTGAAATTAATTCATTGAACCGCATCTGTATCGGCTGCTGGAAACCAAATGTAGTACCGGCGATATTCTGCTCTAATTTCGCCTGCATCTTTTCGGCTAAATCGTTGGTATTATCAGCACTCGTCCATTCGCTTTTATCTTTGAGAATCACCATCAGGTCACAAGCCTCAACCGGCATTGGGTCGGTCGGAATTTCAGAAGAACCGATCTTACCGATTACTTCTTTTACTTCCGGGAAATTATCCTTTAATACCTTTGCCGCTTTTTGGGTAGATTCCACAGTCTGCGAAAGGCTGCTTCCCGTGAGTACCCGCAGTTCTACCGCGAAATCTCCTTCTTCGAGTGTCGGGATAAATTCTGCACCGAGATAGCTGAATACCACGAAACTTAACACCAGTAGACCAGCAGCGATACCTACGATAATAGCTTTTGACCGAAGTGCAAATGTCAATAACGGTGTGTAGTATCTCTGGACGGCTTTGATGATCCTGTCCGAAATATTTTGCTTTACGGAAACTTTCTTATTCAGGAACAAAGCACTCATGACCGGAACGTAAGTCAGCGAAAGAATGAATGCGCCCAGAATCGCGAATGAAACCGTTTGCGCCATTGGCCTGAACATTTTGCCCTCGACACCAACCAGTGCTAGAATAGGCAAGTACACAATCAGGATCACAATTTGACCAAAAGCCGCCGAACTCATCATTTTACGCGCATTGCTGATTACGCTGTGGTCCATTTGTTCCTGCGTGAGCTCCTGTCCTTTATGCTTGACATACAGATAGTGCATGGTTGCTTCAATGATTATGACGGCGCCATCGACAATCAGCCCGAAATCAATTGCCCCGAGGCTCATTAAATTGCCATCAACTCCCAACAAATTCATCAGGCATATCGCGAAAAGCATCGAAAGCGGAATTACCGAAGCAACGATCAAACCCGCCCTGAAATTACCTAACAATAATACCAAAACGAAAATTACAATTAATGCCCCCTCGGCAAGATTCTTAGTAACCGTGCCGATCGCGTTATCAACAAGTTTAGTCCTGTCAAGAAACGGCTCTATGGTGACACCTTCAGGCAATGTCTTCTGGATTTGTGCCATGCGGGTCTTTACATTACCGATAACTTTGGAAGCGTTTGCCCCCTTAAGCATCAATACTATACCACCAACGACTTCGCCCTCGTCATTTCTGGTCATTGCACCATATCTGGTAGCTGCGCCGATTTTTACTTCGGCAACATTTCGGATCAGCACCGGTGTACTGTTCACATTTGTTTTTACGACGATATTTTCTATATCATCGATGCTATTGATCAATCCTTCGCTTCGGATAAAATAAGCATTAGGCTTTTTGTCAATATATGCACCTCCAGTATTTTGGTTGTTTTTTTCCAGTGAGCTGAATACATCGCTGATGCTGATGTTCATACTGCGCAGCTTATCAGGATTCAGAGCAATTTCATACTGCTTTAGGAAACCTCCAAAACTGCTAACATCTGCAATTCCCTCAACACCCAATAGTTGCCTACGAACAATCCAATCCTGAAGCGTACGCAATTCGGTGGCATCATACTTTTTTTCGAATCCTTTTTTGGTATGAATAAGATATTGGTAGATTTCTCCCAAGCCAGTTGAAACCGGGGCCATTTGCGGCTGACCCATTCCAGGTGGAATTTGTTCGGTCGCCTCGTTGAGCCTTTCGCTAACTTGCTGACGCGCCCAATACACATCGATGTTTTCCTTAAAGACAACAGTAACGACCGACAGGCCAAAACGGCTGAAAGAGCGCACTTCTTCAATATCTTTTATTGTTGCCATCGTCTGTTCAACGGGAAAAGTCACGAAGCGCTCAATGTCTTCAGCACCATTGCTGGGTGAAGATGTAATAATCTGTACCTGATTGTTGGTGATGTCAGGAACGGCATCGATGGGTAACTGTTGCACTGAATAAATACCCCATGCTATTAGAGCCAATACCATAAGCCCAATAACCAGTTTGTTCTTCACAGAGAACTGAATGATTCTGTCTAACATATGAATGAATTAGTTAAATGACAATAAATTTATGGCTGTACACCATAAGAAATTTGCTCCGACAGTTCGAAGCTAGTAAATGTCAATTAGCTAATTTTTGGCGGTTGCCAAATGGTATTTTGGAAGTTCGAATAAAAAGTTGAGGTGTACTGAGGCAATTTTTTTTCAATCAGGGAGCTAATAAAGTCATCTCCTGGAATTAATTGGTTTATTTCAAAAAAAACAATACCCAAACAGCATGTGCAAACGCAAAATGGAGAGCAAGCATCATAATCGTGAGCGGAATTTGAGTTGGAATCACACTGTACAGTCTCAAAAGTTTTACTAACAGGGTACATGCCGTCGGCGCAAGGAATGCTCGACAGTACAATTATGTACATTGATAGTATAAGGTTGATCCATTTCACGGATGTAAAAATAGAAATAAATTATTATATGACATACTGATTAACAAATTGATCACAGCAATGATTCAGTTTTTGCGATTAAACGATGTTAGCACCCTATGTGAATTGGCAATCTAAGACTTTTTTTAAATAAACGTAATTTCCTTATCGTAGTCCGAAATTTAATAGGCTTTTCGTAACATTGTTGCGTACGCTGATGGAAGAAGGCTATTCTCAATTGCTTTTGCAGATTTTTCTACGTCATAAGCTACCCGCACAAACTCTACTGTAATTCTGTTAGATACATCTAGCATGATGTTGTCATGCAATGTAATAATCGCGTAGCACCCCCTGGAATCTCCATCCTTTGGCTTTCCCACAGATCCCGCATTCAAGGCATGGAAATCATCTCCGGTGACCTCACTATGGATAATGCGGTGATAGGGCTTATGAGTGTGCCCAAATACGAGCATATCTATTCCTTTTGCCAAAAAAATATTTTTAAACTCAGCTTCATCTTTATCACTATGCAAATACTCCTTGCTACTATACGGACTGCCATGTACCATCATTATGTTAAACCACTTATCGCTAATGCGAAATTCTAATCTTATATGGGCCGGCAGCATCGAGAGATATTGAATATGTTCTTTATTAATAATATTATAAGCGAAGTTGTCATCATCTTTTAAAAACCTTCCGTCATTAAATATTTCGACAGCTTTCTCATCATGGTTTCCTGAGATTGTCGGTATTCGTCGCTTTCTAATTTCACTGATCACCGCATTGGGCCAGATATTATATCCCACCAAATCACCCAAGCAGTAAATTGCATCGACCTTCTGCTCATCAATGCTTTTGAATGTTTCCTCCAGTGCAGGAAGATTGGCATGGATATCAGATATTATTGCAATTCTCATATTTTATACTCCGTTTCTTAAACTTTCAGCATACGCATTGGGAAGAGGACTGTCCTCGACCGCTTTTGCGGCTTTTTCAATATCATAATCAAAACGTACAAATTCCACCGCTACACTATCTTTACGGAGTATGGAAGAATTGTCATCAATTGTCAATACTACATAGCCACCCTGGGGATTGCCATCTTTAGGCTTTCCTATAGAGCCTATATTAACTGCATGGCGGAAATGATCTTGTCCGTCCGTAACCGAATTTAATATGCGGTGATAGGGTTTGTGCGTATGTCCAAAGCACATGATGTCTGCATCAGCCTGCTCCATGATGCGCAGCATGCTTTTTTCGTCGCGATCCTCAAAAAGGTATTCATTTATCTTTCTAGGGCTTCCGTGTACGAGCAGCAGGTTTAATTTATCATTATTTAATTGGAACTCGACTTTAAGGTGAGCAGGAAGCGTGCGTAGGTATTGCCTTTGCTCGTGCTTAACAATTGAATTCGTAAATGATATAGAAATGGCACCATTCGCTTTTTCATCGTCAGTTTTGTAGGCACACCCGCAATCATCGCTTGTCCTGCCAATTCCGAAATCATAATTCCCTGCAATTGTAGGGATACCTCTTTTGCGAATCTCATTGATTACCTCATTTGGCCAAATATTGTATCCTACGAGGTCGCCCAGACAATAGACCGCATCTGGTTTTCTTGTTTCGATATCCAAGAAAAAGGCTTCCAGCGCCGGTAGGTTTGCGTGAATGTCACTAAACAATGCTATTTTCATCTTGTCGGATTTAATTTAAGTGTTACTTTAAAATTGATATGACTATGTGTTTATCGGTGATTTAGTGTAGTATTTTTTTCTGAACCAAAACGCCAGGTTCACCAAAGCAATTAATGCGGGTACTTCAACGAGTGGGCCGATAACACCTGCAAAGGCCTGTCCGCTGTTAATGCCGAATACACCAATGGCAACTGCAATAGCAAGCTCAAAATTGTTGCCGGTTGCAGTAAAGGCTATAGACGCGCTTTTGGAGTAATCTGCACCAAAATACTTTCCGGTAAAGAAGCTTACCACAAACATAATCGTGAAATATATGACCAGCGGAATTGCTATCCTTACAACATCCATAGGTATCTGCACGATCAATTCGCCTTTCAGGCTGAACATGATCACGATAGTAAACAATAAAGCTATGAGTGTAATAGGTGATATAAAAGGAACATACTTTGTCTCAAACCAATCCCTGCCTTTTAATTTAATCAGCGCATACCTGCTGATAATTCCCAAGGCAAAAGGAATGCCCAAGTAGATGCCTACACTTTCAGCAATCTGTCCTATGCTTATATCGACGTTAAAACCATCATATCCAAAGTATGGCGGTAAAATTGTGATGAAAATATAGGCGTATACGCTATATAGAAATACTTGAAAAACGCTGTTAAGGGCAATTAGCCCCGCCGCATATTCGCGATTTCCGTCAGCAAGATCATTCCATACAACTACCATAGCGATGCATCGGGCCAGTCCTATCAATATTACACCTATCATGTATTCGGGATACCCCTTAAGAAATAGCAGTGCCAAGGCAAACATCAGTACCGGACCAACTATCCAGTTCAAGAACAATGATGCTCCCAGTACTTTTGTATTTGAGAAGACTTCGCCCATCTTGCCGTAGTCGACTTTTGCCAGTGGCGGGTACATCATCAGGATCAATCCTATGGCGAGTGGGATATTTGTAGTACCACTTGAAAAAGAATTAATGAAGCCGCTGCTTGATGGCATGAAATAGCCTAATGCCACGCCAATACCCATAGCCAGAAATATCCATAAAGTTAAGTAGCGGTCGAGAAATCCTAATTTTTTTCGCCCTGCCACGGGCGCACAATTATTTGCTGACATAATTTTTATTTGATTTGTGAGAATATGTAAAACATTTCAGTTGCAATCTGCAGGCTTCTTTCCTGATATTTTTCAGCTTGCTGAGGTGTATTGTCAAATGCCTTCGGGTCTTCAAAGGTTATCGGAATACGTTTTTCAGCACCGGCAATAAACGGGCAGCCGCCATCAGCCTGTGAGCAGGTCATTATTGCAGCAAATCCGCTTTCAGGGTTGAATGCATCATCATAGGTTTTTGAAAAGCCAATGACAGGATGCTCATTTTCGCTATACTTTATGGCATATACAGGATTGTTCCCATCGGCAATAACTTGAATTCGGAATCCCGAATGTTTTAAGGTTTCGGCTACCATCGGAAATAGCGCAGTAGCTTCTGTTCCGCCGGAATAGCAAAAGACATTTTTGATGCCGTAATAAGCGGCTGCCGTCTGTGCCCATACTTGGGAAAGATGGCTTCTGCGCGAATTATGGGTGCATATCAGGTTGAGCCTTATTTCATGATCTGAAGTATGCTTGTCCTGAATAAAACCAATTAGCGGCTGCAATACAGCCTTGCGCTCAACAGTTATGCTTTCGAATTTAAAAGTGCCAACAATACTTTCAATTTCCTTAAAAAGATTTGTTTTTAATATCATGGTCATCTTATGAAATTAACAGCATCCGCCACCGGGAGTGCAGCTATTTGATTGTTCAGTAATTGATGATAAACTTACTTTTTGCTTATCGGCCGGAACGCCGCACTGATCTTGTGCAAGGCAGGCTGTCTGTTTATTCTGGAGCGTAAAGTTTTTTCCGTCAAATCCTAAATCGTATTTTCCGATTGTCGTGTCCTGGTATTCGACTTCAATTTCAAAATCTTCAATACCCAGTACTTTTTCAGATAGGGCAATAATGCTTAATAGCTTGTTTGGCTTCAGCCTGTGGTCTTCGTCATTTGAGTCTTCCCATAACTGGAAATTCACAACGGTTTCCTCCCTTACAGTACCGCCACAGTCAATGAAATTCTTGGTAATCAGCCCAACTTCGGTTACGTGGAAATTTTGCGGTACAAATGTGCCATTTGGAAGCTTAAAGCTTAACGCTTCCAAATCAGTTAAATGATTTTTAATTTCAGATAGTTTCATTTTTTTAATATTTAATTAATTAGATCTTTAGCAGCATTCGCTTCTTTTCTTCTCCAGATGTTCTGTAATATGCTGGAAGAAACCTTTAATTTTTTCAAGCCCTGGTTCATTAATGCAGTAACAGATCGCCGTTCCCTCGATATTCCCTTTTATCAAACCAGCGTTCTTCAATTCTTTCAAATGTTGGGAAACTGTAGGTTGAGCCAGTGGCAATTCGTTCACAATATCTCCGCAGATACAAGTATCTACTTTCAATAAGTATTCTAAAATCGCAATACGGGCGGGATGCCCTAATGCTTTTGCCAACACTGCGAGTTCATTTTGGCTATCTGTAAAGTGATCTGTTTTGGTTGCTCCCATATCAATATATTTATATTGCAATATTACGATATTATCTTTAACAGAATGAATATTTTGATAATTATTTGTATCTCAAAATATTTGAGGGTTATATAAGAATTACTATGGCACGATTGCCACCTCGATTTATAAATGGTAAAAGACTAGAATATTAACTATTGGAAAAGTCTGTGTCTAAATCTCATTTGCTTTTATAGCATATGATCTTCAGTGCTTCCCCTTCATTTTTAAATTCAATAACCAGTATGCTTTTGTCTCATTTCAGGAGCAAAGGTAACTCCGTGTTCTTAACGCAGCCGCAAGGCCAGGCCCTTTGGATTTGCAAAAAAATCTCCACCTAGCCAGGTCGTATTTTTTTGTCAAAACCTTGCGGCTGCTAAACACTAACCTTTTTATGCTCATGAAACGAAACATAGCATACTCCGGCTCTTTAAACGAATAAAAAAAATGTCAGCAATGAAAAATAACAGCATTAAAAATGGAAACAGAGTGAAACAAAACAGCTCCTCCTCTCATTGCCGAATAAATAAATCAAAAAAAAATCCATTTAAAAAATTAGAAACTATGAACATTATCGGGAGAGTGACAGCAGATGCGCAGGTACGCAACGTGTCAAACAACAAACAGGTAGTAAACTTTTCGGTAGCCATAAATGACAGCTACAAAAATAAAGTGGGCGAACGTGTAGAGCAAACAACCTACTTCGACTGTGCCTACTGGATTAGCCCCAAAGTGGCGCAGATACTCACAAAAGGTACGCTTGTGGAACTCACAGGCAGGGTAAGTGCAAGAGCATGGGCAGGCACTGATGGAGAGGTACACGCAGGTCTGAATTTCAATACTTCAGCAATCAAACTGTACGGAGGGGGCAAAAAAGCCGAAGCAGCACAACCCGTTGCAAAAGCGGAGAACATCGAGGTAGCATCATACGAAGAGGTACATGATGATTTGCCTTTCTAACTATTTCATTTAACAACTTTTAAATTATAATATCATGGGACATAATCTGAATTTCAATGAAAGGACTGGCAAATACAGTTTCTTTAGCGTGCAGGAAAAAGCATGGCACGGGCTTGGACAAGTCGTAACCAAATACCCCACAAGCGGGGAAGCGATAAAACACGCAGGGCTTGATTACGAGGTAATCAAATCCCCGCTATACACCACAGGTACAGGGATTATTGAGAGTGCAGGAAGCACAGAAATAAGGGATGCGCAACTGGCTGTACCGAACTATTTTGCTAACATCAGAAGTGATAACAATGCCGTATTGGGTGTAGTTGGCAAGGATTACCACATCATACAAAACCGTGAAGCCTTTAATTTTTTTGATGCTATTGTAGGCGGTGAAGATGGAATCTTATACGAGACAGCAGGGGCTTTAGGTAACGGTGAACGGATATTTATTACCGCAAAACTGCCCGGCTATATCCGTGTAGGCAACGGCGATGATGTAACCGAGAAGTATATTTTTTTAACGACAAGCCATGACGGTAACGGAAGTATAACCGCAGCATTCACTCCTATAAGGATAGTTTGTCAAAATACGCTAAACGCTTCGCTTCGCAACATGAGCAACGTGGTACGCATCAAACATACCGGAGGAGCAAAACAACGTCTGGAGGATGCCCATAAGGTAATGGGATTGGCAAATACGCTAAGCAATCAGCTACAGGATATTTTCAACAACTGGACAACAGTAAAGGTATCGGATAGCGAGGTACGAAAACTTATACAGCTTGCCCTTTGCCCCAACAAGGAAACATTCGACCTGCTCAAAAAAGGTGCGGAAGATGAACTTTCCACGGTTTTTAGAAATACCGTAGATGATGCCTTTAGTTACGCCATGATGAGCGATACACAGCAGATGGACACCACCAAAGGTACTTTGTTCGGAGCGTACAACGCTGTGACGGGTTACTATCAAAACGTCAGGAACTATAAAGATGATGAAGCCAAACTGCAATCCATTGTAATGGGCGGTACGGCACAGATAAAATCTCAAAAGGCTTTTGAATTATGCAGTTCCTTTCAAAAAATCGGCACAGACGTGTTCAATTTCAATTAAATGTTAACCATAGGCGACTGCCTGTAAACGTAGTCGCCTATTAAAAAATAATAGTTATGGCAAATATGTGTAGCAATACGGTTGCTTTCGAGGGCAAGTCCGAAACAATCGACAAGATACAACAGCTATTTATAGCAATGGCTGAAAAAGAAAAAGAGGAACAGATGGGACAGTTGCCCGACTTCACGACAATCTACAACGGATATTTCTTTGACATCTATTACAATGAAGGCGATACTGGTATTTTTCAATATCAAACAAGATGGTCGCCCAATTTAGAAATTTTGGAGCAGATTGCCCAATACTACAAAGTAGATTTTGTACTGGACTACGAAGAAATGGGCAACCTTGTTTATGGCAGGGCAGATTATAAAAATGGAGAACTCACTGACATCTACCTTGAAGATGAAGATTTTGAAGCCTATCAATTTGACGAGGAAACAGATACTTATCATTTTGAAGGAAAGACTTACGACAGTGATTGCGAGATACTCGAAATAGTACTGGAGCGCAAAATCAAAAAAGGGACAATTTAAAATTTTAAGGAAAATGGAAGCAAATTTTTTCAAACAGATAGCACAATTGGATATTACGGGAGATTTACACCTGACATTATCCAAAGGGGCTGAAAACAACCTTGTTGTTTCGGTCATTTTGCAGAACGAACAATGTGGTGATAAAGCCAAACAGTTGATACCGCCTCTAAATTTAAGGGGTACAGCCGATGAATTGGACGAAGGATTTTTTGACAGCATAAGTGCGCCAATTCAAACCGCTTCGGGTTTGATGGTGGACATGGAATCCTTTATGAAGCAAATGGAGGAAGCTAAAAAGCAATCCGCAATGGAAAAGGAAAAAGCAGACAGGGAGAAAAAAACCAAGGAAGAAAAGGAAAAGAAATTTAAAGAAGCTATGGCTAAAGCTGACGAACTTGAAAAAGAAAGCAAATACCGTGAGGCTTGGTCAAAAGTGCCTAATCCTGCCGACTACCCTGAACAGGCGGAAACCATCCGTAAACGTAAAAAAGAACTTTCCGAGAAGTTTTCAGCCCCGAGCCTTTTCGGAGCAGAACAAGAAGAAACTGTTTAACGCAAAAATCAGAAATCATGTTATTAGCCACGCAATTAGAACGGGTATTTATACTTAACGACAATAGTCAGGAAATAAAACTGACCGACCCCGAACCAAAATGGAGCGTACAGGCGGTATTAAATTTTTACTCCAATACCTACCCAATACTGACAACCGCAAAAATATCATCCCCTATTATAAAAGATGATACAATACAGTACCGCTTTGAAAGTGTAATGGGTACTAAAGGTTAAACCTAAAAAAATAAATGATGAATTATGCAACCACATATAATATCGGGCAGGGTGCGCCTACCCCAGGAGGCAAAGCAAAGGCAATTGCACCGACAACTGAACGACTTCGCCAATTGGATGCAAAGACCAAAGGATTTGGGCGAAATCAGGAAGGACAAACAACAGTCAGTGCCGACAGCAATGCTGCCAATGGTTTTCTAAGGACTTCATTTCTGCCAAGACTGGCAGCAACGGAAACTATACAGGCTTGTAAGGAAACGGTAAAAACGGAAAGGGATTTTTACCAGTCCCTTTCCCTATTAGCCGCGCATTACAACATCAAACCGATGCAGACAGAGACCTTTGGCTATCCGTATAATATCGCACTGGCGTTATGGGACACCGAAGAACAACTACTAAGAAAAATCGGGAATTGGGAAGAAATCAAACTGTTACAGGATAGCAAGAGAACTTACCTCACAAGTGAAGAACGGTACAACACGGGTTCGACTCTTTATTATATTCCCGTAATCCCTTTGTACAGGCTACTTAGAAATCCAAGGCGAAAAAGCTGCGCACACCTTTTACTATCGGTCTGTACCTACCTGTACCATGTAGCGGATATACCATATTACAGGCAGGAAGACAGTTTCCTCTATTGGCAATATGAAATGCTCAAAGAATGGGTTTTAAGTGATGATTACGCCGATGAAACATCCGAGTACCTGAATGAACTGGAGCAAGCCGACTGGATTGGTGAGCGTATGGAACAGAAGATAATTAACCGAGCAAATTTAAAGTTATTTAAACAGCGTTTGAACCGCTTTACGAGCAAAGATGCCTTAGACCTTGATTGTTACGTATTGGCTTGCGAAGCATACGCCATGTATGAGAAATTTCCCCACGATACCGTATTCCGTAATGCGAGTACCGCTAATGATGCGGACGAAGATGAAATGGATGACATAGTATCAATGGACAGGTACATATCCTTCTGTGGCGACAGCAAAGGCTGGCTGGGCGACAACATTATCCAGTGCGTGAACAACGAATTGCAGGAATATGGACAGATGCAGGAACCTGTAATTATTAAACGCTTTAACGCAAGTAAAATATCAGGGGACAACCTCGATTTTGAAAACCGTCTTTTTGCGCTGATGGAAGAACTAATATACATATTGAATAATTTTTAAATCGAGAGCCATGAACGATATAACGCAAAACATCGGAACGCTTTATCACCCCAAATCGGCATTGGTATTCTACCAGACCAAAGGCACAAATACCGATACCTATGTGGAGTATTTCGATATGGACAGCAGCGGTACGCCCATCAATGCCCATCCTTTAACGGTAAGGGAAGCAAATGTGTTGGCTAAGGCATTAAGGATAGCAAAGGAAGAAAAAGAGCCTTGCCTGAAATCGGATGGTATAATGGGCAATCATATCCTGCATATTGACCCTATTAACGGCAAAGCCGTATGGTTTACCAAAGCCATGCAAAGGGAATTGTATTTTACAGAGGGTTTAGGCATTCCAAAAGGAAAAGCTCATGTACCGGCGATGCTATGGATAGCAGGAAGGAACAGCTTATCTGTATTTGCGCTTGCCAGTAACCGCAGACCAAACCTAACTACAAAACTGTACAACGCACCCTTTTTCAACGTCTATGAAGACAGCAGGGTTTGTATGGGAACAGTCGATGTACGGATAAAGAAAACCGCATCATTGGAAGAATTTACAACCGCTTGGGAAAACTATTTTTTCAATTCCTATTTCAGCCATTTGATGCAGGGCTACAATCCTGTAAAGAGTAATTGTGTGAGCCTTTGGGAACAACTTATAACTACTGGCGGGGCATTTCCAACTGAAGTATTGAAAAACAGCAACCAAACCTTAAAAAACATATTGCCATGAATAACGAAAAAACGAAAGTGCATTTTACGGACAATTACCTGATAAACCCTACCAATCCAATTTCAGTAAATGTAATTGGCGCAGGTGGTACAGGCTCAAAGGTACTGACTGCCTTGATTGAAATGAACCACAGTTTAATTGCATTGGGTCATGCGGGATTGTCAGTAAGGCTATGGGATGACGATATTGTAACGGATGCCAATTTGGGCAGACAGCGCTTTGCTGAGTGCGAAGTTGGGTTGTACAAATCAGTAGCTTTGATAAACCGTGCAAACCGCTTCGCAGGTACAAACTGGAAAGCGCAAAACATAAAATTTGAAAAAGACTGTTTAGGAAAACTTCCTGAACACGCAGCAGCTAACATCTTTATAACCTGCGTGGATAGCGTTACCGCAAGATTTGGAATTGCCGAGATTGTAAAACAATTGGACACGAAAAATGCGTACCTCAACCGAGCGAGATACTGGCTTGACTACGGAAACAGCCAAAATACGGGGCAGGTCGTTCTATCCACTATTGGAAATATTTCACAGCCAAAGTCTGAAAAATACGAGACCGTGGCAATCCTGCCATTGGTTACGGAAGAATTTGGAAGCCTGCTGAAACAGTCAGAAGAGCAGGATAACACGCCAAGCTGTTCTCTTGCCGAAGCATTGGAAAAACAGGATTTGTATATCAATGCCGCACTGGCTCAAATGGGATGCTCCCTTTTATGGGGATTATTCCGTAACGGATTGACCGCTTACAGGGGCTTTTTCCTCAACCTGAAAGATTTCCGTTCACAGCCTATTCCAGTCGCCTGATATAAAATCGGGCGGCAAAAAGACACTCCCTAATCGGGACAGTCTTTTTGCATGGAAGCGGTGCAACCTCTTTTACTAAAATGCTACGTAAATTACTTCGCTTCATTTTACAAAACAGGTTGCGGAATTGTCGTTGGATAATGCTATCCATTTCTTACTAATGGGAACTTCTTTTCTTTCCAGACACCCGACCAAAGAAAAGAAGCAAAAGAACGCCGTGCTGTTGTAACTGGCTTTTATGAACATTGATCACTGAATTGGCTGGATTTTCCATACTGAAAAATCTTCAAAAAGGTGTTCGATGTTTTCAAACTCTATAAAAGCAATTAGTTCTTTTTTGCACTGCGCTTTAAATCCACGGAAGCGGTGGAAACCCGTCAGCGGAATTTCACAAAGCTCACCAACTGTGCGAATTTCCAAAAACTCGAACATATTGTACATCCGCTTACTGAAAGGAAAATGGCTGTTGATTAGCATTTTCTGCAAATCAGCTTCTTTTTTATTTTCACTGTTTCCAATGTGATTGATTTCGCACTTAAAGTCGAGTTTTAATTGTTCGAGCTTTTGCTTATAGTGGTCTATGTCAGCAAGCAATTGTGTTATGCTTTTTACTTTTTTATATGTTCGTTCGTAAATTTGGCGAACCCGTTCCCCGGTCACACCATAAATGCCCGCGACCTGCTGAAAGGTCATCTTTTCTATAAGAAGCTTTTTCAATATATCGTATTCCCTGTCAGAAAGTACTTTCCTGGACATTTCGATATAAAATCTATTGGTACGGTCTATCAGCGCGCTTGTTAACATCATTCAAATTATTGTGGTTAAATGCTATGGCAGAAAACATTATACAGTGCATTTAATGAATTTTATCGCTCACCTAAATAATCTTGTGCAACTTTGTTTACTTCCTCACTAAAGTAATACTCCCCTTTGTGAATTTTTAGTACTGCCGCTTTAATTTCAGCAGGATCAGAACCCTTTAGAAGGTAGCCTTTGGCACCCAGGCGGAGCATTTCTTTAACGCTTATTCCATCGTCACGACTGCTAAAAACCACTATCTTCATATGCGGATATTTTTTTGCCAACTCCTTGGCAGTTGCGAATCCATCCATAACGGGCATATTAATATCGAGAATGCACACGTCCGGGACTATCTCGCACATTTGTAGATAATTTAGTCCCATTTCCCCATGACCTGCCTGTACTACAACATTGAAATTGCAGCTTTCAAAAAACCTTGCAACGGCCTCCCTAAGCTTTTGATGGTCATCGATTAATGCTATTGTAATTTGATTTTCCTTCTCCATTCTCCTCTGCTTTAAAATCGCACAAATCTTACTTCTGAAATTACTCCTGAAAGTGAACCTCCTAAGTACCATCCATTGAGATAAAAGTCCAATGGTTTGAGTAAATCTTTATTTTCCTTTGGAATATAAGCTTTACAAATTGTTGTCGATAAATGCAGTGCGGTTGTTGCTGATAATGGGTTCGATAAGTTTTAGAACCCTAAAAAAAGCATGGCGCAGACCACTACACTTATCGGACATTGAGGCACTGGTATACCTGACCGCGAATAAGCGAGCGCCCACGCCAATGGCATGAGCGTTCTTACTTATTGTCTCGCGGTCCTAAAAATTACCAGTTTTCAATGTACCGAGTTCTAAGTAAAAAACACTGTAAGAGTTTTCTATATTTTGCGCAAAGATAGTGACGTTTATGCTGTTATACAATATTTCTGTTAAAGAAGCGATGAAAGTATCAAATAAAACAACCCAAAGATGAACTTCGGGTTGCATTGAAAAAGAAATAAGTAAATTGGCCTCAAATAAACGCAGCAACTAATCACTGCTGTTAAATTGGAAACTTACTTGTTTCTCATTTCCAAAATTATCCGAAATCCATATGTCAAAGGTTTGGGAAACGACAGACTGCGAAGTATAATACAATCTGAACTGCTCAACCGGTAAAGAATATAAATCATTCGGCTGGTATGGCGGATCATCAAAGTACCGTAATGTTCCCTGGCCATCAAATTGAAAATACCGGATGAAGTACTGAGTACCGGCATAATTCCCAGAGCGTTGCACCGTTATCCTTATCTCAACTGTATCGCCAATGGCAATATCTGTAGGCACAGGCATGACCTTTACCTCAAAAGGAAAATCCTTCTGTATGTCCAGTTCTTCCTTATCGCAGGATATCAATGTAAAAGAACCTATGAGGATTGCGAGCGATAGAGCTAGCAATCCCAATCTGATTTTTTTGAAAAGTGCATTCATTGCTTTACGTTTTAAAAGTTAAACCTTAATCCCACACCTGCCGATGGCCGGAACAGCTCCATATCCGTACCCCATAAGGCTTTGGCACGCCCTTGAAAGAGTAGCACAAAACGGTCGGAAAGGTATATTTCAAGGGACAGTCGCCCTCCGGCACCATAGATGAAGTTGTCCTCACTGACTATTTTCGCCCCATCAAATAACTGGTCTTCCCCCCGGTTAATGCTTTCATAACCAACAACGCCTGTTATGGCTGCATTGAAGGTTATATTCCTACGGGCATCACCTATGAGGAAGAAACTGTAACCGCCCTCTGCGGTATATGTTTCCTGTGGTAGGCGAAGATCCTCATAGTTGTGATAGCGGTGAGTATACTCCAAAGCCCATAGCTGGTAATTACCGTTTTTTCTGTTTACGGTCAATGCCGCATTAACATAGTAGTCATTGCCAATTTTATCATCGGATAATATACCGGCACTTACCTCCAGTCCTTTTTGCTTAGGCCACAATCGTTGTGCCTGGCTTGCTGTGATACTTATCAAGATGAGTATCAACATATAGATATATTTTTTCATTTTCTATTAAGGTTTGACGGATTACTAAATCTTCAGGTGCATATCATTAATCAATCGCGCTTTTATTATATCCGAATTTTGTACCTGTAGGGTTTGGTTCCTGCTGCCATTCTTTTCAAAAATTTCAATCAACAATACTTTGTCATCGGCAATGGTAAACTGATCGAGCAGGAAGACGTTCTGATCAGTTGAAGTTCCGCCAATCTCATCGAGCGGCTTGTAAGTCCGCAGTGGTAGGATTGTGCGTTCCTGTAATACGGTACGCTTTGCTAACTTTTTGTCCACCACCTTAAAATTGACAAAATCAATCCGGAAAGGAACATTAGTGCGGTTTCTGAGTTCTGTATGGAAATAATATTTACCGTTGTGAATGTAGATGCCTTTCAGGATAAATTGTATGCCGAAGCTTTTTGCCCCGATGTGCTTTACAATACGTTTGTCCTTTTTGTAGATGGTTTCAAGTAATAAACCTGCCAGAGATGGCGAGTTATTTCCGAGCTCTTCAAAAAGCACATCGTTCCCGTTGCTTCTTTCCACGGCTTTTTGCATCGTCTGAAGGTTATAGCTGAGCGTTTCAGGGCATGGACTGTAATATACATTAAATGTGTAAAAGCGTCCATCATTGGTAATTACCGAAAAGTTAGTTTCTGTTTCAAACTCTCTTACAGATGCTTTTATGCGTAGCACATTTTCTGCATCTTCAGCCTTTCCCGCAATAAGGTAATCACTTCCAAGATCCACATAACGAATCGCGGTCGGAAAAATTAAGTGGGAAGTTTTGTCATAAGTCACTTCCATTTCGTACGGTTCTATCTTACCTAAAGCAAGCGGCGTTTCTGCACTTTCCTGCGCAAAAGAGCTTGCAGCAAAGCCTATTGTAAGGGCAACTGCCCATAAGGTTTTAAAATAATTTTTCATTGTTACTATTTTTAAGTTTATTATTATTTTTTGGAGACCAGGAAAAGCAGATGCCCTGCCTTTACAGTGACTTTTGGTGTCTTTACTTTTTTAGAGAAGTAACCCGAGATACCCTGGACTACCCCGCGGCTTAAATCAGCCGCCACCTGTTGTCCCGCCGACTGGGTCAGCATCACGCTGGTACCGGAAGTCTGGCTCATATTGCCAGCCATTTCAGTGAGTGCATTCATTTCAGGGGAATACGGCACATACAAACCTTGTTGGCCATCGAGATCATAAATCAATATGTCTACAGGAGTAATGTTGCCATCAAGTTCTATGGAATTAACCTTTAACTGTAAACGTCCTGCCTGAAACTTGGCATTTGCAGTCAGGATTGTTCCGGTAGGGATAATACGGTTAGCCATTTTCGCCGGCTCCAGTAAACGCAGGCGCACGCCGCTCTCGCCAATTATTGTAAGGGTCTCTTGTACACAGGCTTTGACACTGTTCTTTGGTTGTACGACCTGCTGCCTGGAACCTGCGGTAATAAACCTGCGGTTTCTGGCCTCACTCCAACCGGCTAAAAATGCACTATCAGAAGGTTCACGATATAGCCCTGATACACTGCTTTTAGTCGTTGGATTAAATGGGGCAAAATCCGCTTTCTTGCCCGTAGCTGTAGCCTCACCGTTACTGGCAACGGTGTCTCCCATATTTGCTCCCACCGGAAGATACTTTGCTGCCATTTGGTACGATTTCTCCATCAAAGCCAGTTGGTCATTTGCCGTTATACCGGCAGGCACTTCTTTTTCAGCGAGCTTATCCTTTAACTCATCCAATTGTTTACGGAGCTGCTGTGTTTCGCTGCCATCGTTTTGGTAGAAAGAACCGAGTGTGCTTCGTGCGTTTCGATAGCTACTGAGCGCAGGATTGCCGGATTTTCCTGAAATACCTTCCGTCTCGTCGCCTTGGTCGTCCTTTCCAGATGGTGCCTCTTTATCCTTTTCAGGTGGGCTATCCTCATTCCAGTAATCGGACAGCGTTGTAAGGGCGTTACGCTTTTCCTGGTTCTTCTGTTCGAGCATTTCCTCTTCATAAGCTTTCTGCTTGTCTGCCTGCATTCCTGCTTCGCTGGCCTGAGGAACGGAATCATTAAGCCCAATGTTTTCGGTTCCTTTTTTGTCAGGGGAAGGTTTAAATATCAGGTACATACAACCTAAAAACACGATACCCATTAAAACAAATATCAGGGGCTTTTTAAGCCGTTCGGTATTGCTCTTTGCATCATCAGGTACGTTGGATGTTTTGCTTTGGCCGCCTTCCTCAACAAGGATGCTAACCTTTTTTTCATTTTCCTTCATAAATATTATTTTTAATTGTTACTAATGTGTCTTGCGGGAGGTATAAACGTCCTTCTTAATGACAGGGTTTTCGATGTGCTCAATAACCATTTTGCTATCAGACCGGGTAACATCGCTCCACACCGAGAAAATAACACCCGCAGTAAGCAGCAGGTATCCTGTAAAAAAGTACAGTACGTAACTGCGCTGTTTACCGATAGGTAATATCCGCCAACGTGCGCCCAGCCAGTCAAACCGTTGATCTATATTTATTTTTAAGCTTTTCATGCGGCTCATTTTTCTGATGTTATAGTTTGAAACGCCTCTTCACAGACGTAGCTTCCTGCTTCACATCACTCACCATGGCTATTGCTTCATAAGCTTTTGGCAGAGAGACTACAGACAGGTTTGTCAAAGCTGTATCCTTTAATATTTGTCCAAACTGGTCTTTTCTTGAAATCTCCATCTTTAGGAGGTCGAAATTTCCTTTTTCGTGTTTTACAGACATGGAGCATTCAACCCTTGGTTTATCCTCTCCCGACCATTGCAGGTAGCCCATCAGCGTAAATTCTGGTTTTAATGGCTCTAATCCTTTTGCACAACTATCTAAATATGCGCTGATACTATCCTTCATTTTTCCCGGATAGGCGGCCTCTGTAGTGAAATAGCCATTGTACCCGCTATCGGAAAAAATTTTCGCGAATGTGTCTAAATCAAGTAACTGTTTCATATTTTTTACTTTAGCGTTCGATGACCTCCATATCTTTGTTTTCTACCACGGCGAACTTTTCGATATTGAAGCCCTGAGGGTTATTGTCTGAGCGGACAGAGTTTACAAGAAAGCAGGAAGTAAGAAGGTTACGCCTTGTGACGTTGCTGGAGCGGATAATGAACTGCTTGGCATAGGTGCGTACTGCGTAGGGATAGGTATTAAAATTGCAAACCACACTATCCACTTCGATGCGCTGCTGTACGTTACCTGATATTATACGGTTGTAATACCCTTTTTCCGAAAGGTCTTTGTAGTAATTAAAAGCACTTTTATCGGCGAGGTTGAACGCCCGCTTCATATTGCTTTCGATGGCATCCTTGTCGGGAGCGAGCGTAAAGAACAGTTCGTGAAAACGCCTTACGTGTTCCCTTGCTTCCACCGGACGGTTGATGCTCGCATCCTGTGCGAGCGCGAGCATCAGTGATTTGCCATTATCCAGTACATAGATCTTCTGCCTTTGCTGTTCCGCAAAACTGTAGGACTTCCATATGGCAAATCCGGCGACAACTATACATAGCGATGCAAACACAATCGCATATAGCCTGATCTGTCTGAAACTATTTTCGATATTTCTCAGCGTTTTAAATTCCATTTGATTTAATATTAATTATTTACTTATTCATCAGTCTGCCGCCGATATTTCCAACTGCCGAACCTGCTCCGGCACCTGCTATATTTCCTGATTTCATCGCTGCCTGGTTGACATTACGTGTAAAATTCCCTGCGCCGCCAGCCTGAATGATCCAGCCAGTCACGGTCGGAATGGTAAAGTATCCGATGATGCCAATAATCATAAAGATGATATACACGGTGTTTGATGTATCAGGAATGAAAGTCGGGTCAGACAGCCTTTCGATATCCTTTTCCAATATCAATGATTGTATCCTGGCCAGCATTGAACTGAATAGATCCGAAACAGGAAGCCAGAGGTAGACACTTATATATCTCGTGAACCATTGCGTCAGCGTGGACTGAAAGCCATCCCAGACCGAAATGGCGAAAGCTATGGGCCCAAGTATGGACAGGACGATCAGAAAAAACGTCCTTATGGTATCAATGACGAGTGCCGCCGCCTGAAAAAGTATTTCCAGCAAATTGCGGAACCATTCTTTTATGGCTTTCTCTATCTTGTATTCCTGCCTGTCCATGTACATTCCTGCCATTGTCCCAATGTCGGAGGGCGACCAACCTAATTCATCCAGTTTTTTATCAAACTCCTCATCAGATACCATGTAAGCGGTCTCAGGATTTCGCACCATTGCTTCGTATTCCAACTGGTCTTTTTGCTGCTGTAGCTTATTCAGGTCAAGCACCTGGCCTTCGAGTATCTCGTGGGTTCCTGAAACTATGGGGCTTAATACCGCATTGACCGTTCCGAGCACAATTGTTGGAAAGAACATAATGCACAATCCCAATGCAAACGGGCGTAGCAAGGGAAACATATCAATAGGCTCGGCACGGCTTAACGACTGCCATACCTTCAATGCCACATAGAATAAAGCTCCCAGACCTGCTAAACCTTTAGCCACCGCCGCCATATCAGCGGCAAGTGGCATCATGTCGTCATACAGCGAGCGCAGGAGTTCATGAAGGTTATCCCATTCCATGGCTTACCAGTATTTTTGGTTAGCGGTTCCATAGAGTTCCAGCACTCTTTTGGCATCATCTTTCTTTTTTGCCCTGAGGAAGCTGACAGAAATATTCTTGTTGGTATAATAGCGGACAAGGCTATGATAATCTTTTACCTCTTTGTACACACGGTCGATAACATCCATGCGTTCCTTGTCATTTAATGAAAGGTCGGTTGCGGTAATTATCTGCTTCAACTCTTTCAGCAGTTCTGTACTTTCATTAAGCAATGCGGAGTAACCATTGCCGATCGCTGTCAATTCCTGCGGGCTAAAATTCGGATCATTCATCATCTTGCCGAAATTTGTCACATATATTTCGGAAACATCACCTACCAAAAGGACAGTCTGCTGCACCTTACGCGCATCCTTTACAAGGTTGTTTACAGCCTGGAGTTTATCGTAATATTCTTTGCCCTGTTTATAAACTTTTTCGACCTCCTTAAAATTTTTAATAACATTGGATACCGTGGATGATGTCTGTACAATTTCATTGGCACTGTTGAGAATGCCTGAAGCCAGGTTTGTAGGATCTGTAACTACCCATTGGGCTTTTGCGGACGGTGCGATGGCAAGCATAAGTGCCATAAACACCAATAAAATTGGATTTTTCATTTATTTCATTTTTAAATTATTAATGATTTTTGATTTGAATCGTCGCGTCTTTGCATCGCGATGTGCTTGATGGCGAGCTCTACATTGCCGCCCAGTTCAGAAGCCAGCTGCATCACTTCCATTTTTTCGGTTTCCTCCGTAGTATAGGCGAGATACTCCTCCAGACTAACTTCGGTGGCATATACCGCCGAGTGGGTACCGCCCAAACCCATCCATACTTCCTTATAAAGCCGCGACGGGTCGTTATTCATGTTAATGGAAAGCACCTGCGCCTTTTCTTTATCAGTCAGGCCAAGCATTGCCTGTATATCATCAAACTTATTCATGTACTTGCGCTGGTCGAGCAGGATTTTACAATCGGAATTATTAATGATACTTTCCTTGACAATGGGTGACTGGATGATGTCGTCAACTTCCTGAGTTACCACGATGGCCTCGCCAAAAAACTTCCTGACCGTCTTGAAGAGGTACTTTATATATTCGGCCATTCCTTCTTTTGCGATGGCTTTCCAGGCCTCCTCAATCAGGATAAGCTTTCGGATTCCCTTAAGCCTTCGCATCTTATTGATGAATACCTCCATAATGATGATGGTCACGATGGGAAAGAGGATTTTGTGGTCTTTGATGGCATCAATTTCAAACACAATGAAGCGTTTGGAAAGCAGGTCTAACTGCTTATCGGAATTGAGCAGGTAATCGTATTCGCCGCCTTTGTAATAAGGTTCCAGGACATTTAGGAAATTGGCAATGTCAAAATCCTTTTCCCTGACCTGCTTTTGTTCCAGCACTTTACGGTAATCGCCCTGTACGTATTCATAGAAGCCGTTAAAGGAAGGAATTATATCATCCAGCCTGATTCGTTCGATATAACCACTTACAGCATTGGACAATGCCACTTCTTCAGAACGGGTTGGCGGTTCATCATCACGTTTCCAAAGCGTAAGTATCAGGGTTTTGACACTTTCCCGCTTCTCAATGTCGAACACGCCATCATCGGTGTAGAAAGGATTAAAAGCAATCGGATTGTCTTCGGTATATGTAAAATACACCCCGTCTTCGCCTTTGGTTTTGCCTTTAATAAGTTCACACAAACCCTGATACGAGTTTCCTGTATCTACAAGCAGGACATGCGCACCTTGCTCATAATATTGCCTGACCATGTGGTTGGTAAAAAATGATTTTCCGGAACCTGACGGGCCAAGTATAAACTTGTTCCGATTGGTGATGATACCACGTTTCATCGGCAGGTCGGAAATATCCAGGTGGATGGGCTTGCCTGTAAGCCTGTCTGCCATCTTGATGCCGAAAGGCGATGGTGAATTGTGGTAATTTGTTTCTTCAGTAAAAAAGCACAATGCCGGTTCAATGAACGTGTAAAAACTTTCCTCGCTTGGAAAATCACCAGCATTCCCCGGCATTCCTGCCCAATAAAGTGTTGCAACATCAGTAGTGTTGTGGCGCGGCTTGCATTCCATCAGTGCCAAGGCGCTACCGCTGTCATTCTTTATCTGTTTTAGCTCCGCGGGGTCTTCCGACCATGCCATGATGTTGAAATGAGCACGTATGGATGATAGCCCAAAAGAATGCGCTTCATTCAGATAACGTTCAATCCACTCCTTATTGATCTGGTTGGCACGGCTGTAACGTGCCAGTGAGTGCATGTTCCTTGCCGACTTTTCAAACTTTTGCAGGTTGCCCTCGCTGTTATCCAAAAACAGGTATTGGTTATAAATGTGATTGCAGCTCAGCAGCAATCCCACAGGTGCGGCAAACGACAAACGGCAGTCGCTGCGGTCAGTAGATAACTTTTCGTAACGGGTATCTGCCGATACCGTTCCGGGCAGGTCGTCTGTATCAGACAGGGTGTGCAGGCAAAGCCTTTTATTGCCGACGCGAACTTCTTCGCCTCCCAGTGCGATGTCCTGCATTGGTGTTCCGGCTTCCCTAGACAGCGTGAGATATTGTTCCAGTAATCCCTGTTTTCCTTCCTCGCCGATGATATCCTCTTCGGTCAGTCGTTGCAGTTTAATAAGTCCGCTATCATTAATGATTCTCTCAAACTGTGCAACCGCTTCCATGAAATGGTGGATTGCTTCCTTATCCCGGATCTCTTTCGGTATTAATGAACCTTTGCATAGTGACGAAAAGTTACTTTGCATCCGCATCCTTTCCTTGGAGGTCTTTGTTAGGAATAAGTAGCAGTAATGATTCAGAAAAGGGCGTTCATTAAAATGACGCTGATAGGACTTTGCCAGAAAGCTCTGGTCGTTATCAGCCAGATCAGGTGCATAATTTTCCTTGATGAACCAATCCTGTTTGTGGACAACTGTATAATCGGGCAAAGTTTTAACGGCCTTGTGCCATGCGGAATGAATGGCTTCATATTCTGCCGAGGCAACCGTAAACAACTCAGGCAAACGCACTTCAAAGCAGGCGGTAATGTCCGCATCCTTCGACAGGATGCAGTTGTTCTCTACTGCCAGTAGCGGAAACTTACTTTCCAGTGTTGTAGTTTTTGCTGCATTTCTCATACGGCATTCGATTTAGGTGTAAACTTCAGATAGCGGTGTACAGGTTTGCGACAGATTATGTAACGGGGGTGCCGCTTTTTGGCGGCTACCTTCATCAGGCCGTGTTCTCCATACTTTTTGTTCAGGGAAAAAGTTTGCCATACGATCAGCGACGCGCCACCTGCCCCCAGGAAAAGGCAGATGTAGGAGTTGACCCCGGCCATGTAAAGTATCATGACCAGGATCAGGGTTCCTAGCAATCCGCCTGCAAAAATGAATAGGTACTGTGCCTTCAGCCCTTTGAACTCCACAGTCCTCCCTATGCCTTTGTTGATGCTGTAATTATTCATATGGCTAGGGACTAAAGGAAGAAGGAACGAAGAATCGTCGCAGCCACAATTAAGAAGATACAAGCCCCAAACCAGCTTGCAGCGGTCTTACTGGTATCAGGGTCTCCGCTGCTAAACTTGTTATATACCTTAACGCCTCCTATGAGGCCGACTACGGCACCAATAGCGTAAATGAGCTGTGTGGCCGGGTCGAAATAAGAAGTTACCATCTGGGTAGCTTCAGTGATACCCGCAGATCCGTCACCCTGCGCCAGCGCACTAAAACCTGTCAGTATCGCCACTATTGCTACCACGGGTTTTTTTCTTTGTTTTTCCATGATTAAATACATTAGTTGTTATTAATTTCCGCACTTTGCGGTCTTTCAGGGCAAATATCTTATGGAAATCGACCCGCTGAAACAAAGTGGCATCCAGTGGAATTAATTGGCGGTAAGTGGCGTTATCAGGACGAAAAAAGCATAAAAAAAGTGTCAAACTTTTATGGTTTGACACTGGATAATTGATTCCTCACTATGGTTGTTCTTATTTACATTTTTCGGCCTCTACGTTTACTTTCTTCTTGTTGTGTTTGTTGGGAAAGGGGTTTTTCAGAGCTTTCTCTTTGGCTCTTCTCAATTCTCAGGTTACTTTTAATTAAATCAACAAGGAAGGTTTCCTTCCAGGGAACTTCCCTCGCAGTAAACTGCAATTTTAAACCATTATGTACCAAGCCGTGTGTAATATCAAATCCGTATTTTCGATTCCAACCTATTCTGTCCAGTAATCGCTCCGACGGGAATTCCACAGCTATCAAATCTTTTGGAAGCTCTTTTAAATTTAGATAATCAGGTTCCTGAAATTCGTGCGTCTTTGGGTTGTAGGGAATGGTGTAGGTTCTTTTATCTTCATCGTAGTAACTTTCTACATCCGAGAAAACAATTCCATTAGAAAGGAAATCATCTTTGGGCCTGAGCTTGTCCATCCGGATATCTACATAAAAGGTATGGCCTGCAATGTCAATGCTTGGCAACATACCTTTATTTACCCTCATATCGTATGCTTGCGGGTCTATCATCAAATCAATATCTGTCTTGCCAGATATATCGTCAATAGTATGGTTATATTTCTTGGCCATGCCAGTCGGATCTAGTATTACAAATTCAGCAATCTTAACCGTAATACTTTCGTTGTCAAACAAACCTGGAAGATTTTTATTTTTTAGGCTGTACTCAAAAGTGTAGCCATCAACAGTTTTACGCATCTCGTCAAATGCAATTGTATTTTTCTGATTAGACTTTTCCCTAAGCTCCAGATTATTTACATCCACTACAAAGTCAGTACCTTCGATATTGACGGTTGGCAGTTCTCTTTCCATATTGCTTCGCTTTTAAAAAGACATTGGGAAGTTGTCCTGTCAGACAAACTCCCCAATGTCAAAATCATTCAAATCACTTTTCCGCAATGTGGAAGAACTGGCGTCTGCTTCAGATGAAAGGCTTCCATCTAACAGCTCAGCTATTTTACGTGAGGCGCTTTCCATAGAATTTTCCAATAGGCTAAATAATTCGGTTCCTTGTATTTTCTGAACTATGGCAACTGCTGTTTCCTTTTGGGATGGCTGCAATTTATCTTTTTGCAACAGCATCCCCACAGCGCTCAGTTCTTCGAAGGTAACCCCTTGGGCAAGACCGTCATCCCCATCGGATATTACATACCTGTTCCATTCTTCTTCCTCTTCCTTCAAATCAGGCATATTTCTGAAAACATCCTCCAGCTCTTCCTGCGGAATTTGACTATCGACTTCGTCCTCATCAATTTCAATATCAAAATTATTAGTTTCCTCTATCTGCTTTTCTTTATGGCTCTCATTGGCGGTGTTTGGCTGTAAAAGACTTTTTACCTGCTTGGGCTGCCCCATAATATTAGGCAGGTTCGGGTTAACTTTCTCCTGCATTGGCTTTTGCTGCGACCTCTTATTTATGACAGTCTTATCCTGCAAAAGCAGCACAATGATGATGAGCAGGCATATCACAATTATTATTTCCATATTCGAATACTTTAAAAAATGGGTTTATACTTTTCGTTGAAATCATCTGTAATTGCTTTCTCAAAGATTTCAAAATGATGTTCCAGAATATTGTCGACGTAGGCATACAGCGGTATCTCATCTTTACCAATAACCTGTACTATACGGGATAACCGTTCGTGGTATTCCTGTCGAATGTAAATGCTTTTGTCGCCCCGCTTTGTCATCGAATGGGTTTTTAAAAAATGTTCGCCATAGCTACCTTCAAGATTTTTCTTTGTGCGGTTCTTTTCCCTTTGTACAGGCTTGCTTTGCATTAATTCTTCCTGTTTTGCTTGTTCTTTTATAGCTTCCTTTTCCGGCTCTTCGGATGGTTCTGGCGGAAGCTGCAAGCCGTCCCTTTTCACGCCGTCCACCATCAGGTTCATCATCATTTCTTCGTTAATGTCCGACGTAAATTTTCTTTTATCTTTTTCCATAGCACTACAATTGAATGATTTTTAAAAATTCGTTCATAAATAGGTCTAATTGGCAGGCTTTCATCAGCCGTTCATCGGGAGGCATCACGGTAGAACGGAAGACGGTTTTACTATCCGCTTCGCTTTCTTTGCGAAAGCGGGTACTGTTTTTAACTTGGCTTTGCATCAGACTTAATCCTAACTGTGCAATAAGCTGGTTATACACGTCATAGAGAGGTGTGCTTTCCCTGCCGTCCACCTGGTTCCAAAATAGGTTAATGGTTTTTATTGAAGTTTCGCCCTTTTTCATAATCACATCCTGCAAAAGCTGTGTGAAGATTAGCGTACTTTCCATTACAACGCGGTCTGCCGTGATGGGCGTAAAGATGTGGTGCATTCCTGCCAATGCTTTCAGGATGCCGGGTGTGTTCACGGTTCCGGGCAGGTCAAAGAACAGTACATCAAGAGGAATGGAAGAAGCGTTTATAAATTCGTAGGCAGCTTCCAGTACATTATCAGCTTTGTTTTGGTTAATTGGATAGGCTTTTTTGTTGATGGTGGTAAATTGCTTGTATGCCAGCTTTTTCAAAGCCTCATTTTCCATTACCATTGCCAAATCCCTTGTCTTCATTTTCATCAAGCTGTGCTGCGGAAAATCCGCATCAAATACGGCTACGTTATAGCCCAACCGATAGTGCATCGTACTTGCAACAAGTGTGGTAAATGTGCTTTTGCCAACACCGCCTTTTTGAGAAGAAAAGGCAACGAACAGAGGTTTGTTTTTTGTGTCCATATTTTTGAAATTTAATGTTTACTTTTTCCTGTTTTCAGGCTTGCAGGCTTTCCCGCAAGCAGTACCGCTGGCATTCATTCAGGCTTGCTTGCGGGCTTTGCTGATTGCCTTCCTGCTTGCAGTATGGCATTTCTGCATCCGTTCCGGCTTTCTATCCGGCAGGATTTCCGCCTTTCTTACATTCCGTCCACTTGCATATCCATCAGGCGGGCAGGAAACTCGGATAGCCAGCGTTCACACTTTCACGCTTCCCTGCAATCTTGCTTTCTTGCATTCCTGTAATCACGCAGGCAGAATAGCCTGGCATCTTGAATGTGTGCCGTCTGCTCTTCCTGAAGGATAGGCTGTTTGACTGCCTGCCAACATTCAAGGACAAATAACTCATCATTTTCTTTCTGCTGTATGCCTATGGTAATGTTTGGCGTTCAGAGGCAGTGTTTGGCACTCCTTTACTATACAATGCGTTCGTAAAGAGGGACTTACTTTGTAAAATGATTTTTATTAATGGACTTATACAAAAGTGTACTGACCTGTCAGGGGGAACGGGAACGGCTTCGAGCCGTTTTTCCCTGTTACATTCAATCCGTCCCGCAGGGCGGATTTTTGTGTTCTCAAGAACACGGCAAGTTGTGTTTTGAGGCACTCGAAACCGAGTTAGTGCCTCAAAACAACTTGCCCTGCCGGGGGCTGGAAAACCCTTCCGAAGTCAGGATTTTTTTGCAGATGTTATAAATGGATTGATGATGAATGGAAATAATGAAAACAAACGGAATAAAGGCGGCCGGACACCAAAAGCCGACCCGAGCGTTAACCGCCATGTATTTCGTCTTACGGACGAAGAAAATGCCAAACTATTATCGCTTTATGAAGCGTCAGGGATGACCAACAAAGCAAAATTTATCATTTCGCAACTGTTCGGAAAGGAGATGAAAACGGTTAAGATAGATAAGGGAACAGTTGATTTTTATATGCGGCTGACTTCATTTCATAGCCAGTTCCGGACTGTCGGGGTAAATTATAACCAGGTCGTCAAGCTCTTATACAGCCATTTTTCGGAAAAAAAAGCGGCTGCTTATTTATACAAACTGGAAAAACAGACGGCTGAATTTGCGGCAATATGCCAAAAAATCATTCAGCTAATTGAAGAATTCGAAGCAAAAAATGTGAATAAGCATGACTGATATGATAGCGAAAATCGGAAGAGGAAGCAATTTGTTTGGTGCATTAGCATACAATCATCTCAAAGTTGAGAAAGAAAAAGGCGAGATTTTATTTACCAATAAGATCATAGAAACAGCCTCTGGGCATTATTCAGTGTCGCAGTTAGCCCAATCTTTTGAGCCTTACCTCATAGCCAATCGCAATACAGAGAAGCCAATTTTGCATATTTCTCTCAACCCTGACCCAAAGGATAATGTTAGTAATGAAAGGTATCGGGAAATGGCCCAACAATATATGCAGGAAATGGGGTACGGTGACCAGCCATTTGTTGTATTTAAGCACACCGATATTGACCGTAACCATATTCATATTGTATCGGTTTGCGTGGACGAACAGGGAAAAAAGATTTCGGATAAGTTCGAGAAAATGCGGTCTATGAACGTGTGCCGAGATCTTGAAAGCAAGTATGAACTTATACCCGCTACAGATAAAGAGCATAGGCAGAGCGACAAGATTTTCCGTCCACTAGATTATCAAAAAGGCTATATAAAAAGCCAGATTGCATCGGTTGTCCGTCATCTGCCGAACTACTATCAGTACCAAACTTTGGGTGAGTACAATGCCTTGCTTTCCCTGTTTAATATTGCAACTGAAAAAGTGGAGATCGAATTGCAGGGCAAGTTGCAGCGGGGATTATTGTACATTCCTTTAAATGATAATGGAGAAAGGGCCAGGCATCCGTTCAAGGCATCCCTTTTTGGAAAAATTGCAGGGCTTACTGCGTTGGAAATGCATATTACAAAATGTAAAGAGTCTCTAAAACACCACCCGACAAAACCAACCATTAAAGCAGCTGTAGTAATTGCATTGAAAGAGGCAAATAGTGAACAGGCTTTTAAAGAAAAGTTGGCGCAGCAGGGTATCAATACGGTAATCAGGAGAAGTGAAACGGGGCGTATTTACGGTATCACTTTTATAGACCATAACTCCAAAACAGTTTGGAACGGATCCCGTTTGGGCAAGGAGCTTTCTGCTAATGTCTTCAATGAGTATTGGAACCATAATAAAAACCCGGAGATTAAGGAACGTGATGAAGTAAAACAAAAAATATCGACTCCTAATAATGAAAATACTCCTATGGGAGAAGTACATCATCTGTTCGACTTCATTAATTCCCACAAAGATGAAATCGGATTAGTTGAATCTTTAGGAGGTTTGTTTATTCCCGAGGTACAGGGAGAAGACTATGAGGAAATCGATTTTGCAAATAAGATGAAAAAGAAGAAAAGGAAACGGTAGTGAAAGTAATGTATTACCCTATTGATGATGATTAATTACTCAAAATTAATATTGATGAAAAGTTGGCGCACCTACTTTATTTTATATTTGAGAAAAAATCATGACTATATTCATCTGTGTCTTAGGGGTTAATCCCGAACGCGTTGATTGGAACTCTCCATTTTTACCTCGAATTGGCGAACATATGTATATTGCTGATTTCATACCGGATATCGACCGTATGAAAGTAAGTGACGATACTTTAAAGGTTGTAGATATACAATGGATTAAAATAGACGGTGAAATTTGTCCTGTTTTATTTCTTGGCGATGAAGATTCAGAGATTCCGGATATTAAATTACTCCAATTAAATTAATATTTATTCCCAACTACATTTTTTTTTTAAAAAAGATTAATAAAGCCTAAATCGGCTAATAAAGAGTAGTTTACAAGAGTGGGAAACTCTATCGGTAACGATTTAGTAATGGTGCTTACTGCACTTGCTTTCACTTGATTACCTTGTAAATCATTAATGCAAATGTAATAAAAAATGGGTAGAGTACATTAGTGCTTTACCCATTTTTTCGCCCTTTCCTTTCTACTGAAATTTCAATAAAAATCTCCCCACTGGGGGTATTCTGTGATATTGGTTTCAATATTATTCCCAAATTTTGGCATATCAACAATAGATGCAGCTCAGAAACAAATTGTGAGAACTTCTAGACTTGTCGGAAAAAGGCTATTACAGTCGTATTATATCAGGAAACGTACAGCAACGCATCGAAGTAGATAGTGTGGTCTGCAATTTCGATACCCATCCTTATGCGGTACGAACCTATGCAAAACAATTCATCATTCGGTCAAGCAATGTAACCAGACGTAACTTAATTACTTCCGGCTACCTAGTCAACTCCGTTCGCTCTGACAACAACCCACAAGGCTTCAATATCGAAAAATTTGCAGTCGTGGAAAACAAGGATATAGAAGTCATCGAACGCTAAAAAATAATCTTATGGAAGCATTATCAGATTTAAACACGTTCGCAAAAATCCTTACAGAAAAAGGATATAACGGCTATTTCCATACGCAGGGTGCGTATGCCGGAAAGTTGAAAGACAGTATCAGCAATTACCTCGAAAGCTGCCAAAAAGGTGCAGATACTTTGCCTAAAAAAGACTTGTTGTTGACAGGCTACCTACAATGGTCGGGAGAAGACAAGCCAAGTGTAGAATGCAGTATGTGGGTAAATTATCTGAACGGCAAATTCTCACTCAACAGAATGGAGGTAGCAAGAAAAGACCAATTTGGGCAATTGCTAAAAAAATCGGAACTGACAAACCTCTCTTTAATAGTCGTACCCAATGCAGTTGAGGTAATTGCTTTGGTCAATGATGAACAAAAGCAAAATGTGTGTAAAATCTCCAAGCGGTTCAAGCTCTAACATCATCATAAAAAATTAAGAGTATGAAAAAACTAAGAGCAAATATGGATAGTATTTTGATAAGCTCGAGGAACGTTGGCAGGCATTGCCAGTGCGCAAGCAGCACCAATATACACTGTACTTTTTTGTGGGATATCTACTGCTTACCGCAGGTGTTATTTTCAAAGTCTGGTACGATACCTCAAAGTCCGGAAACGATATGATCATAGAGCATATCGAAAATCCTGTCCTCAAAAAAAATGGAAGTCCTGCAAGATTGCAGGATAGTGTATCAACAATTTTAAAAAATCAAATTTATGAAAGAAAATGAGAACAAAAAATCGGTTGTTCGGGTAACGGAGGGGAACCCGACAGCAACTGCTGATGTGTTGCAAGACGGCACACAGAATAATAAGGAGAAGCTCAAAGAGCCCGTAATCTTTGGTTTAATGTCGATTGTTTTCGTGGGTTGTATGTACCTCATATTTAAACCATCCGAAGACAAAAAGACAATTGAAAATGTAGGGCTGAACGATGCGGTACCAGAGGCTACTGGAACTGGAATGCCTGCCGACAAAGGCAAGGCGTATGAACAGGAAATGCTCGAACGCAAAGAGCAGGAAAAACGCAATGCATTGGCTACACTTTCAGACTACTGGAATACAGAAGACAAAGAAGAGCCAACCGACGAACCGTTTAATGAAGAAGAGGAAAACAACAGCTTTGGCGGTAGTGGGAGAAATTCGGAAAGAAGCAGTAATCCTGCTTTGAACAGCTATCGAAATAGCCAAAGCGCATTGAGTTCCTTTTATCAAGATGATGAAATGGAAACCAAAACGCAACTTAAAAAATGTTATTGTTGTAAAGTTGGAAATCTGGTTACGTTACATGTCATTGGGCAACGAGGTCCGCCAAAAGCATATCTTATCGAGAATACACTTGCCTATGTGAATTAGTTTTTACGGGTAAGGGAACTTGTATTTAATTGCGTCGGTAAATCGAAAAATAACAATAAGACAGCACAAGTTCAACCATAAAAAAAGCAGTAATCGTAAAATTACTGCTCGTATATCTTAAAGCTACACTTCGAAAACTCCATAATACGTATTAAGCTTCCTGCGGTTCCGTTCAACGGGCTTTCATCTCGTGCCCTCCGGGCAAGACGAAAGCTTTGTTATTGTGGGCTGGGTTTCTTCGTCAGTCTAAGCTTAATTTATTATGAAGCTGTTTTGTAAACAAAGGCAACCTGTCCAAATTCATTTACAGAACTTTGACAGGCTGCCATTTTATAATAATTGTGGTATGTTTTATTTAACCGCTAAAACGTCCAATTTCTCAATAGATGGTGCAGTAGCCAACAATTCAGGTGCATTTTCCATTAACGCCTTTGCAATCTTACCACCAAGATGTGCTTCTCTGCCTTCTTCATCTGAAAAAGTGTCAAAAATGCCAAATGTAGAAGCGTCAATACGGAACGCATACCACGTAACAGTACCTGCTTCTTCATTAGCGAGTGGCAATGCACTTGTGATAAAGGCTTCAACATCTTTTTCTTTTCCTGCTTTAGCTTCTAGTCGAACTAATAATCCTAATTTTTTCATGTCTGTTTATTTTTAAATTAAACCAATTTTGTTTTAACAAATGTAGCACCTTTAAACTTGTGCTGCTTTTTTATTTAGTTCAAAAACTTATGAAAAAAGGTCAAGTTTTCATCATGTTTTTTGGACTGTAACCAAATTCGTTTTTAAAGGCTGTGCTAAAATTTGATAAGTTGTCATAACCAAAGTCCATATAGATTTCTGATGGGGTTGCTTCATTATTAAGCAATAATTTTTTGGCTTTGTTGAGTCGTTTTAGTTGAAACCATTTTCCTGGAGACTCTTGATATAATTGTAAAAATTTCCGCTTAAAAGTAGACAGACTCATATTACATAGAAAAGCGACCTCGTCAATATTCAAACTCGTGTACAGATTTTTTTCAATGACCATTTTAAAAGATAATTCTCTTTCATTGATTAATAATGAATGTAGATAAACAAAAAAACTTTGCCCATACTTATCAGCCAGATACAGCATAATTTCTTCAAATTTCAATTCCAGAATCTTTTGAGAGATTGTTTGATTCAAACCATAAATTTGTTGAATAGAATTAATAAAATGGATAATAAAATTGTCTTTTTCCATAAGGAAATAGGGACTACTGGCCGCTGATTTATTTAAGTCATTTGGGTTAAATAAATGCCCATATTTCAATAAAAAATCATTAATGTTTTTTTGAGAAAAGAAAAAGAGTAGGCAACTATAACTATTTGCCCCTACAATTTCTGTTGTTAAAAAATTCCCCGATGCAAGAAGCAAGGATTGTGTATCATCGATCGAAACGATGTCATTAGAAAAGTGAATGTCCTTTTGTCCGTCCAACAAAAAACTGAATACATTTTTGTTTAGGTTAATCTTATTTTTGGAAACAAGTTTATACGCCTCGTAGTTAGCAATTTGCAGGTCTGAAGTGTCCGTGTAGTTATTTTCAAATAAATCTTCTGGCAAATTTGTAATGTCCATGATAGTGTTGTTTTAAAAAACATTTTGGCATTGTAAATATATTAAAATTCTATTTCAATAATTGTTTGCTCAAGTTTGGATGAATAGGTCGTTTACCCTTGCACACAACGTTCCGGCGCTTGGCGAGGTTGCGAACTTCGGAACTAATTATTTTCTATTAAAATACGAAGCAACATTAAGCCAAACGCTGCCACACACCGCCACATTCTCATGGCTGGTTCTTAAATCTTTTAAATTCACGCCCGAACATTAAAACATGAATAATGCAGGGAGAAGATGATTTAAGAGGTTTAGCCAAAATAATGGCGTTTATGAGAGCAGTAAGTATACTAATTGTTCTGATGCACTTGTACTGGTACTGCTATGGGTTTTTTCTTGAAAGAGGCTGGACACTGGAAGTTATCAATAAGATACTGGGCAACTTCCAACGGACGGCAGGCCTGTTTTCATATACGCTTTACACCAAAGTATTTGCAATAGTCCTGCTGGCTTTAAGCTGCCTGGGAGGAAAAGGTGTCAAGAACGAAAAAATAACGTGGCCTAAAATTTACGGTGCTTTAGGAATTGGGTTTGCGCTCTTTTTTCTGAATGCGCCGATATTAAAGCTGTCGCCGGCTGTAGGTACATTCTTTTACATCCTTACCATTGGAATGGGTTATGTTGCCCTTATGATGGCGGGCGCATGGATCAGCCGCTTACTCCGTAATAACCTGCTGGACGATGTGTTCAATAATGAGAACGAAAGTTTCATGCAGGAAACCAAACTGATGGAAAATGAGTACTCGGTTAATTTGCCGACCAAATTCTGGTACAATAAAAAGCAGCATAACGGCTGGATAAATATTGTTAACCCATTTAGGGCAACAATTGTATTAGGTACGCCGGGATCGGGTAAATCGTATGCAATAGTTAATAATTACATCAAGCAGCAGATTGAAAAAGGCTTTTCGATGTACATCTATGATTTTAAGTTCGATGACCTTTCTACCATTGCCTATAATCATCTATTGAAGCACAGTGATAAGTACAAAGTCAAACCAAAGTTCTATGTCATTAATTTTGACGACCCAAGAAAAAGCCACCGTTGCAATCCGCTCAATCCCGATTTCATGACGGATATTTCGGATGCTTACGAAGCTGCTTATACCATTATGCTGAACCTGAACCGCAGCTGGATACAGAAGCAGGGCGATTTCTTTGTGGAAAGCCCAATTATCCTTTTAGCGGCGATCATATGGTTTCTGAAGATTTATGATAATGGTAAGCATTGCACTTTTCCACACGCCATTGAGCTATTAAACAAAAAGTATGCGGATGTATTTACCATCCTTACATCTTATCCTGAACTGGAGAATTATCTATCTCCCTTTATGGACGCGTGGCAAGGCGGAGCGCAAGACCAACTACAAGGTCAGATAGCCTCCGCAAAAATTCCCTTGTCCCGCATGATCTCACCAAGCCTTTATTGGGTAATGACAGGCGATGATTTTTCATTAGACATCAACAATCCAAAGGAACCTAAGATATTATGTGTGGGCAATAATCCTGACCGTCAAAATATTTATTCTGCCGCATTAGGATTATACAATTCACGAATTGTAAAGCTTATCAATAAAAAAGGACAATTGAAGAGTTCCGTAATTATCGACGAGCTGCCCACAATTTACTTTAGAGGACTGGATAACCTGATTGCAACTGCCAGGAGCAATAAAGTGGCAGTATGTTTGGGTTTCCAGGACTACTCACAGTTAACAAGGGATTACGGCGATAAAGAGAGTAAGGTAATTCAGAATACCGTAGGCAATATTTTTAGTGGCCAGGTAGTCGGTGACACTGCAAAAAATCTTTCCGAACGTTTTGGTAAAGTGTTGCAGAAAAGACAAAGCATGTCAATCAACCGGAATGATACATCGACATCAATTTCCACACAATTGGACAGCCTGATCCCGGCTTCCAAAATTTCCACTTTGACACAGGGAATGTTCGTGGGAGCTGTGTCGGATAATTTTGAAGAACGTATTGAACAGAAAATCTTCCATGCTGAAATTGTTGTCGACAATGAAAAGGTAGCTGCCGAATCAAAGACCTATCAAAAAATACCTGACATATTATCCTTTATAAACAGAGATAATGTTGATATGATGAAGCAGGAAATTGAAGCAAATTATAAGCAAATAAAACGCGACATCGTTATGGTGATTGAAAGCGAAATGGAACGTATCAAAAATGACCCCGATCTGCAACATTTGGTTAAAAATTGATAATCACAAAGGAATACATAAACACGAGTATCGCTTTAGTTGCGATTTGCTGAGAGGCGGCCTTAACTTTCTGCTAACGCAAATTTCTAGTGAAATTATTATGATTATATTTGTAAAAAAAATCGTAAAGTAGCGCATATCCTACCGAATGTCGGTTATAGTTGCTGCAAAGTAACACATATGAACAAGTTAGTGGCAAGGCTTCAGGATCGACCGTAAAAATCAACATACATGAATTCCAAAAATTTAAATTACGAATTTAGAATCATCGCTTTTATAGATATTTTAGGCTTTAAAGAAATAGTAAAGCAATCTGAAAAAGATTCAACAAAAGTTGAATTATTATATTCTGCGCTTGAATATTTAAAAGATTGGGAAATCAGTGATCGATGGGATTTAAAATTCTTAGAAATTGAAGAAGATGCACAGAAAAAAGGCGTTAAGAATTTTGAAATCCGCGGAAAAACAAACTCCACGTCATTTTCTGATAGTATCGTCGTTTCAGTTAAAGTTGACAACGACGTCAATGAAATGGTTTCGACATTGATTACTAACCTTTCTTATATTGGCGCAATACTTTTTGAGAAAGGAATTTTATTCAGAGGAGGTTTAACCATTGGAAATATAATTCACAATGAAAATGGAACAGTATTCGGGCAAGGTTTGATTGACGCTTACTTACTTGAAACCAAAAGTGCAAAATTCCCACGAATAATTTTATCGGACAAACTGATCAGTTATTTAAACTATCCTATTAAAGCAAAACGGGAAAGATATCCATATCATCAATACTTAAACAGATTTGAAGATGGATGTGTTGGATTTCACCAAATGATTCATTATCAAGTAATAGAGAGTTGGAGTGAAATGACAAATGAAAAATTGAAAGAAAGCTTAGATAACGTGAGAAAAACAATTGTAAATGGCTTAGATGTAAGCTTCGAAAATTCTGACGTCTATGAAAAATATAAATGGTTAGAAAATCAGTATGAGAAGTTGATAATTTTAAATGATTTCGATATGGAAACGAAAACTCATGAGAATATTAAATTAAAAATTAGAGGTGTTCCAGACCATTCACAAAATATTCATTATAAAGACTCGAACGATATAAATTTATAACAAGCCCAGCCACTAACCGCCGGTAATCGCAATTGCTGATTTTTAGGTACAGAACGTTTTGTTTTTACGAAGAAACATTATCTTGGCAGAGCGACCTCAGTCCGCTTTCATCAGCAACTGCGTTTACCGGCCAAGCGTTAGCGGAAACCCTTGGAGAACTCAAGAAAAAATGAGTAAAATAACTTAATCCTATAATAATGTTTGATTTTCGTTTACAAGTATTTCACAAAGTAGCAAAACGACTTAATTTTACAAAAGCTGCCGAAGAATTATTTATTACGCAGCCAGCAGTTTCAAAACACATACAAGAAATTGAAAGTTTTCTGAAAACTAAACTTTTTGAAAGAAATGGCTCAAAGGTAAAATTAACAAAAGCAGGAATTATATTATTTTCTCATACCGAAAAAATATTTGAAACCTATCGTAATTTAGAATTTGAAATTAATTCTCTTTCTCAAAATTTCAACGGAAAATTAAGAATTGGTGCGAGTACAACAATTGCTCAATATCTTTTACCTGAAATTTTAGCATCGTTTCATAAAAAATTTGACCAACTTATCGTTTCTTTAGAAGCTAATAATACAGAACAAATTGAAATTGCGCTGCAAAAAAATGAAATTGATTTGGGTATTATAGAAGGAAAATCCAAAAAGGCCTATCTAAAATATACTGAATTTGTCAAAGACGAAATTGTTTTAGTTTCAAATAGCACAAATCCTCTCTCAAAAAGACAAAACATTACTATTGATGAGCTAAAAAACATTCCTCTCTTGTTTCGCGAGCAAGGATCAGGAACACTAGAAGTTATTGCACATCATTTAAAATCTTTGAATGTAAAAATTTCAGATTTAAAAATTGAAATGCAATTAGGCAGCACTGAAAGTATTAAAAATTATATACTTCACAGCAACACTATGGCTTTTATATCATTACATTCCATATACAAAGAACTTAAAGAAAATAAATTTACAATAATAGATGTTCAAAATTTATCTATCGAAAGGAGTTTTTACTTTATCCAACAACAAGGTCAAGTTGAGGCTTTACCCGAATTATTTATGAAATTTGCCAATCATTATAACTTTAAGTAATGACGCATAACTTTTTACAATTTCCAACATATCCTTTATTTCCAGAAATTTGTACCAACAATAATATATAAAGTAAGATGGAAAATCAAAAAGGATTCAAAAATTTATTAGACAAAAGTATAACCACTAGAGAAGTGATTTTTTTATTAGCAGTTGTACTCTGCTTGTCTCCATTAATATCACCGCCGATTGCCTTACTTATGGGTTTAATAATTGCGCAATTTATTGGACATCCATATTTACATCTAAATCATAAAGCAACTCATATATTATTACAGGTTTCTGTTGTTGGTTTGGGCTTTGGAATGAATGTTACAAGTGCATTAAAAGCGGGTAAAGAAGGTATTTTATTTACAATAGTTTCTATTATTGGAACATTAGTAATTGGTTTCTTTATGGGTAAGTTTTTAAAGATAGAAAAAAAGACTTCTTATTTAATATCAGCTGGAACAGCCATTTGTGGTGGAAGTGCTATTGCTGCTATTTCTCCTGTAATAAAGGCAGAAGAAAAACAGATATCGGTTGCATTAGGAACCATATTTATTCTAAATTCTGCAGCCTTATTTTTATTTCCTTTTATTGGGCATCAGTTAAATTTATCACAATCACAATTTGGAATGTGGTGTGCAATTGCTATTCACGATACCAGTTCAGTTGTAGGTGCAGCAAGTAAATATGGTCCGCAAGCTTTAGAGATTGCTACAACTGTTAAATTAGCACGAGCATTATGGATAATTCCTGTTGCTTTTTTATCAACTTTTATTTTTAAAAATAAAGAAAGTAAAATAAAAATTCCTTTCTTTATTGGATTATTTGTTCTTGCAATGATTGCAAATACCTATATTCCTTTTGTTCAACAATACAATCATTATTTAACAAATATTGCAAAAGCAGGATTAACGCTTACCTTGTTTTTAATAGGATGTGGATTGAACAGAAAAACAATATCTTCTGTTGGATTTAAACCATTAATTCAAGGTGTAATTCTATGGGTGATTATAGCAACTGCTGCACTTTGGGCTGTAACAACTTTAACAAACTAATAAATTCAAAATATGAAAAATAAATTCAAAATTGGAATGTTATTACTATTCTTTAGTATTATTGCTACCAAAACTCAAGCGCAACAAATCTTTGACGGCAACATAAAAAATAATTCTTTAGCAATAAGTCCAACCGAAAATATTGCATTAGCATCAAACAGCGACGTAAATTTCGTAAGTGTTTATAATCTAAAATCTCGTAAATTAATAAAAAAGATATCTGGATTCATTAGTCCAAGAAACATCATTTTTTCGCCTGATGGAATGAAGTTTTACATCACTGACAGCAGCACCGGATTTTTAACTGTACTGGAAGCAAAGAACTTTAAAATCATTGAAAAATATGCGGTAGGCTTTGGAGCATTTGGTTCAGCAATTAGCAACAATGGTCAAGAAATTTATATTAATAATGAGGCAACAAATACAGTAACGGTAATTGACCTTTCAAGTAAATCGGTAAAAAAAATAATAACAGGTTTTGCCGAACCAAGACAAGGTATTAAATTAAACGCAACAAATACAAAGATTTACGTGACCAATTTTGCCAGCGACGCTATTTCTGTTGTGGACGCAGCAACTTTAAAAATCGATACAACTATTACTGGTTTTAGCAAAATAAGAGCTATCTCTATTACTAAAGATGGTGAAACATTATTTGCTGCTAATAGTGGTTCCAATTCCATTGCAGTAGTTAATTTAAATACAGGTATAATCGCTAAAACAATTTCTGTAGGCAAAGATCCTTATGGCGCATCATTATCTTCAGATGAAAACATTTTATTGAGTGGAAATAAAGAAGATAATTCTCTTTCAATAATTGATGTACCAACACTAACTAATATTGGAGTGATAACAGGATTTAATGAACCAAGACAAGCGATTGTTTACTCTAAAAACGGTAAAAATGTATTTGTACTAAACAAAGATTTATCTATTAGTGTAGTTAATCTTTCTGAAAAGAAAATAATATATAGTATTCAGAATTAATAAATTTCCTAAAAAAGGTAAAAGGGCTATCCGCTAACAGCCGTTTCTCGCAATTGCGAATTTTGTGGTAAGTTCACGTTTGCGTTTCGCAAGAATTTTTATCTTTAACAGAAAATAATTCGTTCCGAAGCTCGCAACTGACGAGAAGCGGCGGAACGTTGTGCAAAATTTATGAGAAACCGTGGTAATAAGAGATAAGATGACAGAAGAAGAATCACATAGAAAAACATTGCTCAAAAATTCTTGTTGGGTCGCCTTTCTTCATCCGCTGACTTTCATCGTTCCTGATGATGAAAAACCTTGGGAAGTAAAATTAGAAGACATTAATAATATTACTTATAACAGTGGCAACTTAATTAGAATTGTTTCAAGGCTAAAGTCGACAGATTTGGAACTTGATGGAATGATTTGTTATGATGGCGCAATTGCAGTTCCAAGAAAGGGAAAACTGGATAATAAAGAAGAAGCAGTTAATTTCTTCAATAAATTATTTGCACAATTAATACTTAGCGGCTACAAGGCTGAAGGTGTCGATTTAAGAGATATTGTCAAGGGAAATTTATATGACAATTACGCAATAACTACGTATGATTTTGGGAACAGTGCGGTTTCTCAAATGCACACGAAAATTCGTACACTTATGGTAAGCAATATTGACACAATACAATTATCAAATCCGCGAATTATGAATGTGTCTAAATTCATAAAGATGATCGAAGACGGAGAAAGAATACTTAAGAAAATTCCAAACTTAAGTCCAAAATTCTTGGCAAAAGGAATAACAGAAATTCGTTATAAAAATTGGGATTTGGTCCTATCGAACTTATGGATTACTTCTGAGCAGATTATTGATTTTTTATGGCATAATGTATTTTTAACCACTGACAAATTTCAGCCCGAAAGCGGAATTTCTGGTCGAATACCTTCTCTAAAGGACGATAGTAGAACTTGGAGCGCTGTCGTAAAACAGGAAATTTTGTACCAAAATAGAATAATTACAGAAGACGTATTTTCTAATTTATACAACGCTCGTAAAGTCAGAAATAAGCTTGTTCATGAAGGCAAACCTGTTGAGAGAAACATTGCGTTGGGTTTGTATGATGCTGTTAAAAAATTACTTAACATAGCAACTGGAGAAAAGTACATTTTAAAGCAGTTTCCTATAGATGATAAATTTTACTTTGATAAAAATTTAAACTTAGACGACGAAATGTTTGAGGAATGGAAAAAACTACCAGAAGATAATTTTACGGAAGGTCGATTCGGAACTGAAATTTTAAAGAAAGTCAAATTTAAAAAGTAAACTTCGCGCAACTAAGCAAGGAGCTGGTTTTTCGTAGTTGACGTTTAGAATTCACGTAGAAAGTTTATCTTCGGTAGAGAAAACTCAGTTCGCTTCTTCGCTCCTGCGTAGTTGCGCGAAACGTTAGGTAATGCCAAAAAACATCACGTAAAAATGGAAGAAAACTACGATAACTTCACAGAGCTTTTTAATCAATTTCGAGAAAACATTGACCAATTACAAAATCGAATTTTTGATAATCATGAAAATATTATAGAACGTGATCGTTTATATAATTTATCCAACGATCTCAAAAATTTAGATGTCAAATTGAGGTTAGCTTTTGGAATGGAAGAAATACGGTTGAATCCAATATTTGTAGATGAGAAGCAAGATGATTTAAAACTTTGTCATCTTCTTTACTATAAAATTGCCGACTTGTGGTTTGCTTATGAAAGCTATATTATATTTTATACGAAAGTATTTCAAACCGCAAAAAATAAAATCTTATGGCTTGATACCTTAACCCACACCAATTATTCTAATCTTCCGGAAATAATCCGTTCATTAGATTTAGCAGTCGAAAATATTTCCCAACTTTATTCTAACGACGCTCGAAGAAACTTCTTTTTAGAATACCTTAATTATTGCTCCTCAAATTCTGTTGGCGGTCAACGCAATAGACTTTCAATCATAATTGATAAAATTCAAAATGAGAATTTTAATCTCTCACATACAGATATTTTGACGATCTTTTATTCGGTTAGAAATAATTTTGTACATAATGGAGAAACAACAGTTGTTCCTGAGATTTTCGGCTATCAAAATAAGGTTAGACTACTCATGGTCTTACATCAATATCTGTCAATAATCATTTTAAAATCTTCTAATAAAACATTTCAGAGAATATAGGCGCTATCCCTAACAGCCGCTAACCGCAAAAGCTCGTTCACGATAAATTGAACAACTATTTTTCATAACTTCGTTTAAGTTCGCAGAGAGTACTCTCTCCGAAAGTCCGCCACTGTCGTTTAGCGGCGAGACGTTATGAGCAAGTCTAAAGAAACCTCCTATGGAACAAGCATTTTTTACGAATATTCGAAAGGAATTAATTTTAGCTTTATCTGCTAGTAAAACTGATATCCAGATTGCTGTTGCTTGGTTTACGAGTTCAGAATTATTCGAAATATTAATTGACAAACTAAAAGAGGATATTAAAATTACTCTAATCATTATTGATGATTACATTAATAACGGAGACTTTGGACTAAACTTTCAAGAATTTATTGATGCCGGCGGTAAACTTTTATACGGGAAAACAGAAAATCCAATGCATCACAAATTTTGCATTATTGATAGCGAAATATTATTTACTGGATCATATAATTGGACCTATTATGCAGAAAATAAAAACTTCGAAAACATTGTAAAGTTTGAAAATAACAAGCCTTTAATTGAATCCTTTAATTCAGAATTTAAAAATCTGTTATCGGAGTTAGATGTGGTCACGATTGCAAATACTATTTCTTTAGAAGAATTTGAAAGACAAAATATATTTTCAATTCGGAATTATATTTCTATGGATTTGTTATATAAGGGAAAGGAATTAAAGACAATTAGCTTTGTTGAAAAGGCCAAACAATTCATTCCGAATAATGAATTAATAATTAAAGAATATGATTTATTAAAAACATTGGCTCCGGTAATATCGACAAATAAAATAGATATTCCACAGAAAGAAAATCAACCTGCAGTAATCTTAAAAAATGTTACCAGAAATTCAATTGGAATTAAAAGTAGGATTGACGGCATTGACGGGAAATTTTCAATATTAATCCCAAAAGATACGGAAAGTCCATGTTCGTTCTCTCATGTTTTTCATACAGTTTCTGATAATCAATTTCAGATGTCAATTGAAACATTTAAAGGCGAAAATGATATTGCAGAAAAAAATATTCGACTGGGTAAATTTTTAATAAATGATTTACCTAAAAAACCAAAAGGTGAAGCCGGTGTAGAAATCACTATAAAACTTAATTCAAATCATGACCTTATTGTAATAGCTAAAAGTGTTGATACTGGAAATCAAATGGAAGCGAATTATTACGACAAATTGCTGGTTATCGACAAGACCAGCTCATAAACGCCTGTAAGCGAATTGCGCTTGTTTTGAGTTGCAGGAAGTTAATTTTTTACTAATAAGGTTTATATTCGGCAGACAAAACTCAGAGCGCTTGCATCGCGAATTCGCTTACTGGCAAAACGTTAGCTGTAACTACATCGCCGATTCAATAAACTAACGCAACACAATTAACTTTAAATTTGTGTTGTTATGAGTCAAAATTTTAAACGAATGAATCTCCAGGAACGGGTTCAGATTGAGAAGTATCTTGACAAGGGATTGTCAGCTTGTTCCATTGCTATTTTGTTAAATAGACATAAATCTACCATCTCCCGTGAGATACAAAATACGCATTACAATTCTTATAGTGCATTCCATTCTCATATGAGATCAGCGAAGATATGCAGTGAAAAAAACTACGGCAGATCAAAGATTTTATCCAATAAAATTCTGTTGAAATATGTGCTTTCGAAATTGCGAAAAAAATGGTCGCCTGAGCAGATTTCATTATCTTTAAAAAAGAAATATCCTAATGAGAAAAGTATGCAGGCAAGCCACGAAACCATCTATTTTTATATCTATCTCCACAGCAAAAAATCACTCAAGGAAGAACTCATTAAACAGCTTCGCCAAAAGCGAAAAACACGCGGATCAAGACATACCAAAGCTGTCCGTGATGTGAAGATTTCCGACAGGACAACCATTGATGAGCGCCCGGTAGAAGTGCTCGGACGTGAGATTCCAGGCCATTGGGAAGGCGACCTGATTGTAGGAAAGGAAAACAAATCTTTTATAGGAACATTGACTGAGAGAAGTTCACGCGCACTGATATTGGTACATCTTCAAAACAAGGAAGCAGAAACTGTGCGCAAAGCGTTTGAAGCCGAGTTCAAGAAACTCCCTAAACTCATGCGAAAGAGCCTTACCTACGACAACGGAACCGAAATGGCTCAGCATAAATTATTCACTAAAAACACGAAAGTGAAAGTCTATTTTGCACATCCATACAGTCCTTGGGAACGGCCTACAAATGAGAACACAAATGGGCTTCTAAGGGATTACTTTCCTAAAGGAACCGACTTATCAGTACACTCGAAAGCGTACCTTAAAAAAGTCCAGAGAGAGCTCAATGAAAGGCCAAGAAAAGTCCTGGATGTGAGATCGCCATCAGAGGTTTTCAATGAAATGATTATAGCAAAAATTGAACTCTGATTTTTTTATGTATTTTAGCTTGAAGTTGCGTTAGCAATTTGAAACCGCCCATCCAAAATCGTCTAAATTTCATGAGAAGAATAATTGCAGATACTAATATCTGGTACGAAATCGAAAAAGCAGAAGTAATTAAACTTTATCGAAATAATTTTCAAATCGTTGTTCCTATTATAGTTTTAAACGAATTGTATACGAGCCCAAAAATACATTTAAGTGAAATCAGTTTTAGTAAATTAAAAAAAGCGATTACCGCAATTTTAGATAATTTAGAGTATATTGAATTCATTGATTTAGGCCCTTTTGAATATTTAGTCCGAGAAATTTCTCCAGATATTGAACCCAAAATTGACCATGATTTTTTTATAAGAGAATTTAAAGCGTTAATCAAATTAGATTATAACGCTGTAAAAGACAATCATACTGTTAGAGCAGACATTTCCGGGCTTACAAATTTCATAAATGAAACGTCAATTGCTTACGGAAAAGAAATTAATAAACATCAAGGAACAAAAAATAAGTTTGTGACATTAAGTACATTACAAAAAACAGAGGAACTAATTCTTAAGTATACAAATGAAAATCTAGAGGTTTCAGGCAAATATCCAAAATTAATAAAGTTGAATCCTGATAATATTTTATTAGCTTCAATATTTGATAATTTACTGCGCACTGCTTCAAAAGTTGGAAACAAATTTGAAAACAATGATTGGGTGGATATTTTCATTTTAAGTTACGTTGGTAAAAACGATTTATATTGGACTAATGAAAGATCAAAACTGAAGGCATTTAAAAATCTTAATTATGAAAGTCAACTATTTATTCCAGCGTAGCTATAGCTAACCATCGCTTTAAAAAATTGCCGAATTTTCGGTAACTTAAAGTTTTGTTTTCACGAAGAAACATTATATTGGCAGAGAAAACTCAGTCCGCTTTCATCGGCAACTTCTCAAAGCGGCCACAAGTTACCTGAAATGTTTAATGACAATCATGAAAAAAGAACGCATTCCTATTCCAATACATACATCCGCAGAAGTTTTGTATTATTCTGATCGTACATGTTGTAAATGTAATATTCCAGGAAGACCAGTTCAAATTCATCATATAGATGAGAACCCAGCAAATAATGAAATTCAGAATTTATCTGTTCTGTGTTTGATTTGTTATGATGAAACAATGATTAAAGGAGGATTTGGAAGAAAACTCGACGCCGCTCAAGTGATTATTTATCGTGATAAATGGATTAATAGAGTGCTTGAACGAAGAAAGCACGCTGATAAAATTGCGTCAATTAACGCGGCGACAGGAAAAGCTTATTATCCGTCCGAAAACTTTGAAGACAATTTAACTTATAAAGAAGAGTACGATAAAGAAACCTTGCAGAAATATCTTGATAAGATCACAGTAATTCATCGTGCCCAGCTCATGATTGCACAGACAGTATTTGATGAAGGCATTCATTCAAACACATTAAGGGCCATCTATAATATGGTAGATTTTTACCAAGAAGTATTAATAGAAATTGCAACGTTTTATCCCAAAGGACATTTCGATAATCTTCATCCAAAAGTTTATTTTAATAATTTAATCGCAGCAAAATTTCTATGGCATAGACTAATACTGGAACCATCTGGGGTTGGAACTGGAGGCTCAATGATCTCAGAAATTGCAGGTGGAAATGTGATGAATGATTTAATGGAATTAATTGTTAAAATAATTCAAGCATTAACTTTTCCATATAATATAATTGGAATCAATTTAGACGAATGGGAAAAGAGTTGGCGTGAGTAGTACTTCCAGCTAACGCCAGCTAATTGCTATTGCTGGTTTTCGGTTAATTTTACCTTTATTTTCCTTAACTTCGTTCCGTTCGGCAGAGAGTACTTTCTCCCATGGCCAAACGTTAGCAGCAAGTTTGCCGAACGACTGTAAAACTATTAGATACAAATAATATGTTGACGCACAATGAACTCATTCAGTTACGTAACAAATTGGTGAATGGCGAAATTCAATTAGAAGTCGCAAAAATTCAATTTTGGGGGGACTTAAAAGATGGACAACAATCTTGGAATACAAAAGACTGGCAAGTAAGAAGGCTTCATTTCCTCAAAGACAAATGCGAAATATGCTATGGCACTGAAACATTAACTGTTCAGCACCTTTCTCACCCAAGAAAATACTCGGACTATTTAAGAGAAATAACAAGAAAATATACTCAAGACCAAATAGATACTAATCCAGAAATTCAAAAGTCACAGTTTACAGAATATGTACTAAAAAAGCATGATTATGTGCCGGTTCCATTATGTCCAAATTGTAAAAGCAAAAATCCTAACGAAAGGGTGAGAAAAACCCCAAAATATCGTTGCGCTGATTGCAAACACGAGTTTGACGAAGCACTTTACAGATCAGTAAATGAGCTAATCTCTTTATTTTATCAAAATGAAGATGCCTATGAAATTATAGATAAATGTTTCATATCAAAAGATAAATGGAAAAACAAAAACAATTTATCGAGTGTAAAATATTGGATGCAACGAGAACACGCAAAAAATAATGATTCTGAAACGATTGAGAAAGAAGCATTTTTGCTTCATCTAAATGACTGCATTAAATATCTTTCTTTTGAAGATGCGATAACTGCTTGTAAAAAATGTGCTTATAATTTCGATATAAAAAAAATGGAATTATGTCCCAAATGTAAACAACATTATAAGGGACTTCAGTATCCTACATGCATCGAGTGTTTACCAGAAGAAAAACGAAAAGCGGCATTAGAAAGCATCCAATTTGGAAAAGAATGGCATGAAATGCACAGGCGGCTTGGAATCGACTAAATGGTGGCTAAAAAACGTTGGCTAACAGCAGCTTAATCAGTTTTACAATTGGTCGTCATCAATTGACCTTTAAACGTGCGAGAAGTATTTCATTCACTTGCGGACCATTCGGTGTAACCGTTTCGTTTTGCTCTTTATTTTCGGGAGTGATAGATAATTGTATTTTCCTGTCGATAGCAGCAAATTCGGTTTTCAGTTCACTCAGCCTGCCTTCCTTTTTCCATGTACCGCTCACCACTTCCTGAAGTATGGGAAGGTCTCTTTGCAGTTCTGCAATCTTCTTTTGCTCTTGCTCGATATAGCCTGGCAACTTTTCCAGGGCTTTCAAAAAGTTCATAGCCGCCGTTTCCGGATCTTTTGCCATTATGCCGTTATTGTACGTGTACTTGATATTGCCTTCGCCCTGCAACAAAAAACGATTGACCTTTAAATCCACGCCTTCTTTTTCCGATATTTCGGTTTTGACCAACAATGTAAAACCGTATAATGTGCCAATTTCTTCATATTGGCCGCCGGTGCGGGCTTTATCCGCAATTTCGTTAAGTTTAGTCCCAATTTGTTTCATATCAGCGTTGCGGGATAATCCATCAAGCTGCACTGGATTCGCTATGGTGCCGTCTGTAAGCTTTTGCAAGCGTTGCTGTAAGTTTCCCCAATCAAGGCTCATACGTTCAAGACGGGACCCGGAAGACATCAACGTAGCGGTAATATCTTCCAGTTTGTGTTTGGAAGTAAACCTAGATCGATTGAATGCCTGTTTTTCGCTTTCCAAGCCGGTAATCTGTTTTTCCAGCTTTGCCTTTTCCAAAAGATCTGTATTGCCTGATAGTATAGCAACATATTCTGAAAAGTTCATGCCTGATTTCTCATCCATGCTTCCTTCGTCGATAGTGCGCTTGCCCAGGTTGTTGTTCTTCAACTGATCAATAAATAGCTGTTTGTTATACAGCAGGTTGAACTTATAGCTGTCCAATGATTTTTCCACAGCATAAATTATTACATCGACCTTGTTATCAGCGAAGAACTTAGCAATCTCATTTCCTTTGCGGATGGCCCTGCCATCCCTTTGGGCAAGGTCGCTAGGCCGCCACGGGGTATCCAGATGGTGAACAGCGACAGCTCGCTTCTGCGCGTTCACGCCAGTTCCCAACATATCGGTAGAGCCAAATAGCACACGTATTTTACCTTCATTCATGCCGTTAATAAGCTCCTTGCGTTGCTTGTCATTTTTGGCTTCCTGTATAAACCTGACTTCATGGGCAGGAACACCGTGGTCTTCCACGAGCTTACGTTTGATTTCCGAATATACGTTCCATTCACCGGGCTTATAAGTACCTAAATCCGAGAATACAAATTGAGTACCTTTTTGCGCATTAAACCTGCTGTGATATTTGGCTATATTAGCGGCGCAGTGCGAAGCTTTGTTATCGGGATGGTCATCGTTGGACAAACCATTTAAAACTGACCCCTTCAGGCCAAACGAAAGAGACCCCTTTCGCCGGCTGAAGCTGACCCCTGTTCGCCAGGGCAAAGTGACCCCCTTCGCCAATTTAAAATGACCCCTGAAAAG